>Ga0209792_1000009_pt1 | contig 515929 bp, 479 predicted proteins | sample EBPBio142005_DNA_FD_185860 | JGI IMG/M metagenome (GOLD analysis project Ga0209792, IMG submission 185860) | Wastewater treatment Type I Accumulibacter community from EBPR Bioreactor in Madison, WI, USA - Reactor 1_6/14/2005_ DNA (SPAdes)... | ecosystem: Engineered > Bioreactor > EBPR >...
ATCATATAAGATACTGTACTTCCTGTTGGTGCTACTGCATTGGTTACATACAACCAGTCTTCCATAGATTTTGTTAAACCACATAAGTCTGGTCTTACTTGTGAACTAAGACAGTTGATAACAGTAATACTTACACTAAATCTAGTGCTTTCACAACCATTAGAATTAGTTTCCGAAACAAAATAATTTCCTGTTGTTAATGATGTTGTCGTAGGTAGGATTGTTCCTCCGGTTGCAACATCATACCAATTTAGCGTCCCACCACTTCCAGTTGCTGTTAGATTAGCAACAGTTGGATTGTTTGCTGAGCAGAATGTTTGAGCACTTGCTAAAGGTGCATTAGGAGTTGAATTAACGGTAACACTTACAGTTGTTCTATTACTTTCGCAACCATTTGAGTTGATTTCAGAGACATAAAAGTTACCTGAAGTTAAAACTGTTGTAGATGTTAATGCTGTTCCTCCAGTTGCCACATCATACCATTTAATAGTTCCACCGCTTCCAGTAGCAGTCAAGTTAGCTACAGTTGGATTGTTTGCTGAGCAGAATGTTTGAGCACTTGCTAAAGGTGCGTTAGGAGTTGAATTAACGGTAACACTTACAGTTGTTCTATTACTTTCGCAACCATTTGAGTTGGTTTCAGAAACGTAATAGTTTCCTGTAGACAAAGCTGTTGTAGATGTCAATGCGGTTCCTCCCGTTGCCACATTATACCATTTGATTGTTCCACCACTTCCAGTTGCTGTTAGATTACTTATAGTTGGATTACTTCCAGAACAAAATGTTGGAGCATTAGCTGTTGGAGCAGATGGAATTGTAACCCCAGATATAACTGGTGAACCTGCTAACCAGTTTGAGGTAGCGCCATCTAATGTGAAATTAGTTAATGTTCCATTACTACCATTTGCCGTAGCATCTGTTAAAGTTGTAATACTGACATTGTTTACTGCATTTAAACCTTGATTGAATTTATAATACGCTACCAAACCAGTTTCATAACCTTGTAATTCACAGTTTTTAGAGCCTGATATTTGATCTGCTGTACGAGCTACATTCCAAATTCGTACTTCATCGATAGACCCATTGTACGGTTCAAATAAAGATGCACTTCCTGCACCTAAAATAATTTGTGTTCCACTAGTATTAAAGGCTGCTAACGTAGGAGTTGAAATTAATACACCATCTAAATAAATTTTAGAAATTCCATCAAAAGTATAAGATACATGATGCCAGTTATTATCTGCGATTGTTACATTTGTATTATAATCGTTATTATAAGCAGAAAAATAAAGTTTTCCGTTTGCATTTATCATTGCAATTCGTTGATTTGGAAAAAAACTACCGTAAGAAAATAAGGTATGAGACCCCGTAGTTTGAGCAGTTTTAACCCAAAACTCAATTGTTCTATTTGAATTACCTAATGGTAAATTACTATTATTTGCTATTAAATAGTCATTAACTCCATCAAAATTTAAATGGGTAGCTGGTAAAGCCACATTAACCTTTATTTGAACCCTAGCACTTTCACAACCATTAGTATTTGTTGAAGAAACCCAATAATAAGTAGTTCCAACAGTTGTTGTTGAAGGTGTTGGAGCAATAGTTGAACCAGCACCACCAGTGGCTACAGTGTACCATAATAATCCAGTACCACCACTAGTAGCTGTTAATGCATTTGCTGTAGAGTTTTGTGTATAACTAATTATAGTAGTTGTAATAGGAGTAGTTGGGTTTGTGCTAACGGTAACACTTACAGTTGTTCTAACACTTTCACAGCCATTTAAGTTGATTTCAGAAACGTAATAGTTTCCTGTAGTTAAAGCTGTGGCAGACAATAGGACTGTTCCTCCAGTTGCCACATCATACCATTTAATAGTTCCACCGCTTCCAGTAGCAGTCAAGTTAGCAACAGTTGGATTGTTTGCTGAGCAGAATGTTTGAGCACCAGCTACAGGCGCATTAGGAGTTGAATTAACGGTAACACTTACAGTTGTTCTATTACTTTCGCAACCATTTGAGTTGGTTTCAGAAACGTAATAGTTTCCTGATGTTAAGGGAGTTGTAGATGTCAATGCGGTTCCTCCCGTTGCCACATTATACCATTTGATTGTTCCACCACTTCCAGTTGCTGTTAGATTACTTATAGTTGGATTGTTTCCCGAGCAAAATGTTTGAGCACTTGCAGATGGAGCAGAAGGAATTGTAACCCCAGTTGTTACAGGTGAACCTGCCAACCAGTTTGAGGTAGTACTATTTAAAGTAAAATTGGTTAAAGTTCCATTTGCACCACCAGATACAGCGTTGGTTAATGTTGTTATTCCTGTATTATTTGCCGCATCTAAACCTTGATTGAATTTATAATACGCTACTAAACCAGATTCTGTTCCTTGTAATTCGCAGTTTCTTGAAGCAGCGATTTGATCTGCTGTACGAGCTACATTCCACATACGAACTTCGTCTATATTTCCTTTCAAAAAGCGTGAATTTCCTCCAGCGTTGTAGCCATTAAAACCACCATCATAACCACCAATATATACATTAGCATTAGTAGGTGTTAATGTAAAACTCCATGTAGTTTGAGCATATAAAGCTCCATTAACATACAATTTTACTTGATTTGATGGTAATGAACTATCAAAAACTATGGCTACATGGTACCAAGTACCAATGGTTGGAACAAAACCTGTGTTCCAAGACAACGGATTTGTCCATGTACCAACAGAAGTCATTACAACTGCCAATGCACCACCTCCATGCTCGCCAAAATTAATCATCCATGAACGGTTGTTGCCATCATCTTCAAATTTTGACACTAAGGTTTGATGATAGCCAGTTGTTCTGTCTAATTTCACCATAGCTTCTACTGTATAGGCTGTTGTAAAATCTAAACTTGAGTTATCAGGGATAACTACATTATCGTTTGCACCATCAAAATGCAAATGCGTTGCTGGTAATGCTACATTAACAGTTATTTGAACTCTAGCACTTTCACAACCATTGGCATTTGTCGAAGAAACCCAATACGAAGTAGTTCCAGTTGTTGTTGTACTTGGAGTTGGCGCTGTTGTAGAACCTGTACCGCCTGTGGCTACAGTGTACCATAATAATCCTGTACCACCAGTAGTTGCGGTTAATGCAGTAGCAGTAGCATTTGGAACATAATTAATTATTGTGGTTGTAGTTGGCGTAGTAGGGCTTGTGTTAACCGTAACATTAACAATAGTTCTATTGCTTTCACAACCATTAGAATTGGTTTCAGAAACATAATAGTTACCTGAAGTTAAAGCGGTTGTAGATGCTAAGGCTGTTCCACCCGTTGCCACATTATACCATTTGATAGTTCCACCACTTCCAGTAGCTGATAAATTTGTTACAGTTGGATTACTTCCAGAACAGAATGTTTGAGCACTAGCAGTTGGTGCAGAAGGTCTTGCAAAAACAGTTATGTCAATTTTGCTTCTTTCAGTTTCGCAGCCGCTTGCAGAGGCTTGAGCCACCCAATAAGATTTTGTACCTGCAGTAGTTGTAGTAGGAGTAGGTGCTGTTGCACTATAGTTGTCTCCTATTGCAGATGTATACCATTTTAATATTGTATTACCATTGGTTAATGTAGCTGTTAATGGAGAACTAGCATCATTTAAACAATATGAAACATTTGAAGTTGTTGGACCTGTTGTAGGCATAGTGGTTTGCGTCTGTATATTTAATAGAACATCTAAAATAATCCAAGCACTAACGGATCCATCACCTCTTACCACTACGCTATTAATTGGCATGTAAGGAGTTAAATTGTATGTGTTAACACCATATTGCATGTTTGCAATTGTAACACCATTTACGATTACTTTGTATCTTACAGGATATGATATAGGATTATAACCATATCCATTTACTTCTAGACTAGCAGAATTTTGACATGTGGTTAGATTGTTAAGTGTAATATTAAATGTTGAACTTGGTTCTGCTCCACCTCCTCCAGCACCGTGGTATTGTAAAGTAATTTGATTATTTACGGTTACTACAATTTGAACTCTTGCACTTTCGCAACCATTAGCATTTGTTGAAGATACCCAATAAGAAGTACTTCCTGCTGAGGCAGTATTGGGTGTTGGCGCAGTTGTTGTACCTGTTCCACCTGTTGCAGCTGTGTACCATAATAAATTGCTACCTGTTGCTGTTAGTTGCGTTGCAGATTGACCTACTATATAATTTTGTGGGGTTGAAACAACAGGAGCAGTATTTGCAACATACGGCTGTACATTCAAATCATTCAAATAAATACAAGATTGCGTATCTCTTGCTGCATTAAAAATATCGGGTTTGCCATCGTTATTAAAATCACTAATTACAAAACCATTATATGAGGTAGATAACACTTGACTATTAATATTTAATTGACAGCCTGAATTTAAAACATACCTAGTGGTTTTATCAAAAAAAGTAGTATAGACTATATCTGACCATGTATCACCATTTAAATCTACTAAATTAATATTAGTCGCACTAATATTTACTAATGAGCTAGGACTAACTGTTCCAAGCGTACCTGTGCCATCATTTTTCCATAAATGTAATCCAAAATTGTTATAATTATCATAAGCTAAAAAATCTAAATCACCATCTTTATCCCAATCTACTAAAAACCCAAATCCTGTATAAGTAGTAAATGATTGACTAACGGTAAAAACACCTGAACCATTATTTTTATACACTTGACCACCCCAACCACCAGTACCAGTTATAGTTAAATCAAGATCCCCATCGTTATCAATATCTCCAACTGCAGCACCATTGTTAACATAAATCCCTAAATTATCAAATTCTGAGGCTAATGTAAAATTTGCATTGCCTGTTGTTCCTGAATTTATCCAAAGCTGATTTTTATTTGTTGCAGAATTTTGTGTTCCATTTAACCAAAGAAGATCTTGTTTTCCATCACCATTAAAATCTGCAATTTTAAAATTACTAATAACTCCTGTTGCAGTATAAAAAGTACCTGGTAATTGAGTAAATACCGCAGAGCCATTATTAATAAAAATTTTACCTGTTATACTTACAACATCAATATCACCATCATTATCAATATCTTTTGATTCAATTTTTGTCCATGGAGATAAACCACTAAATATATTTGTTGAAGTAAAATTATTCGAACCATTGTTAGTATATAACTGATAGACTCCTGATTCATCACAAACAATGATATCTTTATCATTATCACCATCAAAATCAGCGACAACAGGTGTGTAAAGTCGAGCTTGAGGTCCAGTTGTTGATCCAATACATGTAGAGGCAAGAAATGTGTTTGTCTGGGAATGCACAGTTATTCCTAGAAAACACATAAATAAAAGGTAAAGTTTTTGTTTCATAATTAAATGTGTTTTAAAATTATGAAGCAAAAGTATACTGCATTATAACACGAATAAAAACTTTGGGACGAAATGCAGAAAAGTGTATACGAGTAACAAAAGAATTTTTAAAAGAGAAAAAAAAGGCTGTATATGTAATATTAGTATTACAGTTTCTAGTAGTATTGTTTCTACAAATCGAAGTAATAATTTCTCGAAATTGGCAATTCGGTATCGTTAATAAAAACTTTTGTAACCGATTTTTTTTGAATGTAGTTTTTATTTATCACAACCGAACGATGTATTTGTACAAAATTGGCTGGTAATTCTTCCAACAGTTGCGATAAAGATTTTCGTGTAATAAATTTTTGAGTTTGCGTAAATATATTGATGTAATTTTTTTCCGAAGTTATATAGATAATAGTATCAATATCAATTATTTCATCTTTATAATCAACTTTTACAACAATAGATTTGCTTTGATGTTTTATTTGCCAAAGATTGATTGAAGCCAATAAATCTGGTACCTTTATAGGTTTGGTTAAATAAGTTTCGGGTTTGGTTTGTAGTGCACTAGTTATTGTTTCGATATCATTTTGCGCAGTTAAAAATATAATCGGGATTTCTTCGCCAACAGTTTTGGCTATGGCAATACCTTCGTTATTTCCTTCTAAATTAATGTCTAATAAAATAATATTGGGCAAAAAATCATTTATTTCTAAATAAGTTTCGGCAACAGTATGCGCTATTCTAAGATTGGTATAGCCTTTGTTTTCCAGAATATCTTTTATATATTCGGCAATAAGCACTTCATCTTCAACAATAAGTATTTTTATTGCATTATTCATTTTTTTGCACCAAATCTTTAGTTAGCCTAAAAGAGAAACCATTATCGGTTGTAATTTCAAAATCGGCTTTTAATTGCTTTGCTAAGTTAATCACCAATTTTGGTTTTACAATATTGCTTTGTATTGTTTTTCCGTTATCAAAAAAATCTAAAATAAGGTTGTTTGTTTGCGATGTAACATTGAGAGTTATTTTTTTGCTTTCTTGTTGCTGAAAGGCATGTTTTATTGAGTTGATAAACAATTCGGTAACCAATAATCCAAAATACATGGCATCGTTATTGGTTATATATTTATCTTGGATATTAATTTGGGTTTCGATATTTTCTTCCACACATATTTCATTGAAATTTACTACAATTTCTTCCAAATAATTTTTAAGACTTACACGTTTTTTATCTTCCGATTTGTATAAATGTCGATGTAATGTAGAAATAGATTCTATCTTCGAAAGAATTTTTTGAAGACTATTGTTGTCGGCGTTTTCAGCTTTTATAAGTTCGTTGCTAATGAGCGAAATAATAATTTGTAGGTTGTTATTAATTCGATGATGTGCTTCGTTGAGTAAAAAAGCATTTTCTTTAGAATAAAAATCGAGCTGTTTGTTTGCTATTTTTATCTTCTTACTATAATCCAACAAAACGATTAATCCAACTACGAATACAATGATGATAAACATTAACAAAAGTATATTTTCCTTAACTTCTTGAATGTTTTCTTCGTTGTTTATAAAAATTTTATCATTTTCGTTTGCTTTATTTTCTAATTTTTCTGTGTTAGAAACATTCGTGTTTTGACTAAGAACAAAATTATTAGTTAAAAGAAAGAATAGTAAAATCAGTTTTAAAAATCGCATCGATTAATTGGTATTAGTATCTTTTTTACTAAAATAAAGATATTCTCTAAAAATAAAGTATTGAAAGATTATATAAAAAATAGAATTAAAAATCCAGATATCAATATGAGGTTTATCATATAAAACAAGATCTAAATTACCAGATAAAAATATAGCAATACTACACGATAAATATAAAATTAATCCTATCGAAAAATTAAAATACGAATGCTTGAATTCTAAATTTTGAAAAAGAAACATCAAAGCGTAAACTACTAATAATAAAGATGTTGATACGATTTCAAAAGTATTAAATTGCCAAAATAATTTAGGATTTTCAAAATAGGTGTAACCAAGAAATAACGATAAAATTGGATACAAAATTAAAATCAGTTTCTTAATATTGTTAGATGAAATAATACTGTAAAAAAAATAACTCAGAAACGTAAATTGAAAGAAAAAGTAAAAATGCGATATAAAAAAATTGGAATTATTTTTAATCATTCCTACAATGTGGCAAGTAACTTCTATTACAGCTAAGGAAACCAAATAGCAAATAAATATTTTTGACACTTTGCTTTTTACTACTTTATTTGTTGAAAATAAAATAGCATTGACTACCAAAAATAAAAGACCAATTATACTAATTGTATATAAAAACCACATAAAAATTTATTATTCAATACTAATTGAATCCAACAGAAAAGTAGAATAATTTCTACAAATTTTCAAAGTTCAAATATAAAAGAAAACTTTTAAAGTATGGAAGAAAATCTCATTGATTTTATCTAAAAAATAGAGAAATTATTTAAACAAAAATCCAAGCCCCAAGCTGGTGAGCATTTTTTTCTCAAAAGCCCAAAAGAATTTAAATTGCCCAAATATAAATCCGTAAAAAAGAAGTAATACTTGATAAATAGGAAAAATTAAAGCGATATAAGAAATATAATAAACAACTAACGAAACTTCACCTTTATTAATGCCAAAAAAATGTAAAATTGGTTTCGATACATAAGCAGCACTCGAACCTGTAAATGCAAAAACTATAAGTATAATTACTAATTGCCAGTTGGATGTAATATTCCAACGTTGTTTGAAATTTTTCATCAAGGAAATCGGGCAACATAGCCGCCAAGTTGCTGTTTGTTAGTTAATTGAAAATAAAGTAAATAGTTGTATAACAAATAATTCACTTCAAATCCGTAATCAATATTCGATTCATAATTGATATTCATTTCATACAATTCACGGTTGTATTGCAAATTATTTACTCTTCGGTTGTATTCCAAAATCCAAAACCGGTTTCGAGTTTCTAAAAAACTTTGCTGATAAAATTCTCTTGGTCGGGCAAAACGAACAAACCACGAATTAAAACCCGCATCAATAATGATAACTTCATATTCTAATTTTTCGTTAGCAATACGTAGCGTATCGCCCGAAATTGCATTGGTTTCGGCGGAAGTAGTTATAGTTTTTTTTGAAGAACAAGCAACAATAATTACTATAAAAAAAAGAATAAAAAGTGCATTTTTCTTCATCAAAAATGAATTGATTTTAAAGAAATTATGAGATTGTAAAGATAAAAAAAGCACCGGAGATTTCCGATGCTTAGCGTTATATTATTTTGTAAAATTATTTTTTACCAAATAGTTTTCCGAAAATTCCGCCTAATAATCCGCCACCGCCAGAATTATTATTAGATGAACCTTTGGTAATGGCAGTAATAGCATCGCCCATACCTAATTGTCCGTCGCCATCTTGGTCTAACATAGAAGTAAGAATATCACCTCCACCAGAATTTCCAGAAGGTGCAGCTGCTGTAGCGTTGCCACCGGTTAATCCGCCTAATACACTTCCTAAAATACTGCCTAAGCCACCACCGTCATTTGCATTAGTTGCATTACCAGAGTTACCCGACATTTGTTTTGCTAAATAGGCCATTACAATAGGAGCCAACATTGGTAATATTTTTGAAATAATACTTGATTGAACTCCTGTTTCAGAACTCAATTTGTTTACTACTGTATTTTCATCATTTCCAAAAACATGCCCTAAAATTTTTGATCCTTCGCTAAAATCGCTATTACCAAAAAAACTGCCTAAGTTGTCTAACAAGCCACCATCGTGTTTGCCACTTGTAAGTGCCGATAATAATGAACCTCCGTCAGATTGTGCGTTGTTTTGCATAGCACCCAACATTGTTGGTAAAGTTTTTGCAACCACATCGGTAGATTGTGATAAGTCTAATCCTGTTGCATTTGAAATATTTTCGATAACAGATTGACCTGTTTCGCTATTAAGTAAATCTAAAATTCCTGCCATTTTTTTGTTTTTTAATGAGTTAGTAGCAAATGTAAATAATTATTGGGTTTAATTTTTAAAAATCCCGATTATTTGTTCTGCAAGTTCTGTACCAATTCTGTCTTGCGCTTCGAGAGTTGCTGCACCAATATGTGGTGTAAGCGAAATTTTTGGATGCATTAATATCTGAATTTCTGGGCTCGGTTCGTTTTCAAACACGTCTAATCCTGCAAAAAGAACTTTATTGTCTAAGGCTTCAATGAGCGCAACTTCGTTGATAACTCCGCCACGAGCACAATTTACAATACCAACATTCGGTTTCATTAATTCGATTTCTTTAGCATCAATTAAATAACCATTTTGTGCTGGTGTATGAATGGTTATGAAATCTGAATTTTTTAAAACTTCTTCAAACGAAGTTGTTTTGATGTCAAATTGTAGCTGTTGCCCGTCAAAAAATGATAAGCTAATTGTTGCTTCTGGAACAAATTTATCAAATGCTAAAACTTGCATTCCTAAACCAATTGCCATTTTGGCAACCGCTTGACCTATTCGACCAAAACCGATGATTCCCAAAGTTTTACCTCTAAGTTCGATTCCATTAGCGTAGGTTTTTTTCAACATTTCAAAATTGGTATCGCCTTCTAATGGCATATTTCTGTTGGCATCATACAAATAGCGTACACCTGTAAACAAATGCGCAAATACCAATTCGGCAACGCTTTCGCTTGATGAGGCTGGGGTGTTTATCACATGGATATTTTTGCTTTGAGCATAATCCACATCAATATTGTCCATACCAACGCCACCACGACCAATAACTTTTAGACTCGAGCAAGCATCAATAATATCTTTACGAACTTTGGTAGCACTACGCACCAAAAGCACTTCGATATTATTTTGATTGATATAATTAGCAACTTGTTCTTGTGCTACTTTGGTTGTTATTACTTCAAAACCGCCTTTTTCTAAAGCTATTTTTCCTGCTTCCGAAATACCGTCGTTTGCTAATACTTTCATAATCTTATTATGTTTTTTAATTTTTAATTTTATTTTTTAAATTTTCTTTTACACTGGCAAACCATTCGTTTTTGAGAATGCTTAGTACAATGGCATCGATACGATTTCCTGCAGCATCGGTACTGAAGTTTCTTAGAATTCCTTCTTCGATACAACCGATACTTTTCATAGCCGCAATGCTTCTTTTATTGAGATTATTCGCTCGGAAACCTACGCGTTCTACATTCATTTTTTCGAATGCAAATTCTAATAATAAATATTTGCAATTTTTGTTTAATGCTGTTCCTTGAAACTTTTTTCCGTACCAAGTAAATCCAATTTCGAGGTGTTTTGCATCTAAATTGATATTATAAAAACGTGTGCTTCCGGCAAAGTTATTTTTTATTTTATCGAATACGATAAATGGATAATCGGTTTGTTTTTCTTTGAGCAATAAAGCGCTATCAATATATTTCTTTAAATTCTCTAAACTATCTGGACCATTGGCGTTAAATTTCCACAAATCGGGTTCGTTTACAGAAAAATGTTTGAGATTTTCGAAATCATTTTCTTGCAACGGAATGAGCTTTACGACATCATTTTCTAACAGGTAAGTTTCTTTGAAATCCATATTAATAGTCATCTTTTTTATTAAAAAGAAATCCAAATTCCGAATTGAAATCGCTATCAAAGAAAGGAACACTTTTTTTATCTATAATGAGCAATTCAATTCTATTTTCATTGCTACCATTTAAAACCAATTGATAAATAGTATTATTTATTTGCCAAGTATATGCATCAAAATTGTTTCCACTATTGGAATCGGTTACTTTTTTATGATGAATAGGATTTCCAATTTTTTCAATAATTTGTTGCACCTTTTTCTCATAATTTTTTTCTTCTTTACCTGGAATCGTTAAAAAAATGGCAGCTTCAGTAGCATTTGTTTTTTTATTGACTACAAAATGGGCAAAATCAAAAAACTGATTTCCAAAATAGGCTATGAGTTCAAAAGTGGCTATGTCTTCTAAATTTTCACCAACTTCCATGTTTTCATCATTCTCTTTATAATACGAATAATCTTCAAAATAATATTCGGGATTTTCTTCTAAAGATGTTTTTGGAAAACCAAATTTTTCGATACTATAAAGTCTTATATTTTGATGTTCTATCGAATCATTTGAAAAATATTCGTGGGCGTTTTCGTACTTGTTTTGTTTGTAAAATTCTGGGTAATTGAATTTTTTTAAATCAAAATTTTCTAGGTCTAATTTTCCTTCTTTTTTATAGTTTTCTTCCTTTATAGTCGAAATTTCTTGGGTTTTATTCTTTTCGTTTTTGCATGAAAAAAATAAAGAAATCATAATAATTATGGAAATAGACCTAACAAGCATTATACTAAATTTTTCGTTCTAATTCTTGCATTACATCTACCAATACTTGGACACTTTCTAAAGGCAACGCATTATACATAGATGCACGATAACCACCAACAGAACGATGTCCTGCCAAGCCAGATATACCAGCATCTTTCCACATTTTATCAAATAATTCTTGATGATTTTCATTGTTTAATAAGAAAGTAGCATTCATAACGCTTCTATCTTCAATGGCAGCTGTTCCTGTAAATAAAGGGTTTCTGTCGATTTCGGTGTATAACAATTCAGCTTTGGCATTATTTATTTTTTCGATGGCAGCAATACCGCCTAAATTTTTAAGCCATTGCAAGGTGAGGAGCGAAGCATAAATAGGGAAAACCGGTGGCGTATTATACATGCTTTCGGCTTTGATATGCTTTTCATAATCGAGCATACTTGGAATGCTTCGGTTGGTTTTTCCTAAAATAGATTCTTTTACTACAACCAAAGTTGTTCCGGCTGGGCCCATATTTTTTTGAGCTCCGGCGTATATTAAATCAAATTTTGAAAAATCTAAAACTCTCGAAAAAATATCAGAACTCATATCGCAAACTACCGGAATATCAGTAGTTGGAAACGATTTCATCTGGGTTCCGAAAATGGTATTATTGCTGGTGCAATGAAAATAATCGGCATCTTGCGCAATAGTATAATTTTTTGGAATATAATTGAAATTGGCATCTTTTGATGAAGCTACAACTTGAGTTTCGCCAAAATGTTTGGCTTCTTTTATGGCATTTGCCGCCCAAGTTCCGGTTTCGAGATAGGCGGCTTTACCATTGTTTTTCATTAAGTTATACGGAACCATGAGAAACTCCAAACTGGCACCGCCAGCCAAGAAAAGCGCCTGATAGCCTTTGTCTTGCAAACCTAATAATTCTAAAACCAAAGTCCGTGCTTCTTCCATAACCGCTACAAAATCTTTGCTTCTGTGCGAAATTTCGAGTATCGATAAATCTGAATTATTAAAGTTTAAAATCGCTTCTGCAGATTTTTTAAAAACTTCTTCGGGTAAAATACAAGGACCAGCGCTATAATTGTGTTTTTTCATGGATGTTTACATTGTGGTGCAAAATTCGGGTTTTGCATTTTAAAAGTAAAATGCGTTTCAGTGCAAATAACTGTTCTTTATTAACAAAAACGTTGTAGTTGATAACAAAGTTCTACTTTATAACAAGATTATTGAAGTATTTCCTCTAAAGTCTTTCTAAAATCTGTGTTTTCATTTATACCAATGTGTTCTTGATTTTCAAGAATATATAATTGATCTTGAACTTTAAATAATTTCTTTAATTCTAATGAATTTTCCACAGGAATTGTTTTATCATCTTTACCGTGAAATATTATTATAGGACATATTATAGATTTAAAATATCCGTTTGACGGAAAGGAAAACTTCTTGAGAAAATTGGGAAAATAAGGAACAATATTGGATGTAAATTCAGTGAAATTATAATAAGGAGCTTGTAATATCAACATTTTGGTTGCTGAATACTCGCTAAATAGGAAGCAAGACCAGTTCCTATTGAATATCCCATGATTATAATATTTGACTTATCATATTTTGAAAGTAAAAAAGTGTACACACACGATAAATCTTTATAAAGTTGTTCTTGGTTTGAAATATTTCCTTCGCTTTTGCCATAACCACGATAATCAAGCATTAAAATGTCGTACGGAATAGCATCAAAAGTAGCGGCTTGTTGTCCCCAACCGTCGAGGTTTCCTGCATTTCCATGTAAATATAGAATCACTCCCATCGGATTATTTTCTTGAAAAGTAAAGCATTCAATTTTATATTATCGAAGGAATTAATAATAACTTCTTCAAAATTTTGATTAAATTTGAATGTATGATTTTTGAGAAGTTTTGAAGCATTTGTGTTTTAATTAAGCAGTTTCATCAACTAATTCTGCGGCTGGAGCATTTTTCTTAACAGATTCAATTCCGTTATCTCTTGCTGCTACCGATTCGTACATTTCGCTTGTACCAATCACTTGTCCGTTAGTTGCTTTTAAGTTGAAATATGGTTTTTCGTTTTTAGATTCTAATCTTTCGAAACGATTATCGTCTTGCGAATTTTTTCTAACCGATTCAACTCCGTTCAAACAAGCAGCTTTAGTTGTATAAACTTCACTTGTTAAAATAACTTGACCATTTCCTGCTTTTAAGTCAAATTTTATACCTGTTGGTGTGTTTTTAACTACAAATTTTCCCATGTCTTTTTTTTAAAATTTAAAATTGAGTTATAAAAGTAACTATTTTTTTTAAAAAATTATTATTTTTTTCTTTTTTTTTAATATTTTTATCAAAATTACAACCTTAACACCTAATAATCAAGACGTATTATGTGGTTTTAATTTTTAAAAATATTAGACTTCCTGTGAAATCTTTGTCAGATTCAAAATAAAGTTTGCCATTTTCATAAATGGCTTCATTCAAATAATGGCTTCCTTTATAATATGATTTTGTTACCGTTACTTTTAAATCTGAAGATTCAGTTATAATAAATTGATGCGGATAAATAAACTGTTTTTTTCCATTCAAAACAATTTCATTAACATCGCCAAAGAGTGAGGCTGTATAAAAATCTTTAGGATTTGTATAAATCTCGCTTACTAATCCTTGATCAACAATGCTTCCATTTTTCATAACAATCATTTCATCTGCAAACGAGAGTACATCGGTGCTATCGTGTGTGGCAATAATGGTTGTAATTTCTTTTTCTTTTAAGTAATTGAAAATATTTCGGCGCAAACTATTCTTTCTAAAATTATCAATATGGCTAAAAGGCTCGTCTAACAACAATACTTCGGGTTCGAGAGCCAATACTCTTGCTAAAGCCACACGTTGCATTTGTCCGCCACTCAAAAATTGTGCCTTAACATTGGCATATTCTGTCATTTCTACAATTTCTAATAATTCGAAAATGCGTTCTTTCTTTTTTTCTGGAAAAAAATTTGATAAATATTTTCCTACATTTTCTGCAACTGTTATGTAAGGCATCAAATCAAAATCTTGAGCTAAGTACTTCATATATTGCATTCCAGGAATCAAATTATATTTAGGTCCAAGTACTTCTTGTTCGTTCCAAAAAATAGTTCCTTGGTCTAAATCAAACAGCCCATAAATCAACTTAAGTAAGGTACTTTTACCACAACCGCTTTCACCTATTAGCGCCAAATTTTTTCCTTTTTCTAATGAAAATGTAATATCTGAAATAACTGTTTTATTATCATATTTAAAAGAAATAGTATGTATCTTAAGCATATTGTTGTAAATATTTTATAAAAAATATGTTATATCTATTTTTTTTGTTAATTTTTTCTAATATATTTGGGTCATCAAAGATAATTCTTTGGTCTGATTTGTAAAAAAAAGGTTACTACTCAATTCTGCCTCAAAAGCAGACAAAAGTAGTATTTTGATTGCTAAGAACCTTAAATTAAATTTTAATAAAATTATGAAGAACAAATTACTTTTAGTATTACTATTGGGTATAACTTGCTATGAATTTAGTTATTCTCAGGTTGGTATTGGCACAACTGCTCCAGCGGGTGCTTTAGAAATCAAATCAAGCACTAATGGACTTTTGATTCCAAATGTTGCACTTTCTTCAAGAATTGTTTCAGCACCTGTTGTCAATCCAAATGGTGGTGGTGTTCCATTAGCTGGAACTATGGTTTGGAATACAGCAACTGCAGGAACAGCTCCAAATGATGTGTCTCCTGGGTTTTATTATTGGAATAGTGGTAAATGGTATAGAAAAACCGATTTAGTAATAAATAACTATGTATACCCTCCTACTAATTTAAGCCCTAATACTGTTTATACTTTAACGGGAACTATACCAGGTCACGATTCTTATGATGGTGTTACGGTCGCTTTAGCTGGAGATTGGGCATCAACACCAAATGTAACCATAGAATATGTTGAATCAAGAGTTGGAAGTGTTAGATTTAAAGTTAGAAACAACACTGCAAGCACAACTTATAATAATGTGGATTTTATTATTACAACATTTAAATATTAATGCTATGAAAAGTTTAGTTAATAAATATATAACTTTTTTAATAATCTGCCTGTTATTTAATATTTCATATTCTCAGAAATCAACAAATGTTAGTAAGAATGATTTAGTAGTAAATAATTATGAAATAAATAGTGTTCAATTAAACTCTATCCTTATTCCTATTTCTGAATATAAAAATTATAATAAAATTGAAAAAAAAGCTATAAAATTAAATACTGAAATTAGTTCGGAAACTAATAGTTTGATTGAAGTTAATGAATACAAAGCATGTATAAAAGTAGACGACTTATCAAAATATAATTTTTCTAAAAAAGAAATTCAAAAGTTGAATCAAAATAATAAAACTCTGGAAAATGGAATAAAAGAGGTAACATTGGAACCTACCAATTTAGTTCCATTAATCAAATCTTAGATTTTTTATACTGTCAAAAAAAAATTCAGCCATTTTTTTGAAAATTTCGATTAACAATAACTCTTTTAAAATTCATGATTTATAAAAAATTAAAAAAGGACGGAAAAAATTCCGCCCTTTTTTTATATCAATAATTTTGTAAATAAATTTCTTTACACATGTATCGCTCTATTCTCGGTAGCGGCAAGTGCAGCTTCTTTCATAGCTTCGGTAAATGTAGGGTGCGCATGGCTCATACGAGCAATATCTTCGGCTGAGGCTTTATATTCCATGGCTACTACAGCTTCGGCAATCATGTCGGCACAACGAGCGCCAATCATGTGCACACCAAGAACTTCATCGGTTTTGGCATCGGCTAAGATTTTTACAAATCCGTCAAGGTCATTACTTGCTCTTGCTCTACCTAAAGCTCTAAACGGGAAACTACCCGATTTGTAGGCTACTCCAGCTTCTTTTAGTTGTTCTTCGGTCTTCCCTACTCCAGCAACTTCTGGCCAAGTATATACAACACCTGGAATTAGATTATAATCAATATGTGGTTTTTGACCAGCTAAATATTCGGCTACCAAAACACCTTCTTCTTCGGCTTTGTGCGCCAACATGGCACCACGTACAACATCGCCTATGGCATAAATATTAGTAGCTGATGTTTGTAAATGATCGTTTACTTCTACCTGTCCGCGGTCAGTAAGTTTTACTCCTGCTTTTTCGGCATTCAATCCATCGGTATAAGCACGACGACCAACTGCTACCAAGCAATAATCGCCTTCTAAAACCAATTCGGCTCCTTTGGCATCGTCTGCTTTTACAGTAACCAAATTTCCGTTGCGGGTTACTTCTTTTACTTTATGCGAAGTGTAGAATTTCATTCCTTGTTTTTTCAAAACTTTAGTTAATTCTTTAGATAAAGCTCCGTCCATACCTGGTATAATACGGTCTAAATATTCAACTACCGATACTTGCGCTCCAAGCCTTAAATATACTTGTCCTAATTCGATACCAATAACACCTCCACCAATTATAACTAAATGCTTTGGAATTTCTGGTAATTTTAAAGCTTCGGTAGAAGTAATTACTCTTTCTTTATCTAATGTAATAAAAGGTAATGTAGATGGTTTTGAACCAGTTGCTATAATAGTATATTTAGATTCTATTGTTTCTTGAGAACCATCTGCTTTTGCAATTTTGATATGTGTTGCATCTTCAAAAGAACCCAAACCTTCATAAACAGTGATTTTGTTTTTATCCATCAAAAACTTAACTCCACTACAAGTTTGGTCTACCACGGCTTGTTTGCGGGTTATCATTTTTGCTAAATCGGGTGCGATAGTTCCTGCTATTTCTACACCAAAATCGGCACTATGTTTCACTTCTTCAAAAACGTGGGTAGAAGCCAACAGTGCTTTTGATGGAATACAACCCACATTAAGGCAAGTACCTCCAAGTGTTGCGTATTTTTCTATAATTGCGGTTTTGAAACCTAATTGGGCACAACGAATAGCGGCCACGTAGCCTCCTGGTCCCGAACCTATAATGGTAACATCGTATTGACTCATAATATTTTATTTTTTGTAGTGCAAATGTACTAATTATAATATTATTTTTTTAGGTGAAAAACAAAGAAAATAGCTTTCATTTTAGTCTACAACATTCGTTTTAATTGAAAATTAATTTCAATATTCTTGTTGTCTCTTTCAATTTCGAGTTTAATGTTTTTTTGATCTGCAGATTTTAAAATGGCGTTTATATCTTGTAAATTCATTTCACTACAACTTTTTTTATTGATAGCAATTAAAATGTCGTTTACCAAAACTCCAGCAATAGCGGCAGTTGATTCTTTTCGCACCAATGTAATTTTAAAAACTGGTTTCAAAACAAACTTAAATTTCAGATTTCCTGAAATTTTTTCGCCTTGGGCATCGTATAAATTGTTTGCGATTGCTGGTTTATCTTCATATTTCTCGGCTGCCCATTCCAAACCATCGTGCACAATTTCTAATCCCGACATATCATACTCAAATGGCGCATTCAAATATTTGTTTGGTTTGATGTACATTTTTTTGTTTTTATAATCAAAAGTAGTCGTAAATCTTCTCATAATTTCTGCACCAATAGAACCATAGCGGTCTTCGGCGATATTGAGCATTGCCAACGAAAGACTATCTGGATAAGCCGAAATTGGTGTTTCGATATCAAATTTTGAAAGTTGCAGCTTTTTTAATCTTGCTCTTTTGCCCGAAACCACGCCGCTTAATCCTTTTCCTAAATAATCTTCAATATGTATTGACGGAATTGTAACTTCGTTATTATTTTTTTTAAAAAGCCAAACAGCATCGCTATTTCCTGTATCTACAAGAAATAATCCTTGGTTGATATTTTTTTCGGACTCCTGAAAAACATTACAGTTTATAAATGGTTTTCCACTAATGAATTGAAGTGGAATCGTTTCTGTTTTTGCATTCTTTATTTGCAAATTTTCTTGATTGTAAACTGTAATTATAGATTTTCCGTAATCTATTTTTACTGGATAATTTTTAAAAAATTCGTAACCAATTATCCCATTTACAGGAATTCCCACCATCGAAGAAAAGTTTATATCTTCATCGAGAACTAAATAAATTGTTTGATTTCTATCAATAAAATCTTTAATCTCAATACGATTATTGGTTGTCTTATAGCCTTCGAACGGATCTTTATGCCCGAAACCTTTTATCAGAACTTTTTCGAGATTATTAAGTTTTAAAGGTTTGTCTTCGTAACTAAAAATAACGGTTTCCTTAACACCAGTATCCAACAAAAGTGTAACTTCTACATCATTTACCATGGCTTTTATAAAAACCAAATTATTAATGATTTCAACAGGAATTTTTACTTTGGAAACATTATAATCGAACTGAAATCCTTCTTGCGAAAAATTTTGAATCGAGAAACAAATGATTAAAAAGAAGACTATTTTTTTCAAAATTGAATTTTTTCTAAAATTAGTCAATTTATTTTAGATTTAAGTATTCTACAGAAAACTTATTGTTTACGATAAAGTTCTAAATACTATTGGTTTTTGTATAAATTCGGACGAACTTATAAGTATACAAATTAAAAAAATTACAACCCCAAAACGTCTTTCATGGTAAAAATACCTTTTTTACCACATATCCATTCGGAAGCAATGACTGCGCCCAAAGCAAAACCCTCTCGGCTGTGGGCTGTATGTTTTATTTCTATAGTATCAACAGCACTTTCATAAAAAACACTGTGTGTTCCAGGAACATTTTCAATGCGTTTTGCTGTGATTTCTATCTCGTTTGGATTTCCATTTTCTAAAACCCAATTTGTATAATTTGATTGCGAAATAATATCGTTTGCTAAAGAAATAGCCGTTCCGCTTGGCGCATCAAGTTTTTGGGTATGATGAATTTCTTCCATCGATACACGATAATCGTTAAACTTGTGCATCATTTTTGCCAAATAGCTATTGAGTTCAAAAAACAAGTTTACACCCAAACTAAAGTTGGAACCATATAAGAATGCACCATTTTTTTCTTGACACAATGTCACCATTGCTTCGTAATCTTTTAGCCAACCTGTTGTGCCCGAGACCACAGGAATTCCTGCAGTAAGGCACGCAGTAATATTTTCTACCGCAGCATCTGGAATACTAAAATCGATAGCAACATCAGCTTGAGTTAATCCTTCAAAAGTAGTAGTAGCCGTTTTTCGCAATACTATTTCATGGTTGCGTTCGAGAGCAATTCTTTCGATTACTTTTCCCATTTTTCCGTATCCGAGCAATGCTATTTTCATACTAAATAAGTGCTAAAGTTTGAAACTGTTTGAGAATGTATTTACTTAAATTCGTAAGTAAACTTAAATCCTAAGGTTTGTCTGGCATTATAATCGTTTTTGAAAATATCGGGCTTTACCGATAAATTATCGTTTACGTTATATTGCATTAAATGTGCATCTACATTAGCGTCAAGTATATTTAGAATATAAAATGCCGCTGTGATTAATGCCGATAAATCGCGATTTTTTTGATAAAATTTTTGAGCCGAAATAAGTCGAGAATCATCAAGATATTGATATTGATCATCATTAAAACCGGCTAATCTACGCTTGTACGCATCGCGATAGCGATTGTATTTTTTATTATTATCAAAAAAGAAATACAAACTGGTACCGATGGCGCCATACACTATAGGAATTTTCCAATATTTTTTGTTATACGCTTGCCCCAATCCTGGCAACATTGCCGAGTAAAAAGCTGCTTTGGCTGGCGACAATGGATTAATTATTACTTGTTTTTGAGAAGTCGAATCAATAACTTTTAAATCTTGAATGGGTTCTTCTTGGGCATAAGAAACGCTTAACCCAAAAGTTAAAAACAAATAAATGATTATGTAAAAACGGTATTTCAATTCTTTTCAATTAATTTTAAAATACGGTAAAATTCTTCTTCGGAATGAAACGGAATGGTGATTTTTCCTTTACCATTTCCCGAAACTTTTACATCTACTTCTGTTCCAAAATAGCTATTGAATGTCTTTTTTTGTTCTTCTACCAATTCAAACGATTTGTCTTTTCTTGGTTTGGTTGCAACTGGTTTTAAGCTTTCTTGATATTTTTTTACCAAGGCTTCGGTTTCGCGCACCGATAGATTTTGGCTTACAATTTTTTGATAGATATCTGCTTGCGCATCAAGATCTTCGATATTGATAATGGCACGACCGTGTCCCATGGAAATAAAACCATCTCGAATTCCTGTTTGGATAATTGGATCTAACTTCAACAATCGCAAATAATTAGCAATCGTAGAGCGTTTTTTTCCAACTTTATCGCTCATTTGTTCTTGGGTTAATTGAATTTCATCTATCAAACGTTGATACGAAAGGGCAATTTCTATTGGATCTAAGTCGTGTCTTTGGATATTTTCTACCAATGCCATTAGCAACGATTCGTTATCGTCTGCCAAACGAATATACGCCGGAATTGTTTCTAAGCCAATAGATTTAGTTGCACGCAAACGACGCTCTCCCGAAATAAGTTGGTATTTATCGAAATCGAGTTTACGAACGGTTATCGGTTGGATTAATCCTAACTCCTTAATGGAAGTTGCCAATTCTTGAATGGCTTCTTCATTAAAATTGGTTCTTGGTTGAAACGGATTTATCTCAATCGAATTAATATCAATTTCGATAATATTTCCTATAAGCTGTTCGGCATTTTTATCTTGAATCGATTTAATGTCGTTATCAGGATCTTTAAGTAAAGCCGATAATCCGCGGCCTAAGGCTTGCTTTTTTACTGCTTTTGCCATGGTTTAATTTACTGTATTTTTGTTGATGATTTCTTCTGCTAAACTCAAATAATTGATGGCGCCTTTGCTGGTAGCATCGAAACCGATGATGCTTTCGCCAAAACTTGGAGCCTCGCTCAATTTTACATTGCGTTGAATAATGGTTTTAAACACCATATCGCTAAAGTGTTTTTGTACTTCTTCTACAACTTGATTTGACAATCGCAAACGCGAATCGTACATGGTGAGCAACAAGCCTTCGATATCTAAGTTTGGATTGTGAATTTTTTGTACACTTTTTATGGTATTCAATAATTTGCCCAAACCTTCGAGTGCAAAATATTCGCACTGAATAGGAATTACCACACTATCGGCAGCTGTTAATGCATTAAGCGTTAATAAACCTAATGATGGTGCGCAATCTATTAATATATAATCGTATTGATCTTTTACAGAAGCCAAAGCTTCTTTGAGCATATACTCACGGTTTTCTTTATCTACCAATTCAATTTCGATAGCCACCAAATCGATATGTGCCGGAATGATGGCAACATTGGGCGAATTGGACGCTACAATAGCTTCTTGTGGTGTATTACTGTGTTCTAAAATTTGATAGGTTCCTACCTCAACACCTTCTACATCAATACCTAAACCCGATGTGGCATTTGCCTGCGGATCGGCATCTATTAGCAGTACTTTTTTCTCTAAAACTCCAAGCGATGCGGCAAGATTAACCGATGTGGTTGTTTTTCCTACACCACCTTTCTGATTGGCGATTGCAATAATTTTACCCATTATTTCCCTAAAAAATTAGTCGGTAAAAATACAATTTATTGTGGTACTTAAAAATCTATTTTAACAAGATTTTTGAACAAATATGTATTATTGCTAATATTTGAATTAATAAAAATCTAAGTTTGAAAAAAATAGGCTTATAATTTCATAGGAACTTCCATTAATAAAATTTCGGTATCGTTTGAAGTTGCGGTAATATTAAGTTCGTTTACATCCCAAATACCAAAGCCGTCTCTTGTTTCTAATGCTTGATTATTGATAGTTGCATTTCCACTTAATATAAAGGCATACACGCCATTTCCTTCTTTATTGATGGTGTATTTGGTATTTATACCTTCATCAAAATTTCCTAAACTAAACCATGCGTCTTGATTTATCCAAACACCGTCGTCATCTGTATTTGGTGAAAGTATTTGTTGGAATTTGTTTATTCCTTTCGATTTATCGAGCGAAATTTGATCGTATCTCGGAGTTACATTTCGTTTATTAGGATATATCCAAATTTGTAAAAATTTTACTTCTTGATCTTTATTTTTGTTGTATTCGCTATGCATAACGCCAGTTCCAGCACTCATTACTTGAATATCGCCATTTTTGATAACGGTTGTATTTCCCATGCTGTCTTTGTGTTCTAAATCGCCTTCGAGCGGAATACTGATGATTTCCATATTATCGTGCGGATGCGTGCCAAAACCCATTCCTGGACTTACTCGGTCATCATTCAAAACTCGTAGTACGCCAAAATTCATTCTGTCTGGATTATGGTATTCGGCAAAACTAAAAGTGTGTTTGCTATCTAACCAGCCATGATTGGCTACTCCTCTACTCGATGCTTTGTGTAAAACTGTTTTTTCCATTGTATTATGCTTATCTTTTGACAGGACAAAGTTCTATCTATTAAATAATTTTCACATTGATCTATGTTAAGAATTAAGCACCTACAACTATTTTTAAAAACAATTCTTAGATTATTGTTTTAGTTTTAAATTTTGATTGAATTTAACTGAGAAATTTCCAAACAAAATACCATTAAAAATTGTGATCCTTTTTTGCAAAAAACGCTTAAAACATAAAAGCTAACTAAATTTAATAATAAAATAGCTTTATAAAAGTCATATTGCTTTAGAGTTAATTGATTTATGAATATTTTAATTAGCTATTAAATATGGAAAAGCTTGTAAAACCTCACTTCTAATCAAGCCAAAACCGCCACCGTAATGTTCAATTACTTTGATATTGGGCAAATTACAGTGAATGAATTTTTTAATTTCTTCTTCTGATTTGCTATCCAAACCGCTACTTAGCATCACAGCATCAATGTTTTTAGTTAAAACAAGTTGATAAAAATCTTTGAGTTCATTTGTTATATACGCAAACCAGTTAGAATCTCTCTCGATACCTCTTTTTACTGCTTCAAGTATAGGCATATTTTTTCCTACTACTAAAAAAATTAAGCTCTCCATAAAAATTCAATTACAATACGAATATATAAAATTATTTTTAATAAAAAACTTAATTTTATAAAAATAATTTATATTTTTTAGTATTATAACTGCGGAATTCTCATTCGAGAAGTGCATCATTTTGACCCTTTGGATTTTATCATGGCTTCGAGCATATCCCACATTTCTTGCGGAATCTTTTCTAAGATGTTGAATTGTCCTGCGCCTTGCAGCCATTCGCCACCATCTATGGTTATCACTTCGCCATTTACATAGCTCGAAAAATCGGAAACCATATAGGCAGCCAAGTTTGCCAATTCTTGATGATCGCCTACTCTTTTGAGCGGTACTTTTTTTGCCATGTCAAATTTTTCTGCCAAATCGCCTGGTAATAATCTATCCCATGCGCCTTTGGTTGGAAACGGTCCGGGTGCAATGGCATTCATACGAATACCGTATTTTGCCCATTCTACCGCCAAACTACGAGTCATAGCCAGTACACCCGCTTTGGCTGTGGCACTTGGTACTACATAGGCAGAACCCGTCCAAGCGTAGGTAGTAACAATATTCAGCACATTGCAGTTGGTTTGTTTTTTTTCTATCCAATGTTTTCCTACTGCCAAGGTGCAGTTTTTTGAACCTTTTAGAACAATATCAATAATGGTATCAAAGGCATTGGCAGAAAGCCTCTCGGTGGGCGAAATAAAATTTCCGGCGGCATTGTTCAACAAGACATCTACCCTACCAGATGCTTGTAAAACCTCAGCTAACATGGCTTCTACTTGATCGTAATGACGTACATCACATTGCACAGGCAAACACTTACCACCAGTTTCCGATTCTAATTCGGTGGCTGTGCTTTTTAATTTTTCTATGTCGCGCGAGGTTATGGCTACTTGTGCTCCTAACTCAAGGAAATACTTTGTCATGGCTTTGCCCAAACCACTACCACCGCCTGTTACGATGATTACTTTGTCTTGTAGTGCATTGTCGCGTAGCATTTTTGCTGAATAATTCATAATGATATAAGTTTTTTCAAAGATAAGAAAAATATAGTATGCGCGCATATTATTTTTCATGAAAATAAATTGTATTTTTCGGACAAATAACAATCCAATGAAAATACAAAAATTTTTGATCATAGCTGTTTTTGTTTGCAGCTACGGATTTTCGCAAGACAAAAACACGACGGTTGCCGATAATTACTTCAGTACTTTTCAGTACGTAGCGGCTATAGACGAATATACCAAATTGGCAGAAGGCAAACATGCTACGCCATATATTTTTACGCAACTTGCCGATAGTTACTTTAATGTATATAATACCGAAAAGGCGGCACAATGGTACGAAAAAGCCCTGGAAACTCAAGCATTCTCGAATCCGGAATTGTATTATAGGTATGCGCAAACCCTGAAATCGCAAGGAAAATACGCCGAAGCTAACAAACAAATGGACGAATTTTCGAAACTACTACCCAATGATTCCAGAGCGGTAGAGCATTTGGCAAATCCGAACTATATTCCGAGTTTAGAAAGCGAAAACAAAGAATATGTGGTAAAAAAAATTGATTTTAAAGAAAAAGGTATGGCAGATTTTGGCGGTGTTATCAGTAACGATAATTTGCTGTATTTTGTGAGTATTCGTAAAAACGGCAACCGCACCGATAAATGGAACGACCAGCCCTATTTGGATATTTATAAAAGCGAACGAAGACCCAATGGTACTTTTACCGAACCCGAACCTATAGAAGATTTGAATACACCGTTTCACGATGGGCCGGTTACTATAAGTACCGATGGTAACACGATGTATTTTGCTCGCGATAGCCACAGCGAAGGGCAATATCAAAAGAAAAATGGCAATGTAAAAATTGGGCAACAAGGTTTGTACAAAGCTACTCGTAGTGGCGGAAAATGGAGCAATGTTACCGCATTGCCTTTTAATAGTATCGATTATACCGTAACGCATCCTGCTTTGAGCAAAGACGGGAAAACCTTGTATTTTTCGTCGAATATGCCCGGTGGTATTGGCGAATCGGATATTTGGAAAGTGGAAATAAAAGCCAATGGGTATGGTACTCCTGTAAATATGGGCAACAAAATCAATACACCTGGTAAAGAGAATTTTCCTTTTGTAACCGAAAGCAACATCTTGTATTATGCTTCTACAGGAAAACAAGGTATGGGCGGACTCGATATTTATCGTGTGAATCTTGCCGTTGATGAGCTTCCAAAAAACATGGGAAAACCTATCAATACTGCCAAAGATGATTTTGCATTTACTTATAATACCAAATTGAAACAAGGTGTATTATCATCGAACAGAAATGGCGAAGATGCCTTGTATAGCGTAAATCCGTTGTGTAGTGCCAATGTTGTGGTAACGGTTACCAACAAAAAAACCAAGCAACCGATGGGAAATGTTGCTGTGGCTATAAAAGATTTTAAAGGCAATACCATAACCACACAAAATACTGATAAAGAAGGAAAAGTAAATTATGATATAGAATGTAATAGTAATTATACCTTAGAAGCTTCGTCTTTAAATTATGAATCGAAACAACAAATTGTAAAAGTAAAAGAAGGCGAAGAAAAAATTACAATGGTTTTAGAACCTACCGAAATCACTATTACCGATACAGAAATTATTCTAAAAAATATCTACTTTGAATTTGACAAAAGCAATATCACAGCGCAAGGTGCCAATGAGTTAGACAAATTGGTAAAAGTTATGAAAGAAAATCCGGCGATGGTGGTCTTAGTAAAATCGCACACCGATTCAAAAGGTAAAGCCGACTACAATCTAAAACTTTCGGAACAACGCGCACAAGCCACCGTACAATATTTATTATCGAAAGGAATCACCAAAGACCGAATTTCGGGCCAAGGTTTTGGCAATACCGAACCAAAAATAAATTGTACTTCTTGCACCGAAGAACAACATGCCGAAAATCGTCGTTCGGAGTTTATTATTGTTAAAAAGTAACATAATTTTGACTGATGCAACAAAATTCAACCTGTAAAGTTTATAATTCTGTTGGTTCTCAAAAAATGCTATTTGCAAATTTGAGAAAAGAAAAAATTACCGATTTCAATTCATTAGACGAAATAATAGATTTTAAAAAAAATTATCCAAATCTAAAAAACCAAATAAATTTTGATTCGATTAATGCAATAAAAAAAGAATATGCCACTATAGAATCTGCTATTGATAATCTTACTATTTGTATAAAAAACACTCCAAATGAATTGCAAGAAAAATTTCAAAATGAAGTTTTGGTAATAAAAAATAATATTGAAAATCACAGTGATGCTAAATCAAACAATTTGTTTAACAAAGCCATTTTTAACTTAAAAAAAGCATATTATAAAATTCATTTATTTGTAAAAAAACAAACTTTACAATCAAAAATAAAAATCAAAACCTATAAGTTAGCATATGAATTAAAGAGAAAAAAAAATCGACATCTATTCATTACATATTTTTTTGATAAAGCAGTAGAACAACATTCTAAAAAATCTCTTATACACTTAAATAAAAAGTTTTTAACAATAAACAACAATCAAAACTTACTATCTGGCGCAATAGGAGAATTGAAAGTTGAAAATGAACTCAAAAAATTATCTGATGATTACATATTAATAAATGATTACTGTTTAATTTTTTCTAAAGCTTTTTATTACTACCAAGAAAAAGAATATATAAAATCCATTCAAATAGATCATCTTTTAATTTCGCCAGCCGGAATTTTTGTTATTGAAACTAAAAATTGGAGTGAAAACTCTATTAATAATACTGACTTTAGGTCGCCTGTTAAACAAGTAAGAAGATTAGGTTTTGCTATTTATAAAATAGTTTCAGAAGAGCTTATCCATAAATTTGGAAGAAATCCTTGGGGAGATAGAAGAATACCTGTTAGAAACATCGTTGTATTCACTGGTGCAAAACCAAATGAAGATTTTCAGTTTGTTAGAATATTAAACCCAAATGAGCTTCGAAATTATATAAACTATTTTAAGCCCATTTTTTCTAAGTCAGAAACAGAACTAATTGCAAATTATATGCTAAAAAAATGCAAGGGCTCATCAATTTTTTAATTAAATTTTACTAAAAAATCAAACCCTATTTTTTTTTTTTGCAAACCATAAAAAAACGCTTCAGAATTTGAAGCGTTTTTTTATTTCTTATTTACCCATTAATTTGGCGGCTTTATCTTTTAAACCCAAAAAGCTATACACTCTTCGAAGGTTTTCTTTTGTGTCTGCATCATCGGGTTTTAATTCGTGTGCTTTTTCTAATAATGGTAAAGCTTCATTAAAAAGTTTTTCTCTTTGCACTTTTAAATCGTCATACTTTTTTAAATCAGCTGCCGATGTGCCCAGCGCATTAATTTTCTTAACTAAATCAGCATCTGGTTTTAATTTTAAATCTGAATAATTTAGATATGCATCATAAAAATCAGGTTTTATTTCAATTGCTTTTTTATAATACTTTTCAGCATCTCCAAAGTTGCCCGATTCGGTACTTACAACACCTAAATTATACTGAAGATTTGCATCGTTTGGATTGGCTTTAATAGCCTCAGAAATTAATTCTTGGTATTTTGCTTTATCGCCATTTTTGTAATATTCATTGGCTTTACCTATCAAAATAGCATTTTTTAATGCACTGATTTGATTATCTATTTCTTCTTTTTTAGAAGGCATTTGTTCTTGTTCTGGTTTGATATGTGTACCAATTTTTACAGCATTATCACGGTCTTCTTTAGAGTTGAAAGTTTCACGTTGTCCGTTTACTTTACTGGTTGCCAAATAAGAAGTTCCTTCGCCAGTATATCCAGAATTTTTTAATTCTGTGAAATATTCTAATGCTTTTTCGCTGTTTTGTGCATTAAGCGCATCATTAGCAGCAACATATAAATAGATAGGCTCTTTTGTATCTAATTTATAAATAGCATACAACATTTCTGACGATTGCGCATATTTTTGTGCACCTTCTAACTTTGCTGCTGCTTGCACGTATTCTGGTTTGTAATTTTTGATGGTATCAATGATATCATCAGTATAGATTTTTTTACCAGTTTTCTTTTCGTAATCCAAAGTAGCGTTTAAAGCTTCTGCCAAGAAAGTAATATTTTTTGGAGAATTTAAAACAGCCAATTTAGTTTGTTTTACTAAAGCAGACAAATTATTATCCATTGCTAACTGGTTTGATTCTAACAATGGTGCCATGGCTTTGTAAAAATTGGTGTAAATCTTGTCGCCTTCATCGGTGGCAAGTGTTTCCAATTTTGTAACATTGGCTTTATAATTAGCAATTTCATCTGCTGTATAATTTTCTTGATTATACAACTTTTTTAATGCTTTTAATTCATCTTTTTGTGCAAAACTAAGAGCAGACAGTAAAAGCGCCGAGCTTACAATTATTTTTTTCATTTTAATTTATTCTTGGTTATCAGTTGTTTCTTCTGTGTCTTGAATAGTATCGATATTTAAATCTTCTACATCCAAGTTTTCGTCCTCTTCTTCTTTCATTACTTTGGTAACTGCTGCAATAGAGTCGTTGGCTTTGATATTTATCAAGCGAACACCTTGTGTTGCACGTCCCATAACGCGTAAATCAGAAACACGCATTCTTATTGTTAATCCCGATTTGTTGATAATCATCAAATCATCTTCATCGGTTACTGCGTTAATAGAAATTAAAGCGCCCGTTTTTTCGGTAATATTCAAGGTTTTTACACCTTTACCACCGCGGTTTGTAATTCTATATACATCTTCACCATCTTCATCTACCAATTTGGTACGTTTTCCGTAACCATTTTCGGTAACTACCAATAATTGTGTGTCTTCGATGGCAGTTTTATCAACAGAAACCATGCCAATTACTTCATCATTGTCATCGGCAAGCGTAATACCACGAACTCCAGAAGCGGTTCTTCCCATCGGACGAGTTTTTTCTTCTTCGAAACGAACTAATTTACCCGATTTTCCAGCAATAAGTACTTGACTTTCGCCATTGGTTAATTTTGCTTCTAATAATTCGTCGTCTTCTCTAATGGTAATAGCGTTGATACCGTTTTGACGCGGACGAGAATATTGCTCCAAAGGTGTTTTTTTAACAATACCTTTTTTGGTTGCCATAATCACATAATGATTATTGATGTATTCTTCGTCTTTCAAATCTTGTGTACAAATAAAGGCTTTTACTTTATCGTCTTGTTCGATATTGATAAGGTTTTGAATGGCACGCCCTTTGCTTACTTTGGTTCCTTCTGGAATTTCGTACACACGCATCCAGAAACATTTTCCTTTTTGAGTGAAGAATAATAAATACTGGTGATTGGTAGCCACAAACAGGTGCTCTAAGAAATCTTGATCTCTGGTTGCGGCGCTTTTTTGTCCTACTCCTCCTCTATTCTGGGTTTTGTATTCTGATAATGAGGTACGTTTTACATAACCTGCATGCGAAATTGTGATAACTACAGCTTCATCGGCTATTAAATCTTCGATACTTACATCGCCACCCGAATATTCGATAGTTGAACGTCTTTCGTCTCCGTATTTTTCTTTGATTTCTAGCAATTCATCTTTGATAAGTTGCATTCTTAAATCTTTATTAGCTAATAAATCTTTTAAGTGCTGAATCAATTTCATAATTTCTTCGTACTCGGCACGCAATTTATCTTGCTCTAATCCTGTAAGCTGACGCAAACGCATTTCTACAATTGCACGAGCTTGAATTTCAGATAAACTAAATCTTTCTATCAATTTAGAACGAGCTTCGTCTCCATCTTTTGATGCACGAATTAAGGCAATTACTTCATCAATATTATCAGAAGCAATGATTAATCCTTCGAGTATATGAGCACGTTCTTCGGCTTTACGTAATTCGTATTTGGCACGTCTAATTACAACATCATGACGGTGTTCTACGAAGTGATGAATTAAGTCTTTAAGATTTAAAAGTTCTGGTCTTCCGTTTACCAATGCAATATTATTTACACTGAAAGAAGACTGCAGCTGTGTGTATTTGAATAACGTATTTAAAACAACATTAGGTACCGCATCACGTTTTAAAATGTACACAATACGCATACCGTTTCTATCCGATTCATCTCGAATATTAGAAATACCTTCTATCTTTTTATCATTTACTAAATCGGCTGTTTTTTTAATCATTTCAGCCTTATTTACCTGATACGGTATTTCGGTAACAATGATAGATTCTCTACCATCTACTTCTTCAAAATTTACTTTGGCACGCATCACGACACGTCCGCGACCAGTTTTAAAAGCCTCACGTACCCCTTCGTAACCGTAAATTACACCACCTGTTGGAAAATCTGGCGCTTTGATGTGGTTCATCAACTCATCGATTTCAATTTCGTTGTTATCGATATAGGCTAATGTTCCGTTGATTACTTCTGTAATATTGTGAGGTGGCATATTGGTTGCCATACCTACGGCAATACCCGATGCTCCGTTGATTAATAAATTGGGAACACGTGTTGGCATTACGGTTGGCTCTTCTAAAGTATCGTCAAAATTCAAACGAAAATCAACGGTTTCTTTATCAATGTCTGACATTATATCCTCAGACATTTTTTTCATACGAGCTTCTGTATAACGCATTGCTGCTGGGCTATCGCCGTCTACAGACCCGAAGTTTCCTTGTCCGTCTACCAATAAATAACGTAAGCTCCATTCTTGCGCCATACGCACCATGGCATCGTAAACCGATGAATCGCCGTGTGGGTGATATTTTCCTAATACTTCCCCAACGATTCTGGCTGATTTTTTATGTGGTCTGTTTGAAAAAACACCCAAATCGTACATTCCGTAAAGTACTCTTCTGTGTACCGGTTTCAATCCGTCGCGTACATCGGGCAAGGCTCTTGATACAATTACCGACATCGAATAATCGATGTAGGCTGATTTCATTTCATCTTCAATATTAATCGGAATCAGCTTTTCTCCGTCTGACATAATTATAGTTTTTTATAGATTTTTTAAAAATTCAAAGACGTGCAAGATACATCATTTTTTTGCTTATTAAAAGTATTCCAGCAAGGAATTTCAAGGATTTATTAACAATTAGGAATGACTTAAAACTTATAGCCAAATTAATTATCACTCAAAATATTGCTTTAAAATAAAATATGTTTTATGCTTGCGGCAAAAGTAATATTCATATATCAAGCATATTTTTATTTGTCGTTTAATTCCTTCAACCTACAGCATCTCCAAACTCTCTGGAGTACGGGCAATAAAGGCAGTGTTTTCTTTTATAACAATAGGACGTTCCATAAGTATAGGGTAAGAAACCAAGGCTTGTATGATTTGCTTATCGGTTAAGGGTTTGTCTTTAAAATTTTCAATCCATACCGATTCTTTGGTGCGTATAATATCCATCGGTTTGCTATTCATTTTTGTTAGCAATGCTTCAATTTCTTGCTCACTAAGCGGATTTTTTAAATATTCTCGTATCTCAAAATCTTTATTTTCGGTTTCAAAACGCAACAAACAAGTTCTTGATTTGCCACATCTTGGGTTGTGAAGTATTTGTGTCATAAAATTGTTCTTTTTTATTGCAAATAAACAGTATTTTTTGGTTATTTGTCTATAAATAATTCTTATATGTATATAGAACAAGCTTACGAGCAAAAGAAAAACGGTCTTTTTTATCTGGTATTTTTGGGTGGTTTTTTTGGATTTATGGCATTGAATTTTCTTTTATCCAATGGAGTTGATGTTTCTAAAGAAATGCAAATTTTAATTAAAGAATTTGGCAGAAATACAACATTTGTTTTGTTGGTTGCGCCCTTATCCTTTGGTTGTTTAACCTTGCTTTTTTGGGTAAAATTCGTGCATAGGCAATCAATAACATCATTAACAACCTCTCGCAAAACTATCGATTGGAGTCGTGTCTTGTTTTCATTTTTATTGTGGACAACTTGCACTATCCTTTTTTTTGTCATTAGTTATTTTACATCACCCGAACATTATCAACTTGCTTTTAATTTAGAGAGGTTTATACCATTTGCGATAGCGGCTATACTTTTGGTTCCATTACAAACCAGTTTCGAAGAATATTTATTTCGGGGTTATATCATGCAAGGATTGGGAATTTTTACGAAAAATAGAGCTGTACCATTAATTTTTACATCAATAGTATTTGGATTATTGCACATTTCAAACCCTGAAGTTGGCGAAATGGGACCAATCATCTTAATTTATTATATCGGAACGGGATTTTTCTTAGGAATTTTAACACTCATGGACGATGGCATGGAGTTGGCATTGGGTTTTCATGCAGCTAATAATTTGATTGGAGCGCTCTTGGTTACTTCCGATTGGAGCGTTTTTCAAACCTATTCTATTTTTAAAGATATTTCGAAACCAGAAGCAGGAGTTGAGATAATTATCCCTATTTTTGTAGTCTTCCCAATGTTACTGTTTTTATTCGGCAAAAAGTACCATTGGAGCAACTGGAAAGAAAAACTTTTTGGAAAACTCAATATAGAATTTATAGAAAACTAAACGTTATGTATACACCTACTTATCAAAACGTACATTCACATTTTAAACTCAATGGTTTTCACATGGATAGAGATAATCTATGCCGTGTAGCCTATACATTTATAAAAGAAGGTGAAGATTTTGAAAAGCCAGTCGGTTCTTTTTTATTAGATTGGTTTGATCATCACGATTATATAGAAATGCAAACTTCGGGAACTACTGGCGAACCAAAAACCGTACGAGTTAGCAAGCAAGCGATGGTACACTCGGCTTTGGCAACGGGCGATTTTTTTGATTTAAAACCTGGCGACAGAGTATTACACTGCTTACCAGTAAAATATGTGGCTGGAAAAATGATGCTCATTAGAGCAATGATTTTAGGACTCGATGTAGAATTTGTAGCTCCAAATTCAAAACCAATGAAACGTGCAGAAGGAACATTTGAGTTTGCAGCAATGGTACCAATGCAAGCCAAAAACTCGTTGCCAGAACTGCATCGAATCAAAAAATTAATTATCGGCGGAGCACGTATCAATCATCAACTTGAAAATGAACTAAAAAAACAAAAGACGCAAGTTTTTGAAACTTTTGGTATGACCGAAACCATTACGCATATTGCAGCAAGAGAAATTCATGAAAACTATTTTAGAGTGCTGCCTCACGTTACGATTACTTACGACGATAGAAATTGTTTGGTAATTCATGCACCACATATCATCAAAGAAGAAACTATCATTACCAATGACTTGGTAGAATTAATTGATGAAAATCATTTCCGATTTTTAGGTCGTATTGATAATGTTATAAATAGCGGCGGAATTAAAATTATTCCAGAAGTTATCGAAAGTAAATTATCGCCTGCGATTGATGCCCGATTTTTTGTAATTGGTAAAGAAGATAACGAACTGGGCGAAAAAGTGGTACTTGTAGTTGAAGGCGAAAAACAAGAGTTAAACGAAAGTATTTTTTCTGATTTAGATAAATATCAAAAACCAAAAGAAACTATTTTTGTGTCAAATTTTATTGAAAACGAAAACGGTAAAGTGTTACGAAAAGACACTTTAAAATCGGTTTAACATTTTGGTATAGAAATAATTATTGATGATGATACGGTTCGTTGCGCAAGATGGTAAATCCGCGATAGAGTTGTTCTATGAAAAATAACCGTATCATTTGGTGCGAAAATGTCATTGCCGAAAGCGATAATTTTCCGTTGGCTCGTTTGTAAACTGTTTCACTAAAACCATACGGGCCACCAATTACAAAAACCAAATTCTTGATTCCCGAATTCATTTTCTTTTGTAAAAAATCGGCAAAATGCAAACTCGAAAATTGTTTGCCATTTTCATCAAGCAAAAGTACATCGTCTTGATTACTAATTTTTTGAAGAATTAATTCGCCTTCTTTTTCTTTTTGTTGTGCTTCCGAAAGATTTTTAACATTTTTTATATCCGGAATAATTTCGAATTCAAATTTTATATAAAAGGATAATCGCTTCGAATATTCTTCAATCAATGAAATCAGATTTTTATCATCTGTTTTTCCAATAGCTATCAGTTTTATTGTCATTGCTTATTTTGAGACTACAAATTTGCTCACAGTTTTGGCTGCAACTTGCAAGTACAAGGTATCATTTTTCAATTTATAACGGTTGCTATTTTCAAGCATTTTGTCGAATTCCATATCCAAAGTATTATCAATACAAGCTCTTTTGGTGCTAAATACATTGCTAAACTTTATTCCATTTCCTTCGCTAAATTCGTATCTACCACCTATACTATTACAGCCGTTATTACCAGAAAAAGTACCATCTTCTTTAAAAATTAATTCAGGTAATCGTGGTGGTTTTACCAAGGGTTTATGATTCAATTCTACCATTTTCCAATTCTTATCATACAAATTTGTTAAGGCAGTATCTGATTTCATTGCCGATTTACAAGATGTTAATACAATTACTGCTAAGTAAACTATACTGTGTTTCATATTTTTTTTTACAAATTTAATTCAAAATTATGCATTTTGTTTTATTAAGTTGTTGCTATTTTTGCAGAAAAAATTTTGGATACAAATAAACTCAAAATAATAAACGACCCAATATATGGTTTTATTACCATACCCAATACTTTACTATTTGATGTAATTCAACATCCTTATTTTCAGCGGTTACGAAGAATTTCTCAAATGGGATTATCGTATCTTGTTTATCCAGGAGCACATCATACCCGTTTTCATCATGCGCTGGGTTGTATGCATATTATGGGAAAAGCAATACAAACGCTTCGTTTTAAGGGTGTTGCTATTTCTAAAGATGAAGAAACAGCACTATTATTAGCGATACTTTTACATGATATTGAGCATGGACCATTTAGCCATGCATTGGAGCATAGCGTGGTTGAAGAAATACATCATGAGGAAATCTCGTTATTATTTATGCACAAACTAAATCAAGATTTTAACGGAAAACTCAGTTTAGCAATCGAAATTTTTCAAGGAAAATATCCACGAAAGTTTATGTACCAACTCATTTCCAGCCAACTCGATATGGATAGAATGGATTATCTAAAACGCGACAGTTTTTATAGTGGTGTAGCCGAAGGAAACATCAATAGCGAACGCTTAATACAAATGCTGAATGTGCAAGACGATCATTTGGTAGTTGAAGAAAAAGGTATTTATTCGGTAGAAAAGTTTTTGGTAGCTCGACGTCTTATGTATTGGCAAACGTATTTACACAAGACATCGGTTGTAGCCGAAATAATTTTAACCAAAATTCTAAAACGTGCCAAAGAATTAGTGCTAAAAGGCGAAATATTAGAATGTAGTAATCCGTTGCAATTCTTTTTACAAAATAAAATTTCGCTTGAAAGTTTTGATGATAACGTTCTTAATAAATTTTCGTTACTTGATGATTATGATGTAATGGGCGCTATCAAAAATTGGCAGTTTTCATCAGATTTTGTTTTAAAATCGCTTTGTACAATGATTATTAATCGTGATTTATTAAAAATTCAACTGCAAGAAAATAAGCCAAATAAAGAAGATTTAGAAGAAAAATTAGCTAAAATTCAATCATTGCACTCACTTTCAAAAGAAGAAGCAAAGTATTTTGTTTTTAAAGGCGAACTTAAAAATCAGGCTTATAACAAAGCTGGCGAACCAATTCGCATTCTCAAAAAAGACAAAACTGTAGAAGATGTGGTAGAAGCTTCGGATCAACTGAATTTAAAAGCGCTTTCAAAAACAGTTACCAAATATTTTGTTTGTTTTCCAAAAGAATTGAAATAATCGTAGATTTTATTTTTGATTTATTAAAAATTCGGCAAAATCAAAGTCTTCTTGTGTATCAATATCTACTTGAGCAAACACAGAATTTATTTCCATTGGATACGCATTTTCGGAAATAATAATTCCTTGTTTGATAAGTGATGCTTTGCTAATGTACAACAAACCATTTTCAAAATACAACGGTTCTAAATCTTGACTTCGTTGCCCGATTTCATAATTAAACGGAATGTATTTTTGGTTTTTGATTTTTCCGAATTTCTGCCAAGAACGAGAAACCGTAAACAAACTTTCAACTTGTTGATTTTTATAAAGATGAAAAGCATCTAGCAGTAAATCTTCTTCCCGAAGCGGATTGGTTGGTTGCAACAAAATCACATTTTCTACAGAATCTCCTATTACTTCTAATGCATGTTGCAAAGCTGTGATTGTTGGTTCGTTATCGCCAGATATAGCTTCCGGTCTATCAATTACTTTTGCACCATATTGCAAGGCAATTTCTTTTATTTTTGCATCATCTGTAGTAACATAAATAGCATCTATAAACGACTGTTTTTGGGCATACAAAATACTATGAGCCACCAACGGAATTCTGCCCAATAACAAGCAATTCTTATTAGGCAACCGTTTCGAGCCACCACGAGCCGGAATTATAGCAATAGTTTTAGTCATTTTCGGGTGTCCAGTACAATTTAGTTTCGGGTAAATTTACAAATGTTTTGTATTCAATACTACTAAGTGCGTTTCTATTTTTAAGAAGTTTTGGCAAATAAATTAATATATCAAACATCGCTAAAAATATGGCGATTGTTGCTTTAAAATCACCACGAAAGGTTTTGTTTTTTAATTGATTCCAAACCGAAGCCAACCATTTTCTGGGAATAATTTTGAATGGATAAAATAAAACATACAAAAACCAACCATTTCGCAAACTTCTTCGAGAACGAGTAATGAAATCTTTGTTCTTTTTTCGAGCTTGTAAATCAACACGATGGTTTACCAAAATTTCTGGGAAATAATGTATTTCGTAATTTTTTTTGAATAATTGATAAGCAGCAAAATCTTCTTCTCCATAAAACACAAACCAGTCTGGATAATTTGGAATTTGTTTCCAATAAGCTATTTTCCATACATTAGCGCCGCCAGCGAAACTCATTTGGCGAGCTGCTTTCTGTTTTGTATGAGTGATATTCGGTTCTTTTAGATTCCAAAAAATTCGAAAACTCAATAAAGCAACTTTTGGATTTTCTTCAAAATAATTTTCGATTAATTCCAAAGGATTTTCTGTGACAAAATGCAAATCATCATCAATAGAAATGGCATAAGCTGCTTGAGTTTGGTTCAGCATTTTATTGCGACAATGTATTAAACCCAAAGATTTTTCGTTACGATTTAAAATTATTTTTGGATAATTTGTCTTAATAAAATCACTAGTGCCATCGGAAGAGCCGTCATCATAAACACAACATTCTACATCATTCCTTTCGAGCAAATGCGCAATTTTTTGAAGTGTAAACTGCAACGCTTCCAATCGGTTTTTGGTTGTGATTTGTATGGAAAATTTTGGCGTCAAAGTTTAATAATTTTGGGCAACGTGCTTAGGTAATCCTTTTATTTTATAGAAATAGCGTCTGAAGAAATTCAATTTGAATATTTTTTTAAACACTTTATTTTTTAATGCGAATTTCCAGTTTTTAATTCTTTTTAACTCTTGATTAGCAACAAGTTTGATGTTGTTTTCGGTTTTAGAAAATGTTATTTTTTGCATCCAATCTTCTGGCGTATTACCAATATGATATGCAAAATTATCAGATGTTGTTAGCTTCCAAGCATTATGAAACGCAGCAATTTCGTCTAAAAAACTCTCAGAATTTGCGCCCATTTTTGCGTTAAAATACGATGGTAAAGTTTCAAAAACTGCTGAATTGTAGGTTGCCACAAAATGTCCTGAACCAATGCAAGCAGAAGCATTGTTGGCTTCTATTCTTAAAATAAATTTTAAATAATCTTGGTTGTAGTTGTATTCCCAACCAATGCTATCATAAAATTTATACATAGCATCTGGATTTATGGGTTTTCTGAATTGCAGTTTTTTTGAAAAAAATGTATCAAAAATCACATTCGGGCAACTTTCATACATTTTAAATTGTGGCGTAAGTCCAACTACTGCCGCTTTATGAAAAGCGTTAAAGACTTTTACGGTTTCTTGCTGCCAATTTGATAGAAACAGAACATCGGAATCGGAAATAGTTACCAACGGGATTTTATTTCCTGAAATTCCTTTGAGAATAGCATTGAGTTTACCAATGTTTTCGGTTTGTAATAAATCCTGAATTTGATTCTCGCTGGCTAAATTTTGCAGATATTTTGAAACTTCAGAACAACTACCGTTATCTACAATCGTAATTTTGGTTGGATAACTACAAGTTTGGAACAACGACTGCAAACAGAGTTTTAAAACCGAAAAACTTTCTTTGAAATAACCGTCTTGGTTTGGTATAAATACTGGAATCACGACATGAAAAACATAGTCGGATTGTTCCAATGTTTGATCTTTATATGGATTAAAACCTTGACGCATTTATTTTATCTGTTTTGGTTTTTTGATTAAAAAACCGATAGTGAAAAATAATCTTTTAACTGCAAAATAAAAATCGATTAGGCAATTCTTAATTAGTTTAAAAATGGTGTAAAAGAAATGTTTTACTGCCTGATACAATGTTATATCTATATGATGAATTTGATAGGAACCCAACATTTCATTTTTGGTTCTAAAATAAAGCTGCTCTTTTGTACGTGAAATACCATAACAAAAAATTGATGGAACAAAATCTATTTCGAAACCAGCTTTTAGAACCCGTCTTGACCATTCTTTGTCTTCAAAAGTGATTACATCTTCATTGAAATGATGTTTTTCCCAAACTTTTTTATTAAATGCAGAACCTGCAAAAATAAGCCCAGCTCTATTATAATCGATTTTGCTATCGAGATTGTTGATATATGCTTTGTAATCGCCCGCATTGTGCAAGCAACGTAAACCTGCCAAATTGTTTGGGTTTTCGGCAAACTTTTCTTTTATTAATTTAAAAAAATCGTGACTGATTGGAAATGCATGCGCACTAAAAATAACAACGATATCATAAATTGCATTCATTGCTGCAACGTTGGCGCTTTTTCCATAGGAAAAATCAATATTATTGATATATTTTGCACCATATTTTATTGCTAAATCAGCAGTATTGTCGTTGGAATTATTATCCAAAACAATGATTTCACCAATATCTGAAGCATATCGTTGGGTAAGATTCTTTAAAGAAAAATCTAATGCTTGTGCTTGGTTTTTGGTACGAATTACAACGGATATCATTTTTTCTTGAAAAATCTGTAAAGTTTATATAAAAAGTTGTTTTTCAATTTACTAATTTTAGATTTATACTGTTCGTTTATCGAAAAGGAATCGATTGCAACAGGAAAATATTGAGAGTAAATAGAAATATGCTTTAAATACACTTTTGTTTTTATATTTTTTTGTTCTGTTAAATCGTAATTTAAACCTTTTAGCATTGATTCTTCTTTCCGACGATAATAAAAACAGATACTATTTATCTTATATACCTTGGCTTGGGTTTTAGATAAGGCATTTATCCAAAACTCCCAATCTTCCCAACCCGTTTTAAAAGATTCGTCATAACCGCCGGCTGTAGACCACAACACTTTTTTGTAAACAGCCGAGCAAAAAATCATATTATTTAAAAGTAATTTTTCAAAAGAATAGTTTGGTAAAATCCATTCATTTTCTTTAGTTCCAAAATTTTTTACTCTGCCATATACAATCCCAACACTTTTGTCTTTTTCAAAAATTTCTAAAGCTAATTTTAAATAATCTTCACTAATCTTATCATCGGCATCGAGTGGTAAAATATATTTTCCATTTGAATGTTTTATACCATAATTTCTAGCATTACTTAAGCCGCCATTTTCTTTAAATAAATATTTGAAACGAGTATCTTTTTGCGTCCATATTTTTGCAATATCTTCAGTGTTATCAGTACTTCCATCATTTATAATGATACATTCCCAGTTTTTAAACACTTGGTTTGTTACTGATTGCAATGTTTCATCAAGAAAATTTGCTTGATTATAACAAGGAATTATTATGGAAACTAAATTGCTCAAATTTTATCTTTTAAAGCAAAAATAGATAATCTGTGAAATCCTACCCCTTTTATGTTATTTAAATTAAAAATTTTAATGAATATTAAAATAGGTATCAATATAATTTGCCTAAATGACAGAATTCTATTTTTAATAAATAGTAAATAAAATTTTATTGCGTTGTAGCTATTTCCTTTACTTAAAACTGTTATTCTATAAAAATTTATTGCTTCTGGTTTCATTATTTTTTTTACATTAGAAATATATTTTTTGTAAAAAATATATTTTGAAGATACTAAATTTTGATAAAATGTTTTGTTTAAAACTACTGTTGAAGATTTTCTATAAAATGAATCTGAAAAATTATTCATTGAAGTAAATGGTTTAAAATTTTTCATTAACGCTCTAATATGCAAATCAGGATCTTCTAATACTTTTAGATTTTCGTCAAAACCATCAATTTGTTTCAAAACACTTTTTTTCCACAAAACACTACAAACACAAAATGGATATTCTCCTTTAAAAAAATTATTCAAATATATTTCTTTAGTATAATCATTTAATTTCATATTAAAAATTTTACCAAGGTTGCTTATTTCATCAAAAAATATTTGAGTTTTAAAAATATAAAAATCATATTGTGAATGTTTTTTTGCAGTTTCCAATCTGTTTTCTAAGCAAATAGGAGCTAACAAGTCATCTGAATCTAAAAACAATATGTATTCTCCTTTACTTTTATTTATTCCAAAATTTCTGCACGACGAAGGTCCTTTCGGGTTATTTTCCTTTCGATTTGTTACGAAAAAACGATTGTCGGATTTGATGTGTTTTTGAATTATTTCTTGTGTATTATCAGTACTACCATCATCTACTATTATACATTCCCAATTCTTATAGGTTTGTGCAAGAACGCTATCTAGTGTTTCACAAATTAAGTGTGCACGATTGTATGTGGGAATAATTATAGATATAAGAGGTTGGTTCATCAATCTTTAGATTTTTAGCTTCTAAAATAGCGTCTTGTAAATTTTAGAAAAGGTATTAGACTAAAATTATTACGATATTGATTTAACAACATTTTCCAATCTTCTTGTATCATTTTTCGGTTGTTTTTTATAGCTTTTTCATACTCTAAAGCTAAAAATAAATTGTTGGCTTTTGTGTGATTTTTTTTTGAATTAATTAGATAGTTCAAAAATAATTCTTTGGATTTATTTTTTAATACGGTATTATCTTTTTTTCCTGAAATACTTTCATCTGAAATTCGAATGGAAATTATGGCTTCATTAATGGTGTAAATGTTTTTATTTTCAGAGAATTCAATCCAAGCTCTATCGTCACTATACCAAGCTAATGGGTAATCGGCGAATTTGTATTTATTGTAAACACTTCTTGAAAAAATATATTCTGATAAGGAACTTCGTGTTTCATTTCTTAATTTTCTAATGATAAAATCGGTAGCTTTTTCAAAAGTTGGATGATAAAAAACTTCCGAAATAGTATTGCTTTTTATCACTTTGCTTGCGAATCGAATTACATTGCAATCCTCAATATTAGATTTAGTTTTATAAAATTCTTCAACAACATTATTTCCCAAAACATCATCATCACCTAAAATCATCAGCCATTCTTCATTGTTTGATAATGCAATACATCTTTCCCATTGTTGGGTTAAAGAACTACTTCCTAAATTATTTTCGAACCGATGATAAATAAAATCAAATTTTCCTTCGAACTGTTTTACTATTGTTGCGCAATCATTTGGGCTTGCATCATCGCCAATATATACATTAAATCGTTTATCGGTTTGATCGGCTAAAGATTGTAACGTAGCTTCAAAAAAAGTGTTTTTATAATATGGAATTATGATGGCTAGCATTTTATTTTCGATTGAAGAACCTAAATGGTGCTAAAATAATTTTACCTAATTTAAAAGTAATACTGTTTTTAATTTCTTCTGAAATTTGCTTTTGTATAATATTACCACCATCAAAAATAGAAGTATTTTGGAGTTTAAAATCAAGATTTGAAGCGATAGCTATTAAATAAAATGCTTCTTTTTCAAGTGTATTTATTTGAGTAAAATTACCAGAGACTAATTCTAAAGTTTGCTTTTGATCATCGTTTATAATCAAAGAATTTCCGCTGATATAAATTTGATTTAGGATTTGAGTTTTATTAAAAAAGGTTGAAATTAAATTGATGAACTCGTCTTTGTATAATTCTTTGATATGGAAACTATTGTTAAAATTTCTTTTATCACTATAAAAATACTTATCTGGTGTGGAAATAATCAAAATACCTTCGGGTTTTAATACCCTTTTTATTTCTGTAAGCATTTCGTTGTGTTTATCGTGATGTTCGATAGTTTCAAAACTTATAACAACATCTACAGAATTTGTTTCCAACGGAATAGCCTCTGTACTTCCAACAAGATATTCCAAATTATCGGCTTGGTACTTCTGCTTTGCTTTACTTACAGCAATTTCATCTATATCAACACCGTAAACAGATTTTGCCTTTTTGCTTAATATATTAGTACCATATCCTTCTCCGCTTGCTATATCTAAGACAATTTTATTTTCTATGTAATTTGAAGCTATAGAATATCTGTGTAAATGATCGATTGTATCTCTTGAAAAAATATGAGTTTCTAATCGTTCACCAGTCCATTTTTTTTTCATTGTTATTTCCATTCTAAAATTGGTCTTATAACTCCTGGGATTCTACCACGGTAATCGCCTCGTAAACTTTCGTTTATAATTTCATCAACTACATCAAATCCGGCTATTTCCATTGCGTGAAATTCTACCAAAAACGGATTGTATTTCATAATAGCAAAACTACAATGATAGCCACCTTCGGCTAACAAATTTGCCGGAATTGTAATTGATGTAGTATATACACCTTTATTTCTCGAGGTTTTTAATGTTTCTGAATTAATATCGTGCGAACTTAGAATATGAATACCTTGGTTATTGAATAAATTGAATCCGTGTGTGTAAAGTTGATTATCCTTCAAAATTTCATAAGTAAATTCAACAGTTACAGGTTTGGTAATAAAATGTGATGTTGATATGGCTTTGTCATTAAGAATTTTTACCTCTAACAGTCTGAAATTTTCCGTTTGATGGAAATCTGATTTCCAAATACGATGCGCTTCATACGATTCATTTCTAAGGTATTCTTCCACAACAGTATCAATAGTTCCGCTTTTTACCAATAGTCCATTTTGTAATAAGTAACCTGTATTACACAAACTTTTCACGGCACTCATGTTATGACTTACAAACAAAATGGTTCTGCCTTCGCCTTTGCTGATGTCGCCCATTTTTCCTAAACACTTTTTTTGAAATTCGGCATCGCCAACAGCCAAGACTTCATCTACAATAAGAATTTCGCTTTCGAGATGTGCTGCTACGGCAAATGCCAAACGCACATACATACCCGATGAATAGCGTTTTACAGGAGTGTCTATATAGCGTTCAACACCCGAAAATGCTATAATTTCGTCGAGTTTTCGAGCTATTTCTTTTTTGCGCATTCCCAAAATAGCGCCATTCAGAAAAATATTTTCTCTACCCGTAAGTTCCGGGTGAAAACCTGTTCCTACTTCGAGCAAACTGGCAATTCGCCCTTTTGCTCGTAAGGTTCCTGTAGTAGGAGCAGTAACTCGTGACAACAGTTTTAACAAGGTGCTTTTTCCTGCTCCGTTTTTACCTATAATCCCTACGGCATCTCCTTGATTTATTTCAAAATTAATATCGCGTAATGACCAAACAATATCCGAACTTCCCTTTTTGCTTCGGTCGTTGGTTTCACCAATTTTTAGAAACGGATCTTCTTTGCCTAATATTTTGGTAACAAAAAAACGTTCGATATCGCGCGAAATAGTTCCCGTACCAATTTGCCCAATTTGATAGGCTTTTGAAATATTTTCTGCTTGTATAACTACTTCCGCCATTATATGGTATCTACGAAATCTTTTTCGGTTTTATTAAAAATGAGTACACCCAAAAACAAAACAACAACAGTAAACAACACCGTGTAGCCTAAACTGTATATCGAAAATTCGCCTTTGCCCAAAAATGCATACCGAAACGCTTCGATGATACTGGTCATTGGGTTGAGTTCTATATATTTTTTATATTTAATATCGATGGTGCTAAGCGGATAAATTACCGTAGTGCCATACATCATGAGTTGCACACCAAACGAAATAAGAAAGGTTAGGTCTTTGTACTTTGTTGTTATCGCAGTAATGATTAATCCTATTCCTAATCCTAATAATGCCATCAAAATTACTAATAACGGGAAATATAAAATCCCAGTTGTTATGTGAAAAGAAGCGCCTGTTTTTGGATTATAGTAAAAGTAAATCATCATTACAAACAACAATACTAGTTGTACTCCAAACCGAACCAAATTACTTACCACAATACTCAAAGGCATTATCAATCTCGGGAAATAAACCTTCCCAAAAATGCTGGCATTATCCCTAAAAACAGTACTGGTTTTGTTTAAACAATCAGAAAAATAATTCCAAGCGGTAATTCCACACAGATAAAAAAGCTGATGCGGCACGCCATCGGAACCAATTTTGGCTAAATTACCAAACACAAAAGTAAACACAAGGGTTGTAAATAAAGGCTGTATAAAAAACCATAACGGACCTAAAACCGTTTGCTTATAAAAGCTTACAAAATCGCGCTTTACAAATAGTACGAGCAAATCGCGGTAAGCCCAAACGTCTTTGAATTTTAAATCAAAAAGCGAGGTTTTTCCTTTAATTACTAAATCCCAATTATTATGTTCCTTCATAATTGACAAAAATAGGAATTACCTTTATATCTTTGCAATTAATTACAAAAAATACCATGTATTTCTTTAAGAAAAAAAAACCATTCTTAGCCGATATATTGCCCAATAATTATATTGATATCCATTCACATTTGCTTCCAGGTATTGATGATGGTGCAAAAGACTTAACCAATTCGAGAGAGCTTATAAAAAGTTTGCAAGAATTAGGTTTTCAAAAAATGATTACCACACCACACATTATGCAATATGTTTGGGAAAATAATCCAGAAATTATCAAGGCAAAAAAAGAAGAAGTAACCCAAAATATTCCCGTTACACTAAATGCCGCCGCCGAATATATGATGGACGAAGCTTTTATTTCGCATTTTAAAAACGGAAAATTGCTTACGCTAAAAGAGAATTATGTTTTGGTAGAAATGTCGTATCTCAATGCGCCTCTCAATTTGTATGAGGTTTTGTTTGAATTGCAGGTTGCCGGATACAAACCTGTTTTAGCACATCCAGAGCGATACAATTTCTTTCATCAAAAACCAGAAGCCTATCAAAAACTAAAAAAAGCCGGTTGTTATTTCCAAATGAATTTACTTTCGGCAATAGGCTATTACGGAAAACCCGTTTTGCAATGTGCCGATGAACTCTTAGCCAACGGATTAATCGATTTTGTTGGCAGCGATGTGCATCATGATCGACACGTAACGGGTTTCAAAAAAGAAATTCTTTTGAAAAATTACGATACACTAAAACAAATTGCACCTAACAATAGCTTTTTTGATTTTTAAAAACTAAAGTTCATCAGTTGTAAATGACACTGGTGTTTTGGGTTTGTACGGACGGATGATAAGCCTTCCTTCGCGATCATAGCGTACATAATTATATATCCAATTGAGGAGTACCACTGCTTTGTTTTTAAAACCAATTAGCGCAAAAAGATGCACAAACATCCAAACAAACCAAGCAAAAAATCCTCTAAAATGGTATTTTGGTAAATCAACCACAGCGAGATTTCTACCAATAGTAGCCATCGAACCTTTGTCTTTGTATTGAAACGGAACCATCGGTTTGTTTTGAATCAGCTTTACCAAATTGGTAGCCAAAAGTTTTCCTTGTTGCAACGCTGGTTGCGCCATCATAGGATGTCCTTGCGGATATTCAGCACTTTCCATACAGGCAATATCGCCAATGGCAAAAATGGCATCATAGCCCACAACCTGATTGAATTCATTTACTTTGTATCGATTACTTCCTTTTTGCATCGAATCGGGGTTTATTCCCATCAAATAAGCAGCCTGTACACCAGCTGTCCAAATCACAGTTGCAGAATCAAAAGAATCGCCACTATTGGTGGTTATAGTTCTACCATCGTAATTGGTTACGCGTATGTTTTTCCAAACTTTTACACCCAAATCGATTAAGTATTTTTCGGCAGCCTCTGATGATTTTTCGCTCATGGTATTCAAAACTCGGTCGCCACTTTGTATTAGGTTGATTTGCATTTTAGAAATATCCAAATCGGGATAATCTTTTTGCAGAATCGCTTTTTTCATTTCCGCCAAGGCACCAGCAAGTTCCACACCCGTAGGCCCAGCACCAACCAATACAAAATTCATCAAGGCGTTTTGCTCGTCAGCATCAGGAGTAAGTACAGCTTGCTCAAAATTTTCAAGAATTAAACTGCGAATGTTAAGCGATTGCGGAATGGTTTTCATTGCCATTGCATAGCGCTCTATTTCTTTATTGCCAAAAAAATTGGTTTTAGAACCTGTGGCAATAACCAAATAATCGTAATTAAGCACACCAATTTCGGTGATTACTTGTTTTGCATGCGGCAAAATTTCTTTTACTGTAGTAAGTCTAAAATAATAATCTTCAAAACCTTGAAACACTTTACGCAATGGATACGCAATAGAACCCGCTTCGAGACCACCAGTAGCCACCTGATATAGTAAAGGTTGAAAATTGTGATAATTGTGTTTGTCTACCAAAACCACTTGCAGGTTTTTGTTTTTTAAGTTTTTTGCCAAGTTTAAACCGGCAAAACCACCGCCAATAATTACAACTCTGGGTTTTGACGATTCGGGAATATTCATTTTCATAAACGAAATGTGCTTGCTATAAAGACTAATATTTAGGGTGTAAAAGTAAAGGAAAAATGGGAGAAGTAAAAGGAAAAGTACTTGTCGGTTTTACTTTTACATCTTATAAATTATAAACTATTCAAATCCTCGTTGGCGTTTCGCTTCATAAATCAATATCGCGGCAGAAACCGAAACATTCATACTATCAATAGCGCCAAGCATTGGAATTACAATGTTTTGTTTGGCATTTTTACGCCAAATTTCGGTAAGTCCAGTGGCTTCGGTGCCAACAACTATAGCTGTTCCTTGAGTATAATTTTCTTTGTAATACACATTGGAATTTTGGAGTGTAGCACTATAAATGTTAATTTTTCTTGATAAAAGAAAATCAATTATATCCTGATTTTCGCCAACAGCTATCTGATTGGTAAACAAACAACCCACGCTCGAGCGCACTAAATTCGGGTTATACAAATCGGTTTTTGGATTGGCAATAAGTATTGCATCAATTTTGGCAGCATCGCAAGTACGAAGAATGGCACCAATATTCCCAGGTTTTTCCAAAGATTCTAATACTACAACCAACGGATTATCTGGCAATTTTAAATCATAAAGTTGTACAGATTTCGTTTTTGCCACTGCAATAACACCTTCGGTTGTATCACGATAAGCCAATTTTTGATACACTTCTTTTGAGATTTCAATAATTTCATTTGATTGAAAAATTGAAAGATTGAAAGATTTATCCAAAAAATCATGGCAAAATAAAATCGTTTCAATTTCATAATTTCCGCTAACTGCCAATTCTAATTCTCGCTTTCCTTCAATTAAAAAAGTGCCCAATTGTTTTCGGGCTTTGGCTTTTTCTTGCAATTGAACAAGTGATTTAATTAACGGATTATGAACCGATTCTATTTTTTTCATTTAGCTAAAATTAAAATGTTTTTTGACAAATGATACTATATTTGTCTTTTTATTTTTTTTCTAATTTATCGCTATATTTCTTTTGCATTTTTTCAACCTTAGGCGTAATTGTGTAGGTACAATACGGATTTTTAGTTTTATTAAGGTTGTAATAATTTTGATGATAATCTTCGGCTGGATAAAACACCGTAGCTTCTGTAACCTTCGTAACAACTGGCTTTCCGAACGTATTTTCTTGATTTAATAACTGAATGTAATCTTCGGTTAATTGTTTTTGTGCGGCATTATGATAAAAAACTTCGCTGCGATATTGCGTTCCTACATCTTCGCCTTGACGGTTTAAAGTAGTTGGATCGTGAGTAGCAAAAAATAGTTCGAGCAGTGTACCAAAATTTATTTCATTTGAATCGAATTCAATCTCTACAGCTTCGGCATGACCCGTTTCTCCAGTACAAACTTCCTGATACGTTGGGTTTTCAACTGTTCCTCCAATATAACCCGAAGTTACTTTTTTTACACCTTTTAAATCTTGAAACAACGCTTCGGTACACCAAAAACATCCGCCTGCAAATGTTGCTTTTTCCATTTTTGAATTATTATTTTTATTTGAAATTGTTTGTTTGTTTTGTGATTGCGACTGGCAACTATACACTAAAACTAAAGGCAAAAGTAGATAAAAAAAACGCATTTTTTTGATATAAGATGTTAGAATAATTGATTTCTCTCTATGCGATTATTGCTTTTTTTAAAGCGGTTTGGTATATTTTTTTGATACTATTTTTTTCTTCTTGTTCGATAATTTTTTCAATCGTTGGAATCAATTCGGTATTGATGGCTAATTTCAATTTCATAATTTCGCCCAAGGCGTAGGCCGCTGCCCAGCGCACTACAGTTCCGCTACTTTCTGTATTCATTAACAGATTTGGAATTGCTTTTTCTGCTAATTCGGGAAATTTGGTAGCTAAATTACCAATTATTTTGGCGCTTTCCCATTTTATTCTGGGTGCTGTTTCGGATATATTTTCTGTTGCGAAAAGTATCCAAGATTTTTCTGCAACTGCTATTTTTTCACGACTTGCAAATTCAAATGCTTCGATACAACTTGCTTTTACAACATCTTTACTATTTTGAGCAAAAGCAATTATCGTAGGAGTTTCTTTTGGATTTTGAATGATATATTGACTCAAAACCACAACTTTGTCTTTGGGTTTTATCGTTTTATCTGAAAAAAAATCTTGAAAATTCATATCACACCAATAAATGAAGCTTTGCTTCTACTCTATTTCTCAAACTCTTCCATTTCTCGATCGTAGAATTCGCCAGCCAATTCGATAAGATTTTCCATTTCGGCTTCGAGTTCTTTTTCGTCTTCATCTTCGATATCTTCCAAAAACTCTACTTCATCATCTTTTAAATTGATAATAAATCGTGGATAATCGAGATGGATTACAAAAATATCTTCTGGAAATTCTGAATTGTCTGCAAGTACAAATTTTGGAAGTGTCATAATATTTATTTTAAAGAAACTTGATATTTATTTTTCATTAAATAATTGAAGCGAATATACAAAAAAATTGCGGCTATTGTTAATCCGCCCGAAAGCCCAATCCAAACACCCGTTGCTTGCAACGATGTAAATAACCCTAAATAGATACAAATAGGAAACCCTACCAACCAATAAGCTACAAAGGTTATATACATTGGGATTTTTACATCTTGCAAACCGCGCAATGCTCCTAAAACTACTACTTGTATACCGTCGGAAATTTGAAAAATAGCTGCCATTAGGATTAGTTTTGATGCAATAGCAATTACTTCGAGATTATCAACATTGCTTCCTATTGGTTCGGTACTTAAAAATAACTGCGGCAAAACCGTATGAGTTGCCACAAAAATAAATGCAAAAAAAGTTTGTATAATGATGGCTAATAAAATTACCGAACGAGCTACTCTAAGCAACGATTTAAAATCTTGCTGCCCTTTCAAGTTACCAATGCGCACCATTCCTGCTATCGAAAGTCCATTAACAAACATGAATGTAAAAGTTGCCAAAGTTAATGCTATTTGATTGGCTGCTTGACTTGCTGTACTTATAAGTCCACAAAGCCAAATAGCTGCTGTAAAAAGTAAAACTTCAAACAACATTTGCATGGCAGATGGCATGCCTATTTTTGATAATCTAAAAATAATTTCATTATTGAATTTGGTAAATGAAAAATTTTCGAAATAATACTGAAAACGAATCTTATTTTTTAAGGAAAAATGAATGTAAATCAGCATTACAAATCGTGAAATTACGGTACCATAAGCTGCACCAAGCATTCCCATTTTAGGAAAAATCCAGATACCATAAATTAGAACAATATTCAGAATAATATGCACAACATTACACAAAAAATTAGCCCACATACCCACTTTGGTTTCCATTTTTCCGTCGGCAAACTGCTTGTATCCTTGAAATAATATCAACGGAATTAATGAAAATGCTACCACATCAAGAAATGGTTTGGCAAGTGCAACAACTTCGGGCTTTTGCCCCATATACAACAATAATGGTTTTGCAAAATAGATTGCCAAAAACAAAAATATTCCCAAAAAACCACACATTGTGAGCCCATGATGAAAAACTGAACGTTCTTTTTCTTTGTTTTTTTCGCCATCGGCTTCTGCAACCAAAGGCGTTATTGCAGTAGAAAATCCAATTCCTATCGACATCGCCACAAACACAAAACTATTGGCAAGCGATGCTGCCGCCAATTCTGTAGCGCCAATTTTTCCAACCATAATATTGTCTACAATTCCCACAAGTGTATGTCCAAGCATTCCTAAAACAACTGGATAGGCAATGCTAATGTTTTCTCTAAATTCTTTTGTGTATTGTGATAAATTCATGACTCAAAATTGGCTGGCAAAAGTAGTCATTTATTAAAAAATATTTTCATTTTTACGCAATAAAACCCTGTGATAATTCATTAATATCAAATCTCAATTCAATATATTTGTCATCACTTAAATTTTTATGAAAAATTTCGCACTCACACCAGCATTTACAATAAAAGGAATTGCGGCAGCTTCTGGTTTGGTTTTTACCAACAACAGCTTGTATATTATATCCGATAACAGTACCTTTTTGTACCATTATAACATTGAGAATCAAAGTTTGGAGAAAATTCCATTAGAGGAAAATGCCCAAGAAAATATTCCCAAAAAAGAAAAAGCCGATTTTGAATCTATCACACTGTTTAACAATAAATTATACTTGTATGGTTCGGGTTCTACAGAAAAAAGAGAAAAGCGCTTTAGTTATGATTTTGCTACCAAAACAATCAATCAAAAAGCTATTGGTAAACTTTACAAAAAGTTAAAAAAATATCAAGATTTAGATAATGACACCTTTAATATCGAAGGTGTTATACATACCGATTCTCAAAAATACTATTTTCAACGAGGCAACAAAGACAGTAATAGCAATGGAATTTTTACCATAGAGAAAGCAACCAAAGCGATTAATTTCAAAAGAGTTTCATTACCCAAAATTCAAGAAATCGAAGCAACTTTTACCGATGCCATTTTGTTTGAAAACACTATTTATTTTCTTGCCGCTGTAGAAAATTCGCAATCAACTTATCTTGATGGAGAAATTTTAGGAACTTTTTTTGGAAGCTTACATGCAGAAACTTTTGAAATTAATTTTTGTAAACAAATTTCTGATAATCAAAAATTTGAAGGACTAACCATTTGCAAACATACCGATAACGAAAAGGAATTTTACCTTTGCGAAGACAATGATATTCAAGGCGAAGAAACTACAATCTATAAATTAAAATTATAATGAATCCAATTTTAAACAAAAATCATTTTTTTATAAAAGAACATGTTGGAATGTTCAAAGCATCAAATAATTACGATGTGTTGAATCCAGAAAGTGGCACAAAAGTTTTGGAATGCAGAGAACCCAATCTTGGTTTTTTTACCAAAATGTTTCGCTTTACCGATTACAAACGAATGACACCTTTTGATATTCAAATCACAACACCCGAAGGAAAAAGTGTAATACGGATAAAACGTGGTGTTACATTTTTTAGATCGGATGTTGAAGTTTTTGACGAAAACAATACGCTCGTTGGTACATTTAAACAAAAATTCTTTTCGATAGGCGGAAAATTTAACATTCACGATCCGGCTGGAAATCAAATTTGTGAATTGAAAGGGAAATGGACGAGTTGGGATTTCCAATTTATGAAAGGGACTAACGAAATAGCAAAAGTTACCAAAAAGTGGGCAGGATTTGGAAAAGAACTTTTTACCACTGCCGATAATTATATGCTCGAAATAAACCCAAGTGTACCAGAAAACGACAAACTCCGTATATTGGTTATGGCTGCCGTTATGTGTATTGATATGGTTTTGAAAGAGTAAAAAATAATCTTAAATCAAAAATCATTGATGATATATTGATTGCACCAACTTTTTTAATTTACTAAATCTGTAAACCATTTCCATAAAATGACAATTACTACTGACAAAAAGTCTATTGGAATAATTTTTGAGAAGGAGTATTTAAAATTTATTATATTTACATTAAAAAAGGATACCAAATTTATATGGATGATAATTTTTCACCACGTGTACGAGATGTAATTGCCTATAGCAAAGAAGAAGCATTGCGTTTAGGACACGACTTTATAGGAACAGAACACTTAATGCTCGGTATTTTGCGAGATGGAAACGGAAAAGCTATAAATATTCTCAATAATTTATCAGTAGATTTAGATTATCTTAGAAAAAAAGTTGAAATACTAAGCCCTGCAAACCCAAATGCTTCAACCACCAACGAAAAAGGAAACTTACACCTTACACGCCAAGCAGAACGCGCTTTGAAAACAACCATTCTCGAAGCCAAAGTTTTTCAGAGTACCACAATAAGTACGGCACATTTACTGTTGTGTATACTCCGAAATGAAAACGACCCTACAACAAAACTGTTGAACAAAATGAAAATTGACTATGAAACCGCTAAAGAACAATATTTAAATATGACACCAAGCAACGACGATTTTACCGAAAACCTACCTAAAAGTGAATTTCACCCAGATGATTCAGGAAACGATGATGCACTAAAAGGTGATGGTTTTAATAACCCTGCCAATAAATCTACCAAGAAATCAAAAACTCCGGTACTTGATAATTTCGGCCGCGATTTAACCGAACTTGCCGAAGAAGGAAAGCTTGATCCTGTAGTAGGTAGAGAAAAAGAAATAGAACGAGTTTCACAAATTTTAAGCCGAAGAAAGAAAAACAATCCACTACTTATAGGCGAACCTGGCGTTGGTAAATCTGCCATTGCCGAAGGTTTGGCTTTGCGTATTATTCAGAAAAAAGTTTCTCGTATTCTTTTCAACAAACGTGTAGTTACACTCGATTTGGCTTCGCTTGTAGCCGGAACCAAATACCGCGGACAATTCGAAGAACGTATGAAAGCGGTGATGAACGAATTAGAAAAAAACGATGATATTATTCTTTTTATAGATGAAATCCATACCATTGTTGGTGCAGGTGGTGCAACAGGTTCACTTGATGCTTCCAATATGTTTAAACCAGCATTGGCTCGTGGCGAAATCCAATGTATTGGTGCTACTACGCTCGATGAGTATCGTCAATATATAGAAAAAGATGGCGCATTAGAAAGACGTTTCCAAAAGGTAATTGTAGAACCTACAACCGTAGAAGAAACCATTACTATTCTAAATAATATCAAAGCAAAATACGAAGATCACCATAATGTGATTTACACTCCTGAGGCCATCGAAGCTTGTGTAAAATTAACCGATCGTTATATGAGCGAGCGCTTCTTGCCAGACAAGGCTATTGATGCGCTTGATGAAGCTGGTTCGCGTGTACACATTACCAATATCGATGTACCAAAACAAATTCTCGATTTAGAGCGTCAGCTCGAAGAAGTTCGCGATTTAAAAAACTCGGTAGTTAAACGTCAAAAATACGAAGAAGCTGCTAAGCTTCGCGATGACGAGAAAAAAATCGAGAAAGAATTGGCTATAGCTCAAGAACAATGGGAAGAAGATTCTAAAAGCAATCGTATTTTGGTATCAGAAGACAATGTGGCAGATGTGGTTTCGATGATGACAGGGATTCCTGTAAACAGAATTGCACAAACCGAAAGCAATAAATTGGCAAATCTTCCTGAAATTTTAGATAAAAAAGTTATCGGACAACACGATGCTGTGATAAAAATTGCCCGTGCAATTCAGCGTAATCGTGCCGGATTAAAAGATCCAAATCGACCAATAGGTTCTTTTATTTTCTTAGGTTCTACAGGTGTTGGAAAAACACAACTTGCCAAAGTTTTAGCCAAAGAACTTTTTGATTCTGAAGATGCATTGGTACGAATAGACATGAGCGAATACATGGAAAAATTTGCCATTTCAAGATTAATAGGTGCGCCTCCAGGTTATGTTGGCTACGAAGAAGGCGGACAACTTACCGAAAAAGTAAGAAGAAAACCTTATTGCGTAGTACTATTAGACGAAATCGAAAAAGCGCATCCAGACGTATTTAACATGATGTTGCAAGTGCTCGATGATGGCTATTTGACCGATAGTTTAGGAAGAAAAATTGATTTCAAAAACACCATTATCATCATGACATCTAATGTTGGTGCGCGTCAGTTAAAAGACTTCGGACAAGGTGTAGGATTTGGAACTTCTGCAAAAGTATCACAAGCCGATGACCATGCGAAAAGCGTCATCGAAAATGCTTTGAAAAAAACATTTGCTCCAGAGTTTTTAAATCGAATCGACGATGTAATTGTGTTTAATGCACTCGAAAAAGAAGATATCGATAAAATCATCGAAATTGAGTTAGTCAAACTTTATGCTCGCATCAAAGATTTAGGATATACTCTAACACTAACAGATGCTGCCAAAGCTTATATAGCCGAAAAAGGGTTTGATAAAATGTTTGGGGCTCGTCCGTTAAAACGTGCTATCCAAAAATATGTAGAAGACGCTTTAGCCGAAGAAATCATTACATCAAAAATCTCGATGGGCGATGAAATTGTGATGGACAAACAAGAAAATCAAGAAGAATTAACAGTAAAAGTTAATAAAGCTGAAAAGCCCGCTTCGTAATTGATAAAATATTTTTAACTTTAAACCGTTAAGCTTTTAAGTTTAACGGTTTTATTTTTTTATCAAAAAATCGCTCATGAATCAAAAATATTTACCCTTTGTCATCGTTTTTCTTTCAGGATTAATTATTACTGTCATTGGCGCATTATTCAAACTAATGCATTGGCCCTATAGCAATCTATTACTGATTATCGGTTTTATGTGCAAAGCTTTTTCGATATTGATTTTAATCATAACCTTAATCAAAACTTCTAAAAAATAAGATTATGAACCCATATCTTGATATTGTTCTCAGAAGTATTTCGGTTTATGTCTTTATGATTATAGCTTTGCGTATTTTCGGAAAAAAAGAACTTTCGCAACTCAATCCAGCCGATGTTATTTTGATATTACTCATTAGTAATTCGGTACAAAATGCCATGGTTGGTAGTAACACAACATTACTGGGCGGAATTATTGCCGCATTTGCTTTGTTTGTTATCAATTTTATTTTCAAAAAAATAATGAAAAATGATACAGTTCTTAAAAAATTCATACAAGACAAACCCGAAATTTTAATTCACAATGGCAAAGTTGATTTTAAAAGTTTAGCCAAATGCGATATCAATGCCGATGAACTCAACGAAGCCATACGAGAACACGGTGTAGAAAACTATAAAGATGTAAAATTAGCAATGCTCGAAGTAGATGGCAATATTAGTGTAATTTCAAAACTTGACAGCGCCACACAATCAATTCATCGTAGAAAAACTCAAAAATCATTAATACGAGATAATGGGTAACGAATTTTATTATTACAAAATAGCGAATTTTTAGAGGCTTTTCTTGAACAACTCCAAACAAATCTTCAATTTGCACAGGTGTTTTTTATGATTTCGTAAAAATTTCAAAAAACCATTGTAGTTAAATATGTTTTCTTACTTTTGGAATGTGAAATACAGTACAAAACATATTACTTATACCCAAACCACAACTACTTCTGTGGCAGTTACTGTTGTTACCACAACCCCGTTTGGGGTATAATTTTCACATAGCATCTTTAATATTTATTTGCCTTATAATTGCAAAAGGCTAATCATTTAATCAATTCAAAAAACAGAAAAAATAACATTATGATTGTACTAAAATTTGGCGGCACATCAGTGGCAAATGCCGAAACCATAAAATCTGTTAGTAACATAATAAAAAATAAATCCAACGACCACAAAGTAGCTGTTGTCGTTTCTGCCTTTAGCGGTGTTACCGATATGTTGCTCGACGCATCTGCAAAAGCAGCACAAAAAGACAAAAGCTATCGCGATATTTTTATTGCAATCGAACAAAAACACAAACAAGTTGTTGCAGATCTTATTCCGCTTTCGGAACAAAATGAAATTTTGGAGAAAATAAATTCCGAATTAAATCTACTAAAAACACTGTTAGACGGTAGTTTTCTTTTAGCCGAAAGAACACCAAGAACTGCTGATTATATTGCCAGTTTCGGCGAATTATTGTCATCGCAAATTATTGCTGCTGCCATGAATACCACATACAAAGACAGCCGCGAATTAATTATCACCAATTCCGATTTTGGCAAAGCATTGGTAAATTTTAGCGAATCGAACAACAATATTGCCAATTATTTTAATACCACAAATAGAGCAATTACGATACTTCCTGGCTTTATTGCCTCTGATGCTAATGGCAACACAACAACCTTAGGAAGAGGCGGTTCTGATTATACAGCTGCCATTATTGCCAATGCTGTAAAAGCCGAATCACTCGAAATTTGGACTGATGTAAACGGCATGTTTACTGCCAATCCTAAATTGGTAAAGCAAGCCAAACCTATCGAAACTATTTCGTATCAAGAAGCAATGGAATTGTCGCATTTTGGCGCCAAAGTGCTTTATCCGCCAACTATTCAGCCGGTGTTAGATTCACAAATTCCTATTTGGATTAAGAATACTTTTGAGCCCGATGCGTATGGCACTTTTATTTCGATAAATAGCACAGGAAACAATCCGATTAAAGGAATTTCACATATTGATAAAGTGGCACTTATTACGCTCGAAGGTTCGGGTATGATTGGTGTTGCGGGTTCATCAAAACGTTTATTTGAAGTGTTATCAGCTCATAATATCAACGTCATTTTTATTACGCAGGCTTCTTCCGAACATTCAATTTGTATAGGTATTCAAAATATTGATGCCGAAAATGCAAAAAAAGCCATCGATACGGCATTTGAGTTAGAAATCCAACAAGGAAAAATTGATCCGGTTATTGTAGAAAAAGACTTGTGTATTGTGGCTTTGGTTGGCGAAAACATGAAAAATCATCAAGGAATTTCCGGAAAAATGTTTAGCACTTTAGGAAAAAACAATGTAAATATTAGAGCTATTGCCCAAGGTGCTTCAGAACGAAATATCTCGGTTGTTATTAGCGAAAATGATGTAAAAAAAGCACTCAATACGCTACACGAACGCTTTTTTGAAGACAACACCAAGCAGCTTAATCTTTTTGTGATGGGCGTTGGAAATGTAGGCGAAAAATTTATTGAGCAAATACATCAACAAAAGAAATATCTAAAAGAAAACCTTAAACTGAATATCAGAGTTATTGCTTTGGCAAATTCAAAAAAAATGGTTTTCAACGAAGACGGAATCAGCCTAAATAACTGGAAACAAGAACTAGAAAATGGCGAAAACTCGAGCTTTGAGCAATTTATTAATAAAGTAAAAAGTTTGAATTTACGCAACTCCGTTTTTGTAGATAATACAGCAAATTATGATGTTGCACAGATGTATGAGCAATTTCTAAAAATGAGCGTTGGCATCGTTACTTGCAACAAAATTGCCTGTTCATCGCAATTTGAAAATTACAAAAAATTGAAAGAACTTTCAAAAAAATACAATGCACCATTCTTATTTGAAACCAATGTTGGTGCAGGTTTACCAATTATCGATACACTAAAAAATCTTATTGCTTCGGGCGATAAAGTGAATAAAATTCAGGCGGTGCTTTCTGGAAGTTTGAACTTTATTTTTAATAATTTTAGTGAAACCTATAATTTTCATGATGTTGTAAAACAAGCTGGTGTTGAGGGTTATACCGAACCCGATCCAAAAATTGACTTGAGTGGTGTTGATGTGGCAAGAAAGATTTTGATTCTTATTCGCGAAAGCGGTTATCAAATGGAAATGGAAGCCATAGAAAACAATTCATTTCTACCAAAAGAATGTATGGAAACAACAAATAATGAGGATTTTTTTGCTTCATTAATCAAACATGAAGACCATTTCAACAAACTTTTAGCCGAAGCTAAAGCCAAAAATTCTCGATTAAAATTTGTAGCTTCGTTCGAAAACGGAAAAGCCAGCGTTGGTTTGCAGTTTATTCCGCAAGAAAGTCCGTTTTATAATTTGGAAGGAAAAGATAATATTGTACAGTTTTACACCGAACGTTACGTAGATCAGCCTTTATTGATTAAAGGAGCTGGCGCTGGAGCAGCCGTTACAGCATCGGGAATTTTTGCTGATGTAATTAGAATTGGAAATATTTAAAATTTGTTTCAAGTTTCAAGTTAGAAAACCTGAAACCTGAAACCTGAAACTATTAATATGAACGAAATAAAAATATTTGCACCAGCAACAATCGCTAATCTCAACTGCGGATTTGATGTTTTAGGCACTTGTCTTGAAGGCATTGGCGACGAAATGATTTTTAGAAAAACCAACAAAAAAGGAATTTTTATCACCAAGATTTCGGGTGCAGATTTACCATTAGAAACTCATAAAAATGTGGCTGGCGTAGCGGCTTTGGCTTTGTACGAAACTCAAGATGTGGCTTTTGGTATTGAAATCGAAATTCATAAAAAAATAAAAGCCGGAAGTGGCATTGGCAGTTCGTCGGCGAGTGCAGCTGGCGCTGTTTTTGGAGTAAATAAAATTCTAGAAAATCCGTTTTCGAAAAAAGAACTCGTAGCCTTTGCTATGAAAGGCGAAGCTTTAGCCAGCGGTAGCGAACACGCCGATAATGTGGCTCCGTGTTTATTGGGCGGCTTTACTTTGGTGCGCAGTTTTAATCCATTAGATATTATCGAAATTCCAAGTCCGAACGATTTGTTTGCCGTGGTTTTGCATCCGCATATCGAAGTGAAAACAGCAGATGCGCGTGCGGTTTTGCATCCCGAAATTTCACTTAAAAATGCTATTACACAGTGGGGAAATTTGGGCGGATTAATAGCAGGATTGTACACGCAAAATTATCAATTAATTGGACGTTCGTTGGAAGATGTTGTGGTGGAACCTTTGCGCAAACATCTTATACCAAATTTTGATAAATTAAAAAATTCAGCTCTGGCAAATGGAGCATTAAATGCTGGAATCTCGGGAGCTGGCCCATCTGTTTTTGCACTTTGTAAAGGTAAAGAAACAGCGGAAACTTGTGCTACAGCAATGAAAAAATGTTATTCTGAAACTGGGATTTCTTTTGATATTTATGTTTCAAAAATTAATTTGAATGGTTGTCAAATCATCTCTTAGAAAAAAAATCAAAATTTATTACACAAAAAAAATGAACTATTACAGCTTAAATAATAAAAACCATAAAGTAAGTTTTAAACAAGCCGTTATTGATGGACTTGCACCAGATAAAGGTTTGTATTTCCCTGAAAACATAACACCACTACCCGATTCATTTTTTCAAAATATCGAAAATTTTTCTAATGAAGAAATTGCTTATGAAGTTATCAAACCATTTGTTGGCGATGAAATTCCATCAGAAAAATTGCAAGAAATTATAAACGAAACACTGTGTTTTGATTTTCCGTGTGTTGCAGTAGAAAAAAACATTTTTTCACTCGAATTATTTCATGGTCCAACCATGGCTTTTAAAGACGTTGGCGCCCGATTTATGTCGCGTTGTTTGGGCTATTTCAATCAAAATTCAGAACAAAAAAATACGGTTTTAGTAGCTACATCGGGCGATACTGGCGGAGCAGTTGCCAGTGGTTTCTTGGGTGTAAAAGGTGTTGAAGTGGTTATCCTCTACCCTTCTGGAAAAGTAAGCGATATTCAAGAAAGACAGCTTACAACCTTGGGGCAAAACATTACAGCGCTTGAAGTTGCTGGTGTTTTTGACGATTGCCAAGATATGGTGAAACAAGCTTTTTTGGATATTGATTTAAATTCTAAGAATTTAACTTCTGCTAATTCCATCAATATTGCGCGTTGGTTACCGCAAATGTTTTATTTTTTCTTTGCTTATAAGCAACTTAAGAAATATAATTTACCCTTGATGGTTTCATGTCCGAGTGGCAATTTTGGAAATATTTGTGCCGGAATTATGGCTAAGAAATTAGGATTACCAATTGCTCATTTTGTGGCTTCTACCAATGCAAATGATACTGTACCACAGTTTTTACGTGATGGAATTTATACCGCAAAACCATCTGTTGCAACCATTTCTAATGCAATGGACGTTGGAAATCCGAGTAATTTTGTACGAATTCAAGAGTTGTATCACCATGATTTGAATGAATTTAAGCAGGATTTTTCATCATACAGTTTTACCGATGATGCAACCATTGTAGCCATGAAATCTATGTATAATTCGGTTGGATATATTGCCGAACCACACGGTGCCGTTGGTTATTTAGGATTAAAAAAAGAAATGGAAAACCAACCCGAAAGTATTGGTGTGTTCCTTGAAACGGCACATCCTGTAAAGTTTTTGGATATTGTTGAAAAAGAACTACAAGTTGCAATTCCAATTCCGAATCAAATTAAAAGTGTTTTAGATAAGGATAAAGTGAGTATCAAAATTGCATCGTATGAAGATTTAAAAAAATATTTGCTACAGTAATTATTCGATAAAATCATGAAAAACACCAAAATTTACCAAATGAAATTTTCGAGTGTGTATCCGCTTTATGTGCAAAAAGCAGAGAAAAAAGGACGTACTAAATCCGAAGTTGATACAATTATTTTTTGGCTTACAGGTTATGATGCTCAATCATTACAAAATCAAATAGATACACAAGTCGATTTTGAAACATTCTTCGGACAAGCACCAGCATTAAATCCAAATGTTTCGAAAATAACAGGTGTCATTTGTGGTTACCGAGTTGAGGAAATAGAAGAGCCGCTAATGCAAAAAATTCGTTATTTAGACAAACTCATTGATGAACTTGCTAAAGGCAGAAAAATGGAAAAAATATTACGCTACTAATTTTTTTTGTATCTTTATAAAAACAATTAATATGCATCCCGAATTAGAAGCTATTCCACTTATTCACAATGTAGCTAAGAAACATTTCGAATTGCATTTTAGCAATCATACTACATTTATTGAATACAACAATTTTGGCAATCAAGTTGCATTGATACACACCATTATTCCCGAAATATTAAGCGGAAAAGGCATTGGAACGGCATTGGTAGAAAAAACCTTATTGTATCTTAAAGAAAATAATAAAACCATTTTACCTTTTTGCCCCTTTATTTTTTCATATCTCAAAAAACATCCAGAGTGGAAATTTTTAGTTGATACTCGATTTAAAAAATATGATGAACTTTAACCCCATTTTTTATGGAAAATTACGACAACTTAATAGAAGCTATTGCCGGACTAAAAACGCAAGGTTATGAGATAGATTTTAACCTAAAGCCCGATTGTATTCAACCTTTAAGCCAGGAACTTAAAATTTTTCACGAAGATTTTGAAATCGATAAATCGTTTATTTTTGAAGGCGACGATTCGAGTCCTGATGACACATCAATCATCTATGCAATTTCATCAGCTAAGTATAATTTAAAAGGTACATTGATTAATTCGTACGGAATTTATTCTGATGATACAACCGATGCGATGCTTAGCAAACTCAATAGCAGACGATTCAAGTAATAAATTAGAGTGTTTCTGCCAACCAATTTCTGAAATCGAAAAAGTTTTGCGGTGCTACTCCGTGCCCTACAGGATATTCTTTGTAAACAATTTCAATTCCTAATTGTTCTAGTGCAGCAGGAGCTTTTCGTGCCCATTCTACCGGCACAACTTGATCGACACTACCGTGCGATGCAAATATTTTTAACGTATCAAAATTGTTGTTTTCAAAACCTTTTACAGCAATTTCCTGATTAAAATAACCACTCATAGCCACTACTCGCTGCACTTTTTCGGGATAACTTACTGCTACAGCATAGCTCAAAATACAACCTTGGCTAAAACCAATTAAGGTTACTTCTTTAGGATTTATCGGATATTTTGCAACAATTTCATCAATAAAATTAGCAATCAAATCACGCGATTTTTGTGCTTGACCAATATCAGAAAATTTATTTTCATCGGCATCAAAATTTATGGCATACCAGGCATAGCTTCCGTATTGCATGTCATAAGGCGCTTGGGCAGAAATTATATAGTAATTATCGGGTAATTCGGAAGCAAAACCAAACAAATCAGCTTCGTTGCTACCATAACCATGCAACAGTATTAAAACAGGATTTTGTTCTAAAATAACTTTGGGTTCGCGAATTAAATAATATAGTGATGTATTCATTTATAAACTTTTAAAAACTTTTTGAAATAATTTTCCTAATAGTGGAATTTCGTTTTCTTTTCCTTGAATTGCTCCAAAAAAACCATAAATCCATAAAACTAAAAAACAAAGATAAAATGAAAAGGTTATCGATAAATTATTAAAATAACCTACAATATAGGCAAAGGCAAAAAACGATATAAACAAACCTAAAGCTTGACGAATATGAAAGGAATTAAACGATGATTTCTCATCACTATTCATAGAAATTGCAATAAATGTTCCAACAATAGTGAGGTATGCTGTGATTGCAATATTTTTATTCATTAGTAAGTATTAATTGATTGTTATTGTAAATTCCAATGGGTTTTCCTTTCATTTTTTCGCCAATAAATGCTGAATTTTTCGATTTTGACAGGATATTTTCGGGTTCGAAAATCCATTCTGTATCTGGAATAAATAATGAAAAATCGGCTACATTTCCTTCCGCAATTTTCGGTTGTGTAAGTCCAAAAATAGTTCTGCCAATAGTAAGTTTTTCTATTACGGTTTCTATTGGGAATAATGTACACAATGCACCAAAAGCTGATTCCAGTCCGATAGTTCCGTTGCTTGCCAAATCAAATTCCAAAAATTTATTTTCGATATCCATCGGATTATGATCGGAAGTGATACAATCAATCGTATTATTTTTTACAGCTTCAATTAAAGCTATTCTTTCTGATTCTTGTCGCAATGGTGGCAACACTTTATAGCGAGTATCAAATGTGTTTAGTTTTTCATCAGATAAAAACAAATGATGTATAGCCACACTACAAGTTACTTGCAATCCTTTGGTTTTTGCTTCGGCTATCATCACCACCGATTTTGAGCTCGAAACCGTAGGGATGTGAAGTTTTCCTCCAGAATATTCCAAAATTTGAATTGCTTTGGCAACTGCTATTTCTTCGGCAAGAGATGGAATTCCTTTTAGACCTAAGTGCATTGCTGTTGCGCCTTCGTTCACTACACCTTTACCAGCCAAACTTTTATCCTGGCAAAAAGCAATGAGTAAACCATCAAAATCTTGCAAATATTGCAATCCAATTTTTAGTAAATTGGTGTTTGCAAAACTTTTATTATAATCTGTAAAAGCAACGGCTCCAGCATTTTTCATATCGAAAAGTTCCGCCAGTTCATTACCATCACTATTTCGGGTAAAAGCGCCAACAGGATAAACATTTACTGCATGTTGCGCTGTTTTATTTTTAATAAAAGTTATTTGCGATTGATTGTCTAAAACGGGTTGTGTATTGGGTTGTAAGGCAATTCCTGTAAAACCGCTTTTTGCTGAAACATCAAGTCCGTTTTGCAAAGTTTCTCGGTCTTCGTAGCCAGGCTCGCCCAGAGAAACGCTGGTGTCAAACCAACCTTGTGAGATATGCAAATTAGGAATTGAAATGGTTTGGTGTGTTGCTGTTTCAGGAATAGTTTCTTGAATTGTTTCAATAATTCCTGATGTTATTTTTACATCGATTTTCTTTTGATGAAAACTACTCGATTTATCAATAATGGTAACGTTTTTAAAAAGTACGTTCATGGTTGTGTTGTTGTTTGCCATGCAAAAATAAGAAATTTTAAATGATGATTGAATACTTATTGATTTGAGAAGTTTATCGAGAATTTCTCCAAAAAAAAATCCCGAATGCTCGGGATTTTGTATTTTATTCTTCTTTCTTTTTGGTTGCTTTTTTCTTAGCTTTTACTTCTTCAACTACTTGCTCTTTAATTGAGGCTGCATTTTCTATTTTTTCTTCTTCTGCAGAAACCATTCCTTTGGCTTGCAATATATTGTACCAATTTATTGCTTTTTTAATATCCGAAACATATACACGTTCGTCATCATAATCGGGCACAACTTCTTTAAAATAAGCGGCTAATTTTGCGTTGTCTTCTTTTGCTGAAATTGCAGGACCATTTTTTTCTTTTTTGGCAATAGCCATAAAAATCTCGGTTAATGGTTTTTCTTCGCTATAGGTGTACATCGAAATTTCTGAAAGTAAACTTACATTGTTTCTTAATCCAACGGTAATTCTTTTTCCATCTACTAACGACTCGGCTACAAAACCTGTTCTGGTTTGTATTTTTAATTCATACAATCCTGGTTTTCCTGAAATGGCTAATATTTTTTCTAATTTCATTTTTTATATTTTTTCGGTTCTTCTGTTTTCGGTTTTCAATTTAATTATCTTCCTTTTTTATTGGCAAATTTCATTCGGTAATCCGGACGAGCTTTTCCGTCCATGATGTTTTGAAGTTTTTTCTTAATAAGTGTTTTTTTCAAAGTTGATATTTTATCTACAAATAAAACACCCTCGATATGATCGTATTCGTGCTGAATAACACGAGCTATCAATCCATCAAAAACTTCGGTATTTTTTTTAAAATCTTCGTCAAGATATTCAATAGTAATTTTTTCTTTACGGCTAACATCTTCACGAACATCTGGAATAGATAAACATCCTTCATTAAAAACCCATTCTTCGCCTTCTTCTTTTAGAATTTTAGCGTTGATAAAGGTGCGCTTAAAGTCTTTCAGCTGCTCTTTTTCATTCGCTTTTACATCATCGCTATCGCTAAAAGGTTCGGTATCAACAATAAAAAGTCGAATTGGCAAACCAACTTGTGGCGCAGCAAGCCCAACACCATAAGCATTATACATAGTATCATACATATTAGCAATCACCGATTTTAATTCAGGATATTCGGGTGTGATGTCCTCGCCTACTTTACGCAAAACCGGATCGCCGTAACCAATAATTGGTAAAATCATTTTTCTGTTTTTAGGATTGCAAAAATATCGTTTTTTTTGAAACTTATTATATTCTTAACATTCTATTTTATTGTTTTTATTTCTTTTTTTATTGTAGCTTTGTTAATCAAAATCATCTTCTTATGAAAAAGAAACTATTTTTTGTTTTGGTATTATTACTTGTTGTAATCCAATTTATACAACCTGATAAAAACATTTCGAATACACCATCAAAAAATGCAATAACTGCAAAGTATGAAGTACCCGAAAATGTAGCTTCGATTTTAAAAACGAGTTGTTACGATTGTCATTCTAATAACACGGTGTATCCTTGGTACAGTAACATTCAGCCGGGCGCATGGTTTATGGCAAATCATGTAAATGAAGGGAAACGAGAACTCAATTTTGATGAATTTTTGACTTACCCAGCTCGTAAAGCAGCACATAAGTTGGAAGAAGTTGCCGAAGTGGTTGAGCGTCATGAAATGCCGTTGTCATCGTATACGTTAATTCATACCAATGCAAAATTGAATGACGAACAAATAAACGTTTTAAAAGATTGGGCTTTAGCGTTAAAAACCGAAATCGAAAAATAGTTTGTCCATAAACTAGTAATATGAGCTTGATTGTATAATAAAGTTCCTCTTTTGTATCAATATTTTATTACAAAAATTATTACTTTTTTCGGATTTTGGTCTATAGTGATATTCCAAATATTCATTTACTATTTCAGGCTTAATATTTTCGTCCTCCAACATCAAATACCAAATCACCAAAGTAATAACAGTTGTTCTTCGAAAATAACTTAATGCTATATTTTTTTAGACTAAATTCGGAAACAATTAATTTGTATTTAAATGAAAGACACTTTCGCTCAAGATAATTTACCCAATACCGACTTTCAACCGGAATATACTTTTTTGGATTTACCACAGTTTCAACATCCAAGTCAATTAAATTGTGTATATCGTTTATTGGATTATCAAATTGTGCAGGGAAACGGAAACTCTATTTGCATACAAACTTTTGACGAAAAATGGACGTATCAAGATTTATACGAAAAAGCCAACCAAATTGCACATTATTTAGTAAACGATTTAGGATTAGAGTCGGGAAACCGTGTGTTATTACGCTCTGCCAATAATCCAATGATGGTAGCTTGTTGGTATGCGATTTTAAAAGCGGGAGGTATTGTGGTGGCTACTATGCCGTTGTTACGAGCAAAGGAAATAAAAACAATGATAGATTGTGCCGAAATTTCACACGCCATTTCCGATATAGATTTAGCCGAAGAAATGCAACTCACCCAATCGGAATATTTGAAAAGTGTTGCCTATTTTGACACCGATGAATGGAATTTGACAATAGATTCAAAACCAAAAACATTTGAAAATTATCCTTCAAATGCTGAAGATATAGCAATTATCGGTTTTACTTCAGGCACAACCGGAAATCCTAAAATGACGGCGCATTACCACAAAGATATTTTAAATATTTGTGAGGCTTTTCCGGTTCATTCCTTGCAACCTACTCAAAATGATGTTTTTACCGGAAGTCCGCCTTTAGGTTTTACCTTTGGTTTAGGCGGTTTAGTTTTGTTTCCAATGTATTTTGGTGCATCTACTTTCTTAATTGAAAAACCAACGCCCGATTTGCTATTACAAGCCATTCAAGATTATAAAATTACCATTTGTTTTACCGCACCAACGGCTTGGCGCATTATTACAACCAAAGTATCTGATTACAACATTTCAAGCCTACGAAAATGTGTGTCGGCTGGCGAAACACTGCCTATAAAAGTTTGGGAAGATTGGTATAACGCAACCGGACTAAAAATCGTAGACGGTATTGGTGCAACCGAAATGTTGCATATCTTTATATCTTCAAACGATGCGGATATGAAACCTGGTGCTACCGGAAAAGCCATTTTGGGCTACCAAGCCAAACTGTTTAACAACGATGGAAATGAAACGCCTATTGGCGAACCTGGACGATTGGCTGTTAGAGGAATTACGGGTTGTAAATATCTTAATCGTATTGAAAAACAAGAAGAATATGTACAAAATGGCTGGAATTTTACCGGTGATGTTTTCCGACAAGATGAAGATGGCTATTTTTGGTTTGTGGCGCGTGGCGATGATATGATTATTTCGTCTGGCTACAATATTGCCGCTATTGAAGTGGAAAGCGTATTGCTCACGCATAATGATATTTTAGAATGTGCTGTGGTAGGTTTGCCCGATGAAGAACGTGGAATGTTGGTTTGTGCCCATATTGTTTTAAAAGATAAAACTAAAGCCTGCAATGATTTTGCAAAAGAAATTCAGCAATGGTTTAAAGAAAATGCTGCGCCGTATAAATATCCAAGAATCGTTAATTTTGTAGATAACTTACCCAAAACCGAAACGGGGAAAATTCAAAGGTTTCGATTAAAATAAAATATAAGCTATTTATACGATAATTTAAAAATATCGGTTGTAAATACGATAATTTAAAAATATCGGTTTTAAATACGATATTTTACTATATTTGTATTCAAATCAGTAAAAATGAATAAAGATAAAATTGGAATAATTACGGCAGATATTATTGAGTCTACAGAAATTAATTTTGAAGACAGAAAAATGATATTCGCACAATTTAATGAAGGTTTGAATAACATTAAAAAAAGTTATTTTATTGATTATGAATGGTATAGAGGCGATGCTTTTCAGGTTAAAAGTCCAAATTGTGTTAACAGTTTAAGAATACTTTTGTTGATAAAATTTTGGATCAAAAGCTTTGAAAAAGAAGCTCGAAAATCATACGATGTTCGAATATCGTTAGGTATTGGAAAAAGTGAATTAACTGAAAATCAATTATCATTATCTGACGGAGAAGCATTTAGAATTTCAGGACGAAATTTGGACCGTTTAAAAATAAAAAATCAAACTTTAATTTTTGATTCAAACGATTCAAATTCAAATGCCTTAAAAATTGAAAGTCTGTTGTTAAATACTATCATTGAGAATGTTACGTCTATTCAAGCAAAAGTTTTGTACTACAAATTACAAAATTTTAAAGAAAATGATATAGCCGAAAAACTTAATCTAGCACAATCAACAGTAAATCAACATTCTAAATCTGGAAATTGGAAAACAATCGCTAAATATTTAGATTATTTTGAAAAACTTTATGTAAATGAATAACATACAATTTTTTACAGAAATTCAAGGTATTTTGTTAATAAAATTGTTATTAGCACACTTTTTGTCTGATTTTTTGTTTCAGAGCAAAAAAATGGTTGAAAACAAAAAATGGTTTTCAAACCAAATGTTTTTTCATATTTTAATCGTATTTATAACCACATCTTTAATTACTCAAAAAATATTTATATCGTTAATAATAAGTATTTTACATTATTTAATCGATGGTTTAAAAATAGAATTTAGCAAAAAGAAAACATCAAAAACTTTAATTTTTACAATTGATCAAATATTGCATATTGCAATAATTATTTTGTGTTGGGCTTTATATTTTGGCATTTCAAAAACAGTGCTTCAAACCTTGCTACTTCCTTTAAATAATTACCATATTAGCCTACTACTTTTGAGTTATTTATTAGTTACAACTCCATTTGGATATTTTATAGGATTACTTACAAAACGTTTGCAAAATAACAAGAACAACAAAGAAAAAACCGATAGAAATGGTTTTTTAATAGGAATTTTTGAACGATTAATAATTTTAACCTTTATTCTTTTGGGCGAATATAGTGCCATTGGATTTTTAATTACAGGTAAAAGTATCATTCGTTTTTCTGCAAAAAATGAAGATATTAAAAGTGAATATGTATTATTAGGAACTATGGTAAGTTACGGACTAACAATACTTTTTGGAATAATCATAAAACAACTATTACATTAATATGAATAAACCCTTTATAAAACAAGAACAAATTCGCTTTCGTCATACCGATTTTGCCGGAATTGTATTCTATCCACGATTTTTAGAAATGCTCAACGATTTGGTTGAAGATTGGTTTGAAGAAGCCTTAGACCGACCATTTCATAAAATTCACGAAACCAACGGTATACCCACTGTCGATTTAAAAATACAATTCAAAACCGCAGCTCGTTTGGGCGAAGTTTTAACCAAATCGCTTTGGGTAAAAGAGTTGAAAACTTCATCTGTAATTTGCGGATTTAAGTTTACAAACGAAAACGAACAAACCGTATTAGAAGGCGAAGTAACTTTGGTAAACGTAAAAATTGCCGAAGACAGAAAAAACATTAAAGCTGAAGCATTTTCGGAAGAAATGAAAAATAAAATAGCTAAATTTATAAACTAACCAAACCCTGTCAGAGTTTGGAACTCTAACAGGGTTAAACAAATATCTAATGGAATTCAAAAAATTCAAAGCCGCCACCGTACAAACATCCCCTGTTTTTCTAAATGTAGAAAAAACAATCGCCAAAGCCATTTCGTTTGTAAAAGAAGCCGCTAACAATGGTGCCAAACTCATTGCTTTTCCCGAAGTTTTTGTGGCAGGTTATCCGTATTGGAATTGGATTATGACACCGGTTCAAGGTAGCAAATGGTACGAAGAATTGTATAAAAATTCGGTTGCCGTTACCGATGACAGTCTAAAACCATTATTTCAAGCTGCAAAAGAAAACGATATTCATATTGTTATCGGAATAAATGAACGAGGAAACTCGTACGGCGAAATCTATAACACCAATTTAATCATTGATAATAAAGGTGTTATCATCGGAAAACACCGAAAATTAGTACCAACTTGGGCTGAAAAACTCACGTGGACATCGGGCGATGGTTCTTCTTTAAAGGTTTATGACACCGAAGTTGGTCCAATCGGAACTTTGGCATGTGGCGAAAATACCAATACATTGGCTCGTTTTACATTGCTTTCGCAAGGCGAATTGATCCATATTGCCAACTATATTTCGCTTCCCGTTGCACCACCCGATTACAATATGGCTGAGGCTATAAAAATTCGTGCGGCTGCACATTCATTCGAAGGAAAACTGTTTACCATAGTATCGTGTTCTACCATTTCAAAAGAAATTATGGAAGCTTTAAAACCCGATGTTCCTAATGTTGAAGAACTTTTGAAACGTAAAAATTCCGCTTTTTCAGGATTTATTGGTCCAAATGGTGCTGTTATTGGCGAACCATTAATAGATGATGAAGGTATTATTTATGCAGAAATTGACTTGGCAAAATGTATTCAACCGAAACAGATGCACGATATTTTAGGACATTACAACCGATTTGATATTTTCGATTTACGAGTAAACACCGCTCCTACCCGAAAAATTACTTTTATAAACGATCACGACGAATTTAATAAAAGATAAAATGAAAAAAGGATATGCCTTAATTATTGTTTTTATTTTTCTTGTTTCATGTAAGACAATGGAAAAAAATGATAGAATTTCTAGGCGTAATGATTTTTTTAACCGATTATCAAAAAAAGAAATGAAAGCTACTTCTAATTGGAAAATGGGAGATGATATTTTAGTATTAAGAAAAAATAAAACATTTAGATACTATTCTAAAGTTATCGGAATAGTCAATTCAGGTTATTATTCTGGAACATATACCTATTTAAATAATTCAATTTTATTTAACTTTCATAGAAATCATAAACCAGCTTTCTTTGAAAATGATACTTTGTACATTGAAAGAAAGGAAGACTTTTTTGTTTTAAAAAATAAAAATTCTAATAACTATTTAGTTATAAATTAAATACAAAACAATGGAAACAAACAACTATTCAGACGATCAATACGGTCGCGCCAGAGTTAAAGAATCCGATGAATTAAAAGCCTATTACAAAGAACTCGAAAGTCTTGGTGCTGGCGCTTTGTGGACAGTTGCCAACGACATCGAACCTTGGGAACCTCGTTCAACTTCAGTTCCAATACTATGGAAATACGAAGATTTACGCCATTTGGTATTAAAATCTTCCGAATTGGTTACACCAGAAGAAGCAGGACGACGTGTGGTATATCTCATCAATGAAAAGCGAAAAGATGTAGCTGCAGCAGTGGGTTGGTTGTATTCGGGATTACAGGTCACTCGTCCGGGCGAATTTACGTCTGCACATCGTCACAGAGCTTCTGCTTTACGCTTTATTATGGAAGGCGAAGGCGGCTACACCGTGGTTGATGGCAATAAAATAATGCTCGAAGTCAATGATTTTGTCATTACACCAAATTCTACTTGGCACGAACACGGAGTTGATGCCAACGGAAAAACTTGCATTTGGCAAGATGGTTTGGATATTCCGTTAGTAAATGCTTTGGAAGCCAATGATTATGCGGTTTTAGACGGAAAACAGGAACTGGTAAAACCATTGAATTTTTCGCCAATGACTTATGGCTGTGCCGGATTAATTCCTGCCGATAAAGTTTGGGACAAGCCGTATTCGCCGCTTTTTAAATATTCGTGGAAAAAAGTCTATCCTGCCCTACTCGAAGCTCTGCAGGTAAACGAAATCAATCCTTTTGATGGTATTTTTATGCAATATTCAAATCCAATGACAGGCGGACACGTGATGCAAACTATGGGTGCAGCTATGCAACTTTTACCTGCTGGATTTAAAGGAAAAGCGCACAAACACACCGGTTCGTTTGTGTACCAATGTGCCAAAGGTAGCGGTTATACCATCATCAATGGCCAACGATTTGACTGGAAGGAACGCGATATTTTTTGTGTACCTTCGTGGGCGTGGCACGAGCATCATAATGCTTCGGAAACGGAAGATGCTTGTTTGTTCAATTTTAATGATTTACCCGTTATTGAAAAATTGGGTTTGTATCAATCGAGAGAATTAGAAGAAAACAATGGACATCAATTAATTAACGATTGATGATTAACGAATTTAGATTTTTGAATTAATAATATATGAAACTACTTACTTATACACTTAAAGAAACATACGAACCACGTTTAGGTTTTATTCATAACAGTCAAATTATTGATATGGAAGATTTTGGGGAAATATCCAATTTTCCATTGCCAAATGATATGCTCGATTTGATTGATATGGGCATGGAACTTGTGGAAGAACTCAATGATATGGTTGCCGAAACCGAACCATCTTATTTTGAGGAAATCGCTTATGAAATGGACGAAATCATTTTCTTAGCACCAATTCAAAAACCTCGAAAAAATATCATTGGTATTGGTTTAAACTATACTGAGCACGTTGCCGAAAGCGCGCGAACACTTGATACCACAGGAAAATTACCTCAAAAACCAATTATCTTTTCAAAACCGCCAACAACAGTTACAGCAACCAACACCGAAATTATTAAGAATACAAAACTTACCAATCAGTTAGATTGGGAAGTAGAATTAGCAGTTATCATTGGTAAAAAAGGTAAATATGTGCCTAAGACAGATGCACTGGATTATGTGTTTGGCTATACGGTTATTAACGATATTTCGGCTCGTGATTGCCGTCGTGAAGGGCAATGGATTGTATCCAAAGGACAAGATACGTTTGCACCAATGGGACCGATTTTAGTTACAAAAGACGAAATCGAAAATCCGCATAATTTGAATTTATCCTTAAAAGTAAATGGTGTAGAAAAACAAAATTCGAATACTAAATTCTTGCTTTTTAACATCAACGATTTAATTGAAGATTTAAGTACGGTTTTCACTCTTGAACCTGGCGATATTATTGCTACAGGAACTCCGGCTGGAGTTGGCGCTGGTCGTGATCCTCAAGAATGGTTACACGATGGCGATGTGGTGGAAGCTACTGTGGAAGGAATTGGAACGATTGTGAATACGGTTAAGGAAATATAAGCCCCCTAACCCCCGAAGGGGGAATTAGAAAACTAAGTAAAAAAACCTTTAAAATATTAAACAAAAAATGATTATTGATAAACATAAAGCCCCTCATTCGGAGGGGTTGGGGAGGCTCAAATTTAGAATAGGACAAATAGTTCCATCGAGTAACGTAACGATGGAAACCGAAATACCTGCCATTTTCCGCTCACGCGAAACCATTTTACCCGAACGATTTACATTTCATTCGAGCAGAATGCGCATGAAAAAAGTAACCAAAGAAGAGTTGGAAGCCATGGACAAAATGAGTTTGAAATGTGCTCAAGAATTATCAGATGCGCACGTAGATGTAATGGGTTACGCATGTTTGGTGGCGATAATGAGCATGGGGCGTGGTTATCATTGCGTTTCGGAAGTGAATTTACATCAGGAAACGGTGGCAAACGACTTCCCTACTCCTATTGTAACTTCGGCTGGTGCGTTGATAAACGGGTTGAAAGTTTTAGGTGCCAAACAAATTTCGATTATTACACCATATATGCGTCCGTTAACTGATAAAGTGGTGGATTATATTGAACATCAAGGTATTAAAGTAAAAGAAAGTATCGCTTTGGAAATTCCTGATAATTTGGAAGTTGCAGCTCAAAACCCGATGAATTTATTGGAAATTTACAAACAATTAGATTTAACCGATGTTGATGTTTTAGTAGCTTCGGCCTGTGTGCAAATGCCATCGTTAGAAGCTATCGATTTAATTCAGGCGGAATGTGGAATTCCGGTTACTTCGGCTGCGGTTTGCACCACATACGAAATGATGAAAAAGCTCAATATCGAAGCTAAGGCACCTATTGGTGGTGAATTGTTGAGTGGAAAATATTAAAACTTTTTATTTTTGAACCAAAAAAATAAGCTATAAAATAATCTGTATCTTAGAATTACATTGAAAACTTTTGGTATTAATTCACGAATTTGGAAAGTAATTTTTCCTGTATTAGTTTTAACAATAAGCCTATTTTCTTGCAAAAAGGAAAACATAGATAATCATCAAATTTCTTCAAATGATAATGCTTATTTTTCAATTATCAATTCATTAGATACGCTAACTCTACCTAAAAAAAATATTATAATAGATTCTATCATTAAAAATTTAGCATCAAAAAAAAGTGAAAATAGCATTGAATACAACTATTTTAGTGGATATAAATACTATTTAAAAAATCAAAATGATAGCGCTAAAGTCTATTTTCAAAAAATAGAAACTCCAAAAAAATCGGAATGGATTACTCTTAAAAAATATTGGCTACTCTATTTAAATACAGGAGATACCAAAGTTTCCCCAGAAGAAAATACTGTTGCCATAATTAAAGCACTAAACGAAGCTGAAAAAAACAAAAGTCAATTTTGCTACCGATATTACGATCTTTTAGCAAAGGCATCTTTTTTAAATCATGACGAAAAAAAAGCAAAAGAATTTTCGGATAAATGGTATCAACAAAATCCCTATAATAAATCATCAACTGTTAAAAACCGTTATTTTCATCAAATGTTTTTATTATCTGAGCGCATAAAAGATAAAAACTCTATGAAAATTGCCATTGATAGTTTGCAATATTGGGCAAAAGTTACCAAAGATACCACAACTTTGATGATTGCTAAAGGATTAGAAGCGCAATGGAATAGAGTGAGTGGCGATCATAATTCAGCTATTCGCAATGGATTAGAATATTTTAATTATCTAAAAGAAAACAACAGACTAAAAGTTAGTGATTTTAATAATATTGGAGTATTATTTGCTAATATTAAGCAACCCGATTTGGCAATTCAATATTATAAGCAAGGTTTAGAATTTGCTAAAAAAAATGACGCTAATGCCAATGCATTATCTTTTTATATAGGATTAAAAGAATGTTATTCTGCAATTGGTGATTATAAAAATGCTTTTGTGGCTTTAGATTCGGTTCAACAAATAAATCAAAGAAACAATGAAAAAATCCAAGCTGAAAAAATTGAAGAAATTCATACAAAATATGAAACCGAAAAAAAGGATATTGCTATAGCTAATTTAAAGCAAAACAACGATTTAATTAAGAAAAACAGCACACAACAACGTTGGTTATTTGGTGGTTTTGTGTTAATTCTTCTTTTAGCAGCAGGATTTATATTAAACAATTATCGACGTAAAGCTTTACAATCGCAAAACGAAAAACTCGAGCTTGAAAATAAGAAATTGAATTTGGAACAAAAGCTTGGTCAAATGCAGCTTAATCCGCATTTTATTCATAATTCTATTGCCAATTTACAAGGACTTATTAGTGCTAATAAAAACAATGAAGCCAATAATTATCTCATTGCTCTATCGCAATACATTCGAAATACTTTGGAATTGAACAGAGAAGATTTTATCACTTTAAAAGAAGAAATTGATAACATAAAAAACTACCTGCATTTACAGCAAATGCGCTATCATAATAGTTTTTATTTTGTAATTGATGCTAATGATTTAGACCTGTACAACACACAAATTCCGCCGATGTTATTACAACCTTTCATAGAAAATTCTATCGAACACGGCTTTAAAAATATTCAGTACAAAGGCATGTTAAAAATTAATTTGGAAAATAAAAACAACAAATTAAACATTAAAATTATAGACAACGGTTCGGGTAAAGGACAAGAACATTTAGGTAACAAAAAATCGTTATCAACCAATATTATTGTAGAACGATTAGATTTATTATTCAATCAAGAAAAGCCTAACAGTGCCAGTTTACACACTGAACCAATTGAAAATGAAGGAAAAACGGGTTATTTAGCTAATTTACAAATTCCAATTATAAATGACTAAACTATGAAAATTTATATTTTAGAAGATGAAGTAAACATTCAACACTATCTATTTTCATTAGTTGATAAAATTCCGTATTTGCAACTCGTTGGCTTTAGCGCCGAGATAGAAAAAGCCGCCAGAGAAATCCCTATAATTCAGCCCGATTTGGTATTGGCAGATATACAACTCAAAGATGGCAACAGCTTTACTTTGTTTGAAAAAATAGCCCTGGATTTTCATTTAATTTTTATTACGGCATACAATCAATACGCAATTCAAGCTTTAAATTTGGGCGCTTTTGGTTATATTTTAAAACCCGTTGATGAAAAAATATTTTTTGAAACAATCGATAAATGTTACAAAAAACAAGAAACTTTTAGATTTAAAGAACAACAAATTCAAATAGCCGAAAGAATTTTTAAACTAGACAAATCGATTCAAAAAATTGCTCTCAAAAACTCTGATGCCACCTACATTGTTGCTTTTGATGAAATTGTTTATTGCTCAAGCGATAAAGGCTATACAACCTTTGTTTTAAAAGATGGTTCTAACATATTAGTTAGCAAAGTTTTAAAAGAATACGAAGTGTTGCTACCAACCGAAAAATTCATTCGTTGTCATCAATCCTATTTGGTAAATGCAGCATGTATTAAAACCTATTACAAAGATGGATTTTTGGAGATGAATAACAAGCATAAAATTCCAGTTTCAGACCGCAGAAAATCTCAAATTATTCAGTTTTTTGAAAATATCCAATAATTTAAAAAAACAAATATTGTTTCAATCTGTGCAAATATCAAATAGACTTCGGTAAATATCAATTTGTAAAAATTCTCTTAGTACAAAGTACTAATTTGGCTCCATAATTTAAAAAAAAAGCTAATCATGGGAATTTTAGACAACAACAAAAAAGTTACTTATTTAGACGGACTTGTAGATTTACAAGATTTACACAAACATCTTGATGAAAAATTAGGCAAAAAGTATGAAGTAAAATTTTTGAAAAAAGGAAGCGTAGCACAACAAATGATGGGTGGCGAAAACTTTGATCAAATTTTTATTGCAAAAAGCGCTTATCACAGAACGCTCATTACTTTAAATCAAGCTCCTAAAATATCAGAACAAGAAAAAGATGAAACTCATATTCATTTTAACAGAGATACACTAAAATGGTGGCTTAAAATGCTAAACCAAGGTTTTATTGGTGGTGGTATTTTAAGACTTATTTATGGTAGCAACAAAGATTTTGATGGCGATATTATAGCAGCAATTCAAGAAAAGTACAACCTTACTGAGAGAGAAATAAACGTTGGACTTTCTGCTTTGTGGAAAAAAGATAAAAAAGCCTAATTATCCAAAATTTAAAAAAATATTATGACAAAAACTATAAAAACATTAGCCTTACTTTTATTACTAACTTCTTTTACTTCTTGCGATTTTCTTAAAGCATTAAAACTTAGCGAAAAAGAAGGATTAGATAATGCCAAAGAAATTGTTACATCACAATTTCCTGATAAAGATTTTACATCTGTAAGATTATCTACCAAAGATGCTTTAAGCGAAGAATTTGATATGGTGTATGTTACCTATTTTGACAATACTGTAAACAATATTGTAACTCAAAATTTTATCAAATCTGTAGGGAAAGTTTCAGATCCAGACGCAAGTAGTATCAAAAGGGAAAAAGGAAAAACTTTTAAAGCAAGCGAAATAAATTGGGATACTACACTTGCAAAAGCAACCGAAGCCTTAGCAACTATCAATAAAGAAATGGGAAAAGAATACACCAATTTCAGATTAGTAGAAGTGCAATTTAAAGCCGAAAAAGAAAGTCTTGTTACTTCCTATATTGTTTCGATGACCAAAATTGGCGAAGCTACCACACGACAAGGCAGAATGATAAATACCAACTATTACGAAGTACAAGCAACAGTAAATGCCGACGGAACAATGTCGTTTGAAGAATATTAATAAACTACAAATCAGCACTTAGCATTACAGTTAAGTGCTTTTTTTGCATAATAAATATAACTATGAAAAAAATTATACTCATTGCAATAGCAACAACATTTTTACTACTACAATCGTGCGGTGGCAACACAGATATGCCAAGTTTATCTACGCCCGAAGGCTTAAAACAAGCCGATAGTTTGGTAAAAACCGATTTCAAAAAATACGACGGAAAAATTCATGCTATCTACTTAGGAACCGATGATCATCGAAATCATACAGTAGATGTTGTTTCTGTAAATTTTATGAAAGATTCTAAAGAATATGTTGCAAATGTTACTGCCTACACTGGTTTGGCAGAAAGTGAAAGTCTGGTTCCTTCTGATAAAAAACAGAAAACATTTTCATTCAGCGAGATAGAATTTTCAAATTTAACAAATGCTTTAAAAGAAGCATCTGCTCAAATACTTGCAAAAGACAACAAATTTCATGATTTTAATATCAAAAGCGCAACGTTTAAAAAAGATGATACAACAGGGAAAATGATTATGGAATTTGAAGTTATGGCAAAAAATCCTTCAACTTCTTATTTTGGAGATAGAGTAAGTTTAAAAAGTGATGACTTTACTTTTTCGTTCAAACAAGAAAACGGTAAAATTACCACAGCTGATTTGACATTGTAAAATAAATTCTCCAATTGTAAACAAAATCCATAATGAATTTACAACAAGCAAAAGAAAGCATTCTTCAAGAATGTGATAGAGAAAAGAAAATCGTAGTAAGAAATCTTATTATTGTAGTTATATTAATTATTATTGCTATAGCATTACTAATTAAATATCTTTTACCGCAAATAACAGAATTTTTCAATAATGCAACTACCGAAATAAATAACAACAAAAACTTTGGTACCTATATAAAAATTGCAATAGCATTTGGAATATTAACATCGTTGTTCTACCCTATTTCTAACGTAATTAAGGTATTAAAAAGAAAGGAAAAAATAGAAAAAGCATTTGGTTTGCTACAATCTGGTGAAACCGCCGAAATATATGGTGAAGAAGAAAAATATTTAACTATAATTCCTTTACTAAAAATAAAAATTAATTTAGATCCTATAACGTACATTGGTATTTCAATAGGTAATAAATCCTTCGATTTGCCAGCCTCACAAATTGATATTCCTTATATCAAAAGAGCTTTAAATAATATTGATGTTGAAGTTTACAACACTATTATCAACGCAATTTATGGCGAAAATAATAGTCCAACTGAAAATGCTACGCCTACTACATTAAAGTCGGTTCAAGAATTTCAACAATTTGCCGATAAAGAATTTACCAATGATATTGCTACAATGGAAAAAGGCCGAAGCAAAACCACAAGTATGTTTTATATCCAACTTGTGGCTGTTATTGGTTTTATGGCAATAGTTGTTTGGTTTATTTCGAGGCCAAAAATTATTCAAAATTCTGCTGATGTTTTTAAAATAATAGGAGGATTTATAGGCTTTGCATTAATATTGAGTTATGTGTTTTATTTCATTAACAGGAAAAACGGTGCCAAAGGAATGAGTTATACCGAGTTTAAAAAATCAATCTTCACAAGATTAATTCGCTACATCAATCCAAGTTTTCAATACATCGAAAAATCGCATGTTGGTTTACCCGAATTTTTACATTCTGGACTTTTTGAACAAAAAAATTATAAAATCACAGGAAGCGACCAAATTATTGGATATTACAATTCGGTTCCGTTTCAATCTTGTACCCTTTTTGCAACTTACAGACAAAATCTTAGAAATGAGAAAGATCCTGACGATACTGTTTTTTATGGAAATTTCTTTGTGGCTCGCTTTCCAAAAAAAATTGCGCATTCTGTATTTATTCATCCGAAAAAAGGCGTTTTTGGTTCGATGAAAGATAATGAAATTGGAACTTATCTTAATACTACAGGTCAAAATATCCGATTGGAAGATCCTGAATTTCAAAAACAATTTAATGTATTTTGCGATGACCAAGTTACAGCACGTTATGTGTTGACGCCGTCATTTATGGAACGAATTAAAGCCATTAACACCCGAAATAAAGGAAATGTTTACGTATCGATAAATGAAAACAACATTGTAATTGCCACCAACCAAAGTAATGCAACTAATACCGGCGATGGCATTTATGGCATGATGTTTACTAAAATTGACATGAAATTGGTAAACGAAATTTATACCGAACTTACCGAACAATTATCAATGATTGATACTTTAAAATTAAATAACGAAATCTGGAAAAACTAAAAAATTATGACACAGTACATTATTATTGGAATTGTAGTTATATTATTGATATACTTTATCAATTTATACAACCGTCTTTCTACAAGAAAAAATCAAATTCAAAACGCCATTTCATCGCTTGATGCTTTGTTTATTAAACGCGCCGATTTAATTCCAAATTTAATTGTTACTATAAAACAATATGTTGCTTTTGAAAAAGAAACCTTAGAAAAAATTACGGCATTACGTCAAAAAGCTGTTCCAACGCCAAGCGAAAATCCGTATTTGCAAACCGAAGACGGAAGTGCGTCATTAAAGCAAATCATGCTTCAAGTAGAAAATTATCCTGAATTAAAATCGAGTCAGCAATTTTCGCAGTTGCAATATGCTTTTAATGATTGCGAAGAACAAATAGCCGCCGGAAGACGCTATTTAAGTGCTTCTATAACCGATTATAATGATAGTATTGTGGTTTTTCCTTCGAATATTATTGGGAAAATTTTCGGATTTAGTTCATACAAATGGGAGTACGCCACCGAAACACAACGAAAAGCCGTTGATGCATCAGAATTGTTTAACAAATAATCAAAATTTATGGGAAATGTATATTTAATTGCTGTTTTTTTGGTTGCTTATCTTTCTTTTGCCATATATGCTTCTATTAAAGGAAAGGCTATTAAAGAAAAATATAAAACCGAAAAAGTTATTGAACAAGCAGACAAATTTCAAACAGAGTTGTTGCATAATCAATTTCGATTATTAAAAACAGAGATGAAAAATTTGCCCATTGACGCTTTTACACAATGTGCCTATATAGCTACAGTTGGAGATAAAGTTGGCTCTGCAGTTGCGACAGCAGCAAAAACAGCAGCTTGGGCTATGGTTGGTGTTAAAGCCAGATATTATGAAGTTGATAATGCATCGTATTTGGTTTTAAGCGACAACGAGATACATTATCTTTTTTTTGAAGAAGGAAAGCCAAAAACTCATATCATAATTGATGAGGAAACATTAAAGACATCGCAATTAGGCACTATAAGCAAAACCGAAAAAGTTGTACGAATGTCATCATTAGTAACTTTGGATCCTACAAAAATTGATGTAAATATACCCGAAAATCCATTTTCAATTTATTACTACAATGAAGTAAAAAGAACTCCAGAAGAAGATGATGAAGTTAAAAATATAACAAAAATTTTTAATTACATAAAGACCAGCGAACTCAATTGAAAAATGAGCGTAATGGGCAAAAATTTCAGAAAAAAACTGGGTGCCAAATACCCACATCTCATAAAAAAATAATTAACTTAAATACAAATTGAAATGAAAAAACTAAAATCTTTATTAGCTATTGCAGTTACTGCACTTTTACTTACTTCTTGTGGCGAATCTGATTCGTATGAATTAGTAAAAAAATTAAAAACTTCTTACGAATATGATGGAAAAACTATTGAAATTAAAGGGCATTTATCGCCACCTTCGTTTGTTTGGGGAAGTTTAACCGATAGAAAAGAACTAAGTGTTGGATTAAGTGTTCCAGAAAATATTAATAGTCTATCTACCGAACGTACCTATTCTTTCAATTTAAAATATGGTGAAGGAAAAAATACCGTAAAAATTAATGCTGCTCCTGGTGCAGACAAATATTCTGACACCGACCTTGTTTTTTATGATGCCAACGGAGAAGAACTTTCAACTACCGATGAAGTAGTGCTTACAGCCAAAGTAACCTATACAGCCAAAGGCCCAACGAAAGCTTCTCCAGGTATAAAAGTTCCGAGCTTTAAAGGAGCTGATGAAAAAAATGCAGATAACAACGATTACACATACACACTTACTGAAGTAAGCTTTAAAAAAGATTAACAACTATCCGAATAGTTTAATTCAAAGTTACAAATGGCAAAAAGCATAAAAGCTATTCACTGTCCGCGTTGTGGCAGTGCCGATAAAAAAGATTTAGATAACGATAGATTTCAATGCACAAACTGCGATACCGAGTATTTTTTAGATGATGATTATACACACATTGTACATCATCATAAAAATTACCAACAACCAGTAATTCCTCCGCAAAACAAAAAAGCATTGCTAATTGTAATACCTGTTTTTATTATACTTTCTACAATATTCTTTTTTAGCATTTTCAGCTCTACAAAATCGTCAAAATCTAATACCGAAAGTATCGCCGAAGAAAAAAGATTAACCGATAAAAAATTAGTAATCGTAAAAACAAAAAATAATAAATTGCTATTTACACTAATTGGAGTTGAAAGTACAGGAAGTTATCCAGATTATAAAGAAAAATTGGTAGCATATTTCTATGACCAAAACGCTAACGAAATAAAAAAACAAGAAATTAATTATAATTTAAGTAAAACTACTGGTTTTCCGTTTACCCAACATTATATGAGTAATGGCGATGTTTATATTATTTACGATAATAAAACCTTGTTTAAAGTTGATGCTGATGTTATGACGGTTACCGAACTAAAAAGCGATTGGTTCAACCATCCAGAGTTAGCTTCGGGTATTGCCAAAATAGAAAAAATGTACGACCAAGATGGTTTTAAAGTACTTACGCAAGAAGGCAAAACATTTGCAATCATGCCTCTTACCAATCAACTAATTCCTGCAAATGACATTTATAATTCCGCAAAAATAATTCCAGCAAATGCCACTGTAAAAACGTGTTATGCATTTACTATTTTGCCATTAGAAATTAAAAAATTACTTATTTATACTCAAAAACAACAAAATGGTTATTTAACAGATGAACCATATTTTGACATGAATGAACAAATGAAACCTTATATTCGTAGTCAAGTTGCTGGTTTAATAGATTACAAACTATTAACAGAACGTGCATTTTTCGCACCCAAATTGTTAGGTAACAATAACGATATGGTTTTTATAAGTACAAAAACTGATGCGTCGGTAAATAGCCCATATAAGTTACAAGCTTTAAACGCTAAAAACGGCGATGTAATTTGGACAACCGAGCTAATAAGTAATAAAAGTCATATGAAATACGAGGTATTTAATGTAGCCTTTAACAATAAACAGCTCTTTGTAGAAGGTAATTTTGGGGGTTTGGTACTAAATTTAAAAGACGGCAAAATAGTCGCAAAACTTAATTTATAAACTATGACAACAGTTGATTTTCTTGAAAAATTTTAAAAAATTATAATTAACCAAAAAAGATTAAATATGCAAAACAAAGGAGCAAAAATTGGATTTTTATTACTTATTATTCTTTTTGGTATCGGAATTTATTGGGCATACAATTATGGCCCATTTGCCAATATGAACGATGAAGCAAAAAAAGCTTATCAAAATTACCAAAAAGCAGAAGCTACAATAAAGAGCAAAGAAGGGAACGGGCGCATAGGAAAAGGCGCAACAACCATTTGGACAGTTGAATTCAAAGATGCGAATGGTCAAGTTCAAACTGCAGAAATTAATCAAACAACTTTTCTTCCAAAAGATATTGGCGAAAAAATCATAATCTATTACGATTCCAAAAACCCGAATGTAATAACAAGTGAAGAAAATTATGAAGATGTAATGAACTAATTATTGTATCAAATAATTTGCAGAAAAAAACATAAGTAATATTTTTACCACAGATTTTCGAAGCATAGTAAAATCTGTGGTAATTTTTCATTAAATAAATACTATGAATACAAACTATTATAATCAAAACGGAACAAACTATATTCCAAAATTAACATCAGATAAAATCGCATCTATTGTGTTGCTATTCTTTTTTATCATAGCAGAAATTATGATACTTATTGGTGGTGAAATGGAAACAAAATATAAAGTAATTTTTGCATTTCTCATTCTTTTTTTAGCATCATTAGTAGGAAAAAAAGTAAGCATAAATACCGAAAAAAAACAAGTTGAAACTTCCTATTTTGGATTGATTTTAAAAGAAAATTACTCTTTTCAAGATTTCAAAAAGTTTATTCTAACAAAGCATACAACAAATTTTATAAATAGTGGTACTTCGGTTTCTATAGAATTTATGATAAACGGAAAATCGAAAGTAGTTGAAATTAGTAAACTTAGAAACGCCAAAAATGCCGAAGCTTTTTATGAAGAAACCAAAACGATAATGCAAAAATAAAGCAATTACTAAATCAAATTTTTCCCATTTTTGCCATTATACCAAAAACAATAATTGGTATAACCATCAATGCAATTATTAGCGGTTCGGCTGATAATAATTCAGGATATTTTATAAGCATAAATCCCAATCCGCCCACTGCACCGCCTAAGTGTGCATCGTGCCCAATGTTATCGTTCTTGGCTTTCATTCCATAAATTGAATATAATAAATACAAAATACCAAAAATATACGACTTCATAGGTATAAAAAACACAAAAATTTTACTATCTGGATATAATAAAATATAAGCATAAATAACACCCATAACTGCACCAGAAGCCCCAAGTGCCGAATAATGTGGTTCGTTTTTATGCAGTGCAAAACTCAAAAAATTTCCAGCTAAAAGACTAACTAAGTAAACTAATAAAAAATTAACATTACCAATATTTTCGGCTAAAATTGGTCCAAACATATACAGTGTGTACATATTAAAAACCAAATGCATTATATCGGCATGCAAAAATCCAGAAGTTAAAAACCTAATTTGTTCACCAGCTCGTATACTTCCGATGTGAAACAAATATTTACTTCTAAAATTATAATCATTAAAACCTTGAAAACTTGCCACACAATTTGCCGCAATAATTCCTAAAATCAGTAAATTCATTTTTAAATAATTATTATGTGGCTAAAATACTGAAAATAAAATTTTAAAATTGACTTATATTTGCAAAAAAAATTGAGTATGCAATTTCTCGTTTATCTTATAGTATATCCGCTGCTTTGGCTTATTTCCAAATTACCGTTTCGCCTTTTGTACATACTATCAGATTTTTGTTATATCCTTGTGTATTATGTTATTCGATATCGAAGAAAAACGGTGCGCGAAAATTTGCAAATGGTCTTCCCTACTCGACCTCTTAAGGAAATTATTGCAATCGAAAAAAAATCGTATCAACACATGTGCGATATGTTTCTGGAAATGATAAAAACCCTTTCTATTTCAGAAAAAGAAATTAAAAAACGGTTTACTTATTCTAATCTCGACACCTATTTAAACTTAGAAAAAAAAGGAAAAAGTATTGCGCTTATGTGTGCGCATTATGCCAGTTACGAATGGGTAATTTCTATGAATTATCATATAACTTTTAAAGGTTATGCCATTTATAAAAGAATTAGAAATGAGTACTTTGATGATTTGGTAAAGCGAATTCGCTCTAAATTTAATGCCTATCTTATCACAACCAAAGAAACGAGTAAAGTAATCGAAGAAAATAATATAAATGGTGTTTTGGGTGTGTATGGTTTTGCCAGCGATCAAACGCCACGACGTTCTCCTAACATGCATTGGATGAATTTTTTGGGCATAGAATCGGCAATACATTTTGGTGCCGAAATGCTATCGAAACGATTTGACATGAATGTTATTTATCTGAAAGTGAAGAAAATAAAACGTGGCTATTACGAAGCTTCTTTCGAGATTTTAACCGAAAATGTTCGCGAACTTCCAAAATACGAAGTTTCTGAACGATTTATGAAAGAAGTGGAAAAACAAATCTACGAGCAACCCGAATTTTATTTGTGGACACATAAACGATGGAAACATAAACGAATTGATTAATCTTACAACAATCCATGGTATTTTCTCAAGAACCATTCTGCCGAAAGTGCTGCAGCAATTAATAACAAAATCCAGTTCCAATCTATCAACGGATTACGTTTCACAACATTTTTCTGTAATTCTTTGTATTCCGGATTATCGAGTAATGTTTTTACCAAAGCTGCCATTTGATTTGGCGAGAAAACTTTACCTTGCGTTTGATTTGCCAACTGATTTAGTTTTATTAAATCTGGATTTACAAATTGCTTTTCGATATTAAATTCTATCACTTCAAAATTTCCTTGATACGTAGCGCCACTATTCAGTTCTTTCACTGCAAAACTGTATTTTCCAGCTGCCAATCCGCCAAGATTAACTTTAAAACTATTGGTAGATTTTAGCAAATCGTATTTTTTGGTTTGTTTGGTTTGCGAGTTAAAAACCGAAATGGTGAGCTTTGCATCTTCGTCAAATTCATAATTTTTGTCAAAATATTGAGCAGTAATTTCTATAGCATCGCCTGTGTTATAAAATCGTTCGTGGTTCACAACCAATTTTTTCTTTGCATTATTTGAAGCTAAATATTGAATACATTTATCTACAAAAACATCAAACTCTTCGAAAGATTTTTTGTCTAAATAACTGTGCGAACGCCATTTCCAAATATTTTCTCCGAATAAAAATGCCATACGCCCGTTTTGATTTTCGGTAAAAGAAAGCAAAGGCATATCGGTATTTACATTGCGAATTCTCGAACTTAATAAAGTGTTTGCATTGGAATTTTCGGTAATTGTTCCAAACGGATTTTCTAATGGCGGAAGACTTTCAAATCCTAAATTATCTAAAGCAAATAAATTAAAATCTGATTCGAAATTGGCTAAAAAATCTTCTTTTTGCGAAGCCATTTTAAAACTGTAAACACTTTGATTTTGGTTGAGTAAATTAAAATCGGTGTTGTTTCCTGTAATTATCCAAGTGTTTATTTTCAGGTTTTTATTACTATCAAAAATCTTCTTAAACTCTTGATTTGGTTGGTATAAAACCAACACATTGTATTTCCCTAAATCATCAAGTTCGGTAGGTTTTACTATTGTAACTTTGCGTTGTCCGTTGCTTTCTATGCCGCGTCGCAATGCGCCCAAATCGGGATGATTAATAGCAGAAACTACAGCAACTTCGGTTCGCTGATCGATAATTTCAACAGCAAATTTCTTCGAATTATTATAAGTGTTTTTTTCTTTTTCTGAAGAAGAAATCATAGCATTAAAAATTTGCATACCGATTTTATCTGCAGGAAGCAACACATTCACCACTTCCGATTTTTTGGAAGCCGAAAAAGTAACAGCTTGTTTTACCAAAACCGAATTGCCTTGCGAAATCGAAAAATTAGTAGTAATGGGTTTGTTGCCTACGTATTGCAAAAAAACTTCAACGGGAAATTTATTCTTTTTAAAGGCATATTTGTTAGCGTTGATTTGTCCTATTTTTAAATCGAGATATGTAGTGGTATCGCCCACTACAACTGGATAAACACGATTATTCGCATCAAATGCAAAAACATAATCGTCTCCTTGAGTTTGGTTTCCGTCGGAAATAAGAATCGTTGGAAAAACTAGATTTTTATTGATGCTTTTTAAATTTTTGGCTACATAATCAATTCGTGATTCTTTGCCTTTAAACGTAAGCTTTTCGGCATTTTCTAAAGTCGAAAAATCGGAATCAAAAGAATATAATTGAATGTCGAATTTTTCTTTAAGTTTTGAATTGGAAGCCAAAGATTCGAAAACGCTTATTGCAGATTGATTGGCTTTTAATTCGCTTATTGACAACGAATTATCTACCACAATAGGCAAAGGTGTTTTGACATTTTCGTAGGAATTTCGGGTAATGATAAAATTGATAAGCAACAATAACAACCCAAAAACTGATAGAAAACGAAGCAAAGCCAAATAATAATTGTATTTGGCTTTGTCATTATTTTTAAAAAAATATTGGAAATAGGCTATAGCGCCAGCAAAAACAATTGAAAATAATAAAAGTAATATAGAAGTGGCAGACATTAATTAATTTTTAAATCGTTTTTTACCGAATTTTCTGTTGGACGAACAAAAATCAGATATATTATAATTATCAATCCAAAGATTATAAATTGTGGTTTTAAAAACAAAATTGCAAATGCTGCACCTTCTAAGACTGCCCAGCGAATAATTGATGCTGATTTTAATACCATCAATTTTTCATTCTCGTTTTGATTTGATACTATTTTACCTAATGCGCTTTTATATAAGAAATTGCTTAATATAATTGCTACAACTGGTATCAATAAAAAAAGAATTGAATCTCCAGATAAAATTTTGGTGTCAAAATTTAGGATTTTTTCATCTATCTTACCAGCAAAAACATAGGCTAAAACTGTTCCAAGTGTTATTGCTAAATGAATTATTTGTAATATTCTTACGTTTTCTTTCATTATTATAATTTACAATAAACCTTAAATTATGTAAGCATTCCGCCATCTACGTTAAGAACTTGTCCTGTAACATAAGCACTTAAATCTGAGGCTAAAAACAAACACGCATTAGCCACATCTTCTGGTGTACCACCACGTTTTAGTGGAATAGCATCTCTCCAACCTTGTACTACATCTTCATTTAGTTTTGCTGTCATTTCGGTTTCGATAAAACCTGGTGCAATGGCATTACAACGAATATTTCTTGAACCTAATTCTAAGGCGATTGATTTTGAAAAACCAATCATACCCGCTTTTGAAGCAGCGTAATTAGCTTGACCGGCGTTGCCCTTTACTCCTACCACACTACTCATATTTACGATAGAACCTTTGCGGTTTTTCAACATAATTTTTTGAACAGCTTTGGTCATATTAAACACCGACTTAAGATTAATTTCGATTACTTTATCAAAATCTTCTTCGCTCATACGCATTAGTAAATTATCTTTGGTAATTCCGGCGTTGTTTATAAGAATATCAACAGTACCAAACTCTGCCACAACATCATCAACCAATTTTTGCGCTTCGTTAAAATCGGCAGCGTTAGATTTGTATCCTTTGGCTTTGCTTCCTAAAGCTATTAATTCGTTTTCGAGAGCCAGTGCACTTTCGGCAGACGAACTGTATGTAAACGCTACGATAGCACCTTGTTGGGCGAAAATTTTAGCAATACCGCTACCAATACCGCGGCTTGCACCAGTAATTATAGCAACTTTTCCTTCAAGTAGTTTCATAATGATTCTTAATTTTAATATTGGCAAATATACTTATTTCTATTTGGCAAAAAAATAGATTTTTATAAATGTATTGCATTCTATTTGCTGAATTATTATTTCTTCTTATTATCTTTGAAACTCAATTTTTTCATAAAAATGAAGCATTTTTTTTCAATATTAATTTCAATACTATTTATAACTATAAGTTTTTCACAAAGCAAAAATGACGCTGGTGTTTTAGACGTTTTGCTATCTAAATATTACGCAAAAGAGAAAGTTATTGTTAAAAACAGATTGCAACTTTTAAAATTATATTGTCAAAAAGTTCCTAATAACGAAGAACTTAAGTTTGTTGTTAAGAAAAACGAGCTACTTAAAAAGAACTCGCAACAAATTTTAAAAGCGATAAACATCAACTTGAATGAAAGTTGGGAAAAAGATTTAACAACGGTTTTTATTACTAATAAAAATTTGAAAACAAAAGTAAATCAATGCTTTTCGGCAGAGTACTTCAAAGAAAACATTACGAAAGCTGTACAAAACAATCAACGATTTTTATTGATAAACAAACCGATATTTTTTGGTAAAAATTATTGTTTGGTTAAAATTGCATTTTTTAGAAATAACGAACATAATTATGCTTGCTATCATATTTTGGAATTTAAAGACAATAACTGGCAAATAATCGATACCTTAGACGAATGGGAAACATAATAACAATAAAAGAAATAACCACACTGCTCGAAAATATGGCACCGCTTGCTTATGCCGAGGATTTTGACAATGTTGGGCTTTTGGTTGGCGATAGTAGCACAACTTGCACAGGCGTATTGGTTTGCCACGACGCCTTAGAAGAAGTTATTGATGAAGCCATAGAAACAAACTGTAATTTGGTGGTTTGCTTTCACCCTATTTTGTTTTCGGGATTAAAAAAAATTACCGGAAAAAATTATGTAGAACGTAGCGTTATCAAGGCAATTAAAAACGATATTGCTATTTATGCAGTGCATACCGCATTAGATAATCATCAGAATGGTGTGAACAAAATAATGTGTAATGCACTGGGTATAACCAACACAAAAATGTTGGTACCAAAAAACAATTTTATATACAAATTGGTAACTTATACTGTTGCAGAAAATGCCAACAAACTCCGCAATGCACTTTTTGAAGCGGGTGCTGGAAACATCGGAAATTACGAAAATTGCAGTTTTAACAGTACAGGAATTGGTACTTATAAAGGAAATGAAAACAGCAATCCGGTAATTGGAAATCGTGGCGAACTGGTTACGGCCGAAGAAATTAAAATTGAAGTAACTTTTGAAAAACATTTGCAAGGCAAAATCCTAAACACACTATTTAACAATCATAAATACGAAGAAGTTGCGTACGAAATTTATGAATTAAAAAATACGCATCAACAAATTGGTTTAGGCATGGTTGGCGAATTTGTAAATGAAATTTCAGAAGAAGAATTCCTTAAATTGGTAAAAGAAAAAATGCAATGTGGCGGTATTCGTCATTCAAATTTATTAGGAAAAAAAATAAAAAAAGTAGCGGTTTTAGGCGGTTCGGGAAGTTTTGCTATTGGCAATGCAATACTTGCAGGAGCTGATGCGTACATTACTTCCGATTTAAAATACCACGATTTTTATCAAGCAGAAAACAAGCTGCTTCTTGCCGATATTGGACATTATGAAAGCGAAAGATATACAAAAAATTATATTGTTGATTTTCTTAAAGAAAAAATCACTAATTTTGCAATCGTTTTATCAAAAATAAATACAAACCCGGTAAACTATTTTTAAAATATGGCTGCTACAAAAGAAATGACCGTAGAGGAAAAACTAAGAGCATTATACGATTTACAACTTATAGACTCACGCATTGATGAAATAAGAAATGTGCGTGGCGAACTTCCGCTTGAAGTTGAAGATTTAGAAGATGAAGTTGCCGGTATGAATACCCGACTTGAAAAATTAAACAACGACTTAAGCGATATCGAAGATCAGATAAAAGCAAAGAAAAATGCTATTGATGGTCATCAGGTTGCTATCAAAAAATATAATGAGCAACAAAAAGAAGTTCGTAACAACAGAGAATTTAATTCTTTAACAAAAGAAATTGAGTTCCAAGAACTTGAAATTCAATTGGCTGAAAAGCAAATTAAAGAAATGAAAGCTTCTATTGAGCACAAAAAAGCATTGGTAGAAAGCACTTCTGAAAAATTGGAAGAAAAAGTTACGCACTTAAAACACAAAAAATCAGAATTAGATTCGATAATGTCTGAAACTCAAAAAGAAGAAAATTTCTTATTAGAAAAATCTTCAGAGTTTGAAAAACTTATCGAAGAACGTTTATTAAACGCCTATAAAAGAATCCGTACCAATGTACGCAATGGTTTGGCTGTAGTATCTATAGAGCGTGGTGCATCGGCTGGTTCATTCTTTACAATTCCGCCACAAACACAAGTAGAAATTGCTTCGCGCAAAAAAATCTTAACCGATGAACATTCTGGAAGAATCTTGGTAGACGCTGTATTAGCACAAGAAGAAAAAGAAAAAATGGACGAATTATTCGCAAAATTATAAAAAACCAAAATCCCGAAAGTTTCGGGATTTTTTTATATGAAAAAACTATCATTCTATATTTTAACAAACGCCTACGGATTTTACATCAATCTGTTGAGTTATCTTTATCCGAAGAAATCCTTAGAAATTGCCTATCGCCTTTTTAGCAATCCACGAAAAGGAAAATTTAAACACGAAAAATTACCCAAAACCATTCAACGTGCTAAAGTTGTAAAACACCAAATTGAAGGTTTTGAATTTTGCAGTTACGTTTGGGAAGGCAGTAATCCAGAAACCATTTTGCTTTGTCATGGTTGGGAAAGCAATGCTTCGCGCTGGAAAAAACTCTTGCCCTACTTAGAAAAAACCAACAAAACTATTGTTGCTATAGATGCTCCCGCTCACGGTTTTGCAACCGGAAAAGAATTTAATGTGCCGTATTACAGTAAGTTTATTGAAGAAGCTATAAAGATTTATAAGCCAAAAATTGGAATTGGGCATTCTATTGGCGGAAATGCACTAATTTATTTTCAGCAACATTTTGAGCATACATTTAATAAAATTGTAATTCTTGGTTCGCCATCAGATTTTACCATTATTTTGAATAACTTTTTTTCGATGTTAAAACTTAATAAAAGAGTTCAAAACATTATGAAAAATTATATCAAAGATAAATTCAACATTATTGCTGACGATTTTAAAGTAGCCGAATTCTTAAAAAATTCTGATGTAAAAGGCATCATTGCACACGATGAAGATGATTCGATTGTACTCATTTCAGAAGCTGAAAAATATGTGAATAATTGGAATAAAGCACGATTCATAAAAACAAAAGGTAACGGTCATAGCTTACATAATTCAGATTTATATAGAGAAATTCAAAAATTTGTAGAATAAATCCTAAAATTTAACTTTTTTAACACAATATTTTAAAAGTATTTTCGTTACATTTGTATAGAAAAATAACAAGCCATGTCAATTAAGAATAATATCATATTATTATTTATTCTTTTACCAATAACTGTTTTGGGATTTGACTTTACGGCTGTACCTGTAGCTGCAACTTGTACTGGAAACGGACAAATAAACTTGACTGTTGCAAATACCAATTCAAGCGGAACAATTACTTTTTTCTTATATAAATTACCCGACACAACCACGCCTGTTGCTTCTACTTCGAGTTTAATTTTTGGAAGTTTACCTGCTGGAACTTATTTAGTAATTGCAAATGAAGTAGTTGGAACTTCTGTTTCGACACAACAAACACAAGTTGTAGTACAAGATCAATTTGTTGCATTAAATTTTAATCAAAGCGATATTACATCTACCAACATTCCGTGTTCTACCAATAGTGTGATGACCATAACACCAAGTGCGGGAATTGGCCCATTTATGTATGAAATTACTTCGGGTCCGAGTTCGCTTACATTTCCTTTACAAACATCTAATACATTTAATAATTTACCACCAGGAACTTATGAAATAAGAGTGTGGGACGCCTGTGGTAATGCCCAAACCATAAACTATACTGTTACTGCAAACTCGTATACATTATCGGTAGAGGCGCCTACGATAACGCAATTTACTCCTGCAAATTGTAATTCTATTATAGCTACCAATACAATTACAGCATCTACAGGAACAGCCATTGCATATCCGCTTACCATACAGTACACGGTTCATAATCCTTTGGGTGGTACCACTATTTTTAATCAAACAATCGCTACAGGAAATTCGGATAGTGTTGCTGTGGCGCAAATTATTCCGTTATATATAAATGCTTCATATCCTTTAGATATTTTAATAACAGATAATTGCGGTAATACCTTTTTTAATACTTTTACAATATCTGATAGTTTAATTTTATCCTACGCATTAAATACCCAATTTGATTGTATTCGTTTTTTTTCGCTTACAGTAGATAATTTTATACCTCCTTATAATCTTAATTTTACAACCTATCCTGCCGGATTTAATCCTGCTACTTTTACAACTGGTTATCCTGGCCCTTACACACAACCAACAACTGATTTTGGTAGCCAAACTAATCCTGTTCCGTATGGCAATTATGAAGTAACTGCAACCGATGCTTGCGGAAAAATTAAAACTATCACTTTTGAAATTAAAGAGCCAGAGCCTACCCATTCTGAGGCTTTGTATAATTGTCTTAGCACTACTGGATATTTTACTTTATCAATGCAAGGTGCTACTTTGGTTGGAGCAATAATTACCAATGGTCCTCCAGGGGTTTTCAGCTATCCGTATGATATTAGTTCGCAAATTGTAAATGGTATAGTAACAATAAATGATTTACCAATAGGAACCTACATTGTACAACCGTATGACAACTGCCCAACAGCTTTAGATCCTGTTACTATTGTTATTTCTCAATTTGTAGATGGCGGATTTACAAGTACTGTTCGCCCAGGTTGTGGTTTGGGTTTAACTTCTTTTAATGTAAGTAGTAATAACGGAAATATTACTAATGCAACAATTACTGCTGCTCCTGCAGCTTTTAGTAGCGTTAATACGCCTCCATATAATGTAGATAATTATATTAGCCAAACTGATGGTGATTTATATTTAGATGATTTACCACCAGGAAATTATACGGTTACATATACCGATGCTTGTATGCAAACAAATACACTAACTGTATTTTCTGCAGCAGGATATCAAATAACAAATAATACTGCAAATATTGTAAGTGGTTGTGGCAATTTTGATGTGGTACTAAACTATATTACCAATGGAACTTCTAACGATTTTTGGCTACAAAAATTAATTGATTCTGCAACAAACACTTGGGGACACCCAGACTATCCAAACTCTGGAAGTACATACACAGCAGGAACTGTTCCTACAAACACTACAGCTTTGTCTTTAGCTAATAACACAATCAATTACAACAATTCGTATAATGGTACTTTTAGAATTGTTCACTCATTTCTTTCGTACAATAACGGACAAACAATAAATAATGGCAGTAATGCAGATAAAGTTTGCATTGAAGTATTAGACACATTTACATACAATCAATCGCTCGAAATATTAGACATTTATAGAATGCCTTGTTCTGCTTCGGGAAGCTTAGATGTAGTAGTAGTGGCAACAGGTTTTGGCACTATTCAATACTCGTTGTACGATACTAATATGAATTTATTGATAAACAATGGTGCAAACAACATATTCTCAAATCTTTCACCAGGAAATTATAATATAAGAATTCAAGACAGTTGTAAGCTACTTACACAACCTGTGAATGTAGCCGATTTAGCATCGTTAATTGTAGCCACAACACCTACAGATATGATGGTTTGCAACAGTACATCTACATTTGATCTTACTTCGCAAACTGCTACGATTCTTGGCACACAAGATCCAAGTTTGTATACAGTAATTTATTTTGAAACATTAACAGACGCACAGAACAATACCAATGCTATTGCAAATCCAACAACCTATAACCCAACTGCATCAACGCAAGAAATTTATGCCCGAATTATCTACAACACCCTAACCAACTGTTTTGAAACCGTAACTTTTAAGGTAACTGTTGGACAAACACCAATTTTAAATATCAATAGCAATTATAATGCTTGCGATGATGTACAAGTAATTCTTGATGCCTCAATAGGAAATTTGTCTACAACCACCTATGTTTGGACAAACACCGATACTGGTACAACTGTAAGTACATCGCCTACAGTAACGGTTACAAATATTGGTTATACTAATTTAACTGTAACAGCAACCAATACTTATGGTACAGCTGGAAGTTGCATCAACACTAAAAATACCACCATTTTGCTATCGCAAGCGCCAAAATTTGATCATATAGATATTGTAGATTGGACCGAAAACGATAATTCGATAACTATTTATACTACTAATAATTTAGATTTTGAATATTCGATTGATGGAAGCACTTGGCAAACTTCAAACACATTTACTGGTCTCGAACCAGGAATTTACACTGTTCACGTACGTGATATTTGGAATTGCGGACAAATAAGCAAAACCGTTGCTCTTTTTTATTACCAACGATTTTTTACACCAAACGGTGATGGAGCCAACGATGTTTGGAACATAAAGTATTCGCAAATGGAACCTGCCATGAATATTTTTATATTTGACAGATACGGAAAACTTGTGAAAAATTTTCAAGGATATAACGGCTTTTGGGACGGAACTTATAACGGTGAAATGCTGTTTTCTGACGATTATTGGTTTTTAGTAAAAAGAGCCGATGGTAGAGAACATCTCGGACATTTTGCAATGAAAAGATAAATCTTGTTCACTATCTTTACTATCTTTGCCGTATGGAAAAATTGGTTAGGATAAACAAATTTTTATCGGAAAGTGGCTTTTGTTCGCGTCGAGAAGCAGATAAACTTATTGAACAAGGTCGTGTTACAATAAATGGAAAAGTTCCAGAAATGGGAACTAAAATCAGTCCAAATGATGAAGTTAGGGTAAATGGAAAACTAATTATAAAAAAAAACAAACCCATTTATTTAGCTTTTTACAAACCCGTTGGTATTGAATGTACAACCAACCAAGCTGTAAAAAACAATATCATCGATTACATCAATTATTCTGAAAGAATTTTTCCAATCGGTAGATTAGACAAAGCCAGCGAAGGACTTATTTTTCTTACCAATGATGGCGATATTGTAAACAAAATTCTTCGTGCCAGAAACAATCACGAAAAAGAATATATTGTTACTGTAAACAAACCCATTACTGAGCGATTTATCACACAAATGAGTAACGGAATTCCTATACTTGATACTGTTACCAAAAAATGTAAGGTTGAAGCATTGAGCAAAAATGTATTTAAAATTATTCTTACGCAAGGTTTGAATCGCCAAATCCGACGCATGTGCGAGTATCTCGGCTACGAAGTTACCGTTTTAAAACGTATCCGAATTATCAATATTAGACTTGATGTACCTGTAGGAAAACATCGTCTATTAACTGATACTGAAATACAACAACTTAATACCTTAATTAGCGATTCGAGTAAAACCGAAGAAGCGAGTTATTAATCAAGATAAATTTCTTAAAATTAATTTTACAATAATTTATTTTGTTCTAACTTTCTTTTGAATACATTTGTTCGAATTTGAATTTATTTTAAAAATTCTTCTCTTTGAAAAAACAATAAAATGACAAAAAAATTAAGCGCCTTACTAATCGTACTTTTAGCCAACTTTAGCTTTTCGCAAATAGTAATCAACGAATTAGACGCCGATAATCCTGGAACAGATAATTATGAATTTATCGAATTAAAATCATCAACTCCTAACCTATCGCTTAACGGATATACATTAGTTTTTATAAATTGTGGTACAACTGGAACATCAAATCTTGTTTATTACACCATAGATCTTGATGGATACACTACTGATGCCAATGGTATTTTCTTAACTGGTTGTAGCCAAGTTACTCCTACGCCAACCTTGGTTTTCCCGAATGCAACTTTACAAAATGGTCCAGATGTAGTGGCGCTTTATCAAGGCAATGCTTCCGATTTTCCTTACAATTCATCGGTTACAACTGCTGGCTATATTGATGGAATAGCTTATACCAATACCACAGCTACAAATCCTACAACTGTAATGTCTTTACTTGGTATTACAGCGTGTACTTACGATAACCAAGCAACAGGATCAACCTCAAAATCAATATCAAGAAATAACGACGGAACTTACAGTTTGGCGGCTCCACCTACACCGGGAATGAACAATGACGGTAGCGGAATTCAATACACGCATGTTACTATAACACCGTCGGTTACTTCTTTAAATGAAGGTGATCAAATTACATTTACCTTTACTACATCGCAACCGGTTACTGGTTCAAACCTTGTTATTAATTTTAATCTATCAAACGGAAACTTCACAAATTTAGATATAGATGGAACTTTAACTTGTTTTATTCCTGTTGGCTCTACTTCTGTTACAAATACTATTACTATTGTAAATGACTCTTTTAATGAAGGCGATGAAGAAATGCTTTTAGTGGTTCAAAATTTACAAGGAAATTATACGTTAGACAATAATTATATCACCATACGAATAAATGAAAGTAACTTTGCTATAGCTTCTTTTGGTACACCTATCAATCCAACCTACGGAATAGTAGCCAATACCAAACCTGCGGGCTACTACGATTCGCTCGAAGGATTAGCTGGCTCGGCTTTAAAACAAGCTATTCAAGACATAATTGCCAACCCAAATGAAGTGCGTGTACACAGTTATGCAGATATTTGGGAAATACTAAAAACCGCCGATCAAAATCCTGAAAATAGTAGCAAAATGTGGCTCATTTATACCGAAGAATCACGCTCTAAACTTGATCAACAAGCCGGAAATAGTATTATAGGAAAATGGAATCGAGAACATATTTATTGTCAATCGCGTGGTGGCTATGACACAGGAACCGATTATTTATCACCTGGTGCCGATGGCATTTCGATGTATGCGCTCACAACAGGTGCTAATGATATTGGAGCCGGAGTTTCTGATGCGCATCATATTCGTGCTGTAGATGGACAAGAAAATTCATCGCGCAATAATAAAAACTATGGTACAACAGCTACTGCCAATATTTATAATGGTCCAACAGGCAGTACTACCAATGCTTGGAAAGGCGATGTAGCACGTGCTTGTTTTTATATGGCTGTGCGTTACAATGCGTTGAGCGTTGTAAACGGTGCACCAACCGATGGAACTTTAGGTCAAATTGGCGATTTGGCTACTTTACTTTCTTGGAATCAATTAGATCCATCTGATGATTTTGAAATGAATCGCAACAACTATATTTACACGTGGCAACACAACCGTAATCCTTTTATAGATTATCCGCTTTTGGCAGATTATATTTGGGGAACTCATGCTGGTGAAGTTTGGCATGCATCACTTAGCACTAATAATGTAGCTACTTCTTCGGTAAAAGTGTATCCGATTCCTGCACATGATAATCTTTTTGTTTCTGGAATAACCACAGCAACACAAGCAACTCTTTATTCTTTATTAGGTCAAAAAATTATTGAAAAACAAATAGATAGTGATGTTTCTCTTCCAATTTCTGATTTAGAAAAAGGAATTTATATCTTAAAATTAGAACAGAATAATCACAGTATTGAAAAAAGAATCATAATCGATTAATTTTATAAATTATAATTTTGATAATGCTGCAAGATGTAATAATTTTGCAGCATTAAATTTTTGTAAAAAATGAGCCAAGAAGTTGGAGCCACACCTACTTTTATCAGACCTTCGAAAGATGATTTTTTTAAGAAATTGGTAAAAGAAGTTCAAGAAAACATTCTCAGAGATAAATCTATCCAAAGAAGAAATATATACAAAGCCTTATTTTTACTTACCGCCTTTATTTCATTTTATGCGTGTATTTTACTATTTGGAAACAATACCAAATTGCTGTATTTATTTTATGTGCTAATGGGGTTTTCAATGATTTTTACATTTGTAAATTCATTTCACGATGCTGCGCATGCTGCTGTTTTTTTTACAAAAAAACAAAATCGTCTATTTTGCTATGTGGTAGAACTTTTTGGAAGTAATAGCGAAATTTGGATTCAGCGTCATTTATTATTGCATCATCAGTACCCGAATATTCAAAATTGGGATTGTGATATCAAACAAAGTGATGTTGTAAAAATTTTTCCAAACAGCAAATGGTATTCTTTTCATAAGTATCAGCATTTATATATGTGGATACTTTATCCTTTATATACTTTGATTTGGCTTTTTAGCAGAGATTTCAAAGATTTTTTTGGCACAAAAGACAACTATTTAAAACGAGTTTACACTATTCCAACAATCGAATATTATAAATTGTTTATGGCTAAACTATTCAATTTATTTTACATGCTTGTTTTACCTTATTTGATTCTTAATCAACCTTTTAAAAATATTTTATTAGCTTGGTTGGTAATGCATTTTTCTTCGAGTATTGTTGGTGTGGTGGCATTAATATCTACACACGTAGATGAAACAGCTACTTTCCCATTGCCTCCTTTAGATGGAAAAATGGATACCACTTGGGCAGAACATCAAATGAATGTAACTAAAGATTTTAGTGCAGGAAATCCAATAACCGATTTTATGTATGGTGGTTTTACGCATCATGTAGCGCATCATCTTTTTCCTACGGTTGGGCATACTTATTATCCAAAGATTACGCCTGTGATACGACGCTACGCCGAAGAATATCATTTGTCGTACACTTGTTATCCTGTGTTTAAAGCGGTGTCTTCGCATTTCAAATTATTGAAAACACAAGGACATACGCAAACAATTTTTGAAGCAAGAGAACTGTAATTATCTAAAAATTAATTCTTTAATTATTTCTTTACCGAGATTTTCATTGAGCATGGCTATGATTTTTGTTTTGCCATAACTCAATTCTTCTCTCACAACCGAAGAAGTTAGTTTTACAAAAAGTGTAGTGTTTTTTAAGATTACATCTTGCGTGTAAGAATTTACACCGCTGCCCATAACATTTTTCCAAGCTTCTTTTACGTGAATATTATCTAAGCCTGGCTCCAACTTATTGCGCTCGATAATTTCTTTAATAACTTCAAAAATTGAATTTTCGTTACTGGTTCGCTTCTTCATTATTTTAAAGAAAATGGGGTGAATTTTTTATAATGATATTCGATTCCGTTGTGATTTTTTGTTACTAAAATCGAATCATTAATTTTTAACAATTCTTCTTCATATTTCCCAAATTGACTGATATAATTTATCAGAAAATGATTATCCTCATTGCTTAAAATCATTGTTTCTTTGATACCATTGGTTAGAAATTTTCCATTGAGTTGTGGCATCACTTTTTGTCTAAATCCTTTTTTATCAGTAATTTGAATAAAATCTACAGTTTCGTTTACTTTATACTCTTTCTTAGAACCATCTTTTAGCAACACTTCCTTAATTTCCCAATAACCGTTCATTTTTTTTATATCGCTGTCTTTAACGGGTACACGTTGTGAACATGACAATAATAAAGTGCCAATGAAACTTAATAAAATTATCTTTCTCATCAAGATTTAGTATCTTTGAATTAAACCTTTTACAAAGGTAGCATTCTTAATTTTAAATTAGAATTTCTATGAAAATAAAATTTGTTGTAGCATTATCAATTCTTTTAGCACTTTTTTCAAATTGCGAACGCAAAGAATGTTGCTCTCCGCCTTATCAAGAAGAATCTGTTTATTTTCCACCTACTGATGGTAGCAATGTTTGGGAAACAAAATCAATGTCCGAACTAAGCTGGAATCAAAGTGCTGAACCTGCTTTGTTTAGTTTTCTCGAAAGCAAAAACACCAAGGCGTTTATCGTTTTACACAACGGTAAAATTGTATTGGAATATTACCAAAACGGACATACACAATCTACACCTTGGTATTGGGCAAGTGCCGGAAAAACCCTTACTTCCGCTACTGTTGGAATTGCGCAGCAAGAAAATATTTTGAATATAAACAATAAAGTTGCTACTTATTTGGGAACTGGTTGGACAAATGCACCTTTAGCTAAAGAAAATTTGATTACTTGCAAACATTTGCTCACAATGACTTCTGGTCTTGATGATGAATATAATGATAGTACCGATGAAAATTTGAATGATTGTGTGGCGCCTTCGTGTTTGGTTTACAAAGCAGATGCGGGCACACGTTGGGCTTACGACAATGTGTATGTAAAACTGCAAGATTTGGTGGCGCAAGCAAGCGGACAAACTTGGGATAATTATTTTAATGCCAAATTAAAATCAAAAATTGGTATGACTGGCTCATGGCTTTCTACAGGAAATAACAGCGTATATTGGAGTACGGCTCGTAGCATGGCTCGATTTGGATTATTAATTTCGGCAAATGGCACGTGGAATGGCACCGAAATAATTAATAGCGCCTACTTAAATGAAGCACATACTATTTCGCAAACTATCAATTTAGCTTATGGTTATTTGTGGTGGTTAAACGGCAAAGCTAGTTATCATATGCCTTCAACTCAAACACAATTTAATGGAAATTTAGTACCCAATGCACCAAGCGATATGTATTGCGCTTTAGGTAAAAATGACCAAAAAATATACATTGTTCCGAGTAAAAAATTGGTTATTGTTCGTATGGGCAACAGTGCCGAAGGCAGTAATTTTGCTTTGTCTACTTTTGATAATGATTTATGGCAAAAAATAAATGCAGTTATACAATAACATTTTTTTAGGAATTACAAATTGTATCTTTGTGTTTTAATTTTCTCCTAATGAAAAAAATTATTTTTCTGTTTTTGATTCTGATACAAAATTGTTTTTCGCAAGGGTTACAACTTACCGAAACTGCAAAAATATCAGTGCTTACTTGTGGTCGTGGTTATCAAGAATTGTATATGACGTATGGGCACACCGCCATTCGTGTACAAGATGTTGAACGCCAACTTGATGTAGTTTTTAATTACGGAAATTTTGATTTTAGAGAAGGCAATTTCTACCTAAAATTTATAAAAGGTGATTTAGAATATTTTGTGGCTGTGATACCTTTTAATGATTTTGTAACCGAATACCAAATGCAAAATCGAGAAGTGATTGAACAAACACTCAATTTGAATCCGGCGCAAAAACAAGAAGTTTTTAACGAATTGAATAATTCGCTTTTACCCGAAAATAGATTTTACACTTATAAATTTATCGATCGTAATTGCACCACTTTGGCAAAAGAAAAAATCGAAAAAGCATTACGCATAAAGATTGAAAAAATAGACGATAAAAGCATCACTTACAGAGAATTACTTTACCCATATTTTGATGATTTCTTTTATTTTAAATTAGGAATTAATATCATTTTTGGAGCCAAAACCGATGAAAAAGCTACGCAACTTTTTCTTCCTGTAGAGTTGCAACACAGTCTGGATAAATACAAACTGGCAGAACAACCTTTGGTTAAAAAAACCGAAACAATCGTTACACAAACTCCAGAACCAAAGAAAGGATTTTCGTTTTTTAATAGCATTTATTTTATTATAACTGTATTGGTAATTGTATTGATTTTAAATAAAAAAATCATCAACAATTCGGTATTAATTCTCTTCGGATTGCTCGGTTTGTTTTTGTGTTTGGTTGGACTTTATTCGTTGCACAAAGAAGTTTTATGGAATTACAATGCACTGTTGTTCAATCCTTTATTTGTGCTATTACCTTTTTTAAATGGAAAAAACTTCAGAAAACTGTATTATATAGTTTGTCTTTGTTTAGTGGCTTACATAGTAATTATGCTCAATAAACCACACATTTATTTAATGTTACCATTCATCATTACAACTGGAATATTAGTAGTAAGAAGCAAAAAATTGTATTGGAATTAAGCGCCTTATCGACCGCGATAAAATAACACAGTACTGAGTGTTTTTATCAAGATATTAATATCCAAAATTAAGCTTCTGTGTTTAATGTAATACAAGTCGTATTGTAGTTTAATTAAACTATCGGAAATATTTTCTCCATACGAATAATTAACTTGTGCCCAACCAGTTAAGCCAGGTTTTATAATGTGGCGTGTTTCGTAAAAAGGCATCATTTCATCAATTTTTTTCACAATTTCTGGGCGTTCGGGTCTTGGTCCAATAATTGCCATTTCGCCTTTTAGTATATTGTAAAATTGCGGAATTTCGTCAATTCGAGTTTTTCGCAAAATTTTTCCAAAACGTGTAATACGTGCATCGTTTTGCTGAGCAAATACAACGCCATCTTTTTCGGCATTTTTTATCATGGTTCGCAGCTTTAAAATCTTAAAAACTTCTCCATTTTTTCCTACTCTATTTTGGCTATAAAACAAATTGCCTTGATTTCCCAACAGGTTTCCAATTAATATTAATGGCAACAAACCAATACCGATAATGATTCCTAAAATAGCAATGAGCAATTCCCAAAACCGCACTGTAAACAAATACAACTTATTGTTATTGTTGCGGTTAAAAGGAAAATATCGGTAAAAATCTTTGGATACAAACTCAACTGGAATTCGCAACATCAATTCTTCGTACAACTGTGTGTATTCTCTAATTGTCATTCCTTTTTCGAGTAAGGTCAATAACTCGTTGTAAAGTTCAACGGTAATTGAATTTTCGCCCTGCGATGCAACTACAATTTCGGCTACCGAATTTTTTGAAACAAAGTTTTTTAGTTCCGAAATTTTAATTTTTTCTTCTTGAAAATCAGATATAATATGAGAAGTTGTATCAACATATCCAACAATTTCGTGGTGAATTTGAGATTGCTTTAGATCTTTTATAATAGACTGAATATCTGCACTTTCTGCTACAATAATTATTTTTTTTGAAAATTTATTTGATGCCAAAAAATAAATATAAAACAATCGCCAAAGAAAGAAAGTAAAAAGAATTATCAGAAAAAATGCTATAATTTGTAAACGACTTTGTGGAATTGAAGGCGAAAGTATCGGCGTAAATAAATAGGTAAAAACTGTAGTTGTTACTGTAAGTAATCCATTTTTTATAGTATCGTATTGATTGCTTGCAACTTGCAAATTATACATTTCGAAAATGCTGGCAAAAAAATGAATGTAAATTGCAAAAACAAACAATTTATATGCGGATGGTGCCGTATAATGAAAATATGAAAAACCAAAAAACAAATGGCACAAATAGAGTACAACCAATATCGAAACAACATCAGTTACTTTAAGTAAAACCTTTCGTTCTGAAATATTAAAGTGTAATTTCTTACTGTTCTTCATAAAGCTGCAAGATAACTATTTCAAGTTATTTAGCATAAAAATCCATTGATTTTTTACCGTTTTCCAATCAAATGTGGTTGATTTTGTTTTAGCATTGACAATATAATTTTCAGTTTGTTTTACTTCTATAAGCATTTGTTTGATAGCCAAAACCATTTCTGAAACAGCATTGTCTTGAACTAAAATACCATCAATTTTATTATCAATTAAATAAGAAATACCGCCAACATTGGTAGAAATAATTGGTAAACCCAATGCCATTGCTTCTACAATACTCACAGGCAAATTATCAAAATGTGTTGTATTTATAAAAATATTGTATTGTTTTGATAGCTCTATCCATTCGGTTTGTGATAATTTCCCCGTAAACAAAACATCGATATTTTTTTCTTTTGCTAATTTTTTGCATACGTCCAAACTTCCGTCTTTATCTGGTCCAACCATGCAAAGTGTGGCTTCAGGAAATTCTTTTTTTATAGATTCAAAAACATACATTGCCATTTCTGGATTGTAAATTTTTGAAAATGATCGAACCCAAAATAATCTCGGAACATCAAATTCTTTTTTGAAAAATGGATACATTTCTGTATCGATTGTATTTGGAATATAGATTGTATTTTGTGGAAAATGCTCAAGAAAAATATTCAATAAATAATTAGATGGCGCTACATTTCGATATGAATTTTTAAAAATAAGTCGGCTTAATTTGGGACTGTTTTGCAATCTGTTAGGTAAATTACCACCATGTAATAATGCTATATATTTCTTATTAAAAACTCTACATAATTGACTAATTATTAATGCATAATAAAAATTTGAAGTGCTATAGGTATCAATCAATACACAATCTATCTTTGGTAAATGATAGAAGAATTTAAGAATCATATCCAATAATCGAAATGCTTTATTCTTTACCGAAGAAGCATAAAATAGTGTGTAATCACATTGCTCCAATCGTAACCCTAAAGTATCGATTGTGGTTGGCGTTGCGCCATGTTTAACCAGCTTGTTGCCTATGTAGAGAATCTTCATCTGGTTCTTGGAAATTAATTGCTAATAACGAAAGTGCGTAAATAAAAGCAGGCGCAGCGGTTCGCATTGCCGCATGGTTTATGGTAAGTAGCCAAAAAAGTACAAAACACAATCCAAATAAATTTTGCCTATTTCTAAAAAAATTAATTACTGGTAATAGGAATAGAATAGCCAAATCAAAAATACCAAATACACCATGTTCTGCCAACATACGGGTAATTTCGTTGTGAGATGTAATAACCGAGCCAAAGATAGCTGTTCGTTTGTCTGTACCTCGCCCAACTCCTATTCCCCAAAATGGATGGGTTATAAATTCTTTTATTTCATGTTCGGCAATTGCCTCTCTACCCGAAAATTTTGATGCTTTCACACGTCCTCTGGCATCTTGGTTCATGTAGCGTTTACTCATTAAGCCAAATGTTTTGTACTCTGTATAGCCCCAAGTAATTAATGAACTAACGAAAGCTAAAATCATAAAGACAATAAGTTTTTTTCGGCTATTGGTATTAAGGTATCTAAAAGTAACAATTACCAATAAAACAATCATGATAATCCCTGTAATAACACCACCTCTCGAAAATGTGAGTAATCCTCTATAAGCACAGAATAGCACCAAAAATGCATTGATAAGTTGTAATGATAAACTTCTTGAACTAAATAATAATCTACAGAAAAAAGCAAACATTCCTAAACCCAAAACAGTGGCTACTTGATTAGGACCAAAACCTCCCGAAGTTTCAAAATTTGAACCTGTACCTGTTAAAACTTCTTTTAAATTAGGCGTATATAATGTTAGGTAAGCTAATAAACATACCAATGGTAAGCCAGCAAAAAAAAGGATATTCATTAAACTTTTTATCGAAACTTTGTTCCCGTAACAATACATGGCAGCAAAAGCTAATGATAATTCACCCGAAATATTAAATGCAATTGTTTTCCTAATTTCTTGATTGGATAAACTCAAAGTTTCAACTGCAATGAAGATTCCTGGCAAAAGAAAAAGTATAAATACAAAAAAGATAATCAATTTTGGATTGAATCCTTTGAAATAAATACCTATACACGATAAAAGTATCAAACAATATTTTGTAAATTCATGATTTGGATTGCCCTCGGTCATTCGCAGAAAAACCTCAGCACCAACCAAATAACTCATAAAATACAGCACTTCGTTATTCTTGTTTTTTGATTTAAAAACATAGAAAAAACCTACTGCAATCATTACTAACACATAAAATGGTGAAAATGCTTTTACGAAATAAATTGCTACCCCTATAACAAAATGGATCAATAAAATTGCTAAGTAATTTTTAGGTTTTTCAAACATTTTTTATCCAATTTAAATAATTCTCAACAACAACATTTTCTGTATAGTTATCACAAATAGTTTTATGCAAATTCGTGCCCAAATTCAGTCGTAAATCAGGAGTTAAAATTAGGTTTTCTAACTGATTTACAAAATTTTCAGCATCATTAGACGTTATTAAAATACCATTCTCATTATTATTAATAATCTTCGGAATTTCACCAACAGTTGTACTAATCACAGCTTTACTACAAAGCCCATATTCAAGTAACGCAACTGGTAAACCTTCTGATAATGAAGAAAGTACAGCTATATCAGATTGCTTAATAATGTTAAAAATATCCGTACAATCGTGATAACAAAAGACATGATTTATTAAATTATATTGTTGAATTTTAGTTTTTATTTCCTGAAAATAAGCATCTTTAAAGTTTTTGCCAACCAAATGAAAAGTCCAATCTGGATATTTTTGACAAATTACTTTTGCTACTTCAATCAATAACAACTGATTTTTTTGTTCTCTGAAATTTGCCAAACATAAAACTCTTTTTCCTTGAATTCCAGATAAATGCGTAGTTACAATTTCATCTTCATTAGGCATTACAAAATTATTTAACCGAATAATTTTTTTGCAAAAAGTATTATCTTTTGCCCAATTTTTTAGGTTTTCATTTACCGAAATAATCCCAGCAAAAAATACAGAAAACCAACGAATTACATTTGTATTTTCTCTGTTTTCTATTGATTTACCGTAATGATCGTGCCACACTATCTTTAGTTTTGGCATCATAATTTTTATTAATACCGCACTAAAAAATGATGTCGAATGCGCTTGAACTACTTCTACCCCATTGTTTTTTAGATAATTACAAAGCTTGATTAACGAATTAATTTCAAAAGTTTTCTTTTTATTTAGAAAGCAATAATCTACATTTTTATCAATAAACTGTTTTAAATTTCCTTCTTTTCGAGTGGCAACAATACCCGAAAATTCGATGCGTTTAGACAAAGCATTTGCATAAGAAACTGCCATTTTTTCGGCACCTCCCGGCTCAAGTGAATCTATGATTTGAACAATTCGCATTTATAAAAGTAGTTTTTTTATTTCTTCGTCAAATTTTTCCAAAGTAAACTCTTGCGACCAATTTTGAGCAATTTTACATTTTTGAGAATAGGTTTCAAAATTGTCGATTTCATTTTTAATTTGCGCTACATTTTTATCAAAATCATTAGAAAGCAAAATACCTCGATTTCCATTATCCAGCATAAAAGGCACACAAGAAACCGAAGTTGCAATAGGCAAACATCCAAAAAACATGGCTTCGGCAACCGCTTTTGGCCAACCTTCGCTTTTTGAAGGTAATATCAAAAAATGATACTGTTTATACGCTTTTTTCAATGTTTCTTTAGAAACATTTCCATGTAAACTGGCAAAATTATGCAACCCTTTTTTGGAAATATAATTTTCAAGCGATTCTCTTTCAACACCTTCTCCATAAAAATCAATATGAATGTTGTATCCTATATTTTTTAAATTCTCAATCAATTTTAGAGCATATATTGGTTGTTTCCCTTCCGAAAGTGTTCCAACAAACATAACTTTTACTCCATCATTAAAACTTGCTTTTTCAACACTTTTAATATCTGATTTTGAATAGGTTGCTGTAAAAAATGGTATTATGTTTTTTGATTGATTTTGCCATTTTCCATACACTAAAACTTGCATGTTTTTTGTAAAAAAAGTGCTACTCAAAATTCTTTTCTGTAAATTGTAACTCCAAGGTTGTTTGGCTTTTGGATCCCAATTTCCGGCGTATTTTGCTGTTTTTCTTTTAAAAGGAAAAAACATTTGGATTATACAGCCTATCAAACCAATATTTCCCGGACATCGTAAATGCAAATGATTGGAAATTAGGAAAGCATACATGATTTTTATGGCAATTAATGGTAAAAAAAATAGGGCTTTTAGAATCTCAAAAAAAGAAATCAGTGAAATTTCGGGAATATTTATAAATTTTATTTTTTGATGGTCATATTGTTGATCAATAGTACTATCGGTATTATTTTTAATTGGCGCAACAATCACAACACTATCCACATATTGTGTCCAAATGTTCATTTCGGTTACATAGGGTCGGTATGCCCAATAGTTTTTGCCATCGAAGAAATGCGGCACGTGAGTGATTATGCAAAACCTCATAGCGTAACTTTTGGCTTATTAAAAAACAACGAAAGCCAACCCGAAATTCTTCCTAAAGTCTCTGTAAAAGCTTGTTTTTTTTGCTTTGTTGTAAAAACATTAGTAAAGCGAATGGCTGTTAAAAGTAATGAAATTGCATGCCATTTTACTTTGTCTTTAAATTTAGGATTTGAGTTTTTAACACGCCAAACATACCAACCATTGCGTAAAACCATCTTACCATATTGGTATTGATTTGGTCTTCCCGATGGATGATGATGATGCTCTAATTGCGCTGCTGTATTCACGTATAGTTTCCCAATTTTAGACAATCGCAAACAGAAATCTGCATCTTCATACAAGCCATAGCCTTCAAAATATGTTGAGAATTGTAGCTTTGAAAACACTTCGGTTTTATAGGAAGAAACGCCACCCATAAAGAGCTCTACTTGGTAAATTTTATTTGAAGGTGGCAAATAACCAACACTTCTGCCATGGGAAAAATTGGGTAAAAAGCCTGGTAAAACATCGGCATCTAATGCTAATTTCTTTCGGGCTTTAAATCGGGTACTTTCTGTTCTGCAAAAGCCATCAATACAAAACATATTTGCTTTTTGAGATTGAATTTCATTTACCCATTTAACTTCATTTATAATATAACCTCCAACTGCTAAAGCATCAGGAAAAAGATTATAAGTAATTATCAAATTTTTAAAATAATCTCTATTTAAAATCACATCATCATCAAGAAAACAGACAATTTCTGAAATGGAATTTAGTTTAGAAATTCCAAAATTGCGTTGTTTTGTTAGTCCTCTATTCTGGTCATCAACTTTATAATATAATAGATTTTTAAATTGATTAGTTTCGATGACATTTTTAGTTGCATCATCAAAAGAACCATCGATAATTAAAATTTCATCTGGATATAAGGATTGTTTTGCCACAGATTGTAGCAGGTTGAGTAACGCCGATGGTCTTTGATATGTACAAATTATTAGGCTAAATACCACTTTTTACTATTTACAATACAAATCATGAATTTCTTTAAAATATCCGCCTAAGTTAAAATACTTTTCCCAAATAATTCGATTTGTATTTTGAATCGTTTCAAATTTTGTTTCGGAAATATTTTTATGATAATCTGACACAATATTTGCTACTCCATTTATATCCTTTTGATTAATGATAACTGCTTGATTTTTCCAGTCAATAATGTGTTCTAATGGAAAACCACAATCGGTATCAATTACAACTGGAATTCTACCTGTTGCCATAGTTTCAAACAATCGTACCGAAAAATTTCCGACACCTCGCATACAAAAAACATACGGATTGCTATACATGTTTTGAAAAAATTCTTCGGTTGTTTTTTGTGTTTCTTCTTTACTTTGTGCTCCTGCTCGGTATTTTTCTCTTAAAATAAATTGTGTGTCTATCAAATTACTTTGTTGCAACTTCATCAAAATTTTAAATCTTATTACAGATGATGGATAAAACGATTGGTAATCTGTCTTCTTTTTACCAACCAATCGTAAAAAATTATATTTAATAAAATTATAATATTCGGTAATCCATTTTCTAACACCATTATTAGCATGACCTACAAATCCAATCTTTGGTAATTCGCTTTTAGCCAATGTTTTAAACGACATGCTTTTCAAATAATATTCGTATGGATCTGGTATAAAACTTGGTAAAATAAAAGTGTTCTTTTCTGGATATTTACTTTTAAATCCACCTAATCTGAATGTGATAATTTGATTATCGGATAAAGTTGTTCCGAAATCGCCTGCGCTATAAACCCAAAAAGGAATTTTGCTTTGTTTGGCTAAATTTAAAAGTTTATTAAACTCTTGTTTATCATTCTTTAAAAAATATTCTAACTGCAATGGCAAAACCACAATATCAGCTTCTTCTATTTTGGATACCAAACAATAATATTCCTTTACAAAAAAAATTTCTTTGTATGCTAATCCTAACAGTAACGGAAAAATAAGACTTCGGTTTTTCTCGTTTAAATAATCTGAATTTGTGTATAGTTTTAGCATTTACAAATTTAATCAAAGTAATTCTATTAAAACTTAAATTTCAATTTTCGGATGATTTTATTCACATTATACAACGTATAAAAACCACGGATTTGCTCAGTTGTGTCGTGTTTTTTTTTGAATAAAATAACCGTTTCCGAAGGTTTGTTTTTTCTTGTTGTGGCTTTTTTTGAAACCGTTCTAAATCCGCCAATCGGAGCTTTGAGATGAATAATTTCGGGCTCTGGCAAGTACAAGACATCTTCGCCTTTGTTTCGGATTTGCATTCCAAAATCACTGTCTTCGCCAAAACCAAATTCAAACTGAGTATCAAATCGAATATTTTTTACAACCTCGCTTTTTACAATACTGCAGCCCGAACCAAAAATTGTGGTTTGACTAACTTTGTTGTATTGCTTAGCTTGACCAACATTCAAACACGAAAAAATAAAGGCATTACATGGGTATTTACTCATTTCTTGAAAGGCTAATTCGATAAAATCATTTTCTATCAAAATGTCATCATCTGCAAAAAAAATATATTCTGAAATTATGTTGTCTAATCCAATATTTCTTGCGTTACACGCGCCTGTTTTGTGTGTGAAAAAATGCACAATTTCAAAAGGAAAATCGCTTGCTTTGAAATCAAAATCGGAAACAGAATTTTCATCAGGATTTTGTTCTATTATAATAACTCTTTTGGGTAACAGTGTTTGCTTTTTTAAACAATCTAAAAAATTGAGTAAGTGTTCTTTTCTGCCTATAGTTGGTATTAATACATCGATTGTTTTATGTAGTATTGTACGAGATTCTTCTTCGATGCTATCAAAAGAAATTGGTTTTCTTCTTTTATGGAAAAATGCCTTTATAAATGAAACTATTGGAAAGCTTTTTTCGTAAATTATTTTATTCAAAAACAATAAAAATAACCATACAACTTTGTAATGTTGTTTTACAAAAACAAAAGTATTTTTGAGTTGTATTTCGCCTTCGATATTTGAATTATCCAAAAGCAAATTACAATCCGAATAACAAAATAATCCTTGTGGCATCATTCGTTTGGCTAATGAATTTAGGAAATAACTAAAATCTTTATCAAATACAATGTTACCCGAAATTTGATTTAAAACATTTGTATTAATCACGCCAACACAACCCGACATTTGCCAAGTTGGAAACACAACATTTTTGTTGATATTTATAAAAGGTGAAATTTCGATATAGCCAATGGCATCTTTTAAATAATTTTTTGAAGCAAAACTTCTAATGTGATTTTTATGAATTGCTAAATTTTCTAAATATTTAATATTCAGATTATCATAATTTTTGAAATAACACCAAACGAGATTTTCGTTTGGAAAAGATTTTGCGATACTGCAAAGCGTTTCAGCAATAGTGTTTTTTGTCTCAAAAGAAATATTTTTTGATTCTCTTAAAACTTCTAAAACCTTCGTATTATCGTGTCTTACTATGAGCATTTGCTAATTATTTTTTGATAAAAATCGCAATTCTGTTTCGCTATTATTTCATTCGAAAAATGTGTAAGTACTTTTTCTTTTGCATTTTTTCCTAATCGTTCTCCTAAATCTTTATTATTAAGTAAGATACAGATTTTTTCAGCGAAATCGCTATGACTTTTTGGGTTTACCAAATAACCATTTTCTCCATCTTCTATCATTTCTTTTGCCCAACCGATATTGCTGGCTACAATAGGTTTTTCTAAAGCCATGGCTTCGAGCCACGAAACCGGAAAAGCTTCGGCAAACGATGGAAAAATACAAATAGTTGCTTCATTAATTTTACTAAAAATTTCAGCATGCGAAATTGCTCCTAAATAAGAAACATTTTGCAGCGCTTTTTTAGAAAACAAGGGCTGCATAAGTTGCCAAGTAGAAGCCGAATTTGTTGAAATGTCTGGTGCATCTTTGCCAATTAAAACTAATTGTACTGCCGAATCATTAGCAAAAACTTTATTAAAAATATGCGGAATTTCGAGTGCTCCTTTTTTTCGAATTAATGTGCCAAAATATAAAATTGTTTTGGCTTTTGGTTCTTGGATTTGTACATGATTTGGCATTGCAATTCCATTTGGAATCACTGTATAATCAAAATTATAATCAAAAACTTTTTGAGAAATTTGGGCAACAAAATCGCTAACAGCAATAACTCCATCGGCTTTTTTTAGGTTTTGCTTTTCGAACCATTTGTTTTTGGGCTTTACTTTTCTGTTTTCTAAATAACAAAAATAGGTGTCGCTGCCGTGAAGCTTTACAATCATTGGGCATTTTGGTTTAAAGAACGCCATAAAACCTGTCCAATCGGGAATTTCAAGAATATCTAATTTCTTATTTTGATATAAATTATTTACCAATTTGGTTATCTTATATTGAGTTAAAACATGCGATAAGCCTTTGATTTTTATGTTTTTTATTCGATAAATTTCTAACCCATTTTCGTTGTAAACTTCATCAGAATTTTGATTATAAATTAGAATAGAAACTTCGTGACCCAACGCCAATAATCCTGCTGATAAATTGCGAATACTGGTACCAATACCGCCACTATTACCTGTTTTTTGTGACGGAAATTCGGGTGTTAGAAAACCTATTTTCATTGCAACAAATTAAAGTGATTTTCTACCATTTTTTTGAGTGAGAAAGCTGAAACATCAAAATATTTATTTTCAAATATTAATTGCTTTTTATTTTCAATAACATTTTCAAGAATAGACTTAAGTTCATTATCTTTTTGAATATCAAAAATATAACCATTTTTTCCGTTTACGATTAAATCAAGAACATTGGCTTGTTTTGAAACAATAACTGGAACCTGACAATAAAGACTTTCAATAATTGAAAAGCTAAATGTTTCAGCTTCTGACGGTTGTATTAAATAATCATATTTCTTATAAATGCTATTCAAATTTGCCACATTTCCTTTCAATGTTATAATTTCATTTAATTGGTATTCAATAATTTTTTGTTTTATTGTTTGAGCTAAATTACCTTCACCGTAAATTGTAATGGAAAAATTTTTAAATCCATTATCAACAATACTTTTGATTGCTACTAATAATTTTACTATCCCTTTTCCATGAGTAAGGTGTGATACAACTAAAAATTTATTCTGAAAAGAGAAATCCGATTCTTTCTTTTCAAATTTTTCAAAATTAATTCCGTTATATACTATTTTAGTTTTATTTGAAATTTGATTTCCAAAATCATTAACCAACATATTTACAGAGTATTGTGATACTCCAACAAAAACATCGATAAATTTTGAAAATAAAAATCCTTTAAGTTTTTTATTAATTTTCTTTTTTAACGGATAGCCTTGAATTGGTCTTGCGTTATGATCTACGGCTATTATTTGTGCTTGAGTACTTTTCTTGATTTTTTTGAAAAATGGTGTACATAGCTCTACAAAATGTGTAATGATGTGAGTATAATTTTCGGTAGAAAAGTTTTCTGAAAAATAGTTTTCTAACGATTGATTATCAGGTGAATAAATTGTCATGAAATCATAATTTCCGTGTGATGATATATTGGGGAAAAACCAATCTACGGCAATATTATTTGCTTTGCATTTTGCATCAAATTCCCAAAAAAAATAGTCCATACCACCTACTCTTTCTGGTATTAATTTATAATTACAAATCAAAGCTATTTTTTTCATTTACAAATATTTAGCTAAATATTTCTTTACTTTATTTCCAGCAATTGATGGCATCAAAATACGACTAATTATTTTGGTTTTTTTCTTCACTTTATTGGTATAATAGTTATTTGCCATAAGTACACCTTCAAGATTAGTTTGATTTAATGCTGCCAATGTATGTTCGTTTCTTGTGCCATGCGGAATGGCAAAATACGGAATATAATTTTCACAAACTTTCTTTAATTCGTTTTCAGCTTGTTTAAAAACTGAAATTTGCTCGTCTAATTTCATGAATTTCATTGGTAAGTGTTCGTGCGAATGCAAACCAATGTCTATTAAATTATGTTGTTCTAATTGCTGTAATTCTTGAATAGTAAGCGAACGAAATGCATCTCGATTTGTATAATTAATTTTATTTTTATGAATTAAATCATTAAATATCAAATCTTTATCTTCATTAGATTTATAATAAATATCCGATAAAATATGCTGCACAGACTTATTGCTTTTATAACACGTTTCCTCTTGATACCAAAACTCATCGCCTAAATTGTTATAAATATTGATTAGTTTATCCCACCAAAATTCTTCCATAGTTCCAATATTTTGTGTGCAAACAAAAATAGTTGCAGGAATATTGTATTTTTCTAAAAGTGGTAGTGCATTATATAAATTATCAGCATAGCCATCGTCGAAAGTTAGAATAACTGCAGGCTTTTTATTGTTCCAATTTTGATTGAGTCGTAAAATTTCAAAATGTTTTTTAAAGTATTGCAACTGTTCTTCAAAATCAGACAATGAAACCGTTAAAAATTTATTTTCTTTATTATATTCATCAGATATTCTGTGATACATCAACACCAAAACTGGCGAACCATGTAAAATTTTATTTTTGAATTTTAATAAATGATAATAAAAAGCTTGTAATTTTCTTTTCATTGTTACCCGAATTATACTTTTCTAGTAAATCTCCCTGTTTTTAAAATCATTCGATAAATTGTTTTTGGTGATTGGTTTTCCAAATATTTGTATTTATTAACGAATTTAAAAAAAGTTGCGCACTATTTCCAGTTCCGAAATGTGTTTGTTGATTGTGTACTTTGTGGTTTTTTATTTTAGCCAGCGCTTTAGTAATTCCGTTTTCGGAATAATCAACATTCAAAATATCTGTATTAAACACGCGATTTTGCTGGCGCGTGCCAATATTTATAACCGGAATTCCGTAGTACGGCGCTTCTCGCACACCAGCACTACTATTGCCTATTACAAATTGTGCGTTTTTAAGTAAAGTCAAAAAATATTCGAATCGCAAAGACGGAAATATTTTAAACCGAGAATTACTACTCAATTTTTTGTAACCTTTAATAATGGCTTGGCTTCCTAAATCATTATTCGGATAAATAACTATATAATTATGGTCGTCTTTTTCTAAGGCTGAAATTAAATTAGTAACATACGCCTCCATCTCTGTAGCTTCGGTTGTAACCGGATGAAACATCAAAAGCGCATAATCTTGAAACAGAATTTGATAATATGCTTTTACTTCTGTCAAATTTGGTAGCTTTTCTGAAAACATAATATCCACATCGGGCGAACCAATTACATATATCGATGATGGCATTTCGCCCATTTGTAATAATCGTTTTCGGGCTTCTTCGTTTGATACAAAATGAATATGGCTCAACTTACTCACACTGTGCCGAATCAACTCATCAACCGTTCCCGACAGTTCGCCACCCTCGATATGAGCCACCAAAATATTATTAAGCGAACCCACAATAGCACCTGCCAGGGTTTCTACTCTATCACCATGAACCACAATTAAATCGGGATTTGTTGATTTACAAAAAGCCGAAAATCCTTCGATGGTTTTGGCTAAGGTAAGATCCATCGTGGTTTCGTGCGTATGGTTTTCAAATGTGTAAAGATTAGAAAAACCACAACGTTCAATTTCTATTAAGGTATAGCCATATTCCTGTTGCAAATGCATACCTGTAACAAAAACATACACTGTAAATTCAGCATGGGTTTCTAAAATAGAAATCAAAGATTTTATCTTGCCAAAATCGGCACGAGTACCTGTAAGAAAGGCTATTTTTTTGGAATTGTATCTCAAGAATTTGTTCTAAAATTAATTACAGCTGTATGTTTTTCAACAGAAAACAAAACTACAATTATTTTTTGATTTACTATAAATGCAGAAATTTTTTCAAATAGTCTTTCAAAAAAGCATATCAATAACTTTACCCCAACCAACCATCACGGTCAAGACTACGGTATTGAATGGCTTCGGCTATATGATTTGATTGTATGTTTGAAGCAGCGTCTAAATCGGCAATGGTTCTGGACACTTTAAGAATTCTATCATAGGCTCTTGCTGATAGATTAAGTCGTTCCATAGCTGTTTTTAAAAGTTGCAACGAAGCTTCGTCAAGAGCGCAAAATTCTCGAATTTGTTTGGTACTCATTTGGGCATTGTAATGTATATCATCAAAATCTTGAAATCGTAACGACTGAATTTCTCTGGCTTGCGTTACTCGCTTTCGAATTTCGGAACTGCTTTCGGCAAGGCGTGTTTCGCTAAGTTTTTCAAAAGGAACGGGCGTTACTTCGATATGAATATCGATTCTATCCAAAAGTGGCCCTGATATTTTACTTAAATACCGTTGCATTTCGGCTGGTGAAGTTTGTACTGGTGCATCGGGATCGTTAAAATAACCGCCAGGACTAGGATTCATACTTGCCACCAACATAAACGACGAAGGGTACGTAATCGTAAATTTTGCCCGTGAAATGGTTACTTCTCTATCTTCTAACGGTTGGCGCATTACTTCCAAAACTTCACGTTTAAATTCAGGTAATTCATCAAGAAACAACACGCCATTGTGTGCTAAAGATATTTCACCTGGTTGTGGATAACTGCCACCGCCTACTAAAGAAACGCTTGATGCGGTGTGATGCGGACTTCTAAACGGGCGTTGATTCATTAAACCAGCGTCTTTTATCTTGCCTGCTACGCTATGGATTTTAGTTGTTTCTAAGGCTTCTTTCAACGTCATGGGTGGTAAAATACTCGGCAATCGTTTTGCTAACATAGTTTTACCTGCGCCAGGTGGCCCAATCAAAATAATGTTATGACCACCAGCAGCAGCAATTTCCATACACCGTTTTATCGATTCTTGTCCTTTAACATCCGAAAAATCAAACTCAGGGAAATCTAATGTTTTATAAAATTCTTCTCTGGTATTAATTACCGTTGGTTCGATTGTGCCTTTTCCTTCAAAAAAATCAATCACTTCAAGCACATTTTCTACTCCATACACATCAAGACCTGCCACGATTGCCGCTTCTTTTACGTTTTGTTTCGGAAGAAAAAATCCTTTAAAACCTTCTTCTTTGGCTTTAATAGCTATTGGCAATGCGCCTTTTATTGGTTGTAATCCACCATCGAGCGAAAGTTCACCCATGATAAGATAGTTGCCAACTTCGTCCGATTTAATCTGTCCTGAAGCTGCTAATATTCCAATCGCCAACGTTAAATCATAAGCCGATCCTTCTTTTCGCAAATCGGCTGGTGCCATGTTGATGGTGATTTTTTTGCCCGGTAGTTGGTAATTGTTATTCTTTAACGCAGCAGCAATCCGATAGCTACTTTCTTTAATGGCATTATCAGGCAAGCCTACCAAATGATAGCCAACGCCTTTATCAATATTAACTTCTACTGTGATTGTTGTGGCTTCGACACCAAAAACGGCACTTCCAAAAACTTTAACTAGCATATTTTATTCTTTGTATGTCAAATATAAAAAAAACCTGCTAATTGCAGGTTTTCTATTTGAATTACTTTTTGAAATTTGCTATGCCTTCCTTCAGCCAATTTTCATATAATGTTACATCTGGATTATAACTGGTTGTTGGTGTTTTGGTATTCAAATTATTTCCTTCTAAATCTACTAAGACATACAAAGGCTGCGTATTGGTTTTATATTTAGTAATCATAAAATCGGTCCATTTATCACCAATAGTTTCTATGGTTTCACCCGTAGATTTAGATACAAATTGTTTTTCTTTAGGTAATTCGCGTTTGTCATCTGCATACAATGAAATAAGCACCACATCATTTTTTAAAATGCTTAAAACACGAGGATCTGCCCAAACCGAGTTTTCCATCTTACGGCAATTAACACACGCGTGTCCAGTAAAATCGAGTAATGCTGGTTTGTTTACTTCTTTAGCATACGCCATTCCTTCTTCATAATCGGTAAAAATCGTAAGCCCATGTACGCCTATTTCGGCACCATTGGGAAGAGCTTTTTCATTTGTACTTGCAGCATTGTGTAAAATTCCGTTTGGCGATTCGCTATAAGTTGGCGGTGGCGGAAAAGCACTAATCCACTTTACGGGCGCACCAAACAAACCCGGAATCATATAGATAGTAAATGCTAAAACAAATAGTCCTAACAGCAACCTTCCTACCGAAATATGACTTAAAGGACTATCGTGTGGCAGCGTGATTTTTCCGAACAAATACAAAGCCCAAGCTCCAAAAATAGCAATCCAAATGGCTAAAAATGTTTCGCGCTCCAACCAATGCGCTTGTACTACCAAATCGGCATTTGATAAAAATTTGAAAGCTAATGCCAATTCTAAAAATCCTAAAGAAACTTTTACGGTATTGAGCCAACCACCCGATTTTGGTAACGAATTTAACCAACCCGGAAACAAGGCAAACAGCATAAATGGCAACGCTATAGCTGTTGAAAATCCTAACATTCCAATTACTGGAGCAATTCCTCCTTTTGAAGCAGACTCCACCAACAAAGTTCCAACAATTGGACCCGTACAAGAAAAGGAAACAATAGCCAATGCTAATGCCATAAAGAAAATTCCAATTAAGCCGGATTTATTTGATTGAGCATCGACTTTATTTGCCCAAGATTGTGGTAATGTGATTTCAAATGCGCCTAAAAATGATATGGCAAAAAATACTAATATTACAAAAAATACAATATTAAAAATCACTCCTGTAGACAGCGCATTTAAGGCTTTAGCACCAAATAGTCCATTAATGATTAACCCTAAAACAACATATATAAATATAATTGAAAAAGCATAAATTACAGCGTTTGCAATTCCTTTTTCCCTTGTGCCGCTTTGCTTAGTGAAAAAACTTACTGTTAAAGGAATCATCGGGAAAACACAAGGTGTAAGCAAGGCTGCTAATCCGCCTAAAAAAGCCAATCCAAAAATAGTCCATAATCCTTTGTTATCTTTTTCAGATTCGGGTTGTATAGCTGCTTTTGGAGTTCCGTTTTGCGTTGCTGGTTCAACCGTTTCTGGTTTAATCGAATCAACTACAACAGTTGTAACATCTTTGGAAATTGTATCCTCAACAGGTTTTACTGTTTCTTTAGTTTGAACTTTCGGAATATCAAATGTAAATTTCTTTGTATCATTGATACATTGCTCCTTACACGCTTGATATTCTAAACTTAAATTGATTTTTGAAACATTGGGATTGGTAATTTTCACTTTTTGAGTAACCACTACTTTTCCATCGAAATAATATTCTTCAACTTCAAAAATATCGTTAAAATGCTTTTTATACGGGCTCTCTTTGGCTTTGCCTACCAGTTGGTAATTTCCATTTTGCTCTTTAAAATTTAACACCATGGGCAACGAACCACCGTCGGGCGTGAATTGCGAATACACATGCCACTGAGGTTCTATAATTCCGGTAACGATTAGATTGAATTCGGTATCTGAAAGTTTTTCTGTTTTTGAACTCCATTTTACTGGATCTTTGATCTGGGAAAAACCAAAAAAAGTTAGTAATAAAACGAAATAAACACTGATTATCTTTCTCATTATTCTACTGATATTTGAAGTTTGTTGTTTGTTTTACGTGTAATTTTAAATCTATCGTCTTGACGTTTTCCAACAACCCAAACTATTTGATTATCAGAAACTAAAACCCATTGATTTGATTTTTCTATCAATGACATTTTTTCGTCTTTAAAATATTTACTCAACTTTTTTTTGCCCTGCATTCCTATCGGATAAAAAACATCACCATCCTGCCATTTTCTTAACTCCAAAGGAAATTTTAACAAATCTGAGTCCACAAATATAGCATTTGATTCTTTAGTACTTGTGTAACTTGTGTTGCTAATACATATTTTTAACGGAAACTTTAACATATTTTCATTCAAATCTATGAAATATGAAGTATTTTCTTTGGATATATTTTTTGCTACCAATAAATGCTTTCTATCCTTTAATATAAAATAATCCTTACCAAAAACTTGTTTTCCCGATTGGGCTTCAATCAAATTATTTATAGCTTTCCAATCATAAAATTGATACTCTTTTAGAATGTGATACAAATACGTTTTGTATGATTGATGCTTTTTAAGTTTATGAATATCAATACTTAAAATTTCATTTTCATAAATACAAACTTCGTTTTTTACAGCCTCAACAGCTCGTTCTACAATCGTTTGCGTTTCTTGCAGATGCAAAATAGTATTTTGAAAAGTTTCTAAAAATGAAGGATTTAACTCTTTTAAAACGGGAATGACTTGATGTCGTAATTTATTCCTAAAATATTTATCCGATGCATTGCTGGAATCTTCTCGCCATTCAATTTTATTTTCGATTGCAAAATCATGAATGTCATTTCTAGAAAATGGCAACAAAAGTCGTATGGTTTCATTATTTTGTTCAGGAATTCCAGTCAAACCATCAAGTCCAGAACCTCTTGTGAAATTTATCAAAAAAGTTTCCAACGAATCATCTAAATGATGCGCCGTAAGTAAAAAATCGATTCCGTTTTCCTGTCGAATTTCATTAAACCAAGCATAGCGTAATGTCCTGGCTGCGATTTGTATCGATAGTTTATTATCTGTCGCAAAGGCTTCTGTATCAAATCTTTTGACAAAAATTGGAATCTTATTTTCTTTACAAAATTGCGTTACAAAAGTTTCATCTTCATCGCTTTCGTTTCCTCGCAACTGAAAATTACAATGCGCTACAGAAACATCAAACTCTTGATTTTTAAGCAAATGCAATAATACCATGCTGTCTAAACCGCCACTTACAGCAAGCAACAATTTCTTCCCTTTTAAAAAAGAAAAAAGATTTTCTACATGTTGATTAAAACGATTTTGCACAGGTTCAAAAGTACGTTATTATTGCAAAACTTCAAAGAGTGCTTTAGCTTTAAGCAAACATTCTTCATACTCATTTTCTGCAAGTGAGTGATGCGTAATGGCGCTACCTACCGAAAATGAAAGATACTGATTTTCATTATTATACAACACACTTCGTATCACCACATTAAAATCGAAATCACCGTTTGGCGCAAAATAGCCAACAGCGCCACTATACAAGCCACGTTTTGTTTCTTCTTGATTTTCAATGATTTCCATAGCCGAAATTTTTGGAGCGCCTGTCATACTACCCATTGGAAAAGCAGCTTTGATAATTTCTATAGGATTTTCATTGGGTTCTACCTCGCAAACTACCGTAGAAATCATTTGGTGAACTTGCTTAAAAGTGTAAATCTCGCACAATTCTTCAACTTGTACTGAACCTTTTGTAGCAACTTTCGACAAATCGTTGCGAACCAAATCAACAATCATAATATTTTCGGCTCGTTCTTTAAAGTTCTCTTTTAATTTTTGTTGAAGCACTTCGTCTTCAATTTTATTAGGGCTAATTCGTTGAGTACCTTTTATGGGTTGCGAAATTACTTTGGTATTTTCTTTTCTTAAAAACCGCTCGGGCGAAGCCGAAGCCAGGAAATGCTGATGGTTTTTTAAATAAACCGAAAATGGTGGCTGCGAAATTTTATTTAGTTTTTGAAAAGTATCCAGCATATCAATCGTTACATTTTCTGCAAAAAATTCCATGCAAAAATTAGCTTCATACACATCACCTAGTTGAATATGTTCTTTTACCTTTTCAACTTTTTGTAAATAGTTTGGTTTTGATATGCGCTGTTGGATTTCAATTTTTGGATTTGAAAGATTTTCTGAAATTACAACTTCGTTTATTTCTAAAAAATCGGTTTCTATTTCATCATCGCAAAAACGTAAATAACTTATTTCTAAAATATTATCTTTAAAAATAAACAGCTTTTTGGGCTGAAAGAAAAACAAGTCTGGGAATTGCAGTCCATCAAAATTTTGCGATTGCAATCTTTCTAAATCATTTTTTAAATCATACGAAAGATACCCAAAAATCCAATCTTTGGTTTGATTTTGATATTCTTTTAAATCATTAAAGGCTTGATGAAAATCGGTTTTAATAGATGTAAAAGCATCGGTTGCCAAAGCAAAATCGAAAGTAGTATAGTGTTGAGGATAGGCATTAGAATCTAAAAAAATAACTTCTCGAAACTGATTTGCCCAATGCAATAATTTTATTTTAAAATCAGCACTGTTTTCAATAGACTTATAAACTACGGTTCTCAACTTTTTTGTTTTGTCCAAAATTAGAAAACATTTTGTTAAGAAAAAATTAAGATTTGGCACGATTTTTATATACATCAAATTACACATCTAATCATATCTAAAATTCATTTTACTATTGAGAAAAAACTACTCATTATCTTTTATTTAAAATCTATCAATTAAATAATAACTTTAAAATGAATTTTTATGAAAAAAAATGCCAAATTTGTTTGGATGCTTATCCTTGCCGGAAGCATTGTAGCTTGTAAAAATGCAAGCTCAGAAAATGAAAGTATTGCCGAAGCTACCACTGATGCAGCTGCTGCAACCGAAAGTGTTTCAAGTTCCGCAAAATCGGAAGAAGAAAAAACAGCGCGATACGAAACTAAAGATCGGAAAATGCTTCGCAAAGCCGACTTAAAATTTGAAGTGAAAGATGTGGCAACATCTACTCGAAACATTGAAAATGCTACTCAAAAATTTGGTGGTTTGATTACCGAAAGTAATCTTGTAAGTCACGAAATTGATACAGATCTAACAAAAGTGAGTATTGACAGTACTTTGCAAACCCGAAAATTTTATGTTGATAATACCATAACACTTCGAATTCCAAGTCAGAATTTGGATACACTGGTGGCTTCTATCGAAAAGGAAATTATATATCTTGATTCCAGAAATAAATCGGCAAACGATGTATCGTTAGAGTTATTGGCTAACAAACTGAGACAAGCCAGAAACAACAATGCATCGCAACGAATTGCATCGGCTATCGATAAAAAAGGAAACAAACTAAACCAAATAGTAGATGCTGAAGAAAACGTACAAGGCAAAAATGAAGAAGCCGACAATAGCCGCATTGAGAACATGGCCATTACTGATCAGGTAAATTTTAGTGTGATTACTTTAAACCTTTATCAACCAGAATCTTTTATGCAACGAATGTTACCTAATGTAAAGAGTACCAATGCTTATCGTCCGCATTTGGGTTTGCAAATTTGGGATAGTTTAAAAACGGGTTGGTTTATTTTAGAAGATATTTTAGCTTTCTTCACCAAGTTTTGGTCGATTGCGTTGCTTGGATTTTTAGCTTGGATTGGCTATAAGAAGTTTGGAATCAAATCAAAAAAATCGCTTGTATAAGCGATTTTTTTTTACTTTTACCTAAACTAAAAACAAAACATTTATGAAAATTGCAACTATTATTGTTAGAGTAGCTTTGGGTTTGTTATTACTTTTTGCGGCTATTTCATATTTTTTGAAATTGGGCGAAGAACCCAAAATGGGCGATGCCGTAAAAACCATGAACGAAGGTTTTGCTGCCATGATTTATTTTATGCCATTGGTTAAAACTGTAGAACTTTTGTGCGGATTATCGTATGTTTCGGGTAAGTTTCTCAAACTTTTTAACTTGGTATTATTACCTGTTTCTCTGCATATTTTTCTAATCAATATCTATTTAATGCCAACACCTGTAGGTTTATTAATTTCAGGATTTTTGTTTTTTGGTAATTTATTTTTGATTTATACAAATTGGGAAAGTTATAAGCATTTATTGAAAGCTTAATTTTAATACCAAAAAAAAAGCCGCAAATTTCGAATTGAAATTTGCGGCTTTTTTTCTATACTTTTCTTACGATTTATTTCAATTTTACCATAAATAAATCGGTGTTTCCTTTGTTTATTGGTACATCAAAATTATTGCTTTGTGTTTCGCCTACAATTATCAATTCGTTTGCATTTGTCTGGATAAAATCTGTTGCCATATCAATATTTGAGCCACCAAAAGCCTTTTGCCATTTGATAGAAGAATTTGGATTTTTATCTATTTCATACGCCCAAAAATCATTTTCGCCTTTATTGGCTAAGGTTGATGAAGAACTTCTTGAATTTCCGACAACAACAAAATTTCCGTTATTTATTTTCTTAATTGCATTCGAAGAATCGTAATCAATACCGCCAATTGATTTTTCCCAAAGTAATTTTCCTTCATCATCAATATGAATTACCCATGAATCAAAATTTCCTTTTGGTGAAGTAATATCGCCATCAATACTATTGGATCTTCCAACTATAAGATAGGAATTGTTACCTGTTTTTGCAATTCCGAATGCTTGATCAATATCGCTTCCGCCATAGTTCTTTTTCCAATGCAACATGCCATCTTGATGTAATTTAATCACCCAATAATCATAGCTTCCTTTATTGTCTGTAATATCAAAATTATTACTTTCAGAATATCCTACTAAAATCAAACCGCCGTCATTGGCTTCTACAACATCGTTTATTCTATCGTTATTGGTACCACCGAAATATCGATACCATTGAAAATTTCCATTAGTATCTAATTTTATTCCTAAATACTCGCCTACTCCGTGAAGTGCAGAAGTATTGCTTTTACCCATTGAGTGTCCTTCGCCATTGTTTCCTGTACCGCCACTACCTTCAATACCTGCATAATCGGCATAGCCTACAATAAAATATCCGCCATCGCTGGTTTGAATTACTTTGTGCGCATGGTCGTGACTACTAAAACCGTAATTTTTCTTCCAAAGAATATCGCCATTTCCGGTGATTTTAGCAATATAAAAATCGTGCATTCCTAAGTTTGCCGGTACATCGCCATCGCTACTACCGCTATAACCAGCAATGATGTAATTTCCATCATTGGAAGGAATTATGCTATATCCGAAATCGTCGTTTGAACCTCCGATGGTTTTATTCCAAAGTAAATTTCCAGCAGCATCAAATTTTGCAAGCCAAATATCAATTAGTGCTTTTGATTTTGTAACATCGCCATCGTTACTATTGGTATAGCCTAAAACTAGTATGCCGCCATCGGGCGTTGAAACAATGCTGTTAATTTTTTCATCTAAACTTCCGCCAAATGATTTGTTCCAAACCAATTCGCCTTTGAAATCAACAATTTGTGATTCGCTATTATCATCAGAACAAGCCAATAAGAAAAAGACAGCACTAACTAATACTATTACTTTTCTCATTTTATAATAATTTTTTGTGATTCTGAATTATTGATAGTTACCATATATAATCCTGATTTTAAATCGGATGTATTAATATTAATTTGAGAATTATTTACAGATTCATAACTCTTAACTTTTTCTCCTAAAATGTTGTAAATAGCAATCGTTTCTATGATTTCAGAAAAATTTATAGTAATATTATCACTTGCAGGATTTGGGAAAATGGCTATTTTTTTATTGTCAAAAGTAGTGTTTGATAAAGCTTGTCCTTTTCTTAAAATAAATAAACCGCTTTCTATATCACTCACAATAATATTACCACTAGCAAAATACGGATACACGCTCCAAGCGCCATTATACTGTGCACTATTACTTGCTGGATAGGTGTCAAAATATCCTATTTCGTTCATAACACCGGTGGCATTGAGCGAAGTTGTATTCATCAATCGCATACCAGCTCGGTAATTTGCTAAATAAAATTCATTGTTTAATGTATAGCCATTATGATCGATTGCTGGCGTTTGTCCGAAATATTGTGATTTTAAAGTTGGATTATCTAAATCAGACATATCTACTACAATTGTACGCGTATTAAAACCAAAATTTCCTTCATCAATTTCATCACCTAACATCCAATATTTTTGATCTGAAGTAAGCCAACCCTGATGCGTATAGGCTGTATTTGGATAAGTAAATACCGAAAGTGTTACTGGATTTGATTTATTTGTTACATCAATTACAACAACTTTGTCTTCATTGGCTCCAAAAAAGATTTCTTTGCCCACATGTTGTGTATCTGGACCATTATAAATTACTATTTGTGCATCGTGACAATAATTTTGACTTGCATAACCAAATGAAAATACTGGATTTAGTGGATTTTGAATATTTACCGCATGAATTCCTCCACCATAAGTGCTTGTACCTACACAATAGGCAAAACCTGTAGCTTCGTTGATTGCAATATTATGACAATTTCCAAATCCGGAATATAAGGCATCTGCAGTAAAAGTTTGTGGTGTGGTTATATTTCTTAAACGAGTTAAATTGAAAACTTGCATTCCGTGTCCGGTTGCTTCACTAACTATAAAAGCATAATTATTATAGACTTTTATATCTCGCCAAGTACTACTTATATTATTTCTTGAATTTAATTTTCCTAAATAAACTGGAACAACTGGATTGGAAATATCAATAAATGCTGTATGCGAAGTGCAACCCATAATTGCATATTCTTTTCCGGTTAGCGAATCTGTCCAACCCCAACAATCATTGCCTTGTGTATTTGGAGTTCCTCCAATTTGTGAAAATGGTAGGTTTTTCATTAAATCAAAGTTGCTGCAAGGATAAATTCCAGCAAAACCATTGGTACAAGTTGTTTGTGAATTTGCAATAAATGAAATTGAAATGAGTAATAATATTGATATTCTTTTCATTAGACTTTTTTAGTAATTTTTAAAGTGCGCTAAAATAGTAAATTTACCCCGGAATATTCTCTACCAAAACATTATTTCCTGACATATCAAAATAGGTACAGGTCATTTCGTTTAAATCTACAATCCATTTTTCGACACCCGACTTAGCGCAATCGGTACAAAAAGTAAGATAATCGGTTTTGCCTTGTTGGTGCGCTTTTAAATCAGTTAAAAATTGTTCTTGGTATTTGTTATTTATTTCTAATGGATTGTATTTTGATTCTGAAACAATTTCAAAGTCATTTTTACCATGATATTTTATATGCCCGTCTGAAACAAAAGCTTCATAATGAGTAATCCCCATTTTTTTTAATTCTTGAATATACGCAGGAAAATCGGCTCCCGATTTTACTTTACTGTGAGCTTCTTTAATTTGTGAAAGTGTAAACATTTGGTTTTTATATAGTTGATAATTTTAAATTCGCTTTTATTTTGAATTTGTCCTTATTTTTTATCAACAAATTCCATCGATTTTGGATTGTAAACCATTTTGTATGGAGCCGAATTTTTGGTTGATAATGTTATTGAACCATCTTGATTTAAAAGAAATTCAAATCCGGTACGGCTAATACTAGTTTGTGTTTCGCTGGCGGTTTTGGCTTTATTTAAAAACACTTTTTCGGTTTTATTGGTAGTAGCTTGTGTGTTTGAAAACACTTGTTTTTTATTGGTAATGTCATAAATCACATTGTTTGTTGTAACAATTTCTTCGTTTTTAGTAGCTGTTTTTATAGTGCTTTTTTCTGTCCAAGTTACAAGATGTAAAGACGAGTTGCTTCCTTTAAAAGGTTTTATTTTACAATCCAAAGGTTGAAAATCGCTACCCGCTGTTTTTATAGTAAATGTTTCGGGAGTTGCACCAGCACTTGTTAAAACAAAATTTCCATCTTTCATTCCAAGCGAAAGATTACCCGACGTTGCTAATGCTGCGCTTGAAGTAGCCGATTTTGCTTGTGGTTTTGGTTTTTTCTTTTGTGAAAATCCAACCGAACTAACGAGTATTACAGCCAGTAAACATGCAATTTTTTTCATAATATTAGTGATTTTAGTTGTCCGAAAGTACAAAAAAAGACTTACGGTTGTAAGTCTTTTTAATAAATTTATTTTTTTGATTTTGATTTTTGTAAATCTTTTTTTGTTTGTTCCAAATCCTGACGGGCTTTTTGCATTTCCTCTTTGGCTTTTATCATTTCTTGTTTTGCTTTTTCTAAGTCGTCTTTGTAAGAATCATTCCCTCTAAAATTTCCTTGCATTTTTTCAAATTGACTTTTGAATTTTTCTAAATCTTCGTTTTTTCTTAAATCAAATGCTTTGTCTTCATCTTTAAAACCATGCATTTCTACTTTGTTTTCGCTTTTGATTTTTTCAATTTCTTCTGGCGAATATTCATCGGCGCCTTCTACTACTTCGCCATCTTCGATAACCAATGGTTTTCTGCCATCTTTTTGAATCATGATTTTAGATTTGGTTCTGCTTTGTGCATCGCCCGGAAAATCGAAACTAAAACTTTCGCCTTGCATTGGTGGCATTCCTTCAAAATTAAAACGTTTCATCATTTCGCCTGGAAATCCACCAAAAAAATCGTTGCTTGCCCAACCCATATTGTTTTGAGGTTCGCCAAACCCAATTTCACCATCTACACTATAAAATTTGATGGTACCAATCGGATTTTGATTGTTTAATTTCATTTCGCCTTTGTTTCCTTTTCTGTCCGAATATTCAACAGCTATTCCTGTAATTTCTTGATTTGAATTTCTTTTTACACTCGAATATTTTATTGTAATTCCTTTTTCTGCCAAGGCTTTAATATCGTCTTTCATTTCCGATTCGGGCGTGTTTTTGTTCCAAGTCATCACAATAGGCCCGTCTTTATCTTCTTCAACTAATTTCAAAGATTTGTCTTGAGCAAAGATGTGCATATTTAAAAATAATGCAAATACAAAAATGTTTAGAATTTTAGTTGTTTTCATTTTATTTCTATTTAAAATTGAATTTCAAAACAAATTTATAGTGCTTTTCGATTTTTTGAAACTAGTTTTGCAATATTTTAACGAAATTAACTAATTTTAAGATTCTTTTCTTGTAGTATTCAAAACCCAAACCCCTAAGATTGTTCCTACAAAACCAAGTGACATCATAAAAACCCAATTAGCTTGGTAACCATATACTTGTACCATATTCATCCCGATTTCTCCAGATAAAATATGGGCTAAACTATAACTCATTGTAAAAACTGCCATATAGCGCCCTTCTTGCCCTTTTGGAGCACGACTCAAAGCAAATGCGTTAGAAAATGGAAAAGCAAACATTTCGGCAAAGGAAAATATCACCATTACGAAAATTAAAATGCCAGCCCAAAAATTGAGCAATAGCAAGCCTACAGAAATTGCCATGCCAAAACATCCCAAAGCAACCATTTTAGCTTTATTGATATGCTTCTTCTCTACCAGGGCTACAATGGGCATTTCAAAAAAGAACACCAAGAATCCATTGAGCGTCATCAACAATCCAGTTTGAAATTCGGTAAGATTGAATTGTTCTTTTTGGTACAATGGTAAAGTTGTAAACAACTGAAAAAACAAAATTCCAGTAATAACACAAGTAATTAAGAATACCCAAAACGGTCTATCTCTTATCACTCTGCTTCTTGGCGCAACAGGTTCTGCTGTTAAGTCTTTTGGTTTCTTTTTTTCTTTTACCAAAATTGTAAAAATTAAAATCGCTAAAATACACGTTAAACCATCAATTAAAAATAACGATTTGTAACCTAATTGCATGATTATCAAACCACCTAAAGCTGGTCCGGCAGCAAATCCTAAATTAATAGCAAGTCGCACCAAAGTAAGCGCACGCGTTCTATTTTCGGGTTTAGCATAGGCACCAATCGAAACAAACATAGCAGGACGAAACATATCGGCTATGGTCATTACACCAAAAATCCCGAAACAAAATCCATAAAAAGTGCTAATATCTTTCAGAATAAAAAACGATAAACCGCTGGTAAACAAACTAAAAACCATTACTTTATAAAAACCAATTTTATCGGTAAACTTTCCGCCAAGCCACGAACCTAACATCGAACCAAGACCAAAAAACACCATAACCGTTCCGATTTGGCTGTATGAAAAATGCAAATCTTCTTTTAAATATTTCGACATAAAAGGCAGTACCATCGTACCGGCTCTATTGATAAAAGTGATAAATGTAAGTATCCAAATTTCTCTTGTAAATCCTTTAAAATTGCCAAGATAACTTTGTCCTGATTGGCGTAAGAAGTTGATGAATTTCATGCCACAAAAATAAACTAAGTTTTGGCATACATCACTATAAGTTTTAGATTTGCATTCTATGTATTACAATTTGCACACACATCGCACGCAATTAAATACCGAGATAACTGCCTTGGTAAACCAATATCCGTGGGAGTTTTCAGAAAATATTTTTCCTTATTCGATAGGAATTCATCCTTGGTATATTGATGAAAATCGATTAGAAAAAGATTTGGAACTAATTGAGACCAAGCTTATAGATGAAAACTGTTTAGCCCTTGGCGAATGTGGTTTGGATAAACGAATTGCTATTGATTTCGATTTACAAAAAGAAGTTTTTGAGCGTCAGATAGATTTGGCACAAAAACATCAAAAACCTTTGGTAATCCATTGCGTTGCGGCATTTCAGGAACTTATCGAAATAAAAAATAAAAAGAATATTACAGTTCCAATTATCATTCATGGATTTTCAAAAAATATACAACTGGCAAATCAACTTATTACTAATGGTTTTTATTTATCCTTTGGAAAATATTTGCTGAGAAATCCCGAATTAAAAGACGTTTTTTTGGCAATTCCAAACGAAAAAATATTTTTGGAAACCGATACTATCGAAGAAACTATTGCTGAAGTTTACACCAAAGCTGCTGATTACAAAGGCATTTCCATCGAAAGCTTAAAAGAAATTATTGCAAAAAATTGGATTCGTGTATTTACCAGAAAATAATATTTTTGCAAAAAAAAAGAAGAAATGACTCAGTGGCAAGAAAGAGCAGCCTTATTGTTTAAACCATCGGGAATCGAAAAATTAAAAAACGCTCATGTATTAGTTGTAGGATTAGGCGGTGTTGGCTCGTTTGCAGCCGAATTTTTAGCACGTGCTGGTGTAGGCAATTTGACCATTGTAGATGGTGATGTTGTGGATATTACCAATATCAACAGACAAATGCCTGCGTTGCATTCAACCGTTGGTTTACCAAAAGTTCATGTGGTTGGCGATAGGTTGATGGATATCAATCCGGAGTTGAAATTAACTCGAATTGAAGAATTTTTATCGCCAGAAAAAGCCTATGATTTGGTTTCAGACCAGTTTGATTTTGTGTTGGATTGTATTGATAGTGTTACGCCAAAACTTAATTTAATTATTGCATCAAAAAAGAAAAAAGTTAAAATTATAACGGCTTTGGGCGCTGGCGGAAAATACGACGCTGGCAAAGTTCGTGTTACCGATATTGCCAAAACCGATTATTGTCCGTTGGCAAAAGTGGTTCGCAAACGCTTAAAAAAAGAAGGGATTTCATCGGGTGTAAAAGCAGTTTACTCGTATGAAAGACCCGATCAAAGCAGTATCAAAATGACAGACGGAACGAACTATAAACGTTCGTTTTACGGCACAAATAGTTGGATGCCTTGCTTATTTGGATTACACGCCGCCGAATTTGTTGTGAAATATTTGTTGAAGAAATAATGGAGGAAATTTGACAACTTTTAAAAAGTTGTCAAATTTGATTTAATTAATCCTACTTCGTTTTTTCACCCACAAAAAAATCGGATTGGTTTTTAAACAAGACATTAAAAGTTGTTAAACTTCCGTAAATTCGGGTAATGTATTGTTGCAGCTCGATTTTTTCGGCTTCTTCCAAATTGCTGGCGTTTATTTTTTGTTCCATAACTCTGAGTCTGTCGCGCACCATAACTATTTTATGGAAAAAAGTATCAATAGGCACTTCTTTGTTTTGTGTAGCCGTTCCAGGTTCTAAAATAAATTTTCCACCTTTCCATTTATCGGCTATGGCAACTGGTTGTGTAACATCGCTCCAGCGCATCAAAATATTGATTAACGAACGCTCTACTTGGTAAAAACTTACGGTATCTACTTCGTCTTCAATATTTTCAATAATTTCCATTTCGGTATCTAAAGCTACCGTTTCTAATCCTTTTTCGATAAATGTTATCCAATAATGTTTGGCTGTAACGTTGGTTACAACGCCTATTCCCATCTCTGGATGTTTTACCCGAGAACCTATTCCTAATAATTTCATTTATAACTATTTAAAAAAATTAATCTTCAATTTCAATATTAAAACTCTTTAAAAACGCCACTGATTTTTCGATGTCATAATGCAAAATTCTGTCTTGCGTAACCAACGGAACTTCATTTCGGTAAGCTCCAAGAAATGACTCCAAAAACTCGCTGGTTTTGTGTGGTCTTCTAAATTCTATAGCTTGTGATGCATTCATCAATTCGATGGCCAAAATTCTTTCTAAATTTTCGAGAATTGTAAAACATTTGGTAGCAGCATTTGCACCCATACTCACATGATCTTCTTGTCCGTTGCTCGAAACAATACTATCGGTACTGGCAGGTGTAGTAAGCTGTTTGTTTTGACTAACAATACTTGCGGCGGTATATTGCGGTATCATAAATCCGGAATTTAAACCCGCATTTGATACCAAAAATGGAGGCAAATCGCGCAAACCAGAAATAAGCTGATAGGTTCTTCGCTCAGAAATGTTTCCCAATTCGGCAAGAGCCATCGCCAGAAAATCTAATGTTAAGGCTAATGGTTGTCCGTGAAAATTTCCTCCAGAAATAATCAAATCGCTATCTACAAAAATATTAGGATTATCGGTTACCGAATTGATTTCGGTTTTAAAAACTTTAGATACATAATTAATTGTATCCTTTGAGGCGCCATGAACTTGCGGAATACATCGAAATGAATACGGATCTTGTACATGCTTCTTAGGTTGCGCAATTAGTTCACTTCCGTCCAATAAATCGAGCATTTGTTGTGCTGTATCAATTTGTCCTTTATGTGGTCGCACATAATGAATTAATTCATTAAAAGGTTCGATTCTTCCGTCAAAACCTTCGAGCGATATTGCTGAAATCACATCGGCTAAATAAGCGTATTTATGGGCGTTTATCAAAATGTAACAACCATAAGCACTCATAAATTGGGTACCATTTAACAAAGCCAATCCTTCTTTTGATTGTAGTGTTATTGGCTTCCAATTGAATTTTTCTAAAACCTTAGCAGCTGGTTGTTTTGTTCCTTCAAAATACACTTCGCCTTCGCCAATAAGTGGCAAACTTAAATGTGCCAAAGGAGCCAAATCGCCACTAGCTCCCAACGAACCTTGTGTATAAATAACTGGTAAAATATCGTTATTATAAAAATCAACCAATCGGTTTACAGTTGCTAATTGCACACCCGAATGACCGTAACTTAAACTTTGAATTTTGAGCAATAGCATAAGTCGGGTAATTTCTTGCGGCACTTCGGAACCGGTACCACAAGCGTGCGATTTTACAAGGTTTTCTTGTAAAGTAGTGAGATTTTCATCACTAATCTTAACATTACACAAGGAACCAAATCCTGTATTGATACCGTAAATAGGCTCTTTGTGTGAAGCCATTTTGGTGTTGAGATACTCTCTACATTTGCTGATTTTTTGCTTAGCTTCTTCAGAAATTTCGAGTTTTTTCCCTTGAGAAATTATCTCTTGTAATTTTTGAATGTCTAAGGTTTCCGAACTTATAAAATGTATGTTTTCCATTTTTATTTAAATAAGCCTCAAAAATCTGCATTAGTTTTATTATTTGCAAGATTTATTCATAAAAAAACGCCTGCACAAATAATTGCAACAGACGTTTTCAAACAAACAAACTAAACTCCTTTTTAAATCAAATCTCGATTTTATCTTTAGCATAGGCTTCATCGTGAACATTGGCTACTGCCCTACCCGAAGGATCGTTCATATTCTTAAATGCTTCGTCCCATTCTAATGCTTTTTGGGTACTACAAGCCACACTGGCTTCTTGTGGCACGCACAACGCCGCTGTATCGCTTGGAAAATGTTCGCTAAATATTGAACGATAATAATATTCTTCTTTTGAATTTGGGGTTTGTACCGGAAACTTATACTTGGCATTTGCTAATTGCTCATCAGTTATTTCTTTGGCAACCAACTCTTTTAAAGTATCAATCCAACTGTAACCAACGCCGTCGCTAAACTGTTCTTTTTGACGCCAAGCTACGCTTTCTGGCAACATATCTTCGAATGCTTTTCGTAAAACCCATTTTTCGATGCGTCCGTTTTTAATCATTTTATCTTCTGGATTAATACGCATTGCCACATCCATAAATTCTTTATCTAAAAATGGAACACGACCTTCAATTCCCCAAGCTGCTAAACTTTTGTTGGCTCGCAAGCAATCATACATGTGTAGTTTTCCTAACTTACGTACTGTTTCTTCGTGAAACTCTTGCGCATTAGGAGCTTTGTGGAAATACAAATATCCGCCAAATAATTCATCAGAACCTTCACCCGAAAGTACCATTTTTATTCCCATTGATTTAATAACTCGTGCCATTAAATACATAGGTGTTGATGCTCTTACGGTAGTAATATCGTAGGTTTCGAGATTGTAAATTACATCGCGAATGGCATCTAATCCTTCTTGAATTGTGAATTTTATTTCGTGATGAATGGTTCCTAAATGTTCGGCAACTTTTTGAGCAGCAGCCAAATCGGGCGAACCTTCGAGTCCAACTGCAAATGAATGTAATTGCGGATACCAAGCCTCTTGCTGATCGCCAGATTCGATTCTTTTACCTGCAAATTTTTTGGCAATAGCCGATGTAATCGAAGAATCTAATCCGCCAGATAACAATACGCCATACGGCACGTCGCTCATTAACTGTCTGTGAACCGCAGCTTCGAGCGCTTTGCGAATTTCATCTATACTGGTTTGATTTTCTTTAACTGCTTCATATTCTGCCCATTCTCTTTTGTACCATTGTACCAATTCTCCAGTTTTACTATGCAAATAATGTCCTGGTGGAAACAATTCTATTTTAGAGCAATAGCCTTCTAGGGCTTTCAATTCGGAAGCTACATAAAAAGTTCCGAATTTATCCCAACCTATATACAAAGGAATAATTCCCATATGATCGCGGGCAATAAAATATTCGTTATTTTCTACATCATAAAGTGCAAAACCGAAAATTCCGTTCATTTCATCAACAAAATCTGCACCTTTTTCTTTGTACAAAGCCAAGATAACTTCACAATCACTTTGTGTTTGAAAATTATATTTTCCTTCAAATTGTTTTCTTAATTCTCTATGGTTATAAATTTCGCCATTAGCAGCCAATACCAAGTTTTTGTCTTCCGAAAACAAAGGTTGTTTTCCCGAAGCCGGATCTACTATTGCTAATCTTTCGTGAGCTAAAACAGCCTTGTCGTTACTAAAAACACCACTCCAATCGGGTCCGCGATGGCGAATTTTTTTTGCCATTTCAAGAACTTGTGGTCGTATTGTTTCGGTTTTTTGTTTTAAATCAAAGGCGCATACTATTCCGCACATAATTTTTTCTTTTACATTATTATTTCACAATGCAAAAGTGTTGTTTTAATTTTACTTATAAAACAAATATTTAAATTTAGTTATAAATTAAAATCAATAAGAATAAATTTTATTTAATTTATAACCTAAAAAGAAAAAACACTGCTATTATGTTTAAATTTTTAAATTTACTCCACCGATATCACTTGATAATCTGAATTACCAATTTTAAAAATAAAATCTTTTTCGTTGCCTAGTAAAGTTTTACCCAGTGGCGATTGTGGCGAAACGGCGATAATGGTCTTGCCTTCAATAGTGATTTTGGGCAAAGCCAAACTTATAAACAAAAGATGATTTTGAGTTGTTACCAAACTTCCTAAGGCAATTTTTTGATGTTGTTTTGCAACATCAATTTTATTTAAAACTGCTGTTTGGTTTAGAATTTCTCTAAGTTTATTAGTAAGTTTTTCTTGCTCTAAATGCATCATCGACAAAGCTGTTTCGTGTTTATCGCCAGCCGAACTCTTGGCGTCATTTTGTGCATCTAATGCCAATTCTGCTATCATATCCCGAAAAGCATCTTCTTGATCTTGCAAAAGTGTTTTGTAATGATTGAGTATTTTTTGTTTGAAATGCATTGTACGTTTGATGAGCAAAATAGTTGGCGAAGATACTAACTTAGGATTTGAATACAATTTTTATACTTGGTTTACTAATGAAATAAAACTGTACATTTGTAAAAATCGTTATAAAAATTTGGAATACTATTTGAATAAAAATCTTGATAGATTTATAAAAAATGATTGAAACCCTTATCTCTATATGCTTAGGAATTGGATTGGCGGCTGCCAGCGGATTCCGTGTTTTTTTGCCACTTTTTGTATTAAGTCTTGCATCGCATTTTCATATTATTCCATTAGGCGAAAGTTGGATTTGGATTGGTAGTTTGCCTGCGCTTATCAGTTTTGGAGTTGCAACGATTGCTGAGATTCTTGCCTATTATATCCCATTTATAGATAATTTATTAGACACTATAGCTACGCCTTTGGCTGCTGTTGCAGGATTTGTAGTTATGTCGTCTACAATGGTAGATATGGATACTACGTTAAAAACCATTTTGGCAATTATTGCTGGTGCAGGTTCGGCAACGGCAATGCAAGGACTCACAGCAACTACTCGACTGGCATCTTCAGTAAAAACTGGCGGCGTTGGAAATCCAGTTGTTGCCACTGCAGAAACGGGTACAGCATTAACACTTAGTTCACTATCTATTTTTTTACCAGTAATTGCTATCGTAATTGTTGTCTTGCTTTTTATTGTAGCCTTCTGGTTTTACAAAAAAGTTAAAAATACTTTTAATAAAAATGAATAGGCTTTAATACATTCAAAAACAACACGTATTGAAAGTATTCTTTTATTTTTATCATTTTTAGTTTTTTATTAACGCTTTTTCCCAAACAAATTTCCTTATTTTTGCTCTACATTCATTTGTAGTATTACTTTTGCAAAAATAAAATTCATGTCAAGCATTATTCAATTATTACCCGATCATGTTGCCAATCAAATAGCAGCAGGCGAAGTGGTGCAACGACCAGCTTCGGTAGTAAAAGAATTAATTGAAAATGCTGTAGATGCACGAGCTACCGATATTAAGCTTATTATTAAAGACGCTGGAAAAACACTGATCCAAGTTATTGATAATGGTTTGGGCATGAGTATTACCGATGCTCGACTATGTTTTGAGCGTCATGCTACATCAAAAATTCGCCAAGCCGAAGATTTATTCGATTTACATACCAAAGGCTTCCGTGGCGAGGCTTTGGCTTCTATTGCGGCTATTGCCCATGTAGAGCTCAAAACCAAACAAGAACAAGAAGAATTAGGAACGCATCTTATTATTGAAGGCAGTAAATTTATCACTCAAGAACCAGCGGTTTTGCCTAAAGGTACTTCGTTTTTGGTGAAAAATTTATTCTTTAATATTCCAGCGCGACGAAATTTTTTAAAGTCAGATCAAGTTGAATTTAAACATATAGTTGATGAATTTCAGCGGATAGTATTGGCGCATCCTAATATTTCTTTTTCCTTGTATCACAACGGATTAGAGGTGTATAATTTACCACAAAGTAATTTAAGACAACGCATTGTAAATGTTTTTTTGGGAAAAACCAACGAAAAACTGGTGCCAATACAAGAGCAAACCGAATTGGTAACCATTCAAGGTTTTATTGGTAAACCCGAATTTGCTAAGAAAAATAAATCGGAACAATTCTTTTTTGTAAACAATCGATTTATAAAAAGTGCGTATCTCAATCATGCCGTGAATGCTGCTTACGAAGGCTTGTTAAAAGACAGTTCGCAACCAAGTTATTTTCTGTATCTTGAAGTGCCGCCGCATACTATTGATATTAATATACATCCAACTAAAACCGAAATAAAGTTTGATAACGAACAAGCTTTGTATGCCATTTTAAGAGCTTCGGTAAAACATAGTTTAGGACAATTTAATGTGGCGCCTGTTCTTGATTTTGAGCGCGATCCGAATTTAGATACACCCTATCAATATCAAAATAAAGAAGCGAGTATTCCTAAAATTCAAGTTGATAGCAACTTTAATCCCTTTGCTGAAGAAACCACTATTAAACCAAAAGCGACACCTTCTTTTTCTAATTATAAAAAAGAAACTACTGGTTCGTGGGAAAGTTTGTATGTTGGTCTTAAAAATGATGTTTTAGAAGTTGAGCCTCATTTTGAATCTGAAGAAGTTACGGCATCACTTTTTGATGATAAAGAAACCGAAAATGAAACTTCAAAAACAGCCTATCAGATTCAGCGAAAATACATTGTAAGCCCAATAAAATCGGGGCTTGTAATCATTGATCAAAATAGAGCACACCAACGTATTTTGTACGAGCAAATTTTAACTAATATTACTGTAAATCAGGCTGGAAGCCAACAGTTATTGTTTCCGTTGGAATTGCATTTCACCAAAAATGAATTGACGCTTTTGCATGACATTCAAGACACTTTGTCGCAAACAGGATTTGTATTTGAAAAGTTTACCAAAGAATCGGTGATAATTTCTGGAATTCCATCAAATTGCAAAGAAACCGAAGCTTTCAAAGCATTAGAGCAAGTAATTTCTGATTTGCAAGAAGAAATTCCGGATAGTAGTTTTAGTCAAACCGATGCCATTGCCAAATCTATGGCACAAAGTTTGGCGGTTAAAAACGGCGTGTCTTTATCTGAAACAGCTTGCGAAAATTTGGTAAATAATTTATTTGCTTGTCGTGAGCCCGATGTTTCGCCATTTAACAAACAAACATTCATCACCATTTCCTGTGATGAATTAGATAAAAAATTCAATTCATGATGAATAATATCACACCAGTTGTAAAACAACTTTTGATTATAAATATTATTTTCTTTCTGGGTTCGCAACTTATGGGAGATAGAGCGTATCATTTGTTCTCATTATACTATATAGAAAATCCCAATTTTAAACCTTGGCAATTTGTAACACATTTGTTTATGCATGCTCCTATTTACCCTCCAGGAGCATCGAGCAACATAACGCATATCATGTTCAATATGTTGGCACTATATTCTTTTGGAAGTATTTTAGAACATTATTGGGGAGCAAAACGCTTTTTGTTTTTCTATTTTTCGTGCGGATTGGGCGCTGCTTTAATTCATACAGGTGTTAATTATTACTATTTTCATCAAGGATTAGATATTTTAAATTTGAATGGATTTAAAACGAATGAAATAACATCGGTTTTATTAGAAAGTAAAATTGATACGCGTTGGCAAAATTTATTAGGAGGGAGTGATCAACTTAATCAATTTTTTCAAAGCTATACGAGTACAGCTCTGGGTGCATCGGGAGCTATATATGGCTTACTGATTGCTTTTGCCTTTATGTTTCCTAATGCCGAGCTTTCGTTGATGTTTATTCCAATTCCGTTGAAAGCCAAATATTTTGTGCCTTTGTTTTTGTTTTTATATGATGGATTCTTTGGGCTGTTTGGTCAATCTGTAATTGGCATGAGCGATGGTGTAGCACATTGGGCACATTTGGGCGGCGCATTAATTGGTTTTCTCATCATGATGCAATGGCGCAACAAAAAATTTAACTTTAACCGTTGGAATTAATGTCTACTATACTTAATGACATAAAACAAGAATACCGAAATGGTGGTATTGCTAATAAAGTAATTTATTGGCATATTGCTGTTTTTCTTATTTCTGTTCCGGCATTTTATCAATTTACGCTACACATATTTGAATTTCCAAATTGGATAACACTTTCGTCTTTACCATTTGAAACATTAAAAAAACCTTGGACTTTACTAACCTACGGATTTTTGCATAGTGGTTTTTGGCATTTATTTTTCAATATGATAATGCTGCATTTTGCCAGCCGATTATTTCTTACTTTTTTTAATAATAAACAATATCTAACAGTTTATCTATTAGGCATTATATTCTCGGGAATTGTATTTGTTTTAAGCTATTATGTACTCAATCAAACTTGGGTTTTGGTTGGTGCTTCGGCAGGAATTTTAGCCATTCTCACAGCAACAACCATTTATCAACCTTTATATGTTTTAAGATTTCCGTTAATTGGCTATTTCAAATTGTGGCATCTTACAGCAGTTATTTTATTGCTGTATTTATTAGAAATTGGATATAGTAATACAGGCGGACATATTGCGCATTTTGCAGGTGCTTTTTTTGGTTTTCTTTATATCTATTTATTAAGAAAAGGGCATGATATTTCTAAAATTTTTGAAAAGAAAAAAGCAAAACCGAAACCATTTAAAAAAGTGTATGTAAATACAAATACCGTTACAAAACCCAAACCAAATACAAAAGATATAACGCAACAACAAATAGACGATATTCTTGACAAGATAGGAAAATCGGGCTATGACAGCCTTACAGATAAAGAAAAAGAATTTTTAATGAAAGCCGGAAAAAGCTAAGATGAAAAAACTTTCGTTGTTTAATAAAATAGTGTATTTCTTTAATATAGTCTTGATAATCTTGACTGTATTGGCTTATTTATTGCCTTTTTTGGCGCCCAAAATATTTCCATTACTTTCGGTGGTAACCTTAACCTTGCCGTTGTTTTTTATCTTTAATTTTCTGTTTTTCTTTTATTGGCTCATTCAGTTCAAAAAACAAATGTTGGTTTCTGGATTGATTATTTTATTAGGCATCACATTTTTTAATAAATTCTATAAATTTTCAGAAAAAAATGTAGTGGAAGAAGAAAGTGATTTTACGGTTATGAGCTACAACGTGCGCCTTTTTAATCTTTTTGATTGGATACCAAGAGATAATGTTGGCGAAGAAATTTTGCATTTTGTAAACGAAAAAAATCCTGATATTCTTTGTATTCAAGAGTTTAACGAAAGTGCCAATGTTGAATTTCGAGTGTATAAAAACCGTTTTGTTTTTATGCAAGGAAAAAAAATCAAAACCGGACAAGCTATTTTTTCGAAATATAAAATTATTAATAAAGGAAATATTGAATTTCCCGAAAGTGATAATTTGGTCATTTTTGCCGATATAAAAGTTGGAAATGATACAGTTCGAGTGTATAATATGCACTTGCAATCGATTAAAATTTCGCCCGATGTTTCAGAAATTCAAGACAGTGTTTCGATAAACCAATCAAAATCGGAAATGCTCTTTAAACGCATAAGCAAGGCTTTTATGCAGCAACAAAACCAAGCTGAAATTCTTACCAATCATACCAAAGAATGTCCGTATCCGATGCTTATTTGCGGCGATATGAACAACAGTGCTTTTTCGTATGTGTACCGTAAAATACGGGGTAGTTTAAATGATAATTTTGAAGAAGCCGGAAAAGGTTTTGGTGCTACTTATAACTTTAAATTATATCCAGCTCGTATCGATTATATTTTTAGCGATAAGAAAATGGTTGTAAAACAGTTTGAAACCTTTAATAGTTTTAACAATTCCGACCATTACCCTATTTTTACCCGATTGAAATTTGAGGATTAGATTTAGTAAATACAATAAAAAAATAGTTGTTCTTTTGTAAAAATTAAAAACATGATTATAGCCCAAAATATTACCAAACATTATGGTGATTTACAAGTTTTAAAAAATGTAAGTGTTAGTATCAATGCTGGCGAAATTATTTCAATAGTAGGCGCTTCAGGTGCAGGAAAAACAACTTTGTTGCAAATTTTGGGAACTCTCGATAAGGCAGATAAAAACTCCAACAGTAGTTTGATTATCAACGAGCAAAATATCAATGCTTTATCTGATAAAGAATTATCAAAATTTAGAAATCAAAATTTGGGTTTTATATTTCAATTTCATCAACTTTTACCCGAGTTTACAGCTTTAGAAAATGTGTGTATTCCGGCATTTATTGCTGATAAAAATAAAGCAGAAACCGAAAAGCGAGCCAAAGAATTGTTAGATTATTTAGGATTAAAAGAACGCTATTCGCACAAACCAAATGCACTATCGGGTGGCGAACAACAACGCGTAGCTGTAGCTCGAGCTTTGATAAATAACCCAAAAGTAATTTTTGCCGATGAACCCTCTGGGAATTTAGACACTGCAAGTGCCGAAAATTTACACAACTTGTTTTTTGATTTGCGTAAAGAATTTGGGCAAACATTCGTTATTGTAACGCACAACGAAGAACTCGCCAATATGGCTGATAGAAAATTGATTATGAAAGATGGTTTGATTGTCTAACAATGGAAAAAGTATTAGAAACCGAGAGAACTTATCTTCGAAAATTGAGTTTTGATGACGCTCAAAATTTTTTTGATTTGAATTCAGACAAAGAAGTCATAAAATATACTGGTGATAAATCCTTTGAAAATGTTGATGAAGCAAAATCATTTTTACTAAATTATGATCACTATGATACATATGGTTATGGAAGATGGGCAGTGATTGAAAAAAAGTCGGATGAGTTAATAGGTTGGTGCGGATTAAAATTTAATCAAAAAACCGAAGAAATAGATTTAGGATTTCGATTTTTTAAAAAATATTGGAATCAAGGTTTTGCCACCGAAACTGCACAAGCATGCTTACAATACGGTTTTAATGAATTAAAAATAGTACGAATTATAGGTAGAGCTATGACAGAAAACAAAGCATCAATTAGTGTTTTACAAAAAATAGGAATGCAATATATTGGTAAAACAACTTGTAGCTTACACGATGCCGAACTTTTTGAAATAATAAATTCGAATGAATAAGCTCGAGCTACAAGAATTTCTTAACGAAAAAGTTGCATTATACAACAATCCTAATTTTATAGAAACCGATCCCATTCAAATTCCACATCGGTTTTCTCAAAAGGAAGATATCGAAATTGCTGGTTTTTTAACAGCAACTATCGCTTGGGGAAATCGAAAAATGATTATCAATAATGCACAAAAAATGATGGCATTGATAGGAAATTCGCCCTACGATTTTGTGATGAATTATTCTGAAACCGATGCCGAAAAACTCCAACATTTTGTTCACCGAACTTTTAATAGCACCGATTTTAATTTTTTCTTAAAAGCGCTTCAAAATATCTACAAGAAACATAACGGTTTAGAAGCTGTTTTCACAAAACACCAAACCGAAAATTCTATGCAACCAGCCATTTCAGAACTTAAATCGCTATTTTTTCAACTCGAACATCAATCCAGAACCCAAAAACACATTTCAGACCCCAACAATAATTCGGCTGCAAAACGTATCAACATGTTTCTCCGTTGGATGATTCGAAAAGACAATGCAGGAGTAGATTTTGGTATTTGGCAGCATATTTCGCCAGCCAAACTTTCGTGTCCACTTGATGTTCATTCCGGAAATGTGGCTCGAAAATTAGGTTTGCTCACTAGAAATCAAAACGATGCCAAAGCTTTAGCTGAGTTAGATTTTTCACTTCGAGAATTTGATAAAAACGATCCTGTAAAATACGATTTTGCACTTTTTGGATTAGGCGTTTTTGAAGGGTTTTAAAACACTTATTTTCAATAAATAAATAAGTAATCTACAAATCTATTTTCAAGCTACCAAACCAATTCTACACAGAAAAAGAGAATTCGTAATTTCTAATTCATAATTAAAAATGTACCTTTGCATTTTGGCAATTTTTATGCAATCATTTGAAGATAATATAGAAATTATTGGAGCTCGTGCCCATAATTTAAAAAATATAGACGTTACAATTCCAAGAGATAAATTGGTGGTTATCACAGGATTATCTGGTTCTGGAAAATCTTCTTTAGCTTTTGACACTATTTATGCCGAAGGACAACGTCGTTATATCGAAACATTTTCGGCTTATGCCCGTCAGTTTTTGGGCGGATTAGAACGTCCTGATGTTGATAAAATCGACGGACTTTCGCCTGTTATTGCCATCGAACAAAAAACCACAAGTAAAAGCCCGCGCTCTACAGTGGGTACAATTACAGAGATTTACGATTTTCTTCGACTTTTATTTGCACGTGCTGCCGATGCCTACAGTTACAATACTGGCGAAAAAATGGTTTCGTATTCTGATGAGCAAATCAAAGAATTAATCAAAGAAAATTTTGCCGAAAAACGCATCAATGTGTTAGCTCCTGTAATCCGAGCTCGTAAAGGTCATTATGCCGAATTATTCCAACAAATTGCCAAACAAGGTTTTGTAAAAGTTCGCGTAAATGGCGAAATTCGAGATATTATTTCGGGAATGAAACTCGATCGTTATAAAACACACGATATCGAAATTGTGATTGATCGACTTCAAATTGATGAAACCGAAGATACCGATAAACGCCTTGCCGAAAGCATCAAAACAGCGATGTATCATGGCAATGATGTAATGATGGTTATCGAACACGACAGTAATGATGTTCGCTATTTTAGTCGTACCTTGATGTGTCCTACTACTGGAATTTCATATCAAAATCCCGAACCCAATTTATTTTCGTTCAATTCTCCAAAAGGTGCTTGCGAACACTGTAATGGTTTAGGAACCGTTCATGAAATTAATATCAAAAAAATAATTCCCAATCCGAAACTATCCATAAAAGCTGGCGGTTTAGCACCATTAGGCGAACAAAAAAGCACTTGGATGTTTAAGCAACTTGAAATTATTGGCGAAAAATTTGGCTTCAAAATTTCTGATGCTATCGAGAGTATTCCGCAAGAAGCAATGGAAATGATTTTGAATGGCGGCAACGAAAAATTTTCAGTAAAACAAAAAGCAGCTGGTGTAACCAAAGATTATAAAATTGATTTTGAAGGAATTTCTAACTTTATAAAAAATCAATACGAAAACAGCGAAACCAGTACGATAAAACGTTGGGCTAAAGAATTTATGGACGAAATTAATTGTCCGGATTGTAATGGTACTCGTCTCAAAAAAGAATCATTATATTTTAAAATTAATGATAAAAACATAGCCGATTTATCGCAAATGGATGTATCTGAATTAGCCTTGTGGTTTGATTCTTTAGACAATCATTTATCCGAAAAGCAAAAAATCATCGCTATCGAAATCACCAAAGAAATTAGAGCGCGACTTCATTTTTTGTTGGATGTTGGACTCAATTATTTGTCATTAAATCGAAGTTCCAAATCGCTTTCGGGTGGCGAAGCGCAGCGTATTCGCTTGGCAACACAAATTGGTTCGCAACTGGTTGGCGTTTTATATATTTTAGATGAACCAAGTATCGGCTTGCACCAACGCGATAACGAACGTTTGATAAATTCACTCGAAAATCTACGGGATATTGGCAATTCTGTTTTGGTGGTAGAGCATGATAAAGACATGATAGAACGTGCCGATTGGGTTATCGATATTGGTCCAAAAGCTGGCAAGTATGGCGGAAAAATTATCAGTGAAGGAACACCTAAACAATTACTTCAAGAGCATACACTTACGGCTCAGTATATCAATGGCGAAAAAGAAATAGCAGTTCCTAAAAATAGAAGAAAAGGCAATGGAAAAACCTTGAAACTTTTGGGTGCTACAGGAAATAATCTCAAAAATGTTTCGGTTGAGTTTCCGTTAGGAAAACTTATTTGTGTAACAGGTGTTTCTGGCAGCGGAAAATCTACGCTCATCAACGAAACCCTCTACCCTATTTTGAATGAACACTTTTTTAATGCAGTAAAAAAACCAATGTCGTTCAAAAAAATCGAAGGTTTGGAACATATCGATAAAGTTATTGATATCGACCAAAGTCCGATTGGTAGAACGCCACGCAGTAATCCTGCCACTTATACCGAAGTTTTTAGCGAAATTAGAAATCTTTTTGCACAAACTCCCGAAGCTATGATTCGTGGTTACAAAGCGGGTAGATTTAGTTTTAATGTTTCGGGCGGACGTTGCGAAACTTGCGAAGGCAGCGGTGTGCGTACCATAGAAATGGCATTTTTACCCGATGTTTATGTAGAATGCGAATCGTGCCAAGGCAAACGCTTTAACCGCGAAACTTTAGAAATTAGATATAAAGGAAAATCAATTTCAGATATTTTGAATATGACAGTTGATGAAGCTGTAGATTTCTTTGAAAATATACCGAAAATATACCGAAAAATAAAAACCATTCAAGATGTTGGCTTGGGCTACATAACCCTTGGACAACAAAGCACAACACTTTCGGGCGGAGAAGCACAGCGTATAAAACTCGCAACCGAATTATCAAAAAAAGATACCGGAAATACCTTTTATATCATGGACGAACCTACAACTGGTTTGCATTTTGAAGACATTCGAGTATTAATGGATGTAATTGAAAAATTAGTTGATAAAGGCAACACAGTACTTATTATTGAGCATAATCTTGATGTGATAAAACTTGCCGATTATATTATAGATGTTGGGCTTGAAGGTGGCAAAGGCGGTGGCGAAATTATTTGTATGGGAACTCCAGAAGAAGTTGCTAAAAACAAAAAAAGTCATACTGCAAGGTTTTTGAAAATAGAGTTAGAGAAATAATACAACTTCAAAATAGTTATCTCGATAAACTTTCAAATGATCTTTTAAACACACTCAAACGTTGTAGTTAAAAAATCTATGGCAAGTCTTGGTATTATTACATTTCAAGTTTGTAAATTTGGCGCTTTGTCAAAAATTACATTATGATTGTAAATACCGAATTAGAACATAAAGGAAATCTTTTTCCATCGAAAATTGTTTCTTATACCCAAGAAGTAGATTCTATAGATTTTTTTACCGATAACAATGTTATCCTTCGAGTAACGGTACTTCGCGACAGTATGATTCGTTTTCGATTTACTGCCAAAGGGTATTTTAGCAACGATTTTTCGTATGCAATCGATAAAAACCAATCGCATGGTTACAACAATTTGGAGCTTACTGAAACTGATGAACATTTCCGTTTGCAAACCAGCAAAGTATATGTTATCATTCAAAAAATAGATACTCGTATTGGTATTTATGACCTCAACGATAAACCTATCTTGGAAGACGAATTAGGATTTCATTGGGAAGAAAGCTACGAATATGGTGGCAACATTGTAAAAATGAGTAAAGCATCAAGAGATGGTGAAAGCTTTTACGGACTTGGCGACAAAGCAACGCATTTAAACCTTAAAGGAAAAAGATTAGAAAACTGGGCAACCGACCAATATGCTTTTCAAAAAGACCAAGAACCTTTATACAAAGTAGTTCCTTTTTATATTGGATTGCACGACAATATTGCCTACGGTGTTTTCTTTGATAATACCTTCCGTTCGTTTTTCGATTTTAGTCATGAGCGCAAAGGCGTAACCAGTTTTTGGGCAGATGGCGGCGAAATGAATTATTATTTCATATACGGTCCAAAAATGAGCGATGTGGTAACTACTTACACACATCTTACAGGAAAACCCGAATTACCACCACTTTGGACATTGGGTTACCATCAATGTAAATGGAGTTATTATCCTGAAAATAAAGTAAAAGAAATTACATCAAAATTCCGAGATTTAAAAATTCCTTGCGATGCCATTTATCTTGATATCGATTATATGGAAGGTTTTAGATGTTTTACTTGGAGCAAAGAATATTTTCCAGAACCCAAACGTATGGTTCAGGAACTTGCCAAAGACGGATTTAAAACCGTAGTAATCATTGATCCGGGAATTAAAATAGATAAAGATTATTGGGTATATAAAGAAGCCTTAGACAACGATTATTTTTGCAAACGTGCCGATGGCCCTTATATGAAAGGGAAAGTTTGGCCGGGCGAATGTAATTTTCCAGATTATACCAATCCCGAAGTACGCGAATGGTGGGCAGGATTATTCAAAGAATTAATAGCCGAAATTGGCGTAAAAGGTGTTTGGAATGATATGAACGAACCAGCTGTAATGGAAGTTCCTACCAAAACTTTCCCGCTTGATGTTCGTCATAATTATGACGGAAACAACTGTAGCCACCGCAAAGCGCATAATGTTTATGGAACACAAATGGCGCGTGCTACCTACGAAGGTGTCAAACGATTTGCGTATCCAAAACGTCCGTTCATTATTACACGTTCGGCTTATTCGGGTGCACAACGCTATACATCGTCTTGGACTGGTGATAACGTAGCTACATGGGAACATTTATGGATAGCCAACATTCAAATGCAGCGCATGTCTATTTCCGGTATGGGATTTACAGGTAGTGATATTGGTGGTTTTGCCGAACAACCAAGCGCCGAACTTTATGCCCGTTGGATACAGTTGGGCGTGTTTCATCCGTTTTGCAGAACACACTCATCGGGGCATCATGGTGAACAAGAGCCTTGGAGTTTTGGCGAAGAAGTAATTGACATTACTCGAAAATTTGTTGAACTTCGTTACCAACTTCTACCCTACTTATATACCATGTTTTGGCATTATGTAAACGATGGTGTGCCGTTGTTAAAGCCATTGGTTTACTTCGATCAAGAAGATATACAAACACATTATAGAACCGACGAATTTATTTTTGGTAACCAAATATTAGTTTGTCCTATATTAGAACCCAATGCTCAAGGCAGAAGAGTGTATTTACCAACAGGAAACTGGTACAATTACTGGACAGGCGAATTGGTAAGCGGCAAGCGCGAATTGTGGGTTGCTACCAATTTTGACGAGATTCCATTGTTTGTAAAAGAAGGCGCTATCATACCAAAATATCCGGTACAACAATATGTGGGCGAAATCGAAAATCCGGAGTTGAGCCTTGAAGTATATTACAAATTAGGAAAAGAAAAATCGTATGTGTACGAAGATGCACAAGATGGCTACGACTACAACAAAGGACGTTATTGCTATAAAACATTTTCGCTAAATGGTAAAGAAAACGAACTTTTGATTACACAACACAAAGAAGGTTCGTTTGAAACAAAATACGAAAACATGAAAGTGCTTTTAAAAGGATTACCTTTTGAAGTAAAAAGCATAGAAATTGATAACGAACCCATTTCTTTTGATGCTAAAAACTTAATCCACGGAATTACCGTTCCGAAAGATTTTACAGAAATACATTTAAGAGGTATCTAATTCAGATACCTCTTTTGGTAAATATTCAAATGGTGTGCTTGATGGGCAAGGCATACAAACCCTATAGCACGCACAGAAACCGTATATCCAGAGGCTGTTCCGGTGAGTGTAAGTTGTTCTGCTTGAAAAGATTTAAAAAGCGAAATCGTAGCTTGGCGCACTGCTAAAAATTCTTCTAATAACGATTTTAACGTTCTATTATTAGCGTAGCTGTTTGGCACATACGCATTTTCATCAAAACCAGGTAAAGGCGTGGCATCTCTACGGGCAATTCGCATGGCACGATACCCAAAAACACGTTCGCAATCTATGATGTGTAGTATGATTTCTTTTAACGTCCATTTGCCTTCGGCGTATTGATAATCAATTTTTTCTAAAGGCACATTTTGTACAAAATGCACCAAATTATTCATACTAATTTCGAGTTCTTCTACCAACGTGTAGCTGGTTTCTATTTCTTGAAAATAAGTTTGATAATAGGCAGGATATTCGTTTGGTGAGAGTTGATGAATAGTTAGGTTCATTTAACAATCTTTTTTTATCTATTTTACTTCCTTTTCCGAAATTTCTTGTAATTTATCTAATGCTTTTGGATATTTTTCATTAAAATACGCTACAAAGTCATCAATCGCATCTAATGCAACAGTTACGGTTGTAATGCCATTTGTTTCTTGAAAATTGTAATTTTCGTGTCCGCCTGTCCATTGTTCTACTTGTTCGCCCGTGGTTATTTCCAAATCGCCATCTAAAAATCCGTAATGACGAATAGAAACAAATTGTGCTGGTTGGTGCTCCACAATTTCGGAAATCATACCGCCTTTTTTTCCGTTTTCATCGGTGCCTACAAACAGTATTTTGCTGCCTTTGTCCCAAGTGCCTTCATAGGTTGATGTAGGATTAAACACCGCTGTCCAATATTCGTATGTGGTTTTATTTTGCAAACCCAACATGGTTTCGTACACTTTTTGTATGGGTGCGTTTATTTCTTTTTTAAATTGTAGTTTTTGCATGAGTATTTTATTAATAAATGATGATAAGTCAAAGATACAAACTTCTAAACTACAATTATTCTAAAACCACCAATTTATCAACGCTCCAAGCTTGGGGTTTGTCATTAAAAAGTTGTTTGGTAAAATGCCAAACTTCGGTAAATAATTCTGAGTTTCGGTAGTTTTCTAAGTCGGCTTCGGTTTCCCAATAACTATAGGTAAAAAATATATTGGGATTGTCTTTATCTCGATACAATTCTAATAACTTATTGCCTTGTGCGGCGCGTATTTTGTGTTTTACACTTTCGAAGTTTTCTAAAAAAGCGGCTACTTTATCTTCGTGAAAACTCATTTTTACAATTCGTACAAACATATTGGCTACGTAGTTAAGAAATTAATGGTAATAGCATCGCGATAACTCAGTCCGTAAAGGCTTGCAGCCGAACCCACTGTTGCCGGATTACTTCTAAAGATTGCAATTTCTAAATATCCGGCTTCGTTAAAAATAGCCAATTTATCGCCTTCAAAATCTTTAAGATTAAAGTTGGAGTTTTGAGCAATATCCGAATATTTTTCGATGATTGTCTTCAATCGAATGGGCGTAGAATATTTCCGTTTTTCGTTGAGCAAAATTTCGAAATTTCTTCCTTTTCGTACTTTTTCAAAAATAGTTTTGGTAACATTGGTTACTACGTTGCCAAAATTATCAATATAAATTACATAGGCTTTTATCGAAGACAAATCTTCTGAAATAACAGGTTGTTGTTCTGTAAGAACTTTTAAAGTATTAATTGGTGTGCCCAATGAAGCCAGCGGTTTTCCTTGTGCCAAAGCAATAGCAGCTTGTATGAACAAGGTTTCTGAAGAAGTATCAGAAATAGGTAAAGCTACTAATTGTTGAGGCGTTTCGCTTTCTAAAATCATGCCCAAAATACCGTTGTTGGCAGCTAAGAAATAATGATTGTTCCATTGCATAGCCACTGGAATATTTTCGGCAGAAACTTCCATATCGACACCTATAAAATGTACGGTATTTTCAGGAAAATTTTTATACGAAACCGATGTGATATAACTGGCTTCGGCAATATTAAACGGATCTATCTGATGCGAAATATCTACCAAAACAGCATCAGGAAAACGAGTGTACAGCTTACCTTTTAAGGCGCCCGCAAAATGGTCTTTGGTACCATAATCTGTAGTAAGCGTAATAATAGCCATAATTGTTATTGCCCAACTGTTTTAGCATTGCAAAACTAATTCATTTTTTTGTATTTAATTCTACAATTTTTAGCGTGTGCTATTTATTTCTCTTAACAATTTCATAACCTTTTACAAAAAGAAAGATAACAATTATCTAACTAAGGCTTTATATTGAGCATAGACCTTTGCACAAAAAATAAAACAAATGAGAAATCTATTATTTACGTTCTTAGTATTAGCAACAGCATGCGGCTTCGCACAAAACAAAACAGCTGTAAACGGTAGCGTAATAGACACTGAAAACAACAGACCAATAGCCGATGTAAACATTACTATTGACAATGGAAAAAACACTAAAACCAACGACAGTGGTAACTTTAGCTTAACTTTATCACAAGGTTCGCATGTTTTAAAATTTTCTTCGGTTGGCTATACCGATTATTCAGAAAAAATTGTTGTTGAAAATTCACCAATAACAGTTACCATAAAATTAACTCCAAAATCGCAAACTCTTGAAAATGTTGTTGTAAAATCAGCACCAAGAAGCCGAGAAAAAGAAACGGCTTTATTATTAGAACAAAAAAAGGCTGTAGAAATCAAGCAAAGTATTGGCGCTCAAGAAATGTCGAGAAAAGGAATTAGCGATGTTGAAGAAGGTCTTACCAAAATTACTGGTATCACCAAAGTAGAATCGAGAGGACTTTTTGTAAGAGGTTTGGAAGATAGATACAACAACCTTCTTATCAATGATTTGGCAGCACCAACCAATAATCCGTTTAAAAAAATATTACCACTTGATATTTTCCCTACTGATATTGTTGCCGTAATTGATGTTTACAAAACTTTTAATCCAAATATATATGGAGATTTTGCTGGTGCAACTTTTAATATCGAAACGAGTAAAGAAAGTAAACCCATAACAAAAATTTCAATAGGCACCGGATTTACAACGCAAAACAATTTATCAGAATTTTTAATTTCAAATGATGATGCGTTAAGCACCAATGGTTTTTTTGGATTCAATGGTAGCGACAGAAATTTGCCATCAATTTTCGGAAAAAATGCATCATCTAAAACACTTAGAGGAGCAGAATCTTTACAAGCTTTTAAAAGTGGTTTTGATGTTAAGAAAACCAAAAGTCCTTTAAATACTTCAATAGGACTTTTACACTCAGATCGATATACATTCAAAAACAACCATAAATTAGGTTACCTTTTATCATTAAACTTTGATAATGCATATATCTATAGAAATGGTGTTGAGCGTATTTTTAATAACGCTATTGGCGGTTATAATTACAAATTTGATTTCTTTAACAGTTCTGAATATAAATACAGAACATCGAGCACCGCGTTATTAAATTTAAACTATTCGGCTACAAGTTTTTTAAAATTAAGCTGGAATACATTTTACATAAAAAGCACTGAAAACAGTATCAAAGACCAATTTGGTTATGCCGATTTGAATGCCAATAACAATTTGTCTTTAATAAGAACCAATCAATTAGATAAAAGCGATTATTTCAATAACCAACTCTTGGGAGAAATAGATTTTAATAAAAACAAAAAGAATGTTCTAAAAGTAGGTGGTTCGTATGTTTTAACAAAATACAGCCAGCCTGATAGAAAATCATTCTCGGGTGTTATCGACCAGAATAATCCAATCGATGCGCAAACAATTATAACATCTATCGGAGGAAATAATTATGTGCGTCAATACTTAGACATCAAAGGGAATTATTTTGTGTCGGGTATGGCAGAATTCTCGAAAAAATTTGGGAAAGACGATAAATACAAAGCTACGATTGGCTACAACGGAAACGCAACCGATATGAAATCTGATTATCGTTTTGTATCTCCGGTAAATGATGCATCAAATCCTAATGGTGTAACGTTTGATCTTAACAGTCCCGATGCGCAACTAAACAATATGTTGCAAACTGAAGCTTTTAAATTCAAAGAATCTTCAAATAGTACTTATAGAGTAAAATTAAACGAAACTATCAATACAGGTTATGCCAATTTGGGTTATAAATCTGATAAATTTGAAGTAAATGGTGGTCTTCGTTTTGAAAAATACACACGCGAAACTAAGTACAGAGAATTGGGCTCATTTACCGACCCATACAGAAAAATAACTTTAGACAAGAGTTATTTCTTACCATCATTAAACTTTAAATACATAGTAAATACCAATTCAAATTTACGTTTGGCAGCTTCAAAAACCTACACCAAACCAGTACTTATGGAAGCCTACCCTATCGAATACATCAATCCTGATGGAACTTCAATGCGTGGAAATCCGTTATTAACAAACAGTACCAATTACAATGTTGATTTAAAATACGAATTATTCCCAACCAATAAAGAAATGATTGCGATTGGTGTTTTCGGAAAAATGCTCGATAATCCAATTGAACGTACGATTTCGAATGCGGCAAGTACCAATATCACCACATTCACCAATTCAGATAAAGCAACCTTATACGGTGTTGAGTTAGAATTTATTCTGGCTTTAGAAAGAATTTCAAAATCGTTATCTAATTTTTCATTAGGTTTCAACACTTCATTAATGGATACCAAAGTAAATGTAGCATCGTCTGTTGGAAATGTTGGTAGTATTGAATCTAACACTACTAGAAAGTTACAAGGTGCATCAAACTGGCTAATTAATAGTGATTTAAAATATCAATTTAATTGTAATAAAGATTGGTCTAATACTATTTCGTTGGTTTATGCTGTGTTTGGCAAAAGAATTTATGCTGTAGGTATTGCTGGTATGGATCATATTTACGAATTGCCTGTTAATCAATTAAACTTTGTTTGGAATGCTAAAGTTTCAAAACATTTTGATATAAAATTTAATGTAGATAACATTTTAAATCCCGAAATCAAAAGAGAATTGGGCAACAACGGAATCTATCCTGTTATAGAAGCTTCTTCTATTACCAATAGTTACAAACGAGGAACTGCTTTTGGAGCTGGAATATCGTATACGTTTTAATGATTTCTTTACATTAAGACAAAACAATAATAACCTATTGATAAAATACAGCTAACACAGTTTTAATTGAGATAAAATAATTTTACCAAAAAATAAAAACTAACACAATTAACAAAACAAACATGAAAAAATTAATCTTATCATTGGCAATTGCAGCAAGTTTATTTACAAGTTGTACAAAAAGCGAAGATGAAGAAATTTATGTAGCACAACCTGCAACAGGTGAAATTACAGGAAATATCACTACTAACACAACTTTTGCTTACGGAAACTATACACTTAGAGGTATTGTAAAAATTCAATCTGGTGTTACGGTTACATTCGAAGCAGGTAGCACAATTACTGCTGATAAAAACACAGGCGACAATGCTTTGGTTGTATTAAATGGCGGAAAATTAATATGTAACGGTACAGAAAGTCAGCCAATCGTTTTCACAGAAAAATCTGGAATTTCAGGATCTTGGGGTGGTATCATTATGTATGGCGATGCTCCAATAAATGCTTTAGGTGGTGTAGCAACATCAACTTCAGAAGATGGATTAGCATTACCTTACGGAGGTACAAATGAAGCCCACAATGGTGGTAGCTTAAACTATGTAAGAGTTGAATATGCTGGTTCTAAATTAGCAGACGGAACCAAAGAAAATAATTCTTTTACTTTTTACTCTTGCGGTAGCGGTACAAGACTTGATCACGTTGTAGCATACAAAGGCGCTGATGACGGATTTGAATTTTTCGGAGGAACTGTAAGCATGACAAATGCTGTATCTTACGGAAACTACGATGATGCTTTTGACTGGCAAGATGGTTGGAGAGGACAAAATAACTATAACTGGTATGCGTATCAAACAACCAAAGGAAACTTCGGAATGGAAATTGAAGCATCAAACAACAACAATGCGTTTGGTCCAAGAATTACCAACATTACATTAAAAAGAGAAACAGGTTGTACTCCAGAAGTTGTAGGTGATGTACAAGTAGATGCTTTCCAATTCAAAAAAGAAGGTAATGGTGAGTTTACAAACATTTTAATTGATGGCTATGGCGATTACACAGAAGGAACTACAACATATCACGGAGCTGCTTGTAAAATTCAAGATGCAACTACCTACAACAATCAAGTAAATGGCGGAAAAATCAAATTGCAAAATGTACAAATTGTAAATACATCGCAACAAGTAGCAGGAGCTGGTTCGGTATCTGTAGCTTTTCCAGCAGGAAATTTCACTACAACAACTGCAACTGTAGGAGCTTCTTTAACATCTGGAGCTTGGGCTGCCGTGGGAAATACTTCTTTAATAAAATAATTTTTTTTTAATACAAACTAATAAAGCTATCCTATTTGGGTAGCTTTTTTTTTGCTATTATTTCAAAATGATCAACATAAAAAATTGAAATATATTTAAACTCCAAACTAATAAAAAAATATAAATTTGTTATAAATACTTAAAAATGAAAATTGACTATAAAATTTTGTTTGTTTCAATCCTTGTTGAAGTAGCCTATTCTATAATTTTATTTTTTATCTTTTTATTTACACTTTGGGGAATTTTTGGTGAAGGTGCTGGTGCTGAAACTAATACTGCGATAATTTGTGGAGATATTGCAATCTGGCTAATCATATCCCCTCCTATTATTTATAACTTTTATAAAATGATAAAAGAATATAAACAAAACTTTATAACATTCTTAGTTGCTCAAATTATAATCATTACATTTTTTTGTTTAACTTTTATTTAAATTAATTCAAAAATCTAAAACCTATAACTCAGTGAGGTAGTTGTATAAATAGAATTTGGTTTGGGTGCCGTTTCCATCAAAAGATATTTGCACTCAACTCGCCACAAAATATTTTCTATCAAAAATCTATCATAATTCATTGAACAACCCCAAATATTCGACTTTGTACTATCTGGATAATTTATTATGATTTGATTTTTGTCATTATAATTTTCAATTCTCACTGCCATTTTTGAAGTATCATTTAGCGAATAGCTACTAATAAAAACAGGAGCATACCAAAAACCATACTTTCGAGAATCGGATTTATCAGTTCCCAAATCAAATCCAGCTATGAAACTCCATTTTTTATTGGCTTCATAAATAGCATACAAATTATGAAATACACGCCATGCTTTATAAGAATCGGGCTTATCTGATCCGATAAAATTACTATAATTAAGTGTTAGATTTTCTTTTGGTTTGTATGAAAATTGCATTCCAAAAGATGGCTTTTGCACACTATCTAATCGTTGAATGCGTTGCCAGCCATTTAAAACCAAAAAAGAATATGAAAAATTATTTTTTGGATTGGTATAACTTAGCTTTACACCCATTTCATAATAGGGCGAATTTTCTGCCAATATACTGCGAGTAAGAGTAAAATTATCAGCGCCAACTGCCGTTTCAAAACCAATGTGCGAAGGCATAATTCCGGCATCTATCCATAAATTTTTGCTTTTAGAAATTTTAAACCCAACATTGGCTTCATAAATATATTGTGCCCAAGTAGGTTCGTTTGATAGATTGTATTGTGCATAGGTTCCTGCCATTAAGGCTAAATTGGCTCTAAGTTTATTTGTTTCATAATTTGCTTTGGCATACACCAAATTAATATTTATTTCGTTGTGCTTTTTAAAATTATATAAAAAAGATTCATTTTCATGATTATCAGGTTGTTTAAAATTATAGTTATAATACAGTTCGCCATAACCACTAAATTTTAATGCAGTTTTTTCTTGTGAAAATCCTTGAATAAAAATTAGAAAAAACAATACTTTTTTCATCATCGCAAATTATTAAAATACTCCAATAACACTTTATCATTAACAGCAGTTGGTGTAAAAATCTCCAATAGTGTTGGTTTTTCATTAGTGGTATAAAATTCTTGCCAAGCCGTATCTAACTCTTCCTCGTTATGAGCTTGTAAATAATGGAAACCAAACATTGCGCTCAAATGCTGGGCTGTAAGCTGGTGTTGTGTCTCAAAATAAGTGTTGAAAACCGCATTTTCTTGGTGTCCTGGTAAGATTCTAAAGATACCACCACCGCCATTATTTATCAAAATAATTTTGAAATTCTTAGGAATGTATTGGTTCCAAAGTGCATTGCTGTCGTAGAAAAAACCAACATCACCTGTGATAAAAACTGTAGGTTTTGGGTTAGCTACAGCAGCACCAATAGCTGTAGATGTACTGCCATCAATACCACTCGTTCCTCGGTTGCAAAACACTTCTATTGTCGGTTTTAAATCTACCAACTGTATGTAGCGAATTGGCGAACTATTACTAATTTGTAATTGAATAGCATCTGGTAAATGATTGGCGATTTTATCAAAAACCTTTAAATCCGAAAACGGTATTTTAGCTACATATTCATTATGAGCTATATTTCTTGATAATCGAACAATATTTAATAAACCGTCATATTCGCTTCTTTTAATTTCGTACTCATCAAATAATTTCTCAAAAAACGTATTCGGAGAAACTTCAAAATGTTTTGATAAACAGCCGTAAGTATCATAGGCTCTATACAAATCTACATGCCAATGGTGTTTGGGTTGGTATTTTCTTAAAAAAGTTTTGATGCGTTTTGATACTATCATACCACCCAGCGTAAGTAAAATATCGGGTTGAAGAAATTTAAAATCATCATCGCTAAAAGTTGTAATTATGGTATCAATATTGGTAACAAATTTTGGATGATGTATATTTGATGTAGCTTCGGTCATGACAATAATAGAGAAATCATCTGCCAAAATATCAAGATACTTTTGCTCGATAGTATTTGGATTCATACCACCAATCAGAATTAATTTCTTTTTGGATTGCATCCATTGGTTTTTAAATTCATCAAAATTAGAATCTAAAATTTCATTATTAATTGAAAAATCAATCGTTTTATATCCAACCGAAGTTTCGGCAACTGTTTCATACAAAGGTTCTTCAAACGGCGCATTGATATGTACTGGCCCTCGTTTTTGTATAGCGCTTGCAATAGCATTACAAATTGCTTCGCCGTTTTCTTCAGTGGCGTCTTCAGTTAAATTAGAATTATATATTGAATGGTTAGCAAAAACATTTTCTTGACGAATGGTTTGTCCATCGCCAATATCAATTTTATCTTTTGGTCTATCGGCAGAAACTACAATTAGCGGAATTTCACTATAAAAAGCTTCAGCAAACGCCGGATAATAATTGAGTAATGCCGAACCCGATGTACACACCACAGCTACAGGTTTGTTGAGTTGTTGCGCCATTCCTAATGCAAAAAAAGCGGCACAGCGTTCATCGGCAATACTATAGCATCTAAAAAAAGGATTGTTAGCAAAACCAATAGTTAGCGGTGCATTGCGCGAACCTGGAGAAATTACAATATGTTGAATTCCATTGGCTTCAAAATTGACAAGAATTTGTTGTGCCAAGGGTATTTTAGGATAAATCATTAGTCAATATTTTCGGAGCAAATTTACAAACTTCGCTTTGTAAAATCTTCTTTTTTTGATGTACATTTGGATTTTTGACCAAAAATGAAAATTACGCTACGCAACTATTCGGCAAACGATCTTGAGGAAATATTGGCTATTACCAATTTTTATATTCGCACTACTGCAGCTTTGTATGATTATGCTCCACGAACCATCGAATTTCAGGAAAACTTTTTTGCAGAAAAATTACAAAAAGGATTCCCAATAATTGTGGCTATTTACGAAGAAAAAGTTGTCGGATTTGGTTATTTTGGCGAATTTAGAATGCGCGAAGCCTATAAATACACCGTAGAACATTCTATTTATGTGCATCAGGAACATACGCATAATGGTATTGGCAAACAACTTTTAGAAGAGTTGATACATTTAGCTAAAGCCAAAAACTTGCATTCCATGATTGGTGTTATCGATTCGGAAAACAAAAGTAGTATTGATTTTCACGAACAATTTGGTTTTAAAATTGTTGGTGTAATTCCCGAAGTTGCTTTTAAATTTGACCGTTGGTTGAACTGTGTTTTGGTTCAAAAACATTTATAAAATTACTTTAAAATTTCGGTAAAATTGGGCTTAAAATAATTTGGTCCTTTCATTACTTTACCATCTTCTCTGTAAATAGGCTTACCATCTTCGCCCAATTTGCTCATATTACTTCGCTGAATTTCATCAAAAACAGCTTCGATTTTGTGTTGTAATCCGTGTTCTAAAATTGTTCCACACAAAATATACAACATATCGCCAAGTGCATCGGCAATTTCTACAATATCATTATTGGACACGGCTTCCAAATATTCTTCGTTTTCTTCTTTCATAAGATTAAAACGCAGCAAATTTTTTGATTCGCCCAAATCGGCTTTCATTTCATTGCTCACGCCAAGGCCGAATGCGGTGTGAAACGTTTTTACAGCTTCTAATTGTTTTTGCATTATTCAAATTGTTTTATTTGTACCAAATATATCGTCTTTTGTTATAAACAGCTACTGGAAAATGGTATTTTTTGAATTACATTTGCAAAAAAATAACATTATGTTTAGTACCGGACAATTAGTTTTTACCGGAATTTTTATAGTTGGTTTTGTAATAGCACTTTATTTTTCGTACAAAAATGATAAAAATTTACATCAAAAATTCTACAAAGGAAGTTATAAAGTATTGATAATGTTTTTCTTATTTATCTTAGCATTATTCATTATCAAGAAATTTTTAAAGCATTAATTAGATATTGAATGTTGTTGGTTTTTAACTATTTTTGAGAAATTTTTATAGCAAATGCGGATTTTAAAATATTTATTCCTAATGATTGTTTTGTTCGCTATAGGCTTAACGGTCTATATAGCAACACAAAATGCAAGTTTTAAAGTAAATGGATCTCAATTCATACCCGTTTCTAAGCCAACGGTTTTTCAATACTTTAATGATTTAAAAAATTGGGAAAGCTTTGCTTCATGGAATAAATCAGACAATACCAAATATTCGTTTTCAAAAAACACTATGGGTACTGGCGCAACTGCCACTTTTGAAGGAAGTAACGAAGGAACTATCGAAACAAAATTTTCTAAACAAAACGATAGCATTTCTCAAAAAATTGTGCTTAATAATCAAAAATCAGATGTAGTTTGGAAATTTAAAGACACTATTGGCGGTACAATCATCAAATGGTCTTCGAAAGGAAAATTTGATTTTAAAACCAAAATTATTGCTTTTTTTAAAGGTGGTGTAAATTATTCTGCCGGCGAAATTTTAAACCAAACTATTACCAATGTAAAAAACAATCTTATTTATGAACTCACTACTTTTTCGATAAAAATAAACGGAATTGTAACGGTTGATTCTACTTTTTATATCAAAAAAAGTATCTTAACACATGAAAAAAACATTCGGAAAAATGTTAAAATCATTATTCCAAAAGTACTTGATTTTGTAAAAAAGAGCCAATATTCGCAAAACGGTTCACCCTTTGTAATCTATAATAAATTAGACCGAACCAATGATATTATTGATATTTCGGTTTGTATTCCTATAAAAGACTCCATAAACAATCTTGTTTCTGGCGAATTTTCTTCGGGCATTTTGCCAAAATATCAAGCCGTAAAAGTAACACTCACTGGAGATCATCGCCATTTATTAAAAGCTTGGAACAAAGGATATTTGTTTATAAAACGAAATCGTTTGGCAAATAATTTTTCTGAAAAAGTAATCGAAATTCAAAAAATAAGTTCGCTTAACGAAAAAAGAGCTTCTAAATGGCAAACCGAAGTGATATTGCCAATTTGGCCAAAAAGAGCGTATAAAAAACCAACTACTTCTGCTGCTACCGATACAGTTGCTTCGCCTGCTCCAAGCCAGATGCCAGATGCAAATGAAACGCCACAGTAATTATAACTATTTTTATTGAATAAATTTTTATTATAATGTTCTTAGCATTTTTAATAATTTGTTAAGAACATTGTTTATAATAAAACCCATTGTTTTTGCGTTATAGTAAGTAATCAAATTATTTTTGAAGATTGATTAATGAGTCGAAAGTCGAGCTCATAATTCATAATTTATAACTCAAAATCATATGCAAAGATTTTTTAGAAATATTGTCTCAGTTTTTATTTTAACAACAACATTTGCCGTAGCACAACAATCGGCAATTTATACAAATCCAACTTCAACTTTTGATAGAGCTTTAGCACTTTATAAAGACAAAGAATATGCGGCGGCTCAAATTCTTTTTGAAAAAGTAAAACAAAACGCCAAAGAACAAGACATTCAAGCCGATTGCAGTTATTATATTGCTAATTGTGCCATCAGAACCAATCAGCAAAATGCCGATGAGTTGATGGAAGATTTTGTGTCGAGTTACCCAACATCTACCAAGCAAAACCAGGCGTATATTGATGTGGCGCAATATTATTTCGAAAACGGAAACTATCCAAATGCTATGTCATATTTTGATAAAGTAGACGAAAGCGGATTAACCTATGACCAACAAGAAAAATTTGCATTTCAAAAAGGGTACACCTATTTTACAACTGGTAATAAAAAGGAAGCTGCTAACTATTTCAATCGCATTGCAAATTCTAAAGAATTCGGTTCGCAAGCCAAATATTATTTAGGATACATGGCGTATGACAGCGATAATTACAAAGAAGCCGGCAAGCAATTTGAACAAGTTTCTACAGATGAAAAATACAAAGAAAAACTATCGTATTTTCAGGCAGATATGAACTTTAAATTGGGAAATTTTCAAAAAGCAATCGACTTAGGAAAAGCGGCAATGGCAAAATCTACCGCTGCCGAAAAATCGGAACTCAATAAAATTATAGGCGAAAGTTATTTCAATCAAAAAAAATACGACGAAGCTTTGCCTTATCTAAAAGAATATCGTGGCAAAAAAGGACAATGGAATAATACCGATTATTACCAACTTGGCTACGTATATTACCAACAAAAAGACTACGAAAATGCTATTTCTCAGTTTAATAAAATTATCGACGGAAACGACTTTGTAGCGCAAAACGGATATTATCATTTAGGCGAAAGTTATCTAAAAACCGATAAAAAACAGCAAGCGTTAAATGCTTTCAAAAATGCTTCCGAAATGGATTTTGACAAAAAAATTCAAGAAGATGCATATCTTAATTATGCCAAATTGAGCTACGAAATTGGAAATTCATACCAAAGTGTTCCCGATGTAATCAATTCATTTATAGATAAATATCCAGACAATCAAAATAACGATGAATTAAAAGGATTGCTTATCAATTCGTATATTACATCAAAAAACTACAAAGAAGCTTTAACATTAATCGAAAAAAACAAAAAACCAGAATACAAACCAGCGTATCAAAAAGTGACATTTTATCGAGGACTTGAGTTGTTTACCGACGGAAATTATCAAGAAGCTCTAAAAATGTTCAGTAAATCATTAGCCGAAAATTCAGATAAAAAATTCTCGGCAAGAGCCGCTTTTTGGAAAGCCGAATCTGAGTTTACTTTAGACAAATTTAATGATGCGCTTTTAAGCTACAAAGAATTTGAAACGAATGTCGAAGCCAAAAACACACCCGAATTTAAAAACTATTATTACAATTTGGGCTATGCGTATTTCAAACAAAAAGAATACGAACAAGCCGGAAATGCTTTTCAGCAATTCATAGATGCCAATCCTACCGATAAAACAAAACTTAATGATGCCTATTTACGTTTAGGCGACAGCCGCTTTGTAACTTCTAAATATTGGCCCGCTATGGACGCTTACAACAAAGTGGTTGAAAACAAAAGTGTAGATGCCGATTATGCTGCTTTTCAAAAAGCAATTAGCTACGGATTTGTTGGTAAAAATGACAAGAAAATCGAAGATTTTAATAAGTTTTTGCAGAGTTTTAAAAACTCACAATATAGAGATGATGCGCTGTTTGAATTAGGAAATACCTATGTAAACGAAAATAAAAATGACTTGGCTATAAAAACCTACGATCAAATTTTATCGGAAAATAAAACCGGAACCTATGCTGCCAAAGCGGTATTACGTCAAGGTTTAATTTATTATAACGATGATAAAGACGATTTAGCAATTACGAAATTCAAAAAAGTAACAGCCGATTTTCCGCGAACGCCCGAAGCCATGGAAGCAGTTCAAACAGCTCGTTTGATTTATCTTGATAACGGTAAAGTTGATGAATATGCCACATGGGTAAAATCATTGGGTTATGTAGAAGTTACTGATACCGAGTTGGATAACGACACCTACGAAGCCGCCGAAAAGCAATATTTACAAAACAATGCCAAACAAGCCATTTCGGGATTGAGTGGTTATATTGCTAAGTTTCCAAAAGGATTGCACAGCTTGAAAGCCAATTTTTATTTGGCACAATTATATTTTGCTGATAATACAACCGATAGCGCTGCCAAGTGTTACGAATATGTAATTGCACAACCCAAAAACGAATATACCGAACAATCGCTCAATCGTTTGTGTGAAATTTATTTAAAGAAAAACGATAATGCCAAAGCTGTTCCTGTCTTAAAACGATTGGAAACCGAAGCCGATTTTCCGCAAAACAAAACCTTTGCACAAGCCAATTTAATGCGTGTGTATTATGAACAAAACGATTTTGCAAATGCCGTTGTTTATGCCGATAAAGTTTTGGCAAATCCAAAAACCGATAACAAAATAAAAAGCGATGCCGAAATAATTGTAGCTCGATCGGCTGTAAAAGTAAATGACGATGCCAAAGCTCGCACAGCTTATGCTAATTTATTAAAAATTGCCAAAGGCGAATTGGCTGCCGAAGCCTTGTATTACGATGCGTATTTTAAAAATAAAGACGGAAAATTTGCCGAATCGAATAAAACAGTTCAAAAATTATCAAAAGAATATTCGGGTTATAAATATTTTGGTGCCAAAGGATTGATTGTAATGGCTAAAAATTTCTACGGATTAAAAGACAGTTTCAATGCTACTTATATATTAGATAGTGTTATTAAAAATTTCACCGAATTTGATGATGTCGTAAAAGAAGCACAACAAGAATTAGAAAAAATAAAAGCCGAAGAAAGTAAAACCAATTCCTCTATTACAAAGTAGTTTTCAGTTGTCAGTTCACGGTTTTCAGTTGTCATTCTGAACGAAGTGAAGAATCTCAAAATATATTTAAAACAATAAAAAACATGAATTCATTCAAATCAATATATATAATAGTTCTAATATTTGGATTAACTTTCAATTTTAGCTTTTCGCAAAAGAAAACCGAAAACATTGGTAGCGAAGTTGTAAATGTAGTAAAACCGTATACGCCCACTATTTCTGATGCTTTTAAAGTAAAAGAAACACCAAGCTTTGATGATGAAGAAACCAACAAAAAAGAAAATATTCAATATAATATCTTTTCGTTTCCTGTGGCATCAACCTTTACACCAGCAAAAGGGAAAGCGGCTAATGTAGAAAAATCAGCACCCGAAAAAACATTTGCCAATTATGCCACATTAGGAGCTGGAAATTACGGAACATTAAATGCCGAATTATTTCTTACGCATAAGTTAAACTCGTCCGATTATCTTGGGTTTATGCTCAGACATTTATCATCGCAAGGCGGAATCAAAGAAGCATTGCTAAAAAATTCGTATTACAATACTTCAGCCGATGTTACCTATGGAAGTCGCAACAAAGATATGTCTTGGAATGCCGATTTGGGTTATCAAAACCAAGTGTATAATTGGTATGGCTTATTGCCCGATTATTATCCGCAAACCACAATCGATGCTATTAATCCAAAACAAAAATACAATAATGTATATTTAGGCGGAAAACTTGGGCTAAGCGAAAGTATTTTTAAAGAAGCTTCGTTAAAATTCAATCGCTTTTGGGACGCATTCGATTCAGGAGAAAATCATTTGGTGGCAAAACCCGAATTTAATTTTGAAGTTTCAGATTATAAAATAAAAACCAATTTCGTTTTAGATTATATAAACGGAACATTCAAAAAAGATTATTTTGATGTAGCCGAAATAAAATATGGTTACACCAATATTGGTATCCAACCGAGTGTATCCTACAACAAAGGCGATTTGTCGGCAAATTTGGGTATGGGCGCATTTTACAGTATGGCTTCAAATGGTGGCGAAAGCAAATTTTATGTATATCCGCAAATTTCGGCTTCGTACAAAGTAGTTGGCGATTTAATGATTGCTTATGCTGGCGCCGACGGAACTTTAAAACAAAACACCTATAAAGATATGGTAGACGAAAATTTCTATGTTTCGCCTACGCTGGCTATTGTGCCTACGAGTCAAGCCTACGATTTATTTGTTGGATTAAAAGGTAAATTAGCAAATACTGTTGGATACAATATTAGAGGAAGTTTGACACAAGAAAACAACAAAGCACTTTTTATAAATAATTCTAATTTTATACCACAACCACTTGTTGCAAACAATTATCACTACGGGAACTCATTTGGTGTAGTGTATGATAATGTAAAAACTATATCATTTTTTGGCGAATTAAAAGCCGATGTTTCAAAAAGTGTAAACTTGGGCATCAACGGAACTTTTAGCACCTATTCAATGAAAAATGAACACGAAGCTTGGAATTTACCAGGCATAAACATTGCTACATTTGTTAATTTTGATATAACCAAAAAATGGTATGCTGGTCTTAATGTTTATTTTGTCGGACAAAGAAAGGATAGAATAACATTAATTAATGACACATTATCTTTTCCGCCAACTTATACAAGTACAACAGTAGATTTAGATAGCTATTTTGATGTAAACTTAAACCTGAATTATAAATACAACGACCGTTTGACTTTTTATCTAAAAGGAAATAATTTAGCCAATCAAAAATATCAAAAATGGGTAAACTATCCAGTACAAGGAATTCAAGGTGTAATTGGCGCTAATTATAAATTTGATTTTTAGGAAAGTTTATTATTCATTTCTATTAGGTTTTTGAAAGATTTATTCATAAAAAAAGGATTACAATTAGTAATCCTTTTTTTATTGATTTAATTTAGAATTAGTTTACTACAACTTTTTCTGTTTTAACAATGTTGTTTTGTTCATTATAAACAGTAAAGATATAAACTCCTTGCGATAAAGAATTTAACTCAACACTATTTGTATTAGTTAAGCTTTTGTTTATTACTTCCTGTCCTAATAAATTGGTAACTTTAAGAACAAAAGTACTACCTAATTTTTCACTAATATCAATGTTAATATAATTTTTGGCTGGATTTGGATAAAATCTCAAATCTTTGTTTGTAGTCATATCATCTACACCCATAGTATCAAATGTATATCTAGCTAGAGTTGCTAATTGGCTTGACCCATCAAATGAATAACCTGTTGCATAAAATTTGTTATCTTGAAGAATTTTCATTTTGTTTATTCCCGAATAGTATCCAATTGGGGTTATTACAGTTCCAGCTGTACCAAAAGTAGTATCCAAAGTACCATTAGTATTTATTCTATTAATTGTAAATTGATTATTAGAATAATTACTTCCTATAAGTATTTTGTCATCAGATTGTTTATCTATTGAAACATTTATAGAAAAATTCAAATAACCTGAAGTTCCAAAAGTTGTGTCCACGTTACCATCATTATTTAATTTAACAATAGTAGAATACTGTGTAGAACTACCCGAGTTATATGTTGTTTGCTTCATTAAGTATTTATTATCTGATGTTATTTTCAAATCTGTCCCCCAACTAGAGTAAGTATTATTAAATATCGAAATTCCTATTCCTGCATTTCCAAATGTTGTATCTAAAGACCCATCAGAATTTAAACGTAATACTCCAGTTACTCCCGGATTAGAAGGACTGTATGGATACGTTTCAATATGTCCTACTACTACAATTTTCCCATTATTATCCAAGGCTATTTTTTGCGGCCATTCTAATTCATAAGGGGAATAATAGGCAAAATTAACCCCAACATAACCATTATCTCCAAAAGAGGTATCTATACTTCCATCATAATTTAATCTAGAAACGCCATAGATGGTTTCTGTTCCATAACTTAAAGGATTTTCTTGTGAATTATGATTATAATCAAATGCTAAATATATTTTGTTATTTGTAGAATCGTATGTGATGTTGTCAATATAACCTATAATAATTGGATTAGCAGCAAGATAATCAACAGTACCTCCAACTCCAAATGTAGTATCTATTGTTCCATCACTATTTAAGCGAGATAATAGCATACCTGAATCATCTGTAAATAAAATTTTGTCATCACTTTGTAGAGCTAAATTTCTGGCTAAATTTGTATAGTTATAATTTGAGTTAAAGACTGTATCTATAGTTCCGTCAATATTAAATCTTACTAATTTTTTATTATTATCAACACATACAATTTTTCCATCGAGTTGTACATCCGCCTCAAAAACATTATCAACTGTTTGATAAAAATGGTATTCTTGAGAAGATTCTAATGTTCCTGTGTTAGTAAATTGCGCTGTAATTATTTTTGCATCTGAGAATAAAGAATAGCCAGTTGTACCACCTGTTATAATTTTATTATCTGGGGTAACAAAAAGAAAACAAGATGAGTCTGTACTATTGAGATAAGGTTCAAAACTTACTGAACCAGTATTCCCAAATGTAGTATCTATAGTACCATTTACATTATATTGACTTAAATTATAATTATTACCCCTAGTGCAAGAAATTAAAATCTTATTGTTGGTTGAATCAAAATCAATTACTAATTTCCTTTTTATTCCAAAATTCAGATCTGAAGTAGATACTGAACTACCTGTTACTATACCTGTTCCGAGTGTTCCAAACGAAGTATCAACTAAATTACCATTGTATTTAATCAAATTCAATTGACCTGAAGTATTTGAACTTAATGTCGCAGCAACTAAAAATGAATTGTCTGGAAAAACTTTAACAGCACGGCCTTTATAACCCTGAGATACTGAATTAAAAGAAATTGGATTATCAATTAAAAACATCATTCCTGCACTTGAACAAAAAACGGTTAGCACATCAAAATTAGAACTTGTTGGTGTTTTTTGCTGCTGTCCCGTAACTATAATATCGTTATTTGAAAATAAATCTAAATCAAATAGTTCTTCATTTCTACCAGCTGTTCCAAAAGTAGTTTTACCTACAGATGCAAAACTTGTATTGTAAGTGCCATCGGTATTCAAGCTACACAAAGCAAAATCATCATCGGTACCATTGCTAACATAACCACCAGCAATAATCTTTCCTGTAGAATCTATCTTTAATTTCTTAATTCGCATAGCATAACTTCCAAAATTTACCACAACAAATCCAGTACTATTAAAAGAAGTATCTAGACTTCCATCTGTATTTAATCTATAAACTGCATTGGAACCACCTATTACTATTTTTCCATCAGATTGTAAAGCAATAGTTTCTAAATTGGACCCTATAGTTTTAAAGCCTGCAACTCCAAAACTCAAATCTACCACACCTGTACTAAAAAAACGGTAAACTCTATTTCCACCTATAAATATATACTTTCCATCAGACTGCAATATAGCATCAGTTGCATGATCAATTGATGGAGAAGTTGATAATTGAGAGGTAACAATACCATTTGTTCCGAATGTTGGATCTAAAACTTGCGAAACGGCAAATGTGCTTACCAATGTAGTAAGCATAAGTAAAACTTTTTTCATAAATTCTTCATAAAAATTATACTTCAAAAATATAAAAAATGAATTAATATTGCACAAAATTTCAAAAATGATAACAGTAAACGATATTGCGGTTGAATTTGGTGGAACAACTTTGTTTAGCGAAGTAACTTTTGCCATAAATGAAAACGATAAAATTGCCCTTATGGGTAAAAATGGAGCAGGAAAATCAACCTTATTAAAAATAGTTGCCGGTGTAAACAAACCTACTCGTGGGAATATTTCTGCGCCAAAAGAAGCTATTATTGCTTATTTGCCACAGCATTTGTTAACAGCAGACAATGCCACGGTTTTTGATGAAACAGCTAAGGCTTTTGAGGATGTTTTTAAAATGAAAGCAGAAATTGATGAGCTTAATGAGCAATTGACCGTTCGTACCGATTATGAAAGCGACGAGTATATGAAGTTAATTGAGCGTGTTTCGGAACTTTCGGAAAAATTTTATGCCATTGAAGAAATTAATTATGAGGCAGAAGTTGAAAAAGTTTTAAAAGGCTTGGGCTTTGAACGTGAAGATTTTACCCGAAAAACTTCTGAATTTTCCGGAGGATGGCGTATGCGGATTGAATTGGCTAAAATTCTATTGAAAAAGCCCGATTTAATTCTTTTGGATGAGCCAACCAACCATTTGGATATGGATAGTATTCAATGGCTCGAAGAATTTTTAATCAATCAGGCGAAAGCCGTTATGGTAATTTCGCACGACCGCGCTTTTGTAGATAATATTACCAATCGTACTATTGAGGTTACTATGGGTAGAATTTACGACTACAAAGCTAAATATTCAGATTACTTGGTATTGCGTCAAGACCGTAGAATTCATCAGCAAAAAGCTTACTATGAACAACAAAAATTTATAGCCGAAAACAAAGCATTTATCGAACGATTTAGAGGAACTTTTTCTAAAACCGAACAAGTACAATCGCGTGTACGAATGCTCGAAAAATTAGAGCTTGTAGAAGTTGATGAAGTAGATACTTCGGCATTAAAATTAAAATTTCCGCCGTCGCCACGAAGCGGACAATATCCTGTAGTTGTTGAGCATTTATCTAAAAATTATGGCGAACATATTGTTTTTAAAGATGCTTCGATGGTAATAGAACGTGGACAAAAAGTGGCATTTGTTGGAAAAAATGGCGAAGGTAAATCAACGATGATAAAAGCTATTATGAGCGAAATTGATTTTGATGGCAAACTCGAAATTGGCCATAATGCTCAAATTGGTTATTTTGCTCAAAATCAGGCAGCTTTGCTTGATGGCGAATTATCTGTTTTTGAAACTATCGACAGAATTGCTGTTGGCGATATTCGAACCAAAATCAAAGATATGCTAGGTGCTTTTATGTTTGGTGGCGATGATATTAACAAAAAAGTAAAAGTGCTATCAGGTGGCGAAAGAACGCGTTTGGCTATGATAAAATTGTTGCTCGAACCAGTGAATGTATTAATTCTTGATGAGCCAACCAACCATTTAGATATGAAAACCAAAGATATAATAAAAGATGCGCTTCGAGATTTTGATGGCACTTTGATTCTGGTTTCGCACGATCGTGATTTTCTTGATGGCTTGGTAACCAAAGTTTTCGAATTCGGAAACAAAAGAGTACGCGAACATTTTGAAGATATCAAAGGATTCTTGGCCCACAAAAAAATGGAAAACCTAAAAGAAATTGAACAATAAATAAATTATAAACTGTTTTTACCTCGCAAAACTTTTATTTTTTATAATTATCCAGATTGATTTTGTCGAATAAATTAAGTTTACAATTACTATTCGATAAATATTGAATCTGTAGGTTTAATTACAATTTCTTTGTGATAATACTCTTTAAGTTCAAGGTTTTTCCAATTATGTTTAGAATTTGTTAATCCCATAATGGGTTCTGTATAAATTGTTTTGGGTTTATTTGTCAAAGCCGGAAGAACCAATTCTTTTTCTGTAGCTTCTTCAATAGTTTTGTAACGATCTACCATTTCTTTATTGTATTTATAAGCTTTTAGAGTAAGCAAATCGTTGTAAACATCATATAATGGTGAATTGGAAAACGAAAACAATAAGATACCCACTAAAAGTAAATTACTGATTTTTTTATTGCCAACAATATCATAAACATAACCATCAAAATAGTTGTGAATTACGGTAAGAGCAAAATAAAACCCTGAAAATATAAAAAAGAAATAAATCGTGTTTTGAGCTCTTTCAGGTAAAATATTATTACCTGTCCAAAAACCAGGAAAAAATCCTAAAAACAGTATTGCATAAGCTACTAAAAAACTAAGTCTTGTGTCTAAATAATTCGAAATTTTAAAATAAGGATAACAATAAAATGCTGCAATAAAGAGTAATGGAAACCATTTGAAGAAGAATTTGAGCGATGCCAACCCCGTTTTTAAAACAGCATGAATAAAATCATATTGATGTGCTACACCACTTAAAGTAGTTCCTCGTACTGCATTGCCAGGTGCCAATAATTCAAATGCAGAAGCTATCAAAATTATACTTAATAAAATATAATAATATCCGGGAATATGAATTTTGTGCCATTTCATATAAATACCAATAGCAACTATACCTATGCTAAAAAGAAATGAAACAATTTCATTACAACCCAATATCATAGGTAAAAGCATAAACTGAATGACTAAAAAATTAAATGATTTTTTTCTTAGATAATTAGCAAAAAAACCAAAAAACAATAAGATTAATGAGATTGGTAATTGGTAAGTGATAGCGCCAGCAAGCCAATAAAAAGCAGAACAAATTTCAGAAAGCTGTGAAAAATATAATAAGAAAAAAAGTAAAACAAATCGATTTGTAATCTTTTTATCCCATCCATAAAATACTGATCTAAAAAAATAAAATACGGAAAAGACAAAAAAACTCAAAAGCAAAATTGGTAGAACTTTAAATGCCCAATACGCCTTAACAACTAATGGATTGAAACTTAATAATCCATTCGAAAAAAAACGCCCTCCTTCGTTCATATAGCGATAAACTTGTGCGCCCCAATAGGTATAATCTCTTGTTTTGAACGAAAAATCAAAATCGTCTGATGCTGGGTTATTGAAAACCGATATCACAAAAAACGGTAACAAAACAAACCACAGTAACTTTATATCAATATTTTTTAGAAGATAATTTTTCAATTTTTAGTAGTTTTAAAATAAAATAATAACAATACTGCAAAGTAAATAAAATATGTTACATCATATGCATACAAGGCGCCGATGGCTTTATAGTTTGCGATGGCAAAATAATTAGTTAGTAATAATATTCCGAAAGATAAAATTTCGAAAAAAACATACGGTCGCAATAATTTTTTAGCAATTAAATAGTACGCAAAAACAAAAGAACTTGCCTTAAAAAAATCTCCAATTATTTGAAAAAGGAGCATTTTTGGAACTTCGCTAAATTCATTTGATAATAAAATTCTAACGAAAAAATCTTTAAAAAGATATAATAATAGTAGTCCGATACAAAACAAAGGCATCACAACAGAAAAGTATTGTTTCACTAAAAACTTTTCATTTTTAGTTTCTGATTGTGAGAATTTTGGAAGAAAATATACTGTGAGAATTGTCGTTATAAATAAGAAATAAATTCCCGAAATTCGGTTGAGTGCTTCCCAATTTCCGGCAAGATGCCAACCAGAAACGGCGATGATTTTTTTTCGTATCAAAAAATTAGATAGCGGACTCAAAAAAGCGGTTGCCAAAAACATTAAGGAATAATGAAATAATTCGCGCAACGATGTCTTATCGATGTTAAAACTAGTGAAATAGTTTGCAAAATTTTCTTTTCTGACAAAATAAAAAACCGAAATAAAAAACAACAACACACCAGCTGTTAAAATAGCAAACATGGCACCAGTAACTCTGTAATTTACAATAAGATAAATTGAAAAAAGCAGTCCAATAAAAGTTCCCAAGAGCTGTATAAAAAGCAATTCTTTTATCTTATTCAAACCATTTACTATGGCCATTGTAAACAGCGAAAAAACATAAAACGGCACTAATAATAATGTTAAACCGTATTCAAAACTTGTGAGTTTTTGGTTATCAAAAAGTAAATTAATAATAGTATTTTTAAATAAAAATAATATTCCTAAAATCAATAGCAACAAAACCGAAACTACACCAAAAAGGGTTTGTATAATTCTTCTTCGGTTTTCAAAATTTGATTCATTTTCAGAAACCATTTTTATAACGCCATTGGTGGTACCAAGCGTGGCAAAATTTTCGATTATCGAAATAAAATTTCTAAAATTTCCAATTACTGCCATACCCGATGGACCAACATAAAGGGCAACTAATTTTGAAGTGATAAACCCCGAAATTATTTTTGCAAAAACCGAAAGGCTATTCCAAGAAAGTAATTTTAAAAATGTTTTTTGTTCTTTCAAACGAAATTTATTGAAGTTATTTTTATATAAAAACAGAATCTAAAATAGCGTGATTTTCGGTAGCAACTTCGTAAAAACTTTGCGAAACGGTTTGTGTATCAAACGTTGATTTCCAATAACATAAGCCTTCGTTTAACTTTCTTCCGTAATATTCATTTGACGTGCCAAAATCGTAATATTTTTTATTTGCAAAAACCTGTGTTATCAAATGATAATGCAAATAATCGATGGCGCCATGTTGGTTTTTGGTTTCATTCCCGAAAATATATTGTGCATGCACCACATTTTTTGAAAGATATACAACCGTTCCAGCCAAAATTTCATTCTCTTTATAAACAGTAAATAACTGAATATTTTTTGGAAATTTGTTGTGTAACATTTGCATTTCTTCTAAAGTATGAATGGGCAAAACTTTGTGTTTTTTCAACATATTTGGAATTAAAATCTGATTGAAAAATCCAGAAAAATCTTGTTCATTTTTTACAACCAAATGATTGTTAATTCCTCGTTTTATGCCTTCTTTCCTATTGTTTTTTATGTGATATTTTGATTGTAAATCAAGTACCGAAAGCGAATCGCATCGCATTAATTTTGCATTGCATAAAAAGAGTGTGTACATCAATTCGCCCGAAAAAGTATCGCAATAAATTGGCGGTATTTCTTTCACAAAAAAAGAATCTATTTTGTTGGTATTCAGATATTTAAGGATTGACTTGAAAATATGAATGTACTTGATTAGCTTGATATCTTTTTTTATGATAACACCGCCATAGGTAAGCCCGTTGTGCGAATACACCGTATTTTCTACTCTATTGGCAGGAACAAGTGCAACAAGATTGTCTTTTTTATCAAAAACTAGTAAAGAAAAATCATCAAAACGATCTTTGTGATATTCCATATAATCGCGCTCAAAAAGAAATGTAGCGTTTTTTGCCGTGTGAACAAAATTATTCCACACCGCTTTGTCTTGCTCGTTGTACAACCGAACTGTATATAAATTTTCTTCCATATTTCAGTGGTCTAAAGTACATAAAAATTCGATTTTATGATATTCCTTTTACAAAATACTTCTTAGTAAGCTGTGTTTCAAATAAAATGACGTTGATTAAAACGAAATTTTGTAATTTTTTAGTATTTTTACACTAATCATTTTAATTTCAATGTATTGTAAATACAAAATATTACTGTTGCTACTTTGTGTTTTTTGTTTCAAAATACACTCGCAAAATGTATCGTTGTATCAGCAATTTAACGGGAAATATGATTTTACTTTTATAGGAAATACGCTCAATAGCGGCGAAAATAATTTAAATGGAACTTTGTGCGAAGAATTAATTTTGCCTTCTTCATCTGCCATGCTTAACCTCAATTCGAATGACACTATAATAAAGGCTTATCTATATTGGGCTGGTTCGGGCACAGGTGATAATAGTGTTACACTAAACAATACCAATCTCATTGCCGACAGACTTATTACTACAACTGTTTCAAGTAATAATTTGGCTTATTTTTGTGGGTTTAAAGACATTACTACTTTAATTCAATCGCAAGGAAATACAACTTATACCCTATCCAATTTAGATATTCTGCCTGCTTTACAACAAGAACCACTTTATTGTAGTAGAAGAACGAATTTTTCGGGTTGGGCAATCGTTGTTATTTATGAAAACAGTAGTTTACCCATCAATCAAATCAATGTTTACGATGGCTTACAAGGTGTTCCTAATGATTTGACCATTAATTTAAATAGTCTTAATGTTATTGATACCAATGATGCTAAAATAGGATTTATAGCTTGGGAAGGAGATAGCGAATTGGATATAAACGAAACACTTACTTTTAACGAAAATGTTTTAAGCAATCCGCCACTAAATCCGCCGACCAATGCTTTTAATGGTACCAACAGTATTTTGGAAACCAATACTTTGTATAATATGGATTTGGATATTTATGATATTCAAAATTATATAAATATTGGCGATACCACAGCTGCTATCAAGCTTACGTCTGGACAAGATGTGGTGCTAATTAGTACAGTTGTTACCAAACTCAATAGTCAATTACCCGATGCAACAACTACAATCAATTCGGTAACGCAAACTTGCAATTCGCAAAATTATACTGTAGATTTTACTATATTTAACACAAATGCTACAGCCAATTTACCAATAAATACACCTATTTCATTTTATGCTGATAATCAATTGGTAGCGCAAACCAATACTTCGCAAACAATTTCGGTAAATGGTAGTTGGAATAGTGCTATTACCATACAAATTCCTGCTACAATAACTACTGCTTTTACGTTGAAAATAATTGTTGATTCGGCAGGAATAATTCCCGAACTTATTGAAACCAATAACGATTTTTCAGTTTTGATGCAGCCTTGGTTATCGCCAATTATTGATAATTTACCTGAATTGTTTGTTTGTAAAGAAAAAACTGGGATTCATACCTATGATTTTAGTGCCTATCCGCAGTTGGCAACCACTGATACAAATTCAGAATTTATAGGATTTTATCTATCAGAAATTGAAGCCGCTTTAGAAAATAATGCGATTCTAAATAATAGTAATTTTATAACCAATACGGTTCCGAAAACAATTTTTATTCGGGTTGAAAACGAACATTGTTATAGCATATCTCAATTTATACTGAATACCAAAATTTGCGAATTGGAAACAATTCCTAACTTTATTGATACAGCTTTAGGAAATACATTTCACATTGAAGGTTTAAGAGAACTTTTCCCAAATTTTGAGATTACGATTTTTAATCGTTGGGGAAAAACCGTTTGGACAGGAACTATCAACACAGAAGAATTTAGCGGGAAAGCAAATAGCCAATGGACACTTGGAAACACTAATTTGCCAGTTGGTACCTATTTTTATCACATCGCTTTTAACGACGGAATTACAAAACCCAAAACAGGCTGGATTTTTGTAAATTAAATGTAAAAAGTAGTTTTAAACCATACGCCATTAATCTTCAAGCAGCGGATGTTTGCCTTTAATAATAATTTCATCTCCAACTTGCAGAGTTAATTCTTCTGTAGGAACAAAAACTTCTTCAGTTTTACTTTCTAGAAAAATTTTACCATCTTCGATTGCTTTTACTACGCCTGTAGTTTCAAACGGTTCGTTGGTTTCAACTTCAGTTACTTTTGGCACATTTTTCTCCAACAATTTTGGTGCTGCAATGCTAAAAGCATCGTCTTCTGAGTGTACAGTTACTGTGCCATCTTGCACAAAGAATAGGTATCCAAAATAGCTTATGACACCTAATACTAATACGATTGAGAGTAATGTTTTCATATACCAGATTTGTTTATACAAATATCGTGAGTAGTTTTTTCATTACCTTAATTAATTCTTAAGATTTGCTTAGTAAAATAAAAAAGTGAGGAAAAATGGCTGTTTACAAAGGCATAATTTTGATAAAAATCCAGACGTCGTAATTATTTTACAGAATTTAACTACATATTTACGGTTCAAAATGTGTCTTTTTGGACGTGAAATGTGAAAAGATTAAAAAAAATTTACAAAACCAATAAATCAAAATTGCGAAGTGTTTCAATAGTCTTTGAAAACCAGAACAATTCAAAATTTTCCCAGTTTTTTTCAAAACTTTCTTTAATGGATTTTAATGTCTTTGGAGTTTTAGAAACATGTATTTCCTGTAGTAATTCATTAAGCCAAATTGCTTTTTCGGTTTCAAGGGTAATTTCGTAAAAACTATTTTTATTATGAAATGAAAGTTTTGTTAGATTTTGTGTTTGTCCTTTTTTAGACTTAATAAAATCCTCTTGTTGTGGCTTCTCTCCTATCCAAACTACTTTGGCTTGTTCTTTAAAGTCAAGAGAACTATTGGATTGTAAAATAGTGGTAATATAATTTTTTGGAATCGTTGTTTTTGGAATTTTAAAATCGAACCAATCTTGCAGGTTATATTCAAAACAAATTCCGTGCATATAATTGTATAAGGATTTCTTTAATCCAAAACTAAATTTATCATGATTAATTCCTGTTTTATCTGTGAAATGAATATCATTATGAGCAAAATCTATAACTTCATTTTTAGGAATAATGCCGTATGCTTCAGGATTCATACCTATTGGCGAATGTGCCGTAAGCGCAAATTGATGCCAAAAAGCGCTATTTACAATTCCGTGTTCAAAAAGTTGGCGCACCATTTCTAAACTATCTACGGTTTCTTGCACCGTTTGTGTTGGATAGCCATACATTAAATACGCATGAACCATGATACCATTTTCGGTAAAATTTTGGCAAACTTGCGCAACTTGTGCCACAGAAACTCCTTTTTTTATTAATTCCAAAAGTCTATCAGATGCTACTTCTAAACCACCAGAAACTGCCACGCAACCCGATGCTTTGAGCAACTTACACAAATCGTATGAGAAACTTTTTTCAAAACGAATATTGGTCCACCAAGTTACGGTTAGATTCCTTTTAAGAATTTCTAATGCAACTTCGCGCATGAGTGCTGGCGGTGCCGCTTCATCTACAAAATGAAATCCAGATTCACCTGTTTGCGCAATAAGTTCTTCGATTCTATCAACAATGGTTTTGGCGTGAATGGGTTCATAAATTTTGATATAATCCAATGATGTGTCGCAAAAAGTACATTTTCCCCAATAACAACCATGCGCCATGGTGAGCTTATTCCATCTGCCGTCGCTCCACAAGCTATGCATCGGATTTGCCATTTCAATTACCGAGATATATTTATCTAATAATAAATCAGAATAATCGGGCGTGCCAACTTCGGTTTGTTTATAATCGGATTTCTGCGTGTTATTTTTGTAAACAACTTTATTATTTTCTAAAAGAAATGTTCTTTTAAATTCGATGGAATTTGGGTTATTAGCATTGCTGTTTACTAATTCTATTGGCAACTCGCCATCATCTAAAGTGATGTGATCAAAAAAATCAAAAACACGTTGGTCTTTTAAATCACGTAATTCTGTGTTTGGAAAACCGCCGCCCATAGCTGTTTTTACTTCGGGATATTGCTCTTTAATAAATTGCGCACATCGAAAAGCACTGTATAAATTTCCGGGAAACGGAACGGAAAAACAAACCAATTTGGGTTGTACTTGCTCTAATTTTTCTTTTAAAACAGTTACTGTAATTTCATCGATATAACTATAATTATCCTGAAGTTTGCCATACAATTCATCAAATGAATTAGCACTTCTGCCCAATCGTTCGGCATAACGACTAAAACCAAAATCGGAATCAATACAAGCTACAATAAAATCGGAAATATCTTCTAAATATAAGGTTGCCAAATGTTTGGCTTTGTCCTGCATACCTAATGTTCCGAAAGCCCAATCTAAATCATCAATGTGATCAAACCTTGAAGCTTCGGGCAAAAAATTATAGCTACAAATTTGTCTTGCCAACGATGGATTTTTACCTTGTAAAAAAGCAATTACTGCATCAATCGTATTAATGTAATGATTTTGTAGTGCAAAAATTCGTAATTCATTTTCATTAAATCTTGACACTTCTGAGCTTGCAACTTGAAACAAATTTTCTAAACCTTCTTTTGAAAATAATTTTAGAATAACTTCTAAACCTAAATCTATCTGGAAAGACGAAATGTTTTTGGTATTCAAAAAACCTTTTAAATAAGCCGTTGCCGGATAAGGCGTGTTGAGTTGGGTAAATGGTGGCGTTATTAATAAAATGTCTTTCACACTTTTTTTTGAAGTAAAAGTAAAAAATTAAAACTAATTTGGGATTTTAAAAAGTGTAAGGGATTTTTGTGGGGAGAGCAGGATTCGAACCTGCGAAGGTGTAACCAGCAGATTTACAGTCTGCCCTCGTTGGCCGCTTGAGTATCTCCCCTTGCCAAAGCGGTTGCAAATATAGAAACTGTTTTAGTTTTTGCAAACTATTTAAAACAATATTTTAAAGTATTTTATAATGTATTGTAAATCTGATTTTTAAAAAACAAAGACTTTGTAAATTACTTAACAATTTCGGTATTTTGATAATCATTTTCAATCAAACCATCTTTTAAACGGATAATTCGATGCGCATGTGCAGCAATATCTTCTTCGTGTGTTACCAAAATTACGGTATTTCCTTGTGCGTGAATATCACCAAAAAGTTTCATAATTTCTACAGAAGTTTTACTATCTAGATTTCCTGTTGGTTCATCGGCAAGGATAATCGACGGATGATTTACCAAGGCACGAGCTACTGCAACACGCTGTCTTTGTCCGCCCGAAAGCTGATTGGGTTGATGATCCATTCTATCGCCAAGTCCTACTTGTTCCAAAACTTTTTTGGCACGATTGTTTCGATCTTGCTTTCCATAGCCAGCATAAATCATCGGCAAAGCCACATTATCGAGCGCTGTTGTTCTTGGCAAAAGATTAAACGTTTGAAAAACAAAGCCTATCTCTTTATTTCGCACCTCAGCCAAATCATCATCGTGCATTTGCGAAACATCTTTTCCGTTCAAAATATACGTTCCCGAAGTTGGCGTATCTAAACATCCTAATAGATTCATTAAGGTTGATTTTCCTGAACCTGAAGGCCCCATTAGCGCTACATATTCGCCTTTTTTAATTTCTAAATCAATACCTTTTAAAACGTTAATAACTTCGCTTCCAAGTAGGAAATCGCGTTTGATTTGTTTAATTTCTATGAGTGCAGACATTGATATTTATGATTGCAGATTAACATTTTTCAGATTTTCTGAATTACTTATAAGTAGAATAAATTCACATTTTGTTACAAAATTTAATTAAAAAATAAATGAAATTTGATTTTACTAATACCCGCCAAAAAAGTAACTTTGTAAAAAAATCATACAGATGAGAACAGTAGTTTTTTATGACACAGCCGATGTAACTATGGAGCAAATGATGGAAGTGTATCCAAGACATGAAGCTTTTGAAAAAGAGTTTGTTAAAACCGGAAAAGTTTTAGGTATTGGCCCGTTTTCTAATCCGGGTGAAGGTGCTATGGCTATTTTTAGCGATAGAGAAGCTGCCGAATATTTTGTGAAAAATGATCCTTTTGTACTGGAAGGAATTGTTGCCAAAGTTACCATTAAGGATTGGGTAGACGATTTGGAATAAAGCTTTAGCTATCAGAAATGATAGCTTTTTTTATACCCGAATGGTAAAGTGTTCTTTTTCTTGTTCTCGTCTAAAAAACACAAATCCCCACTGAAAAGTATCGATTGTAACTGTAACTTTTGGATGGTTTTTTATATGTTGCCAAGCTTCTTTCATTTCGTGACTCCAATGAATATCATCAAATATCCAAACAGTATCGTTGGTGGTAGTTGGCAACAAAAGTTCGAAATAGTCTAAGGTTGCTTGTTTGCTGTGGTTGCCATCAAAATAAATCAGGTCGATGGTTGATGGTTGATGGTTGATGGTTTTTAGATAATTAGAAAATTCGGTGTTAACAAAATCAATATTTTGGAAATTGAAATTTGCCATTTGTGATTTGGCAATATCTAATGTTTGTGGGCAACCTTCTAACGTTGTAATTTTTGCATTTGGATTTTGCTTCGCCTCTATTCCTAATGCCATTGCCGAAGTTGCCATGCCCAGCGAAGTTCCTATTTCGAGATTGTTTTCGGGTTGAAAATAGCGTACAACTCTAACTAATAATTTTGCTCTTTTGGAAGAAATTCCGGCATTCTTAGCTATTTGGGCAATTTGTCTTGTGTTTGATTTAAAAACTCGCGAACCAGCACCAAAATCGGTTACTTCTATACAATTTTTATTGACTAAAAGTTGTTTTCGATAGTCTTTTAAAACTTGATATTCGGGATATTTTGTTGTATCATAAAAACATTTTGTAACCAAATTAAACACAAATGGCGAATGCACTCCATGTTGGTTCGTGGAGCGAAAAAGAAATTCAAAATATGATTTTATTTGTGTTACCAAGAATCGTAAAGTTTTCGCAAAGCTACACAAAGAAAAGTTTTATTTTATTTTCTGATGTATTATTCTAATCGATAATCATCAAATTCATAGGATGTGCTTTTGCTTTTGAAATGAACAACTAAGTCTTCTTTAATAGAGTATTCATAAACTTCAACTTCTTCAGATTCGCTACTTTTTTCGTAAAACAATTTTCCTTCAGTCCACCATTTTCCTTTCTCTGTAAATGTTTGAATTTCACAATTTTGTTTAGTTGTAAACATTATAGTGTATGTTCCATTTGCATATCTATTTACAATCCAGTGCTTTTCAATTCCTTCAAATTGCTTTTCTACTTCAAATCCTTTCCAAATCCCAACCAATTTTTTATCAATAGATGGATTTGTGTTTAGTTTGAAAGAGCTAATAATAAAGATTATCCCAAAGGCAAAAAGTAATGTTTTAATTTTTGTTATCATAATTTATGTCTATTGTTTTAATATTATCTGTTAAGAATAAAAATAAAAAGTTTTCTGTCATCTTCAATTGTTCTATTTCATTTTCTTTTTCATATAAATATTTATTTTTTTTCTTTCTTTTTTTGTCTTCTTCTGAAATTCCTCCAACAATTTTTTCCATATCCTTATCCATTTCTTTTGATGATTTCAAAAATTCGTCAAACATTTTTTTATACTCATCAGTTTTTTTAAATGCTTGAAAATGGGCTACTTTTAAACTCATAAACTCATCGCTTGTAAGGCTCTTTTCTTTTTGAACTATTCCATCTTTTATTTCGATAAGATTATAATTTTCATAAATTGAACTATAGCCCATATGCACATACTCTAACATTTTACCCATTGGACAAATTAAAACACCATTATAAAAATTACATTTAAAGTTTTTTTCATTGCCAAAAATGTCGTTATAAATCGAAATAAGTTTACGATCATGCTTTCCATTTTCGTCGTAGTATTCTACTTTATAAATGTTTTCAACAACTAAATTATTATCAAGAATTTTAAAAAAAGCAATATATCCACGCCACAAACCAGTGCTTCTGCTCGTAATAAGTCCTTCTGGAATTGGTTTTCCTTCAAAATACTTTTCTAAAGGATTACATTGTAGCTTTAATGTGTCTTTTTCTGTGATTAAATAATCTGGTGTTTGCGCAGTGGCAAATAATTTATTAATAAATACTAATAAAAATAAAATTACAATTTTTTTAATCATTTTCATAAAATGAATTTATTATACAAACGTATTTTTCTTACATTTATTGTGTTACAAAAAGATTTTATTTTATTCCATTTTGGCACTTAATTCGAACCAACGCTCTTCGTTTTTTTCTAAACTGGCAATAATTTTTTGCAATTCGTTGGCTTTGGTTTCAATTTTATCATCGGCTACTTTTCCTTCAGCAAATTCATTTTCGATTTCTTTTTTCTTGTATTCCAAATCTTTAATTTCCCGTTCAATTTTTTGAAATTCTTTTTGTTCGGTAAAGCTTAAGCCTTGTTTTATTTGTTTTTCTTTCCAGTTATTTTTCTCTTTTGTTTCAGATTTTTCGGGTTCATTACTATCTTCATAAGTTCGCCAATCTGAATAATTTCCTGGGAAATCTTCTATTTCGCCATTGCCTTTAAATACAAATAAATGATCTACAATTTTATCCATAAAATAGCGGTCGTGGCTTACCACCAAAAGGCAACCCGGATAATCTAACAAGAAACTTTCGAGTACATTGAGCGTTACAATATCCAAATCATTCGTTGGTTCATCAAGAATTAAAAAATTTGGATTTTGAATTAAAACCGTACACAAATACAAGCGTTTAAGCTCGCCACCGCTCAGTTTTTCTACAAAATCATGCTGCTTTTTTCTATCAAATAAAAAACGTTCCAAAAGTCCGCCTGCCGAGATAGTCCTTCCTTTGGTAAGTGGAATATATTCGCCAAATTCTTTAATAACATCAATTACTTTTTGTTCTGGTTTTGGGTTGATACCGCTTTGGGTATAGTAACCAATTTTTATGGTATCGCCAACAATAACTTTCCCAGTATCGGGTTGTATGGTTTGCGTTAAAATATTGAGAAATGTAGATTTTCCTGTTCCGTTTTTCCCAATAATTCCCACTCTTTCGTTTCGATTAAACATATAATCAAAACTGTTGAGAATCACTTTATCTTGAAATTTTTTAGAAACTTTGTGCAATTCAATCACTTTGCTACCCATACGCTCCATGTTGATTTCCAGCTCAATAACATGTTCTTTTCTTCTGGAATGGGCTTTTTCTTTTATTACATAAAAATCATCTTGACGTGATTTTGATTTGGTAGTTCGCGCTTTAGGTTGGCGACGCATCCAATCTAATTCTTTGGTATACAAATTCTTAGCTTTATCAACCGAGGCGATTTCGCTGGCAATGCGCTCATCTTTCTTTTGTAAAAAATACGAATAGTTGCCTTTGTATTGATACATTTTTCCGTTGTCGAGTTCCAAGATTTCATTACAAACTCGCTCCAAGAAAAATCTATCGTGCGTAACCATAAAAAGTGTAATATTTTCTTTGGCAAAATAGCTTTCGAGCCATTCTATCATTTCCAAATCTAAGTGATTGGTAGGCTCATCGAGAATTAACAAATCGGGTTTATTGATAAGAATTATAGCCAATGCCAACCGCTTTTTTTGTCCGCCCGACAGGTTTTTCACCTTTAGTTTTAAATCATCGAGTTTTAATTTAAACAAAATTTGCTTGTATTGCGTTTCAAAATCCCAAGCATTATGCCTATCCATATTATCAAAAGCTTTTTGATACACTTCTTCATCTTCCGGATTTTCGAGGGCTTTTTCGTATTGTTCTATTACTTTTAGAATATCGTTATCGCTGGCAAAAATACTTTCTTCAATAGTTAATTCGCTTTGTAATTTAGGCTCTTGCGATAGAAACGCCATTTTAATATCTTTTCGTATTACCACCTGTCCACTATCGGGCATATCTTCGCCAGTAATGATTTTTAGAATCGACGTTTTTCCGGTGCCGTTTTTGGCAACAAAAGCAATTTTTTGATCTTTATTGATACCAAACGAAATGTTTTCAAACAATGTGCGTTCGCCGTAGGATTTGGATATATTTTCTACTGATAAGTAATTCATAGATGAAATTTAGAATGCTGATTTTAGAATTTAGAAATGCAAAAATAGGGTTTATTAAATTAGATTTTGATATTGGGATTTTAATAAATTATATTTGCTAATTACAAATATAAAATGCAACTATCTGTAATCATACTCAACTATAATGTGCGCTATTTTTTAGAGCAATGTATTGTAAGCGTTCAAAAGGCATTACAAAACATTGACGGCGAAATTATTGTTATCGATAACGATTCGAAAGATGACAGTTGCGAAATGGTGAAACAGCTTTTTCCAACAGTAACACTTATTGAGAACAAAGAAAATCTTGGCTTTCCCAAAGGGAATAACATTGGCGTAGCACAGGCAAAAGGCGAATACATTTGTATTTTAAATCCGGATACTGTTGTGGCTGAAGATACTTTTATCAAAATACTAAATATTGTTTATCAAACTCCCCCTTCGGGGGCTGGGGGGCTTGGCATTATCGGTTGCAAACTTATTGATGGTACGGGGCATTTTTTACCCGAAAGCAAACGCGGTATGCCTACGCCTTGGGTAGCGTTTACAAAGATTTTCGGTTTGTACAAATGGTTTCCAAAATCGAGTTGGTTCAATCAATATTATGCGCAGCATATCACCGAAAATCAATCGGGTGAAGTTGAAATTCTTGTGGGTGCTTTTATGGTCATGAAACGCGAATTGTATCTTGAAATTGGTGGCTTCGACGAAAATTGTTTTATGTATTCAGATGATATTGATTTGAGTTATATGGTCTTACAAAAAGGTTTCAAAAACTACTATTTTGCCGATACTACCGTGATACATTACAAAGGAGAAAGCACAGTACGCGACGGTTTGTATATGAAACGTTTTCAAGAAGCAATGAATTATTTTTATGGAAAACATTTCAAAAAATCGATGGTTTTTGATGTTATGATGCGTGTGGGAACGTATGCTTTTTCGCTCTTAAAAAAGAAACAGCAAAAAAATACAGCTTTTATTCCCGAAGAACGAATAGTATTTTCAAAAAATCCTGAGTTTAAAGATTTAAAAAATGTAAAGCAGCTTTTTTCTTTTGAGGATTTTAAAAATTCTCATAAAAACACCGAAATTATTTTTGATACAGATAGTTTTCAATTTGCTGAAATTATGGCATTTATGGAGAAAAATAAATGTAAAAACATGGCATTTAAAAATTATATTCCACAAACCAATTTCTTAATTGGTAGTAATAGCGCAAACGATTTAGGAGAAATATTTTTTTTGTAAAAACTAAAAATCCTGCTTAATAATTTCTAAATTTGCAACCACATAATTAAAAACGGTCAATCTTTTAAAAATATGGCAAAGTTTGAATTGAAATTACCCAAAATGGGCGAAAGCGTTGCAGAAGCAACCATTACCAACTGGCTGAAAAATGTAGGCGACAAAATAGAACAAGACGAAGCTGTGTTGGAAATTGCAACCGATAAAGTAGATAGCGAAGTGCCGAGCGAAGTTTCGGGGATTTTGGTAGAGCAACTTTTCGGTAAAGATGATGTGGTAAAAGTAGGTCAAACGATTGCTATTATTGAAACCGAAGGCGGCACATCTGTAGAAATTCAAACTCCAAAGACAGAAACTGTAGCTGCTGTTGCTACCGAAATTCAACAAACTGTAGAAACTGCCAAACAAACCGTTGCACCAGCAGATTTTTCGGGTTCTGATAAATTTTATTCGCCATTAGTAAAAAATATCGCGCAGCAGGAAAATGTTTCGTTACAAGAATTAGACAATATTGCTGGAACTGGCAAAGATGGTCGTGTTACCAAAGATGATATTTTAAAATTTGTTGAAAACAGAAAATCGGAAAGTTCAGTTGCTGAAACTCCAAAAGTACAACAAGTAGCAACAGTAACCGAAACTACGAACATAAAACCTGAAACTACTCCTTCTGCTCCTCCATCTGTAAATGGTGGCGACGAAATTATCGAAATGGACAGAATGCGCAAACTCATCTCAAAATACATGGTTGAGTCGGTGCAAACATCGGCGCATGTGCAATCGTTTATTGAGGTTGATGTTACCAATATTGTAAAATGGCGAGATAAAGTTAAAAACGCATTCGAAAAACGCGAAGGCGAAAAACTTACCTTCACTCCTATTTTTATGGAAGCGGTTGCCAAAGCATTAAAAGATTTTCCAGGGATGAATATTTCTGTAGAAGGAGATTATATCATTAAGAAAAAAGCAATTAATTTGGGTATGGCAGCTGCTTTACCAAATGGAAATCTTATTGTTCCAGTAATTAAAAATGCCGATCAACTTAATTTGGTTGGAATGGCAAAAGCGGTAAACGATTTGGGTAATCGTGCTAAGGCAGGAAAACTAAAACCAGACGATACTGTGGGCGGAACTTATACGGTAACCAACGTTGGAACTTTTGGTTCTGTTTTTGGAACACCAATTATCAACCAACCACAAGTAGGGATTTTAGCATTGGGCGCTATTAGAAAAGTGCCAGCCGTTATTGAAACTCCCGAAGGCGATTTTATAGGCATTCGTCAAAAAATGTTTTTATCACATTCGTACGACCACCGAGTTGTAGATGGCGCATTAGGCGGAAGCTTTGTAAAAAGAGTTGCCGATTATCTTGAAGCTTGGGATATTAATAGAGAAATATAAGTTGTACTAAAACTTTTTAAAAACCATATAAGTCATTTGAGAACTTTTAAAACTTTTATGATTTATATGGTTTTTACATTTTAAGAATATATAAAAATGGAACTAAAACTCAATCGTCCAATCTGTTTTTTTGATTTAGAAACAACAGGAATCGACATTACCAAAGATCGTATTGTAGAAATTTCGGTACTTAAAGTTTTTCCTAACGGAAACAAAGAAAGCAAAACATGGCTGGTAAATCCGCAAATGCCAATTCCTGCACATGCCACTGCTGTTCACGGAATTACAAACGAAAAAGTAGCCAACGAACCAACTTTTACAGAATTGGCTCCAACCGTGCACAGTATGATAAAAGATGCTGATTTGGCGGGTTTCAATTCCGACCGATTTGATATTCCGTTATTGGCTGAAGAATTGTTGCGAGCTGGTGTTGATTTTGATATGAAAAACAGAGTTTCGGTAGATATTCAAACTATTTTCCATAAAAAAGAAGAACGAACACTAAGTGCCGCTTATAAATTTTATTGCAACCAAAGTCTTGAAAATGCCCACAGTGCCGAAGCCGATACAAACGCTACCTACGAAATTCTAAAAGCGCAACTTGATAGATACACCGATTTGGAAAACGATATGAAAACTTTATCGGAATATACCACACGAAAAAAAGCAGTAGATTTTGCTGGATTTATCGCTTTGAATGATAAAGGTCAAGAAATATTCACTTTTGGAAAATACAAAAACCGATTGGTAGATGAAATTTTCGATACCGATTCTGGGTATTATGGTTGGATTCAAAACGCTGATTTCCCGTTATATACCAAAAAAGTTTTAACAGCCATCAAACTAAGAAAATTAAATACCAAATAAGAAATTAAGGAAAAGCGAATATTATTTAGAAATGAAAATAATTTGTATTGGACGCAATTATGCCGACCACATAACCGAATTAAATAACGAAAAACCAACCGAACCTGTTATCTTTTTAAAACCCGATACAGCGGTTTTACCCAAACAATTTCCGTTTGTAATTCCGGAGTTTTCAAATGATATTCATTATGAAGTTGAAGTGTTGGTAAAAATCAATAAAGTAGGAAAATACATTGATGAGAAATTTGCTCATAAATATTACGACGAAATTGGTTTGGGAATAGATTTCACGGCAAGAGACCTACAGCAAAGACTTAAAGAGAAAGGATTACCTTGGGAGAAAGGAAAAGCATTTGATAATTCGGCAGTTATTGGCGAATTTTTACCCAAAAATTCGTGGACTTCATTAAAAAATATTAATTTTGAGTTACATAAAAACAACGAAGTAGTTCAAAAAGGAAACACTGCTTTGATGTTATGGAATATAGATCAAATTATTGCATACGTTTCGCAATATTTTACATTAAGAACCGGCGACATCATTTTTACAGGTACACCACAAGGCGTTGGCGCTATTGCCGAAAATGATATTCTTGAAGGTTTTATAGAAGGAAAATCAGTATTTAAAATAGATGTAAAGTAATGTCTTTATTCTACAATTTAACTAAGGTTTACGAAGTTTCAGCCGACATTGGTTTTGTGAAACAAATTGTAGCTATGTATCTTAGCGAAATACCCGTAGATGTACTTAAAATAGAAGAAGGAATTAATGAAATCGACTATAAAAAAACCTATGCTTTTGCCCACAAAATAAAAGCAACATTAGATTTATTGGGCATGCACCCAGCCTACGACAACATTCTAAAAATTGAAAATTGGACAAAAATGGAAGGCAAAATTGAGGAAGTTTTACCAATTTTCAATCAAGTAAAAGAGCAAGTAATAGAAGTTGCTCGCGAATTAAAAAAAGACTTTCCATAATTTTAAATGAAAGCAACTATTATAACCATTGGCGATGAAATTCTCATTGGTCAAATTATCGATACAAATTCGGCATATATCTCAAAAGCATTAGACAAAATTGGTATTCAAACCCATGAAATGATTTCTATTTCAGACGAAAAAGAACACATTTTAAAGACATTCAATCAATATCAAAATAATGCCGATATTGTCATAATCACTGGTGGTTTGGGCCCAACAAAAGATGATATCACAAAAAAAACTTTCTGTGAATACTTTGATGATTATTTGGTAATAAATCAAGAAGTATTAGACCATGTTACAGTATTAATAGAACAATATTTTAAACGTCCGATAAGTCAAATAAATAAAGACCAAGCGCTTGTACCATCAAAATGTCAGGTACTTTTCAACAAATTAGGAACTGCACCCGGAATGTGGATGCAAAAAGAAAATACGATTTATGTTTCGCTACCTGGTGTGCCGTATGAAATGAAACATTTGATAGATGAAGTTCTCATACCAAAACTCATAAAAGAGTTTAATAGACCCTATATTGTACACAAAACAATTCTTACCTATGGACAAGGCGAAAGTTTGGTTGCCGAACGCATAGAACAATGGGAAAACAACTTGCCAAATTTTATCAAACTTGCCTATTTGCCATCACCAGGCAGAGTTCGCTTGCGACTTACTGCTCGTGGAAACAATAAAGAAATACTCGAAAACGCAATCTCTGAAAATGTTATAGCATTAGAAAAAATTATATCGGATATAATCGTTGGTTATGATGATAACGAAACTATTGAAGTCGTTGTTGGCAAAAAACTTGCACAATTACAAAAAACCATAGCAACAGCCGAAAGTTGCACTGGCGGAAAAATAGCATCAATTATTACATCTGTAGCTGGAAGCTCAACTTATTTCAAAGGAAGCATTGTAGCCTACGGCACTGATAGTAAAGAAAATATTTTACAAATAGACAAACAAATAATTGAAAAGTATAGTGTAGTAAGCGCCGAAGTTGCCAAAGCTATGGCAGAAAGTGTCCAAAAAATATGTAAAACCGACTTCGCAATCGCTACAACTGGAAACGCAGGACCACAAAAAGGCGACTCCGATGCCGAAATTGGCACCGTTTTTATAGCCCTTGCTACATCAAGTCAAACCATAGTAGAAGAATTTAATTTTGGACAACCACGTGAAAAAGTGATAGATAGAGCTGTAAATAAAGCACTTGAAATGCTACTAAAAGAAATTTAAAAAAATATTTAAAATATATTTGTGAAAATGATATAAATAATATTATCTTTGCACCTCGATTTTGAATAACGATAAAAGAAAAGCAAAATGTCAAGAGTTTGTAGTCTTACAGGTAAAAGAGCAATGGTTGGAAACAATGTTTCGCATGCTATGAATAAAACCAAAAGAAAATTCTCAGTAAACTTGGTTAAGAAACGTTTTTACATCGCTGAAGAAGATAGATGGATTACGCTAAGAGTAGCTGCTTCAACCATTAAAACAATTAACAAAAAAGGTATTGCTGCCGTATTGAAAGATGCTAAAGCAAAAGGATTTATATAATCTTTAAACCATTTAAATAAAGCAACAATGGCAAAGAAAGGTAACAGAATTCAGGTAATATTAGAGTGTACAGAGCATAAAGAATCAGGTATGCCAGGAACATCTCGATATATAACTAAAAAGAACAAAAAAAACACTCCAGACAGACTTGAGTTAAAAAAATTCAACCCAATCTTGAAGAGAATGACTGTTCATAAAGAAATTAAATAATTTAGAAATTTACGCATAAATTTCATAAAAAAACATTTAAGTCATGGCAAAGAAAACCGTAGCAACCTTACAAACAGCTTCAAAAAGATTGACAAAAGCTATTAAAATGGTAAGATCTCCAAAAACTGGTGCTTATACATTTGTTGAAAGCATCATGTCTCCAGAAGAAGTTGATGAGTATTTAAAAAAGAAATAATGCTTTTCTATTAGCATAAATAAGCTACTTTCATATTGAGAGTAGCTTTTTTCTTTTATATTTGTATCACCCAATAAGGAATTTATACCCATGAGTTTTTTTAAAAAACTATTTTCATCAGAAAAAAAAGAAACTTTAGATAAAGGTTTAGAAAAAACCAAAACTTCTTTTTTATCCAAACTTACTAAAGCCGTAGCTGGTAAATCTAAAGTTGATGACGAAGTACTCGATAATCTCGAAGAAATTCTTGTATCATCAGATGTTGGTGTAAACACAACTTTAAAAATTATTGAGCGAATCGAAGATCGCGTCTCAAAAGATAAATATCTTGGCACTGCCGAATTAAATCAAATTCTTAGAGAAGAAATAGCCTCATTATTATCTGAAACCAAATCGGGCGAAGAAACCGAATTTACAATTCCAGCAAACAAAAAACCTTATGTAATAATGGTAGTGGGTGTAAATGGCGTAGGAAAAACCACAACCATTGGTAAATTGGCAAATCAGTTCAAAAATGCAGGCTACAAAGTGGTCTTGGGTGCTGCCGATACCTTTAGAGCTGCTGCCATAGATCAGTTACAAATATGGGCAGATCGTGTGCAAGTTCCTATTGTAAAACAGCAAATGGGTAGCGATCCTGCATCAGTAGCTTATGATACATTGCAAAGCGCTGTTGCACAAAATGCCGATGTGGTAATTATTGATACAGCGGGTCGTTTGCACAATAAAATTGGTTTGATGAATGAGCTCACGAAAGTGAAAAACGTAATGCAAAAAATTATACCCGATGCGCCACACGATGTACTTTTGGTTCTTGATGGTTCTACAGGGCAAAATGCTTTTGAACAAGCTAAACAATTTACGGCTGCTACAGAAGTAAGTTGCCTTGCCGTTACAAAACTTGATGGTACAGCCAAAGGCGGTGTTGTAATAGGCATTTCAGATCAATTCCAAATTCCTGTTAAATATATTGGAGTAGGTGAAGGAATTAATGATTTGCAAGTGTTTAATAAATACGAATTTGTAGATAGTTTTTTTAAATAAAATTTATGCTAAATAAAGTATTCTCTTATCTCAAAAATATACCAACAAAATATTTATTCATTGGTGGGATTGTATTAATTATTATTTCAAAATTTACTGAAATCAAATTTGAAACTATCGCACTTTTTTTCCAGCTAATAAGTTTTGTACTTATACTTTGGGGATTTATACGATTATCCAATAAAAAGATAAAGTAACACTAAAAAGAGTAAACAAAAGTTTGCTCTTTTTTATTTAGTAAAAATTAAAACTAATGAAGTGCCATTTTGGATTTTTTTATCCAATGAAACGGAACAACTAATGGCTTTTGCCATATCCCGAATTAAATGCAATCCTAAACCCGATTTTATTCCTGTAACTTCGGTTTCATCATAAAGCGCTTTGAATTGTTCCAAATCGGCGCCTTTTCCGTTATCGGTTATGGATATAAAACTTTGATTATTTTCTTGCCAAGCTTTTAAAATAATTTTTGGATTTTCGATATTTTCTGTTGCTTTTATGGCATTGGCAGTTAAATTTCTGATAATGGTTTTTAGATAGTTTTCATCTGTAACCAAAACAATATTATCTTGATTTTCAAATAATAATTCTATCATTTCGAAACTCGAAAAATGAGTTTTTATATCGTCAAAAACTCTTGAAATGAAAACTTGCTTGGGTTGTGGCTTAAAGTTTTCCATTTGGCTTTTGCTCCATTGCAAAATATCTTCCATAGAATTTAAAAGATTTTCGGCGCCAATTATTGTTTTATTATGCATCTGTTTGGCAGTTTCTTCATCTAATAAATCTGGATTTTCACTTTGCAACTGTAAAAAATTGACCAAATTGGCAACTGGCGCTCGCAAATCGTGATTTAAAATACTAAAAAATCGGGTTTTGGCTTTGTTGGCTTGGTCGAGTTCGGAGTTTAAAAGTTGCAATTTTTCATTGGTTTTTTTTCGATTGCGACTTTGGTAATATAGTAAACCTCCTATTATGCCTAATAAAACAAGACCTGAAATGAAAAAGTATTTTTGTTTTTCTTTTGTAGCCAATTTTAATTTATTATATTGAATTTGCTTATCTCGCAATTCTAATTCTTTGGCACTTTCGAGAGCTGCTATTTTATTTTTATTTTTTTGAGAATAAATAGAATCGTTTAATTTATTTCGCAATTTTAAATTTTCGTAAGCCATACGATAATTTCCGCGATAAGCTTGTAATTCGGATAATGAGCCGCTATAATAAAGTAAGGAGTTTAGATTATTTTTTTTCTTTGCTACCGATAAACATTTAGAATAATATTCTTCTGCACTTTTTAATAATTCTTCTTTTACTTTGGGAATTTTTGGATTCTTTATTTGAGCAATCAACCCGTCGCTTTTTGCAAAATCAAAATATGTGTAAGCAATATTGCCCAAATTTGTGATAGACATCATGTTTTCGGGAGCAATTTTATCCCAAATTTCTTGGGCTTCTAATTCCATATCTATTAACTTTGATAAATTGTCTTCAAAGCATAATGACCAATTTGTTAAAACCCATGCTTTTCCATGTTCATTTTTTATTTTAACAAATAAGTTAAATGCATTTTCAAAATATTTATTGGCTAATATTAATTCATTTTTTAATCTATAAACTTCACCTATTGCGGCTATTAAATATGCTTTTTCTGTAATGTTTTTATCTATTTGTTTCGTTTTTAAACCTTTAAATCCATAAACTAATGCTTTGTCGAAATCATTTTGATCGCAATAAGACATTGCTAATCCGTGATAACTTTTCTGAACTAAAATGAAATTTTTTGTTTTTTCGGCTAAATCAATCGTTTTAAAAAAATATTTTACGGTATTAACATAATCCGATTTTCTTTGAAAAATTAAGGCATTATTAAAATAATTATTGGCTAATTCTGCTTCATTTTTTAGCGCTTTATTTATTGTTATAGAATTATGGTTTAGTTTTTCGGCTGTATCAAAATCTGTTTTATAAATTGCTACAAGTGCAAGAGTTGCTTCGGATTTAGCCAAATATTCTCTAGATTTAGATTTTACAGCCAATTCCATTAATTCGTCTGCTAAAGTTGCGGCAGTATCTATATTGAAATTTGCAATTCTTTCAATTTCTTTTCTTTTTTTTTCAAAAAGAATTTTATCAAACTTATTTTGAGCAAATAAATTAAGTGTTATCAAAAAAACCAGTACAAAATAAAATTTACTCATATTAAGTTATTTATGGTGTCTTTGTAACTTCTTCCTATAGGAACCAAAAAACCGTTTTTTAATTCAATTTCTTGGCTTTCAATTTTCTGGATAAATTGTTTTTGAACGGCATAACTGCGATGAACTCGCACAAACGATTGAAATTTTTCGTCTTGTAAAAGTTCGCCAAGGTTGGATAACACACAATGTCGTTTGGCTTCGGTAACAATAATTGTATAATTTTTTAGTGCTTCTAAATAGAGTATTTCGTGCAGTTTTATTTTAACTTGGCTATGTCCGGTTTTTACAAAAACTACATCGCCACCAATGGTGGATTCGAACAAACTGGCTTTTTCTTTGATTTCCATAAATTCTGTTAATCGTAGCATCATTTGTTCGAAACGCGGAAATTTAAACGGCTTTACAATAAAGTCTAAGGTTTGTAACTCGTAGGTTTCGGCAGCACTTTCGGTATGTGAAGAAATAAAAACACAAACCGGTATTTCATCTGCTTTTTTGCGCAGATCCAACCCTGTTTTTCCAGGCAATTCGATATCCAAAAAAGCTATATCTACTGCATTATTCTCTAAAAATTGTAATGCACTTTCGGCATTATCAAAAATACCGACTATTTGCAATGACGAAAATCTTTTTGCATACGAAACGACCAATAGTCTATCTATTTCGTCATCATCAACTATGATACAGTTATAACGTTGCATAAAATTAATTCTACAAATCCACCCAAATATAGAACTTTTCTTTCAAAAAAAACATTCGTGTATTAAAAATGTCGTTTGTCCTTTTGTGGTTTTGTCGTTCTCAGTATTACAAGAAATTTGCTCCATCAACTACTAAAAATTAAATTATTATGACGAACACTTGTACAACACCGATAGCGCAAGACTATTATCAGTATATCGGAAAATTATTTTCTGATTCGAATACGGCTACTTTGGTTATTAACCAAGCCATTGTAAGAAAACAATTTAAGCGCTTGCAGCATCTTTTACCACAGTGCGAACATCATTATGCTGTAAAGGCTGGACCTCATAAAGGAATTATTCATGAAATAAAATCGTGTGATGGCTATTTTGATATTGCATCAACTGGCGAGTTATCATTGTTAAAAAAATCAGGAATTCCTTCATCAAAAATTATTCATACACATCCTATAAAATCAAAAATTGAAATTGAAAACTGTATAGAAGCCGGAATAAAAATCTTTGTTGTTGATAATTTTGAGGAATTGCAAAAGTTTGAAAATCATAAAGATAAAGTAAATTTATTAGTAAGAATTTCATTTTGTAATGATGAAGCATCTATTCAACTTTCATCAAAATTTGGAATGCCTATTGAAAATGCACAAAACTTTATAATAGATGCAAATAAAAAAGGGTATACTATAGAAGGTATTAGTTTTCATGTGGGTAGCCAAATGAAAGGTAGCAGAGCATTCGTAAACGTTATCGAAAAATGTAATGAAATTTATTCTGAATTACGTTTGCAAAATATACATTTAAAAACCTTAGATATTGGCGGCGGATTTCCGTGTGGCTTATCCGAAATTGAAGAAATTCAGTTTTTTAAACCGATAGATGTAGCACTCAACAACTTTATCGAAAATGTACGATTTATTACCGAACCCGGACGCTATATTGTAAGCGAAGCTGCCCCTTTGATAGCAAATGTTGTAGCTAAAAAACAACAAGAATCCGCTTGTATTTATTACATAAACGAAAGTATTTATAACTCCTTTTCTAATAAAGTTTTTGATTTGTTTGATAAAGTACAACTCTATTTTCCAAATCAAAAAAACGAATCAAAATCGATGCAACCAGCTTTGGTTTATGGCAATACCTGCGATTCCTTTGATAAAATATACGATGGCGTACTATTGCCAAATTTAGAAATTGGCGAACAAATTTTGTTTTCCAATATGGGAGCATATACCTTTGCTTCTAAAACCGAGTTTAATATGTTAGAAAAAACAAACGTAGAAATTATAGATATTGCATTATGAAAGGATACCTTTTTTTGATACTCACAGTTATTTTAGAAACACTGGCAATTATTCTTATGAAATTGGCACATGGCGGTACAAATAAAATGTATCTTACTTTGGCAATTATTTGTTTTTCGGCTACTTTCTTTTCATTAACTACAGCTTTAAAATATTTGCCAATGGGTTATACCAATGCCATTTGGGCTGGTTCTAGTACAGTTTTGGTTTGCCTTATTGGATTTCTGTTTTTTGAAGAAAAACTCAGCATAAAAGAAATCTTCTTTTTGTGTTGTATTATAGTTGGTTTGGTAGGGCTCAACTTTTATGGCAAAGGAAAATAAATTATTCCTTCATCAAAATTTACAAAAATGCTACACTAAAATGTAGCATTTTTATTTACTAAATGTCGTTCGTGTATTAAAAATGTCGTTTGTCCTTTTTGGATTTTATTGTGAAACTTATTAATTGAAATTTGTGGCATCAACCACTAAAATTAATTCCAATGAAAAAATGCTATCTCTTATTACTGTGGATTACTGCCATAGGATATTCGCAAGTGGGAATCAATACCACAATGCCAGATGCTCTGCTCGACATTAAATCGAGCAATCAAGCAACACCTGCAAACACTGACGGAATTTTAATTCCGAAAATTGATGCTTTCCCTACAACCAACCCAACAGCTGCACAAAACAGTATGATGGTTTACTTAACTACAACTTCTGGCACCAACCAACCCGGATTTTATTATTGGGATAATGTCACTACAACCTGGAAAGGTCTTGGAGGAAGTATTGGTTGGGGCTTAACTGGAAATGCTGGTACAAACGCAACAGCTAATTTCATAGGAACAACCGATGATAAAGATATTGTGTTCAAAAGAAATAATATCAAAGCCGGATTAATAAATGCTGCCAGTAATAATACCGCTTTTGGTGTTTCGACTTTAAATGCAAACACTACCGGAAGTGAAAATACAGCTATAGGAAAAGATGCTTTAACAGCAAATACTTGGGGTTCTTATAATACAGCAATTGGCTATCAAACATTAACCAGTAACACGACTGGGGATGCAAATGTTGCTTTGGGCATTAATGCTTTAAAAAGTAATACTATTGGAACAAACAATATTGCTTTAGGAAATAATTCTCTGACTAATAATCTAAAAGGAGAATACAATATTGCGTTGGGAAATTATTCATTGGCAAATAATGGTTCAGGAAATTTTAACACAGCTGTTGGAAGTTATTCCTTATTCTCTCAGAATTTTGGAAATGGCGGTGTTTCTTATGATACTAATAATGTAGCTGTTGGAGGGAGTGCTTTATTTTATAACAATCCTACTGCCACAACCAATGGAATAAATAATACGGCTATTGGCAATTTTGCCTCACATCTAAACACTACCGGATTTAACAATACTGCTTTAGGCTATGGATCTTTATACCGCAACACAACCGGAAGCTCTAATGTAGCATTAGGTTATCTAGCCGGTTATTATGAATCTGGCTCTAATAAACTTTACATCGAAAATTCTAACTCTACTGCACCACTCATATATGGCGAATTTGATAATGATATTGTAAAAGTAAATGGTACCGTTAAAGTAAATTTAACCGCTGCAGATGCTGAAGAAATGCAAGTTAAAAACACAAACATTTATACCCATGCAAATGGTTATCAAAATTTTGGTAGTGGTGGCAATTCGTTCATTATTTCATCTCGCGATGGTATAGCAGATTCAGGAGGAATACATGGTGATGGAAATGCTTTAACCCTTTGGGCTCCAGGAGATGCTCAACAAAATCAAACTGCTGCATTGGTCTATTTTTTAGATGAAGATTGGTTTGATGCCACTACAAACGCTTATGATAACACCGCTCTAAAATCATATATAACTCCTGCTGGAAATTATGTTCAAATTTCTGATAAAAACAAAAAAGAAAATATTGTTAAATTAACAAACGCAATAGACAAGATTTCCCAAATCAATGGCTATACCTATCAATTCAAATTAGCACCAAGCGAAATAGAAAAAGGCGATAAACCTATAAAATCAAGTGGCGTAATAGCACAAGAAATAGAAAAAGTTTTGCCAGAAGCTGTACAAAAAAATGATAATGGCGATTACTTTGTAGATTATGCTGCAATAACTCCGTTATTAATTGAAGCTATAAAAGAACAAAACGATAAAATCCAATTATTAGAAAATCGTTTAAAAATGATTGAAGAAAAATTGGGTAAATAAAAAAAAGACTTCTATTCAGAAGTCTTTTTTGCATGTATCAATAACTCATTTCAACAATTTCTTGTACTTTTTCGGGTGTGATGTTTTGGCGTTCGCCAAGAGCCAACCACCCACGTTCTTTAAATCTATTCACAATAAAATCGGCTGTGTGTTGGAAATCTTCTGTGTTTTCAGATAATTTGGTTTTCATTCCCATTGTATGGAAAAATTCTACCGTCTTTTCGATAGCGTTATTGGCAATCTCATCATCAGTTCCTGATAAATTCCAAACTCTTTTGCCATATTGTGTCAGCTTTTCTTTTTTGGTTTCAAACATTACTTTGTACAAATTTGGAGCGATAATTGCCAGCGTTCTTGCGTGATCGATACTATACAAAGCGGTAAGCTCATGTCCTATCATGTGCGTTGCCCAATCGCTTGGAACACCTTTTTGTATCAACCCATTAAGTGCCATAGTACAACACCAAACAAAGTTGGAAGCCAATTTATAATCGGTTGGATTTTCTACCACACCTGAACCAATTTCTATTAATGTTTGAAGGATACTTTCTGAAATTCGGTCTTGTAGCAAACCATCGTGAGTATAGGTAAGATACTGTTCCATGACGTGCGTAAAGGCATCTACTACTCCATTTTGAAGCTGTCTTTTGGGCAACGATTCTATAACTGTTGGATCTACAATTGAAAATTTTGGAAACAGTGCACTACCACCCAAAGTGAGTTTGTCTTGCGTTGCAGCAATGGTAACCACTGCGCCCGAATTCATTTCGCTTCCTGTAGCGGGCAACGTCAGTACTGTTCCAAACGGAACTACATTAGCTCCTTCTTTAAATAAAATTCGTTTTCTTAAAATGTTGGCAGCGTCGCCTTGGTAATGTACCGCCGCAGATATAAATTTCGTACCGTCTATTACACTACCTCCACCAACTGCCAAAATAAAACCAACATTTTGCTCACGGATAATTGCTACCGCTTTCATCAAAGTTTCAAAATGTGGATTGGGTTCGATTCCGCCAAACTCTACAATTTCAAAATTTTGTAAAGCTGATTTTACTTGCTCATAAACTCCGTTTTTAAAGATACTACCACCACCATACGTTATCATGATTTTGGTGTTTGCTGGTATTAACTCGGTTAATTTGGCTATTTGTCCTTTTCCGAAAATATAATTTACCGGATTGTATAATTCAAAATTGGTCATTTTTTAGGATTTAATTATTTAGATGCAAATTTACAAATTGAATTGCGGAACAAATTGTAATAGAATGTTAAGAATTTTTATCGAGAACCAAAACATTTTTGGCAAGGGTTTTAAATCGTACACCGTTATCTTGCGTTACAGTAATTGTGAGATGCCCGGTTTTACTCATATTTAAATCTGATACCGAACCTGATTTGCCTTTATGTGTTCCGGCAATTACTTGGCAATAATCTCCATTTTTTAAGTTTTCAAAAGAATTCACTAAAATTACTTTTTATAAAAATTATTATGATCAATGTATTCCCACACTTTTTCGGGAAGCATTGGTTTTACATTTTTCTTATTTTTAATGCTTTCGCGAATAAGTGTTGATGAAAGTTCGATAATGGGTGTATCGGTTTTATGTATTTTTTGATGATTAGTAAACTGCGGATTTACATCGCCAGAATGTAATCTTGGATATACATAAATATCATAATTTTCTATAATGAATTCGTAGTTTTTCCATTTGTGTAAGGAATTCAAATTGTCTTCGCCCATAATTAAAGAAAAATTATGTTGCGGAAATTTTTCCTTTAAATAAGCTAATGTATTTACTGTATAATTGGGTTGCGGTAACTTAAACTCTATATCCGAAGGAAAAATTTTTGTATATTCTTCGGTTGCTAAATGTACCATGTGCAAACGCTGATTATCATTAAGCAACGAGCTTTTTTCTTTATGCGGATTGTGTGGCGTAACTACCAACCAAATTTGTTCTAAAGCTGAATTTTCTGCTAAATGATTGGCAATAATCATATGCCCTATGTGAATAGGATTAAAACTACCAAAAAACAATCCGATTTTCATTTTTTTAGAGATTAGTAAAAGGTCTTTAGTAATTAGTGTTTTTTATAAATTGCTTAACCAATTCATACGCTTCAGCTTTGGCAATATCTAAATCGTAATTTTTAATTATTACATCAAATTGTGGAGCCGTTGCAAGCTCTACATGCGCTTTAGCAATTCGCATATTGATTTTTTCTTCGGTTTCGGTAGAGCGTTCTTTTAATCGACGTTTGAGCTCATCTACACTTGGTGGTTTTACAAAAACGGCAAGCGTTTCGTTTGGAAATTTCTTTTTAATTCGCAATCCGCCAGCCACATCTATATCAAATATGACATGTTTGCCCATTGCCCAAATACGTTCTACTTCGGTTTTTAATGTACCATAAAAATTGTCTCGATACACTTCTTCCCACTCGATAAAATCTTCGGCTTTGATATGCTTTTTAAATTCTTCTAAAGAGATAAAATAATAATCGGTTCCGTTTATTTCTGTTCCTCGCAAGGCTCTTGTGGTACACGATACCGAAAACTCTAAATCGAGTTCGGGTTGTGCCAATAAATGCCTCACAATAGTGGTTTTTCCTGATCCTGATGGCGCTGAGAATACAATTAGTTTTCCGTTCATAATTTTGCAATAGGCAATAGGCATTAGGCAAAAAGCTTATAGCCTAAGGCGTTATAAAACATTTAATACTTGTTCTTTTATTTTTTCGAGTTCGTCTTTCATCATAACTACCAATTTTTGCATTTCGGTATGGTTTGATTTGGAACCCATGGTGTTGATTTCGCGTCCCATTTCTTGAGTAATGAAACCTAATTTTCTACCATTGGCTTCGTTTCTGGCAAGTGTTTCTTTAAAATAATTCAAATGATTTTCGAGTCGTACTTTTTCTTCAGTAATATCGTATTTTTCTAAATAAAATATCAATTCTTGTTCAAAACGATTTTCATCAACTTGTGTTTTGAGTTCATCTAATGATGTTCGCAAGCGATTTTTTACTGTTTCTACCCTTTCTTGGTCGTAACTCAACGCTTCGTTCATAAACGATAATATGTTGGCAATTCGTAACTGAAATTCTTTCTCAAGCGAAAGTCCTTCATCTTTTCTAAAACTTTGAATGTTTTTTATAGCTTCGTCTATAACTGTTTCAATTTGTTCCCATTCTTTTTCATCAACATCTTCGCGTTCGGTTTTAAGTGCATCGGGCATTCTTACTGCCATTTTCATCAGTTCGGTTTCATCGGCATTAGGCAAAATAGCTTTCATTTGATTGATATATTCTCGAATGATGGGTGCATTAACTTTTGATGAAGTTTCTTCGCCAGTAATTTCTACAAATATTGAAAAATCGACTTTTCCACGTTCTAATTGCTGCGAAATTTTGTTTCGAATTCCCAACTCCATTTCTCTGTAACTCAGTGGCATTCTGGTGTTTAAATCTAATCCTTTACTATTGAGCGATTTAATTTCTATTGTTATTTTTTTTGTTGGTAATTGCAATGTTGCTTTCCCAAATCCCGTCATCGATTGTATCATATCTTCTTTAAATAGAATTCAAATATATTAAATTGTTTGTTAGAAATTTATGAAAAGTGATAGCGAAATTAGTGTTTTACAGAATGTTTTGATTAACAAATAGATACCAAACACTATTTTGCCTCTACTCTTTTCTGTGTTACTAAATATACGCCAACAAAAATTAAAGCTGCCGAAATGATTTTTATTATATTAATATCATCTTTGCCTAAACTTACCGCAAAAATTGAGGCAAAAAGTGGTTGCAAATAAATGAATACCGCAACTGTTGTTGGTTTTAATTCGCGCATAGAAACTAAGTTTAACAAATACGTTAGAAAAGTAGAAAAAATGACTACAAATCCTATTTTCCAAAGAATATCAAACGGCATTGTGTGCCAATCGATAGCTTTAAATTCATTCCAACCAAATGGCAAAACCATGATAAATCCAAAAGTGTAAATCCATTGTACAAACGAAAAAGCATTGTATTTATCCATTAATTTTTTTACCAAAATCAAATAAAAAGCATACGAAACTGCATTAACAAATACCAAGAAATTTCCCAACATGGCATTGGATGCGTTTACCATTGATTTTCCGTATAAAATAAGAAGTAAAGTTCCGGCAAGTCCTAATAAAATTCCTGTTGTTTTTTGAAATGACAAGCGATCTTTCATAATAATTGCCGAAAGTACCAACACAATCATTGGTGTCGTAACCATAATTACAGCGCCCATAATTGGCGAAGTATAGCTTAATCCTTTAAAAAAAGTTAGCATATTGAATGCTATTCCAAAAAATGAACAGGCAATAATTCGCAAGAAATCTTTTCGAGCGATTTTTTCTGTTTTTACAAATAAAGTAACCAGCCAAAACAAAAGCATTGATCCGCCTACTCGCATGGTAATAAACCCGAATGCATCTACAAATTTTGGCATTACATCTTTGGCAATCGTAAATGTAACACCATATAATATTGATACTAAAGTCGCGGCAAGCAAAGCCCAATTTCGCTTACTCATTGTGTAAACAATTTATAGCGTTTTGAACCGTTTTTGAGCTATTACCAACAAAAATTTTATCTTCGATAATTATTACCGGACGATTTAAAAAAGTATAATGTTCCAGTATGTAGCGTTTAAAATCAGCTTCGGTAAGATTTTCGTCTTTTAAGCCCATTTCTTTGTACAACTTGGCTCGTTTGCTAAACAAAGTTTCATAACTTCCGGTTAGGGCAAACATTTCATCGAGTTGCTTTACCGTGATTGGTTCTTCTTTAATATCTTGAAAAATAAATCCCGAAGTGTTGGGTAATGATTTTATGATTCTTTTGCAAGTATCACACGTTTTTAGGTAATAAATCTTTTTCATTATTCGTCTTTAAACCAACTGGAATACATTACATAATTATTAGAAATTCGTTCAATTTCTCCAGCAAATTCAGATTGACTTATTTCTTTTACTTTTTTAGCAGGAATTCCCGCATAAATAGTGCCTTGCTCAACTCTTGTTCCTTGCGTTACGACAGCACCAGCTGCAATAATACTATTACTTTCTACCACACAGCCATCCATAACAATAGCACCCATTCCTATCAATACATTATCTTGAATAGTACAACCATGAACAATGGCATTATGCCCAATCGAAACATTATTTCCAATAACAGTAGCATGTTTTTGATAGGTACAATGTATCACTGCTCCATCTTGTATGTTTACTTTATTGCCTATCGAAATTGTATTAACATCGGCACGAACCACAGCATTAAACCACACACTACAAGAATTTCCGAATGATGCATCGCCAACAACCGTAGCGTTTTCGGCAATATAACAATCGTCTGGAATTTGTGGCGATTTTCCGTTTACGGATTTTATAAGCATAAGATTATTTTTTATGGCTCAAAGATAAAGTTTTTACCATTTCGCTTTTATTCTTAAGTTCAAAATAGTAGTGATTTGTATTTATTTTTTAATAAAACAAAAAAATTGCACTCGATTTTATTGTATTAAATGATATTTTACTAATTTTATAACAAAATTTTTTCATTGAATTCAAGAAAATGTTTTGGATAGATTTACCTATACTACTTAAATTCCTCATCAAGCGAAATCCTGAGTGAATTGATGTGCCAATTAGTCAATTAATATTCTAAAGTTATCTAATTAACACATTAAAAATTATGCCTATCTATCATAAATTAGGGAAAATACCACACAAACGACACATACAATTCCGAAAAGAAAACGGCGAGCTCTACTACGAACAGCTTTTTGGAACTGTTGGCTTCGACGGTATGTCTACCAATATGTACCACGTGTACCGACCAACTATGGTCAAAGAAATCAAAGGACAATATTCTGTTGCGCCTAAAATTGCTAAAGAAAATAATATTCAATCGTACCGATTAAGAGGTTTTGAAGTGCAACCGCAAGATGATTTTCTGGAAAGCCGAAAAATTGTTTTAACAAATTCCGATTGCCATATTGTTTTGGCAGCGCCCAAAAAATCAACTACCGAATATTTTTATAAAAATACCGATTCGGATGAAGTGATTTTCATTCACAAAGGAAGCGGAAAGTTGCGCACCATGTTAGGTAATCTCGATTTTAAATACGGCGATTATTTGGTTATTCCGCGTGGAATGATTTACCAAATGGAATTTGATACAGAAGAGAATCGATTATTTATTGTAGAATCGCATCGTCCGGTTTATACACCAAAACAATACCGCAATTGGTTTGGTCAATTATTAGAGCATTCGCCATTTTGCGAGCGCGATATTCGTCGTCCAGAAGCATTAGAAACCCACGATGAAAAAGGAGATTTCTTGGTAAAAATCAAGAAAAAAGATGAAATGTTTGATTTGATTTATGCTTCGCATCCATTTGATGTGGTGGGTTATGACGGATACAATTATCCGTATGCCTTTTCTATTCACGATTTCGAACCTATTACTGGAAGAATTCACCTTCCACCACCAATTCATCAAACTTTTGAAACTGATGCATTTGTAATTTGTTCGTTTGTACCGCGTTTGTACGATTATCATCCTTTATCAATTCCGGCGCCATACAATCACAGTAATATCGATGCTGATGAAGTGTTGTATTATGTTGATGGTGATTTTATGAGCAGAAATGATATTGAAGCAGGGCATATTTCGTTGCACCCAGCAGGAATTCCACACGGACCACACCCTGGAGCAGCAGAAAGAAGTATTGGTAAAAAAGAAACTTTAGAATTAGCCGTAATGGTTGATACCTTTAAACCTTTAATGGTAACAGAAGAAGCGATGAAAATTGCTGATGATAAATATTATCAATCTTGGTTGGAATAAATATGCGAATGAGCGAATTTTAAAATTAGAAAATTAGTTCAAAATATGGAATTTACTAATAGTGAAAAATACAAAGACAATATTCTTTTAAAAGAAACTTTTGAATTTTCGCTAATGATTGTAAAATATGCTGAATTATTAGAATCGAATAAAAAATTTGTCATTTCAAAACAAGTTATTAGAAGTGGCACTTCGATAGGAGCAAATTCTAAAGAAGCCCAAAATGCAGAAAGTAAAAATGATTTTATTCATAAACTAAAAATTGCATTGAAAGAAGCAGATGAAACAGAATATTGGTTATTTTTATGTGAAAATTTAGAAAATTATCCTTCTGCAAAAGAATTATTAAACAAATTAAACGGAATCATTAAACTATTAAACAAAATAATTAGCACATCAAAAAGCAATTCGCTAAACCGCTAATTATCTAATAAAAAAATTATGAGCAACGAAATAAAATCAGTAGAATACGGATTAGAAAAAATATTTGAAGGAGCACAAGATTTCCTTCCGCTTTTAGGAACCGATTATGTAGAATTTTATGTTGGTAATGCTAAGCAAGCAGCACATTTCTACAAAACAGCTTTTGGTTTTCAATCTTTGGCGTATGCCGGATTAGAAACAGGTGTAAAAGACAGAGCTTCGTATGTGTTAAAGCAAGATAAAATTCGCTTGGTTTTAACAACCGCTCTAAATAGCAATTCGCCTATAGGAGAACACGTAAAAAAACACGGCGATGGTGTTAAGGTTATCGCTCTTTGGGTTGAAGATGCCCGTAATTCGTTTGAAGAAACTACAAAACGTGGCGCGAAACCTTATTTTGAGCCTGTAGTTGAAAAAGATGAAAATGGCGAAGTAGTTCGCGCCGGAATTTACGGTGCTTACGGCGAAACCGTGTTTATTTTTGTAGAACGCAAAAATTATAATGGTATATTTTTACCTGGATACAGTGAATGGAAATCCGATTACAATCCACAGCCAACAGGTTTAAAATACATCGACCATATGGTAGGAAACACTGGCTGGAACCGAATGAACGAAGCTGTAAAATGGTTTGAAGATGTAATGGGATTTGTAAATTTCCTTTCGTTTGATGATAAGCAAATCACTACCGAATATTCGGCTTTAATGAGTAAAGTCATGAGCAACGGTAACGGAAGAATTAAATTCCCAATTAACGAACCTGCAAACGGTAAAAAACGCTCGCAAATTGAAGAATATTTAGATTTTTACGAAGACGAAGGTGTACAACATATTGCCGTTGCAACCGATGACATCATCACAACCGTAGCCGATATGCGTGCTCGTGGAATTGAATTTTTAAGCACACCGCCACAAGCCTATTACGATGCCATTCCTGAGCGATTAAAAGATCATATGAGTAAATTTAAAGAAGATATTAACGAACTTCAAAAATTAGGAATTATGATTGATGCGGATGACGAAGGTTATTTGTTACAAATTTTCACCAAACCAGTAGAAGACCGTCCAACACTTTTCTTTGAAATTATCCAACGAATGGGTGCTCGTGGTTTTGGTGCGGGTAACTTTAAGGCACTTTTTGAATCTATCGAAAGAGAACAAGAATTGAGAGGAACTTTATAAAAAAATTCCATCAAAATATTAAGAAAGCCGTTTCAAATGAAACGGCTTTCTACTTTATTTCAGTTTTTCTTTTAAATACTTACCTGTAATTGATTTTTTGTTTTTACTAATCTCTTCTGGTGTTCCCATAGCTAAGATTTCGCCACCATTTTCGCCACCTTCTGGTCCTAAATCTATTATAAAATCGGCACATTTTATCAAATCGATATTATGTTCAATGACAATTATAGAATGTCCTTTTTCTAACAAAGCATCAAATGAAGCCAAAAGCTTTTTGATATCATGAAAATGAAGCCCAGTTGTAGGTTCATCAAAAATAAATAGTGTTTTATCTTTAGTGGTTCCTTTTACCAAAAACGAAGCTAATTTTATACGCTGCGCCTCGCCACCCGAAAGCGTAGACGATGATTGCCCCAGTTGTACATAACCCAAACCAACATCTTGTAATGGTTGCAATTTTTGTATAATTTTATTTTGCTTATGCGCCGTAAAAAAAGCAATCGATTCATCAACAGTCATTGTTAGAATGTCATCAATATTTTTACCTTCGAATTGCACTTCGAGAATTTCTTTCTTAAAACGCTTACCACCGCAGGTTTCGCATGGCAATTCGACATCGGCCATAAAAACCATTTCTACATTTATCACACCATCGCCTTTGCAAGTTTCACAACGGCCGCCATCTACATTAAAGGAAAAATGCTTGGGCTGATAACCTCTTATTTTTGATAATTTTTCTTTAGAAAATAAATCTCGAATATCGTCATACGCCTTGATATACGTAACAGGATTCGAACGCGAACTTCTTCCGATTGGATTTTGATCTACATATTCTACATTTTGAATATGCGAAAAACTGCCTTTAAGTTCGGTAAATTGTCCTGCTTTTTCGCCAACACCTTCCAACTTTTTTTGCAATGCCGGATACAAGATTTTCTTTACCAGTGTACTCTTTCCGCTTCCCGAAACACCCGTAATTACAGTTAGACTTTCGAGTGGAAATTGTACATCAATATTTTTAAGATTGTTTTCGCGTGCACCAACAACTTCGATAAAATTCTTAGAAACTCTTCGGTTTTTCGGAACTTCGATTGCTAATTTTCCGTTTAAATATCTTGAGGTTAATGAATCGCTTTTTAAAATTTCTGCAAATGTTCCTTGTGCAACCAATTCGCCGCCATGTGTTCCAGCTTCCGGACCAATATCGATAATCATATCGGCTGCTTTCATGATATCCTCATCGTGTTCAACCACGATTACTGTGTTTCCTAAATTGCGAAGATTTTGCAAAACCGTAATCAAACGTTCGGTATCTTTTGGATGTAAGCCTATACTGGGTTCATCGAGAATATACATAGAACCAACCAAACTACTCCCTAATGATGTTGCCAGATTGATACGCTGCGACTCGCCACCAGAAAGTGAAGCCGAATTTCTATTCAAGGTAAGATAATCTAAACCAACATCTTGCAAAAACAGTAATCGGTTATTAATTTCAATTAATAATCTTTTAGCAACTTGATAATCATAATCCGAAAGTTTAATGTCTTTAAAAAAAGGAATCAAGTTTTTGATTGGCATCAATACCAAATCGGTAATGGTCTTCTCGCTTACTTTAACAAAATTGGCCTCTTCGCGCAGCCGAGTTCCTCTACAGGTTGGGCATTTGGTTTTTCCGCGATAGCGCGAAAGCATTACTCTATTTTGGATTTTATAATTGTTTGCTTCTAAATCTTTAAAAAAATCGTGCAAACCGGTAAAATATTTATTGCCTTTCCAAACCAAGTCTTTTTGCTCTTGCGAAAGTTGAAAATAGGGTTTGTGAATTGGAAAATCAAATTTATAAGCGTTATTCACTAGTTGATCTCGATACCAACCCATGCTTTCGCCACGCCAAGGATAGATGGCATTTTCATAAATCGACAATGCCGAATTTGGAATTACCAAGTCTTCATCGATACCAATAATATTTCCGTAACCTTCGCAACTCGGACAAGCTCCGTATGGATTATTAAAGCTGAATAAATGAATATTTGGTTCAAAAAAACTAATGCCGTCTAAGGTAAAATTGGTATTAAATTCTATTCTTTTATTGGAATTTACTTCTTGCAGCACACACTCTCCCTTGCCTTCATAAAAAGCTGTTTGCACTGCATCTGCCAATCGATTGAGAAATTCTTCATCGTTTTTTACAACAATTCTATCAATAATTAAACTGATGGCTTGCGGTTTAAACTTTGCTAAATTATTATCATTTAAAAATTCATCTAAACGAACCATCTCGCCATTTACCAAAATACGAGCAAAACCTTGTTGCAGCAAAACCTTGAGTTTGTCTTCTAATTTTCTGCCTTCTTCGAGATGAATTGGTGCCAAAAGCAACCATCGGCTTTCGGGTTCTAGTTTATTAACTTCATTAATTACATCAGAAACGGTATCTTTCTTAACTTCTTTACCCGAAACTGGCGAATATGTTTTACCAATTCTGGCAAAAAGCAATTTCATGTAATCGTAAATTTCGGTTGATGTTCCAACAGTAGAACGAGCGTTGGTTGTATTCACTTTTTGCTCGATAGCAATAGCCGGCGCAATGCCTTTTATATAATCAACTTTGGGTTTGTCTAATCTTCCCAAAAACTGACGGGCATAACTCGACAAGCTTTCTACATATCGGCGTTGTCCTTCGGCATACAAAGTATCGAATGCCAATGATGATTTCCCAGAACCTGATAATCCTGTAATTACAACCAGTTTATTTCTGGGTATTGCAACATCTAAATTTTTTAAATTATGAAGTTGCGCTCCTTTTATAAGGATATTTTTTTTAGGTTCGAGTTTTGAAATATCTTGAGAAATCATAGCCAAAATCAATAGGTTTGCAAAGATAATTATACTTCTTTAAATTTCACTAATTACTTTCTAACCGAATAATGCAAAACGTAGTTATTAACAGAAAATTGTTAAAAAACATAAATTTATTTGGAAATTAACATTCAATTATATTATATTTGACCTATAATTAACAAACGCACTTGCCTATAGCTCAAAAATTACTCTAAAACACAATACATTAAAAGTATTAAACACTTTATGTTTAAGGTAATTTATGGCTATGAAAAATCAATCAGATTCACTACTAATAAAGAGTTACATAGCAGGCGACGAAAAAGCGCTTGAATGTATCATTGAAAGGCATCAGAGGAAAATATACTCTTTTATATACTCAAAAGTAAACGACCGAGATATTACCGATGATATTTTTCAGGACACTTTTATTAAGGTTATTAAAACCTTAAAATCAAACTCGTATAACGAAGAAGGAAAGTTTATTTCTTGGGTAATGCGCATTGCTCATAATCTTGTTATTGATTATTATAGAAATAACAATAAAATGCCGATGCAACGTGATACTGACGAAAGTTCGGTTTTTTCGACCATTACTGATAAATCACAAAATATTGAATCGCTGCTTATTAGAGAAACTATAGAAAGTGATGTTTTAAAAATTTTGGAAGAATTACCAGAAGATCAAAAAGAAATTTTGAAAATGAGAATTTTTGACGATTTGAGTTTTAAAGAAATTTCGGAGATAAAAAAGATAAGTATCAACACTGCTCTGGGCAGAATGCGCTATGCCGTATTGAACATGAGAAAAATTATTGAAAAAAATCAAATTATTTTGACAAATTAAACAATAAATAGTAAAATATTGCGTTATAAAATAAAAACTCATAACGCTTATGCCAAAAATTTACTCTAAAGAAAAATTAGCAAAAACCAATTTGTTACCAAAAAAAGAAACGATCAATTTCATACTTAATTATTCGAAAGCTATTACAATAAAAAAAATAGGTAACATGAACTTCGAAATCCTTGCTAATTAAATGATATCCCGAAAGCTATTTTTCGGGATATTTTTTATGACACACCAATACAAAAAAAAACTGTTTCGAATTGAAACAGTTTTTTTATTTTGAGCCGATGGAGGGACTCGAACCCACGACCTGCTGATTACAAATCAGCTGCTCTAGCCAGCTGAGCTACACCGGCGACTCATTTTGCGAGTGCAAATATAGTAGTTGAATTTAATCTTCCAAAATATTTTTACACTTTTTTTGTACTACAAAGCGTTGATTTTTTCAACTAATTGATTTGCAGTTTCTTCTAAGTCTTTGTTTATTTGTTTAAAATGTACTTTTTTGTTTGCTACATCTTTTGCATTTACTTTCTCCATTAATGAATCAAAAGCGCCTAAAGCTTCGTTTATCAAAGCGTTAGTTGCATCTGTAGGTTTTCCTGTAGTTGTCATTTCATGAATGTAGATAGCTTGCAATAAATCGCCAAGTACGTAGTTAATGTCTTTTTTTAATGTTCTAATATTAGCCATTGTATAAAATTTTATTTTTTGCAAAGGTAGTTATTAAGTTTTAAATAGCATTACGAAATATATATTTCCAATAATTTTCCTTTTCCTTTCAACTCAAATATATCTAAAGCCGCCGGAAGCAAAATGGTTTCTCCTAATTTATAATCAAAAACTTCATCGTTATATTTTATAGCAAACGAGCCTTCTACGCACATATAAACTACAAAACTGTCTTGGTTTTTTTGGATTTCCATTTTCCCGTCAAGCGGAATAATATGCGTTGTGAAAAACGGACAATGCACAACTTCATTGCTATTGTTTTCAATTTCGGAATAGATTACCTTAGAATCTGTTTTTTGGTAATTGATAGCATCTAAAGCCAGTTCGGTATGCAACTCTCGCGTATTTCCTTTGTCGTCTACTCTATCAAAATCATAAATTCGATAAGTAATATCAGATGTTTGCTGAATCTCGGCAATCACATTTCCGGCACCAATAGCATGCACCGTTCCGGTTTCAAGAAAAAACACATCGCCTTTTTTTACCTGATGTGTATCTAAAAGCGATAACACATCTTTGTCATTTAGTTTTGCAATATACTCTTCTTGCGAACTATTTTCTTTGAATCCAACAATTAGATTTGCCTGCTTATCGGCTTGCATTACGTACCACATTTCGGTTTTACCAAACGAATTATGGCGCTTTTTCGCCAAGGCATCATTTGGATGGACTTGAATGGATAAATCTTCGCGAGCATCAAGAAACTTAAATAATAACGGAAATTCGCCACCAAATTTTTCGATGACTTTTTTTCCTAAAACTGTTTCAGGATATTGTTGAATTAATTCGTTTAAATTTTGATTTTTATAAATACCGTTGGCTACAACACTTATGTCGCCAGGCACAGTGCTTAGTTCCCAGCTCTCTCCTATTTTTCCTTCGGGAATTTCTTTATTTAGTACTGTTTTTAGTTTAGTTCCACCCCAAATGCGTTCTTTAAAAATTGGGGTAAATTGTAGTGGATATATTTTCATAGGAATTGCTAATCGATTTTCATATCGAAATTTTTTATGCAAATTTATCAATTTTATGTGTTTTATTCTATTTGAAAAATCAAAATGCGGTTTCTTGCAAAATTTTTAGTTTTTTATTTATAATTAGTTTAAATTAGCGTCATGTAATTCTTTTCTTTATTTCTTTTATTATGAGTCTTTTACCTTTGCTTGATGCTATAAAAATTGAGTTGAAACCTTTTTTTAAAGAAGAAAAAAACTCAAATTTTGTTTATCACAACATTAAACATACGCGCTGTGTAGTATCTAATGCCAAAAAAATTGCCGAACACTACAAGCTAAACGAAAGAGATACCTTTGTTGTATTAGTTGCGTCTTGGTTTCATGATATTGGTTATTTTGTGAATGATGGTAACAATCATGAAATAGAAGGTGCATTAATGGCTGAAAAAAAACTTCGAGAAAAATCTGTTGATGAAACAATTATAACCGATGTAAAGAATTGTATTTTGGCTACAAAACTTCCACAAGAACCACATAACTTGTTAGAACAAATTGTTTGCGATGCCGATTTGTTTCATTTTGGCACCGATGAATTTGATGAATTTAACTCTAAAATGCGGAAAGAAGCCGAATGGCGAAAAGGTACGAAAATAGATAAAAACGATTGGCGAAAAGACACCATTCAATTATTGGAATTACACAAATACAAAACCGATTATGCACAAAATTTATTAAATGTAAAAAAATCGGAACACTTAAAAAATCTAAAAAAGAAAATGGATAAAGCCAATAAAAAAACTACTGAACAAAAAACTATTGCCACGGTTGAATTGTTAGAAACAGAAACTGCAAAAAAAGCAAAAGCAGAACGTCCAGACAAAGCAGTAGAAACCATGTTTAGAATTAGCTCCAGTAATCATCAACGTTTAAGCGACATGGCAGATAACAAGGCACACATTATGATTACTACAACCTCTATCATCATATCCGTTTTATTGGGCGTTTTGCTACGAAAACTCGAAGACAACCCGCAGTTTATAATTCCAACCATATTGCTTTTAACCGTTTGTGTGATAACCATGGTATTCTCTATTTTGGCAACAAGACCAGCAATTTCGGGCGGAAAATTCTCAAAAAAAGATTTAGACGACAAAAAAGTAAACCTGCTCTTTTTCGGCAATTTTTACAAAATGGATTATGATGATTATCTCAACGGAATGAAACTAATGATGAACGACAAAGACTTCTTATACAATAGTTTAAGCAAAGATTTATATTCGCAAGGCGTAGTTTTAGGCAGAAAATACAAATTGTTGCGAACTGGGTACAATGTTTTTATGTTTGGCATAGTAGCATCGGTATTGGCGTTTTCTATTGCTGTAATTGTACTTTAAAAATCATATAATGAAAAACAATTTCAAAATACATTATTTGGTTATACCGCTTTTTACTTTGTTGGCTTGCAATAATTCTAAGTCAAAAGAAAAAACATTGCCAAATTATGACCTTTCAAAACCAGAAAAATTTGCCATGCCCGAAAGTTTGCTCGAAATTTCGGGAATTGCATTTTATAATGGAGTAAATGATACTGTTTATGCCATTCAAGACGAAGACGGAAAAGTATTTAAACTGCCTTGGAACAATAAACAAAAGCATCAAACAAAATTTGGTAAAAAAGGTGATTTTGAAGATATTACCATTATAAACAATAAAGTTTTTGTACTAAAAAGTAACGGCATTTTGTATTCTTTTGATACCAAAGAAACCTCAAAAGAAGAAACAAATAATGCTAAAGAATGGACAAATCTTTTGCCCAAAGAAGAGTACGAAGGCATGTATGGCGATGCAACTACCGGCAATTTGTATATTCTTTGCAAAAGCTGTTCAGATGATAATTCAAAAGAAAAAGTTTCGGGTTATGTGCTTCATGTAAGCGATTCTATAAAATTAACTGGAAATTTTACTATAGATGTTACACAAATCAAAAAAAATAACGGAAAAATAAAAGGCGGATTTCGCCCATCGGCTTTAGTAAAAAACAACAACACCAACCAATGGTACATTCTATCAAGCGCTAATAAACTATTGATTATTGCTGATATTGATTGGAAAATAATAAATGTTGTTTCGCTAAACGGAAATACATTCAACCAACCCGAAGGCATCGCTTTTGATAAAGAAAACAATTTATACATTTCCAACGAAGGAGATGATTTAGTTGATGGAAATATTTTAAAATTCAAATACATTGCATCTATCAAAAAATAAATATTTGAAGTCTACACACATGAAAAAATTACTCATTTTCATATTTTTATATAGTTCAGCAACTGCTATTTATGCACAAAACGACATTGCATACAGAGTAATTTTTATAGGTGATGCTGGCGAAATCAATCAAAAGCAAACAGCAATAATTCAAAACGCTGCCAACAAAATTATTCCTGCAAAAACTTCTGTAGTTTTTTTAGGAGATAATATTTATCCGCGTGGTTTTGGTTTGTCTGGTAGCAAAGAAGAAACCGCTTCTATAGAAATTTTACAAACACAATACAAACCCATGCGAGCCAAAGATGCAGCTGTGTTTTTTATTCCTGGAAATCATGATTGGGACAAATCGGGACCAAAAGGATTGGAAAAAATAAAATTGCAATGGAAATTTATCGAAGATCAAAATGATGATCTTTTAAAATTGCTTCCGCCAAATGGCTGCCCCGATCCGATAACTATACCGCTTTCAGAAAAATTAGTTATGATAGTTTTTGATAGCGAATGGTGGCTTTATCCGTATGAAAAAACAAATAATGATGCCGAATGCACTTGCAAATCAAAAGACGATGTACTATCAAGATTGGAAGAATTACAAGCCGAAAACAAAGACAAAGTAATATTATTAACCTCACATCATCCGTTTCAGAGTTACGGCACACATGGTGGGAAGTTTACTATAAAAGACCATATTTTTCCACTAACAAACGTGAGCAAAAACTTGTATATTCCTATACCTTTTGTTGGCTCATTGTATCCTGTTTTGCGTTCTGCTTTTCCAAATCCAGAAGATTTAAAACATCCTTTATACAAAGATATGACTAAAAGAATTGATGCCGTTTTTGAAGAACATGCCAATCTTATTCATATAGCGGGACATGAACACGGACTGCAATTTATCAAAGGAAATCAAACTCAAATAGTAAGTGGTTCTGGTGCAAAATCTACTATAGCGCACAACGAAGAAAACTCGCTTTTTGCTACTGGTACAGAAGGTTTTGTAGTTGCTGATTTTTTAACTGATAACTCAACCAAATTTACCTATTATGTTAGAAAAAACAACACAATAAATGAAGCCTTTAGTTATAATGTGCCTTACTCTGCGCCAATTATACCCAGGCGAAATAATTACAATCCTATTCAGGCAGATAGTATTGTTACTGCTATTCATCCGTCCTATAATGATCGAGGAAAATTTCATCGCTTATTATTTGGAGAAAACTACCGAAAAGAATGGGCAACTCCTGTAAAACTTCCTGTAATAAAGCTTTCTACTTTTAATGGTGGGCTTACCCCTATTCAACTGGGTGGTGGTATGCAATCAAAATCATTGCGATTAAAAGACAACAACGGCAAAGAATGGGTAATACGCAGTGTTGAAAAAAATCCTGATGCTTTATTACCCGTTTCCCTCAAAGAAACTTTTGCCAAAGATTGGGTAGATGACGCTACCAGTGCCCAGCATCCTTTTTCGGCATTGGTGGTACCTCCGTTGGCAAAAGCTATTAATGCGCCGCATTCTAATCCTATTATTGGTGTATTATCTGCCGATGAAAATTTGGGAATCTATAACCGAAAATTTGCCAATCTTGTAGTCTTACTCGAAGAAAGAGAACCTTTGGGAAAATCGGACAATTCGGTAAAAATGAAAGAAAATCTACAAAAAGATAATGATAATGGTATTCAAGGAAAAGAATTTTTGAGAAGTAGAATTTTAGATGCCTATTTAGGCGATTGGGACAGGCACGAAGATCAATGGCGCTGGCGCAATACTGCCAAAGGAAAAGAAAAAAACTATATAGCCGTTCCTCGCGATCGCGATCAGGTTTTTCATCTTACGCAAGGATTGTTTCCAAAAATGGCTTCATCAAGTTATATCTTGCCTACGCTGCGCAATTTTAACTACAAAATATACCGACCAAAATGGTTGTTATATAAAACTCGATTTTTAAACTCATCGCCCGATTTTCAGCTAAGCAGAGAAGAATGGCAAACCCAAGCACAAGAAATAAAAACAGCACTTACAGATGCTGTTTTGGAAGAAGCCTTACAACAATTACCCAAAGAAGTATACGCTTTTAGCCACGATGCACTTTTAGCAAAACTAAAAAGCCGTAGAGACGAACTACCCAAAGCTATAGACGATTATTACAAATTTACCCAAAAAATAGTAGATATTAAAACCAGTGATAAAAACGAATTTGTAAAAATAACCGATGCCGAAAATGGAAATTTAACTATTCAAATTAATAAATTGAATAAAAATGACATCGTAGAAAATGAATTGATGAATAAAACCTACGACGCAAATCTTACAAAAGAAATTCGGATTTATCTGAGCAATGGCAACGATAGCTTATTGGTAGATACCAAATCATCTCGAATAAAACTAAGAATAATTGGCGGTTCTGATAGTAAAAACTACAACATTAAAAATTCCAACAAAAAAATAAAATTGTACGATGTAGAAAATGGTTCTACCTTTTTTGGAAAAGAATCAGAATTAAAAAAACACATCTCAAACAATAAAGAAACCGTGGCATTCAAAGAAACAAATCTTTATAACATATGGAGTCCGCTATTTGTAGCAGGATTAAATTTAGACGACGGATTTATTTTTGGTGGCGGGTTTAGACTCATTAAACAAGAAGGATTTAGAAAAATACCATACGCAAGCTCACATCAATTTACGGCTGGTTACTCATTTTCGTCTGGTGCTTATCGCATAAAATATAATGCCGAATGGATTGGTGTTTTGGGTAAAGCAGACATTATTTTTCACGGACTTGCCAAAGCACCAGAGAATGCTACCAATTTCTTCGGAAGAGGCAACGAAACCGAATACAACAAAGATGTAAAAATACGCTATTATCGAACCCGATTTAGTACTTTTCAATTAGATCCAGCATTGCGATGGAAAGGAAAAAAAGGTGCTTCGCTTCAGGTAGGGCCATCGTTGTATTATTATACTTTTGATGCAGATGACAACCAAGGTAGATTTATAAACAACACGCAACTTATTGGTTCTTACGACAGTGCATTTGTTGATAAAAAGAAATTGCATTTGGGTGCTGTGGTACAATACAGCAACGACAAAAGAAACAACAAAATAGTTCCGCAATGGGGAAGTTTTGTAAACATTCGATTGCAATCATACAAAGGAATTGGAGAGTATACCAAAGATTTTACACAAATAATTCCGGAAGTAGCATTATATAAAAGTCTAAATCCAAAAGCAACAGTTGTATTAGCAGAACGATTTGGCGGCACAGTAAGTTTCGGAAATCCCGCGTTTTATCAATCGGCTACTATTGGCGGACAAGAAAATTTGTTGGGTTATCGTCAATATCGCTTTTCGGGAAAACACAGTTTTTACAACAATGTCGAATTACGCCTTAAAATTGCCGATTTGGCAAGTTATATCGCACCAGGACAATTAGGAATCCTTGGTTTTTGGGATACAGGACGCGTTTGGGAAAACGAGTCAATTTCTGGAAAATGGCACAATGGTTTTGGCGGTGGTATTTACTTTGCTCCGGCATCAATGGTTTCTTTAAACCTTATATTGGGTAGTTCATCAGAAGGAATTTATCCTTATTTTACAATGGGAATGCGATTTTAAAAAAAATGAAAACAGAAGTCTTAAATATTATTCAAACACCAATAAAGGTTGCCGCTTTTGAAACGACACTTTCGTTCAAATCATTTCTAGATTATTTAAAAAGCATGTCAGAAAATGCCGATAGTAGTAAGCATGCCTTTTTTAATACCATTATTAATGAATTTGAAAAACACCCGGAAACATTAACCGAAATTGATGTAAATGAAATACACAAATACTCTCATTTGCTACAGTTGGTTTACAATACCTTAATGCCTTTAACAGATAATGAAGACAACCATTTTTGGGGATTAAGTTTACCTATTCGTCCAGTAATTTTTTACAGCACCAATGTATTTTACGATACAATTCAGAAAATGATTGACGGAAATTTGCACAATGGTATGCTCAATCAAAGCTTAGAAGATCTTAAACAAAGAAAATTATTAGTAACATATTCTTACATACTCGAACAATGCTATAATATAAAAAGTTTTTATACCGATGATTTAATTTATCCGATGAAAGACCTACAATCTGGATTATCAAAATATTACAAACAAAAACTCGATAACAGATTTATAAAAATAAATGCCCTACAAGAATTACCCCAAATAGATTTAGATTTTATTCTTACCAACATACACAACAAAGAAAAAATCATCACCTATTTAGAAGAAAAAATTCCTTTGGATATGTTTCAAGCCAACGGATTTAGCATTATAAGCATTACCGATGAAACAACAAACTATATTACAGATCACATCAAAGATATGCTGTTGCAGCACAATGGTATCGAAGCTACCGAAGATTATTCTGAGTATATACAATCGCTAAAAACTTTGGTTGGCACCAACGAAGTCGAATTTGGTTTGTTACCAATTTTGCAAGTAAATAACAAGCTGGTTTTTAGTAAAAATTCTTGCAATAATAGTGCGCTTGCCAAATTATCCAAATCAGAAAACAACATTGAAGATTTGTACAAAACCATGCTCGAAGATTATATTAAAAACCCAGAGCTTATTTATTTTAGTAATATTTCCGAAGAAAATGAAGAAAATCCGTGCATGAAAGAATTAGCCGAATCTGGCGTAGTTTCTTGTGCCGTGGTTCCTATTTTTTTCAATAAAACATTGGTTGGTGTATTAGATCTTTTTACAACAAAAAAAGACGTTATGGCAGAAACATTATTGGCAGCTATCGAACCTGCAATTCCGTTATTATCGCAATTAATGAAAAATTCTATCGATAATTTTAATGCCGAAATTGTAAAAGTTATCACCGAAAAATTCACGTCTTTGCAGCCTTCTGTACAATGGAAATTCAATGAAGTTGCGCTACACTATTTACAAGCACAACAAAATAGTGAAACCGAAGAAATAATTTTTGACAACGTGTATCCGTTATACGGCGCAGTAGATATTCGAAATTCAACCATCGAAAGAAACCACGCATTGCAATTAGATTTAAAAGTACAATTTGAGGTTTTGATTGATGTTTTACAAAAATTAAAAAACATATCTGGATTTGGACTCATTGACGAAAAGATTTTTACATGCCACAAATGGCTTACTAAAGTAACCGATTTGGAATCTTTTAACGAAGAAATTAAATTAAATGATTTTCTTAATAACGATATTTTTATTTTTTTAACCGAATTTACAAAAGGCAACTCACAATACGAAACTATTGTAAAACCCTATTTGGAAGCCATTGACGAAAAAACCGGCGTTGCCAACGCGCATCGAATTCAGTTAGAAAAATCGATGACAACCGTAATTTCGGCAGTAAATAATTATTTCGATACATTAAAAACCGAGATTCAAAAAGCATATCCATCGTATTTTGAAAAATTTAGAACCGATGGTGTCGAGTATGATATATATATTGGTCAGTCGCTTACTCCAGATAAACCATACAATCCTATTTATCTCAAAAACTTGCGTTTGTTACAACTTACCTCTATGGCAACCATAACAAAGCACACACATGCTTTATTGCCAAAAATAAGTACGAAGGTAGAAACTACACAGCTCATCTTTATTCATTCGCAACCTATAGATATTAAGTTTAGAAAAGACGAAAAACGTTTTGATGTAGAAGGCGCATACAACATTCGATATCATATCATCAAAAAAAGAATTGATAAGGTTAGAATCAAAGAAACCAATGAGCGATTAACGCAACCCAACAAAATTGCTTTGGTTTATTTTAGCACCCAAGAAGCCGAAGAATATGTATCGTATATTCGGTATTTGCAAGGAGAAAAAATTTTGTTAGACGATTTGGAATATCTCGAACTAGAAGAACTACAGGGTGTTTTAGGACTTAGAGCGCTTCGGGTTGGTGTAAATGTGGATTAGTTTTTAGACTAATAGATTTTTAGACATTCTTAGAGTATTAGACTTTAATCTTTAAAATAACTTTTGATTTTTTAAATAATCTAAAGCATATCGCCCTTCATTACAAAGCAAATCGATAATACTCAAATTGTTTAAAAAGCCATGTTTTTCTTCAAAAACTTGTGTGTACGGTTCTAATACTGCGGAATCTTTTTTGCCATTTACCAAATATCTAAAGTCTTGAATATCGGTTACTTCATGAAAATATTCGGTGGTTTCGCTATAAGTAAAATCTATACCCAAACAACGGCTGCAAATTTCCATGGTTTTTAAATTCAAATCCATTAAAAAATCTTGCTTTTCTTCAAAAATTGGCATAAATGTATCTTCGAAATACTCAAAAAATGGCGAGGTTCTGTAGGCTGCTTCTAAGGATTTGAAATGTTGTTTTTGCCAACCAAATGCTTGTTCGATTTTTACATCTCGGTATTTCTGATGTGCCGTTTTGGTATGTTTTATCGGAATATTAAGCAACTGCAAACCATTGGGCGAATAAATATACATTCGGTTGCGATTGGTTTGCTTCTGAAAATTATCGTCCATTTCCAAAGTTACAGCATCGGCTTGTGTCATGGCTACAAATGTGCTAATTGAAGGAAAATAGGCTGGATGGATTAGTATTGGGTTCAAGTTTCGGGTTTCAGGTTTCAGGTTTCAAGTTTTATCTTTCGATAAATGACTTTACTGCTTATGACTAAAGTTTATTATGACTGATTTGCTTTTCTTTTTTTCCAGAAATATTCTCCAACAAAATAGAAGGCTAAAAATCCTAAGAAATTTTTGAAATACGATTGCGGTTGTCCGTCACCAGAAACAGTGGTAAATAAACGATCCCAACGGATTTTGTTAAATCCTTTTCCGTTACTATCATAACTCATCCAAATGAATACTGGTTTTCCTACGATATGATCTTCGGGTGTGAATCCAAAAAATCGGGCATCGAGTGAATTATGACGGTTGTCTCCCATCATCCAATAATAATTTTGTTTAAAGGTATATGTATTAGCTTTTTTACCGTTGATAAAAATATCGTTTCCTTTAACATCAAGTGTATTATGCTCGTACTCGCGAATTAAGGTTTTGTACAATGGTAAATTATCTTTGTTTAATTGTATGGTTACACCTTCTTTTGGGATGGTAATGGGTCCGTAATTATCAGCACTCCATGCGAATTTGCTTTCATCGGCGCCATCGTGCAGTTTATCTGGAAATATACCGCTTTCACGTCCTTTTAAAATTACTCTATCTACTGCTTTGATTCCTGGAAATGTTTTTAACTTTTCGGCATTTTCAAAAGTTAAAGCTGCAATTCCTACTGTATCTCTTCCTTGGCTAATATAATTATATCTATCGGTTACTTTTAAATCATCTAAGATGTGATCTAAATCTATTGGAGTAGTAGGATCTAAAACTAATTTATAAGAATACTGTGGTTTTGCTCTTTCGGGCAGTTCTAATTTTTTACCATTAATATGTACAAAACCATCAATAATTTGCAATTTATCGCCAGGTATGGCAACGCAACGTTTTACATAATTGGTTTTTTTATCAATAGGCTTATCATAGCGTCTATCGGCGGGTTTATACATGTGGTATAGTGTATCTCTTGGCCAGTTGAACACCACTATATCATTGTTTTCTATTTTTTGAAATCCAGGAAAACGGAAATACGGTAACTGTAATTTGTTTTTCCAAGAATCTTTGTTGGCATCGTCATACAAATACGATTTTACTTTTACTACAGGAATTGTATCGTGTACCATTGGTGCGGCAACGGTAGTCATTGGTGTACGTGCACCATAATGAAATTTACTCACAAACAAGAAATCGCCAATTAATAACGATTTTTCTAATGAAGAAGACGGAATCGTAAACGGTTGAATAAAATAAGTATGCACAAACGTAGCTACAATAACCGCAAAAACGATAGAGCCTACAAAGGTTTCTTTCTTTTCATTTTCCTCTAAATTCCCAACATATTGCGTATTTGGGTTATAATTAATAGCATAAATATAAAAACCTAAAGTAAGTACACCAAGCCAAGCATCAAGAGTAGAACGCTTGTTAAAAGCACTCAAGGTTTGAATCCAAACTACTGGAAACATCAATAAATTGATAATTGGAATAAAAAGCAATAATGTCCACCATGTTGGGCGATTGATGATTTTCATCAAAACAATAGCGTTATATACAGGAATTAAGGCCTCCCATGGTTTTCTACCTGCTTTTGCATAGAGTTTCCATGTTCCTAAAAAGTGGATGATTTGCACAATTACAATCAATACAATCCATTGAAAACCAGTCATAGTTTATGATTTAAAATTATAAATTATAGAAACGCAAATATATATCCAAAAGTTAGTAATCTATATCATTTTAAGTTTTTTTTAGTTAAAATTCGTATAAAAACAAAAAGGTCGTCTTTCCAGACGACCTTTTTTTATGAAAATTAAAAGTGATTAGTTTTTAACTACTTTAATAGTTTTCACAGCATTTTCCATGGTTACTTTCACGATGTAAGTTCCGCTGGCATATCGAGACATATCGATACCAACAGTTGTTGCATCATTACTTGTTTTAGCAATAAGCTGACCAATAGCATTGAATAATTCTACATCTGTAATGTTTGATGAATACTCAATGTTTAATTTATCAGATACTGGGTTTGGATAATATTTGAATGAACTTGCATCAAAACCATTCATACCTAAAGTAACTGTAACTGTAACTGCTAAAGCAGTTGTACTTGTACATCCGCCAACATTTTGAGTTGCATAATAAGTAACACCATCAAAAATCTGAGTACCAGTTGTAATAGCATTAGTTCCTGCTAAAGCATCAGCTTCGGTTGGATACCATACAATATTAGTTCCTGTAGCCACTAAGTTATCTATAGTAGCATCTGTTAAAGCCGCTACCGTAAATGATTGAGTAGCTGAACCTGTTGGAGCATCTGGACCCGCTGGAGCTACATCTATAATTACTGTAGTATTACCAGACACACATCCTGTATCAAAATTATAAACCGATGCATTATAAGTACCAGGAACTAATCCTGAGAATGTTGTTGATGCATCTGTATAATTTAATCCATCAACACTATACAAATAAGCTGTACCCAAAGGTGAGGTAAATTGAATAGTACCTGTAGAAACAGAACATGTTGGTTGTGTAACTGTTACTGTTGGTGCCGCAGGTGCAGTAGGAACTGCATCAATAGTTACAGAAGTAGCTGAAGAAACACATCCAGTTGCTGTATCGCGAACTGTAACGTTATAAGTTCCAGGAGCTAAACCAGTGAATGTAGTTGAAGCTTGGTAAGTTGTGCCATCAACGCTATATTCGTAAGCACCTGTTGGAGCAGTAACCACGATTGTGCCTGTTGGTACCATACATGTTGGTTGTACAGTTGCACTTGCTGTTGGTGCAGCAGGAGCAGCAGGAATTGCATTGATAGTTACTGAAGTAACTGCAGACACACATCCAGTTGCGGTATCGCGAACTGTAACGCTATACGCTCCTGGAGCTAAACCAACGAATGTAGTTGAAGCTTGGTAAGTTGTGTCATCAACGCTATATTCGTAAGCACCTGTTGGAGCAGTAACCTCGATTGTGCCTGTTGGAACTGTACATGTTGGTTGTACAGTTGCACTTGCTGTTGGTGCAGCAGGAGCAGCAGAAATTGCATTGATAGTTACTGAAGTAACTGCAGACACACATCCAGTTGCGGTATCGCGAACTGTAACGCTATACGCTCCTGGAGCTAAACCAGCGAATGTAGTTGAAGCTTGGTAAGTTGTACCATCAACGCTATATTCGTAAGCACCTGTTGGAGCAGTAACCTCGATTGTTCCTGTTGGAACTGTACATGTTGGTTGAACTGTAGCACTTGCTGTTGGTGCAGCAGGAGCAGCAGGAATTGCATTGATAGTTACTGAAGTAACTGCAGACACACATCCAGTTGCGGTATCTTTTACAGTTACACTATATGTACCTGGAGCTAAGCCAGCGAAAGTAGTTGAAGCTTGGTAAGTTGTACCATCAACACTATATTCATAAGCACCTGTTGGAGCAGTAACTTCAATTGTTCCAGTTGTAACTGTACAAGTTGGTTGAACTGTAGCACTTGCTGTTGGTGCAACTGGCAATGCATTAACATTTACTGTTACTGTACTCGAAGTTGGGCAACCCAAAGCAGATGTAGATGTTGCTGTATAAACTGTTGAACCTGGAGTACTTGATTTTATATAAACAGTAGTTAAATTTTCTCCAGTATATGCAGTTGTTGCTGCACTATCTGTATATAAATCTGTAGTTGGAGTCCAAGCAAAAGTTGTTGGTTGTGAACTACTCACTACAAAAGTTGTGTTTAATCTGTTTACACTTGTAGTTGCTGCTGGGTTAGTTGCAGGAAATCCATCACTTGAAGTAGTTGTAGAAGTTCTAGCCCAAACTACGGTATTACCTGCTGTTGCAGTATAATAAGTTTGCGAATTATTAGTGATATCTTGTCCCGTTTGGCGCATATCAACTATAATATTAGAAACTCCATCCCATGCATAAGGTGTATCAAATGTAATAGTATTCTCTCCTATAGCATGTGTATAAGTAGCAGTACCATAAACTTGAGTTAAGCCCGTTGTAGTAAATGCAGTTAAAGTAGCATTGGTTGTATTACCCATTCTCACTTTAAAATCTGTAACATTTGTTCCATCACCTAATGTAGTAATATTAAATTTAAGAGCAGTGATATTTCCAGCTGTAAATCCTAAAGCGTTCAATTCAGCTGCTGTATATACCATTTGTACCCAATAATGTTTCCATCTGTTACAAAATGCGGTTGGTTCTACCGTAGCACCTGTAAGTGTTGTAGCATTACCAACAGTTGCAGTAACAGTAGATCCAATTGTACCTCCGGTTGCTGTTAAAGCTTGAATATTATTTACACAAACATTTGCTGGTGAAGGAGCAATAACTATTGCTGAAGGTGTAGGATTCACAGTAACGCTAAATGTAACCGTTGTAGCACACATCGAACCTGTACTTTGAGAAGCAGCTAATGTATAGGTAGTAGATGCTGTTGGATTGAAAGTCCATCCATTTGTTGCATCACCACTAACACCTGTAGAAGGCGTCCAAACATAGGCGTCATAATCAGTAGCGCCTGTAGTAATTGTTATCGCACTTGAAGTAGCACCATTACAAATTGTAGCTGTAGGTGCACTTAGGGCAATAGCTGGTGGCGTAGTTACTGTTGCAACTACTGGAACTCTAGGAGAACTACATGCAGCTTGACCTGCAAAAGCAATATTTAAACGTTGTGTCGAAGTTGTTCCTGCTGCTGGTACAGTTGTATAATTATACGAATAAAGTAATTTATTATCTGTTGTTGTAGTATAATAAGTTTGTGAATTGTAATATGCATCTGCACCATCATGTGTTACATATACTACAATGTTAGAAACTCCATCCCATACATATGGTGAAGTAAAGGTAATAGTTTGCCAACCACTCGCTGTATGAGTGTATGTTGACGGGCCATATACTGTGGTAAATGCTGCTGTTGATAAGTATGTAGTATCTGAGAATGCATTAAGAGTTGTTGCTCCAATCTTAACAGTAAAGTTTGCATTTGTTGCAGCATCTCCTAAAGTAGAAATATTATATGCCATTGAGGTAATATTTCCTGCAGCTAAACCAGCAGCAGTTAATTCTGCAGCAGTATAAATAGTTTGACTCATATAATTTGGCCATCTGTTTATAAAAGCAGTTGGCTGTGTAGTTGTTCCTGTCAATGCAGTGTCATTACCAATAAAAATTGTTGTTGGAGTAGTCGTTTCAGCTGCAACATAATATGTAGTATCAGCAGAAATTGAAGGAGTTGTAAAAGGTGATCCTGTAGCAACTGAAGCACCGCCAGTACTTGCAGTATACCATTTAATTGTTCCTGAAGAGGTAGTTGCTGCTAAATCTACTGTACCAGTTCCACAACGAGTAGCTGGTGTTGTTCCAGTTACATTATTTGTAAATGTAATTTGTATTGGTGTTGAAGTTCCAGAAGCTGGTCCTGTAGCACAAGTAACCACACATTGATAATATGTAGCAGCTGTTGGTGTTGCTGTATATGTAACGCTTGTAGCAGAGGCAATATCTGTATAGGTTGTTCCATCTAGAGAACTTTGCCATTGATAAGTTAATCCAGTACCTGCAGGAATGTTAGTAATTCCTAAAGTAGTAGAACCACCTAAACAAATGGTAGCAGCTGTTGCAGTTGTAGCTCCCGGAGTTGGTGTACCAGAACATGCATTAGAAACCGCATACGATAAAAATCCTGTATAATTAGCAGAAGTAACTACTGTATTTGATTGAATTGTATTTGGTACTACCGCTGTTCCTGCTGCAAAAGTGGCAATAGGTCCAAAAGCAGACGAATAAGCACCGGCAGCTGCAGGAGCTTGAACTGGGATATTGGTTGCTACTAAATTTGCATCACCTACTTTAACATTGATATTTGTTATAGTACCAGAAACCAAAGGAGCTTCCCATCTTCTGTTTGCCGCTAATGAAATTATAGACGCATCAGCTGTTCCAGAATTAGAATCAAATGCTTCACCTTTCATTATAGAAACTGCTGTTGTAGCTGGTGCAACCCATACTGGTGCATAAGCTGTTTTTCCAACTGGCAATAATATATAATTTGTATTGGCATTTCCTGAAGCAATTGTTCGAGCAAAAGGACCTTTAACATAAGAAACTGTAGAGCCTCCGTTTAATGTTCCTGCTGCAGTTGTAGTTCCTAAAGAAAGGATGTTGGTATTAGTGGTATTAACAAATCCAGATGTTAAATTTAGTGTACCACTTACAGAAAGAGGCACATTTAATGTAACACCAGTAGCATTATTATTGTTTACAGTTAAAGTTGCAATATTTACCGTGGCAGTAGTTGCATTTCTAAAGATACCAGTACCTGAAATAACTTGCGCATTCGGATTAACTGAAGACGTCGTTCCACTGTAACTTTGCAAGAAAAGTGTACCCGTATTAGTTAGCGTACCATTATTTACAATATCTCCAGCAACCGAAAGTGAATTGGTTAAACTATATTCACTATTGGCATTGATAGTCAAACTACCTCTATATACATTAGTATAAGTACCACCAGAAAGTATTCTGTTGGTTCCTGTACCTGTGTTTACGATTCCATTACCAAAATTAATTCTACCTGAACTTGCATAAGTGTTTACTTTAAATCCTATGGTATTACCACCAGCATCTGTTGATATGCCGTTACCAAAAATAATTGTGTGTGCAGGAGAAACATCACTATTTACAGAAGTATTATAGTAAAATACATCTGTAGAAGTAGTAGAAGCACTCGGATCAACAATAGTAAGAGTTCCACCTGTCCAGTTAACAGCAGCTAGTAAATTTAAATGATATGATGTTGCTGAGTTAGCTGTAACACCAGCATCATTTCCATCAATAACGATACTTCCACCCGATTGGTTAAAAATAGCTGATGCGTTATGAGTAATTGATCCATTAACATTTAAAGTTCCTCCAGAAACTGTTAACGTACCATTATTTGTTAAAGTATTATTATATAATGTACATCCAACAGTTAAATCACCAGCGGAAACTTCCAAAGTTCCTCCAGCGTTTATTGTGATGTTTTTAGCTATATTTCCTGAAGCTGTTGATGTAACGGTATGACCGCTTGCAATAAATACTACATCAGTACAAGTTGGAACAGTACCTAAATTCCAAGTTGAAGCTGAGCTCCAAGGTCCTGAAGTTACAGATGCAAATGGTACATCAGCTGCGTTTACACCTAAATATAAACCTGAAGCTGAAGTTAAATCTGCTTCCGAAACACCACTTCTTTGTCCGTAAGGGGCACTTGCAGTGTTAAAATGTGCTCCAGATATACTAGCACTTTGTCCTACTACATGTGCACCAGCTGCTGTTGTAACAAAAGCGTTTGGAGTAAACAAAGTTGTCCAATAAGACGTTGCTGCTGGTGTTGTACCATCTAAAGTAACAACAAAATTACCGTCCCATCGGTTGGTAACAGTATAAGCTCCATCAACAATACTTAAACCTGTTGTAGTAGTTGTAGCGTTATTATATGTTACGGCATATTTTCCTCCAGCTGTAGGAGAGGTTCTTCCTAAATAAAAAATTCTTTGTTCGCCAGTTGGTGTGTAAAAAGGATATCTCCCAGCTTGTCCAGTTGGAATCGTTGTTGGCGAACCAGTAGTATAACCTGTACCACCAGCTGTCCACCATCTAGCAAAAGTTCCATTTATAAAACCACCATTTGTAATTGTAAAGGTATTTCCTGCAGTTCCTATAGCGGTTCCATAAATAAATTTATTTCCATTTAAATTAATTTTAGCATTTGAAATGTTTAAATTATACTCAACACTGATATCATTAAAACCCCAATTAATATTTGGAATTGCTGTAGCTGTATTATTAAAAATTAAATTTCTAATTTTATTTCCAGTAAAACTTCCTGTTCCCGAAATAGATTGAACAGCACTACCATTTAATGTTAGATTACCTGCTGTTGTCGTACCAACAGATAAATCTATAGCTCCGTTGTTCACAATATTTCCAGTTACAACTAAGGTTTTACCTGTCGTTCCATTAAACACCGAAATTAAACCAGCAGTATCAACACTCAAATTTCCATTTACATTAAAGGTAGTTGGTGTTGTACCATAAGCTAAAATCCCTTGTACAGTAAGATTATTAATACTTTGACCTGTTGCATCTAATGTTACAGTATGACCAGTTGCTACAACAGCATTATCTGCACCTGTTGGCACAGCATTTGCATCCCAAGTAGACGGGCTACCCCAGTTTCCAGTAACAATTGAAATAAAATTACCAGGAGCTCTTGAGGTTAATGAAATATTATCTATACTAGCTGGAGGTTGAACGCCACCAGTTTCATTTTTCCAACTGAAAATTAATCTAAAAGTTGTTCCTGCTAATGAAGCTGGTAAACTAACAGTTGCTGTTTGAACTGTTCCTTGTAAATTTCCATTTGCTAACCATGTTGCACCTGTAATTCCTGCAGGAACATTTGTAGCTCCACTACCTGGATGTGTTGTAGAACCTACAGGCGTAACAGTTGTTGGGGCATAAAAAACTTGCCAATTATCCCAGGTACTTTCTCCTTGACACATCCAGTTGAATGTTAGAGTAATTATGGTTTCTCCAGCCGGTACTGTAATATCTCTCCAAAAGAAATTGGAAGCATTGTTATCAGGGGTATACGCATTTGTAACACCCCCGTCATTCGAAATGTATGCTGAGTTTCCAGAAATTGGTGCAGTTGCTACAGCAGTACCAACTACCCAAGGATTATTAGCCGAACTCGCATTAGTCCAACCATTGGCAGCAAAAGTTGCCCCGTTCGAAAAACCACCATCGCCTGTTGGGGAGATTAATGTAGTTTGCCCTTGCGTAAAAACAAAAGAAAACACTGCAAAAAACAGTGTCAAATACGAAAATAAACCTTTCCGTCTGACCGAATTTAATGCGATTTCTTGAGCTTTACTTCTTGTAGATTTTTTTTTCAAAACATCAACAGAATTGTAAATTTCCATCATAATTAAATAAATTAGTTAAACACTTTTATACGCTTTATAAAATAAAACGTGGTGCAATATACAAAATAAAACGCTATAAATTCAATAAAAATCTAATTTCGATATTATCTTTGTATATACAAAAAACATAAGAATAAAACATTTATTAGTCTAAAATTTATTTTATTATGAATGTTTTTTGTTAAAAAACGTAATAGCTTTTACTTTACACAAGAAAAAAGGAATCAAAGTAGTATAAATTTTATTATAAAATAACTTAGTCTATTTTTGCAAAAAAAAATACAAAATGAATACTGAAGAGAAAAAGCCAATCGTAAAGAAAATTCCCCAACAATTAGAGAAGCACGGCGATATTCGTATAGATGACTACTATTGGCTGAATGATAGAGAAAATCTAGAAGTTATTGATTATCTCAACCAAGAGAATGAATATTACAAGCAAAAAACGGCACATACCAAAGATTTTCAAACGTCGCTTTTTGAGGAAATGAAATCAAGAATTAAGGAAGACGACTCATCAGTTCCTTATTTTTTAAACGGCTATTGGTATATCACTCGCTACCAAAAAAACAAAGATTACCCCATTTATGCTCGCAAAAAAGCATCGCTTGAAGCTCCAGAAGAAATCCTCTTCGATTGCAATAAAATGGCAGAAGGATTACCCTATTTCGAGTTGGGTTCATTTAGCATTAGCGAAAACAACCAATGGGCGGTTTATGGTGTTGATACTCTTTCGAGACGTCAATATACACTTCAAATTAAAAACCTAGAAACTGGCGAGATTTTACCACGAAAAATAGAAAACACTACAGGTAGCGCTGCTTGGGCTACGAACAACGAAACTATTTTTTATGTTCATAAAAATGCGAAAACACTTCGTGCCGATAGTATTCACAAGCACAACATTCATGCTGAAAATAATGAAAGTTCGTTAGTTTATTTTGAAAAAGACGACACTTATAACGTTACCGTTTACAAATCAAAATCTAAGAAGTACTTGTGCATAGCCTCCGAAAGCACTTTAACATCAGAATATCAAATTCTTTTAGCATCAAATCCTGATGACGATTTTAAAGTTTTTCAAAAAAGAACGCGTGGTTTGGAATATAGTTTTTCGCATTATGGCGACAAATTCTACATAGTTACCAACAAAGACAAAGCGACAAATTTTAAGTTAATGACGTGTCCAGAAACGCAAACCGAAGTTGAAAATTGGACAGATTTAATTCCGCATCGCGAAACTGTTTTGCTCGAAGGCATTGATGTTTTTAGCCAATATCTTGTGGTTTCCGAAAAAGAAAATGGTTTAAACAAAATTAAAATTATTCCAAAAAATGGTGAACCCTATTACTTGCCGTTTGCTATAGAAACCTACGCAGCCTATACTACAACCAATTTAGATTTCGATACGAATTTACTTCGATATAGTTACCAATCTATGGCAACACCTTCGTCTATTATCGAATTTAATATGGAAACCCAAGAAAAGAAAATCCTTAAAGAACAAGAGGTTTTGGGCGGAAAATTTGATAAAAATAATTACGAAGAAAAACGCATTTGGGCTACTGCTCCTGATGGCGTTCAAGTACCCATGTCGGTAGTGTACAGAAAAGGTTTGGAACTAAACGGTAACAATCCGTTTTTGATGTATGCCTATGGCTCCTATGGGCATTCGATGGAACCGTATTTTTCAACCACAAGATTATCATTGTTAGATAGAGGTTTTGTTTATGCCTTGGCGCATATTCGTGGCGGTGAAGATTTAGGAAGACAATGGTACGAAGACGGAAAGTTGCTTAAAAAGAAAAATACATTTACCGATTTTATCGCTTGTTGCGAGCATGTAATTCAGGAAAAATACACTTCCAACCAACATTTGTATGCCGAAGGAGGTTCGGCTGGTGGCTTGCTTATGGGCGCTATCGTCAATATGAAACCCGAATTATTCCACGGTGTAATTGCCCAAGTTCCGTTTGTAGATGTAGTAACCACAATGCTCGACGATTCTATTCCGCTTACTACTGGCGAATATGACGAATGGGGAAATCCTAACGAAAAAGAATATTACGACTATATGAAATCGTATTCACCATACGATAATGTTGAGGCAAAAGCCTATCCGAATATGTATGTTTCTACAGGGCTTCACGATTCACAAGTACAGTATTGGGAACCCGCAAAATGGGTAGCCAAATTACGAGAGCTAAAAACTGATAACAACCTTCTTTTTTTAGATACAAATATGGATGCCGGACACGGTGGCGCATCGGGAAGATTTGAAGCGCTTAAAGAACTCGCCAAAGAATTTGCTTTTTTATTCGATTTGGAAAAAATTAAGGCATAATAAAAATAATTTTATAAATTTGCAAGGTTTTGGGGTAATCATCATTTGCCGCAAAATGTTTTTATATGGAACAGGAAATAAAAGCGTACAACAATATTTTAGAACTGGTAGGAAACACACCATTGATAAGACTTAACCAAATAACTTCTAATTTTAAAGGAAATTATTTCGCCAAAGTAGAAGCTTTCAATCCAGGTCATTCTACCAAAGACAGAATTGCTCTTTATATTATTGAAGAAGCCGAAAAAAGAGGCATCTTAAAACCAGGCGATACCATTATTGAAACAACCTCAGGAAATACAGGGTTCAGCTTGGCAATGGTAAGTATCATCAAAGGATACGAGTGTATCTTGGCTGTAAGTTCAAAGTCATCTAAAGACAAAATTGATATGCTTCGTTCGCTTGGAGCTAAAGTATATGTATGTCCGGCTCACGTTTCTGCAGACGATGATCGCTCGTATTATAGCGTAGCTAAAAGACTACACGAAGAAACACAAGGTTCTGTTTATATCAATCAATATTTTAATGAATTGAATATTGATGCGCATTACAAAACAACTGGTCCAGAAATTTGGGAACAAACCGCAGGGAAAATCACACATCTTGTGGCTTGTAGCGGAACAGGAGGAACTATTTCAGGAACAGCGCGTTTCCTTAAAGAACAAAATCCTAATATTAAAATATTAGGTGTTGATGCTTTTGGTTCGGTTTTGAAAAAATACCATGAAACTAAAGAATTTGATACCAACGAAATTTATCCATACAGAATAGAAGGTTTGGGTAAAAATTTGATACCAACGGCTACCGATTTTGATATAATTGATGCTTTTGCCAAAGTAACCGATGAAGAAAGTGCGCATACAGCACGCGAAATTGCTAAGAAAGAAGGTTTATTTGTAGGCTATACTTCGGGAGCGGCAATGCAAGCTATCAAACAATTTGCCAGCGAAGGTGTTTTTGATGAGAACAGTAATGTGGTGGTTATTTTCCCTGATCATGGTTCTCGTTATATGAGCAAAATTTATAGCGATGACTGGATGAAAGAACAAGGTTTTTTTGATAGTCTGAATATCGAAGAAGAACTCAAAATTGAATATGTAAAATAAAAAAATCCCGAAGAAATTCGGGATTTATTTTTTTGGTTTTCTAAGTATATCTTCCAATACAGCTTTTGTTGGATAATTAATAAAGCGTAAATATATCGTATCGTTTTTGGTAGTAACACCTTCAACCACATAGAGTTTTCCTTCTTTATAGGAGATATTACTTTTATCAAAATCTACATCGCCTTCTTTTAAAGTATTCTTTATATCTACAGAATCTACCCAATCTTCGGCAAGCTTACGCGAAGCTTCTAAATCGTATTGAAGTGGTTTGGTGCTTAAGTTTTTTAAAACACGCGCATTAGGCATATAGCTACATTGCGATTTTTTTTTACTTAATATAAAAAATACGGCGATACTACCAATAAGTGCACCTGCCAAATAATAAGCTAATCGCTGATAAAAATTCATTTTTAATTTTTTGCCAAATGTACTAAATGAAATTAAAATTTATTACCAAATAGAAACTCTTTTGTCTTCGGGTTGATACATTTTACTTCCTTTTTTGATTTTGAAAGTTTCTAAAAACTCAGGAATATTACTTAATGGCCCATTGATTCTGAATTTTGCCGGTGCATGTACATCGGTCATAATTTGATTGAATAAGGCTTCTTTATTGGTATTTACCATCCAAGCATAAGCATACGCTAAAAAGTAACGCTCATTTGGCGTAAGCCCAGCTATTTTTTGGTTTTCCTTGAATTGTTTTGTCTTTTTAAAAGCTTCGTAACCCATAACAACACCACCCAAATCGGCTATGTTTTCGCCTTGAGTAGCATCGCCGTTTAGTTTTTTGCCATCAATATCAAAAGCATTAAATTGCGCTACAATAAGTTTGGTTTTTTCATTAAATTTTTTCAAATCTTCGGCTGTCCACCAGTTGTTTAAGTTTCCTTTATCGTCATACTGACTACCTTGATCATCGAAACCATGGGTTATTTCGTGTCCGAAAGTAGAACCACCAATAATACCATACAACACAGCATCATCGGGCATTCTGCCTTCAAAACCAGGAACAATAATGTTACATGCTGGAACACATATTTCGTTATTGCTTGGATTGTAATAGGCATTATAAGTTTGCGGATACATGCCCCATTCGGTGCGGTCTACTGGTTTTCCAAATTTTGAAACCATATCACCATAACTCCAACTATTGGTTGCCATTACATTTTTGCAATATTGTTTTTTATCAATAGCCACGCTGCTCATGTCTTTCCATTTGTCTGGATAACCTACTTTCATTACAATTTTGCTCAATTTGTACAACGCTTTTTCTTTGGTAGCAGCACTCATCCAATCGAGTTTTTTTATTCTTTCGGCATATACATTTTTGATATTGTTACCAATTTCCAGCAATTTTTCTTTGGTGCCTTTTGGTAAATATTCCTCTACATATACTTGTCCTATAAGCTCTCCAAGTGAACCATCGGTTTGGGCAACTACGCGTTTCCATCTTGGTTTTTGTTGTTTTACACCACTTAAAACGGTTGAATAAAAATAGAAGTTTTGATTTTCTATATCATCTTGTAAATAGGCAGCATAGGTGTTTATTAAATCCCATTTGAGATAGGTTTTCCAAGTATCCATTGGATATTTTTTTAGTAATTGATTGAGAGCTACAAAGAATTCTGGTTGTCCAACATTTACTTTTGTTGCATTTTTTATACCTAATTGGGTAAACATCGTATTCCAGTTGATATTGGAAGTTTTGGCATTTAAATCTGCAACGGGCATCATGTTATAATTTTTCAAAGGATCGCGTAGGTCTGCCATTTTGCGTGATGCTTTTGCCAAATCGGTTTCTAGTTTCATGATTTCGGCAGCGTTTTGTGTGGCTTTGGCGTTATCGAAACCAAGGTGTTCCATCATTTTTTGTAAATGTGTAACATATTCTTTTCTTATGCGTGCATTTTCGGCATCGTTTTCAAAATAATAATCGCGCTCGCCCAAACCAATGCCACCTTGCATAAGTACCAATGCGTATTCGGCGCTGTTCTTATCGTCTTGCCCCACATAAAATGAAAAAGCCGGACTTGCGCCTATTGTATGCATATGCGCTATGGTATTTAAAAGAGATTGGGTATCGGTAATGGCATCTATCTTGGTTAATTCTTCTTTTAACGGATTGATTCCTAGTTTATTGATTTGCACTGAATCCATACCCGAAGCGTAGAAATCTCCAATTTTTTGTTTGTTGCTCCCTTTTGGAGCGTCTTCTTTGGCTGATTTTTCGCAGATGGTTTTTACTTGATTGTTGATAGTATCTTGAATGGTTCTGAATATACCATTGCTTTTTTCTGAAGCTGGAATGGGGTTTTGTTTAAACCATCCGCCATTGGCGTACATAAAAAAATCATCGGACGGATTGACTAAGGTATCTCGGTGCGTAAGTAACGGATCGGGAGTTGTTACTTCTTTTTTGCAACTGGTTGTGAGCGCTATTGCAACTATAGCAATGTATTGAGTGAGGTGTTTCATTTGTTTACTTTTTTTCAAAAATAAGGAAATGTTTTTTAATTATGAATTTTAAATTTTAAATTATGAATTGACCTATTTTTATTGGGAGTTGGGAGATGGGAGTTGGGAGTTGGGAGATATAATTATATTGAACTTTATTTAAACTAAAAACCCTTTCAAAGTTTTGAACTCTGAAAGGGTTTGTTTTGAAAAACTTTCGGGAAATTTTAATTTTTATTTCTTTAAAAATTTTATTGTTGATTTTTTATTTTGTGAAGTTATTTCAATTAAATAAAATCCGTTATCAAAAGAGTTAATATCCAATGGTGTATCGGGGGCAACATTGTTTTTAGATAACAGTTTTTTGCCAACAGTATCATAAATAGTGACGTTGTCAATACTTTGATTTGACTTTATAAAGATTGTATTGGTAGCAGGATTTGGATAAACTTTTATAGCCTCTATGTTTTGATTTTGAGTAGTTAGTGCCGTAACAAATTCGGTTTCCCAAGTGTTGGTTATAATTCCCGGATTATAATCGAAATAAATTTGTGCTGTATTTAGAATAATATCGCCTACCGCATAACCCGCATTTGGTTTTATTTTGAAAGTTACAAATCCATGACTTGCCTCTGGATTGGTTGCAGTAGGTGGTAGTTGTGTGTTATAAAAATTCCATATCAAATTATTGCCGGTTCTTCTAAGTTGGCAATCATGACTTGAGGTAACCATTTCGATGGTTTCTGGATTAAGCTGATTATCAAGTACATCTTCTATTCTAATGAAGCTTGTAGGTGCTGTTCCTGTATTTTCAAATGAAATGGTGTAATACAAATAATCATTTGGTGTAAATGTACTCCAAACTATTTCTTTTCCGTGTTGTTCCTGCACTTCATTTGGATCATACGAACCCACAACAGTTTGGTTTAATGTAACAGTATTATTGTTTGTATTGTTTTCAGTAATATCTGATGTTATAGTTATAGTAGAAGTTAAAATATCGCCCAAATTTACCGTAGGTATTGTTGGTGTTTGCATAAGAAATGATAAGCCATTATATTGAAACGGTGCAAGATTGGTATAATCTAAAGTAAAGCCCGTAGGTGTTAAGACCGCATTAGGATCGGAAACCGAAATAATGTTCTCTGGTACTGTCTTTGTGAATGTAATTGTTCCGTTGGCTGATGTAAAAAGACTTTGGTTATAATAATTCACATAAAAATTCCTAGGAAAACCTGGTCGTGGATTATTAGCACTCATTGCAATGGAAACATCTGTATAGGGTTGCACTTCGGTAACTGGAAAATAATAATACTGTGTCCCCGAACCCGCTGGTATCGTTACATTAGTATAACTTGTAGCGCAATTATAGTACCCTTGATAGCTTGAATAAACTGAATAATTAAAGTTGTAATTTAAATTTGGATCTATAGCTGGTATATAAGCAGTACCTGTATCAGAGTAATAAAATGTATTAGTATTATTGGTATTTGTAACATAAAAACTACCCGCAGGGAAATTGTTTTCATTGGCATCTTTAATGCCATTACCATTTGAATCTAAAAATGCAATAAGCACAGCACTATCTAGACATTGCCCTGTGTTTTGGCAATCGGAAGTACAAACATTTGTTACTGCTGACCAATAGGAGGTAACACCAGTTGCGCAAACATTTCTTACATAAATATCATAGCAAGTATTAGGTGATAAACCTGTAATTACAGATGAATTTGAAGTTGTTGGTATCCCCGCAGTTGAATATGTTGGAGCAGGCATTCCTTGGGGTTGTACTAAAATTACTGAAATTTCAGTAGGATTACCTGTAGCATTTTGCCAACTAACAACCGCGGTTGTATCCGATTGTGCTGTAGCTACAACACCAACAGGAGCATTTATACAATCGCCCTGTGGCATACAAGTTACGTCGGCAATCCAACCTGTAGCAGTTGTATTCCCATTCGATGTAAAAACAACAGTAAGGCAACCCGAAGAATTTGAAGCGGTTATTGTAGGAGGTAGAGTGTTTCCTGTAAAAGAACCAATTATAGGAGATACTTGACTTGTCCCATTATAGATACTTAAAAAATCAGAATTATTTTCTAAATCAAAACTGGTAAAATTTAAAGTAACCATATCGCCTGGTTGAGTAGGACAAATTTCCGTGGTGATATTTTGACTATCGCTATAATTACCTGTAATTCCACCTGTATCGGTAAAAACACTTCCGCAACCTTGAGCATTTACAAATAAACCATTTACAAAAAGTAAAAAAAGAAGTAGTAGTTTTTTCATAAGTATCAAATTTTACCAAATGTAATAAAATTCTTTTAAAAAATAATTTATAGCACTGATTATTTTGTAGTTACATTATTAGTACCAAATTGTTTAGATGTTGTTTGAAATGATATATCCGCCTGTCCAAGCGTTTTGAAAATTGAATCCGCCCGTAATTGCATCGATATTGAGCACTTCGCCTGCCATATACATATTAGGAATTAGTTTGCTTTGCATGGTTTTAAAATCGATTTCTTTTAAATCTACACCGCCAGCGGTAACAAATTCTTCTTTGAAAGTGCTCTTGCCATTTACTTGAAATTGCGAACCTGTAATTTGTTTTGCTAACTGTTGCATTTGTTTTTTAGACATTGCTGCCCAATTCTGATTATCTGGAATTTCGGCTGCTTTTACCAGACTTTCCCACAATCGGTTGGAAAGTTCAAAAGGACATTTTTTGCCTATGTTTTTTTTGGGTTGCGTCTGTTTTAAATTGGTCAATTCGGTAGTAATTTCTTCTTCTGTAAAATGTGGTAACCAATTGACGGTAATTACAAATTGATAGTTTTTTTCAAAAAATTCTCGTGCGCCCCAAGCCGACAGTTTTAAAACTGCAGGGCCACTCAATCCCCAATGTGTAATGAGCAATGCGCCATCTGATTTTAGATTACTTTGATGCACTTTTATGGCCACTGTAGCCGAAATTCCCATAAGATTTTCTAATCGTTTATCCCTGATATTGAAAGTAAATAGCGAAGGAACTGGCGACACAATTGTGTGTCCTAATTGTTGTAAAATTTCCCAAATTTTAGGGTTGCTTCCTGTAGCTATAACTAATTTTTGACAGCTATAGGTTTGGTTTTGCGTATCAATTTTAAAATGGGTATCACTTTTAAAAACACTTTGAACGGCTTGACTTGTAATGACTTCGATTTTATTTTTATTGATTTCGTTCAAAAAACAATCAATGATTGACTGTGAACTATTAGAAACCGGAAATATTCTGCCGTCATCTTCTATTTTTAACGGAACGCCTCTTTTTTCAAACCATTCCATAGTATCGCCTGTACAAAAAGTATGAAATGGGCCACGTAATTCTTTTTCGCCACGCGGATAATTTTTAGCTAAATCTTGCGGAATAAAACAACTATTGGTAACATTGCAACGACCGCCACCCGATACTTTTACCTTACCTAAAACTTCTTTGCCTCGCTCTAAAATAGCAATTTTTAAGTTCGGATTTTTTTCAGCACAATTAATGGCTGTAAAAAAACCAGCTGCTCCGCCACCAATAATCAGTATGTCGTAATGTGCAATCAAAATAGTTTTGTGTTAGCTAATTCGGTCTGGAAAATCGCTGATTATACCATCAACGCCTATTGTTTTTAATGTTTCTATATCGTTTTGTTGGTTTACAGTCCAAGGAAAAACCTTGAAGATTATAGCGTGGATTTCTTTTACGATTTGTTCATTTACCAATTTAAAATAAGGATTTATGGAATAAGCATTTATTTTTTTAGCAAATGCCACAGCTTCTTCTATATTATTTTCTGTTAAAACACCTAATTGTATTTTATTATTTTGAGATGTAATATATTCTAAAACCGACCAATCAAAACACGAGATTTCAATGTCTGCATACGTCCAATTTGTACTTTTTACCACATCATTTACAAATTGTAAAACCTTTGCTTTTGCTTTTTCTTCTTTAATTTCGATATTGATTTTACAACGATTAGCAACCAATTCAAAAACACTTTTTAAATCGGGAATTTCTAAATTTTCGAGTTGCAATTTTGTAAAATTACTCACCAAGCCTGATGAATTTGTGGTTCTGTCAACTGTTTCATCGTGAATGACAACCAACTCGTTATCTTGACTCAAACGAACATCGAGTTCTATTGTGTGTACCCCTAATGCTATCGCTTTAGCAAACGAATTTAAGGTGTTTTCTGCCACATAACCTTTAGCTCCGCGATGTCCTATTTTTAGCATTTTAATACAAGGAATTATTCAATAACCATTTCTTTAACTCGTTTGCGGTAAGCTTCCAAAATATCGAGTTTACTAATAAATCCCATAAATTTATTGGATTTTAAAACGGGTAAAACTTCTTTCTTAGAACTTTCAAATTTATCCATAATTAGTTCCATGCCATCATCATAATTCACGGTTTCTGTTTGTGTTACCACATCTTCAACTTTTGTGTATTTTATTCTAAATGAATTGAATAATAATGGTTTTATTTCATCAAAATCTACCAGCCCCAAATAATTATTTTTTTCATCTATAACTGGAAAAACTTTTGTGTTATTTGAAGTTAATTGCGCTACAATAGTTTCTAAATTGGAATCTAAAGAAATGGAATTGGATTGGGTTTTAATGAGTTTTAAAAAATCGATACTCAATAAAATATTTCGGTCTTTATCGCCTGTAAAAACTTGTCCTTTTTCGGCAAGCATTTTCACATCCATCGAATGTTTATCCATTTGTTTGGCAACTGCAAAACTGATGGAAGAAACTATCATAAGTGGTATCATCAACTCGTAACCGCTTGTGATTTCTCCGATAAGAAAAATTGCGGTAAGCGGCGCATGAAACAAACCGCTGAGAATTCCTGCCATACCAACCATAGTAAAATTGGTAATTGGTAAATTGGTGTTGAAAATGGAATTGATACTTTTGGCTACAAAAAATCCGAGGTACGAACCCACGAAAAGCGATGGCGCAAAATTACCACCATTTCCGCCAGAACCCAACGTAAGTCCTGTTGCAATAGATTTTAGTAAAACCACAACACCTGTAAACAGTAGTAAAACTAAATTTGGATTTCCTAAATTTTCAAACAAGGAATTTTCAAGAACTTTTTCGGGTTGCGAAGAAAGCCATTTGATACTCTCATATCCTTCGCCAAAAAGTGTTGGGAATAAAAAGATAAGAAAGGCTAAAACTAAAGCTCCTATTAATGCTTTTTTGTAACTATTGGTTTTAAATTTTGAGAAAAAATGTTCAATTCGTCTAAAAGTTCGGGCATGATACACCGAAATTAATCCGGCGAGAATACCCAAAAGCACATAATAAAAGGTATTATGCGAATCGAATTCTTGAATGTTTTTAAACTTTAATAGAATATCTTCACTAAGAATAAGTTGCGATATTAAAGCACCTGTTGCAGCCGAAATAATAATTGGAATGAATGCCGATATTGCCACATCGGTAAGGACTACTTCAATAGCAAAAAGTACACCTGCAATGGGCGCATTAAAAGCAGCACTTATACCAGCCGCTACACCACAAGCCAAAAGTAAAATTCGGTCTTTTTGAGATAGTTTATAAGTTTGAGCAAAATTAGATCCAAAGGCAGCGCCAGTAATGGTTATTGGGCTTTCTAACCCTGCAGAACCACCCAAGCCAACCGTTAATGAACTAGTTACAATTTGAGCATACATTTGCTTTCTGGGCATAATTCCGCCTTTCTTGGCGACAGCAAATAAAATTCGAGAACTCCCCTTTTCTATATCGCCTTTTAAAAAATTGCGAATTACAAAAACCGTAAGTAAAATTCCTATTATTGGGAAAATACTATTAGCATACGGCAGTTTTAAATAGGTATTGCAATAGTTGGCAATTTTAAAAACATTGTGCGAAAAACTCTTTAGTAAAATTACGGCAAGGGCGCAAGATATAGCTACAATTACACTGGCTAAATAAATAAAATTCCGTTCGGAAACTGTTTCTTTTATTATAAAAAAAGAAGTTTCTAACGTTCGTATAATTTTTCTAATATATATTACTATTGATGCTGTGAATCTTGCCGGCATTATTTGTTTACATTTTATATTATGAATTTACGCGGATTACTTTATCTACGCCATCAATTTTTTTGATACTCTCTATCAATCGTTTTAGAATGGTTGTATTTTGAACAATTACGGCAACTTTACCATGAAAAATTCCAGCTTCGCCATGCAAAGATATACTTTGAATATTAACGTGCATTTGATTGGAAATAATTCGTGTTAATTCGTTGGTAAGTCCTAAGGTATCCATTCCGGTAATTTTAAGAACAGCTTTAAATTCTTGTTGCGAAGAATCTATCCATTTGGCCTGCATAATGCGATAGGCATAATTGGATTGTAACGAAATGGCATTGGGGCAATTTTTTTTGTGAACTTTGATGCCTTCATTGATAGTAACAAAACCAAAAACATCATCGCCCGGAATTGGATTACAGCAAGTTGCCAATTTATAATCGAGTCGATCTTGATCTTTACCAAACACTAACATATCAAAATTGCTCGAAAGTTCTGGTTTGTGTAACTCCTCGTTATTTGTATTTGAGTTGTTATTTCTTTTGATTTTGTTTCTAAAGAAATTGATAAGCGTGTTGTTCTTTTGAGCTGCAAAATCTTTTAAATGCTGATTTTCGATTGTACCAATACCCACACGATAAAACAAATCCAAGCTGGTTTTCAACTTAAAAAAGCTAACTAACTCATTGGTTGTGTTTTCGTTAAGTGCAATTTTGAGATGTTTTAATTTTCGGGTTAAGAGTTCTTTTCCTTCTTCGGCGATTTTTTTTGTGTCTTCGTTTAAAACATTTTTTATCTTGGCTTTTGCTCGTGTAGTAGTTACATAATCAAGCCATTGCATAGTAGGTTTTTGATTTGCCGATGTAATAACCTCAACCTGATCGCCACTTTTTAATTCGTGATTTAATGGAACCAATTTACCATTAACTCTTGTACCTCGAGTTTTTATACCAATTTCGGAGTGAATGCTAAAGGCAAAATCGAGCGAAGTAGCGCCTTTTGGCAGGGATTTTATTTCGCCTTTTGGTGTAAAAATAAAAATTTCTTTGGCATACAAATTCATTTTAAAATCTTCAACAAAATCTACGGCATTAGATTCAGAATTTTCAAGTGCTTCTTTTAATAGATTTAACCAATGATCTAAACCGCTTTCTTCTGTAACTCCTTGTTTGTATTTGTAATGCGCAGCATAGCCTTTTTCGGCAATTTCGTCCATGCGCTCGCTGCGAATTTGTATTTCTACCCAACGTCCTTTTGGTCCCATTACGGTTACGTGTAAAGCTTCGTATCCTGTAGATTTTGGCGATGAAATCCAATCGCGCAAACGGCTTGGGCTCGGACGATAATGATCGGTAACTATCGAATAAATTTTCCATGCTAAAAATTTCTCGTCATGTTGGTCTGATTTGTAAATAATACGAAGGGCAAACTTGTCGTAAACCTCATCAAAAGACACATTTTGTACCAACATTTTTCTTCTTATCGAATAAATAGATTTAGGACGACCTTTTAGAATATAATCTACTTTTTCGTCATTTAAAGACTTTTTCAAAACATCAGAAACCATTTTTATGTAAGCATCTTGCTCTTCTTTGGTTTCCTTTATTTTACTTACAATATCATTATAAACAGCTGGTTCTGTATATTTTAAACCTAAATCTTCGAGTTGTGTTTTGATATTATACAATCCTAATCTGTGAGCCAACGGTGCATAAATATAGAGTGTTTCCGATGCAATTTTTTCTTGTTTGTAATCGGGCATCGAATCCATGGTTTGCATATTATGCAACCTATCTGCAATTTTGATGAGAATTACACGCACATCATCATTAAGTGTCAGCAACATCTTTCTGAAATTTTCCGCTTGAAGCGAAATATTCATATCTTTCTTAACCTGCGAAATTTTGGTAAGCCCTTCTACAATTTTGGCGATTTTTGGGTTGAACATTTTTTCTAAATCTTCAACTGTAATAGGAGTATCTTCGACTACATCGTGCAACAGTGCAGCCGCAATACTCGTTGCACCCAAACCAATTTCTGACGCAACAATTTTTGCCACACCAATGGGATGAAAAATATAAGCCTCGCCCGATTTCCTACGTTGGTCTTTATGAGCATCAACAGCGACATCAAAAGCCTTACGAATTAGTTTTTTGTCGTCTTCGCTTAAGGTTTGATAACTGATGCGTAGCAATTCTTTATATTCTCTTGCTAATGCTTTTTTTTCTGCTTCTAAATCTATTTCTTGCATAACAATACTTCTTTCGCACAAGTTAGTAATTTATTTCAAAAAAGAAACAGCTTTTTTTCTTTCTAAAAAAAGAAAAAGTTTGAAAGTTATTTAGTTGTTTTTGAGAAGTTTAAATCGTGAAAATCATAACTAAAATCGGTAAGTGGCGAAATGGCTTTCATGGTAAAACCCTTTGCATTTCCTTTTTTATCCAACGAAAAATAGATATGTGCATCTGCATGGAAGCTTCTATTATCCCATTTTACAACAAAGTTTTGATCTTTATAAAATAAAACTTCGCCTGCTAATCTTGGTGAACGTTTTGATTTAAAATACATTTTACCATTTTTTTCGGTAATGGTTACTTCGCCAAACCAGTTGTCTTTATAAGTTCCGATGTATTTTTTAGTATTTATTTTTATATTCGAATTGGTTTCAACAGTTTTCCAAACTTCTTCGGTAATTTTATCGGCATTGTCTTCTTGCTCTTTTCTTTTTTGTGCTAATTTTTCGACATGATTTGTATAAGGCAAGCCTAAATATGTGTCTTTTATGGTATTGGAAATGGCGGTAAATGCTGCCCCCGATTGTTGATTTGTCAAAACAATAATTCCTAAATTTATATCGGGAATCATGATGGTTTGGGTAACAATTCCGTCGAGACCACCCGTGTGTGACACTTGTTTGTACCCGTTTATATCGGTAATACGCCAACCCAAACCATACGCATTAAAATTGCTGGTATACGAATATGGTTTGCTTACTTGCATCAAAGTTTGTGGTGTCCACATTTCTTGGTGTTGTGCTTCGGAAAAAATGGTTTTACCATCGATTTTTCCTTTGTTCATTTGTAACATCAACCATTTCGATAAATCATTGGTAGAAGTATATAAACCTGCTGCTGCATCAAAAATAGGATTGGTATAGCGCTTTATCACTTCGAGTTTTCCATTGGTAGGAACGTGCGGAACTATTACATTTGTTGTGTCTTTTAATCTGTTCCAAGAAGCAGCCGAATGTTCCATTCCTATTGGCTTCATAATACGTTCTTCTACAAAATCGCACCAAGTTTTTCCTGATACTTTAGCTACAACTTCGCCTGCAATTACATACAAAAGGTTGTCATAATCATACTGTGTTCTGAAACCAGAAACAGGTTTTAAATAGCGAATATTTTTTACAATATCTTTTGGTGTAAAATTATGTCCGTCGGGCCAAATCATCAAATCGCCTGCGCCTAAGCCCAAACCACTTCGATGTGTAAGCAAATCTCGAATGGTAAATTCCTTTGTTACATAGTCGTTATACATTTTAAATTCGGGTAAATATTTTATTACTTTATCGTCCCAATTTAATTTTCTTTCATCGACTAAAATTGCCAATGCTGCCGTAGTAAATGCTTTGCTGTTTGAAGCAATGCCAAACAAGGTATTACCATCTACTTTTTCGTTAGTATTAATATTCCTTACACCGTAACCTTTTGATATGATGATCTTTCCGTCTTTTACAATCGCAACTGCAATACCCGGAACATTAAAAGTTTTCATACTGGATTCGACTACTTCGTCTAATTGTTTTTCGGTAATTTGAGCTAATACTGAAAAATTAATAAATAGCGCAATTAAGTAAATTATTTGTTTCATATTTATGCTTTGAAATCTGATTTATTGTGGAATTTTAATATGGATTTTTTTTATAAAAACTTAGAAACCGAAATTTGATCTTCGAAAAATGAAATTCTAATCACATCTTTATAAAACAAAAGCATTTTCGATAATAGGATTTTTTACTTCCATTTTATTATCAAAAGAATTGGTCTTAGGATTATAGGTATAATCTTGAGACCATTTTTTATGATTTTCTGCTAATTCCAAAATGCTATTACAAACAAATTCCAACTCGGCATTGGTAGTAGTTGGGTGTATTGACATACGAATCCAACCTGGCTTTTGGGTTAAATCACCCGAAGATATTTGGCACACCAACTCTTGTGATGTTTGTTGATCTACATGCAATAAATAATGTCCATAAGTACCAGCGCAACTACAACCACCACGCGTTTGAATTCCGAATTTATCATTTAATAATTTCACTCCCAAATTATAATGTAAATCATCAATATAAAATGAAAAAACACCCAAACGTTTGGTTTGATTTGCTGCCAAAATATGTATATTTTCGGTTGCTCCTAACTTATCAAAAACATAGGCATTAAGTTCTTCTTCGCGTTTTAAAATATTGGCAACGCCCATTTGTTCTTTTAGTTTCACAGCAAGTGCAATTTTGATAACCTGTAAAAAACCTGGTGTACCGCCATCTTCTCTGTCTTCGATATCATCAATAAATTGATGTTCTCCCCAAGGATTTGTCCAAATTACAGTACCACCACCCGGACAATCGGGCACATTATTTTTATATAAATTTTTATTGAAAACCAAAATGCCCGAAGTGCCTGGTCCGCCCAAAAACTTATGTGGCGAAAAGAAAATAGCATCAAGATACGCATCATTATCTTCTGGGTGCATATCAATTTCGATATAAGGTGCTGAGCAAGCAAAATCTACAAAACAAACACCATTGTGTTGGTGCATCAATTTTGCAACTGCATGATAAGGTGTTTTAATTCCCGTAACATTTGAGCATGAAGTGATAGATGCAATTTTAAAACTTCGATCTTTATATTCTAATAATAATTTTTCTAAATTTTCTAACGAAAAAAGTCCATTTTCGTTAGCTGGAATCACCACAACATCGGCTATGGTTTCGATCCAAGAAGTTTGATTGGAGTGATGTTCCATATGCGAAACAAATACAATCGGTTTTATTTCTGATGGAATTGTAGCAAAGTCTTTTAGATTTTCGGCTAATTTTAAGCCTAAAATTCGTTGGAATTTATTGATAACACCTGTCATTCCTGTACCGCAAGCTATCAAAACATCATTAGAATTGGCATTTACATGCTTCTTAATAATTTGTTTTGCTTCGTGATAGGCTTTGGTCATGGCTGTTCCAGTTACCGAAGTTTCGGTATGCGTGTTGGCAACATACGGACCAAATACGTGCGCCATTTTTTCTTCTATTGGAGCATACAACCTTCCGCTTGCCGTCCAATCGGTGTACACAATTTTTTGCTTGCCAAAAGGTGTTTCAAACTCTTGGTTAATACCAATGATATTATCTCTAAATTGTAAAAAATAATCTTCTAAATTGGTAAAGCTCGAAATTGGTTTCATCTTTTGATAAATTTCAATATTAAAAGCACAAATGTAATAAAAACAAAATGTAAAGACTACAAAACCTTTTTCTGTAAAAGAAGTTGCTTTTTACGATTGGAGCGTATAAATTTGTAACCTATATAAAATTTTTATTCTACATGAAAACAAGTCAATTATTTGTAAATCTTCCCGTAAAAGATGTAAAACATGCTAAAGATTTTTTTGACAGATTGGGTTTCCAGTTTCAAGAAAGTTTTACCAACGATATTTCTGCTTGTATCGAAATAAATGATAACGCTTTTGTAATGTTATTGAGCGAAAAGTTTTTTGATACTTTTACAAAAACCGAAATGGTAAATGCACATACACAAAATGAAGTTTTGGTTGCCATTTCAATGCCGAGCAAAGAAAAAGTGAATGAAGTTGTAGATAGAGCCATAGAACTTGGTGCTAAAGAAGCTCGTACTCCGCAAGAACATGCGCATATGTATGGTAGAAGTTTTCATGATTTAGATGGGCATGTTTGGGAGATTTATTATATGAATATTAACTAATTAAAATTTATAATTATGGCATCAGTACATGCTTATTTAACTTTTAACGGGAATACCGAAGAGGCTTTTAATTTTTACAAATCTGTTTTTGGAGGCGAGTTTGACTATATTGGTAAATTCAAAGATATGCCACCAAGCGAAGATTGTCCGCCAATGAGCGAAGAAGAAGGAAATCGCATAATGCACGTAAGTTTGCGCATTGGCAAAGACAGCGTTCTTATGGCAAGTGATAGTACTGAAATGGGTGGTGGCGATGTTACTTTTGGAAACAATTTTTCGTTATCTATCAATGCCGAAAGCCGTGAAGAAGCTGATAAATTATTCCATGGATTATCTGCTGGCGGTACTGTAACTATGCCGATGGACAACACTTTTTGGGGTGCTTATTTTGGTATGTTTACTGATAAATTTGGTATTAATTGGATGGTAAATTTTGACGAACAACCAAAAGCTTAATTTGTAGTTTATAATTAGAAACTGCTTTGATTTTATTTTAAACTTAAAATCAAAGCAGTTTTTTTTATGGATAAATTTGTTTTAAAATCCAATCGAGTTCTAAATCTTTTCCTAAAACTTTTTCTTGAATTGGCGTGGTTATTTCTTTGTCTGGAAAAACACCTCTACCCTTTTTAGTAGTCTGGTTTACAGGCACAACATCCATCAATCCAAAACTGAAAATTAATTTTGATTTTGGTAATTTGAATGGAGGCATTCTGCCGGCAACGGTACCATTGAAATCGCCACCGGTTTCTTCGCCTACAAATTCTATTTGCTTATCTTTTTTTAGATTTGATGATAAAATACACGATGCCGAAAAACTGGCGCCATTTATCAATACATATTTTTTTCCTTTGAAATTATTTTCTTTGGGTTGCTGTACTTTTGAACTCGACAACGTGTAATAGTATTTACCATCTTGCTTCTTTACTGTAAACAAACTGTAGGTTGCAAATATTCCGTAAAACGGAGCTATAAGCGGATAAGCCCATTTGGGTTTGCCTAAGAAAGTTCCTGTATTCCATAAACTGGTTTTGGAAGTAACTTCGGCTTTTTCTGTCATTTGAAATTGAGTATCCGTAAGGTATTTGTTTAACTCTACAATTTCATTAACCCGACCGCCGTAATTATCTCTCAAATCAATGATAAGTGTTTTACAGCCTTTGTTTTGTATAGAATCGAATATTTTTTGATATGCTTTTTTATATTTTCCTACCGAAAAACTTCCAATTTTTAAGTATGCTGTAAGGCTATCTTTTCCTATAAATTTTAGTTGTTTTACGAATTCTTTTTCAGTAGTGTTATAACCAAAAATGCTTTTGGTTTTTGCTTCTTTTTTTGATTTTGCTTTGGCAATAGCTTGCTCAGCTTTCGATTTTTTTACAATCGTATCTTTTTTGGGTTCTTGTGTTGTTTTTACGCTTTTGTACATTTTGTCGCGTTTCACAATTTTGGTTAAAACACTGTCGTTCTGTTTAATAACAAAAGTTAAGCTATCGTTTACGCCGGTAATATTTGAACAATAAGCTCCAAAACGTCGGGCAAAAATTTTACGATTAAAAGTTGTATTGTACCCATCTGAAGAGTATGTTTTTTTGAATTTAGCATAAACTTCTTGCGGAGTAACATTATTTATTGAAATGATTTCGCTACCAGGTTTTATACTTTTTACTTTAGATTTATTTTTTAAAACATACAGCTTATTATCTTGAAAATCATAGTTGAATTGCGATAATGGTCCTGTTCCTTTTTTCTTCATTGCTTTTGTATCGGCTTTTGAGAACTTTTTTTGTAACGGAAACATCGCAATATGCCCTTGTTTTACATGGCTCAGGACTGGGCTAATAGCAAAGTAAAACTCGTTGGGAGTCATTGGGCTTATAATGTTTTTCTTAAGGCTATCAAATTTAAAATCTAAGATTTCTTTTGATGTATATCGATCGTAATGCGGATGCAGTTTGTATATTTTTTTTTGTAAAAAATCTACATCTTTTTTTAAATCTTCAACCGGAAGCTTTGTTTCTAAATGTGTATTGTATTTTTGTACCGAGTTACAAGAAAATAGTAATACAAGTGTTAGACAGGCAATGATTTTTTTTGTCATATTTTTTGAAAAATGAATTTTCAAATATACCTTTTATGGCGTAAATATTTTATTTTTTATGGCATAAAGTACCAAACCTATTCTGTTTTTAACATTTAACTTTATAAATAAATTATCGCGATAACCATCAATAGTTTTTGGACTTAGCGACATTTTGTCGGCAATCTCTTTGTAAGTCAGCTCGGTACATATCAATTTAAGAAATTCTACCTCAACATCTTTGAGTATTACAGGCTCTTCTTCGATATGATGAAACGAATTTCGCATGGCATCAGACACAATATTGTTGTGATAAAAACCTGTTTCCATGAGTTTTTTTAATGCTGTTTCCAGTGTGTTTTTATCAACATCTTTCAGTAAATATCCCTTTGCGCCAGCTCTTACCATATTGAGGATTGTGCCTTCGTTTTCTTCTACTGATAATGCCATAACCATTACATCATTATGATTTTTTGTTATCCATTTTGTGGTTTCGATACCGTCCATCACTGGCATACTCACATCCATTAGTACAATATCTGGAATGTTTTGTGGTTGTTTAAAATTATTTACCAACTCCAAACCATTTTTGCAAGTGTACAAAACTTCAAAGTTTTCAAAACTATTTACGATACCCGAAATCGCTTGCGATAAAAGTGTATGATCGTCTACTACAACTACTTTATTATTTTTCATCATGGTTTTTGTAATTTATTTTTATTGTAGTTCCTTTATTTTTTTCTGAAATTAATTCTAAATCGCATTGTGCTAATTTTGCTCTACGTTTCATGTTTTCTAATCCTAAGCCTGAATTGGGTTGGGCTAAAACATCAAATCCTACTCCATCATCTGTAGCTTCTATGTATAAAATCTTGGGCGAAAATTTCATTTGAATGGTTAAATTATGAGCTTTGGAATGTTTTATCGTATTTGAGAAAAATTCTTGTAATATTCTAAAAATTATGATTTCGTGCTTTTTATCTATTGGATATGTTTCGCCTGTAATAGTTAGTGTTGAATGGATATAATTTAATCTATTAAATCGTGAAATTTCGAGTTGAATAGCTTCTTCCAGATTGATGTTGCTGATATAATCTGGGTTTATGATTCTTGATAGTGCGCGTACTTCGTTAAGAATATTGGTAAGATTAGTATTCAAATCGGTAGCGTTGTCTGAAATATCGTTTAAACTTTGCAACTGTATTTTTGCCAAAGTGAGTAGCTGTCCTATATTATCGTGCAATTCCCAACTGATGTTTCGCAAGGTTTGCTCTCGAATTTCTACTTGCGATTCGGCAATTTCATTTTCAAATTGTTTTTGTGCTTCTTTTTGTTCTAACAAAAACGTGTTTTTCTTTTTTTGGAATAACGCAAAAAGAAATAGTACAAATAGTACCAAGACAAATGTAATGCATATAAATACGAGTATAAACTCTATTTCTGGTTTGGCTTGGCGCATAGTAATCCGTAGATAAAAGTACTATTTGATAAAAATATTAATACAAAATTTGCAATAAAAATTTTTGGTGCAAAACTTGAATCTGCATAATATTTTATTAATAATGTAAATGGTATTGAAGGCAAATGGTAAACAAATATACCAGCTCCAAACCAAAATATAAATGACTTATTTAGTGAAAATATCTGGTTATTATTTAATGTTTCATAAAAATACAAAAGTATTATTAAAACCAAACATATTGAACCTATTGTGTAGCTATAATCATACAAGTTATCAATCTTTTGGGTAAAAAACATATAAAAATAACTACTCAAATAAAACAAATAAATACCGATAGAAATAATCTTGAATGTTTTCTTTTGCTGAGTAGCATAGAATATAAAACAAATCAAACTTATTTCTATCACTTGGTAAAAATTGTATAAAAATAAATTATTCTTATTTACATTATGCCCATACCAAAATGCAAACAATTCCTTTAAACCTGTAAACCAAAAATAACCAAGAATATAGTATTTATAAGTATTGTCAAGTTTAGCTTTATAAAAAGTAGCCAATAAAGCAACTAAAATTTGATATGTAATTAATAATAATACAACACTATCCATATTTACTATTCTTTTGGTGGTGGTGTAGCTGCCAAATGATCCATTATTAAACTAGTTGTACCAAGAGTTGTTTCCATCTTCTTAGACATATTTGCTGCATTTGGTCCTTTTCTATTGTCTTTTATTATCATTTTTGGTGATGCCATTTTAGAATCAGATTCATTTAGCAACCCATCAATCTGCATAAAATCTCCTTTTAAAGGATTTGAACCTTCGTAAGCTATAGTAAATGGAATGTGCTTTAAATTTGAATATTTTCCAGAAAGTTCATTTTCGCCAACTTGCGTTGTTGGTGCTAAAAACACGGTTTCTCTTCCCGGATAAGGCGATGAATATCCTAAAGATTTACTATCGGAACTTGACAAATGCTGGGCAAAATAAATTCTAACGCCCGATACTTGTTCTTCGTTTACATTGTTTACTTCATCTAATAATGCTACATATTGTTTAAGTGTTTGATAATCTATCCAAACAAATTCTGTAGCTTGATACCCTTTTCCTTTTGAATTTTGAATTAAAGGTGCAATATTACTTTGATAATTTCTACGCATTGCTACTGCTTCTTCTGCCGAAATCAAATTACTGGGCAAGCCTTTGAAACCTTCGCAACAAAGCGATTTACAAGAATCTAACACTAATAATGAAGTAACAATAGTTGCTGTTACAATTCCAATTTTTAAAGCTGTTTTCATATTTAATAAGATTTATAAGGCAAATTTATGTTGGAAATTTACAAAATTATACAGGAAAAACACCCAATTTTTTGTATAAAAATACAGGAAAAACACCCGAGATTATTTAAAATGAATTTTTCATCTTTGTAAAAAGAAAAGCTAATGTTTTAGTTTTTACTTTTAAATGGTTAGGTTGGTTATTTAAAAAGCCTTGGCGTTGTAGTGTCGCCAAGGCTTTTGCTCTTTTAGGGTACAAAAAAAGCGTTGATTTCTCAACGCTTTTCTTTACTTGAGGGTCGGGGTCGGGGAAACACCCGAATACATTAATTTGTTTCTTAATTTTATAAATGAATTGAAATCAGCGTAAAGCAACAAATTCGGTAGGTATAGTATTTCTAAAGTAATGGTTAATGATACTACTGAAATAACTGAAAAAAAATACTTATTTGGTCGTGAAAATAGAAAAATGAAGTGTTTAAAAATATTAATATTAAAGTTGTATAAATAATAAAACCCTCAATCGAGGGTTAGTTTAATTGAGAAAATTGTAACCAAATCCAGAAAGAAATAAATTCATCATACTGGTCAGATTCCCATAATAGATTTTGTAATTTAGCTATATCATTTTCAATATCTTCGATTATATTTTCTTCTCTTTTAAAAATACGGTATCTCCTGCTTTCATAATCTTTCTATTTTAAGTTTAATAAAATTTCCCAGATCATTCAAGTTTTTTCGTTGAACTAATGCCTAATAGCATCTTTTTTTCTTATGAAATGTGCTGTGAGTTATTCTCATTACTTCCGCAAACTTAACACCATTCATTCCAAAATTGTCAATAATTTTTAACATCATCTTTTTTACTTCAACAGAATCCATAAAATAACAATTAACATTAACGCTCCGAAGACAACATCATATATTGAAAACTCTATTGTAAATTTCCAATCATACTCATTTTCGTAAAATTCTTTTATTTTACTTTTAATCCATTTTATCATAATAATTGTACTTTTGTAAAATAAAAATAATGTATTGTGGAGGGCTTTCGCTCCCAAGTCTTAAGCTAAAAGAATATTAAAAATTCTTAGAGTTCTGCGAGCATCTTTATTTTGAACTCTTTTTTTAGCTTTTTGCAACTAAATTCTAATCTAAATTTAATTACCTTATTTTTTTTTGCAAACTTAGAGTTGCTTATATTGGTAACTATTTCTCAATTACTCTACAAATACACGAGACATTTTTGTTCGGTACAAATAAAAAAGGGGAACTTCTATCAAGTTCCCCATCAAGGGTGAAAGACGGGTCTCGAACCCGCGACCTTCGGAACCACAATCCGACGCTCTAACCAACTGAGCTACAATCACCATTTGTTTTTGCGAGTGCAAATATAAAACTATTCCTTTTACTTTCAAATATTTTTTTGCAAAACTTATCTCAAATCGCTTAAACTACTGACAGCCAAACATCTCTCTACAATAAAACCTTCGGCATAATCTACACCAACCAATCTGCCTAAATCTTTAGAACGATAATTAATACTTTCTATAAAATTTTTACTCGTAATTGGTGTTTCGGGTTCGTTAGAATTTTCGTTATAAAATTGCGATTTATAAGCCAATATTGCTGCTTGCTTAATATCTATTTCTTCCGAAATATCTACTGCAAAATCGGGTTCAAGGTTTTTCCATTGCATATAATGGTACACCGCTTTTGGTCGCCAAGCCTCCTGCTCTACTCCATTTTCGTAGGTAACTATTTTCCATAATCCCGATAAAAAACAAGCATCAGAAACCAAATCGCTTCCTTTTCCATGATCTATATGGCGGTCTTCTACAGCATTACATATGACAATATCAGGTCGGTATTTTCTAATTTTTTCAATAACTCGTAATTGGTGTTCTTCATCATTACAAAAAAAGCCATCGCGCATATCAAGGTTTTCTCTAAAAGCAACCCCTAAGATTTCCATTGCTTTTTGCGATTCAGCATTTCTAATTTCAACCGTTCCTCGTGTGCCAAGTTCGCCTCGTGTTAAATCAATAATACCAATTTTTTTACCTAATTTCACCTCTTTGGCAACGGTTCCGCCACAGCCCAACTCAACATCATCAGGATGCGCTCCAAATGCTAAAATGTCCAATTTCATTTAATTACTTTTTTAATCGTTTTTGATTTATTTACTGTTTCAATAAATTCTTTTTCGGGGTTACTGCCCAAATTGATTCCACAACCTACAAATAGCGTGGCTTGGGTATCATTTATATGTACACAACGTAAATTTACATATAAATCGTAATTTCCGACCTCAAATGTAGTAAAATCTATATTCCACTCGCCTAAAAATCCGGCATAAAAACTACGATTGTAACCTTCGTTCTCTACGATAAATTTCATGGCTTTATCCTTTGGAAAACCGCAAACTGCTGGTGTTGGGTGCAATGCCTCAACAAGCTGTATCACAGAAACATCAGTTTTACAGGTTGCTTTAATATCGGTTTTTAAATGGGCAAGTTGTCCTGCTTGTTGGGTATAAGGTTTGCTAATTGCTACTTCTTTAGAAAAATCATTTAATACATCAATAATATACTGAGTAACAATAGCTTGCTCATTAATTTCTTTTTCTTGCCAAACTAAGTTTTCTGAAAACACTTGGGTGCCTGCTAAAGAAACCGTTTGTATGGTATTTCTTATACGATTTAACAATCTTTCGGGCGTTGCCGCAATCCAAAAACCAATTTCGGGATGATAAAAAATATAATTAAATGCCGATGGATATGCTGCCATTAACTTCTGAAAAATTCGCTGAACATCAACTGAATCTATTGCGTGGATTTCTGCTCTTGAGAGTACAACTTTTGTAAAATTATTATCCACTATAGCCTGCAAAGCTTTTGTAACTAAATTTTCAAACTTTTCTTTATCGGTAATACTAAATTCAGAATCGATTTCTGTATCGAAATAAAAAGACTTTTCATCCCAATTTTCGAAATAAACATTGGCTTTATCTGCAGGAATTAGTACTTTTTTTGAACCATCGAAAGATGCCAATACAAAACCTTTATCTTCCTCATTTTCTAATAAATGTAAGGCAGCGTCTTTTTGTAAAACTGCCGTAATTTTATTTGAATTAGGCTTAGCATAGACCACAAAAGGCAAACGGGCAAGATACTGCTTGTTTATGTTTTCGAATAAAAAACTCATAGTTACCTTTTTGGTAAAATCATATTGGTTAATTTACAAAGCGATATTAAATTATCATTTTCATCAGTAATTTTTATTTCCCAAAGATGGATACTTTTCCCCTGATGAATAATTCGTGCTGTGCCATACACTACCCCATCGCGCTTGGCTTTAAGATGATTTGCCGAAATCTCAATACCACGAACTTCCTGTTTTTCTGGATTAATAAACATTATTGATGCCGCACTGCCCACACTTTCTGCCAAAGCAACCGATGCACCACCGTGCAACAAACCCATGGGCTGATGTACGCTCGGGTTTACAGGCATTTTTGCTTTTAGATAACCTTCGGCAGCATCTATATATTCTATGTTTAGGGTTTGCATTAATGTGTTTTTACTCCATTCATTGCAAAGGGCTAAAACTCTTTCTTTATCGAACATTTTATGAAATTTTTGGTAAAAATACTTATTCTTTTTAATGAGAAACAGACTAAATTTAGATTTTTTACGTTGTATTCCAATAAGATTTTTAATTTTACAAAAATTTCAACTGATGATTCGTAAATTATTACTCGTTTTAAGTATTCTAACTGCTGTATTTGTAACATCTTGTAGAGATGATTTTAACTTTGAGCCCAGCACTGGCGGACTCGAATTTTCTAAAAACACTGTGTATCTTGACACGGTTTTTACCAATATAGGTTCTAGTACGTATCGTTTGAAAGTGTATAATCGAAGCGATAATGATATTAAAATCCCAAAAATTCAGTTGGAAAAAGGTGTTAATTCTAAATTCCGAATTATGGTAGATGGAATGACTGGCGATGCTGTTGCTACCGGAAAAATATTTAGTAATGTAGAGATGAAAGCCAAAGACAGCATGTTTATTTTTATAGAAGTTACTGCCAATGTCGCAGATGCCAATCCAACCGATTTTCTTTATACCGATAGAATTTTGTTTAATCACGGCAACGGGTCGCAACAAAATGTAGATTTAGTAACTTTGATACAAGATGCGATATTTATTTATCCGGAAAGGACACAAAGTGGCAATACTTATTTATACGAAACGGCAACTTTAGGATTAAATGCAGATAATACCCCAATCATTTCGGGTTATACGCATACATTGGTAAATTCACATCCTGTGAATGGTGATGAATTGCATTGGACAAACACGAAGCCTTATGTTGTGTATGGCTTTGCATTTGTGCCAGATGGCGAAGAACTTATTATAGATAGTGGTGCCCGAGTGTATTTTCATGCCGATGCCGGATTGATGATTGGACGCGATGGAAAACTTACTGTAAACGGACAAAATCCAACTGTGGCTCCGCTTGAAACTGATTTGGCGAACGAAGTTGTTTTTGAAGGCGATCGATTAGAATATTCGTTTGATAATGTACCCGGACAATGGTTTGGCATTCTAAATTTTTCGACAAGAACCGATAATGTAATCAATCATTTAACGGTAAAAAATGCAACTATTGGTATTTATTCTGATTTGATACAAACGGACGATATTCCGAAATATACTATTACCAATTCTAAAATTCAAAATTGTAGTTATGCTGGAATGTTATCTCGAAAATCAACTATTACGGGGAATAATGTTGTTGTGAATAATTGTGGAACAGCTTGTTTTGTGGCGCAATTAGGTGGAAACTATACTTTTTCGCATTGTACTTTTAATAATAATTGGTACAGCAATCAACACACCGCTGTTTATTTATCCGACTATTACGAAACAAGTGATTTGATTTTTACCGCTGATGCCAACTTCACTTTTACCGATTGTATCATTTATGGTAGTAATCAAAACGAATTGCAAATTTCAAAATCAAGTTCGAGTACTACAACTTTAAATTTTAATTTTAATACTTGTTTGATAAAGAGTAATGTTACGAATGGCAATCCTTTTTATCCGCCAACCAATACAACAAATTATATAAATTGTAGTATTTCTAATTATAATAATGTTGTAAATCCAAAGTTTAAAAGTGTTGCCAATCATCAACTTTGGCCCACTGTAGCTATCATGTTGGCAAGTAGTACAACGAATGATATTTTTGGTGTTTCCAATTCTTATGTTGGCGCTTATAATGTAATTCCGTAATTTATACTGTATAAATACGAAAACAAAAATCTAAAACTGATTTGTAGCTAACAAGACCAAAGTACAAGCCACTTCATATTCAATCTTTTTCGATTCAAGTATTTGATAAAATTCGGGGTTTTCTGTACCTGGATTGAAGATTACACGTCGTGGTTTTAATCCTAAAATGTAATCGTAATAAGCTTCTTGACGTTGTGGATTAAGGTACAGAGTTACTGTATCTATAGCTTCAAACGGCAATAATTCCTTATGAATAGTTACCGTTTGAAGTTGTTCATTTTTTAAGCCAATCGCTTCCACTTCATGACCATGGCGCAACAAACTAACGATAGCTTTGTAGCTATACCGTTCAGGATTGGTAGATGCGCCTATGACAAGGGTTTTCATTTTTAAACTCTTACAATATTAGCTCCTAAGGCACGTAATCGTTCATCGATACGCTCGTAACCTCTATCTATTTGTTCGATATTTTGAATTGTAGATGTTCCTTTTGCAGAAAGTGCAGCAATTAGCAAGGAAATTCCAGCACGAATATCGGGCGATGACATAACTGTTGCTTTAAGTTGCGAATTAAAATTATGCCCCATAACCACTGCTCGGTGCGGATCGCACAACATAATTTTGGCACCCATATCAATCAATTTATCAACAAAGAACAAACGGCTTTCGAACATTTTTTGGTGAATTAATACATCGCCATCAGCTTGTGTGGCTACTACCAAAACAATACTCAATAAATCGGGTGTGAAACCCGGCCATGGTGCATCGGCTATGGTAAGTATCGAGCCATCGATATCAGTTTTTATTTTGTATCCATCGGTGTGAGCGGGAATGTAAATATCATCGCCTTTCTTTTCGAGGGTAATTCCTAATTTTCTAAAAACACTTGGAATGATTCCTAAATTATCCCACGATACATTTTTGATGGTAATTTCACTACGAGTCATGGCTGCAAGTCCTATCCAAGAACCAATTTCAATCATATCGGGTAAAATGGTATGATCGCAACCGCCTAAACTTTCTACACCTTCTATCGTTAATAAATTAGAACCGATACCTGTAATTTTTGCGCCCATTTTATTGAGCATTTTACAAAGTTGTTGCACATATGGCTCGCAAGCGGCATTATAAATAGTGGTTGTTCCTTCGGCAAGAACCGCCGCCATTACAATATTGGCAGTCCCTGTTACCGATGCTTCATCGAGAAGCATATAAGTTCCTTGAAGTTTTCCGTCGATTTCTACACCATAAAAATGGTCTTCGCGCTCATAACGGAATTTGGCTCCTAAGTTGATAAAACCTTCAAAGTGTGTATCCAAACGTCTACGTCCAATTTTGTCGCCACCTGGTTTTGGAATATATCCACGACCAAAGCGCGCCAAAAGTGGTCCAACAATCATAATAGAACCACGCAAACCGCCACCTTCTTTTTTAAATGCTTCCGATTCTAAGTAATTCACATTTACTTCATCTGCCTGAAAAGTCATAGAACCCGGTCCATTTTTTTGGATTTTTACACCCAAATTTCCTAATAAAGTGATGAGTTTGTTTACATCAATAATATCAGGTATATTGTTTATGGTTACTTTTTCGGAGGTTAATAATACAGGGCATAAAACCTGTAATGCTTCATTTTTTGCGCCTTGTGGTTGCACATCGCCTTTTAAAGATTTGCCTCCTTCTATCTTAAATGTTCCCATAGATAATTCGAATATTTTAAAGTCTTACGACTAATTATTTTGTTGTTTTTGATTATTATTTTTTTGAAACGGTTTCTTTTGATTGTTATTCTTTTTGAAATTATTATTACCGTTTTTCTGTTGGTTTTGATTGTTTTTGTTTGATGTTTTCTTGTTGATTCGCATCAAATCATTGGTCGTAGAAAGTTCTTCTTCCGATTGAAATAAATTAATTTTACCATCAGATAATTCCAATAAATGATTGAATATTACAGCATCTTCTACTGTGTCTTTGTTCCAACTGAGATACGATTTTTTCATGTGGTTGGCAATTACTTTTATGAGTACGGTTTTTAGTTCGCCATCTTCCCAAGAATTTGCCACATCAATCATCGTTTTAATGTTATTTCCGTAGAAACGATACTTTGGATTTTTCTGCGGATATTCAATTTTTTCGGGTTTGAAATAAATATTTTCCCGAGTAGGAATTGGATAGGGTGAATCTACATCCAATTTAAAATCTGACATAATAAAAATTTGATCCCATAATTTATGCTGAAAATCAGGCACATCACGCAAGTGCGGATTTAACGAACCCATAACTTGAATGATGTATTTTGCGGCTTTATTGCGCTCGTCGCGATCTTTGATTTCGGCTGCTTGCTGAATTAATTTTTGCAAATGTCTTCCGTATTCCGGAATGATAAGCTGCGGTCTTTCGGCATTGTACTCCAAATTGCTGTTGCTGTATGAAGTAGTTTCTGTGTTTAGATTCATTATAATGAGATTATTCCTTCAACGGTAGAAAGTTCGATATATTTTTCGATAACAGCATCTGGATTTTTCATTTGCGCATTTACCGAAATACTGGTGTATTTACCATTCTCTGAAGTTTTGGTATTTATTACAGCTCCCATATTATCAAATGCTTTTTCGATAACAGCTATTTTTTCATTATCAGAAGGAACTATAAATTTGTATAAATATTCTGCAGGCCATTGGCTTGTAGTTTCTAATTCTTCTTTTAATCTAATATAAAATTCTTGTGTTTTTTTATCCATTTGTAAAGAAAATAAACGCAAATATACAGCTTTTAAACTTAAAATTTACGTTAAAAATTGTATTTACTTAGCCATTTACGGCTTCTACCAAAATCTCAGAATCGTTAAGCATGCTTTTCAACATATTTTCAATTCCGTTTTTCAAAGTAAATGTAGATGACGGACAACCGTTGCATGATCCTTGCAAAACTACTTTTACTTTTTTGGTTTCGGGTTCGTAGGAATCAAACATGATATTTCCGCCATCGGCAGCAACTGCTGGTTTTACATATTCGTCGAGAATGCTTACTATTTTTTGTGAAGTTATATCTAATTTTTTGAAATTTTCATCTGAAATCTCTTGTTGTTTTTGTTCTGCAATTAACGATTCTTCGACAGCCACACCTCCATTTTCGAGGAAACTTTTGATGAACATGCGAATTTCTTGCGAAATCTCGCTCCAATCGGCAACTTCGTATTTTGTTACCGACACATAGTTTTCATCAATAAAAACTTCTTTCACAAACGGAAAATGAAATAATTCTTTTGCCAATGGCGATGCTTGTGTTTCGTCGATATTTTTGCACTCTACAGGCTTACGAGTAAAAGCTTTGTTGGCTACAAACTTCATCACGGCTGGATTTGGTGTGGTTTCTCCGTAAACTGTAAACGGCACTTTTTTTACTACTGCATCCTCTATTACAATTTGAATGCCTTGTGCTAAATATTCTTCTATTTGCGACGCAACTTCGTCTTGCACATCTTCCCATTCTACAATGCTAAAGCGCTCTATAGCAATGAAATTACCCGAAATATAAACCGTTTTTACAAAGGGTAAATAAAATAATTTTTGCGCTATCGGCGAGTTTTTCGCTTCATCGATGTTCTTAAATTCATAATTCTGATTTTGAGCTATGAATTCAGGAAATTCAAATTTAATTATCGTAGGATTTTGGGTTGCTACTATTTTAGGTTTCATTTTTTTATTTATTAAAATACAAACATGGCTCTTTCGCCCATCATTTGGTTTACCTCATCGGCAACTTGTTCTATAACTTCGTCATTGGTATGATTTGTAATTACTCTATCAATTAAGTCAACAATGGTTTCCATATCATTTTCCAGTAATCCTCTGGTTGTAATGGCAGGTGTTCCCACTCGAATTCCAGATGTCACAAATGGCGATTTATCATCGAAAGGCACCATGTTTTTGTTTACTGTAATTTCGGCTTTTACCAATGCATTTTCGGCTTCTTTACCCGAAATATTTTTGTTTCGTAAATCGATTAACATCATGTGGTTATCGGTTCCGCCCGATATAATATTGTAGCCTCTTTTTACAAAAGCCGCTGCCATAGCTTTGGCATTTTTTTGAACTTGCATCGTATAATTAAAAAACTCATCGGTTAATGCTTCTCCAAAAGCAACAGCTTTAGCAGCAATGATATGCATTAATGGTCCGCCTTGATTCCCTGGAAAAACCGACATATCAAGCACATGGCTCATCATACGAATTTCGCCTTTTGGCGTTGTTAATCCCCACGGATTTTCAAAATCTTTACCCATCATAATCATGCCTCCACGCGGGCCTCGCAAGGTTTTGTGGGTAGTTGTTGTTACTATATGACAATGTGGAATTGGATCGTTTAATAATCCTTTGGCAATTAGTCCGGCTGGGTGCGAAATATCAGCCATTAATAAAGCACCAACGCTATCTGCAATTTCGCGGAAACGTTTAAAATCCATATCGCGAGAATAAGCCGACGCTCCGGCAATAATCAATTTTGGCTGTTCCTTAGTTGCAATTTCTTGTACTTTATCATAATCAATAAGACCCGTTTCTTTATCTACACCATAAAAAACCGGATTGTATAATTTTCCTGAAAAATTTACTGGCGATCCGTGCGTTAAATGTCCGCCGTGTGATAAATCAAAACCTAAAATAGTATCACCTGGTTTTAGGCAAGCAGCATAAACAGCAGTATTGGCTTGCGAACCACTATGCGGCTGTACATTTACATATTCGGCTCCAAAAAGCGCTTTGGCACGATCTATGGCAATTTGTTCTACAATATCTACTACTTCGCAGCCACCGTAGTAACGTTTTCCTGGATAACCTTCGGCATATTTATTGGTAAGACAAGAACCTGCAGCTTCCATAACTTCTTCGCTTACAAAATTTTCTGAAGCTATAAGTTCTAATCCATGTTGCTGTCTGTCTTGTTCATCTAGTATTAAATCAAAAATTTGTTCGTCTCGTTGCATGTTGATTTTTTAATGAGTTGATAAAAATTTTTCAAAAATACAAAATATGTTTGTCAAATAAATTCTAAATAATATATTTGGTTAAAAATTCTTTATCATTTAAATCAATTTATTTATGCCAAATATAGCCAATAATCCAAACAGAAAATCTTGGATTGAAGTTCCCGAAAATAGTGATTTTCCTATACAAAATATTCCATTCGGGGTTTTTATTACCAAAGACGATGTGGTTACTATCGGAACCCGAATAGGCAACACTGCCATTGATATGGGTGCTTTACAACAGCTTAATTATTTTGAAGGAATCGAACTTACCGACGATATGTTTATGCAAGACACGTTAAACGATTTTATATCAGACGGAAAGAAAACTTGGCGATTGGTACGAAATCGTTTAGCTGAATTATTTGATAGCACGAATCCAAAATTACGTGATAATCCTAAGCATAAAGATGTGGTTTTGTTTGATATTTCTGAAATTGAGATGCTTTTGCCGGTGCAAATTGGCGATTATACCGATTTTTACAGCAGCAAAGAACATGCCACCAATGTAGGAAAAATGTTTCGTGATCCAGAAAATGCCTTGTTACCAAACTGGTTACATCTACCAGTAGGTTATCACGGCAGAAGTTCTACAATCGTGCCAAGTGGTGTACCTGTGCATAGACCATTGGGCCAAACCATGCCAGCCGATGCCACTACTCCTGTTTTTGGTCCTTCTCGATTGGTGGATTTTGAATTAGAAACGGCTTTTATTACTACAGATGCCAATATTATGGGCGAACCAGTATCGGTAGAAGATGCAGAAAACCATATTTTTGGAATGGTATTGTTTAATGATTGGAGTGCGCGCGATATTCAAAAATGGGAATATGTGCCATTAGGGCCATTCTTAGCGAAAAACTTTGCATCATCTATTTCTCCTTGGATTGTAACGCTCGATGCGCTCGAACCATTTAGAACCGAAAGCCCAAAACAAGAACCTACACCGCTACCCTATTTGCAACAAACTGGCAAACACGCTTTCGACATTAATCTTGAAGTGTATATCCAACCAGAAAACGGTTCTGAAAACTTAGTTTCTCGTTCTAATTTTAAATATATGTATTGGACAATGTCGCAACAGTTAGCACATCACACCATAAACGGATGCCGTGTAAACTCGGGCGATATGATGGGAAGCGGTACAATATCGGGAGCTACACAAGACAGTTTTGGTTCGATGTTGGAGCTTACTTGGGGCGGTAAAAATCCGTTAACTATGAATGATGGCACCGAACGCAAGTTCATTAATGATAATGACACTGTGATTATTAAAGGATATTGCCAAAACAACGATGTTCGAATTGGTTTTGGAGAATGTAGTAGTAAATTATTACCAGCTATTGATTTTAAGAAATAAGAAAAACATGAAATAATTTTGGCTTATTATTTGTATACTTTCAAAAATAACCCATAAAATTTATCAGCCATGAAAAAAATTACCTTACTATTATTTATTTTGTTATTAGCATCATGCGGTGTACGTCAAACGCGCGAATCGCTCTCTGCCGGAGATTATGATGCTGCTATTCAAACTGCTGTTGAAGGCTTAAGCAACCGTAAAGATGCCAAAGGCAAACAAGACTATGTGTATATGCTTGAAGAGGCTTTTGCTAAAGCTAAAGAACGTGATTTGAACTTGGCAAAACTTTACAAGAAAGAAAACAATCCTTCTAATGCTGAAAAGTTGTACAATCTTTATTTACAACTCAACAACCGTCAGGAATTGATAAAACCTTTGCTTCCATTAAAATTATTGAATGATGGCAGAAATGCTTATTTCCCTTTTGATGACTATTCATCAGATATTGTGAAAAGTAAAAACAATTTGGTAAATTATCTTTACAATAATTCTAAATCGTTATTGGTAACGCGCGATAAAATGAATTTCCGTAGAGCTTACAGCGATTTGAATTATGTAGAAAATTTAAGTCCGAATTATAAAGATGTTCGCGAACTTATTATGAGTGCCAAATTTAAAGGTACCGATTATGTTTTTGTTTCTACTCGAAATGAAACTAATATGGTTATACCGGTTCGGTTGGAAAATGATTTGTTGGATTTTAGTACCTATGGCATCAATGACGAATGGACTGTGTATCATAACACCAAACAAAAAGGGATTACCTACGATTATGGAGTGATTGTAAATTTCCGTCAAATTACTATTTCGCCAGAACAAGTTAAAGAAAAACAGTTCATTAAAGAAAAACAAATTAAAGACGGAACCAAAAATGCAACTGATGCCAACGGAAATATTATTAGAGATGCACAAGGAAATCCTGTAAAAATCGATAATATGAAAACAGTTACTATCAACATTTATGAGTTTACACAATTCAAACAATGTCAAGTAACAGCCAAAGTAGATTATGTGAATTTTAACGACAATCAGTTATTAAACACTTTTCCGTTGAGTAGCGAATTTGTATTTAGTCATATTTATGCCACGTATAATGGCGACAAACGTGCTTGCGAAGATAATTATATTACAAACTTTGATCAACGAGCAGTTCCATTTCCATCAAACGAACAAATGGTGTATGATTGTGGCGAAGATTTAAAAGCAAAACTTAAAGCCATTATTACAGGAAATAGAATAAGAAGATAATAATACTAATTTTTAAAAAAATGCTTCAAAATATTGATTTAAACTTCAATAATTTGGGGCATTTTTTATTCTAACTCTTTTTCAAAATTCATTTCAAAAAGATTGGAAAAACCATTTTTGATAATTCCGTTTTGAGTTAAAATAATCACTCGATGAACTTTGCCAACTGCCCATTTATCGTGAAGTAATTCGATATCTGCAATATGAAATTCATTCTCTAATGGATATTTTTTTGCATCTAAAACTCTTTTCCAATCAGCCGAAAAATTATCGATATTAATAGCTACAAATTGATATTGCGGAAACTTTTTCTTTAGTAACTGAAATTTTTCGTGAATAGCTTCGTAATGTGAAACCATTTTTGAATTCCAAAAACAAATCACTGTTGGTTTGTTAAAAATTTGATCAGAATTTATTTTTTTGTCGTTATAATCCACCAGCTCAACCGAAGTTAATCTTTTGCCATTCAGTATTTTACCAGCATTCATACTACTTTCCAAAACCGCTTGTCGGGCTTCGCTATCGGGTACAAGTTTCTTGTATTTTTCTATAAACTTTTGAGAGTTTTCGTAGCTTTTATTTTCTTGTAAAAATTGATACGCAATATTATTTATAATGCTGTTTTTGATAGTTTTATTAGTAAGTAACGAATCGGCAATTGCGAGTTTTCGGACACTTTTAGTAAACATTTTTTGGTCTGAATTATCATTATTCAAAGCATAATCATCCGCTTTATTATTTATATAAAAATTGATAAACATGATATACGGCGAAAAATTCTCGATGCTTTTATCATTAAAATTCACATCATTTCGATACTTGTAAAAATCTTTCGGAAGTTTATCCTTTACCGCTTCGCCAGTACGCATTTGGTGTATAAACGGATAAATTTCTTTTTTGATATAATACGAATAATTGACTGATGCTTTGGCAATTTCGTCAAAACCATCGCTCCATTTTACAATTTCTTTTTTCTTGTTATAAAAATCTTGATTTTCTTTTTCGATTGCAGAAATTAATGTGTTGTATTTTGCCACATCATAATTAAAGGCTTCAAAAAGTTTGTCTTTATCTTTTTCGTTTTTAAGAAAAAACTCCATCAAGAAATTATTTTTTTGATCGCCTCTACCACAAAAAATCAACGAATTATCAAAATCATTGGCATTAAGCCGAATCATTAAACTATCGTTTTTATCAAAATAAACGTATTGATATTCGGGTTCGTTTTTAAAGTTATACAAACCTGGAGTTAATGAATCAAACTTCTTATAAAACGTGTTGTCTTTTTTTAGAAAAATCGTATCTAAAACGGTGTCGCCTTTGCAAAAAAGTAGGAACTTTGAAGTAGGATTTTGAATCTCTCCTCCAAAATAAGCCACGTATTCATCTTTTGAATCTTTGCATGATACTAAGAATAATAACGCTAAACAGTTTACTACTATTTTATACATTTTGTTGTTTTGTGTAACAAATGTATAAAGTGAATTGGTAACTATCTGTTAAGTATTAGTTAAAACTAATAAATGCCGTGCAAGTTGCAATTAGATAACTTACAAAAAATTGTTTTGTAGAGTAAAACTCCTAAATTTGTCCAAGAAAACCAAACACTGTTATGTGTCGATTTAAAATAATTTCTATTCTATTTGTCGTTTTAATAACCAATTTGGTTTTTTCGCAAGACACAAAAGTAAATATTGATTCTATTCAAAGTAGTTATTCGGTTTGGAAAGAGTATCATTCAAAAAACATTAGGCTTTCATTAGACTTCAAAGCGCTTGACAATCAAAACAATGAACTTTCGAAAGAAGAATTTCTCAATCTTATAATTTCCGAAAAATGGTTGCCTATTGAAGTTGAATCTGAATCTGAAATTGCTTATAAATTATTCCCGATAAATCCAAAATCGGATAGTAGTATCAAGGCTTCGCTCGAAGCGGAAAGTTTTGAAATTCTGGGAAATTTCAAAAAAGAAGGAACACTTTTTCCAAAATTTAGTTTTAAAGATATCAACGGTAATCTCATAGATAACGAATCTTTAAAAGGAAAAATTGTAGTTATAAAATGTTGGTTTATACATTGTGCACCTTGTATTAAAGAATTTCCGGAAGTAAATAATCTTGCTGATAAATACAAAGACCGAAACGACATGGTTTTCTTGAGTTTAGCTGAAGACAACACCGAGCAATTAATAGCCTTTTTAAACAAAAAGCCTTTACATTATTTGGTTGTTCCAAACATGAAAGATTACATGAATTCTGCATTACAACTCAATGGTTTTCCTACACATTTCATTTTGGATAAAGACGGAAAAATCATTAAAGTTCTATCCGATTTTAAAAGTTTAGAGATTTCTTTGGAGAAGTTTTTACAAGATTAAATCAAATCTTTAGCAGCACAATTTCAATCTGAAATTAGCATTAAAAAAACTAAGCACTTATTACTATTTACTAATCACTATTCCTTACTTTTGCACCAAATTTTAAAAATTGAAAAATGCTTACAGTTTCCAATTTATCAGTACAATTTGGTAAAAGAATTCTTTTTGATGAAGTAAACACAACCTTTACGCAAGGCAATTGTTATGGAGTAATTGGTGCCAACGGTGCCGGAAAATCTACATTTCTAAAAATTCTTGCTGGCGATATTGATCCAACTTCTGGAAGAGTAATACTTGAGCCCGGAAAACGTATGTCGGTTTTAAATCAAAATCACAATATGTTTGACGACCATACTGTTTTAGAAACTGTTTTGATGGGTAACAAAGTATTGTTTGCCGTTAAAACCGAAATGGACGCTTTGTATGCCGATTATGATGATAAAAATGCCGATAGAATTGGAGAATTACAAGTGCAATTTGAGGAAATGAATGGCTGGAATGCCGATTCTGATGCGGCTGCGATGCTTTCAAATCTTGGGATTTCGCCTGATTTTCATTATACATTGATGAGCGAAATGGAAGGAAAGATGAAAGTTCGTGTGCTCTTGGCACAAGCGCTTTTCGGAAATCCGGATGTTTTGGTAATGGACGAACCTACCAATGATTTGGACTTTGAAACTATTTCTTGGTTAGAAAATTTCTTAGCTAATTATGAAAACACCGTAATTGTTGTATCACACGACCGTCACTTTTTAGATGCCGTTTGTACGCATATTTCGGATATTGATTTTGGAAAAATTAATCATTATTCTGGAAACTATACGTTTTGGTACGAATCAAGTCAGTTAGCTGCTCGTCAAAAAGCACAACAAAACAAAAAAGCAGAAGAGAAAAAAGCAGAATTAGAAGAATTTATCCGTCGATTTTCTGCCAATGTTGCCAAATCAAAACAAGCAACTTCTCGTAAAAAAATGATTGAAAAATTAAATCTCGACGAAATTAAACCGTCAAGTAGAAGATATCCTGCCATTATTTTTGATACCGAACGCGAAGCGGGTGATCAAATCTTGAATGTACAAAACCTTTCAGCATCGGTAGATGGCGAAGTGTTATTTAAAAACGTAGATTTGAATATGGCAAAAGGAGACAAAATTGTTGTTTTCTCAAAAGATTCTCGTGCTACAACCGCTTTTTATGAAGTATTAAACAGTAAATTACAACCCGATTCTGGAACTTTTGATTGGGGAATTACCACTTCACAATCGTATTTACCAAACGATAACAGCGAGTTTTTTACAGATGGAAGTTTAAATCTTGTAGATTGGTTGCGTCAATGGGCAAAAACCGAAGAAGAACGTGATGAAGTTTATGTACGTGGATTTTTAGGGAAAATGATTTTCTCTGGAGAAGAAGCCCTGAAAAAATGTACCGTACTTTCTGGAGGCGAAAAGGTACGTTGTATGTTATCGCGTATGATGATGATTCGCGCTAATGTTTTGATGCTTGATGAACCTACAAATCACTTAGACTTAGAATCGATTACGGCTTTTAATAATTCATTAAAAAATTTCAAAGGTTCGGTGTTGTTTACCACGCATGACCATGAGTTTGCGCAAACAGTTGCCAATAGAGTTGTAGAACTTACACCAAATGGCGTTATTGACCGTTACATGACTTTTGATGATTATCTTGATGATCCAAAAATTCAAGAATTAAGAAAGAAAATGTATAATTAATGATTAGCGAATTAGCGAATTTCTGGTTGATTATTCATTCGCTAATTTTATTAGTTTTTAAAAGCGTAGTTTACAATATTAGCTCCCATTTTTAGTGCTTTTTCGCGAACTTCTTTTGGATCGTTGTGAACCTCAGGATCTTCCCAACCATCACCCAAATCGGTTTCAAAAGTATATAACAGCATCAATCTTCCGTTTTCGATAATACCAAAAGCTTGTGGTCTTTTACCATCATGCTCATGTATTTTAGGAATGCCACCTGCAAAAGTAAAAGGCGATTGAAAAACAGTATGCGTTGCAGGCAATTCTATCAAAGGTTTATCTGGAAATATTTTCTTTATTTCTTTACGGATATATTCATCCATGCCATAGTTATCATCAATGTGTAAAAACCCACCTGATAGCATATAGTTTTTCAAATTATTAGCTTCGCTATCACTAAAAACTACATTTCCATGACCAGTCATGTGAATAAATGGATACGAAAAAATATCCGGACTACCTGGTTCTACTGTAGCCACTTTGGTTTTGATTTTGGTTTGAATAGCATTGTTGCAAAATTTCACCAAATTAGGCAACGAGGTTGGATTGGCATACCAATCGCCACCACCGTTGTATTTAAGTAAGGCAATTTCTTGAGAAAATCCAAATTGGCAAAATATCAAAAAGACTAAAGTATAAATCGTTTTCATTTCTTATTCATTTATAATAACAAAGCTATGACACGCAACTACAGCAGCTGTTTCTGTACGTAAGCGAGTTTCGCCCAAAGTTACCGGAATATATTTATTTTGCAATGCCATTTCAATTTCTTTAACAGAAAAATCGCCTTCTGGTCCAATAATAATGGTCGTGTTTTTGTTTTTTTCTAAAGTTTCTTTTAATGATTTTTTATCAGTTGCTGAACAATGCGCTATAAACTTTTGATCATCATTGGTATTAGAAATAAAAGTTTTAAAAGAAACGGCATCATTCAATTTGGGTAAAAAATATTGATTGGATTGCTTCATTGCCGAAACAATAATTTTCTCAAACCGTTCCAAATTTATTTTAGTTCGTTCTGAATTTTCACAAATTATGGGCGTAATTTCTTTAACACCAATTTCGGTTGCTTTTTCGAGAAACCATTCAAAACGCTCATTCATTTTGGTAGGTGCTACAGCCAAATGTAAGCTAAATTTTGGCTTATCAAACTCTTTAAACGAAACAATTTCAACAGTACATTTGCTGTCTGAAGGCAATGTGATTTTAGTCTCAAACAAAAACCCTAAACCATTGGTTACAAACAATATATCGTTTTCTTTTTTCCGAAGCACTTTGATAATATGTTTGCTTTCTTCTTTATCAAAAACAAATAATTTATTGTTGGCAGAAATGTCTTTAGTATAAAAAAGTTGCATAGCTTAGAGTTCCATTCGGGCTTTAGAAGTTATTGAAATTGAATCGAATTTTTGATGTAAAAATCGATGGTATGCCACAATGCCAATCATGGCTGCATTATCGGTTGTATATTCAAATTTAGGAATAAAGGTTTTCCAACCCAAATCTTTTTCTGCCTGTTTCATAGCATTTCGAATTCCCGAATTAGCCGATACCCCACCGCCTATCGCCACTTGATTTATACCAGTTTCTTGCACCGCCATTTTTATTTTGTCCATCAAAATTTCAATAATAATATTTTGAATAGAGGCACAAATATCGTTTTTATTTTCTTCGATAAAATTGGGATTTTCTTTTACATTTTTTTGAATAAAATACAAAATCTGTGTTTTTAGACCAGAAAAACTAAAGTTTAAACCATCAACTTTTGGTTTGGTAAACAAAAATCTTTTCGGATTTCCTTCTTGAGCAAATTTATCAATCAACGGTCCACCTGGATAAGGAAGTCCAAAAATTTTAGCCGATTTATCAAAGGCTTCACCCACGGCGTCATCAGTAGTTTCACCAATAACTTCAAAATCAAAAAACGAGGTTACTTTTACAATTTGCGTATGGCCGCCCGAAATGGTGAGTGCCAAAAACGGAAATTCGGGTTTATCAAATCCCGGTTCATCAATAAAATGAGCCAAAATATGCGCATGCATGTGGTTGATACCAATTAGTGGCACATCTAAAGCCATCGCCATCGATTTTGCAAATGATGCTCCAACAAGCAGCGAACCCATAAGCCCAGGACCTTGCGTAAACGCTATGGCAGTCAAATCTTTAGAAGTAATTCCGGCTTTTTTTAATGCAACATCAACTACAGGCACAATACTTTGCTGATGCGCTCTTGATGCAAGCTCTGGCACAACGCCACCGTATTCTTCATGAATGCTTTGACGAGCCACGACATTGCTCAAAACTTCGCTGTTTTTTAAAACGGCACAAGCAGTATCATCACAAGAACTTTCGATAGCAAGAATTAATGTAGCATCGGGTTGATTAGGCATAATTTTTGAATTATATTTGACAAAAATAATAATAAGGTATTAAAACTCTCAAAAAAATAATTTTTCGTACTATTTTAGTGCTTATTATTTTGTTGCTTATCTTGGCGATTGCTTTGTCTATGCCTTCTGTTCAAACCTATTTGGCTAAATATGCAACAGAGAAACTCAACGAAAAATTTAAAGTAAATATTACGGTAGATAAAGTTGCTATTACAGCTTTTGGTGGTGTAAAACTAAAAGGTGTTATGGTAAAAGATTATCACAAAGACACTTTAATTTATGCTTCACGAATTAAAACCAATATACTTGATGCGTCGCAACTTCTTGATGGGAATCTTATTTTTGGAACACTTGATGCCGATTCGCTTCGTGTAAAAATTGTAACTTACAAAGGCGACAATAACAATACCTTAGATCATTTTATTTCTGCTTTTGATGATGGAAAACCTTCGTCGGGAAAATTTTTGATGACTGTAGATAAACTCGAAGCAAAAAACAGTCGATTTTCGGTTACTGATTACAACAAACCTAAACCAATCGATGTTGATTTTACCAAGCTAAACACAACACTTACAGCATTTAAAGTAAAAGGTCCGAATGTGTATAGCAAAATAAATGCAATGACTTTTCATGACCATAGAGGCTTGGTTGTAAAGAGTTTAACATCCGATTTCACGTATACAAAGCAAAACATACGTCTTGCTAATTTGGTTACAAAAACCGAAAATTCTACTTACGATGGCGATGTACTCTTAAGTTACGAACGAAAAGATTTTGCTGATTTTAATAACAAAGTTTTTTTTGATTTTAATACCCGAAATGCTAAAATATCATCGTCTGATGTAAAATATTTTTACAGTGAAATGGGTAAAAATCAGGAATTTAAATTTAGCGGAAAACTCAGTGGTACACTCAATGATTTTAGAGCCCAAAATTTTAAACTTACCGATGGACAATCTATCATAGATGGTGATATAAATTTTAAAAATTTATTTGCCAAACCCAATGAAGGTGAATTTTATATGAAAGGAAAATTCAAGCGAGTGGTTACCAGTTATGACAAACTCAAGGCTTTGTTGCCAAAACTTGGAAATCAAATCCCAACTAATGCCAAAAAATTGGGTGAGTTTACCATAAAAGGCGATGCCGAAGTAACACCAAACAAAGTAAATTCTCAGTTTGAAATGTTTACCAAACTTGGCAAAGTAACTGGTGATTTGGTTATTGATAACATGAAAACGAATATCGATAATGCCAATTATTCGGGAACTATTGGGTTAGAAAAATTTGATTTAGGAACGTTTATTAATAAAAAAGACTTTGGCAAAGTAACCACAACTGTTGATGTTGAAGGCAAGGGTTTTACACAAAAATATTTAAACACTTCTTTTTCGGGCGATGTTCAAGAATTCTATTACAATGACTACACTTATAAAAACATTTTGGTAGATGGACATTTCAAAAAACCTTATTTTGAAGGAAAATTAGATATAAACGATCCAAATCTTCTAATGAATTTTGATGGTATTGTAGATTTGGGCAAACGTGCCAACTTATACGATTTTACAGCCGATGTGGGTTATGCCAATTTAGAAAAACTCAATTTCATAAAAAACGAAACATCCATTTTTAAAGGAAAAATACACTCCAAAGTTTCTGGAACAAACTTGAATAATTTAACTGGAACTGTATTGGCACAAAACGTTTCGTATCAAAATTCTAAAGACACGTATAGTTTTGAAGATTTAACTTTAACATCAAGTTTTAATACACAAAACGAACGAAACATCGTGTTGAGTACACCCAATACAATCAAAGCAAAAATTGATGGAAAATACGATGTAAATCAAATAAAAAGCTTGTTTACCAATGCTGTAGGAAGCTTGTATCGCAATTACAAATTAGATAAAGTAAAACGCGGACAATATATAAAATTTGATTTTAAAGATTTTAACAGATTGATGGAAATTATTTACCCAAAAGTAGTTTTCGATCAAGAAGCTACTGTTTTTGGAAACATCAATGGAGATGATAACGACTTGAAAGTCAATCTTCAATCAAAATTTATCGAAGGATTTAATGTGCATTTAGATAATGTAAATCTACAGGTAGACAACAAAAATCCGTTGTATAATACCTATTTAGAGATAGATAGCATCAAAACAAAATATTATAAAGTACGTGATTTTTCGATGATTAATACACGTTCCAACGATACACTTTCGTTTAGAACCGAATTTAAAGGCGGAAACCTTGGCAACGATTTTTACAATCTTAATCTTTTTCACACCATCAATAAAGACAAGAAAAACGTAGTTGGTTTCAATAAATCGGAAATGATGTTCAAAAATTTTCTTTGGTATATCAATGAAAAAGAAGACACAAACAACCAAATTGTTTTCGATAATAATTTTAAAGATGTTCACTTTAATGAAATCACAATTTCGCACGAAAATCAATATGTAAACCTCAACGGTATCATTAATGGCTTAAAAGAAAAAGACATCAAACTTACATTTCATGAAGTAAACCTCAGTAAAATTACACCCGATATAGAAGAATTTGTTTTTGAAGGAAATGTAAACGGCGATGTGTATCTAAAACAAAACGATGCTATATACAAACCCACAGCAAATATCTCAATAGATAAATTGGTTTTAAACGATAACGAACTTGGAGACCTAAACCTAAATATTGAAGGCGATACCAATTTCGAAAAATTTATTGTAGATGCAGGAATTGAAAACGAAAATTTTAAATCGCTAAATGCGCAAGGTGCTATTGAGATAAAAAATAACGAATCGATACTCGATTTAGATTTAGATTTCAAGAAATTCAATTTAGGAATTTTAAGCAAAGTTGCCGGCGATATTCTTAGCAATGTGCGTGGCGATGTGTCTGGAAAAGCCAAAATAAAAGGAAAAATAAACGATTTGGATTATAACGGAACGCTATTGGTAGACAATGCCGGATTTGGAATTCCGTATCTTGGCGTAGACTATGCCTTTGATAATCAGACCGAAGTATTGGTAGACAAATCCTCGTTTACGGTTGCCAACACAGCCGTTATTGATACCAAATACAAAACCAAAGGCAATTTTAGCGGTATTATTTCGCACAAAAAATTTGGAAATTGGAAATTAGATTTGAATGTAAATTCAAATAACATTCTTGCCTTAGACACCAAAGACCACGAAGATGCTGCCTTTTTTGGAACTGCCTTTATGGATGGCGAAGTTTCGATTACTGGGCCAACCAATGCTTTGATTATAAAAGTTGATGCCAAATCGCAAAAAGGAACCGATATTAAAATTCCAATAAACGATGCTACTGCCAGCGAAGAAAACAATTTTATTCATTTTATAACCAAAAATGAAAAATTTGGCATTCAAGATTCCAAAGAAAAATTAAACAAAGATTACAACGGTCTTCAAATGTTTTTTGATTTCAAAATCGATAAAAATGCCAAAATAGGAATTATCCTCGACCGCGAAACAGGACATGGTATGGAAGGCATTGGTGATGGCGATTTAACTTTTAGAATTGACACCAAAGGAACTTTTAATATGTGGGGCGACTTTGTTGTTGCCAAAGGAACATACAATTTTAAATATGGTGGTTTTATTGATAAAAAATTTACAGTAAACAAAAATGGCTATATTTCTTGGTCGGGCGATCCATATAACGCTTCATTAAATTTGGAAGCTGTTTATAATACATCGGCAAATCCAGGAATTTTATTAGACAATACAGCATCGGTAAATCAAAAAACACCAGTAGATGTAGTAATTTCTGTAAAAGGAACCATACTCAATCCAGAACCCGATTTTAATATTAGTTTTCCACAAGTAAGTTCTGTAATTCGTGGCGAAATCGAAAATAAATTATCCGATAAAGACACGCGTTCAAAACAAGCTTTGGTGCTACTTTCTACAGGCAGTTTCTTAAGTTCTGATGGATTATCTTTTGCACAATCTACCAGTTTTGCCTATGAAACTGCAAGTTCTATATTAGGAAATTTATTTAATGATGGTTCGGGAAAAATGAATTTTGGTATCAATTATTACCAAGCCGATAGAAATGCCTTAAATCCAACCGATGGTCGTGTGGTAGCAACTCTTACCACACAACTCAATGATAGAATTACTATAAATGGAAAAGTAGGTGTGCCCGTTGGCGGCGTAACCGAATCAACCATTGTGGGTAATTTTGAAATGCAATACCGAGTAAACGAAGACAATACGATGCGTTTGCGAGTTTTTAACCGAGAGAATGATATTACTTATATTGGGCAAGGCGTGGGCTATACACAAGGAATGGGGGTTTATTACGAAGTAGATTTTGATACTTTTAGCGAATTAATCCAGAATATTTTCAAAACAAAAATTAAACGAGAAAAAGCTAATTCTGAGAAAAAAGAAGATTCTACATTACCTGCTGGTTATAATTTTACAAACGAAAAAGAAAAAAAGCCAGAAACTCCAGAATATCAAAACAATAAAGAAGCCGTTAAGAAAGATTAACGTTTATTTATACAATGCGTTTTGTATCACTTTTTGAATATCTTCTCTAATATTTTCTCTTGAAAGTTTATTGGTAGCATTAGAGTCTGGGAAAGTTCTATTCGATAAAAAGATATAGACTAATTCGTTTTCTGGATCTGCCCAAGCAATACCACCCGTAAAACCGGTATGACCAAAGCTACTCATAGGTACACAGCCACAGGTTGGTCCTTCTTTACCTAATTGAGGTTTGTCAAAACCAAGCCCTCTCCTATTCCCGTCTTTACAAAAATAACACGTGTTAAACACATCAAAAGTATTAGCGCTAAAATACTGTATTCCGCCATAATACCCTTTTTGTAAATACAACTGCATCATTTTGGCAACATCAAGTGTATTCGAAAATAATCCGGCATGGCCCGCAACGCCACCTTCCATAGCTGCTTCCATATCGTGTACATAGCCTTGAATAGTTTCATAACGGAAATAGTTGTCATTTTCGGTAGGTGGAATAGATGTTATAGGGAATTTTGTATAAGGATTGTACATCGTTTTATACATTCCCATGGATAGAAAAAACTCATCTTGCGTTAATTTTTCTAATGGTTTTTTCAATGTTTTTTCCAGATATTCTTTAAGAATAATAAACGTTAAATCGCTGTATTTGTATTGTTTTTTATCTAACAATTTACTAGCAACAATCTTAGCAAAAATGGTGTCTTTGTAGTCGTTTCTTAAGAATAAATTTTTAGAAACAGCAATCGAAAAACTATCCGATTGAAATTTTCGATAATATTTTGTACTTGGCTGAAATTTGTTGCAACTGTCTAAAGTAGCTTTGTAAAAAGGAATCCAAGCTTGTAATCTTGCATTGTGCGTCATCAAATCTTTAAAAACAATCGAATCTTTGTTGGTATTTTTAAAGACGGGAAGCATTTCGCTTAGTTTAGTATCAAGCGCAATTTTTTTTTTATCGAATTGTTGCATCACAAGTGGCAAAGTTCCTACCATTTTTGAGATAGATGCAATGTCGTAAATATCTGTATTTGAAATGGGAGTTTGCTTGTCGTAGGTCTGAGTACCAAAAGCTTTTTGATAAATAATTTTCCCTTTTCGTGCAACCAAAACCTGTAATCCTGGTGTTGTTTTTAGCTGAATTGCTTTGTTGGCTATTTCATCAATTCGTTTTAATTTTTCGGAATCAACACCAACAAATTCGGGATTTGAAAAGCCTAACCGCTTTAAATCTACCGTTGTGAGTGATTTATTGGCAAAAAAAAACTTGTTGATACTAACCGGTAGACTTCCTTTAGCGATAACCGAACCAAAAATAATTTCGGCTGAAACCTCTTGTGCTATAGGATTATTTTGATAAGACATCAAAATAGTTTCAATATTTTTTATGGATTTGAATGGCAACAATGTATATGGTTTGGCAAAAACATCTAAGATAACTTTGTTGCTTTTGGCAATTTCTTGAACAAGCAATATATCACTGGCTGTAAATTCTTGATTCTTCCAGGGTTTATCGCTTTTATGAAAACCAATAATTACTATGTCAAAATTCTTAAGTTTTTTGTTGTATTCTTCTGCATTTTCGGCTTTTATTTCTTGTACATCGGTATAGCTACTCAAGGCTTTTACAAAAGTTGAATTATCATCATCGCCCAATTTTATATAAGCAACTTTTTGGCGTAAATCTTTGATTGGCAATACTTCTTTGTCATTTTTCAAAAGCGTAATGGCGTTTTCGTATAACGCATATTGCAACGAATCGTTACTTGGCGGATTCAAATCTTTGTATAGATTATTAGTATTAACCGTTGGTTTTACTTTTAAACCAGCTTTGTATTTATAGGCTAATATTTTCTTTACTGAAATTGCTAAGCGTTCATCAGTAATTTTCTTTTCATCGAATGCTTTTTTGAAAATTTCGATGGCAGCCGGAACATTTTCTGGAAAAAGCAACACGTCGTTTCCTGCTAAGAACGCCGCTAAATCTATTTCTCCTGGTTTTTTGAAGTTACTGGCGCCTTTCATGTTTAAGGCATCAGTAAAAATTAATCCTTTAAAACCTAAATCTTTTTGAAGTAAATCGGTAACAATTTTCGAAGAAATAGAAGATGGTGTTCCTTCTTTAGACTCGTAACTTGGCACATTGAGATGCGCAACCATAACCGACTGCAAACCAGCATCAAACATTTTTTTGTACGGATATAGTTCGATATTTTGCAAGCGTTCTTTGGTATGTGGAACGATGGGCAATGTATGGTGCGAATCGGTAGCGGTATCGCCATGACCAGGAAAATGTTTTCCTGTAGCAATTATACCCTGACTTTGCAAACCAACCATAAGCGCTACAGCTTTGTTGGTAACATTGTTTTTATCTTCACCAAAACTACGATTACCAATAATTGGATTGAGTGGATTGGTATTAATATCTAAAACTGGCGCAAATGTAAAATGGATTCCCAATCGTTTAGATTGTTTTCCCATTTGTTCGCCCACTTTTTTGATAAGATTTACATCTTTAATGGCACCTAATGTCATGTTGTATGGATAACGATAGGTAGAATCTAAGCGCATGCTTAAACCCCATTCGGCATCAATACCTATAAACAAAGGAATTTTGGATTTATTTTGAAATCTATTTGTTAATTTCGCTTGACGAACAGGACCACCTTGAAAAAATATGACACCACCAACTTTGTAATCGGTAACGAGTTTTTCTACTTCTGCAAAATGTTTTTCATCTTTATTAGAATAAGCTGAAATCATAAAAAGTTGCCCAAATTTTTCCTCTAAAGTCATTTGAGCATAAATACTATCTACCCATTTTTGTTCTTGTTCGTTGGTTTTAAACCGAGCGATATTTTCTTTAACCGAAATTTTGTCAAGAAGTTCTTGTAAAACAGGCTCTTCTTTTTCTTTTTTGGTAGGCACAACATGTGTATCAATTTCAACTAATTGATTGACAGTAGAACAGTTAAGGGCTACAATAAGAAGAAGTACGCCTAAGAATATGTATTTATAGTGTTTCATGTATTTTAAAAAAATCTGCTGTGCCAACTGTCTTCTGCTGGTACTTCCCAACTTTCGTTGAGTTCTTCGATGGTGTTTACCAAATTATTAAATACGATGGTTTGCGCCGACACCGATTTTTCTTTAGCCATTCGCTTAAAATCGATTAAAGATTTATGAGTAATGAATTCGCCTTGTTTAAAAGTTACATTCATTTTATCCAATAAATCTATCTGGTATTGTTGCTCTAATTTTTGGATAAACACTACCGAAGCATCTATAGAACAGCCTGTTGCTTGTTGCACATCTTGGTTTACTGCTATGATTATAAATCGGTTGTAACGAATTTCAAAAGATGCCTCTAATGCCATACCATGTGCCGACCAATTAGAAATAAACTCTGTTAATTGCGTAGTAATATCCAGAGTTTCATCGTCTGATAGTTTTCTATTAGACTGGTAAATCCAAATTCGGGCATATTCGGGTAATGTGTCAAAAGGGACAAACATAGTAGTAATTAAAATTTCGCCAAAAGTAGGTATTAATGGCTAAACATACAACAAGTTATAGTAATTGTTCTATTTATTAGTAGAATTACTACTTGATTGTAATCAAATAAAAAAATAGTATTTATAGACCTCTTACAATACTTAATACTGCACTAATAATATATTGTACACCAATAGCAATAGATAAAAATCCTACAATTCTTGAAATTGCAACAATCCCCGAAGCTCCTAATATTTTTGCCAAATAGTTAGCACTTTTTAAGGTTAAAAATATAATAATTGCCATTACCAACATAGCAGCACAAGAAGCAACAACGTCTACAATTTTGGTATGATCTTGTCTAAAAGTTATTAATAATGAAATACACCCCGGACCAGCCAAAAGCGGCATTGCTAATGGTGTTAGCGCAATTTCGTGACGGGTTTGAATATCTTCTTCTACTTTTTTGCTAATTCCTTTACTTTTATTTGGATTGGCATTTAGAAGTCCGAAACCAGATTGAGCAATAAGAATACCACCCGTTATACGCAAGGCATTGATTGTAATTCCTAAAAAATGCAATACAAAATGTCCGATGAAAAACGAAATCAACATAATAATCAACACATTAAGCGCTGTAAGCATGGATACACGCGAACGATCTTGCTTGGTATAATTATGTGTAAGTGCAATAAAAATTGGCACTACCGCAATAGGATCTAAGATGGAGAATAATGCTCCAAAGAGGAATAAAAACGTACTCATACCTTAAAATTTTATGCAAAACTACAAATACATTTTTATATACAATAGTTTATTCTACAATATCTAAAAACTTTAACCCAAACATAACACCATCGGTTTGAAAACCGCTTTGATAACTTCGCACATAATCTACACGAAACATTTTAAACTTACCAAAACCCAAATTATCAAGTCCTACCGAAACTTCTTGATATGGTTTCATATTAGGTTGTGCTAATGTATGAAAGCCAATTACCAACTGACTTTGGAGTTTATTAAGTAACGGAATTTTATTCATAATAAATCCATTATCATTATGCTCGGCATGAAGCTGTAGGTATTTATCGTTGGTGCTAAAAGCGTAATATGGCATAAGATGAAACACATTCAAATACGACCCTCCATTGGTAATATGCGTTTGATTTCCGTTGAAATGTTTAAAATCTGGAAAGGCAATATTTTTGGCATTCATAAAAATTCCGGCGTTGGTTTTTATATCTAATATGCCTTTATTTTTTAAATCGAATGAATGGCTGATGATTCCTGAAAAATGTCCGAAATTGTATTGACTTTTGTTAGCTGCAAACCCTTGCTCATACGTCAAAGTAATTTTGGGATATCTCGAGTCTGAACGTGTATAGCGAGCATCTGGTCGCGTAATATATTTTTGCCCGATTTTAATATCGGCACTAAATGTGGCTTTCGCCAAATTGTATTTTTCAAATGCTGGTATCGTTTCATTATAAGGAAGCCATGGATTATTTGATGTGTACAAATCATCTGATTTTATAACTGAGTAATCGGTATGATTAAATAATGGTTTGCGCTCGGCATACATTGTGGCAACGTTAAGATACAAGCCATTCACCACTTCTCTACCATAAGCTGCGTGAACAAAATTTTGTTCGTACAATTTCTGGAAATTATTTTTAAAAAACAATGTGCTTACCGTATTTACAATATCCGAAATAGGATTGCTTGAATTAAACTGATTGACTTTACTTCCGCCCGAAACCGAAATGTAATCGTGCGTAATGGCATTTAGTTTTTTGTAAAAACGAAAAGATGGTCGGAATTTTTTTTCTGAAAATCCGTAATCGAATTTGGTTGCTATAGATGTGAAAGTTTTTTTCGCTTCATTTGTTTTGGTGTATGATATTCCTAAATTTCCTTTCCAACCTTGCACCGTATTAAAACCTATTGAAGTAATAGGACTTTCGTAATTCAAACTCCATTTTTTATAGGAATTTTTGTAGTTGTATCCCGAAATTATATCGCCTATTTTAAACTTGTTATGCTTGGCATCAATAGAATCGAGATATACTTTTGATTTTTTCTTGAGTTGCAGTGCATCTTTTTTTAGATAATCATTGGTTTCTTCTGTAGTAAGCGGCACCGGACGCATGGTTTGCCAATAGCTGTCATCTTTTTTATTCGAATTTTCTTCAAATTTTAAAACTTCGGCAGTGAATGTTTTTTTCTCAAATTTCTCAGGAAAATTGTAATTAGAATAAACGTGTGTAAAATTTCCGTTGAATTTAAACGTGAATATTCCAGCATCAAAATCAATAGTTTGAATGTTTTTTGTCCAAACTTTGGTTTGTGAGTTGTAACTAAAGTTTTGTTTTAGCACCAATTTATTCAATCCATCATTACCCATTTGCTTTCCGGTGGTTTCGAGTTCCAATCCTTGAATGACATAGGTATTATCTACTATATATATGTAACCCGAAAAAACAGGTTCTGTATCTCGTTTGGGCGTAACCTTTATTTTATATACAAAAAAATTGTTTTCATCGGTAAACGAACCATCGAGTTTATACTTATAATAATTAAAAGCATTATCGGCAATAGGCGAAATCATGGCTCTATCCATATCGATATAATTAGTGTAAAAATCAAAATCTACCGAGGCGGCATTGTTAAAACTATAGCCGTTATCTCTACCCGAAACCTTTGATGCAACGATTACTTCTTTCATCTTATCGGGCTTTTGTGCTGTGATTTTAGAAACCGTTTCAGATAAGTACAAAATTCCGCTTCGGGTAGAATCAATAATTTCATCAAACATATCTACTTTTTGTCCCATAAACTTTTCGGGCAAATCTTTTACACGAAAAATACCACGCGAATAAAAATCGGCTGTGTACTTTTCAGATTTCTTTCCATTTTCTTTTCGTTTGGCAATAGCGTTTTTGATGATATCATTAGCAGGATTATAGCCTTTTTTTACCACAACCGATTCCAGTTGGTATTCTTCTGGCAACATAGTTACATCTATAATAGTAGTGTTACCAGTATAATTTACTTTTTCGATGTTGGTTTTATAACCTATATATTGATACGAAATTGTATAGTTTCCGTTTTTGGAAATTGGTAAATAGTAAAATCCGTTTTCGTTGGTAGTTGTATTTATGTTATAATCTTTAACATAAATGTTCACATTGTGTACTGGTTTACCATCAGCGTCTTTAACAACGCCTTTTACTTGTGCAAAAGAAATACTCGTAAATACTACTAATAGAATGTAAATGTATCGCATAAAAGTTGTTTTCTAATAAAGACGCTAAGTAAATAGAAAACGTTGCATGTGCCATTACATTTTTATTTTTTTTAACGGAAATTTATAAAATGAAGTTCTGCAAAGCCAATTCGTAGCTTTTCAATCCAAAACCAATTATGATACCATGCGCTACTGGAGCTATATAAGAATTGTGTCGAAATTCTTCACGAGAATATGTATTAGATATATGTACCTCAATGGTTGGTGTGGTTATGGCTTTTACAGCATCGGCTATACCAATAGATGTATGCGTATAAGCGCCCGCATTTAGAATGATACCATCATAGGTAAAACCAACTTCTTGAATTTTGGAAATAAGTTCGCCTTCTATATTACTCTGAAAATATTGCAAGTCGATGTTTGGAAATTTTTCTTGAAGTATCAAAAAATAATCTTCAAACGACATATTTCCGTAGATATTGTTTTCTCTTTTACCCAAAAGGTTTAAATTTGGACCATTAATAATGAGTATTTTCATTCTTTAGCTAATTGATTTACCAAAAGTAGTTAAAAAAACACCGCAAAAACCACAATTAATTCGATCTTTGAAACATTATTTTTCGTTTTTGTAGCTACAATTTGACGGAAAGAAAAATAAAATATAATTTACATCTATACTTTTTTTATTATTTATAAATTATTTTTATTGTTAATTAATACCACATAAAACTAATTATCAATATATTAAATTTATTTTTTATTTATTTTAATTGTTAATAACTAATACATCGAGAATATTGCAAGTGAAATGTTTAGCTATAAATTTGCACTGTTGATTTAAACGATTAAAACAATTAAAATTTAAAAACAAGATGAAAAAAATTATTTTAACTTTCGCAGCAGTAATTGCTTTTGGTGCTGCTAACGCTCAAACAAAAAAAGAAACAGCTAAAGGTGGTGAAGGATTCTCTAAAGGAGATGCATTCGTATCTGGTGCTTTACAATTAGGGTCATCTAAATGGGATGAAGCTGGTAACTACAAATCAAGTGCATTCACTATCGCTCCAAAAGTTGGTTACTTTGTAACTGAAAATATTGCTGTTGGTGCTGAAGTAAGCTACACATCAGGATCTACTACTGCTTTTGAAGGGGCTACAGCTGCTAAAAACAACGCATTTGGTGTTGGTGCATTTGGAAGATATTACTTTACTCCAGCTTCTAAATTTTCATTATATGGTCAATTAGGTGCTGGTTACAAATCAGTTGATCCTAACACTGATGTTGATGACAACAAAATTAACAGCTTTAATGTAGGTTTAGGTTTAGGAGCTAACTATTTCCTTTCTTCTAACTTCTCTATCGAAGCTGGTTTAGGTGTTTTAGATTTCACATCTTCAAAAGGAGAGTGGACTGGAGCTGAAACTGGATCTACATTCAGTTTTGGTGGAGACTGGAGAGCTATCTCTTTAGGATTAAACTACAAATTCTAATATTAAGAATTTATCATAACAAAACCCACGCAATGCGTGGGTTTTTTGTTTTTTATTGGTAATGCTTTCAAAATTCAAACTTTGAAAGCATTGTTTATTTAGTTACATTCGCAAGTATAAAACATTCTAAAGTGAATTGGCAATCATACGTTACGGGTTTTAGGAATTACTTACGCATAGAACGTGGGCTTTCAAAAAACACCATCGAAAATTATCTTTTTGATATTGAAAAACTTCGTTTGTTTATTTCTAATTTTAATGACAAACCCTCTCCTACTGCTGTAACCGAATCTCAAATTCAAGAATTTATTTATAGTATTTCTAAAGAAGTAAATCCAAGAAGTCAAGCTCGGATAATTTCTGGGCTTAAAAGCTTTTATAGTTATTTGGTTTTCGAAAACTACATAACAAATTCGCCTTTAGAACTTATAGAAACTCCAAAAATAGGACGAAAACTTCCCGATACTTTATCGGTTTCTGAAATTGATGCTTTGATTTCGGCTATTGATTTATCGAAAGAAGAAGGCGAACGCAATCGTGCTATGCTCGAAATGTTGTATTCTTGCGGCTTGCGTGTATCAGAATTGGTTAATTTAAAAATCTCGGATTTGTTTTTTGATGAAGGTTTTGTAAAAGTTTCGGGCAAAGGAAACAAACAGCGCTTTGTACCTATCAATGAGCAATCTGTTAAATACATCAGTTTTTATTTTATAAACCGAAATAAACTTGAAGTTGTAAAAGGACACGAGGATTTTTTGTTTCTAAACCGCAGAGGAAAACAACTCACCAGAGCCATGGTTTTTACCATCATAAAACGCTTGGCTGTAGAAATTGGTTTAAAAAAAACGATAAGTCCGCATACACTTCGTCATTCGTTTGCTACACATTTATTAGAAAATGGTGCCGATTTACGAGCCATACAAGCCATGCTTGGTCATGAATCTATAACTACTACCGAAATTTATGTACATCTTGATAGAAAACATTTAACGGAAGTTATTGAGAATTTTCATCCTAGAAGATAATTAGTCGTAAAGTCTGAAGTCAAAAGCGTAAAGTCAAAAAATTATAAAACTTGTAAAAAGAAAAAAGTCATTAGTAAACTAATGACTTTTTTTAACTTTCGCCTTTAAGACTTTCGCCTTAAAATTTTATTTTGCAATATTTACAGCTCTTGTTTCTCTAATTACTGTAATCTTAACTTGTCCTGGATAGGTCATTTCTGTTTGGATTTTCTGCGACATTTCAAATGAAAGATTTACTGCCATTTCATCGCTTACTTTTTCACTTTCTACAATTACGCGTAGTTCTCTACCAGCTTGAATTGCATAAGCACTTTTCACACCTTGGAAACTGAAGGCAATTTCTTCCAAATCTTTCAATCTTTGGATATATGAATCCAACACTTGACGACGAGCGCCTGGTCTTGCTCCCGAAATTGCATCGCACACTTGGATAATTGGCGAAATCAAATATTTCATTTCAATCTCATCGTGGTGCGCTCCAATTGCATTGCAAACTTCTTCTTTTTCGCCATATTTTTCTGCCCATTGCATACCTAATATAGCATGTGGCAAATCGCTTTCGGTATCTGGCACTTTACCAATATCGTGTAATAAACCGGCACGTTTTGCCAGTTTTACATTCAAACCAAGCTCTGCAGCCATAATACCACAAAGTTTTGCTACTTCTCGTGAGTGTTGTAATAAATTTTGTCCGTAAGAAGAACGATATTTCATTCTACCTACAATTTTTATCAATTCTGGATGTAAACCGTGAATTCCTAAATCGATAACCGTACGTTTACCAACTTCAATAATTTCTTCATCAATTTGTTTTGCTGTTTTAGCCACTACTTCTTCGATACGTGCTGGGTGAATACGCCCATCGGTAACCAATTTATGCAATGCCAAACGAGCAATTTCGCGACGCACAGGATCAAAACACGAAAGAATAATAGCTTCTGGCGTATCATCTACAATAATCTCAACACCTGTAGCGGCTTCGAGCGCACGGATATTTCTACCTTCACGACCAATAATTCTACCTTTTACATCATCTGATTCGATATTGAAAACAGAAACGCAATTTTCTACAGCTTCTTCGGTTCCAACACGTTGTATTGTATTGATAATAATCTTTTTGGCTTCTTGTTGCGCAGTAAGTTTGGCTTCCTCCATAGTGTCCTGAATGAATGCCATAGCATTGGTTTTTGCTTCGGCTTTCAAACTTTCAACCAGTTGATTTTTAGCTTCTTCGGCAGATAATCCAGAAATAGTTTCTAGTTTTTCTACTTGCGATTTGTGCATCTTTTCTACTTCTTGATGCTTTTTATCTATTACTTCAATTTTTTGTTGAAACTCTTTAACTTTTATTTCGAGTTCGTCATTGGCTTTCTTGTTTCTGGCCAATTCATTAGAAATTTGCGACTCTTTGTCTTGTGTGCGCTTTTGCGCTTCCGCCATTTTTTTGTCTTTGGCAAGAATCTCTTTTTCGTGTTCGGCTTTTAATTCGATAAATTTTTCTTTGGCTTGTAAAAGCTTCTCTTTCTTTAGGTTTTCGGCTTCAAGGTTGGCATCTTTTAAGATTGAAGTTGCTTCTTTTTTGGCGTTTTTTACCAAATTCGAAACGTTACTTTTCTCTAAAATTTTTGCCAAACCAAATCCTCCGCCTATACCTACAACGATTCCGATAATTATACTTAGTATGTCCATGGTTTAAAAAAATTAATATATAAAAAAACCTACATTAGCTTATTGCATAAACTCGTATTGACAAGTTTTGAGCTAGCCTGCTGTTCAAGTTTTTGTACCAAGGCACAACATACTATAGTAGCAGCGATTCGCTCATTTTAATTTGTTAGTGTTGAGTTTATCAAATAGTAACTAATGTAGGCAGTATTTTAGTTAAAAATAAAGAACGTATTTTTTTAAAGGTTTTTAGCTATAAAATCATTCATTGCTATGAGTTTTTCTTCAATTTGAGTATCAATCCCATTTGTGTTTGGTGTATTGTTTTGCTCTAATTGCGATGCAAATTGTAAGGCACACATTGCCAGTACATCTTGTTTATCTCTCACGGCATAGCTTTCCTCAAACTGTTTTATCATAGCATCTATTTTAGTTGATGCGTTTTTTAAACTTTCTTCCTGCGATGAATCTACAGTTAGCGGATATACTCTATCGGCTATTGTTATTTTTATTTTTTTTTTATCCATCTTAGTCAGATAATTGAGCTATGCAATAATCTATTTCTCTTACTAATGAATTTATCTTTAGCTTGGTTTCCTTTTTAAAATCATCACTGCCTAATAGCGAATTTGCAATTTTTAGTGCTTCTAATTCTTGTTTAAGAAGCGCTATTTCCTCTTTTTGCGTTTGAATAGTTTGCAAATTTTGGCTTACCATAAGCCTAAGATTTTCATTAGTTTCCTCAAGAACTACTTTTTTTGAAAGAAGTTTTTGAATATTTTTTTCTAATGATTCTATAATTTGCTCCACTTTGCTCATAAGGTCACAAATTCCCTATTATATGATTTTACAAAAGTAGCATTACATTTGTAGAAATGCAAGTTTTTTCATCAATAAATTATTGTATTGATAAATAGCAAGCTACGAATAAAACAGCAATAAATTTTCTCAAAATAAATGAATTGTTTACTTTCGCAAAAACTGAAAACTGCAATGAAAAAATTAATACTAACAATTCTTTTGAGCTCTGTGGCTTTTGCCCAGAATGTAGAAAAAGGTTATTTTAGGAATCCTTTAGATATTCCAATGCAATTATCGGGCAACTTTGGTGAATTGCGCCCTAATCATTTCCATGCCGGATTTGACTTAAAGACCAATCAGCGAGAAGGGCTTAATGTTTACGCTGTTGCCGATGGTTATATATCAAGAATAAAAATCTCTAATTTCGGATACGGAAAAGCTATTTATGTTACGCATCCAAACGGCTATACCAGTGTTTATGGGCATTTACAAAAAGCAGTTGGCAATATTGAAGCCCGAATTTTAAAAGAACAATACGATCAAAAGGCTTATGAGGTAGAGTTTTTCTTAAATCAAGGCGAAATAACAGTAAAAAAAGGCGAACAAATTGCACTTTCGGGTAATACGGGTGGTTCTGACGGGCCACATCTTCATTTTGAAATACGAGAATCTGCTACTGAGAAAGTTGTAAATCCGTTGAGTCTTGGTCTTGATGTGAAAGATTCTAAAGCGCCTGTTGTAAGTCAGCTATTGGTTTATCCAACAGACAAAAATAGCTGGGCAAACGATTCTAAAAGACCAACTTTACTGAATTTATCTTTGCAAACCGATGGGACTTATGTTGCCGAAAAAGTATTGGCAAATGGCAAAATAGGATTTGGATTTTCGGGCTATGACTTTGATAATGTTTCTTATAATCAAAACGGAATTTACAAAGTAAAACTGAGCACCAATGGCTCTATCATGTACCATTATGCGTTTGACAAAATGGTTTTTGATGAAGCTCGATACATCAATGCGCTTATCGATTATGCTCGCTATAAAAAAACACGTCAGCGTGTTCAAAAATTATTCGCCAAAAACAATGCAAACTGGAGCAATTTATACACAAGCATCAACGACGGAATATTAGCAGTTGCCCCTAATTTTTCGGAAACTGCCACTTTAGAAGTTTCAGATTTTTACAACAACAAAGTAATGATAAATATTCCTATTGAATTTACATCAAAGTCTGCAACAGTAGAAAGCGATGTTAAGGAAACCAAATATTTTGTAAAATCTAAAACCGATGCTATTTTTGAAAAACAAAATGTTACGGTTACAATTCCGCCCAACACTTTTTACGAAGATTTTTATTTGAATTTTGATGTAACCAACAAAGTCTTAAATTTAGGCGAAGATTTAGTTCCGGCAAGTAGTAATTTTACAATTACATTTGATGATAATTCGATACCGCAAGCCTTACAATCCAAAACATTTATTGCCACAATAAACAACTCAAAATTGAGTTATAACTATACCAAAAATGATGGAAATAGTTACAGTTGTAAATCAAAAAATTTAGGACAATACAAATTAGTACAGGACACCACCGCTCCAGTAATTAATTTAAAAAAGATTGACGAAAAAAAATTAGCTAAACAAAATGCCATTACATTAACAATTTCTGATGATTTATCTGGTATAAAATCAATAAATGGATACATGAATGGTCAATGGGTTTTATTTGAATACGAATCAAAACTTAAAAGAATAACCCATAACTTTGTAGATAAATATATGACTGATGGTATCAATGCATTAAAAATTGTTGTAACCGACGATGTAGGCAATACCGCAACAGTAGAAACAAGTTTTAATTGGAAGAAAAATAAATAATTTTGAAACAAATACTTTACACAATCGCTCTGTTTTTTGCATTATCATCAATAGCTTTTGCACAAACCGCTCGCATTAAAGGCGTAATTTTAGACGAAGCCAACAAACCAATAGAAGACGTAAACATTACCTGTAACGGAAAAACCACCGTTTCTGATAAAAACGGATTTTATAGCTTAACAATTCCTGCTAATAAAAAAGTTGTCGTAATTTTTTCGCATGCAGCATACAAAGGCGCTACGCAAACACTGGAATTAAAAGCCAATTTCGACTTCGAATTCAATCCGGTTTTAAACACACGCGACGAGCAACTTGGCGAAGTAATTGTAATTAATAATAAAAAACGAGTACAAGGTATTACTACTATTTCGCCCGATATTATTCGAAAAATACCAAGCGCCATGCCTGGTGTAGAAAGTATTTTGAAATTGATGGCTGGTGTAAATTCAAATAACGAAATGAGTTCGCAATATTCTGCTCGTGGCGGAAATTACGATGAAAATTTAGTGTATGTAAATGAAGTAGAAGTGTATCGTCCGTTTCTTATCCGGTCGGGGCAACAAGAAGGTTTGAGTTTTACCAATACCGATTTGGTTAAAAATGTAGATTTTTCGGCTGGTGGATTTCAAGCCAAATATGGCGATAAAATGTCATCTGTTTTGGATATAACCTACAGAAAACCCAAAGCATTTGGAGCCTCGCTCGAAGCCAGTTTGTTGGGCGGAAGCGCCTCTGTTGATTTGGTTTCTAAAGACCAACGTTGGAGTGCCGTTTCGGGTATACGCTACCGAAACAATTCGCTTTTGGTAAAAAGTCAAGAAACACAAACCAATTATCATCCGTCGTTTGCCGATTTTCAAACCAATATCAATTTTGATTTGAATACCAAATGGCAATTTAGTTTCTTAGGAAATGCATCGCAAAATAATTATAAATACACACCCTTTACACGCCAAACCAATTTTGGAACTTTGAGCGAGCCTATTGCACTCTTAATTTTTTATGAAGGCCAAGAAAAAGATAAATACCAAACGCTTTTTGGTGCTGTAAAAACAACCTACAAACAAAACGACAACAATACCTATAAACTTATAACATCGGCTTATCATACACAAGAACAAGAATATTTTGATATTGATGCATCGTATTATTTAGGAGAAATAGACACCAATATCGGTAGCGAAAGTTTTGGTGGAGTAACATATTCGCGCGGAATTGGCTCACAGCTTACTCATGCCCGAAACAATCTTGATGCTCTTATTGTAAATGCTGAAATAAAAGGTTCGCATTCAAAAGACAAAAAACACTTTTTTGATTGGGGATTAAAATATACCAAAGAAAATATTCGCGATCGTATTGTAGAATGGGAGGTTATTGATTCTGCTGGTTTTTCATTAAACAATCCAATCATCGAAAATTTACCTCACAACGACCAGCCCTATACGCCATATACTGGCCCTTTGGTTCCGTATAAAAATGTACGTGCTACCAATTTTGTTGATATCAATAGAATTTCGGCTTTTGCTCAATACAATACCAAAATGTATTTGGGCGAAAATCAGTTTTGGATAAATGCAGGTTTACGAGCGCAAAACTGGATTGTAACCAACGGCGATTCGCAAACCGTAATTTCGCCAAGAGCACAATTCACACTAAAACCCAATTGGAATAAAGATATTCTCTTTCGATTTTCTACCGGATTTTATTATCAACCCCCATTTTATAGAGAATTACGAGATTCTAATGGTGCAGTAAATCCAAATGTTGAAGCACAAAAATCAATACATTTTGTACTCGGAAATGATTATGGCTTTAAAATGTGGGGACGAAACTTCAAACTTACATCAGAATTATATTACAAATCGATGAGCGATATTAATACTTATACCTTAGAAAATGTACGTATTCGTTATAGAGCAAACAACAATGCCACAGCTTATGCCTATGGTTTTGATTGTCGTTTTAATGGCGAATTTGTACCAGGAAGCGAGTCGTGGTTTAGTTTTGGCTATCTAAAAACCGAAGAAAATCAAGACAACAGAGGTTGGGTGGCGCGCCCTACCGATCAGCGTTTGAAGTTTGCCATCTTGTTTCAAGACTACATGCCAGCAATTCCTAATGTTAAAGTGTATATCAATTTAACATATAATACAGGATTACCAGGCGGATCGCCTTCGTATGCCGATGTGTATAATTATCAAAATCGTTTGCGCGATTATCGTAGAGCCGATGTTGGGTTTTTCTATGTATTTACCGAGAAAAATAACGAACGTGCAAAAAATCATTGGTTAAGAAAATTTAGTGATTTATCGGTTGGAATGGAAATTTTTAATATTTTTAACAATCAAAATGCCATAACCAATACTTGGGTGCGCGATGCTTATACCAAAAGTCAATATGCTATTCCCAATTACATGACAACCCGTGTGTTTAATTTTAAAATTTCGGCAAAATTATAATTATGAAAAAATGTGGGATATTTATAGGGCTAATCGTTTTAGGATTAGCAAGTTGCAAGCAAAAAGAAGAGCAACCTGCTAAAGTAAATTATTCGAAAAAAGAAGCGAAAACTGAAACTTCTAAAAAAGCAGAAAGCAACATTTTAATTGCCGATTTACCTATACAATTCCCTGGTGTTTCGATGCTTTTGTATCCTATAGGCGAACTCACTATTCCCGAAGAAAAAAATAATCGATATGCCGCCGAAAATAACTTTGTAGTTTCTAATTACAGCGATTACGAAATTACTGGTTATTTAAGTAATATCAAATTTCAAAAAACAGAAAACGATTCGCTTGTATCACTTACAGACAAACCGATAATGATAGAAAGCGCCACCTATTTAAAAACCATAGCCGACAAATTGAAAAAACAATTTATTGTTTACATCGCCGAAACACAAGACTCAAATCAAGATGGGAAAGTAGATAGTAACGACGTAAAAGAAATTTTTATCAGTAATGTTGATGGGAGTAATTTTATGCGTCTTTCGTTAGATGTACACGAAGTAGCTGATTGGAAAGTTATAGAATCACAAAATCGTTTATACTTTAGAACTATTGAGGATATAAACAAAAATGGTATCTTCGATAAAGATGATACCATTCATTATAATTATGTAGATTTAACTGCTAAAGAATTAAAAGCTATAGAGTTTAAGCCTGTTTAATGCACACCTAACTGACTATTATACATTGCATAAAAGAAACCAAAAGCAACCAACAGAATACTAAAAAACATAAAAGCAAGAAAACCAAAAAGCAGTAATCTTACAATTACATCTCCAATAACTTTATCTTTAAAAAGTTTGATATAAAACCATATTGAAATTAAAATAATAAATACCAAGCTTAAAATTGTAAATAATCCAAAGAAATTGAATTTAATTGCAAAGTAATCTAATGGAAAAATTAGCAATCCATAAATAAGACGTTGAGATGCTGCAAAACTATTTATAATGATATTTTCGATAAAATTATAGCCATATTTTTTAAAAGCTAAATAGGATGCCAAACTCACAAAAGGTAATTGAATAATTTCAAATAAAGAATAGTGTTCCATTATCCAATCCATGACCTTTTTAGAATAATCTACACTTCTGTCATTGGCATTAATCATTATAGCTTGGCTATTTTTAAAAATTTCAGATAAATCCAAATAATGTGTTAATAATCCGTTTATACCCGCTAAAACAACCAATAGTAAAATAGGTTTGTAATGATTTACTCTTTTCCCTTCTAAAAATTCACGAACTGTGTCGCCTGGTCGTACAAGTAATTGCTTTACCGAATATAATAAACCTTTGTTGATGTGCAGAAAAGTGTATTTTATTTCATCTTGCAAATAATGAAAATTTAATCTTTCCGTTTTTGACTTTTGACCACAGTGGTTACAAAAGTTTCCTTCAAAAACGTGTTTACAATTTTTACAAATATGTTGTTGCATATTATTTTAAATTTGTTTACTAATATTTACTTATTGTTCTAAAGACTGCATCATTACTAATTTGGAATAAGTTCCGTTTTTGGCTAGTAATTGTTCGTGTGTGCCTTGTTCTACAATTTCACCTTTTTGCATTACCACAATATTATCTGCTTTTTGAATAGTAGAAAGACGATGTGCAATAACAATCGATGTTCTGTTTTGCATCATATTTTCTAAGGCATCTTGTACATATTTTTCGCTCTCGGTATCCAATGCAGATGTAGCCTCATCAAGAATCATAATTGGTGGATTTTTTAAAACCGCACGCGCAATAGAAAGTCGTTGTTTTTGTCCGCCAGAAAGTTTATTACCAGAATCGCCAATATTTGTATAAATGCCTTCGGGTAAATCTTTTACAAATTCATAAGCATTAGCTACTTTAAGTGCATCAATAATTTCTTCATCGGTTGCGTCGGATTTTCCTAACAAAATATTGTTTTTTATAGTATCGTTAAAAAGTAATGATTCTTGTGTAACTATACCAATTAAAGAACGAAGAGATTTCATAGTAACATCTTTTATATTACTATTATCAATTTTAATATCGCCTTCTTGTACATCATAAAAACGTGTCAAAAGATTGGCAATAGTACTCTTACCACTACCCGACTGGCCAACCAATGCGGTTGTTTTTCCTTTAGGAATAGTAAGGTTAAAATTCTTTAATACATTTTCATCTGCGTATCTAAAATTGACATTCTCTAACGTTACATTCGAGTCAAATGATTTTTTCTCAATAGCATCTGGTTTATCGGTTATTTCATTTTCAACTTCAAGCACTTCAAATACCCGAGCTGCTGCTGCCATACCACTTTTTACACTATAAGACGCTTTAGAAATTGCTTTTGCTGGCGTTAGAATATTATATGCCAATCCCATATAAACCAAAAACTTAGCGCCATCTAACACAGGTTGTCCGTTTGGTAATTTTTCAAAAAGTACCATATTTCCACCATACCAAAGCAAAACAGCAATTACAATAATTCCCATAAATTCACTCATTGGTGATGCCAAATTATTCTTTCTACCGATACTATTTTGCAATCTTAATAACCTATCAACCGAATTATAGAATTTTTTCTTGAATGAAGGTTCGGCATTATACCCTTTTACAATCTTCATTCCCGAAAGCGTTTCTTCTACAACAGAAATAAGTTGTCCGTTTTCTTGTTGTACTTGTTCTGATTTAGATTTTAACGTTTTTCCAATTCTTGAAATTATAAAACCAGAAATAGGAATAAAAATAAACACAAACATTGTAAGTTTAAAACTAATAGAAAGCATTGTGATTATTGTAAAAACTATGGTCATTGGTTCTTTTACAATCAACTCAAGTACCGAGAAAAATGAAGCTTGAATTTCGCCTACATCACCTAAAACTCTTGCCATAATATCACCTTTTCTTTTTTCAGAATAATAAGGAACTGGCAAATCTATAATTTTGTCGTACATCGTTTTTCTTAAACTACGTAACACGCCATTTTTTAAATGCATTAAATTATTTAATGCCAAATAATTAAAAAGGTTTTTGAACAAAAATGTTGTAATTACCAATCCAACTACCAATAGCAAAGCATATTGTGCATTGTTGTGTTCGGTTAAATCGGTTATTTTAAAATATAAATAATCTTTTATATAACCAACTACACCCGAAAAACCTGTCCACACAGGTTCTTTATGAATTTTTTTGGCATTATCAAAAAGCACTTCCAACATAGGAATTAGCGACACAAACGATAGTGTGCTAAAAAGTGCATACATAATATTGAAAAATATATTCCAAACCACATCAGCTTTGAAAGGTTTTATGTATGGAATAATTTTCCTAAGGTTTTTATCTATCATTGCAACTTCATTGAAGTTATTATTTTATTAATTTTTTCGTCTAATTCTTTTTCAACTGCAGTTGCATCATCAGCTGAGTCTAAAGTGGTGTTTACACTAAAGTAAAATTTTATTTTAGGTTCGGTTCCGCTTGGTCTTGCACAGATTTTACTACCATCTTCAAGATAATATATCAATACGTTTGATTTTGGAACTGTAAGTTCAAAAACCTCATCATTCATCATGTCTTTTCCTTTTGAACTTTGATAATCTTCTACACATACCACACGTTGTCCTGCAATTTCGGTCAAAGGATTTTCGCGTAAGTCAATCATCATTTGTTTAATTTCGTTGGCGCCTTCAATTCCTTTTTTGGTAAGCGAAATCAAATATTCTTTATAAAACCCGAAATCAACATATAAATTGAGTAACTCTTTATACAATGAACTTCCAGAAGCTTTGGCTTGAGCTGCAATTTCGCACACCAAAAGCGAAGCACCTACAGCGTCTTTGTCGCGTACAGCGTCGCCAACCATAAACCCAAAACTTTCTTCGCCTCCGCCAATAAATTGCTGATTTGGAAAATCTTTTATAAACTTGGCAATCCATTTGAATCCTGTAAGTCCTACTTTGCATTCTATATCGTAAGCATTTGCCAATTCGAGCATCATTGGAGTTGATACAATAGTTGAGCCAATGAATTGTTTACCGTCAATTTTTCCGTTTCGTTTCCATTGTTCCAACAAAAAGGCTGTCATTATGACCATGGTTTGGTTTCCGTTCAGCAAAATCAACTTGCCATTAGTATCGCGAACAGCAACACCTAAGCGGTCTGAATCGGGATCGGTACCAATAACGATATCTGCATGTAAAGTTTCTGCCAAATTAAGAGCCATCGTTAGCGCTTCTGGTTCTTCTGGATTTGGAGATTTCACTGTTGGAAAATCGCCATTAGGTTCGGCTTGTTCTTTAACTATATTCACATCGGTATAACCTGCCAATGCCAATACATCTGGAATGGCTTTGATAGATGTACCGTGCAACGAGGTATAAACAATTTTTAAATTTTCACGAGCTGCAGCTGGCGTATTAAATCCGGCATTTGCCACTGTAGATTTCCAAAAAGCTTCATCAATTTCTTTATCAATATAAGAAATCAGATTTTCATTAGCATTAAATTTAATATCGGCGTAATTAAGACTTTCGATAATTTCAATAATTTCGCCGTCTTGTGGTGGAACAAGTTGACCGCCATCTTGCCAATACACTTTATAACCATTATATTCTGGCGGATTGTGCGAAGCTGTCAGCACAATTCCGGCATGACAATTCAAATGTTTCAGCGCAAACGACAACTCGGGCGTTGGGCGCATTTCCGAAAACAAATACACTTTAATTCCATTGGCCGAAAAAACATCGGCTACCACTTTTGCCAGTGAATCGCTATTATGACGGCAATCGTAAGCAATAACCGTTTTAATTTCTTCGTTTGGAAATGATTTTTTTAGATAATCTGATAAACCTTGCGTGTTTTTACCCAAAGTATATTTATTAATACGATTGGTACCAACGCCCATTATGCCTCGCATACCACCCGTTCCGAATTCTAAATTTTTATAAAATGATTCTTCTAATTCCTTTGGATTGGTAGTCATCATTTCGGTGATGGCTTGTTGCGTATTTTCGTCAAATGTTGGCGTAAGCCATTCGTTTACTTTTTCTAATATTTCAGGTTTGATAAACATATTCTGATAGTAAAATTTTGAAGATATTTTTTGAATGTAATTATATTTCTTTTGCAATTTTGTATTGCTCTTCGTTGCTTTTGGTACGAAGCACAATTTCGCCCAAAAAACCGGCAAGGAAAAGTTGCGAACCAATAACCATTGAAGTTAAAGCGATGTAAAACAACGGATTATCTGCAACCAAAGTGGTTTGGTAACCAAATTTTAATCGGAAAAGTTTTACGGCTATAATCAAAAAAGTAGAGAAAAAACCGATGATAAACATCAAAACGCCCATAAGTCCAAACAGGTGCATTGGTCTTTTTCCGTATTTAGATAAAAACCAAATGGTTATCAAATCGAGGAAACCGTTTATAAAACGTTCCATTCCAAATTTTGATTCGCCATATTTACGTGCTTGATGCTTTACAGGTTTTTCACCAATTTTTGAAAATCCGGCATTCTTTGCCAACACTGGAATGTAGCGATGCATTTCGCCCGAAACTTCGATGTTTTTGATTACAATATTTTTATAAGCTTTTAAGCCACAATTAAAATCGTTGAGATGTACGCCCGATGTACGTCGTGCTGCCCAGTTGAATAGTTTTGACGGCCAATTTTTGGTAACTACATTGTCGTAGCGTTTCTTCTTCCAACCGGAAACCAAATCATAGTTATTGTCGATGACCATTTTGTATAACTCGGGTATTTCTTCTGGACTATCTTGTAAATCGGCATCCATTGTTATTACAACATCGCCTTCAGCTCTATCAAAACCTGCGTGTAATGCTTGCGATTTTCCGAAATTTCTAAAAAATCGAATACCTTTTACATTTGGATTTTGGGTAGCCAAATTTTCGATAATTTCCCAAGAATTGTCTTTACTTCCATCATCAATAAACAAGATTTCGTATGAAAACTGATTTTCGTGCATTACCTTAACTATCCAATTATGGAGCTCGGGTAATGATTCGGCTTCGTTAAGTAACGGGATTACAATAGAGAGATTCACAATTAAAATTGTCTTTTTTCTGATTTAAAAAAGGCGGCTAAAATCAATCCGAAAATTGAGCTAAAAACTATAGACATAAACAATCCTTGTACTTGACTTCCTATTGAATATTGGTCTTTAGTTTTTAATTCTTTAACTGCTTCTTTTATTGCCTCACGTGGTGAGTTAAATTTTTCCATTAAATCTACAGTAAATTTTATCACATGTTCTTTTATTGCTTCTTTAGCTTCTGGATCAATAAAGTTGAACAATACAATATTAAACAACGTCATGATGGTTAAACCAATAACTGTATAAATAAAATAAGTTGTAAAAGCAGTTTTAAAAGGAAAATCATTATTTAGATTTTTTCGTGTTTTAATCATCAAATAAATAGATAAGAAAAGACTGATTACGATTGACAGTATTCCTACCCACCATTCTGTAAAATATTTTAAATCTATAACGTAGATTATTGTAGTTATTAAAACCGAGATAAGTCCAGAAATTAATCCAAAATTTATGGCGTTCTTTTTAATAATTTCATTCATAATATAAGTATTATAATTTTAATCCGCAAATATACGAATTTTAGCTATTTGCCCGATAATTTCCCATTCAAATAAAAACCTTTAATTAAAGTTGTTATTTTAAATAAAAGTTTTATTTTTGCAAACCAAAATTTAAACAGTATTAACAAAAGCATTGGAATGTTGATACCTTTTTGAAAAACAAAAGCATCAAAACAAACCCTTGCAAAACAAAGATTTACAACATGAGAAAAGGAATTCACCCAGAAAATTATAGACTTGTAGCTTTTAAAGACATGTCTAATGATGATGTATTTATTACAAAATCTACAGTAGAAACTAAAGAAACCATTACCGTTGATGGCGTTGAGTATCCGGTATACAAAATGGAGATTTCTAGAACTTCGCATCCTTTTTACACTGGTAAATCGAAACTTATTGATACGGCAGGTCGTATTGATAAATTCAAAAATAAATACGCTAAATTCAGTAAATAAGAGTTTTAAGTGTTCAAATTTTAAAGAGCCGTTCATTTTTATGAATGGCTTTTTTATTGGTTATAGCTTTTATGAAATAAAAATGCCTTACTAAAAAGTAAGGCATTTTAATATTCAATTATATTTATAATTATCTTTTGTCCATAGGTACAAATGGGCGAAGTGTATGACCAACATAAACTTGTCTCGGACGACCAATTGGTTCTTTGTTTACACGCATTTCTTTCCATTGTGCTATCCAACCTGGTAAACGACCAATAGCGAATAAAACGGTAAACATTTCGGTAGGAATTCCTAAAGCTCTGTAAATAATTCCAGAATAGAAATCTACATTTGGATATAAATTTCTTGATTTGAAATATTCGTCTTCTAAAGCTACTTTTTCTAATTGTTTTGCAATATCCAACAGCGGATCATCAACACCTAATTTACCCAAAACATCATCGGCTGCTTTTTTGATAATAGTAGCTCTCGGATCGAAGTTTTTATACACACGATGCCCAAAGCCCATCAAACGGAATGGATCGTCTTTATCTTTAGCTTTTAAAACATATTTGGCAACATCGCCACCGTTTTTATGAATTTCTTCTAGCATTTCTAATACTGCTTGATTAGCTCCACCATGAAGTGGCCCCCACAAAGCAGACACGCCCGCAGAAATAGAGGCAAATAAACCAGCGTGCGAAGAACCAACGATGCGCACTGTTGAAGTAGAACAGTTTTGCTCGTGATCTGCGTGAAGTATAAATAACTTATCTAATGACTGAACAATGGCTGGATCTATCTTGTATGGCCCCGTTGGTAGCGCAAACATCATACTCATGAAGTTCTCTACATAGCCTTTGGTGTTATCGTAGTAATTTAACGGATACCCCATTGTTTTTCTGTATGTCCAAGTAGCGATAACGATGAATTTTGCCATTGTTTTGCAAACAGCTTCATACATTTCTTTTTCGTTTAACGGATTTACAGCTTTAGGGTTAAAAGCCGTTAAAGCACTAGTTAATGAAGACAAAACGCCCATTGGGTGCGCTGTTCTTGGAAAACCATCAATGATGTTTTTCATTTCTTCGCTTACCAAAGTGTATTTTCTTATATCGTTTTCAAATTGGGTTAATTGCGTTTTGGTTGGCAATTCTCCGAAGATTAAAAGATACGAAACTTCAAGAAAATCGGCTTTTTCTGCCAAATCTTCGATAGCATAGCCACGGTATCTTAAAATTCCTTCTTCTCCGTCAAGAAATGTAATTTCGCTTTTGCATGAACCTGAGTTTTTATATCCAGGATCTAAGGTAATAGCACCTGTTAGGGCACGAAGTTGTTCAATATCAACGGCTACTTCATTTTCGCTACCTACTAAAACAGGTAACTCTATACGCTTACCGTCAATCTCAAATATAGCTGTTTTTGACATAATATAAGTTGGGTGTTATTTTGATTAGAATAAAAATTTTAACAAAGCTACAAATTAGAAATAGATTAAAAAAATTATACTTTGGTGTTTTCGTTAAATATTTATTAAAATTGCAAAAAAATACTTTGAATTCTTGCAAACACCGTCTTTTTATCAATTTGATAAAAAAACCCTCTCAAAGTTTAAACTCTGAAAGGGTTAAGAAAATTTGGATTGCCTTTTGTTTATTCTTTAACCAATTTTTCTAACTTACTGCCTTTAGCTGTTGTAATTTTCAAGAAATACATTCCAGTTGCTCTATCTGAAATATCAAGATTTATTGATTTTTCACTTCTTGCAAGGTGTTCTAAAACCAATCTGCCTTGTACATCATACAGTTCTATTTTTTGAATTTCGTTTTGAGCTGTAATTGTAATATTGCTTGTTGCCGGATTTGGATAAACAGTTATCAAATTATCATGAGTAATAATTTGTGTAGCCAAATTTTGGTATACCGTATTGGCATTTCCTGTATTTACTGATGCATTGTAATCAAAGAAAATCTCAGCATGTTTTGAAACCATATCGCCTGCTTGTAAGGTGTTTTTCGATTTTATTTTGAGTAATACATTTCCATGACCGCCAGTATCGAGCATGATATTCGGGAAAAGTACATCAAGTATATTGTTTTGTAATTTTGGTTGGAAATAATGCGATGTTCCTTCAATTTCTAACGTGTTTACATCATACAAATTAACATCAATAGGTATACGCACATTCACAAAATCGGCTGGATAATTTCCTGTATTTTCAAAGTTCACGGTGTAATGTAGAAAATCGCCAATTTCTGAAGTTGGCAACACATCGCCTTCGGTACAAATGATATTATTTGGGTCATAACTTCCAACAACCGTACTTGTAAACGCCATACTATTATCGCTTGAATTAGCATCTGTACTTGGCGTAATACTTACCGAAAACGGCAACACATTGCCAATATTTACAGGTATAGTATCGGTTGGGCTATGGGTGCGCAAACTTACTACTATATACCGTTGTTCGCCTGGAAGTAAGTTTGCATAACTCCAAGAGGCTACTCCACTACTTACCGTTGTGCTTGGATATGCCGAATGAAAATCCATACGACTTGCATCAAAATTGAAAGTAATATCGCCAGACATTACCTGATTGCCTTTATTTCTGTAATAAATATAAACATCTGAGTTAAACCCTGGTCGTAATGAATTCCCAACATATTCCGCTACTTCAACATCAGAAATGGGTGATGCAACCGAAATACAAAAGTTTTGTGTAGCTGTTAAATAAGAATTGGAAGCAAAATTTACTGTTGTGTTTACTGGATTCACAACAAAACCTGGTTGATTCCATTGCAATTGCGGTGAAATGGTATAATTCCCTTGTGGTACATTGATGGTATAAGAACCATCTGCATTGGTATAGGTATAAAATTGCTGCGTAGTACTTTGCACCAAAATTGGCATAAACGCTGCGGGCGAATTGGTTGTAGCACACCCGCCATTATCGTAATTGATAAAACCTGAAATTGTATTAGTATTACCTTCATTTACCATATTATTTAATGGCACAATAGTAATGCCTTGTATTTGATTAGGATTTGGGCAAATGTAACAATGCGTTGGGTCTGTAGATTGTGAAGTAACCGGTGCTGAATTGCTATCAACGCCCGAAACTGAGGCTTGATTGTAAACAAAACCGGTATCGATATCGGATTGGAGAAGCGCATACGTTCCTGTATACACCCACGTTTCATTTGGATTAAAGACAGTATCATTATTTGTATCACCACTTACATAAGTTATAGAAGTAAGCATAGGATCGGTAACAGAAAGAGCACTAAAGTTTTCTGTGCTGTAATTAGCTGCTGCAAATGTATAATTTATAATATCGCCAACATTGGCAACAGTATTTGGTGCCACTATACTCATATCTAAGAATCCATCTTTTAAAAAAACAATTGTTGAGCAATCTATAACTCGAATATCCATCGTAGCGATAGATTGACAGCCTGTGGTTATATTAGTCAATACAACCCCTAAGGTTTGGGTATAGGCTACTATATTGGTATAAGCTGCTGGATTCATTATAGGGCTGGTATTGTTCTGAGCATCTGTCAAACTCGGATAGAAAGTAACACTTATTCCGCTTTGCCCTCCTAATATCGTTGGAATAGCTGTGGTTAAATCAAAGGCCTCAATACCTACTGGTACGCCTGTTTCACAGGTCTCTAATTGTGGGAAGAAGCCTGATGCCGGTACTATCGGTCTTGGGTCTACGATTAGATTTACTGCGCGCACATTATAACAACCGGTTACGGGATTCTCTAACAATGCCCAAATGGTTTGGGTGCCGGTTACTGTATGAGTTGCTGATGTACCGATAAGGTTAATAGTACTACCTGGTATCGCATCTGCTTGGGTGGTATAGAACGATATCTGATGTGGTGGCATTGCATTGCCATTGACTATAACCGTATTCAAACTTGTTAAATTAAATACCGCTGTGTTCGACCCTACCTGTTGCTCACATAAATGATAATCTCCTGGATTTCCCGCTATTGGCTTGTCGTGTACAATCAAATCCAACGTTGTTGTAGCAAAATTGCTTGGATTGGCATTTTCTTCAACACGTACATAAACCGTTTGATTATACGCTACAGTGTTTGTGTATGTACTAACTATTTCATTGACATCATTTTGTGCATCTGCCAAAATTGTATGATAGGTTACTCTATAATCATTGGGAGCATTTGTACCTAAAATTTCTGCATCTTTTGTAAATAATTCAAAACCGGCAAAACCATCATTGTTATCATCACATACTTGGTATGGAGTTGGGGTTACGATAGTAGGTTGCGCCCAAGCCAAAGTATTTAAGAGTAAGAATATCCAAAACAAATTGCGTTTATTTTGTATAAATTGTAAAACCGATTTTTTTGCTACTGTATTCATATCCGTTTTTTTTTGTAAAGTTAAATAACTGTTTTTTCTTTTTTTGTGTAAATGAGAATTCGCTGGGAAAAAATGAGAATTCGTTAGGATATTCTGAGAATTTCAAACAAACGTTCTTTTTTCCTGCTCGATATGGGTATATGACTATCGTCTGACATGATAATATAACCGCCATCTTTTTTCATATAGGATTTTAAATGGGCTACATTTATTAAATGCGATTGATGCACGCGTTCAAAACCTTGATCGGTTAATAAATCTTCGTATTCTTTCAAGGTTTTGGAAACCAAAACTGGCTTGGTATTTTTCATGATAAATTGGGTATAATTATCGGCGCTTTCGCATCTTATAATATCTTGAATATCTACCAAATGCACACCATCGGCATTGGCAAGTGCAATGCGTTTAAAGGTTTCTGAACGCTTACGCATATTTTCGAGTAGTAAATCGAGATGTGCGTAATCATTTTGTTTTTGTACTGCTTTTTTAATTTTGGCAATTACCAGTTGTAATTCGTCTGGATCAATAGGTTTTAGCAAAAAATCCAAAGCCGAAAATCGGAATGCTTTTATGGCATATTGCTCATGCGCTGTTATAAACACAATATGGGTATTGATTTTTTCGGTTCGAAGCATCAGCTGTTCCAAAATATCAAATCCGGAACCATCTAACAGCTGAATATCTAAAAAAGCTACATCGGGTTGCAAATCAAATATCTTTATACCATCGGCTACATTTTCGGCTTCTGCCAACATACGCATTTCGGGTGCATACAGTTGCAACATAGTTTTTAGTCCTTGTCTTAAATTGGCGTCGTCGTCTATTAATATCGTTGAAATCATTTTTGGGGTTTTGGGTTTCAGGTTTCAGGTTTTCAGCCTTCTGAATTCTAATTTCTTTATTCTAACTTTTATTTCTCGTCCATGTATTGCAACGGAATTTTCACAATTACTTCGGTTCCTAATACAACATTGTTTTCTGTTAATTCATTAATTTCAATATCAGCAGGTTTTCCGGTAGATGAGGCAATCATTTGCAGTCGTTTTTTGATGATGTCTGTTGCCATTGAGTTATGGGTTTTAACCAAATTTTCTTTCATCTTTTGCGATTGCAAAACACCCAGCCCATTGTCTTGAATTTCGCAAATAAGTTGATCGTTTTCAATAAAAAAATGGATAGCAATTTTTCCCATCTCTTTTTTGGGAATCACACCGTGAATTACGGCATTTTCTACAAATGGCTGAATGAGCAGCGGTGGCAATCCTACGGCATCTTCTACCTCTTTATCTTTGGTGATTTCAAAATCAAATTTATTATTAAATCGAAGTTTTTCTAAATCTAAATACAACTGCAAACCTTCAATTTCTTTATCAATACTAATGAGCGATTCTTTGGAACTTTCGAGTGTAAACCGCATGAGTTTTGCAAATTTCGACAGATAGCGCACCGCCGATTCTTTTCCGTTATTGACAATAAAGCTCGAAATACTTGCCAAACAGTTGAATACAAAATGCGGATTCATTTGCAAATGCAAGGCTTTTTGCTCGTATTCTGCCAATTCTTTTTGAAGTGTCAATCGGTTTTTGAGCTGAATTCTATTGTAAATTAAAAACACTATGCCCGATAATAACAAACCAACAAGTAACGCAAAAATCAATTGCATTTTGTTGCGCTTCGCCGATTCTTGTATGAGTAATTCTTTTTTCTGTAATTCTTCTTTTTGCAAAACTGCTTTCTTTTCAAAATCGAAATTCATTTCGGTTTCTACGCTTTTTCGCACGTTTTCTTCGTTGTGCAAACTGTCTTTTAGAACATTATATTTTTGTAAATACTGCAGTGCCAATGTTGCATTTCCTTGTTTTTCGTAACAGTTACTCAATAATTTTTGAGCTAAAACTTGTTGTTCTAAAACGCCAATTTCTTTAGCTAAGGCAACGGTTTTATTAGCGTTTTCGATAGCTTTAGCATATTGATTTTGTTTAAGATAATAATTTCCTAAATACAAATACGTATCGGCAATACCAAACTTATCACCAATTGATTGAAACTGAGCAATAGCTTGTTGCCACGAAGTTTCGGCTTTGTTATTTTGGTCATTGGCTTCGTAATACAACCCTAAATTATTGTACAATTCGCCTTCGGCTCTTGGATTTTTAGTAGCAATAATTATTTTTTCGGCTTTTTGATAATACTGAAATGCTTGATTGTAATTATTTTGATTAAAATAACAATTTCCAATATTAGTATAGGTTACACCAAGATTGGCATCGTTTTTTGTTTCTTGTATTTTTTGCGCTTTGGTAAAATATTCTAATGCTTTGAAATAATTCTTTTGTGCCTGATACACAACTCCTATATTATTATACAATTTGGCGCATTTTTCTTCATCTTTGAGTTTCTCAAAAATAGCCACCGATTTTAAATAATATCGTAAGGCTTTCATGTAATTGCTTTGCTCCGAGAAGACAATTCCAATACTTCCGTAGGTTTTTGCCAAATACTTTTTTACATCGGTATTCGCTTGATTTTCGTTTTCTAAAATGGCTTGCGATGTAGCAAAATAATTTAGCGCCGTTTTGTAATCGCCACTAATAATGGCTTTGTTTCCCAACAGTAAATTGGCATTGGCTTCCTCGGTTTTAAAATCTATCCTTTTAGCTAAAACCAACGCTTGTTTGGCATAAGAATCAAGAAGTTTGATGTCTTGTGTTTTATAAAAATCGGCAATATTGTTTAAGGTTTTTACCTTGTCGATATCGTTTTTAGCAGATTTTAATGCGTTTTGCAAGCTGTCGGTGGTTTTTTGCTGCGCCAAAACAGTGCTACAAAATACCAGAATAAACCAAAATTGTACTTTTGTTTTCATAATAAAAGCATTTGAAAACAAATGTACTATATAGTTTTAGAGATTTTTATACAAATGAGAATTCGCTAGGAAAAAATGAGAATTTGATGGTTTTGGAGGAGAATTTGCAAATTAGAGTTGAAGTGTTTCAATCAAATTATTATAAAAAAACACAAGTTACACTGATTTTAAAAAGATTAATAGTGTAACTTGTGGTTTTGTTATTTATCATATACTTCCGTCTATTTCAAACAATGCAAAACAAATTAAATACTTTATAATTTGTTTTTATACTCAGATTTGACAACTTTTAAAAAGTTGTCAAATCTCAAAAATCTTACATATTTCTTCTATACTGTTCGTCTGCTTCAAACAACAACATCGAAAAAAATTATTGAGTTATATTACATTTGTAAAAAACAAATTAAACCTTAAAATTTGTTTTTACACAAAGATTTGACAACTTTTTAAAAGTTGTCAAATCTTAAAAGCTTACATATTCCTTCTATACTGTCCGCCTACTTCAAACAATGCGGAAGTAATTTGCCCAAGCGAACACACTTTGGTGGCATCCATTAATTGTTCAAAAATATTTTGATTTTGAATGGCTGCATTTTGAATATTTTCAATTTGCGCTTTTACGGCTTCTGCTTTGGCTTGATGAAGATTTTCCAAGGTTTGAATTTGGAATTGTTTTTCTTCTTCTGTTGCACGAATAACCTCAGCGGGAATAACCGTTGGCGAACCTTTTGAACTCAAAAACGTATTCACTCCAATAATCGGGAATTCGCCTGTATGTTTCAAGGTTTCGTAATACAAACTTTCTTCTTGAATTTTAGAACGTTGGTACATGGTTTCCATGGCACCCAAAACACCACCACGTTCGGTAATTCTATCGAATTCAGTTAAAACAGCTTCTTCTACCAAATCGGTTAATTCTTCAATAATAAACGAACCTTGAATTGGATTTTCGTTTTTCGCCAAACCTAATTCTTTGTTGATAATCAACTGAATAGCCATCGCTCTACGTACCGATTCTTCGGTTGGCGTGGTAATCGCTTCGTCATAGGCATTGGTATGCAACGAGTTACAGTTGTCGTAAATGGCATACAAAGCTTGCAAAGTGGTACGAATATCGTTAAAGTCAATTTCTTGTGCGTGTAACGAACGACCCGATGTTTGAATGTGGTATTTCAACATTTGCGCACGCTCATTGGCTCCGTATTTATTTTTTAAGGCTTTTGCCCAAATTCTACGTGCTACACGACCAATTACCGCATATTCCGGATCGATACCATTCGAGAAAAAGAATGATAAATTTGGTCCGAAAGCATTGATATCCATGCCACGGCTTAGATAATATTCCACATAAGTGAATCCGTTTGCCAATGTAAATGCCAACTGCGTAATAGGATTGGCGCCCGCTTCGGCAATATGATAACCCGAAATAGAAACCGAATAGAAATTACGCACATTTTTTTCAATGAAATATTGCTGCACATCGCCCATCAATCGCAGGGCAAATTCAGTTGAAAATATACAAGTATTTTGCGCTTGATCTTCTTTTAAAATATCGGCTTGAACCGTACCACGAACTTGCGCCAACGTTTCCGCTTTAATTTTAGCATACACATCAGCAGGAAGAATTTGATCGCCTGTTAATCCTAACAACATCAAACCTAAGCCATCGTTTCCTTCTGGTAATTCGCCGTTATAACTTGGTCGTTCTAATCCTTTGTTATCGTATAGCTCTTTTTTCTTGGCTTCTACCAAATGCTCTAAACCATTTTCTTTGATGTATTTTTCACAATTTTGGTCGATAGCAGCATTCATAAAGAAACCTAACAACATCGGTGCTGGCCCGTTAATTGTCATCGAAACCGAAGTTGCCGCATGACTTAAATCGAAACCAGAATATAATTTTTTGGCATCGTCTAAACAACATATCGATACGCCAGCATTTCCAATTTTCCCATAAATATCCGGACGTAAATCAGGATCATTTCCATACAATGTAACCGAATCAAAAGCTGTTGATAAACGTTTTGCTGGCATGCCTAATGACACATAATGAAAACGACGATTGGTTCTTTCTGGTCCGCCTTCGCCTGCAAACATACGTGTTGGATCTTCTCCTTCGCGCTTAAACGGATATAATCCGGCTGTAAATGGAAATTCTCCAGGAACATTTTCTTGCAAACACCATTTTAAAATATCGCCCCAAGCTTGGTATTTTGGTAACGCTACTTTTGGAATTTGCGAATGCGATAACGACTCACTATGCGTTTGAATTTTGATTTCTTTATCACGAACTTTAAACGAATAAATCGGATTTTTGTATTTGTTTACTTTATCATCCCAAGAAAAAATAATTTCCCAATTATATGGGTCGAGATTCATTTTTACTCGGTCGAATTCGGCTAATAAGAGTTTCACGAATTGCTCCTCGACTGCGCTCGGAGTTGCAACATCAATCCCCATTTTGGTTAATTGAGCTACTTTTCCTGTTACGGATTCTATTGTTTTAAAAATACCATATAATTTTTGAGCTACTTCAACTTGGGTTAAAGCAGTTTCGTCATATTTTCGGTTATTTTCTGATATTTCAGATAAATAGCGCGTTCTGTTTGGCGGAATAACAAATACTTTTTCGCTCATTTCTTTAGTAATGGCAAAAGTAGAATGCAATTCGGTTTTGGTTTTTTCCACCAATTTATCCATAATTGCTTTGTACAACGAATTCATTCCCGGATCGTTAAATTGCGATGCAATTGTTCCGAAAACCGGCATATCATCTGGGTCTTTATCCCAAAGATTATGATTGCGTTGGTATTGCTTTTTTACATCACGAATGGCATCAAGTGCTCCGCGTTTGTCAAATTTATTAAGCGCTACTAAATCGGCAAAATCTAACATATCGATTTTTTCCAATTGTGTTGCCGCACCAAACTCAGGTGTCATTACATATAACGAAACATCGGAATGGTCTAAGATTTCGGTATCGCTCTGCCCTATTCCCGAAGTTTCTAAAATAATCAAATCGTATTTCGCCGCTTTTAATACTTCAATCGCTTCTTGTACATATTTCGACAAAGCTAAATTAGATTGACGCGTTGCCAATGAACGCATATAAACACGAGGATTGTTGATGGCATTCATACGAATTCTGTCGCCCAATAAAGCACCGCCAGTTTTACGTTTTGACGGATCGACTGAAATAATTCCGATTGTTTTTTCTGGAAAATCGATTAAAAAACGACGCACTAATTCATCAACTAAAGATGATTTACCAGCGCCACCCGTACCTGTAATTCCCAATACGGGAATGGATGTAGTTTTATTTTCAGCATGAATTTTTTCAAGTGTTTCTTTGGCAACTTCTGGAAAATTTTCAGCCGCCGAAATTACACGAGCAATCGCTCTCGGATTTTTATCTTGCAAATGATTAGCCTCTCCATTCAGTTGATTTCCTACGGGAAAATCCGATCGTTGAACCAAATCGTTTATCATTCCTTGCAAACCTAATTCACGTCCATCATCTGGAGAATAAATTCTTTCAATACCGTAATTATGTAAGTCTTCAATCTCGGTAGGGAGAATCACGCCACCGCCGCCGCCAAAAATCTTGATATGTTCGGCTCCTTTTTCTTTAAGTAAATCATACATATACTTAAAATACTCATTATGACCACCTTGGTAGGAAGTCATTGCTATAGCATTGGCATCTTCTTGAATAGCCGTATTTACTACTTCTTCCACGCTTCTGTCGTGTCCAAGATGAATAACTTCGCAACCTGTTGCTTGAATAATTCTACGCATAATATTGATTGCTGCATCGTGCCCGTCAAAAAGTGAGGCTGCAGTAACAATTCTTACTTTATTTTTAGGAATGTACGGTATTTGCTGTTCCATTTTTGGGTAATTTTAAAAGTTTCGCAATTTAATGAATTATTCTTGTGAATACCATAAAAATTATTTCCTATCAAAGTGTTCTTTTGTAGTCATTTTCTTTTGATTTTAATAAAAAAAAATTAATATTTGCAACTTAATTAAATTTTTTATGAGAATCACAACTTTACTATTTGCATTACTTGTTACTTGCCTTGTTACTGCTCAAGAACTTCCTACAAATCCAGACCCAGGAAAATGTTATGTGAAATCAATAACCGAAGATCAATATACAGATATTTCTGAAACTGTAGTTGTATCGCCGTCTTACAAAAAAATTGTAGTTGTACCTGCGGTTTATAAAACTATTGAAGAAAGCGTTTTGGTAAAAGAAGGCGGAAAAAAAACCGTGACAATACCTGCAACTTATAAAACCATCGAAGAAAAGATTTTAGTTAAAGAAGGTTCGAGAAAAATTGTAGAAATTCCAGCAGTTTATAAAACTATCGATGAAAAAGTTTTAGTGAAAGAAGCATCTAAAAAATGGGTAACAATACCAGCGACTTATAAAACAATTGAAGAAAAAGTATTAGTAAAAGAAGAAACTAAAAAATTGGTTTACAAACCTGCTACTTATAAAAATATTGAAGAAAAAATTGAAGTAAAAGAAACTGCAATTAATCCTGTTGTTGTTCCGCAAAGCTATACTACAGATAATGTACAGTTTATTGCCAAAGAAGGCACTAATACTCTTGAAGTTGTTCCGGCTACTTTTACAAAAGAAGAAAAAGAATTTCTACTTAAAGACAAAAGCGGTAAATGGGAATACAAAAAACAACCCAACTGTTTAACTCCCGAAAAACAAGATTTTGTTTCGGCAACTTATATCGAAGTTCCTAAACAAACCGAAAACCTTACCATTACATCTTTGGCTACTGATTCAAGTGTGAGAGAATTACCTGCCGATGAAAAAAGCGGATATGCAGAAGTGAGTTCTTCATACAAAAAGCAAACTATCAAAACTCCAGAAAATATAATTGAAGAAACTATTCCAGCAGAATATAAAACTATTGTAAAACAAGTAGTAGATATACCTGCAGGTTATGAAGAAGTTGTTGTTCCTGCCGAATATGCAACTGTTAAAAAAGTAGTAATAGACACGCCTGCAAGAGCCGAAGAAGTTGAAATTCCGGCTGAATATGCAATCATTAAAAAAACCATTTTGGAAATGCCATCAAGAATGGAAGAAGTTGAAATTCCGGCAGAATACACTACAATAAAAAGACAAGTATTAGACACACCTGCAAGAACAGAAACTGTAGATGTACCAGATGAATACACTACATTAAAAAGACAAGTAATAGATACTCCTACCAGAACCGTAGAAGAGATTGTTCCTGAAGTAACTAAAACAATTACACGTCAAGATTTGGTTAAAAAAGGTGGCGAAACAGTTTGGGAAGAAGTAGATTGTTCTTACATCAATGCCAATGTTATGATACCTATTCATTTCGATTATAACAGCGCAATTTTAAGTACAGAATCTAAAAGTATTTTAGATGCAACACTTTTAAAATTCCTTTCAGAAAAACCAACATTAAAAGTAGAAATCATGTCGCACACCGACTCAAGAGGAAATGATAAATACAACAAAATTTTATCTCAAAAAAGAGCTGAAACTGTTATGGAATATCTATCTTCTATGGGCGTTGCAAAAACACGAATGATTGCCAACGGCTATGGCGAAACCCGATTAAAAAATAAATGCGGAAACAGAGCTTATTGCAAAGAGCAACAACATGCCGAAAACAGAAGAACCGAGTTTAGAATTATTCAATAATTTTTAGATAAATCACACACAAAAGAGCAGAAATTCTGCTCTTTTTTTATTGATAAAAATTTAGCTAAAAAGTTAAATTTAAGCAAAAATAACATCAAAAACTCAATTCAAGTTTTAGAATAATTATCTTCGTAAAGATTAAATTAAATTTATCAACTATGAAAAAAGTAATACTATCAGTGCTAACACTCACGATTCTCTCATCGTGTGCCGAAATGCAACAAGTAGCCAATCAATTACCTAATGTGTTACAAACGGAAAACTTAGATATTGCCTCAGGTTTAAAAGAAGCCCTAAACTTAGGAATTACCAAAGAAGTTTCTAAACTTACAGCTACCGATGGTTTTTTCAAAAACGAGGCCGTAAAAATACTATTGCCTACCGAACTACAAAAAGTAGACAAAACCCTAAGAAGCATCGGGCTTAGCAAATTAGCCGACGAAGGATTAAAAGTAATGAACCGTGCTGCAGAAGACGCTGTAAAAGAAGCAACACCTATTTTTGTTGATGCTGTAAAAGGCATGAGTTTTTCGGATGCAAAATCAATTTTGATGGGTAATCAAACAGCAGCCACAACCTATTTACAAAACACAACAACTACCGCTTTATATTCAAAATTTAATCCGGTTATAAAAAGTTCGTTTGAAAAAGTGGGTGCCGATAAAATTTGGTCGCAAATTATTACCAAATACAACAGTATTCCAACTGTTAAAAAAGTAAATCCAGATTTAACAGATTATACCACTACCAAAGCTTTAGAAGGCGTTTTTAAAATGATTGCTGTAGAGGAAAAAGACATTCGTACTAACATCAGCGCTCGTAGCACCGCATTACTTCAAAAAGTATTTGCCATGCAAGATAAAAAGTAAGCTTTTGTAACTTTTTAATATTCAATAACATAAAATAACATTCTATTAACATTTTGCTTTATCAATTATAGTTACTTTTGTACCATAAAATGATGATTCATAAATTTAGTTAATTAGTTAGTTAGTTATAGAAAATGCCGGTTATAAGCCGGCATTTTTTATAGATACAATGTCATTTCTTGCTGAATTTTTGCGGCTTCTTCTTTTGCTTTTTCTGCAAAATCTTCTTGAGAAGACGCATAAATAATGGCTCGCGAAGAATTTATCAATAATCCATACGAATCATTCAATCCATATTTACATACTTCTTGTAAGCTACCTCCTTGTGCCCCTACTCCCGGAATTAACAAAAAAGCATCGGGAACTATTTTCCTAATTTCTTGTAAATATTCGGCTTTGGTTGCACCAACTACGTACATTAAATTTTTAGAATTTTTCCAAGATTTTGATGTTTCTAAAACTTGTTTGTACAGCTCATTTCCATCAAATGTTTTTGTCTGAAAATCAAAAGCACCTTCGTTTGATGTCAATGCTAACAGTATGGTATGTTTGTCTTCAAAAGCTAAAAAAGGCTCAACAGAATCTTTACCCATATAGGGCGCAACGGTTACGCTATCAAATTGCAAATCGTCAAAAAAAGCTTTGGCATACATAGCCGAAGTATTACCAATATCACCACGTTTGGCATCGGCAATGGTAAAAATTTCGGGAAAATTTTCATTAATGTAACTTATCGTTTTTACTAACGATTGCCAACCTTTAATACCATTGGCTTCGTAAAAAGCTGTGTTGGGTTTGTAGGCAACACACAAGTGATGTGTAGCATCAATAATAGCTTTGTTAAATTCGAAAATTGGATCTTCTTTTTCGAGAAGTAATTTCGGAATCTTTCCAATATCAGCATCTAAACCAATACATAGAAAAGATTTTTTCTTTTTAATTTCGGAAATAAGTTGTGTTGTTGTCATGAGGCAAATTTACTGTTTTAATTTTTTTCGAATATATAAATAATGTGTTTTTTATAATTCCTACAATTAGATTTCATACTTTTGAAAATATTTTTATAAAAAATGATTAATTATTCTCAAAAGTCGCTTTATAATTTATTAATTGTAATAGCATCAATAGTATTATTATATTTTTCAAAAACTATTATAGTGCCGCTTTTTATTGCATTATTACTCACAATAGCTGTGTTTCCGTTTACTCGCTTTTTAGAAAAAAAATTACACTTCAATTATATTCTTTCGGCTATAACCAGTTTGGTTTTCATTGTTTTTGTAATTAGCATTATTATGGTTGTTGTAAGTTCTGAATTATCAAGTATATTAAGCAACAGCGATGTTTATCTAACTAAAATTGGCGCTTTATTTAATCAAATTTCGATGAATATCGAGCAGCATTTTGGTATTAATATTACACAAAAAATAAACCAAGAAAGTATGAATTTTGGAAAATTGGTGAAAGATAATTTATCCAAAATATTAAGCTTTTTGAGTGTTTCTGGCGGATTTATCTCCAACATAGTTTTAATTCCTATTTATATTTTTTTCTTTTTGATTTATCGTAATTTCTTTAAAGAGTTTTTATACAAACTATTTCATAAAGTTCCAAAATACAAAATTGATCAGATAAGCGATGCTTTATTAACAACGCAACAAAATTATTTGATAGGACTTATCACTGTAATGGGAATTGTAGGTGTTTTGAACAGTGTTGGACTTTTGCTTTTAGGAATTCAAAATGCTATTTTCTTTGGTTTTTTTGCTGCAATGTTGTTGATTATTCCTTATATAGGCATTACAATAGGCTCGTTGTTGCCAGCAATAATTGCTTTAGCTACCAAAGATTCGGCTTGGTATGCCGTGGGCGTAATTGCTATATTTGTCTTTGTTCAATTTTTGGAAGGCAACTTTATAACACCCAGAATTACTGGCTCAAAAGTAAGTATCAATGCATTGGTTGCCATTGTTGGGTTACTGATTTTTTCAACGATTTGGGGCATTTCGGGAATGGTGTTGGCAATGCCAATTATAGCTTCGCTAAAGGTTTTATTTGACGCTTCAAATAATTTAAAACCTTACGGATTTTTGATTGGTGAAGTTGATGATGAATTGATAAAATAATTTTTTTTTATCTAACATAAGCAATATTATTTGTTCAAATTTAACCAACTATTAATTTGATCAACACTTATGGGTTTTAATTGAATTTTGTTACTTTTATTAAGCAAATAAAAAGTTGGTGTACCAAAAACATAATAATTCTTCACATCTTTACTGTTCCAGCCATTAAAATCACATTTAGAAATCCATTTAAAATTTGTAATGAAGTTTTTATTACTAATATCATCTGTATCTAAAGATATATACACTATTTCTAAATCAAATTCTTTTTTCCATGCAGTGTAATAACTTAATAATTTGGGTATCTCTTCTATACATTTTTGACATTGGCTTGATCCAAACACTACTAACTTATATCTAGCATTTAAATCCAACAATCTAATTTCTTTATTTTCAATATTTAAATCTACATCTGGTGCAACATTACCAACTTTCATCTTTTTATATTGTTCAAACTTAAATCTAAGTTCGTTACTTAAAAAGCAATCTTTCTCATTTAACATCAATATAGATAAATATTCAGAAGAATTAAATAAACTTCTTTTTTCAAATAAATTATAAAGATGTTCTGCAACAATAGTTTTTGATTCATTATCATCAATACTGTTTAATACCCTTTCTGTAAAATGATTTAACTGACCAAAATTGTTTGCATTTGTTGAGTTTTCAATTGTAATGACTATACTATCTATTAAATTAAAGTATAATCCTGAATTGATAAGATTTTTGCTACTAAAATTTAATTTATTGTCAATTTCAGCAAGATCTTTAAAGTTCTGTGAAGCCAGTTGATTATACAGAATCCTATATCCTATATAATATTTGGCATAACAAGGAATATTTTTAATATAATTATTAAAATTTTCAAATCTATCAGTTAAAAATCTCATTTCATCTTCAAAAAACCTTTCTTTTAATGGCTCATTTTTATATAAAGGCAATAAATAATGCAACCCACTTTTCTTTTTTTCGATCTCTTGAAATAAATTCAATGCTTCTGTTAAAAGGGTATTTTCTCTAGAATTGGTGAAATATAATTCATTTATATCTTCAATATTTCTCCATTCTAATGTGAAATTTTCATGATTAAGAAGAATTATAACAGACTTTGTATTTTCTATTTCTAAAACCGCAACCCCAACATATTCTGAAGGATAATTTAAAGTAAATTCTCCTTCACTGCTAATCAAATTTTTTGAAATTAATTCTAAACTGTCAAAATTATACTTTTTTAGGTATACTGTTTTACTATTTATTTGCTTAATCTTGCCTTTTATTTCATATTTTTCTTGGGGAAATACTATCCAAGCGAAGAAATATAAAAAGGCTAATAACAATATTCGCAAAGCAAAAAATAATTAATTCTTAATACATCTTACCAAATAACCAGTTCCTCTATATGTATAGTATGTACCAGCCACATTATTCACTGAATCGAATTTTCCATAAACCGTATATCTACCTTGTTCAGAACTACTTACACTACTAGTCCAATAACCCGAGTTATTTTCAAGACCTGTGACGATTTGTCCGCTACCCGCATCCCTATATGATGATGTCTGCACTAATTTTAATGGCGAATTAAATGCTGAATTTGAATTTGTAATATTGTTTGTAGTAAATTCATTCAAAATTTCTGTATGAGTTGGTAATCTATATCCGCTAGGACAAGGATTATTTATCCCATTCACTCCTTGCCATAAATTATCATTCATAGGATCTCTCCAGCTAGCCCAAGGTCCATTCGTGCTCCAAGGGTTATACTGAGAAACAATAAAAAGACCGTGGTTGGGGGTATCTACATTGGACACAACTGTACTGATTCCATTTACAGGAGTTCCCGAAGTACTTGATGTCCAATTTACGCTAGCGTGCCCATCATTTCCTCTGCCCCATTGGTACAAACACCCATATGATTCATAATCATTCTTTGATGTTGCCGTTCTAGAAGCACCTAAATTTCTATCCATCCATATTTTTCCAGTTGGAGACGTAACTGGTATAACTATTGTTGGTTGTGTCCCATCACATATTGCACGACCTCCTTGTGGATTAGCTGGGGCAGTTGTTGTAAAACTAACTTCATTTCCATATCCTACACCCATACTATTTATCGCATATGATCTTACATAATATGTTTGACTTGAAATTAAATTATTCATCGTACTTGAAAAGGTTCCTATTGTACCATTTTCAGATGTATTACTATTGGTTATTGTAGGGTTGTGACTTATAGACCAACATATGCCACGTGATGTAATAACAGAACCTCCATCTGAAGTAACATTCCCTCCTGAAATTGCCGATGTTTGAGTTATAGAACTAACAGCTATAGTTTCAACAGTTGGAATTTGATAAATGCCAGTAGTAAAATTAATTTCGTTCCCATAGGCTATTCCAACATTATTAACAGCATAAGATCTTACAAAATATTCTTGATTAGCAGTCAAGTTAGCCATTACACTAGAAAATATCCCTGTTGTTCCACTTTCTGAAGTGCTATTATTGTTTATAGTAGGATTAGTATTTGTTGACCAACATAATCCACGTGATATTATTGTAGAATCACCATCTGAAGTAACATTACCTCCTGATACTGCCGATGTTTGAGTTATGGAACTAGGAGCTACAGTTTCAATTGTTGGTATTTGTGGCTGTGATTGTTGAGTTGATTGCTCAGCACTACAAGAAAAAAGAATGTAAGACATCCAAAATAAAAAGCATATTTTTTTCATATTTTTTTAATTAAATATATGTAACAAATATAATAAAAAAACAATTATGCCACAATTACTCTAAAAAGTTTCTTAAAAAACTTCGCTTTCTTTTAATTTTTCGGTGTTTGAAACCAACTGAAGCTCGTCTATCATTTTTTGGATATTACCATACATAAACCCATCGAGGTCGAAGATACTCAATCCAATTCGATGATCTGTAATACGTCCTTGCGCGTAGTTGTACGTTCTAATTTTAGCCGAACGGTCGCCACTACTCACTTGCGAATTACGCTTCTTAGCATCTTCCTCTTGTTTTTTGGCTAACTCCATTTCGTATAAACGCGAACGCAAAACTTGTAATGCTTTGTCTTTATTTTTATGCTGCGATTTTTCGTCCTGACATTGTGCTACCAATCCAGTAGGAATATGCGTCATACGCACTGCTGATTTGGTTGTATTTACCGATTGCCCGCCGGGTCCTGATGAACAGAAAAAATCGATACGAACATCATTCATATCAATCTGTACATCAAACTCTTCTGCTTCTGGCAAAACCATAACCGTAGCCGCCGAAGTGTGTACACGTCCTTGAGTCTCGGTTTGGGGCACACGCTGTACACGATGTACTCCGGCTTCAAATTTTAAAGTTCCGTAAACATCTTCGCCAGTTACTTCAAAAATAATTTCTTTGAATCCGCCCGAAGTTCCTTCGTTCAAATCTACTACCGATGTACGCCAGCCTTTGTTTTCGCAATACTTTGTGTACATTCTGTACAAGTCGCCCGCAAAAATACTTGCCTCATCGCCACCTGTTCCAGCACGAATTTCCACCATAACATTTTTGGCATCTTCAGGGTCTTTTGGTATCAACATAAACTTGATTTCGTCTTCTAATTCTGGTAAACGTTCTTTGGCTTCATCAAGTTGCATTTTTGCCATTTCTACCATTTCGGCATCGCTACCATCGGCAATAATTTCGTTGGCTTCTTCAATATTACTTTGTAGTTTTATATATTCTTCGCGCTTTTCTACTATTGCTTTAAGGTTTTTATATTCCTGATTCAAAGCTACATATCGCTTTTGATCGGCGATAACGTCGGGTTGAATTATTAAATCGGATATTTCGTCGAAACGTTGTTTTACAAACTGTAATCTGTCTAACATGATTATTTTTTTGAGAGTGCAAAAATAACAAAAAGTGTTGAGTTTACAGTGATAGATTAACAGAATTTTTATAATATTGTAATCTTATAAAAACATCGCAAATGAAACGTATTTTTCCTTTCTTAGCTTCTGCAACAATTGTATTTTTTTCATGCAAAAAAGAACAAAACACTACTATTCCTGATGAAAAACCTAAACAAAAAACCGAAGTTGTTAGTTGGTTTCTTGGCGATTGGGAAAATAATTCTGAACAAGGAGATTTTAGAGAAATTTGGAAGCAAGAAAATGATAGTTTGCTAAAAGGTGAAAGCATTGTTACTGTAAAAGGCGACACGGTTTTTCATGAAAATGTAGATTTGGTAGCAAAAAACGACAGTTTGTTTTATGTTGTTTCGGTAAAAGGTGAAAATAACGAAAAACCAGTATCATTTTATATGACCGAATCTTCGGATAAAAAAGTAGTTTTTGAAAACCCAAAGCACGATTTTCCGAATAAGATAACTTACGAAAAAATAACGAATGATAGCCTTGTTGCCTCTATTTCTGGAAAACAAAACGGCAAAGACGCATCAGAATCATTCCCAATGAAGAGAAGAAAATAAAATGAAAATATTCAAATACACATTTATCATACTATCATTAATCCTATTTTTTTCATGTAAAAAATACGATAAAGATGGAAATATCATTAAAAGTTTTGACGAATTAGAAAAAGCGAATTGGCTCTTGGGCAGTTGGGAATACAAAGACACGACGGGTACTTTACATGAAACTTGGACAACAGATACTGATAGCTCGTATGTTGGTAAATCCTTTTTTGTGATTAATGAAAAAGACACGTTACACAAAGAATCTATGGAATTGATTGAAAATGAAGAACATCTTATTTATAATTCGGCAGTAATTGGCGAAGATTATGATGAACCAGTACCGTTTCAGCTTACTAAAGATGAAGATAGCGTTTTGATTTTTGAAAATCCGAAACACGATTATCCAAATAAAATAGAGTATAAACTCAACAAAAATTCTTCCTTAAAAATTACTATTTCTGGTAAAGTAAAAGGCAAAAACAACAAAAGCAACTACTTATTATACAAAATTAAATAATTTAAAAAACTGTATTTCAAACTTATATAAATTTATTTAAAATTAATCTAAATAAAATTTGTTGTTTAGAATAATTCCAGATAATTTTGCAATCACAAAACTATTTATAATTATTCTAAATAATGAAAACTCTATACACTCTATGCTTTGTAGCATTATCAGCCTTAAGCTATTCTCAAAATATTGTTGCAGAAATACCTTCTACAGAAAATGACACAGTAAAAAAGAAAAAATATCTTTTAGAAGAAGTAGTAATCTATTCGCAAAAGAATTTACCAGCCACTACACGAGGTAATATCCAACCGCTTGATTTACCTCAAGGTTTACAAATTATAGACAAAAGTATTATTGAACAACAACAAGCCGTTCGCCTAAGCGATGTTATCAAGAATATCAATGGTGCTTATGTGGGTTCGGCGCGTGGTGGTGCGCAAGAAACTTTTTGGGCGCGTGGCTACGACCTCAGCGCTAACAATATTTTTAAAAATGGTTTTAGACTAAACAGCGGTTCTTTACCCGAAACAAGTTCTTTGGAGCGTGTAGAGTATTTAAAGGGAAATTCGGCATTGTTGTTCGGGAATTCGGTACCTGGTGGTATTGTGAATTTGATTACAAAAGCGCCAAAATTCAATTTTGGTGGCGAAATAACTATGCAAGCTGGTAGTTATGATTTTTATAAACCAACTTTTGATATTTATGGTCCATTAAATAAAAACATTGCCTACCGAGTGAATGGTTCGTACGAAAATTCGAAAAGTTTTAGAGATGTGGTAGCGCGCGAACGGTATTATATTAATCCTTCGTTTTTATTTAAAATAAATTCAAAAACCGAATTTCTTTTGCAAGGCGATTATCTCAATGATAATTGGACACCCGATTTTGGTACTGCTATGATTGGAAAAGAAATTGTTGATTTACCAAGAAACCTCTATATGGGCGCCACTTGGTCTAACGGAAAAACTATACAAACCAATGTGTCGGGATTATTAAAACATAGTATTAATAACAACTGGAAATTAGCTTTTAATGCTTCTTATCAAAATTTTGACAGAGCTTGGAAAGGTACAGAACGTATTCAACCCAGTGTAAGCGGTGCTTGGAGCCGACCATTGGGCGAAGCCAAAAACACCGAACAAATCTTGGCGCAACAAGCTTATATTTCTGGAAATTTTAAAACAGGAATTTTAAAACATCAATTTCTTTCAGGTTTAGATTGGGAAAATTCTTTTACCGAAGCTTATACTTTTAAATTTTCACCTGCAACTTATGGTAGTGGTAATGTGTATGATTTTGCCAACTTTAATCAAGGTGATGGCACAATAAAGAACTCTGAAATAACAAAAATTGTAAAAACCAATACCAATCGATTTGGAGCTTATGCCCAAGATTTAATTTCGTTTCCAAAATATTTTAAAATCTTATTAGGATTAAGATGGTCTTGGCAAGAAGCCGAAGCTAAAAACTATACACCTACAACACCAAACAATTACACCGAAATTGCTGACCCAAAACGCTTGGACAATGCTTTTACTCCAAAAATTGGACTTATTTTTCAACCCGATTTACACACCTCAATCTTTGCCAGTTATTCAACTTCATTCACACCAAATACTGGTACAACTGTAGATTTAAAACCCATCGAAGCCTCTATAATTACACAATACGAAGCTGGGATAAAAAGAGAAATGTTCAAAGGTAAATTTAACGCAGGAGTTACAATTTATAACATTGTAAATAATAATTTAACGCAAACTGCTCAATATAAACTTGATGGAAGTATCAATATGGATACAACTATCAAAGTTCTTAGCGGCGAAACTACCAGCAAAGGTATTGAAATTGATTTGGCAGCCCATATTATAAAAGGATTAGACATTTTGGCTGGCTATAGTTATAACGACATGCGATACACTAAAACTTCTATAACTCATGGTAGCTTTATTGAAGGCGATCGCTTAACCAGAACGCCGTATTGTACTGCTAATTTTAGTCTTTTTTATAAATTTCAAAACACTGCTTTAAAAGGATTAAGCTTCGGAACCACAACTGCTTATACCGGTAGAAGACTTGGTGGTTGGAACAACGATTATCAAATAAGTAATAGTGGCGTAGTAACTATACGCGATCGTGTAGTGCCATTAAGCGATTTTACAACTATTGATTTTTCATTAGGATATGAATGGAAAAACTATTCAATCCTAACAAAAGTATCTAATATTACCAATGAACTTAATTATACCGTTCACGAAAATTATAGCGTAAATCCTATTACACCAAGACAATTTATGGCAATATTAAAATATAAATTCTAATAAAAATGAAACAAGCTACACTTCGCAATTTACACCGAGATTTAGGCTACTTTTATGTAGGTCTTATCATATCCTTTGCCTTTTCGGGAATCTTAATGAATCATAGAGAACACTGGCATCCAGAAAAATACACAGTTGATAGTAAACAAATTCAGATTGCTATTCCAACTGAAGAAATTACCGAAAAATATGCCGAAGAATTAGGAAAAAAACTGGGCGTTGATGACAAAATAAGACGTCACAAAGTAAAAGACGACCGATTGAAAATTGCCTTTGAAAATCATGAAGTCGAAATTGATTTAAAAACAGGAAAAGGCGAATTGGAAACTTTTAAGAAAACGCCAATCATAAGCCAAACGATGAAATTGCACAAAAACACTTCTAACTGGTGGATATATTACAGTGATATTTTTGGATTATCGTTGATAACCATTGCTATAACAGGTATTATAATGATAAAAGTTGGTAACAATACTTTTGGCAAACGCGGCTGGAAATTAGCTCTTGCCGGATTATTAGTTCCGTTATTAATTTTATTGTTTGTTTAAATTGCACTTTAAAAAAATCCGAAATTGAATTTCGGATTTTTTTTATAATCTTTTTACTTTGTAATATGAATACTAAAAAAGTAAAATTATTTAGTTGGAATATTCTCTAAAATTTCCAACAAAAATTTCCAGAATTTCTGTGAAGAAGAAATACTGGCTCTTTCATCTGGGCTATGCGCACCTTTGATGGTTGGTCCAAACGAAATCATGTCCATTCCAGGATAATTGGTTCCTAAAATTCCGCATTCCAAACCGGCATGACAAGCTACAACGTGTGGTTTTGTTCTGTTTTGTTTTTCGTAAATGGTTTCTAACACTTTGAGAATTGCAGAATTTACATTGGGTGTCCAACCCGGATAACTTCCCGAAAACTCTACTTCGCAACCAAACAATTCGTATGCCGAACGCAATGCATTTGCTAAATCAAATTTAGAACTTTCTACCGAAGAACGCGTTAAATTTTGTATTGAAATTTCGCCATCTTTAACCACAATCTTCGAAATATTATTTGAAGTTTCAACTAAGTTTGGCATATCGGCACTCATTCGATACACACCATTGTGCGCTGCATACACAGCTCGTAACAAACCTTCTTGCACGCCTAAATCCATTACTTTGGCTGGCAAATCGCTTTTCTCTATTACAATTTGCAGATTGGGTTCGGTGGTTTTAAACTCGGCTTTTATATCATTTATAATTTCTTGAATTTCTAATGCAAAAGCAGCTTCATACATACTGGCAATTATCACTTTTGCTACGCTTTCTCTTGGAATAGCATTGCGCAAACTTCCGCCAGCAATTTCATGAATCTGTAAACCAAAATTTTCGAATCCATCAAAAAGTAAACGGTTCATAATTTTATTGGCATTACCCAAACCTTTGTCAATATCCATACCCGAGTGACCACCATTCAAGCCTTTTACAGTAATGGTGTAACCCAAAGAACCTTCGGGAGTGTCTTCTTGGTTGTAACTTCGCGTTGCAGTTACATCTACGCCCCCGGCACAGCCGATATCAATTTCGTCATCTTCTTCGGTATCAAGATTAAGAAGAATTTCGCCTTTCAACAATCCGCCTTTTAGGTTCAAAGCGCCTGTCATTCCGGTTTCTTCATCAATGGTAAAAAGTGCGTCAATAGCTGGATGTGCAATATCTTTACTTTCGAGTATTGCCATAATTGCTGCTACTCCTAAGCCGTTATCGGCACCCAGCGTTGTACCACGAGCACGCACCCAGTCGCCATCTACATACATAGCAATTCCTTGGGTATCAAAATCAAATTGTGTGTCGTTGTTTTTTTGGCAAACCATATCAAGGTGTCCTTGCATTACAATTTTTTTACGGTTTTCCATTCCGGCGGTGGCTGGTTTTCGAATGATAACATTACCAATTTCGTCTTCGATAGTCTCTAATCCTAAATTTTTTCCGAAATTTTTCATGAATTCTATAACTCTAGCTTCTTTTTTGGAAGGTCGCGGTATAGCATTAAGGTTGGCAAAATTATTCCAAAGTGCTTTGGGCTCGAGGTTTCTTATTTCGTTACTCATAATTTTTAAATTCGTATTTTTATGAAACAAAGTTACAAAGTTTAATTGCTTAAAGAATCGATTTGTAATTATATTTACATCTCAAATTAAAAATGTGAAAAGAAACTATATACTTCCTTTATTTTTAGTATTTCAAATTATTTTTTTGAAAGTGATTTCCTTTTTCCCTGAAGTTATCGAACGATATTATAGCAATGGAATTTATATTTATTTATCCAAATCATTACGAAGTGTTATTGGAAAAATTCCGTTTTCGGTTGGCGATATTTTGTATGGAACTTTAATAATTTATTTGCTTTTTTCGATTTGGAAAACCAGAAAATCTTGGAAATTGGATTGGAAAAAAAATTTATTGAAAATTGTTAGTGCTTTTTCAGTAGTCTATTTTGTGTTTCATTTGCTATGGGGTTTCAATTATTATCGAGTGCCTCTTTATGAAAAAATGCAAATCGATTTGGAATACACCGATGAGGAATTGTATGCCTTTACCGAAAAATTGATAGCGAAAACTAATGAAATTCAGCTAAAAATCACACACAACAAAAATGCAAAAGTTATTATTTCTTATGACCAAGAAATGATTTTTGAAAAGGCTCAAAATGGTTATTCAAATTTGGCTAAAGAATATCCATTTTTTAAATACGATGTTCCCAGCAAAAAGAAATCTTTGTTTAGTATGCCTTTGACATATATGGGTTTTAGTGGTTATTTGAATCCGTTTACTAATGAAGCACAAGTAAATTGTAAAATTCCGATGTATAGTTTTCCGAATGTTTTATGTCACGAAATGGCACATCAAATTGGATTTGGTAGCGAAAGTGAATGCAATTTTATTGGTTTTTTGGCTGGTATAAAAAATGATGATGACTACTTTAAATACGCTGCTTATAGTAACGCTTTACATTATTGTATGGCAAATATTGGGTTTAAAAACCAAGCTAAATTCAATTATCTAAAACAAAAAATAAATCCCGGAATACTTGAAAATCATAAAGAAAGTGAAGTTTTTTGGCAACAATACAACACTTTTATCGATAAAGGTTTTCATGCTTTTTACGATAAATTTCTAAAACTTAATCAGCAGCAAGATGGCATAGAAAGCTACAGTAAATTTGTGAATTTATTAGTGGGTTTTTCAAAAACCAAAGTGATTTTTTAGCCAAAACATTTTATCTCCAAATAAAAGTTACCTCTTTTTCGATATCTGGATGAAGACTTAACAAAACCGGACAATTCATAGCTACGCGTTCTAAAATGGTTTTTTCCTTTTCGGTAACAGTAGCATTCATATTAAGCTCTACAATAATTTTGGCAATTTTTCGTGGTTCGGCTTGCATGATTTTGGTAACATCGATAGTTGAATCTTTCAAATCAACATTCATTTCTCGGGATTTGATTGCCATGATACTCACCATACAACTTCCTAATGCTGTGGCTACTAAATCGGTTGGAGAAAAAGCTTCACCTTTGCCGTGATTGTCTTTGGGCGCATCGGTATTGATAATTGTACCAGATTGAATATGAATACATTGTGTGCGTAATTCGCCTACGTATGTTATAGCTGCTGTTGCCATTTTGTTGGAATTTAGGTTAGAAGTTTTAGGTTTGGATCTAATAAACTACAGTTGTTTTATGGTTCCGTCGGTGTCGTAATACTCGATGAAAACGCCGTTGTTGGTATAACCGCCATTTACTTTCGGGTTGTAATCGAATTTATTTTCGAATTGTTGTGTTGCCACATTCTTTAAATCATCAGCAAAATTAGAACTTTGCGATAGTCGTTGCAAAACATCAAACGTTAAATCAAATCCACGCATGGCAACGGCATTTGGTAAAATGTTATTTTTTTTGCGATATTTTCGTTCAAATTTGGTGGTTTGTGCTGCTGTATTTATTCGGGCAACAGTTGGATACAAGAGCTTTAGTTTGGTAAAGCGTGCTGTATTGCTATCTTCTAAATTTACGTAATCGTTTGGTTCAAGAAAAACAAGTTGAATTTTGTATTCTTTTGGAATATTAAGTAATGTGAGAATTGCTGAGTTTATCATACTTTGCTTATCAGAGTCTACAATTACATAATTGGTTTTTCCGATTTGGAGCAATGGTTTTAAAGCATCTGCTGCAAATAGTCCTTTTTCATTGGGTTTTACTACTGGAATTTCGTTTTGATTTTCACTTAGATAGTCGAGTGTTGCTGTTCTTTTTGCATCGATTAAAGCAACAATATTGCCATCATTTTTATGTAAATAATCGAACAAATAATTTTTTACCTCATCGTTTGATGGCATCGATAAAAACAAATTGGGATAACTGCTGCCTTCTTCTTTTGACAATGGCGAAATAACCGGAATATTGTTTCCTTGCAAAGCATCGGCAACTTTTTCTACATTGGCTTGATAAAATGGCCCAATTACTGCAGAAACATGGCTAAAATCATTAGCATTAATGGTATTTACAGCATTAGTTCCGTTTTTATTTTCTTGCGAATCGTATATTTTGATATTTACATTTAAGCCTAATGCCTTAGCCGAATCAATAGCCATAAGCGCACCCGAATAAAAGTCGAGTGTCATATTAAGGAACTTATCCTTTTTCAATCGATTTTGTAATGCTCCAACCGAATCGAGTTGAATTTTATGAGCATTAAAAGGCAAGAACAACACCAAATTTTTATGGTCTTGTTTTGAAATTGATTTTGATAAATCTTTAAAAGTAGTTTGCTCCTTTTTTACCGAAGCCGAAGCCGGAACTTTGAGCACCATGCCTTCTTTTACGCCTTCTTTCAACTCTGGATTTAAAGCAATAAGCGAGGCTTGCGATATAGAAAACTTATGGGTAATACTATAAAAAGTTTCGCCTTGGGTTACAGTATATTGGTATATATTTTTAGGATTTACAACCGTTGTTTGTTGATTTTCGGTGGTTTGTACAACAGAAACTGCTGCCGACGATTTTAGTTTTAAAACCGTTCCAATTTCGAGATTTTCTTTTATCTCTGGATTTAATTTTTCTAATTCTTCGATAGACATTCCGTATTTGGTAGCAATGCCGTATTTGGTTTCTTTGGGCTGTACCGTATGCGTATCTGGCGTTGCTGTTGGTTTTGGCATGGAAACAACTTCTGGTTTTGCCGAACTAATAATTAAAATTTGTCCGGCTTGTAAACCTTCGGTTTTTAAAATCGGATTGTTTTTTTCTAAGTCGGCTTGCGTTGTATTGTATTTTTTTGAAATACTGTACATCGTTTCCTTTGGTTGCACTTCGTGTGTTATCGTCCCGCTTTCCTTTTTTGGAATAAGAATTTCTGCATCAAGTTGAATTCCGTTTTTGGCATCAGGATTCAGTTGATAAATATCAAAAGGTGTTACTTTATACTTTTGTGCAATGCTGGTAATGGTTTCGCCTTTGGCAACTTTATGTTTGACATAATTTTGTGAAAATAAAGGCGCCGTAACCAAAACAGCAATCCATAGCATAATTTTTTTGTACATAGCAAAAGGGTTTACCGCAAATATATTGCAAATAATATTCCAAAAACAGCTTTGCTTTTGAAATTGTTTTTATCCGATAAAAAATGATGTCAGTAATTATAGGGTTACTCCCACTCTATTGTAGCTGGTGGTTTCGAACTAATGTCATACACCACACGGTTTACACCTCGAACTTTATTGATAATTTCGTTTGAAATTTTCATCAAAAACTCATAAGGTAAATGCACCCAATCGGCAGTCATACCATCTGTAGAAGCTACGGCTCGCAGAGCTACAACTTTCTCATAGGTACGCTCATCGCCCATTACTCCTACACTATTCACTGGCAACAATATCGCTCCAGCTTGCCAAACACTATCGTATAAATTGTGTTCTTTAAGACCGTTGATGAAAATTGCATCTACTTCTTGCAAAATTTGTACTTTTTCGGGCGTGATATCGCCTAAAATACGAATGGCTAATCCTGGTCCTGGAAACGGATGTCTGCCCAACAATTCATCATCAATACCCAAAGATTTTCCTACTCTACGCACCTCGTCTTTGAATAACATACGGAGTGGTTCTACAATTTTGAGTTTCATAAAATCGGGCAAACCGCCAACATTGTGGTGCGACTTTATAGTTGCCGATGGTCCTTTTACCGAAACCGATTCAATTACATCAGGATAAATGGTACCTTGCGCCAACCATTTTACGTCTTCTATTTTGTGGGCTTCATCATCAAAAACTTCGATAAAAACTCTACCAATAGCTTTGCGTTTGGCTTCGGGTTCCGATATTCCATCGAGTGCTTGATAAAATCTTTCGGAAGCATCCACTCCCTTTACATTCAAGCCCATATCTTTGTACTGATGCAAAACGCTTTCGAATTCGTTTTTACGCAATAATCCGTTATTAACAAAAATACAATAGAGATTTTTACCTATAGCTTTGTGGAGCAAAACGGCTGCCACAGTAGAATCTACACCGCCCGACAGCCCTAATACAACTTTGTCATCTCCTAATTGATTTTGCAAATTGTGAACGCATTCATCTACAAAAACCTGCGATGTAAAGTTGGGTTGCAGTTTTGCAATTTTAAATAGAAAATTATCTAAAAGTTGTTTCCCATCGGTAGAATGATATACTTCGGGATGAAACTGAATTGCATAGGTGTTTTCGCCTTCGAGCCTGTATGCTGCATTGGTTACATCTTTGGTACTGGCAAGTAAAACGGCATTTTCGGGAATTTTTTTAATGGTATCCGAATGACTCATCCATACCTGACTATTCAAATTTATGCTTTCGAAAAACAATTCGTCTTCTTTAATAAAATTCAAATTGGCTCTACCATATTCTCGGGTATTGCTCGGTGCTACTTCGCCACCCAAATGATAAGCAATGTATTGCGCACCATAGCAAACGGCTAATAATGGTATTTTTTTTCTGAATAAATCTAAATTGATTTGCGGAGCATCTTCTGCTCGAACAGAATATGGACTTCCTGATAAAATAACCGCATGATAGTGTGAAATATCATCGGGAAAATGGTTGAAGGGAAAAATTTCACAATAAACATTGAGTTCCCTTACTCGGCGTGCAATAAGTTGTGTGTATTGCGAGCCAAAATCTAAAATAAGTACGTTGTGTTGCATGTGCAAAAATACTATTGTTATACGTAAAACAAAAAAAGATTTTGATATTATTTTTCTTCATTCCTTTTCTATGTTATTTTATCATTAAATAATTCATTACATGACATTTGTTATACTTTATAACATAAATAAGACGTAAATTAGTACTATTAATTTAATTCATGTATTATGAAAACAATTTTAGTTCCTATCGATTTTTCTGATGTTTCAGAAAATGCTTTTGTACATGCTCTAGAAATGGCAAAAACTTTCAACTCACAAATTGTATTGCTGCACACCTACGAGCTTCCTGTGATAGACGGACAAACTTCGCAAATGGACTATGCGTTGTTGTATGATTCTATAGAAAATTCCAATTCGGATTTATTGAAAAAAGAAGTTTCCAAATTAAACAAAATTGCCGAAACACATCAAGCAAGTCATATCGTTTTAAAACATATTTTAATCGAAGGTGGTTTGGTGCAAGCTATTAATAGATGCATCGAAAAAGAAACCATCGATCTGGTTGTTATGGGTACAAGTGGAGCTACTGGCTGGTTCGAATCGATACTCGGAACCAACACTGGCTCGGTCATTGCCGATGTAGCAATACCTGTTTTGAGTATTCCTAAAAACGCTCAATACGTTCCTATTGATACTATTGGTTTTACAACTCGTTTTCGTGCTAAAGATAAAATAGCGCTGGAACAAGTTGTTGCTTGGGCAAAAGTATTGAACACCAAAGTAAAATGTCTATACGTGCAAACTCCAGATACGGATATCTCTGAAAGTGAAATCAATCATTGGAAAGAGCATTTTAAAAACCAAAACTTATTAGCGTTTTTTATCATTCCAGATGAAGATGTAAAAACTGCTATTGAAGATTTTATTATAGATCAAGAAATTGATGTTTTGGCGATGCTTACTTATAAAAGAAACTTCTTTGAAAGTTTGTTTACTACCACAACAACACAAAAATTGACACAATACATAAACACTCCTATTTTGGCATTGCATGGTTAATTATTCCAAATAAATATTGTTTTCATTATTTTTGTCAAATGATAAAAACGCTATTAGCCGTAGGAATAGGTGGCGCATTGGGCAGTATCGCCCGATTTGGCACAAGCTATGTCATAAAAAAAACATGGGTACACACTTTGCCTTGGGCAACTTTTACAACTAATATTTTGGGCTGTTTGATGATCGGAATTTTTGTTGGTTATTTCGAAAAAAACAACATTTCAGAAAGTCCCTACCGATGGTTTTTAATAACAGGGTTTTGTGGTGGCTATACCACTTTTTCGACATTCGCATTAGAAAACCGAGATTTGCTGTTACAAAATCAAATGGGCAATGCACTACTTTACAGTATGAGCAGCGTTTGCCTCGGAATTTTGGCTGTGTATTTTGGGCTATGGCTTGTGAGTAAATAAATGTATATTTGCGCAACCGAAATGCAATACTATGTACGAAAAAACCTATCCAGAAAAACGGTTCAACATAACATTAGATTTTTTAAAAAAACATATAAAAACTTCCGAAACAATTTTTGATTTGGGTGTTCCTAATCCGTTTTCAAAAATAATGCAAGACAACGGCTACACTGTAATCAATACCACAGGTGAAGATTTAGATAATGACCAAACAGCATTACAAAACACTACGTATGACGTGTTTACCGCCTTTGAAATTTTTGAACATCTGCTTAATCCATACACAGTTTTAAAACAGGTAAAAGCTAATAAAGTGTTAATTTCGACACCATTGCGATTGTGGTTTTCACCAGCTTACAAAAGCAAAACCGATATGCGCGATAGGCATTATCACGAGTTTGAAGATTGGCAATTAGATTGGTTGATAGAAAGCGCTGGTTATAAAATTACCGATCGTGTAAAATTTACACATCCTGTAAAAAAGTTAGGATTTAGACCATTGTTGCGTTGGTTTACACCACGTTATTATTTGGTTTATGCCGAAAAAATTTAGTCTACCGTTTTTCAAAAATGAAATACTACATAGTCATTCCAACTTACAACGAAGAAAAATTTATTGCCTTAACATTGCAATCTATTGTGGAGCAAACTGTTTTGCCTTCGCAAGTAGTTGTTGTGAATGATGGTTCTACTGATAGCTCCGAAGAAATTATAAATTCATTTGTTACAAACTATCCGTTTATTCATTTAGTTAATAAAAAATCTGATGCTGTACATTTGCCAGGAAGCAAGGTTATTCAGGCTTTTCAAACCGGATTGAATACTTTAGATGACACTTATGATTTTATTGCAAAACTCGATGCTGATTTAATTTTTCCTAAGAATTATTTCGAAAAAATTATCGGTCATTTTCAATCTGATGAAAAAATTGGTATGGCTGGTGGTTTTTGCTATATCGAAAAAAATGGCGATTGGATTTTAGAAAATCTTACCGATAAAGATCACATTCGTGGCGCGTTAAAAGCCTACCGAAAAGAAACTTTTGAACAAATTGGTGGTTTAAAACCGCAAATGGGTTGGGATACTGTTGATGAATTGCTTTGCCACTATTACAACTGGAAAATAAAAACCGATGCGTCTCTACATGTAAAACATTTAAAACCAACAGGTGCCAGCTACGACAAAACAGCAAGATACAAACAAGGAGAAGCCTTCTATACCTTGGGGTATGGCTTTCTTATTACTGCTATTGCATCGTTAAAATTGGCTTCAAAAAAAGGAAAACCATTACTTTTTTTAGATTATCTCAGAGGATTTTTTAAAGCAAAACGAGAGAAAAAACCATTATTAGTAACACCTGCTCAAGCTGTGTTTATTAGAAAATATCGTTGGAAAAAGATTAAGGAGAAGATTTGTTAAATTTACTAACTTTGTATTTATGAGCAAAAATTTGTACATAATTTCAGGATGCAATGGTGCAGGTAAAACCACCGCATCGTTTACTATTCTTCCTGAATTATTGAATTGCAAAGAATTTGTAAATGCAGATGAAATTGCCAAAGGAATTTCGCCTTTTCAGCCCGAAAAAGTTTCATTTGAAGCCGGAAGAATCATGTTGAATAGAATTAACGAATTATTAATTTCAAAAGAATCTTTTGCTTTTGAAACCACATTGGCAACTAAAAGTTACAAAAACAAAGTAAAACAAGCTCAGGATAAAAATTTCACTGTTACACTTTTGTTTTTTTGGCTACAAAATGTAGATTTAGCAATAGAAAGAGTAAAAACAAGAGTGATTGAAGGTGGTCATAATATCCCAAAAAATATTATTAAACGGAGATATAGTAACGGAATTAAAAATTTTTTCGATATTTACATGGAAATTGTCGACGAGGTATTAATTTTTGATAATTCTGACATAAAACCAGAATTAATTGCTGAAAAAACAAAAGATTCGGATTTGAATATATACAACAGAATTAAGTTTAATCTTTTAAAGAAACAATATGATGAAGGCATTTAAGCGAACATCCAATCAAGAAAAAATCATAAAAGCTATGGATAAAGTTTATGATAAACTTATTGAGTTTAAAAAAAGTAAAAATAGCGAGCTTGTTGTTATTGAAAATGACAAAATTGTACGTATCAAACCTTAATTATCGTATCACAATTCCGTATTTATCTAATAAACCTCTGATATTTTCTTGAGAAAAAATCGCCTTTTTGATTTTGTTTTTTTCAGGATCGATAGAGAAATTATAACTCGTAGCAAAATCGGTTTTTTGTAAATTACTATCCATAAAAACAGCCAAACGAAGATTACAATTACTAAAAACGGCATCTTCTAAATTGGTTTCCATAAAATCTACCGACACCATACTGCAATCTATAAATTCGATTTTTTTGAGTTTTAACTTATAAAATTGCGCATAATCTAACAGACAGTTTTTAAAATTGAAGTTATAAATAAATTGATCTACCATTGCAAAATTGACCGATGTAAAATTACAGTCATGAAACCAAACTTCTCGAAACGAAGCATAATTTATTTTGGATTCTTTGAAATTACAGTTGTAAAAATTGCACTCTATAAATGCAGCTGATTGCATGGTTACTTGCGAAAAATCGCAATTCTTAAAAGTGCAATTTTCAAAGTCAATATTATTTACATCTACCGATGAAATTAATTTTCCTTCAAATTCTTTATCGTGAATAAACCCAAAACTCATTAAAATTTCACATTTACGGTTTGCTTTTCACCATTTCGAATAAACACTACAGGAAGTTCTTGTCCTGCTGTGATTTTAGACAAACAATCCATATAGCTATACACTTCTTTTATTTCGCAGTCGCCAATTTTGGTAATAATGTCGCCTTCTTTTATTCCAGCTGTCTGAGCCGGTCGCCCATCGGTAACGCCATCTACGTGTAAACCATCGCCATGATCGGTATAATCGGGCATTATACCTAAAGTTACTTTGTATTTTGGCACCGATTTACTTGCCGTGATTTTGGTTTTTACAAATTCGATTTTATCAAGACTTGAAACATCATTGGCAATTCTAAAAATGTAATTCACGATGTTTTCTACACCATAATAATTGATTTTTTCTTCGTCATCGGTTGGTTTATGATAATCGGTGTGTGTGCCTGTAAAAAAGTTTAAAACCGGAATGTCTTTTAAATAAAACGAAGTATGATCGGTTGGGCCAACGCCACTTTCCTCTAATGTAATGTTAAATCCGGCAGGTTTGTTGTGCTCTACAATTCTTGTAAATTCCGGACAAGTTCCTACACCACCAACAATTAGAGATTTGTCATCTTTCAATCTTCCAATCATGTCCATATTTATCATGGAAATCACTTCTGGATGTTGCGTTTTTAATTCTTTAGCAAAATCTTTAGAACCCATTAAGCCGTCTTCTTCTCCCGAAAATAAGGCAAAAATATAATTGACATTTTCTTTTGACTTGTTGGTTGCAAACATGCGAGCTAGTTCCAAAACACCTGCTACTCCCGATGCATTGTCATCTGCACCATTATGAATTTCGCCAGCTGAATTGGCTTTGGTCGAATTGTTATGCTCATTTAATCCCAAATGATCGTAATGCGCGCCAATTACGATGGTTCGTTTTGCACCATTATCTAAAAATCCAACAACATTATTACTATAAATTGTTTTGCCATTTTCTGGTATAGAATCGTGCGGATTGCTGTTGTATTTATATTCAAAAGGAATTTCATAATCGTGTCCTTTGTAATATTTTAGATTCAGTTTTTTGAATTCTTTTCCAATATATTCGGCTGCTTTTTTCTCATTTTCCGAACCAGCTAATCGCCCTTGTAAATCATCAGAAGCCAAATAAGAAATGTTGCGTTTCATGTTTTCTGGATTTGCTCTTTCGTTGGCATCAGTTTCTACCCAATCGGCAATAAACACATTGGTTTCTCTTGGTTTGCTTTGCTGACGATTGCTCGAAAAAACTAATTTTTTACCATCAGGCGAAAACATGGGAAACGCATTGAACTCACTTTCATAGGTTATTTGTTCTAAATTTTTTCCGTCAATATCAATCATATATAATTGAAAATCATAGCCTCGTGTAGCATGATGATTTGAAGAGAAAATAATTTTTTTATCTGATGGATAAAAAAATGGTGCCCAATTTGCCTTGCCTAAATGGGTAATTTGCTTCATGTCAGTACCATCAATATTACAAGTGTAAATTTCCATTTCGGTTGGTGCTACAAGATTTTGAGCCAAAAGTTCTTTGTATTCGTTGATGTCTTTTTCGGTTTTTGGTCTTGAAGAACGGAAAACCAATTTCTTACTATCGTGCGAGAAAAAACTTCCACCATCGTAACCCAAACCGTTTGTAATTTGTTTTAAATTTTTACCATCAATATCCATAGTCCAAAGCTCTAAATCGCCAGAACGAGTAGATGTGAAAGCAATTTTTTTACCATCGGGCGACACTACGGCTTCGGCATCATAACCTGGTGTGTTGGTAAGTTTTTTAACTACATTTCCTTTTAAATCAGCAACATAAATATCAAATTCTGGATAAATAGCCCAAAGATATTTTCCGTTTATTGGTTTTGGTGGTGCAGGACAAGCCTCATTTGATTCGTGCGTAGAAGCATACAAAACATGTTTTCCATCAGGCATAAAATACGAACAAGTGGTTCTTCCTTTACCTGTAGAAATTTGTTTTAAACTTTTTGTATCGATGTATTTTTGTTGTAAATCAAGCAAATAGATTTGATCGCACGAAGCTCCAATTTCCGGATTGGTAACTTGAAGAGTAAGCAATTTAGAGTTTGGACTAAAATAGGCTTCGGCATTATCGCCACCAAAGGTGAGTTTTTTAAGGTTTTTTAGATGTGTTTCTTGAGCAAAACTTAGCGAAAAGGTTGCTACTAATGCGATTGCAAATTTATTTTTTAATTGCTTGTTCATATCGTTCTAATGCTTTATCCCAATCAATACAGTTGAAAAAAGCCTCTATATAAGCTCTTTTTCTGTTTTGATAATTAAAAAAATAGGCGTGTTCCCACATATCAAGTGCAATAATTGGTTTTCCTTGCACAAGCTGTTGGCGCATCATGGGATTTTCGTTATTGGGTGTTGTTATTATTTCTAATTGTCCGGTTTTGTTTACAATTAACCAAGCCCAACCTGAACCTGCTATAGATTCAGCTTTTTCTATAAATTGTTTTTTAAAACCGTTAAATGAACTAAAAGATTTATTAATGGCACCTGCTAAAGTATCGGCAACTTCTGTTTTTTTTGCTTTTAGATTTTCAAAAAATAAAGTGTGATTGCAATAGCCGCCCAAATCATTACTCAATTCATCAGATGTACTTGTTTTTTTTAGGATGTCATCTAATGCAATATTTTCGTCTTCAGTTCCCTTTAGCTTTGCATTAAATTTATTGGTATAATTGAGGTAATATTTGGCATAATGGGTTTCCATAGTAAGCGCATCAATATTGGGTGCTAAAGCATCGTATTGAAAAGGAAGCGCATACAGTTCGAAGGAGCCTTCTGCTGCTTTTTCGTCTTCGGGTTTGCCCATTGTCATTTTTTCTTCTTTGGTTGGCAATGGCACTTCTACAACTTCTATCAATTTCTTTTTCTTGCAAGAAACAATGACAAGCACTGTAAATAAAACAGCTAAAAATGATACAAGTTTATTTTTTTTCATTGCTAATAGAATTTATTAATGACACGTAAAGTTCTTTGGCTTCATCGTTTGATAAGTGGCTTATTTGCAAAACCGCATTTATTTTAAAGGCACTTCTTAAATCAAAACTATGCATAAAATTGGGCGTAGAATTATCGTTTGTTGCCAATTTGTAACTTGCGTATAGGCGTAACTGCATATCTTGAGGCAACATATCCTGCGTCATGCCATTTGCTATTTCTACAGCTTTTTGAAACTTGATATCTAAATCTTGATTACTCATTTTTTTCAGCAATAATCGTTCGGTTACCTACTGCTTTTTCGCCAATTTTTACATTAATTTTTGTTCCTAACGGAAAATATAAATCTACTCGTGAACCAAATTTTATAAAACCCGCATCGGTACCTTGTCTAACCGTCATACCTTCTTCGGCATAGTTTACGATACGTTTTGCCAAAGCTCCCGCTATTTGACGATACATAATTTCGCCAAAAATTCTGTTTTCAATAACTACTGTGGTACGCTCATTTTCGGTACTGGCTTTTGGGTGCCAAGCTACTAGATATTTGCCAGGATGGTATTTGCTGTATTTTATTTTTCCGCCAGTACAATAGCGGGTTACATGTACATTTATTGGCGACATAAAAATGGAAACTTGCAAGCGTTTATCTTTAAAATACTCTGGTTCGAATACTTCTTCAATTACCACAACTTTTCCATCTACAGGAGCAAATACTTTATAATCGTCGGCAATTAAATGGCGATCTGGATTTCTAAAAAACTGCAACACCAAGACAAGTAGTGCTAACAAAATGATTTGCACTGCTTTGAGTATCCATACATTGGAAATAACATAAGGCGTTGTTAATAATAATACTACAAAGATGAAGCACGAAATTAAAATTATTTTGGCTCCTTCTTTATGAAATGAAAAAAATCTGAAATTAAGCATATCTATTTAAAATAAGATAAAATTTGGTAAAACAAAAATACAAAAGGTGCTACAAATATAAGACTATCGAGTCTATCTAAAATACCACCATGGCCGGGCATTATTTTTCCGCTGTCTTTTACGCCTGCCTGACGTTTAAATTTTGATTCTATAAGATCGCCAACTGTACCAAAAACACTAACTAATATGGCTATTACAGACCAAATGATGATTGAAGTTTTTTGATAATGAGGTTTTGGGATGAAATAATATTTTGAAATTAAAATTCCTGCAATTATCGAGAAAATCATTCCGCCAAGAAAACCTTCAATAGTCTTTTTGGGTGATATTTTTTCTAAAAGTTTGTGTTTTCCTATCGATTTTCCAACTATATAAGCAAAGGTATCATTAGTCCATATTAGAATAAAAATACTCAAAATAATTTTTTGATTGTAACCGTCATTTCCAATCGGAATTTTGGTTATACAAATAAATGGTAAAATAATATAACCAACCAATAGTATCCACTTTGAAACCAAATCGATATCTTTATTCTCGTCATTTCTTGTAAATAACATACTTACAAGCATAAACGAAACGATGAGCGCAATGGTTAATAAAGTGTATTCAATATAGGCATTTTGAATTATATAATAATTACCAAACATACACAATGCACAAAAAACCGATGCAATTACGGGCTGAATTTTGATAAGTTTTGAGAATTCAAAAGCGGCAATAACAGCAAATATACCAAATAAAACATAAAAACTTTCGAAATTGAAAGTTGCAAAAACAAGAAGACTTACATAAACAATGCCCGAAATAAGCCTTACGATTGACTCGTTCATTTTAATAATCTTCTAATAATAGTAAATACAGATTTTTTACACAACTTCCGTACGTTAAAAAATCGTCATCGTTTCCTTTTTCAAAATATTTTATAGCAGTAATATTGGTAGGATAATCTTTGGTATTGTCATACTTTCTTTTAATAACCCGTAAACTATCGCCTTTGGTTTCAAGAATTTGATCGGTAGTAGCGTAAACTATTATGCTTGCAGGCAATTCGCCTGGTTTAAATTGTTTTATTTGATTGGAAGAAAACAATACCGAACCTTCGTCGGCAATAAGATTTTCGCAAGTAGATAAAAAACAAACAGGATTTTCAATATTCTTATATTCTAATTTATTTTCTTCTAATAAATTAAAAAGCTTGGGTTCAAAACACAAAACTTCGCTTTCAAACCAATCGTTTTCAACCAAAATATTTTCAAACTGTTCTTTCAATTCGGTTATATTTTCGCAGTAAATAAATTTGCCTCCGTTTTTTTTAAAATTAAATGTAAACTGTTCATCCAGAGGCAAATTACTCTTGGATTGTTCCATAAATTCGCTCTGATTCTCTTGATTTGTTTCTTCTTCAGATGCGCCAAACCATTTCTTGAAAATGCTCATGCAAGTGTATTTTTCAGACAGTTTACAAATATAAATAAATCCGCATTTATTTTTCACAAATAATCAAGAAATTATTAACTATTTATAAGATTATGCAAATTTCTCAATAATTGTTTTAGTAAAAAACTCATAGCCAATAACTCATAACTCATAACTTCTTTTTATTTTTGTCGATATTTTAAAAAAATGATGCTACTTCGCTATTTAACTCAAATAGGCAGATATTTCCTAATGCTGAAAGATATTTTTAATAAACCTACCAAATGGTCTGTAACCAAAGGTTTGATTTTTAAGGAAATAGACGATTTGATAATAGATTCACTTGGTATTGTGTGTTTCATTTCGTTTTTCGTTGGTGGTGTTGTTGCTATACAAACGGCGCTAAATCTTACCAATCCTTTGATTCCGAAATACTTAATAGGTTTTGCCACACGACAATCGGTACTTTTAGAGTTTGCGCCAACTTTTATCTCTATCATTATGGCAGGAAAAATGGGCTCGTTTATTACATCAAGTATTGGAACCATGCGGGTTACCGAACAAATTGACGCACTGGAAGTTATGGGTGTAAATTCGCTGAATTATTTGGTGTTTCCAAAAATTATTGCATTACTCCTCTACCCTTTTGTTATAGGTATTTCGATGTTTCTTGGTATTTTGGGCGGCTGGATGGCTGGTGTATATGGCGGGTTTACAAGTAGCGCCGAGTTTATTCAAGGTATACAAACCGAGTTTATTCCATTTCATGTGGCGTATGCGTTTATAAAAACCTTTGTTTTTGCATTGCTATTAGCTACAATTCCTTCATTTCATGGGTATTATATGAAAGGTGGCGCGCTCGAAGTTGGAAAAGCAAGTACCGTTTCATTTGTTTGGACTTCGGTGGTAATAATCCTTTGTAACTATATTTTAACCCAACTCCTTTTAACAAAATGATAGCAGTAAAAAATGTTGAAAAAACTTTTGGCGACCAAAAAGTTTTAAAAGGAATAACCACCACTTTTGAAACTGGAAAAACCAATCTTATCATAGGGCAAAGTGGCTCGGGTAAGACTGTTTTGTTAAAATCTCTTTTAGGAATTCACCAAATAGATTCGGGTATTATTTCTTTTGATGGAAGAAATTACAGCGAACTTAATGCCGATGAAAAACGAGAATTACGTACCGAAATTGGAATGGTTTTTCAAGGTAGTGCGCTTTTTGACAGCATGACTGTGGAAGAAAACGTGGCTTTCCCTTTAAAAATGTTTACCAACAAATCGAAAGACGAAATTGAAGATAGAGCCAATTTTGTGATAAATCGTGTTAATCTCATCAATGCAAATCATAAAAAACCTTCTGAAATTTCGGGCGGTATGCAAAAACGGGTGGCTATTGCGCGAGCTATTGTAAATAATCCGAAATACTTATTTTGTGATGAACCCAATTCGGGCTTAGATCCAAAAACATCTATAGTAATTGATAATCTTATCAAAGAAATTACAGAAGAATACGATATTACTACTGTTATTAACACACATGATATGAACTCGGTAATGGAAATTGGCGAGAAAATTGTGTTTTTAAAAGAAGGAATTTTAGCTTGGGAAGGCAACAAAGATCAAATTTTTAAAACTGATAACCAAGCCGTTACAGATTTTGTTTATTCTTCTAATTTATTTAAAAAAGTACGAGAAGCCGTTTTAAAAGGGTATTAATATTTTATATTTTGTTCTTTTTTTTAAAAACATAACTATTTAATTATTAATAACATAAATTTGCATAAACATCTAATAATTAAATTATGAAAAAAACTTTACTTCTTATATTTTCTGTTACAGTATTTTCTATAAACGCTCAGAATCTATTAACACAAAACCCAAGTTTTGAAAGCTATTCTGGTTCTACACCAACAGACTGAAGTATCTCTGACAATTCTGCTCTAATGGTAATTGTAACCGATGCATCTGACGGATCTGTTGGATTAAAAGTAAAAAAAGATCCTACTTACACTGCTTTAATTAACTTTAGAATTGTAAATTCCCAATTATTTAATAATTTAACGGCACTACCGCTAAGTTTAAAATTTGATTATAAAGTCGTAAGCGGAGCTATTGATGCGATCGGATTAAGTATGCGCCCAGATACATTCGAATTTGCAAACTGCTCAACCGTTTCTGATGGCGAGTGGCATTATAATAATATTGCCTTTATGGGAACCTCTTATATTGGAGCAGGCTGGGCTTCGGATTATCTTAATGTTCAATTTTATCATGCTCAAGGGCAGCCAAATTCAGAAGTTATTATCGATAATTTGGCCTTTGGATATGTTGGAACTTTAGGAAACGAAAATTTTCAAAACGCAATATCTCAGGATATTACTATCGGCCCAAATCCCACAAATTCTATTATTAACTTTTTTAATGTTGATAAAATCGAAAATAAAAAAATTACTATTTATGATTTAAATGGAAAAATTATTCTGCAAACAGAACTCTTAAATGACACTTTGGACTTAAGCTCGTTGAAAACTGGAATTTACACAATGCATTTAGGAAACACCGTTGTGAAAAAAATAATCAAGAAATAAAAATTATAAAATACCGAAAAACCGTTCTGCTACTTTCGCAACAGAACGGTTTTTTTTTATTCTATTAAGAAATAACTCCTGAACCTACAAGTTCTTCACCGATATTCCATGCAACAAATTGTCCTTCGGTAATTGCCGATTGCGGCTCTTTGAATTGCACATACAATCCGGTAGGAAACTTATAAAGCGTAGCTTCCTGTAATGCTTGACGGTACCTTATACGAGCTGTTACGTTCATGGTTTCGCCATTTTGTAACTGCAAATCTTTGCGAATCCAATGAATTTCATTTGGTTGTACAACTAAGGTTTTTCGAAACAAGCCGTTGTGATTGCTACCTTGTCCTGTATAAATAATATTGTTTTGAACATCGGTTTCGATGATAAACAAAGGTTCTTTGGTACCGCCAACATTGAGTCCTTTTCGTTGTCCGATAGTGTAAAAATGTGCACCTTGATGTTTGCCCACAATTTTACCCATTTCTGGAGTATAGTTTATTTTTTGAGATTCAAAAATAAGTTGTTCTTCTAAGGAATTAAAGTTAGGGATTTCGCTCTGATAAATTGGTGAATCGTTTGGAATCTCGACAATAATGCCTTCTTTGGGTTTGAGTTGTTGTTGCAGAAATTCGGGCAAACGTACTTTTCCGATAAAGCACAATCCTTGCGAATCTTTCTTTTCGGCTGTAACCAAATCGAGTTGGGTTGCAATTTCACGAACTTGCGGTTTTGTGAGCTCGCCAATAGGGAACAACGCTGTAGCTAATTGTTCTTGTGATAGTTGGCACAAAAAATACGATTGATCTTTATTGCCATCAACTCCTGCTAATAATTGAAAAACTTCCTCTCCATTTTTTTCGATAGATGCTTTTCTGCAATAATGTCCTGTGGCCACATAATCGGCTCCAAGCGACAGAGCGATTTTTAGGAAAACATCAAATTTTATTTCGCGATTGCAGAGTACATCAGGGTTAGGCGTGCGTCCGTTTTCGTATTCGTTAAACATATAGTTTACGATACGGTCTTTGTATTGCTCGCTTAAATCTACTGTTTGAAATGGGATTCCCAATTTTTGCGCAACCATAAGTGCATCGTTGCTATCTTCGAGCCATGGGCATTCATTGGATATAGTAACCGAATCATCGTGCCAATTTTTCATAAACAAGCCAATGACTTCGTAGCCTTGCTCTTTTAAAAGATAGGCCGCTACACTGGAATCAACACCACCCGAAAGTCCAACAATAACGCGTTTCATTATTTTTTTCGGCAAAGGTAAAGTAGTTTTATTTAATTCCCTAAAGATTTTATTTCATAATCTTCATCTATAGGTTCGGTGCGTTTGGCAAATTTTTTACCTTGCTTGTCCATGTTTCTTTTTACCATTTTTCCTTTTTCGAGAAATTCCCACATACCTGTTTTTTTACCATTGGTAAAAGTTCCTTTGGCCACTAATTTGTCTTCGCCGTTTTTAAAAGTTGCTAAGCCTGAGTATTGATCATTTTTATAATTTGAACTTTCTAAAACCACACCGTTTTCGGCATATTTTTTATAAGTTCCTTCTTTTTTTCCGTCTTTATAGCTGATTTCTTCAGCAATTTTTCCTTCTTTATAAAATACTTTTCGGATGCCATCTAATTTTCCGTTTTTATAATTTTCTGAGGTCATAATTGTAGGCGAATCTTTATGGTAATATTTCCATTCGCCTTCGTATTGTTTGTTTATCAATTTGCCTTCGCTAACTTTGTTATTGTTTTGATTGTAAAAAATTGTGTAACAAGAATTATCTTTCGGGTTGAATTCGCGTGTTGCAATAACAGTTCCGGCTTTGGTATCATCAAAAAACTTAAATATGCCTGTTTCTTTTCCGTGATCAAAAGTTCCTTCATAACGAGGTCGTTTGGATTCTGGAAAAGTTCCTTTCCAAAGCCCGTGTTTTTGTCCTTTTTCGTCGAGTTTATTGATTTCTTGGGCAAACGAAAATGATGAATATAAGATTATGAAAGCTATTAAATATCGCATAGTTTTTGTATTTTGTAAAGATAACTCAAAAGTGTTGAAATTATTGTATCAAAAATAATTCCACAAAAGTAGTTTTGCTTTGAAGTCTAATAAAATTTTAATTTAGTTTATTTATTATTTTCCAATCTCTATAAATCAACAATTGATATATAATTAGAAAAATAGAACTAAAAACCCAAATATCAACAAATGGTTTTTCGCAAATAACAATTTCTTCTACACCATAAAAGAAAACAATACTACTGCACAACAAATACATTATTAACCCAATAGTAAAATTTATATAGTTTTCTTTTCTATCAATAAGATAATACAAATAATACAGCGCATAAATAATAAGTATGGCTGAAATTATAAAAATTTCTCGAATATTTATAGTAAATAATATTGCTGAATCTTGATAACAATGATAAATGACAAATGCATAAAACAAAACAGTAATTAATACAATTACTTTTCTAAAATGGGTTGTAATTAAACTATAAAATACCATACTACAAAATAAAAACTGTAACTGATAATGCGAGTGTGTAATTATTAAATTTTCACCCGGACAAAGTGTTCCGTACACATTGCAAGCCAATTCGTTTAAAGCATCTAACCCTAAAAACACTGTCATTATCTTATAAGTTGTGTCTTGCCCGTTGCGATATTTATAAAACAACACAAAATTTCTTATCAAAAAAAATAACGCTATAAGACTTACAATAAGAGCTACGTATAATTTATCCATTATAGTCCATTATGTTCAACTTCATTTACTTTACAAAAGTAATAAAAAAGTAATCTTTTTACTATATAAAAAAATCAAATATTTGTTTAATCTAAATTTAACACCTTTTATAGGTAAAAAATAAACACTGCTTTTTTATATCTATTAGCTAAGATTAAAACGGAACATCGCTATCTTCTTCATCGTTTGCACTACTACCAAAAGCTTCGTTTGGTGATGGTAAATTCTTGGTAATAAAAGGATTACTGTCATCTAAATTCATTTTTGATGGCAAATCAAATGATGTACCAAATTCGTCTAGATTATCAAATTTACCTAAAGATCCGATGAATTTTAACCGAATGTTTTCCAACGAACCATTACGGTGTTTTGCAATAATAAATTCGGCCTGACCTTGTGTTGGTGATTGTTCTTCATCGTCCCATTCATCAATTTTATAATATTCTGGACGATAAATAAATGACACAATATCGGCATCTTGCTCAATAGCACCCGATTCACGTAAGTCTGACAACAACGGTCGCTTACTTGAACCACGCGTTTCAACCGCACGCGAAAGCTGCGAAAGTGCAATTACTGGAACTTCGAGTTCTTTTGCCAATGCTTTTAGGTTTCTCGAAATAGTCGAAATTTCTTGCTCACGATTTCCGCCACCTTTACCACTGCCGCCGGCAGTCATAAGTTGCAAATAATCGATAATGATTAATTTTATTCCATATTGCGAAGCCAATCGTCGTGCTTTAGCTCGTAAATCGAAAATGGAAAGCGATGGTGTATCATCAATATAAATTGGCGCTTTTTCTAAATCACGCACTTTTACAGATAATTGTTCCCATTCGTGTTTTTCGAGTTTTCCGGTACGAAGCTTCTCAGAAGAAAGTCCTGTTTCGGAAGAAATTAATCTTGTAATTAGCTGTACCGATGACATCTCAAGAGAAAATACAGCTACAGCTTGATTGAAATCGATAGCTACATTGCGCGCCATAGAAAGCACAAACGCCGTTTTACCCATACCCGGACGAGCTGCAATAATAATCAAATCAGAAGGTTGCCAACCCGATGTTACTTTATCTAATTTTTCAAAACCAGTGGCAACACCGCTTAATCCTTCTTTATTAGCAATTTCTTCAATTCGTTTTTTTGCCTGAATTACAAGACTTTGCGCAGTTTCAGAACTTCGCTTGATATTTCCTTGTGTTACTTCGTAGAGTTTTGATTCGGCTTTGTCTAATAATTCGAAAACATCGGTTGTTTCGTCATACGATTCTTCGATGATTTCGCTTGAAATCTTAATCAAACTTCGTTGAATGAATTTTTGTAAAATTATTCGTGAGTGAAACTCGATATGCGCCGAAGATGAGATTTTTTGGGTGAGTTGTATCAAATAAAAATCGCCACCAACCAAATCCAATTTAGCCTCTTTTTTGAGTTGGGCAGAAACGGTTAATAAGTCTATAGGCTGCGAATCTGTGAATAACTGAAAAATTGCTTCAAAAATATATTTGTGCGCATCTTTGTAAAAAGCATCGGGTTGCAGAATATCAATAACCTCATCTACTCCTTTTTTGTCAATCATCATAGCGCCAAGCACTGCTTCTTCAAGGTCTATGGCTTGTGGCGGCAACTTTCCTTTTTCAAGGTTTATTATGGTTGATTTATCAACACGTAAAGGGCTTATATTTTTAATGTTCTCCATGGTGCGAATGTAAATGTAAAAGTGCGAAAATCGAAATAGAGTTATTAGACTCGGTAGTTAATAAAGTTGTTGATAAGATGTTTTTTTTGTTTATATCAAAAAAAATCCGAAGCATGTGGGCTTCGGATTCATACTACGCTTGAAAGTGAGATTATTCCTTGAACTCGCCCATTTTACTGTACTTCTCAATTCTTTTTTCTACTAATTCTTTTGTTGATAAGTCTTTTAGTTCATCAAAAGCTTTAAGTATATAATGTTGTACTGTTTTAAAAGTTGTTGCCTTATCATAATGCGCTCCGCCAAGTGGTTCTGGAATTACATCATCTACCAATTTTTGTTTTTTCATATCAGATGAAGTAAGTTTTAAAGCGTCGGCTGCTTTTTCTTTGAAATCCCAAGATTTCCATAAAATAGACGAGCAAGATTCTGGTGAAATTACCGAATACCAAGTGTTTTCGAGCATAAAAACTCTATCGCCTACGCCTATTCCTAATGCTCCGCCCGAAGCACCTTCGCCTATAATGATACAAATGATTGGCACTTGTAGTTTGGTCATCTCAAAGATATTACGAGCAATAGCTTCGCCTTGTCCGCGTTCTTCGGCTTCCAAACCTGGATATGCGCCTGGTGTATCGATTAATGTTACTACCGGAATATTAAATTTTTCTGCCATTTTCATTAATCGTAATGCCTTGCGGTAGCCTTCTGGATTTGCCATACCAAAGTTGCGCAACTGACGCATTTTGGTGTTTACTCCTTTTTGTTGCCCAATTAACATAAATGATTGATCGCCGATTTTTCCTAAACCGCCCACCATGGCTTTATCATCTTTAAAATTACGATCGCCAAAAAGTTCTAAGAAAGTTCCGTTGGTAAGATTTTCGATATATTCTAATGTGTACGGCCTATTTGGATGACGTGATAATTGTACTCGTTGCCAAGCAGTAAGGTTTCCGTAAATTTCTTTTTTGGCATCTTCTAGTTTTTTTTCAATTTGTTTGCAAGTGGCGGAAACGTCTACACTTGATTCTTTTCCTATGATTTCGCATTTATCGAGTTGTTCTTCAAGTTCTCGTATAGGTTGTTCAAAATCTAAATATTCCATATTTGTTTGGTTACTTTAGCAAATACAAACTTACATATTTTTTTATCTGAAATAAACAGAAAAAGCAAAAAAATGCTTTTTAATGAGATTCAATATTTTATAGTAGAAATTCTTTACTATTTCATTCTATTTTTAACAATTCCGTTTAGAATAACACTGCACAAAATAACTGCAGCGCCAATATAAAAATAGAAATCCATCTTTTCGGATTCTTTAAAAACTAATAATGCCAACACAATGCCATAAATAGGTTCTAAATTGATGGTGAGCATTACTGTAAACGGGCTCAGAAATTTCATCACTTTTACCGATGCCACAAAGGCATACGCAGTGCAAAACAAGGATAATAACACTAACCAAAAAATATCGTGATTGGTAAGAGTAAAGAAAGCTACTGAGAAGTTGCCGCCAAAAAGCATAAAAATACTCATTAAAATAACTGCGCAAAACAATTCGTAAAATGAAATATAAGATGGCTCATAAACCTTAGCAAATCTGCTATTGATTACCGAAAACAATGCCGATAAAAAAGCACTTATTAAAGCCAGCGCAACTCCTTTGCCATTCACCAACGAGCTATGCCCTAAGTAATAAAAACTTTGGAAAAAACCATATTGCTCGATAACTTTTGAAAAAGCTACAAAATACAATCCGATAACAACAAAAACTCCCAAAAACATATTGAACCAATTCACTTTTTTCTTGTAAATAATAGGTTCGATAATCGATACAAAAAAAGCTCCGGTTGCTAAGCAAGCCAACGTAAGCGAAACATTAGAAACCTTGATAGCTTCGTAAAAAGTAAACCAATGCAAAGCAATTACAACGCCCGAAAAGGCAAATTGCAACAATAATGTTCGTGAAATGGTAAGGTCAATTTTTTTCCATTTTATATAAATAAATATAAAAAATGTGGCTAAAAGCATTCGGTACCAAACCAAATCTAATGCGCTTAGCGAAATAAGTTTTCCTAAAACTGCCGTAAAACCCCAAATAAATACAATTAGATGGAGATGCAAATAACTTTTAAGATTATCGTTTTGCATTACGAAGCAAATAATAGGCTAAAATTCCGAAAATAATATTGGGTATAAATACAGCAATTATTGGTGGTAAACTGGAAGATGATGCTAAAACACCAAATATTTTATCGAAAAAAACAAAGGCAAATGCCAAGGCTATACCAATGGCAAGGTTCATACCCATACCACCTCTGCGCTTCATTGACGAAACCGATACAGCAATAATGGTAAGAATAAATGCCGAAATTGGAATGGCAAATCGTTTGTAAAAAACGGTGAGATACGTATCAATATTTTTGGAACCACGCTTGCGCTCTTTTGCTATAAATTCGTTCAACTCGGTATAAGGCAAGGTTTCCGCTACATAAACCACCGGAGTAAGATTATCAAAATCTAAATTAAGAATAGTATCCTTGCGTTCTGCAGCAACAATTTCATCGTTAAGTTCACCAATTTTTCGTTTTTTGAATCCGTACAAAGTATAGGTAGAATCAGCAGGATTGAACATAATTCTATTGGCAGAAACTTTGTATTTTAATTTATTACCTTCAAATTTTTCCATAGAAAAATTAAAACCCATTTTGGCTTCGGTATTGGTACTCGACACAAAAACATATTCGTCGTCGCTTATTTTACGGTACACATCACTATTGTCGCGCATTTCTTCCCTACCGCCACCAATGAGATACATATACCTAAAATTCCAATATCCAGCCGAGGCTTTGGGTACAAAATACATACCCATTATTAATGTAAATACCGATACTAATGTTGCTCCAATAAAATACGGTCGCAAAAATCGAGTAAAAGAAATTCCGGAACTTAATATGGCAATAATTTCGGTATTGTTTGCCAGTTTTGATGTAAACCAAATAATGGACAAGAACAGGAAAATAGGAAACAACAAATTGGCAAAGAAAATTGTAAAATCGAGATAATACCAAGCAATTTCTTTGAATGGCACTTTGTTTTCGAGCATTTTGTTTACTTTTTCAGAAATATCAATGATGATTCCGATAGGAATAAACATGAGCAACATCACCGAAAAGGTAACCAAATATCGTTTTAAAATGTATTTATCAATAATCTTTAGCTTATCAAAAAGTTTTGTAAAACCTAATGATGGCAATTTGATTTTAGAAAATATGTTTCTTATTTTTTTCAAAATTTAATTTTTTCAAAAATACTAAATAACTATAAGCGTTGCGCCATTTGCACTACCATTTTATCTTTCCATTCTCTAAAAGTTCCGGCAAGAATTTGGCGTCGGGCTTCGCGCACCAACCACATATAAAATCCAAGATTGTGAATGGTAGCAATTTGTTTGCCCAAAAACTCATTGGCTGCAAAAAGATGACGCAAATAGGCTTTGGTATAATCGGTATCTACATAGGTGTGTCCCATTTCGTCTATTGGCGAAAAATCGTCTTCCCATTTTTTATTTTTGATATTGATAATCCCGTTTGCGGTAAATAGCATTCCGTTGCGTGCATTACGTGTAGGCATCACACAATCAAACATATCTACACCCAAAGCAATATTTTCTAAAATATTAATAGGAGTTCCTACGCCCATTAGATAACGAGGTTTGTCTTCAGGTAAAATACTACAAACTACATCGGTCATGGCATACATTTCTTCGGCTGGTTCTCCAACCGATAATCCACCGATGGCATTCCCGAGCGCACCAGCATTGGCTATATACTCTGCCGATTGTTCGCGCAAATCTTTATAAGTACTTCCTTGAACTATTGGGAAAAGTGTTTGTTCGTAACCGTATTTTGGTGGTAATTTTCCTAAATGTTCAATACAACGATCGAGCCAACGATGTGTCATGTGCATACTGCGTTTAGCATAGCGATAATCGCACGGATAAGGTGTGCATTCATCAAATGCCATAATAATATCAGCACCAATACTACGCTGGATTTCCATTACATTTTCGGGTGAAAAAAAGTGATAAGAACCATCGATATGACTTTTGAACTTTACCCCTTCTTCTTTAATTTTTCGATTTGCCGAAAGCGAATACACCTGATAACCACCACTATCGGTAAGAATATTTCTGTCCCAATTCATAAACTTGTGCAAACCACCTGCTTTTTCGAGGATATCGGTTTGTGGTCTTAGGTACAAATGGTAGGTGTTTCCTAAAATTATATCCGGATTGATATCGTTCTTCAACTCACGTTGGTGTACACTTTTTACAGTTCCCACAGTACCTACGGGCATAAAAATAGGCGTTTCTATACTACCATGCGCCAGTTCTATTTTGCCAGCTCGGGCTTTGCTTTGTGGGTCTTTGGCTATTAAATCGAATTTCATTACTTCTATTAAGTTCAAAACGGCAAAGATATTACGATTTTACAATTTGGGTTTTAGATTTAAGATTTTTTTATCGAATTTTGTACGATAACGCATGATATGGAAGTAAAATTACAATTTGGCATAGACAAACTCCTTTTTGGAATGGATATGCGCACTGTGGAAAATATATACGGTAAGCCCGATGTATCCTATAAAGATGAAGATAAAAACGATATTTGGACTTATAATCATATCAAACTAAGACTTACTTTTTATTTTGATGAAGAATTAAAATTGGGCTATATAGTATCGGCAAATCCTGAACTTGATTTGTTTGGTAAAAAAATTATTGGGCAACCAACTCGTGATACCATTGATTTCTTATACAAAAACAAAGTTGTAGGTTGGGAACAAACTATGGACGACGGAAAAACTATTTATTTTAACGAAACCAACTGGTTGTTATTACATAGCGAATTTGAAGAAATTACCAAGATTGAAATTGGCGCTATGCTAAACTATGAAACCGATGAATTTTACTGGAAAATATAACCATGGCATTATTTAGAAAACTCAACACAAATGCCAAAGATTTAGACAATTCTGGTTTTGGCACCAATGCTTCGCAATACGGCGGACGATTTATTGAAAAAGATGGCAATGCCAATGTTAGAAAAAAAGGATTATCATTTTTTGAAAGCATCAGTTGGTTTCATACGATGCTGAGTATTCCTATGTGGAAATTTTTTCTTGTGATTTTTCTTTTTTATTTTGGCGTTAATTTTTTGTTTGCCAATTTGTATTTATACATCGGAATTGAAAATTTGGTAGGTACTCATAAAGGTAATTTTTTGACAAATTTTGGACAGGCTTTTTTCTTTAGCACACAAACTTTTACAACGGTTGGCTACGGCCATATTTCGCCCAAAGGATTAGGCGCCAGTTTTTTGGCAGCAATAGAAGCCTTGATAGGTTTACTTAGTTTTGCTATTGCTACAGGTTTGTTTTATGGAAGATTTAGCCAACCTAAAGCTTTTATTTTGTTTTCTGAAAATGCATTAATAAGCCCGTATAAAGAAAATAAAGCGTTGATGCTTAGAATGGTTCCGCACAAAAACACCAATCTTTTTGATATTGAGGCCAAAGTAACACTGGGTATTCAAATTGAAAAAGACGGACAGGTTTCTAATAAATTTTATGATCTTAAATTGGAAATAAGTCATTTGAATTCACTTAATTTAAACTGGACTTTGGTACATTATATTGATGAAGAAAGCCCGCTACACAACCTTGAAAAACAAGATTATAAAACCACAAAAGGCGAAATCATTGTTTATATCAAAGCTTTTGATGATATGTTTTCTGATAATGTGATAAAAAGAACATCGTATACTTTCGATGAAATTGTTTTTGATGCAAAATTTTCGCCCATGTTTTATGGCAATAATACTAACACCATTATAAATATTGACAACCTCAACAAGTATGAGTTGTTATAATTTATTATAAAAAAATACCCTTACACAAATTTGTGTAAGGGTATTAAAACCTACTTTTTTATATTTACTCTTTATTTATTTTTTGGCTATACACAGCATTGTTTGTATCCGTTACTTTCAACAAATAAATGCCTTTGCTTAATTTATCAACTTTGATGGTATTGTTTGAATTTAATTGAGATTCTTGAATTAATCTTCCGTTTAAATCAAATATAGCAACTTGTTTGATTTCGATACCGTCTTTTACAGCAATGTTTAAAATATCTTTTGCTGGGTTTGGATATACTGTAAACGGCAACAAAGTGTTGTTATTGGTACTCATCACCGTAGAACCTTCAACCACAGTGTATGATTGATTAACCGATGGATTTGATATTGTATCTACAGTTCCTGATGGCCACTGAATTGTAAGCTGATCTATTACTGTATTTGTTCCTAATCCGAAATGAGCGTTTAAAGTACTCATGTAGGCAAAACCAACTCCACTGCGTACATCACGAATTTGTGTTCCCCAAGGGCCATCTATAGTAATACGAGCTCCAATACCGTTGCTATTACTTTGTACTCCTTTTGGTTTAATAACAATCCAGTTATTTCCGTTTGGCACACCGTAGCTAATAATATTTCCGTGTTGAATATCTAAAAATCCGTCATTATTCAAATCTCCTACAGATCCAAATCCAAGTGTAGAATATGTAACTGGCGAAAAAACGTTATTTCCTTGGTTGAACATGATTTTATTTGTATTACTCATAACATCAACTTTTCCGTCGTTATCAAAGTCATACGAAACATAATCTCTATAGTTGGCTGCATCATTATCCCAACCAGAACCCGAAGTAATATCAGTAAAAGGCTCTTCGATTCCGTTGCCTGCAATAGAATTATTTTTAAATAAACGACTTGTTGTAGAACTTCCGTTTCTTCCTATCAAAATATCCATGTCGCCATCGTTATCAAAATCATCTATAGCCGAAGACCAAGATTGTACTGGTGTAAAGTTGATTCCTGCTTGTGCCGATACGTTTGTAAATACACCATTACCATCATTACGATGTAATTCGCACGGAGGTCCAGAACATTTTGATATAAACATATCCGAATCGCCATCATTGTCATAATCAAACCAAATAGAGGCATAGTTTCCTCCTCCAGCTCCTAATGACATGGCACCCGCAGTAACTGTAGATTGATAATAGGTTAAGTTTCCGCTGCCATCATTCAAATAATATACATTCGGATTAATATCATGACACACAAAAGCATCCAGATTTCCATCATTATTTATATCATGGAAATTTGTTCTTTGACTAAAAATATAATTTCCTGGCGAAAAGTTTGTGTATCCAGAACCTGTTGATTTCCAAAATGTGGCTCCGCTACCATTACCTAAAACCAAATCGTTTAATCCGTCTTTATTATAATCGCCAGCAGCTATACTCCATGTAGGCATTAAACTTGTACCTGCAACAGGATAATCTACCACATTGAAAGTGCCTGCTGTTGCTGTTTGGTAATGCACTTTTAGGTTATTGGCACTTACCCCTACTATATCGTCTAAACCGTCATTATTCATATCTACCACACACATATTGTATGAAGATGTCATTGTAGTAAGTGTTGTATTAGTATAACTAATTGGAGTTGGTGGTGGTGCTATGTACGGGCTTTCTATAAGTTGAAATGTAAACCCGTTTGCTGTCCATCTATTATCAAATGCGATATAATAAGTTACTCCTTGCAAAACTTCAAATGTTTTTACAGAAGAATATCCTGAACCTGAATCATCATCACCAGAATAACAGGTTAATGCTGCACAAGAACCTGTATACACATGAAAACGAGTATCTATCCTTGGATTATTATTGGCAATATCGGTTGTTACTGTTAAATTGTAATGTCCGGTTGCTGTATAAGTATACCACTCTCCAGCCGTAGCTCCTGTTCCGTTGGTATTAGCACAAAGTGGCGATGGCACTTGTGTTCCATTTACAGCAGAAACAATATAAAGCCCTACACCTGGTAATGCTACTGCTGTTGCACATGTGTCTTGTGCACTTGCATAACCAAAAGCAAGTAGCGACACCATAGATAACGTAATTTTTTTAATCATTTTTATATAGTTTAGTTTGGTTTATTATTGACAAGGTTCTAATGAATTTATCCATTGTTCTATTAAAGCAACACCTTCGGTATGGATAATAGTTCTACCGTGTAGTGGCATCATGAAAGAAGCATCTGTAGTATTGAGTCTATGATATAACATTGATCTGTTTTTATTCATTGGTGTAACTACTTTACTCAATGCTGGTGCAAATCCTTGCATATCTTCTGTATCTTGACATACGCCCATATTGGCTAATCCGTTAGTTAATCCAGTGTTTTTGAAAGATAAACGTAGCATTCTATAATCGCAATGTCTGTTTTCATTATGGCAATGTGCGCAGTTTACATCAAAATACGATCGCATTCTTATGTCTATAGGTTTTGAAGTATCATTATAATCAACACAGGTATTTGCTGCAGTTGGATAGGTAAAATTTGAGTCTAAATATCCAACAGCAACCCATTTGGCTAATTGATTTTCATAGCCGTTACCGTAGTTATAATCGCTATTTAAAAGTTGGGGTTTTATTCCGATTGGGATATTGGTAACTGTTTCTGTTCCATTTGGATTTAAAATTCTTTCTTTATGACAAATAATACATTGTGATTCATTGGGTATATCGTAATTAGGAACATCTATTATTTGGTTATTGTTATTTTTAAAAGACACAGCAGTTGTACTTCCTAACATATCCAAATATGCTTCTGTTTGCTCATCATTCCACACATAATCGGCAAAAATCCAACCATCGTTTTTACGAATCATAATACGTGTTTCGATAATTCGAGTGGTATTATTAGGTTGCATATTATCGTAATAAAAAGTTTTGATTATTGCCGCACCTACCGGAAGTTCTAAATTTGTATCATCTGTATTATAGGTTGCTTTTGCGCCTTTGGGCATCCATACAAATCGTTTTTTTAGTGCATAATCAGTAAACAATGTTGCAATGGGTTTGTAGGGCAAAACGTCGTCTTCTGGAATTTGATTTTTTAAATCGCCTTTAAAAAAATGGTAATCCGATAATTTTGAGTAAGGAACTTGTGTTAAGTCTACCGATACTGGCGATGGTACAATTTCTATATATTCCGAGTTATCATCGGCATCGGAACAAGAAATTGTGATTATTGAAGATGTAAATAAAATTAATAAAAATTTTACGTATTTATTATTCATATGCTATAAGTTTATCCAAAAATATTATTTTTTTCTAAACAAACATATAAATGTTAAAAAAAACAAAATTATTTTTCTACCAAAACACGATATTTTTTCAAAATTTCAAATGCTTCAGGTGAAGAATAGTCAAACTCTATTTCGTGTCTGTCTTTTTCATTTCGAGCGGCAATTTGTTTTAAACAATTATGAAACCGCCGTATATCGTTTGTTGTAGTTAAAATTAATCCGGGAACTTGAGTGTTTTTTCCGTTGGCATCTTTGGCTACCATGGTAAAATAACTTGAATTACAATGTTTGGTTGTTCCTGTTTGAATATTTTGCGAATCTACTCGAATTCCAACAATCATTGAGCTATTTCCTACATAATTCACACTGGCTTTGAGTGTTACCAATTCGCCCACTTCTATCGGATTTAAAAAATCGACTCTATCTACCGATGCTGTAACACAATAATTTTCTGAAAACTTTGAAGCACAGGCAAAAGCAATTTGATCCATCAAAGACAAAATGTAGCCTCCGTGAATTTTTCCTGAAAAATTGCTATGCGATGGCAACATTAGCTGCGTCATTGAAAGTCGTGATGCCGAAACTGGTTTGTTTTCTTTCATGGTGTTTTATTTTCCAAACGGTGATTTGTCGGGTTTTACATCGGTTACAAAATAGTTGCTATCACCCCACCACGGAAAGGTTTTATAACGTTCGATATAGGTAACTTTTACAAATTGTCCTTGGTATTGTTGCAATGCTTTTATTACTTTATCATCAGAATCAAGTACCGAAAATTTAAAGATTTGTGCACCCGAAATTCCTTGGCTTATTTCGCCTTCCCAGGTTTTAAAAACATAGCCTTTGTTTGAAAATTTTATGAGTTCGCCAGCGCGTTCGCCATTACTGTAGGTAGCATAGTAAGTTATTGCAAAAAATGCAGTACAAGACACAATTACTGTTAGTATAAAATAAATTAAAAACTTTCTCATTATGTAAATATATTAAATTTTAGTCAATTAAATTCTCTTCGTTATTAGCTCGTTGAATAATATTTTCTGGCAACGATTTTTTGGCTTTGGCGCCCATTTTTTTGAGTCTTTCAACACCATTTATCAAATTCCCTTTGCCTTCTACAAGTTTGTTCATAGCGCTACCGTATTCTTGTTTGGCTTCGTCCATTTTTTTACCAATCTTTATTAAATCCGAAACAAAACCTTCAAATTTATCATACAAAGCTCCTGCTTGACGGGCAATTTCTATGGCATTTTCTTGTTGTTTTTGATTGGTCCACATGCTATCTATTGTTCGCAAGGTTGCAAGTAAGGTTGTGGGTGTTACAATAACGATATTTCTTTCGAAAGCTTTATTAAACAAGGCATCATCTTCTTGTGTAGCAATAGCAAATGCTGGTTCTATCGGTATAAATAACAACACAAAATCTGGACTTTCTTGATAAATATCTTGGTAATTTTTAGCGCTTAATTGTTCGATATGTCGCTTGATTGATAGCGTATGCTCTTTCTTAAATTGGCTTTTTAAATCTTCGTCTTCTTCATTTACAAATCGCTCATAAGCCGTGAGTGAAACCTTAGAATCGACAATCATTTTTTTACCATCGGGCAAAGCAATTACCACATCAGGTAGTTGTTTGCTTCCATCTTCGAGCGTAATACTTTGTTGTACAAAATACTCTCTATCTTTTTCTAATCCTGATTTTTCTAACACTCGCTCCAACACCAACTCGCCCCAATTTCCTTGCATTTTGCTATCGCCTTTTAAGGCTTTGGTAAGATTTAGGGTTTCTTTACTCATCTGAACATTCATTTCTTTAAGTCCAACAATTTGTTGGCGAAGAGCTGCATGATAATCAATGCTTTCTTTGTGTGTGTCTTCTACTTTTTTCTCAAAATGTTGAATTTTTTCTTGCAACGGATTGAGAATGTTTTTCAGATTTTCTTTGTTTTGTTCGGTAAATTTTACGGTTTTTTCTTCTAATATTTTATTGGCAAGATTTTCAAATTCTTTGGTGAATTTTTCTTGAAGTTGCTCTACTTCTTGTTTTTGTTCTTTGTTTCGTTCCAACAAATTTTCAAAATCTACTTCTTTTTTTGACAGCTGAATAGCCAAAGCTTCTTTTTCAATTTGCAATTTTTCTTTTTCTAAATTTACAGAATTTATTTGGCTTTGCCACTGATTTTTAGTTTCTTGAAATTGTTTTTCAATCAAAACTTTTTCAGAAGCAAACTGATTTTTTAGTTGTTCGTTTTGGGTTTGTAATGATTTTAGTTGTTCATCAAAAACAACTTTTTTTAAATCATCTTTAGATGAAAATAACAATTTCCCTATAAAAATTCCTATAGGCAACGCAATCAAAAAACTTAGAATTATAAAAACAGAATTTGACATCAAATAAAATTATGCTGTAAAAGTAAGGAATAAATTAAATTTGTTGTTTTTAATAAACAGGAAAAATGCACCAACATTTTATTTTACACAAACCCTACGGTTATTTATCGCAATTTATATATAATTTAAAACGAAACAAAAAATTACTCGGCGAATTATACGATTTCCCAGAAAACACAATGGCTATCGGCAGATTAGATGAAGATTCTGAAGGATTGCTATTGCTAACAACCGACGGAATGATGAGCGAATTGGTGCGCAACAAAAAGGTTGAAAAAGAATATTATGTTCAGGTTGATGGCATTATTACCAACGAAGCCATTGAAAAATTAAAAAACGGTGTAGAGATTGGTTTTAAAGGAACTAAATATGTTACTAAAAAATGCCAGGCCGAGATTTTAAAAACAAATCCAAATTTTGAAGAACGAGCAAAAAAAATTCGGGACGAACGCCACGGGCCAACTTCCTGGATTTCGATTACGGTAAGAGAAGGCAAATTTCGGCAAGTGCGCAAAATGACTTCGGCAGTTGGATTTCCAACCTTGCGATTGGTGCGTGTTCGTGTTGGAAATATCACTTTGGGTGATTTAAAACAAGGACAAGTTTTGGAAATAAAATCAATTGAAGAAATTTTATAAAATTGTTAGATTATAAATCGCTTAAGATTTTTATCAAACTTTACTTCTCCAAAAATCTCATCAAAAATTTCAGATTCTATCAATTTATTCACTGTATTTTGAACTACATTTTTTGAAGTCATTACAATCATTTCATCAGAAAATTGAATTGCCAGCTCAATATCATGTGTTGAAAAAAGAATGGATTTTTGGTTTTCGGTTACCAATTTTTGCAATAATTTGAATACCGAAATTTTATGAACCAAATCGAGATGAGTTGTGGGTTCGTCAAGAATTATAACATCTGTATCTTGCGCCAAGGCTCTTGCAATCAAAACAATCTGAAGTTGTCCATCGCTCAATTCAAAACACTTTTGATTTTGTAAATGTGTGATTTCGCAAGTTTCTATAGCCCAATGTATTTTCTCTAAGTCGGATTCAGATAATTTACCGAGCCAATTTGTGTAAGGTTGTCTTCCGAGTCCAATTAGTTCGAAAACGGTTAAATTACTCTGCGGAATTTTCTCGGTTAATACCAAACTTAATTCTTGCGCTAAGTCGTTGGCGTTGTATGTATAAATGCTTTTTCCTTTTAAAAGTACATCGCTCAAAATTGGTTTTTGCAAAGCTGTAAGTGTTCGCAACAATGTAGATTTTCCAATACCATTGGCGCCTATCAAAGTGGTTAATTTGCCTTTTTCTAATTGAATATCAATGTTTTCAGCAATAATTTTTTGCTGCTTTTTCGATTGGTAACCAATACTTAATTTGTTTGTATTCAAAACATGTTTCATCATACCAATCGTTTTTTTGAAAGCAATAACCAAATTACAATTGGCGCACCAACTACCGATGTTACGGCATTTATGGGCAATGTAAATTCAAATCCTGGCATTTGCGCAACGGTGTCGCAAGCCAACATTAGAATGGCACCCATCAATGCTGTTGCCAACAATAAGATTTTGTGATTACTCGTTTGAAAAAGTAATTTTGCCAAATGTGGTACTGCCAATCCTACAAAAGCAATTGGGCCTACAAATGCTGTAATACTTCCTGCTAAAATTCCGGTGGCTAATAATAAAACCAACCGTGTTTTTTTTATGTTGATACCCAAACTTTTAGCGTAATTTTCTCCTAAAAGCAAGGCATCAAGCGATTTTAAAGAAAGTATTGTAAAAAACAATCCGATGGAAACACAAATAGTTAATATTGCTATAGCATTCCACGATAAATTTCCTAAATTTCCTAAATTCCAAAAGGTAAATTTTTGTAATTGCTCAGCAGAAGAAAAATAAGAAAGTACATTTACTAAAGCTCCAGCAAAACTACTAAACATAATACCTATAATTAAAATGGTGGCGACATCCTTTACTTTGTTGGAAGCTAAAATTACCAATAATAAAACGAGTATACTACCCGTACATGACGCCAACACAATTCCAAAAGTAGATGTAAAAGTTTGTGCTACATACGTTGGTACTATTCCCGAGCCTAAAATTAGAAGCGCTACGCCCAAACTACTGCCCGAACTTAATCCTAAAATATAGGGTCCAGCCAATGGATTTCTGAAAAATGTTTGCATCAACAACCCCGAAACCGAAAGTCCAACACCTACAAGAACAGCCGTAATTGCTTTGGGAAATCGATAATTTTGAATTATATATACTAAAGAATCTTGGCTATTATTAGCAAAAAGTGCCGTTGGTATTCTTGAAAATGGGATATAGACTTGACCTGTAGCGATATTTAATGTAAAAAACACCAATACTGCCACAAGCAACACTAAAAAAAACGCTATTGTTTTACTTTGAAACATAATTCAAAAACGCAATAGTACCAATTCTAAAGTACTATTCCAATTTCTTATAAAAAAAAGGTTCGTAGCCCTGTAACAATTCCGGATGTAAAATCTTGACTAAATCTTTTAAAACAATATCGGGTCGGTTGGGTGCCAATTCATAAAATAACACGCCTCCTTTTTTTCCTTTTCGATGGCAAAACGAATATACATTTTTTTCTTGAAAAGCCTTAAATTGTTCGTAATGAGGCGAAGCAACTTTCATGGAGTTCAAATCGCAAAATTGCCCAGAGGTGAACCAAACATCGGCATTTTTTGCTTTGGAAAAGACAGTCTCAAATGCTAATGATAAACTGCCGGTTCCTTTGGTGTCATTCCATAAATAATTGGTGTTGGCATCTTGTAACATCACTCCTGCCCAACTATCGCCTTTGGGTAAGTTCCATTTATTTTCAAATAAATCACCCGCCAAAACTGTAGGCTTCACTTGTGTTCTTGCTGCTAAATTTTTTGTTTTTAAATATTCTTTTTCGATTTTAGAAAACAACTCATTAGCTTGTTTTTGTTTGTCATACAAAGCTCCAAAAAACTTAATCCATTCGGCTTTTCCTAATGGCGTTTGTTCGTTCCAATCGCCATTGAGTAATACTTTTAATCCTGCTTTTTCAAGATTTTCCAAAGTAGGATTACTGTTATCAATTCCATAACCAATCACTACATCTGGGTTTAGCTGCAACAAAACTTCGGTGTTTAAGGATTGATTGCTGCCTAATTCTTTCACTTTTTTTGCATCTATTAAATTCCAAATTTTATCAGATGAAATGTATTGAAGATTAGGAAATCCAACCAAAGTGTTCTCGGTGTGCAACATTTCAAGCGAAGGAATATGCGTGGTAGATGTAACTACAATTTTCTTTATCGGAATTTTCACAACAGGAAATTGCTGCAAACTATCGGGAACATTTTTTAGATTTTTGGCAAGTACATAGGTATACGTTTGCGTAGCATTTGGCCACGGATTGCTAACTTTTACCAAACTAAAATTCGTATAATTTTCTACTGAAAATCCTTTGGCATATTTAATTTGGTTGTTACCCGATATTTGTTTGGGTTGATTTTCTTTTTTACAACTAAATAGCAAAAACATTATCGCTAAAAAGAATACACTATATCTTGGAAACATAAATTACTTTTTGACAAAAGTAAGTATCTTATCTTTGAAAAAAAATCTATGAGAGAATCTTCCAATACTTTTATCTATATCGTTGCCGGAATTATTGTGTTGCATTTTATAGTTGGTTTTATTTGGCTTATTTACAAAATGAATAAAAAGAAATAATTTTTTATCTTTGCCAAGATTTTTAGGTTGTGGTTTTGATTTTTTCAAAATTGCATTAAAATGGGAATCGGGTGATGATGAATTCAAAATCCCGAGCTGTACCCGCAACTGTAAGCTATTAAGGTTGTTGTTATCTACAAAGCCATTGTTTTAAAAAGTGAAGTTGGAAATAAGAAGTTAGAAGTAAAATTTTCTAATTTCTAAAATCTAATTTCTAAATTAATAACGAGAAGGCAAACAACAATACGCAAGCCAGGAGACCTGCCTATAATCACTAATATTAAAAAAATCTTCGGGGAGAAAGATTTATTATTATGATTATAAGAAGTTTTTTATGCTTTATTTTTATGGGTATGTGCCAACTTATTTGCGCGCAAAATGATTCTATACACAGGCTTGAGGAAGTAATTATACTAACTGATGTAAAACTCAAAAATTTTTCTGACTCGCAATCTGTTTCAAAAATTACAGATTCTGTTATAATGAAAAGCAAGCCTTCGCTTACCAGTTTATTAAACTACAACTCTGTAATTTATTTTAAAGAAAATGGACAAGGCATGGCTTCTTCTCCATCGTTTAGAGGAACAACAGCACAGCAAACGGCTGTTATTTGGAACGGTATCAATATCAATTCGCAATTTAATGGACAAACCGATTTTAACATAATTTCTACCAAAGATTTTAATTCGATAGCTATACGTGCTGGTGGCGGAAGCGCAATATATGGCAGTAGTGCTATTGGTGGAAGCATTCATTTGAATACCGATTTGGTTTTTAAAAATCAGTTTTCAAATGCGCTACAACTCAATTACGGTAGTTTTGACACATTTTGTTTAAATTATAAAATGCAGTTGGCTTCTAAAAAAACGAGTGCACAAATTAGTATTTCCAGAAATAATTCTCACAACAATTATCCATATTTGGAAACCAATAAAAAGAATGAAAACGGACAATATGAAAACACGAGTTTCAATTTTAGTATTGGGCACAAGTTTAATCAAAATAATAATTTAAAATTTTATAGTACCGTTTACAACAGTAATCGCCATTTTTCGGGAACTTTGGTTGCGCCTTCAAAGAGTAAATATTTAGATTTTACTATTAGAAATTTATTAGAATACACCAATTATCATAATCAATTTACATCAAAAATTAGGGTTGCTTTTTTGGAAGAAAATTATAAATATTTTGAAAATTTTTTAAGTTCAATTTTTAGCGATGCTACAGCCAAAACATGTATTGCTAAATATGATTTGAACTATAAAATTAACAACAAAATACAAGTAAACACCGTTTTTGATTTTACAACTACCAAAGGTTTTGGAGCTTCAATAGCATCTACAACCAGAAATATCCAATCGGCAACTTTGCTTTTAAAACATACTGTTTCGTCAAAATTTCTTTATGAAATTAATCTTAGAAAAGAATTGACCAATAATTACAAAAGTCCGTTTTTGTTTTCTTTTGGCACCAATTACAAACCAACTAAATGGTATATTTTAAAAATGAATGCTTCCCGAAATTTTAGAATTCCTACATTCAATGACTTATATTATCAAGGAAGTGGTAATAGTGATTTGAAACCCGAAAGCTCATATCAGGCTGAAATAGGTCATGAAATAACGTATAAAAAACTCACTTTTTCTTTTACAAATTATTATATAAAAATACAAGATTTATTGCGGTGGTCGCCAAACAGTGGAGGCAACTGGACACCAAACAATGTTCCTAAAGCAATAAGCTATGGCGCAGAAATTTTATTAGATTACAAACTAATAACTGGACACAACAAATTAAACGTTACTACAACCTACGCATACACCATATCTGAAGATGAAAAAACAAAAAAACAATTAATTTATGTTCCTTTTCACAAATTTACATCTGCTGTTTCCTATTCTTTTAAGAAGTTTTCTGCTTATTACCAATACCTGTACAATGGCAAAGTTTATACCTCTTCAGATAATTATTATTCGATACCTTTTTATTTGGTTTCCAATACCGGAATTGGATATACTATAGGAAAAAATCTAAAAATAGGCATTGATGTATTAAACCTTTTCAACGAAAATTACCAAAACGTAGTGATGCGTCCTATGCCCGGAAGAAATTACAATTTTAATATAACACTAAATTTTTAAATCATGAAAATCAATACCTTTTTATTTGCAACATTGTGTTGTTCGCTTTTTTTTATTTCTTGCAGCAAAGATGATGATCCTCAAACAGAAACGCCTTTGGGAAATTACGACAACGGAACTTTAATTTTAAATCAAGGCGGATATGGTCATGGCGATGCTACTGTTTCTTATTTATCAGAAGATTTTACAACAACGCAAAACAATATTTTTTCATTGGTAAATCCTGCCATAACACTTGGCGACACGGGTCAAGATATTGGATTGTATCAAAATTTAGCTTTTATAGTTCTTAATGTTTCAAACAAAATAGAAGTTGTAAATAGATACACAATGGCGCATGTAGCTACAATTTCTACAGGATTAGATAACCCAAGATATATTGCTTTTTCTAACGGACAAGGCTATGTAACTAATTGGGGCGACGGAACAAATCCTGCTGATGATTATATTGCCGTTATAAACTTAAGTTCGAATACTATCACAAATACGATTTCGGTTGCAGAAGGTCCAGAACGTATTGTGGCATACAACAACAAATTATATGTTGCGCAAACTGGTGGCTACGGCTATGGCAATACGGTTTCGGTAATAAATCTATCATCAAATACTGTTGAAACAACAATTTCTGTAGGTGATGTTCCAAACTCATTAAAAGTTAATGATGGTTCGTTGTATGTTTTATGCGGAGGAAAACCATCTTGGTCGGGAACGGAAACAGCCGGAAAATTTGTAAAAATTAATCTTACCACCAATGCTGTAGCAACCAGTATCGATTTCCCAGTAGCAACACATCCTTCAAATTTATATATTGCAGACAATTCTTTTTATTACACTGTTGATTCTGCTATTTTTAAATCTACTTTAAACACTTCAATATTGCCTACAACAGCTTTATTTTCAACCACAGCACAAGGCGTTTATGGCATTTATAGCTTTGCTATAAACAACAATAAAATTTATGTAGGCGATGCAGGAGATTATAATTCAAATGGAAAAATTTATATCTATTCAACTACAGGAATATTAGAACACAGCTATACTGTTGGCGTAATTCCGGCAGGATTTTATTTCAATTAATAAAAAAAAATCTTCTTTAACCCTGTCATAGTTTATAGCCTTGACAGGGTTTTTATTTTTTAGAAAAAAAAGTAAAACTGCTTGTAACAAAAAAAAAGTACATTCGTCATTATAATAGAACAGCAAATAAAAATGAATCAAAACGAGTTTATACAGCTTATCAATCCGTTTAAAGATAAAGTCTATCGGTTGGCAAAGCGGTTGCTCGTAAGTCGCGAAGAAGCAGAAGATGCCACACAAGAAGTTCTTTTAAAGTTATGGAATAAACCCGATTTGCAAGAGTTACGAAGTGTAGAAGCCATGGCAATAACAATGACAAAAAATTATTGTTTTGACCAACTCAAATCAAAACGCGCCGGAAATTTGTCTTTGATATCCGAACTTGACAATCGTACCGAAGCCAGTATGAGTCGCCAAACCGAAGATCGAGACAGTTTAGAAATTGTAAACCAACTCATCAATCAGTTACCCGAACAACAACGTATTATTATTCAAATGCGGGAAATTGAAGAATGCGAATTTGAAACCATAGCCGAAGTGCTCGATATGAATGAAACGGCTGTTCGTGTGGCACTTTCGAGAGCAAGAAAAACGATTAGAGAAAAAATGAATAAAATTCATAATTATGGAATTAGAAACTATTAAAATATTAATAAACAAATATTTGGAAGGAGAAACTTCGTTAGCAGAAGAAAAAATCCTAAAAGAATATTTCACCAAAAATTTGGTTCACAAAGATTTGGAAGAATTTCGACCAATGTTTGGATATTATGTTGCCAATAAAAACGAAACCTTTGAAGGAACTTTGTTTCCAAAAAAACAAATCAATTACTTCAACTGGTCTGTTGCCGCAGCAGCTGTGGTCTTATTAGGCTCGGGAATATTTTATTTTTATAACGCTTGGCAAACCCCAAAAATGCAAGAAGGCGTTTATTACGGAACTTGCCAAACTCCCGAAGAAGCTTTAAACCAAACACAACAAGCACTCAATTTGGTTTCAAAACACGTAAACCAAGGCGTAAAAGGAATTGAATATGTAAACGAATACAACAACACAACCAGTATCATTTTCAAAAAATAACAAGTAAAAACAACAATCATTAAAATAAATAATTCAAAAAATAACACCATGAAAAAAATAATTTTTGTAGCAGCATTTATGCTATTTAGTACTGTGTTTTATGCACAATCGGTTTTTGATAAATTCGAAAATCAAGACGATATCACAACCATTATTGTAAACAAAAAAATGTTTACCTTATTAGGAAAAATGGATGCCAAAGACAAAGAAACACAACAATATGTAAATCTTATCAAAAAACTTGATAACCTAAAAGTGTATGTAACTACCAATGGTAGAAAAGCCAACGATATGAAATCTGTTTCGGATAAATACAGAAAATCAGCTGGGTTAGAAGAATTAATGCGCGTTACCGACAAAGGTAAAAATGTGAATATCTTCGTAAAATCGGGCAGTACCGATTCGCAAGTAAAAGAATTGATGATGTTCATAGAAGGAACAGGAAAAACCGAATCGGTATTGATGTCGCTTACAGGAAACTTTGATATCGACGAATTATCTGCACTTACCGACAAGATGAATTTGCCTGGTGGCGATGAATTGAAAAAAGCAGCAAAAAAATAATTGAGACGCCTCATGAAAAACCTACTGCTCATTCTTGCCATAGCGCTAAGCATTATTAGCTGCAAGAAAGAAGAAACCCTACAAACCTATTTTGTAGAAAACTCAGAAAAACAACAGTTTATAGTTCAAGATATTGCGCCAAGTATTTTAAACCTCGAAAGCTCATCTCTTAGTCAAGAACAAAAAAAGGCGTTGGCAACTTTTGAAAAACTGAACATTTTGGCTTACAAACCCAAAGGAAAATCCAAAGAAGATTTGGCAACTTACGAAACCGAAAAAAGTAAAGTTCAGCAAATCTTAAAGGATAAAAAATACCAAGAACTTATTAAAATCGGATCAGGAAAAGATGCTGCTTCTATAAGTTTTGTAGGCGACGAAAACCATATCGACGAATTTGTGCTTTATGGTGCAAAAAAAGAAAACGGTTTTGCAGTAATTCGCATTTTGGGTAATGATATGAACCCAGCCGATGCCATGACATTTATGTCATTACTACAAAAATCAAACATAAACGTTGATGAATTGAAAGGTTTGCAACAATTCATGAACAATTAATAATTGGTTAGTTTGTTTCGAAAAAAGGATTTCAATATTGAAATCCTTTTTTGTTTTTAAAAATTTGAATGCAATAAAAAAGCGTCAATCATTTATAAAAACAATTAACGCTTTCTGTGACCACGAAGGGATTCGAACCCTTACGCCTTGCAGCACCACCCCCTCAAGATGGCGAGTCTACCAATTTCTCCACGTGGCCGATTGGTATAAAAAAAGTTAAGCAATATGCTTAACTTTGTGACCCCGCTGGGGCTCGAACCCAGGACCCCTACATTAAAAGTGTAATGCTCTACCAGCTGAGCTACGGAGTCTTAGCATTTTTGAGATAATTTTGTGACCCCGCTGGGGCTCGAACCCAGGACCCCTACATTAAAAGTGTAATGCTCTACCAACTGAGCTACGGAGTCAAAATTTCATTATCTCAATGCGGGTGCAAATATAAATGGTTTTTATCTATTATTCAAAGGATATTTGTATTAAATTTAACTTTTTTTAATCAAGTATCTTAAACTATTAATTAACAATATATTATATCAAATGAAATTGATTTTAACAGGTTATATGGGTTCTGGAAAATCGAGTGTTGCACAAAAAATTGCCCAAGAAACACAACTTGAGCATCTTGATTTGGATAAAATTATTGAAGCTGAAGAACAAATATCTATCAAAACTATTTTTGAAACCAAAGGCGAAATTTATTTCAGAAAGCGTGAACATCAAATTTTTGAAAAGGTTTTAATAATGCAAGATAATTTTGTGTTGGCTACTGGCGGCGGCACAACTTGCTATTATAACAACCATTTATTACTATTAAATCCGCAAATAACTTCCTTTTATTTAAAAACCGATATTGACACATTATTTCATCGATTAAAAAAAGAAATGGCTCATCGTCCTTTATTTTCTTCGATAAAAAATGATGATGAACTTAAGGAATTCATTGCCAAACATCTTTTTGAAAGAGATTATTATTATAATTTTTCGAAATATAAAATCAAAACATCCAATAAAACAATTGATGCTGTTTGCCAAGAAATTTTACTTCTTTTGTAAGATTACAAAGAGTTCTCTACCGGCTCGTGGCTTTATGGAATTATGGGCTCTTTGCATGGTTTTTATTTCGAAATTTTCTTTAAACAATTTCGTATATTCTTCTGTGTTGCCTCCAAACGGTGGCCCTTCTTCGGTTAAAGGAAAATCGAAAAACAATCCAGCCAGTTTTCCATTTACATTTAATAATTGATGCATTTTTGCTGCATATTTTTCTCTTAAATCAGGATGCAGAGCACAAAAAAAAGTTTGTTCTAAAATCAAATCGTAGGATTGATTATGATTAAAAAAGTCATCTAATATTAGTTGTTCGTTGCCACACGAAGTTCTTTCTTTTATATTCAATAAAGGCGCTTCGACGATATCCAAAACAAAAACATTGGTAAAATTATTCTGAATGAGATATTCAAATTCATAACTATTACCACCACCAGGAATCAAAATTTTTAGGTTTTTATCTGTAATTTGGTCGATATACTCTTTGAGCGGCGTGGTAATTGTGCCCACATCCCAACCAATTTCATTGGTCTGATACCGATTTTCCCAATAGTTTTTATCAAAAGTCGAATTCTTCATCATTGTCATCAGAATTAAAGTTATCAATATCTCTTCGGTCTTTTTTGGTAGGACGACCTTCGCCAAATTTGCGGTAATGCGCCTTAGAAAGTTTCAACAATTCGAGATGCGCAAAGGCTTCTTTGGGTGTTTCATCAGTGCGATACAAATCTACCAACTTGGCTCCTACTCTATTCTCTGGAATGGCAATTACTTTAATTATATACGAAATTTGGTCTTTGCGCAGCGTAATTTTATCTCCAGGCAGAACCTCTTTTGATGCTTTTACAATCTGATCATTTACCATAATCGAATTTTTGCCACAAGCTTGTGTTGCCAAACTACGGGTTTTGAAATATCGGATACACCACAAATATTTATCAATTCTCATAAACTTTTCTAAAAAAACCGTTAAACTGTTTACAAAAATAAACCTTTGTTGTAACTTGCACGAAAATTTTTAATATGAAAAAAATTCTTTTCGCATTATTATTCACTTTTGTAGTATTATCATCTTTTAGATGTAATAAATCTGAAGATTCAACCCCATATTCTATAAGAGATTATAGTGAGCAATTTGCTGCAGATTCGATAACTCTTGAAGGATATTTAGACAGTCATAAAATGACAGTAGATGCTAATGGTAATGTATCATTTGACACATTACAACCTGGGGATTTAAACATAAAACATCAACCAGAATTTCAATTAGATTCTGCAACAGTAACGTATCAAAATGTTGCTCATAAATTTTTTTATATAAAATTAGATGAAGGCACAAAAAAACAACCAACAGCTGTAGATTCTGTTTTTGTTTCCTATAAAGCTTATGGTATTGAAAAAGAAACAAACAGCACAACTAATGTTACATCATATAGCGAAACCGCTATTGATGCATCGCCAAATCCTGTTTGGTTTAAAGTGCAAGATTTAGTACCAGGTTGGGGCTATTTACTTCCCTATATAAAATCTGGAAGTGTTACTTATAATGGTACCAATAATGTTTTTAGTGGTTATGGAAACATTGTTTTCTTTTTACCTTCTGGATTAGGATATTATAATAGTTCTGCAGGATTTTTACCGCAGTATACACCGCTTATTTTTAGCGTAAAACTCTATGAAGTTTTTTATAGGGATCATGATGGAGATAAGGTGAAATCTAAAGATGAAATATCTGCAGCTTATGCAGCATCTACTGGTTATGTACCTTTTCATTCATCGCCTTTAAATAGTTTGAGCGATACCGATGGCGATGGCAAAATTGATATGTATGATGAGGATGATGATGGCGACCACTATTTAACCAAATATGAAATAAGATATTCTGTAACAACTGGAACTCCTCCAAATCAAGTTACAAACTATTATTTTTATCCTTTTGATGGAGCAGCTGTTGATGACCCTTCTACACCAGATGTTGACGAAACAAGAGGAATACCAAGAAAATATACAGGCACTCAAGATATTTATGGACAATCTACAGTAGCTGCAGATTATACTGATCCTGGTCGATTAAGAAGGCACCTAGATCCTAGTTGTAATAATATAAACAAATAAAAAAATCCCGAAGTTTAAGCTTCGGGATTTTTTTGTCTAATTTATAATCTATTTTCTTTTTAAAACTTTTTCGGTAGCGGAAACTATCGATTTGCTATTTAAACCATATTTTTCCATCAGCTGTTCTGGAGTACCACTTTCGCCAAACGAATCGTTTACCGCTACAAACTCTTGTGGTACTAAATGATTTCTAACCAAAACACTCGAAACGCTTTCGCCCAAACCACCAATATAATTGTGCTCTTCGGCAGTTACTACACAACCTGTTTTTTTAACCGATTTTAATATCGCATCTTCATCAAGTGGTTTTATAGTATGAATATTTATAACCTCAGCAGAAATACCTTTAGCTTCTAATTCTTCCGCAGCAATAAGCGCTTCCCAAACCAAATGTCCCGTAGCTATAATCGTAACATCGGTTCCTTCGTTTAGCATAATTGCTTTACCTATTTCGAATGGTTCATCGGCTGGCGTAAAATTAGGCACAACCGGGCGACCAAATCGTAAATACGCTGGACCGTGATGATCGGCGAGTGCTATGGTTGCAGCTTTGGTTTGATTATAATCGCAAGTATTAATAACGGTCATGCCTGGCAGCATTTTCATTAAGCCAATATCTTCTAAAATTTGATGTGTAGCACCATCTTCGCCCAATGTTAAACCTGCATGCGATGCACAAATCTTAACATTTTTATCGGAATAAGCTACACTCTGACGAATTTGGTCGTAAACTCTACCTGTAGAAAAATTAGCAAAAGTTCCAGTAAATGGAATTTTACCACCAATAGTCATACCCGCAGCAATACCAATCATATTGGCTTCGGCAATACCTATTTGGAAAAAGCGCTCGGGATGATTTTTCTTGAAGTCGTCAAATTTTAACGAGCCTATTAAATCGGCACAAAGTGCCACTACATTTTCATTTTTTTGTCCTAATTCGGTCATTCCTGCACCAAATCCTGAACGTGTATCTTTGCTTCCTGTGTTGAGCCCCCTAACCCCCGAAGGGGGAATTGTCAAATAAGGCTTTCTTGGTGTAGAATTATTTATTAGATTCGAAGGAATAGTATTTGTTTCGTGTTTTTTTTGGGTTCCCCCTTCGGGGGTTAGGGGGCTATAATCCCCTAATGTTTCCTCGTTTTGTTCTAAGGCTGTGGCAAGTTGCTCATTGCTTGGTGCTTTGCCATGCCAAGCGTGTGTGTGCATCATAAAATCGACACCATTACCCATTTCGGTATGTAATAAAATACAAATAGGTTTTCCGTTGCCGGTTTTTGATTTGGCTAAATTTAATCCTGCCACTATTGATGGAATATCGTTGCCTTTTTCAATTTCAATTACTTCCCAATCAAAAGCTTCAAATTTTGCTTTTAAATTTCCTAACGAAAGTACATCATTGGTAGAACCATCTATTTGTTGTCCGTTATAATCTACGGTTGCAATAAGATTATCTACTTTTTTGGCAGCTGCGTACATAATGGCTTCCCAATTTTGTCCTTCTTGTAATTCTCCATCACCTGTTAATACATAAACCAAATGCGAATCATTGTTGAGTTTTTTTGCTTGTGCTGCACCTAATGCTACCGATAATCCTTGTCCTAATGAACCCGATGCCATTCGAATACCCGGCAAACCTTCGTGAGTTGTAGGGTGTCCTTGCAAACGAGAATTAAGTTTTCTGAATGTGGCTAATTCTGAAACCGGAAAATAACCGCTTCTTGCCAAAACGCTGTAAAAAACAGGCGAAATATGTCCGTTTGAAAGGAAGAAAATATCTTCACCTACTCCATTCATATCGAAGCCCGGTTTTCTTTCCATAATGTCCTGATAAAGTGTAACGAGAAATTCTGCGCAGCCTAATGATCCGCCTGGATGCCCTGAATTTACGGCATGAACCATTCGTAAAATATCTCTACGTACCTGTGTTGTGAAGTTTTCTAATTCTTGTGTAGTAGCCATAAGTATTTATAAAATTATTTGTTTTCAAAATTAATCCTATTTTTTGGCAGATACAAGTTTATTTGAACTCAGATTTCACAATTTATCACAAACGATAAACACAGATTTCACTGATTGACTCAAATTTGATAGTAAAAAATCTATAATTCTATCATTGGGTTCCAAAAATGCTTTTCAAAATCTACTATTTGGTTGTCAATTATTTGTATGCCCTCGCTTTCTAATAATTGTTGCATCAAATTTGTTCCATCAAAATGATGTTTGCCAGTGAGTAATCCGTTTCTATTCACAACGCGATGTGCTGGAACATCGTCTAAATTATGACTCGCATTCATTGCCCAACCAACCATGCGCGACGATTGCGCCGAACCCAAAGCTTTAGCAATAGCTCCGTAGCTGGTAACTTTTCCGTATGGAATTTGCTTGGCAACTTCGTAAACACGCTGAAAAAAGTTTTGATTTTCGGGCTTCATTTTACAAATTATATAAAGTGAAAAATGCTATCGCTGCTGTAATAAATGCAATAATGAAGTTTACATTTTTGATAAAGAAATTTACTTTGTTTTGGTATTTTTTAAACAAATAAACATAAATAAATAGCGCAACAGCTGTTCCTAAAACACCACCCAAAGCAAACGCAATACCATTACAAATATCAAAAAAATGCGGCGTAAACGACGAAAAATACAAACTCAGAAAGGAATAATACGGCACAGGTAAAACATTGATAGCCGACAGAAATGCGCCATTGGCAAATGCCGAAAAGCGAGAAGTTTTTGTGGTAACTTTTAAATCGGGTTCTTGTATACGCGATTGAATTCCTTTGTAAATAAAAAATAGCGTAATGGTTATAAAAACCAAACTTCCTATAAATTTTAAATTGACAGCAACTGCTGGATGATTTTGTAAATATTCGGCAAAATAAAAACCATTAAACGCTTGAAAAGCCACTATAAATATAACTCCGTAAACAAATTTTTTAGCGTCTGCAATACCCTTTACAATGCTTCGGTTTGCTGCACACATATTAAGCATTCCTGGTGCCATAGCCGGAATACTAGCGCATATTGCCGTGAGAAAAAAAATGTAAACGCTATTCAATTATTTAATTTTGAAACGAATATAAGTAATTGCTTTGTTAAATTCAAGATATTGTTGCTCATAAAAAGTTTGAATGCTGGTAACTTCCTCTGGAGCGCCTTCGTTTTTATAAACCGTATGATTGGCATACAACACTTCGTGCCCTTCTCCATGCAATAATCCCAAGGTATAGCCGTGCATAAATTCGCTATCGGTTTTTAGATTAACGATGCCGTGCGGTTTCAAAACTTTTTTGTATAATTTCAAAAATTCTGAATTGGTCATACGATGTTTGGTACGCTTGTATTTTATTTGCGGATCGGGAAATGTAATCCAAATTTCGTCTATTTCTTGTGGTGCAAAAATATCGGTAATAAGCTCAATTTGTGTTCGTACAAAAGCCACATTATTCATATTGGTTTCAACAGCGGTTTTTGCTCCACGCCAAAAACGAGCGCCTTTTACATCTATTCCAATATAATTCACATTTGGGTTTCGTTCGGCTAATCCAATCGTGTATTCGCCTTTGCCACAGCCCAATTCTACAATAATCGGATTAGTATTTTTAAAAAAATCGCTATTCCATTTTCCTTTAAATTCAAATGCGCCCGAAACTACTTCTTCGCGTGTTGGCTGAATAACATTAGAAAAAGTATCGTTTTCTTTAAATCTTTTGAGTTTATTTTTGCTTCCCACAATAATTTAATTTTTGGGTGCAAATCTAATCAATCTTAAAGTTTTTTAAATAACAATCATTTTGTAATATTGAAAATAATTAAATCAACGCTTTTTGACTACTTCGCCTCAAACAAAAAACATTCTTGTAGCACCACTAAATTGGGGTTTGGGGCATGCTACGCGGTGTATTCCTCTCATTAGAGCGTTGTTGGCACAGCGTTTTAAACCAATCATTGCTTCGGACGGCGCTGCCTTAGATTTTTTAAAAAAAGAATTTCCAGAACTTACTTTTCTCGAATTGCCTTCGTACCAGATAGCTTACGCCAAAAAAGGAAAAAACCTTAAATGGAAACTGCTTGTACAAAGTCCGAAAATAGTAAAAGTCGTGTATCGTGAGCATCAATTAGTAAATCGATGGGTAGCAGAACATCTGCTATGCGGTATTATTTCCGATAATCGTTTGGGTTGTTATTCGGCTAAAATTCCATCGGTGTATCTTACGCATCAACTACGGGTTTTATCTGGAAATACCACTTGGTTTTCTACAAAAATTCATCAGTTTTTTATAAAGAAATATACCGAATGTTGGGTTCCGGATATCGATGCAACAGTGAATTTATCAGGAAAAATGGGACATACTCAATTAAAAAATATACCCATAAAATATTTAGGTGTCTTGAGTAGATTCTCGAAAAAAGAAAGTACACTGCAAAACCATCTTTTGGTACTAATATCTGGACCCGAACCACAACGAACGCTACTTGAAAAAAAGTTGCTGCAAGCTTTACAAAATTACCCCGAAAAAACCATTCTTATCCAAGGAAAAGTTGCTGAAAAACAAACGATTGAAACACCAAACAACAACTTAACTATTTATAACTATATGACTTCTGCAGAGTTGGAAAATACTATAAACGGTAGCGAAATGGTGCTGTGCCGTTCGGGTTATAGCTCTATTATGGATTTGGTTTGTTTAGAAAAAAAAGCTTTTTTGACACCTACACCCGGTCAATACGAACAAGAATATGTGGCACAACACATGAAACAGCAAGGCTTTTTTAATTTTGCCCAGCAAGAAACTTTTTCGATAGATGATTTACAAACTACAACTGCTTTTCAAAAAATTGCTTTAAAACAAGAAACAGCTTGGGAAAAATTGTTTGCGATTTTCTAATTACGTATTGCCAATTTTGAATTACGAATTATGAAACCAAGCAACGTAAAAATAACTAACAACTGCTTGAAAAATAACACTATAAAAATTTTGTAGGAAAAATTGAATTTTGTATGTTTGGGAGATGCTACGAAATCCCTACAGGTTACTGAATCATCGACCGTGGCTTTGCACATTCACAAAGCCTGATCGTTAGGCGTAATTTTATAAAAACCGTGTTGAACATTGAAAAATAATATAGAAAATAAACAACTTATAAAACCATTTTTAAGATGGGCTGGTGGAAAAAATTGGTATACAAAATATATTGAAAACCACTTGCCTGCGGAATTTAATGACTACTATGAGCCATTTCTTGGAGGAGGATCGGTTTTTTTTTACTTAAAATCGAAAGGGTTAATAAAAAATAAGGCTTTCTTATCTGACTCAAATAGCGATTTAATAAACACTTACAAAATCATTAAAAAAAATCTTAGAGAGTTAAAATTGCTCCTTAATAATCATTTTGATAGCGAAGATGAATATTATAGAATGAGAAGCTTAGACACAGAAGATCCTATTGAAAAAGCTGCAAAATTTTTGTATTTAAATAAGACATCTTTTAATGGTATTTATCGAGTAAATAGGAGTGGAAATTATAATGTTCCATATGGTCGAAGAAAACTCGAAATATTGTATGATTACGAACATTTAGAAGCAATTTCAAAATTATTTGATAAAACTTATTTCTCTTGTCAGGATTTTAAAACAAGATGTAAAACTGCTAAGGCAAATGATCTTGTTTTTATAGATCCACCATATACAGTTGCTCATGAAAATAATGGATTCATTCAATATAATCAATCCATATTCTCTTGGGAAAATCAAAATCAACTTGCAAAAATTTCTCAAAAATTTGATGAAAATGATGTTCGTTTCATCATAACAAATGCCTGTCATGATTCAGTTAAAGAATTATATTCGGTAGGGCAGCAAATGCCAATTAGCAGGTCTAGTACAATAGGTGGAAAAGGGGCAAGAAGAACGAAATATAATGAATTAATAATCACAAATATTTAATATTAATGGCGTTTTTATCTGATTATCAAGTTCAACAAATAAAGCAGAAGACAATAGATGATTTGTCAACTTTAGGAAAGATTTATAAATCCAAAAATAGTGAATATCAAACATTAAGTATTGAACATTCTTTGGTTGAAGAATATCTAAATAAAGGATGGGAGGTTTTTGGTGAACCACTAAAGTCTAAAACAATAGTAAGAAAGAAAAAATCTCATTCGAAACAATTTGAAGATGATGTATGGTGTCAGTTTTATAACCTTGGATATAGAAATTTAAATTTTGATGAAAATTTCATTCTTCCTTTTTCAAAGAATGAACATGATAAAAAACAAATTGATATTGTCGCAATTAATGAAGATACGATTATCTTAATAGAATGCAAATCAAGCGAAAACGGATCGTCTGCAAAATTACTTAAAGACGAGTTTGATCTTTTAAGTGTTCGTTTGGATGGTTTTAAAAAAGCTTTGTGGCAAATTTATGGAAGAGAAAAACGAATAAAATACATTTTTGCAACTAGGAATTTGAGAATTCCCCAAGATAGTATTCACTTGGAAAGACTAGAAAAAAATAATGCATTTTATTATAACAACAATACTTTTGATTATATAAATAGCCTCATCAAAAACTACAAAAGTGCAGCTCATTATCAATTTCTTGGTATGATTTTCAAAGGAGAGCTAATCAATAACAATAAGATTGAAATTCCTGCAGTAAAAGGGAAAATGGGAAAGAAAGACTACTTTATGTTTTCGATTGAGCCATCACTATTATTAAAAATGGGGTTTATTTTACATAGAACAAAAGCAAATGAATCCGAATTCCCAACTTATCAAAGGTTACTTGTACCTAGTAGATTAAAGGGAATTACTAAATTCATTGATGATGGTGGTTATTTTCCAAATTCAATTATTTTGAATTTTAATACAAAGAAACATCGTGTACAATTTGAAGCAAACTCCAAGGAAAATGATTCGATATCTTGTTCTGGAACTTTAAAAATTCCCAATAGCTATGGAATAGCATATATTATTGATGGTCAACATAGAGTATATGGTTATGCTAACTCTATTTATCGTGATAACAATACAATTCCAGTAGTTGCATTTCTAAATCTTGATACTATTGAACAATTAGAAATGTTTATGGATATAAATGAGAATCAAAAAGCGGTTAGTCCAAGTTTAAAATTAGATTTAGCAGAAGATTTAAATTGGGATTCAGAAAGAGCTGATTCGAGATTGTTGGCATTAAAATCATCTATTACAAAAAAAATGGCAAATACCGAATCAAGTCCACTATATAATAGAATATCGGTTGGCGAAGATAAAGCACTATTAACTTTCAAACCATTTATGTCAGCTCTAAATAACTCCGGCTTATTACCTAGCGCAAGAGGGAATAAATATATAGAAGATTCACTTTTAGGTTCTTTATATGATACGAATAATCAAGATCACAACAAAGAAATGTTATCAGCGAGAAAAAAAGTTGTTGACTTTTTAACTTCTTGCTATGAGTTTGTTGAATCTGAATACAGTGATATATTCAACAAAGAAAAATATTTTATAATTTCAAATAGAGGCACTTATGCCTTTGTTTCGTTAATTGGCAACTTAAACAGATTTTTAACAGAACAAAAAATAGTAAATCGAGGAACAACAAACAGTGATCGTTTCAATGCAATCAAAAAATATCTTGTCGCACTTTTAGATAATTTGAGTCAGATTTCAAAAGAAGAAGAAGAAAAACAACTTTTACTTTTAGGAGCAGGAGCAGACACAAAATGGTTAAGGTTTTTTCAAAGTCAAATAAATCAAGTATTTAGTGATTATTATCCAATCGAATTGATTGATTGGAATGAAAGACAAAATGAAGAATATCAATCTAAGGGAAGAAATTACATAAAAGAGATTGAACGTTATATGAAAAAAGTAGTTTTAGAGAATTTGCAAATACTTTTTGAAGACAATTGGGAATTAGAGATTAATAAGATTAAGACAGCTTGTCAACAAAGGGCAAATGATGAAAACGAAAAAAACTATAAAGAAAAAATAGACAAAAGAGTTGAGTGGACCGAAATGTTTAACATTAATGATTATAAATCTATAATTGAAAGTTATTGGGGCAAAAAACCGGAAACAGAAAATTCAGAATTTGTAACATTTGAAAAACATTTTTCTATAGACATTGGTTTAGGTAAAAACAAAAAAGATGTTCTAAAATGGATCTCCTTTTTTAACTCATACAGAAACCAACTCGCACATGAAGGCTCTAAAGAAAAAGGCATTAATAAAAAAGAAGTTGAATTTTTAGAGTTAGTTCATTCACATTTTTTCAAATAAAAAACTACGCCAAAAAACGTGTTTACAAAAGAGAACATAAAGTGCTAAATCAAAAAACCTTATTTCCCCTTAACCGAAAGTGTAATTTCACTTAGTAAGCCGTCAAAATCAAAATCTTCGCTGGTTCCCATACGTACTACAACCAAATCGTGGTTGGGGAAAATAGCCACCATTTGCCCTTGGTATCCGCTGCAATAGTACATCTCTTTGGGAGTATTGGGGAATTTGCCTCCGGCGTTGAGCCAAAAATGCGCCCCATATCGGTTTTCGGAAGTGGGTGTTGGTGTAGCTACAAAGGTTGCCCAATTTGTATCAAAAAGCTGGTCGCCAAACCAATTTCCGTGGTGTAAATACAACAATCCGAATTTTGCCCAATCGCGTGGCGTAGCCCAACCGTAAGACGAACCTACGTAATTTCCTCCCATATCTACTTCTACCAACGACGATTCCATACCAATTTTATCGAGCAAAGCGGTGTACCAAAAATCTAAATATTCTTGCTGTGTTTTAAATTGTTTTCTAAGCAACAAACTCAACAAATTGGTCGTACCCGAAGAGTAATTCCACGTTTGGTTTGGTTTGCCAATTTGCGGTTTTTCGGCTTGTACTTGTCCCATGTTTTTTGACAAAAAAAGCATTTTGGTAACATCTGAAATTTGGGTATAATCTTCTTGCCATTCCAAGCCAGAATTCATGTGCAGCAAATCTTTGTATGTGATGTTTTTTCGGCTATCGTTTTGCCATTCGGGTAAAGGCACTGGTTGGTTTAAATTGATTTTCTTTTGATGTTGTAGTATTCCATACAGCGTAGCCGTGATACTTTTGGTCATAGACCAACCCAAAATTTTGGAATTTTCATTAAATCCTTCCGCGTATTTTTCGGCAATGATATGATCTTTATACACCACCACAACGGCGCGAGTTTTTTTGGTTGCTTTTCCTTTGCTATCAAACGCATTGGATACGGCTGCGTTTAATTTGTTGTAATTTACATCGGTAAAAACGGTGTCTTTTTTTATGTTTCCCTTCGGGAAAAATTGCGGTTTGCTCTTGGTTCTTTTTGGTACTAAATAAGGCGCTGTTGTGTCAAAATCATCGGTGATGAGTGTACAGCCCAAGCCTTTTCTATAAATAGCTTTACGCTCTTTTAATCCGTAAAAATTAGAAGTGGCAAATGCTTTTTCGTCATTAATACTATTGGTAGTTTTTTTTACTAACGGAATATCGTTATCGGTTTTTTGAATAACAGCCAAACTTCTCCCATCGATAAAATGAGCCGAAGCCACACTCTTTGCTGAAAATCCTGATACTAAATCCAACTTTGGATAGGTGGTATAACCAAAATAAATCAGGAAAAAGATGAATCCTAAGGCTGCATATTTCAGGATTTTTTTCATACTTTATTAATATTCAAATGTTCCGTATTCGGAAGAAATTGTGAGTCTTTTTTCGGAAGAAGCTTCTACTCTACCAATGATTTTGGCATCAACTTGAAACGAATTGGCGATAGCGATAATATCGTTGGCAATAGCTTGTGGCACATACAATTCCATACGATGTCCGCAATTAAACACTTGATACATTTCTTTCCAATCGGTTTTTGACTGCTCTTGAATCAGTTTAAACAAAGGCGGAACCGGAAACATATTGTCTTTAATAATATGCAGATTATCAATAAAATGTAAAATTTTAGTTTGCGCTCCACCACTACAATGTATCATGCCATGAATATCGTTTGGAGTATATTTTTCTACTATTTTTTTGATGATTGGCGCATAAGTTCGTGTGGGCGAAAGCACCAATTTTCCTGCATTTATAGGGCTATCAGCGACAGCATCTGTCAGTTGAATGTTTCCCGAATAAGCCAAATCGGAAGGCATAGTTGCATCGTAACTTTCGGGATATTTTTGAGCGATGGTTTTGTGAAAAACATCATGTCGTGCCGAAGTCAATCCGTTGCTACCCATACCGCCATTGTATTCTTTTTCGTAGCTGGCTTGACCGAAACTTGCCAGTCCTACAATAACATCACCTGCCGTAATACGAGCATTGTCTATCACATCAGCTCTTTTCATTCGGGCTGTAACGGTAGAATCTACAATTATGGTTCGAACCAAATCGCCAACATCGGCAGTTTCTCCACCGGTACTATGAATGGTAATTCCGTGTGTTGCCAGCTCGTCAATAAGTTCTTGTGTACCATTGATAATTGCAGAAATTACTTCGCCTGGGATATTATTTTTATTTCTCCCTATGGTTGATGACAATAAAATATTATCGACTGCGCCAACACAAAGAAGGTCGTCGATATTCATAATAAGGGCATCTTGAGCAATGCCTTTCCAAACCGAAATATCGCCCGTTTCTTTCCAATATACATAGGCTAATGACGATTTTGTGCCCGCACCATCGGCATGCATTACAAGACAATAATCATTATCTGCAGTAAGATAATCGGGAATAATTTTACAAAAAGCTTTTGGGTACAAGCCTTTATCGATATTTTTAATGGCATTGTGTACGTCTTCCTTAGACGCCGATACTCCACGCTGGTTGTATCGTTGGCTGTTTTCGGTATTCATGGTAGTTTGTGTTGTTGTGCAAAGATAAACACAGATTTCACAAATTCACACAAATACATTCAAATTTTAAATTCCAATTTTCACAAAATCCAAATTCCAAAAAACTATTTACCGCAAATTCACAGATTGCTTTTTTGAAAACAGATTTCAAAATTTGTCTATTAAATTTCAATTTTTATTAAAATTCAAATTAGTTGTAACCGCAAATTCATAGATTGCTTTTTTGAAAACAGATTTCAAAATTTTGTCTATTAAATTTCAATTTTTATTAAAATTCAAATTAGTTGTAACAACAAATTCACAGATTGCTTTTTTGAAAATAGATTTCAAAATTTTGTCTATTAAATTTCAATTTTCATTAAAATTCAAATTAGTTGTAACCGCAAATTCACAGATTGCTTTTTTGAAAACAGATTTTACAAATCTTTTCTAAACGTAGCGCGGCGTTTGTGCAATATTGGCTTGAAGTTTTTCCATAAAAGCTGTACTTTGCTATTTTCTTCCAACAACGGATTGGTTTCCATAGTAGTAATGCCTCGCTTTACATAGGCTTTATATAAATCTCTAAATATCAACGAATTTACTCCTTTGCTTTGATAATCTGGATCGATACCGATAAGATAAAACTCAGCGTGATTATTCTTTTTGATGGCTTTTAACAGATGTAAAAATCCGAATGGAAAGAGCTTGCCTTTTGTTTTTTGAAAAGCTCTGGAAAACGAAGGCATTGTAATGGCAAATGCTATCATTTTTCCGTCTTTATCAACAATAATAGAGATGAAGTCGTGGTGAATGAACTTGATGTATTTATTCTTATAATGCTCTATCTGAAACTGTTGTATGGGAACAAAACTTTGCAGATTGGCATAGGTTTTATTTAGCAACGCAAACATTTCATCTACATAGGGCACGACTTCTTTTATCGAATTAAATTTTAAGGCTCTGATGGTGTAACGCTTTTCTACCATAGCAGTAATGCGCTCTATTTCTTCGAGTGTGAAGAGATTTTGAGTTTCAATTTTGAATTCTACCCATTTGGCTTCGGGTTGAAAACCTAATGTATTGAGATGCGTTACATAATATTCGTGATTATACAAACCAATCATGGTTGGCATTTCTTCGAAACCAAAGGTGAGCATTCCGGCTTTATCCATATTAGAAAATCCAACCGGACCTTCCATGAATTCAAGTTTATTGGCTCTCCCAAATTCGGCTACTTTATCTAATAAGGCTCTCGAAACTTCGACATCATCTATAACATCAAACCAACCGAAGCGCACTTTAGGCTTTTTTTGTTCGTTTACTTCTGTCCAATTAATTATTGCGGCAATGCGACCAACAACTTCATTATTTTGATATGCTAAATAGAAATGGCAATCTACCGATTGAAAAATATCGTTTTTTTTGTCAAAACTCTTTATTTCATCGGCAATAATTGGCGGTGTCCAATAGGCATTGTTATTATATATTTTAAATGGGAATTTTACAAATTCTTCCATTTGTTTGGCTGATATGGCTTCGACTATTGTGAGATTTGGGTTCAAGGTTTTGGGTGTTTTTTAGACAAATTAGACTTTTAGATTTTTAGACTATTAGTAATTCGTAATTGCTTACTCTACAACATCTTTGCGTTTGCGTTTTTTCTCTTCTTTTTCTTTTTTGTTTTGCATCTTTTTATCTTGGTCTGATAGATTTTTAAATATCCGAACTTCTTGATATTTTAAATCATAGCGCCAAGCAGCGCCAATTCCGAAGTAAAAGATTGATGGTGTGTGTTTTACATTTTTACTAATTGATGCATCAAATTGTAATGTTTTATCAAATAAATAAGCGGCTCCAGCGGTAATTATCCCATCAGAATAATAATCGTTTTTGATAAATTTATTCTCAAAAAATCCGCTCCAATTTTCGTTGAATCCTTTGGTAACTGTAGCTATAAATCCATAACTTTTGTTATCGGTTACAATTCTGTCGGCAAAAATATTGGTAACCAGCACTACTCCTTTAGCAAAATTATTTTGGGTAATAAGCATTACTTTTGGAGAAATGGCACTTTGAGGTTCATTGCGAAACAAAAATTCATTTTTCACATCAAAATTAGCGCCTGCATAAATAGAAACTACAGGTATAAGGCTTTTCCATTTAAAACTATGATTGGCTTTCCAACTATATAAATCGGGTTTATCTTCGCCAAAAGCCATATAAGGATCAAAAAGTAAATATTTGGCACCTAAGGTTAGATTTTTAAATCCGTTTCGCTTAACATCGCCCATAGGATTTTTGAATTTATCAGCCTGATAAGTTATATTTCCTACAAATTCGAGTTGTTCTAAAAAAGCGCCATATCGCAATGCCATATCGCCAAACATACCGTTAGTTTTGTATTGTAAATTTTTGTGTTTGGTATTGATGTGCGACATACCGCCTTCTACCTGAATTACGGTTTTTCCAACTGAAAATGCACCCATAGATTCGCCTGGTCGATTACAATTTATTTCATCTGTAAATTGCGAAAAAGCCAAATTTGTGCATAAAAATAGTGCCGAACTAAAAATTATTTTTGAAATCATAATGCCGTAATTTGTTTCAAAAATAAGGAATTATCGTTTACTATGCTGTCATGTTTTAAATATTTGATAAAATCTTGAAAATTTATTTTATTTCAAAACATAAACTTATTGGCTTTGAGAAAATCAAGGCAAGATTTATTTTATTCCAGAATTTTTGTCAGTTGGTTGTGAGTCATAAACTTTTTACTTTATTTTTACATTGTAATGAGTATATTTGCTCAAATTTTGTTCATGAAATTTCATAGACTTTATCCTATATTGCTATTGATTTTTTTAACCGTTTCTTGTGTACCGGTTAAAAACCTCGAATACCTACAACCTAACGGAAACACAGATGATGCAAGTGCTATATCGCCTTATCCTGTAAAACCTTACCGTATTCAGACCAATGATATTTTGAGTATTTCGGTAAAAGCATTAGACCCAAAAATTGTCCAAATATTCAACACCAACGAAGGTTCGCAAACCCAAACAAGCGAACAAGCCTTGTATTTTACGGGTTATACTGTAGATGATCACGGCAATATACGCATGCCGGTTTTAGGTGAAGTTAATGTTTTGGGATATACATTAGAAGAAATTCGAGTGAAAATAGAGGAAAGTTTGCTTAAAGATCATTTTAATACTTCGGCAGGAATTTATGTTACAGTAAAATTAGCAGGATTGCGAATTACAATCAATGGCGAAGTAGGAAGCCCTGGTACAAGAGCAATTTTTCAAGATAAAGTAACCATCATGGAAGCTATTGCTAATGCTGGCGATATTACGATGGTTGGCGATAGAAAACATGTAAAAGTTTTCCGCCAATTTCCAAAAGGAATCGAAACTTTTACCATCGATTTAACGGATAGCAATGCTATAAAATCACCTTGTTATTATTTGCAACCTAATGATTATGTGTATGTTCGTCCGTTAGACCAAAAATCATGGGGAACTGGAAAAACTGGTATCGAATCTATAGGAACTATCATCACGATATTATCCTTGGCAACCACCACCTTTCTATTATTAAAAAAATAAACGATGCTTGATATAAAAGACTTTGCTGTTTTTGAATCCGAAAATTCTTTCGACTTTAAAGGCTTTTTGCTTAAAGTAGCTAGTTATTGGAAATGGTTTTTGATATGTTTGGCTATTACTTTTTTTATTGCTTATCAAGTAAATCTTCGCAAACAAAAAGTGTACAACCTTACATCTACTATTGCGGTAAAAGAACAAGATAATCCACTATTTACAAACAATACCAGTCTTATTTTTAATTGGGGCGGCGCATCAGATCAGGTGCAAAATGTGGCAAGCACTTTGCAGTCGCGTTCTCACAACGAACTTGTAGTAAATAAATTGAATTTCTTTATCAATTATCTTAAAGATCAAAAATATTATACCGAAGATGTTTATGGCAAAACACCTTTTAAAATAGAGTTAGACAAATCAAAAAATCAATTGTATCAAACGCCTTTCAAAATAATTTTTACAGGTACAAATACTTTTAAAATTGTTATTGAAACAGAAGCACAATCGTTGCCAGTTTTTAATTATAATACAGGTCAATCTGCTACGGTTCCTTTTAATGCAAATCAATTAAAAAAGAATTACAAATTTGGCGAACTAATACAACTTCCGTTTTTGAATGCCATAGTCGTAAAAGCAAATTTTCCAGATAATTTTGTAAACGAAGAATACAAAGTAGTATTCAATGCTATTGATGGCACGGTTGCCAAATATCAAGGAATAATTGTAGAAGTGGATGAAAAATCGAGTTCGGTTTTGCGTCTTTCTTTTACAGATTCAAACAAGCAACGCATTGTAGATTTCCTCAACGAAACTGTAAATGTTTTAATACAAAGACAACTCGATAGTAAAAACCTTTTTGCAGATAACACCATTTCATTTATTGATACCACGCTGAAACGAATGGAAGGCGAAATGGAAACTAACAACAAAGAACTCAAAGATTTTACTCGAAATAAAAATATCGTAGAACTCGAATCTGGCGGAACAGAATTGCAAAGTCAAGCCAGTATGCTCGATTTACAAAATGAAGAAACCAATCGTAAATTACAGTATTACAATCTTTTAACAAAATATCTTAACACTTCTACAGATTATTCGAAATTACCTGCACCAACCGTTGCAGGTATCGATGACCCGAACATTATGGCTAATGTTGCCAATATAATTGCCCTTTCGGTAGAAAGATCGCAACTGGCGTATAGTGTGAAAAGCCCAGTGATGTTTAATGATATTGATAATAAAATTTCATCGTTAAAACGAGTTTTGCTAGAAAACATTCGTTCGGCAAAAACAGCTATTCAAATTCAATCGGGAACAATTCGCTCGCAATTAGGACGAACAGAAAGTCGTTTGCGTCAGCTTCCCGAGGAAACGCAAGATTATACACGTATTGCCCGAAAATATGACTTAAATCGAACATTATACGAAACGTATTTGCAAAAACGCACCGAAGCATCTATCGTAAAAGCTGCTAATTTATCGGATATTCAATTTATTGATCCTGCGAAAGATACTGGCGGCGGACAAATTGGTCCAAGAACCAGTGCCAATTATGTTTTGGCATTGCTTGTTGGCTTGCTCTTGCCATTACTTATCATTTTCCTTAAGTTTTTTATAAACGATACTATTCACAACCTCGAAGATTTGAATAGATTGACCAATATTCCTGTTTTGGGTGTAATCGGTATTAGTAAACTTAATACAAATTTGGCTGTATTTGAAAGTCCCAAATCGGCATTAGCAGAATCGTTTAGAGCCATTCGATCTTCATTACAATTTTTATATAAAAGACAAAATGTAAACGGTTCAAAAACGTTGATGGTTACATCATCTGTTGGTGGCGAAGGAAAATCATTTTGTGCAATGAATATTGCTACGGTTTTTGCCATGAGTGATAAGAAAACAGTGGTTGTTGGATTAGATTTACGTAAGCCAAAACTTTTTGATGATTTTAATATAAAAAATGATGTAGGCGTTGTTAATTATTTAATTGGTGCAAAAAATACTGAAGATGTTATTTTCAAAACCCAAGTTCCTAATCTTGATGTGATTCCTTCTGGACCAATTCCTCCTAACCCATCAGAATTATTAATGAGCGATGCATTACCAGCATTATTAGATTCCTTAAAAGAAAAGTACGATTACATCATTTTAGATACTCCACCCATTGGATTAGTTGCCGATGCAGTTGAATTGGTTCATCACGCCGATGTAACGCTTTATGTTACCCGACAAAATTACACCAAACGCGGAATGATAAACGTTTTAAATACCAAAGTAAAACGTGGCGAATTGAATAATGTAAGTATCATTTTTAATGGTTTCGAGAACAAAGCAAAATACGGCACATACTATGGATATGACTCGTATTCGTATGGCTACTATGAAAATGACACTAAAGATAATTCGGTAATTTCAAAAATTAAATCAAAACTTAAATGACTCAGATTACCATAACAGGCGGCGCCGGATTTATAGGTTCAAACCTTTGCGATCATTTTATTAATAAAGGCTTCAAAATTGTTTGTCTTGACAATTTTGCAACTGGACATCGACACAATATCGAGCACTTATTAAGCAACCCAAACTTTACACTTATCGAAGGCGATATTCGTAATTTAGACGATTGCAAAAAAGCTGTAGAAAACGCAACGTATGTTTTACACCAAGCAGCTTTGGGTTCTGTTCCGCGTTCTATAAACGACCCAATAACCAGCAATGACGTGAATGTCTCTGGATTTTTAAACATGTTGGTAGCATCACGTGATGCTAATGTAAAACGGTTTGTTTATGCTGCAAGTTCATCAACTTATGGCGATTCGGAAGCTTTGCCGAAAGTTGAAGATAAAATTGGTAAACCACTATCGCCCTACGCCATCACAAAATATGTTAATGAATTATATGCCGAAATATTTAGTAGAACCTATGGATTAGAAACTATCGGTTTGCGATACTTTAATGTTTTCGGTAGACGTCAAGATCCAAATGGTGCTTATGCAGCTGTAATTCCTAAATTTGTAATGCAATTAATGCAACATGAAAGTCCCGTAATTAATGGAGATGGAAATTATTCAAGAGATTTTACCTATATTGATAATGTAATTCAAATGAATGAATTAGCTTTGCAAACTGAAAATATAGACGCAGTGAACACGGTTTATAACACCGCTTTTGGAGACAGAACTACTTTAAACACCATGGTAACATTGCTTAAGGAATTCTTGTCTGAATATGATCCGAAAATTGCTGAAGTTACAGTAATACACGGCCCAAATAGAGCTGGAGACATTCCGCATTCATTAGCAAGTGTAGACAAAGCGAAACAAATGTTAAACTATAACCCTAAATATGCCTTTAAAGACGGATTAAAAGAAGCCGTTGCTTGGTATTGGAAAAATTTAAAATAAAATGAAGATTACAAAAATTTGCTGCATTGGAGCTGGTTATGTAGGCGGCCCTACAATGGCTGTAATTGCACAAAAATGCCCACATATAAAAGTTACCGTTGTAGATTTAAATGCCGAAAGAATAGCAAAATGGAACGATGAAAATGTAGAAAACATTCCTGTTTATGAACCAGGACTTAGTGATGTTGTAAAGGAAGCTCGTGGAAGAAATTTATTTTTCTCTACAGAGGTTGATGCAGCTATAGCTGATGCTGAAATGATTTTTATATCGGTTAATACGCCAACTAAAACCTATGGTTCTGGAAAAGGAATGGCTGCCGATTTGAAATGGATTGAACTTTGTGCACGTCAGATTGCAAGAGTTTCTACCAATGATAAAATTGTTGTAGAAAAATCGACTTTACCGGTTCGTACTGCCGAGGCTCTAAAAAGTATTTTAGATAATACAGGAAATGGCGCAAAATTTCAAATATTGTCAAACCCTGAGTTTTTAGCCGAAGGAACTGCTGTTGAAGATTTGTTTCAACCTGATAGAGTTTTAATAGGTGGCGAAACTACCGAAGATGGACAAAAAGCGATACAAGCCTTAGTTGATGTTTATGCCAATTGGGTACCAAAAGACAGGATTCTAACCACCAATGTTTGGTCTTCTGAATTATCAAAACTAACTGCCAATGCTTATTTGGCACAACGAGTTTCTTCAATTAATGCCATTTCAGAATTATGCGAAAAAACAGGCGCTAATGTTGATGAAGTTGCTCGTGCTATTGGTACCGACTCTCGAATTGGTTCTAAATTCTTAAAAGCATCCGTTGGATTTGGCGGTTCTTGTTTTCAAAAAGATATTTTAAATTTGGTTTACATCGCAAAATCATTTGGGTTAAATGAAGTAGCCGATTATTGGGAACAAGTTATCATCATGAACGACCATCAAAAAAGAAGGTTTTCAAAAAATATTGTTTCAACTTTATACAATACAGTTTCGGGTAAAAAAATTGCATTTTTGGGTTGGGCTTTCAAAAAAGATACCAATGATACCCGCGAATCTGCCGCTATTTATGTAGCCGATGATTTGATGAACGAACAAGCCAATATTGCTGTTTTTGATCCAAAAGTTGATGAAAAACAAATGCTTTTTGATTTGAATTATTTGCAAACCCGTACCGAAGAAGAAAACCAAAAACAACTTCAACATTTTGAAAATCCTTACGACGCCTGTAAAGATGCACATGCTATTGCTATACTTACAGAATGGGACGAGTTCAAAAAATATGATTGGAAAAAAATTTACGATAATATGGTAAAACCTGCTTTTGTTTTTGATGGAAGAAATATTCTTAACAAATCAGAAATGGAAGCTATTGGTTTTAAATATCAAGGAATAGGTTCATAAATGGAAAACAAAATTGCAGTTATTGGTTTAGGGTATGTAGGATTGCCTTTAGCAAGATTATTTGCAACAAAATATCCGACAGTTGGATTTGACATCAATCAAAATCGAGTTAATGAATTGAATAATGGAAAGGATTTCACACTCGAAATTTCAGATGAACTTTTGCAATCGGTTTTAGTACAAAAACCTTTAGAAAAAGGATTGTATTGTTCTACAAATCTTGACGACATTAAAAATTGTAACATCTTTGTTGTTACGGTACCTACGCCAGTTGATAAAAACAATCGCCCCGATTTAACACCTTTATATAAGTCTAGTGAAACGGTTGGAAAAGTACTTAAAAAAGGTGATATTGTAGTCTATGAATCTACGGTATATCCAGGTGTAACCGAAGAAGAATGTATTCCTGTTTTAGAAAAAATATCAGGATTGAAATTTAATGTAGATTTTTTTGCTGGCTATTCTCCAGAGCGAATTAATCCGGGTGATAAAGAGCATACCGTAGAAAAAATCCTTAAAATAACATCAGGTTCTACTCCAGAAATTGGTAGAAAAGTAGATGATTTATACAAATCGGTAATTATTGCTGGAACGCATTTGGCACCAACTATCAAAGTTGCCGAAGCCGCCAAGGTTATCGAAAATTCGCAACGCGACATTAATATTGCTTTTGTAAATGAATTGGCAAAAATCTTTAATTTACTTGGTATTGATACCCACGATGTGCTAGAAGCTGCTGGTACTAAATGGAATTTCTTAAAATTCAAACCCGGATTGGTTGGTGGTCATTGTATCGGCGTCGATCCTTATTATTTAGCACAAAAAGCGCAAGAAGTTGGCTATCATCCCGAAATCATTTTAGCAGGAAGAAGACTCAATGATTCTATGGGCGAGTATGTAGCTTCGCAAATAGTAAAGTTGATGATTAAAAATAAAATTCATGTAGATGAAGCAAATGTTTTATTATTAGGAATTACCTTCAAAGAAAACTGTCCTGATGTGCGAAACACAAAAATTGTTGATGTGGTAAAATCCCTACAGGAATATGGCATGAAAGTTTCTATTTTTGATCCATGGGCAAATCCTACAGAAGTAATGCATGAATATGGTTTAACAACTACACAAACAATTCCAAATGAGAAGTTTGATGCAGTAGTATTAGGCGTTGCTCATAAGGAATTTTTAGAGTTAAATTTTGATAACGTAAGAAAAGAAAAATCTATACTTTATGATGTAAAAGGAATTTTACCATCTGGTGTAGACGGAAAATTATAATATAAAATGAAAAAAATTGTAATCACTGGCGGAGCTGGATTTATTGGCTCACATGTTGTTAGAAGATTTGTTACTAAATATCCTGGGTATAAAATCTATAATTTAGATGCACTTACTTATGCAGGTAATCTAGAGAATCTAAAAGATATTGAAAATGCACCCAATTATCAATTTGTAAAAGGCGATATTGTAGATGCTGATTTTATTAATAATCTTTTTGAAAAAGAACAGTTTGATGGTGTTTTGCATTTAGCTGCCGAATCGCATGTAGATCGCTCTATTACAGACCCTTTAGCATTTGTGAAAACCAATGTTATTGGCACCATGAATTTGCTAAATGCCGCCAAAACAATCTGGAAAGATAGTATGGATGGCAAACGTTTTTATCATATTTCTACCGATGAAGTGTACGGAACTTTAGGCGAAACTGGGCTTTTTACCGAAGAAACAGCCTATGACCCGAATTCTCCTTATTCGGCATCAAAAGCCAGTTCCGACCATTTTGTACGAGCTTATGGTGAAACTTATGGTTTGCCTTATGTTATCACAAATTGTTCTAATAATTATGGTCCAAACCATTTCCCAGAAAAGTTGATTCCGTTATGCATTAATAATATAATTACTAAAAAACCATTGCCAATTTATGGTGACGGAAAATACACACGCGATTGGTTATTTGTAGAAGACCATGCTGTAGCGATTGATTTGGTTTTTCACGAAGGAAAAAATCACGAAACCTACAATATCGGCGGTTTTAACGAATGGCAAAATATTGATTTGGTAAAGTTACTTTGCAAAATCATGGACAAAAAGCTCAACCGAAACGAAGGAGAATCGGAAACGTTAATTACTTTCGTAAAAGACAGACCAGGACACGATTTGCGTTATGCCATCGATGCCAATAAAATAAATAAAGAATTGGGCTGGAAACCATCGGTTACTTTTGAGCAAGGATTAGAAAAAACTGTAGATTGGTTTTTATCAAACGAAGAATGGCTTAAAAATGTAACTTCGGGCAATTATCAAAATTACTATCAAGAACAGTATTTATAATGGAATCACTTCCTAAAATAATTGAATTACCTAAAATAATTGATAAACGAGGCAATTTATCTTTTTATGAAAGTAATAAATTTATTCCTTTCGAAATAAAAAGAGTTTATTGGATATACGATGTTCCAGGAGGTGAAATTAGAGGTAGTCACGCATTTAAAAATCAAAATGAATTTATTGTTGCTTTATCTGGAAGTTTTGACCTAATACTTAATAATGGAGAAAAAGACATCAAATATTCTTTAAATCGTTCTTATTATGGTGTTTTTATTCCAAAAATGTATTGGAGAAGGATAGAAAATTTTTCTACTAATTCATTAGCTCTAATTGTTTCGGATTGTCTTTTTGATGAGAATGACTATATTAGGGATTATACCGATTTTCAAAATCTAGTAAAATAATGAAAAATTCTGTATATAACTGTTCTCTGATAGAACTACAAAAAATAAATTTTGATCAAGGAAATTTAACATTTGTACAAAATGATCCTAATTTTCCATTTGAAGTAAAAAGGATTTTTTATTTATATGATGTTCCGGGTGGTGAAAGTAGAGGTGCACATGCACATAAAGAATGTCATCAGTTTTTGATAGCTGCCAGCGGAAGTTTTGAAGTTTTACTTGATGATGGAAAAATCAAAAGACAAGTACAACTCAACAAACCCAATATAGGATTACACATTCCGCCAGGTATTTGGGCATCAGAAATAAACTTTTCCTCAGGCGCAATTTGTTTAGTATTAGCATCGCATAATTACGATGAGCATGATTATATTAGAGAATATGACGATTTTATTAAATTAACCAAATATGAAATTTAATAACAAAAATGTAACTATTGGTAAAAATGTAACCATTGGTAAAAATGTTAAGATAGGTGATAACACAACTATCTATGACAATGTAGTAATTGGCGATAATTCGATAATCTCTAATGATTGCATCATTGGTGAGCCTGCTGGGGATTATTATTATAGTACTGAATACCAAAACCCCGAAACTGTTATAGGCGAAAATTCACTAATTAGAAGTCACTCTATAATATACTCTGGTTCAAGATTCGGGAATAACTTTTCAACAGGACATAGAGTTACTATAAGAGAAAATGTTGTTTTCGGAAACCATTGTAGAGTAGGTACTTTATGTGATTTTCAGGGTTATACAAAAATTGGTGATTACTGTTGGTTTCATAGTAATGTACATATTGGACAACAGAGTGAAATAGGAAATTTTGTATTTGTTTATCCCTATGTAATTTTCACAAATGATCCAACTCCTCCCTCAAATATTTGTGTAGGTCCAAAAGTTAAAGATTTTTCTCAGATTGGAGTTTCCTCTATATTATTACCTGGTGTGGTAGTAGGACAACATGTTTTAATAGGTGCGTCATCTGTTGTAAGTAGAGATGTTGAAGATTTTCAATTAGTATTAGGAAATCCCGGAAAACCAATAAAAGATGTAAGGGAAATAGTAGATAGAAAAACTAATGGGAGCCACTATCCTTGGCCATATAATTTTGACAGAGGTATGCCTTGGGAAGGTAGAAATTTTGATGATTGGAAAAAAGAAAATTATGATTAAATTCTTAGACTTACAAAAAATAAACCTTCAGTATCAAGAAGAAATAGAGAAAGCGCTTATAGATACTTTTAGAAGCGGTTGGTATTTACTGGGTGAAGAAAACAATAAATTTGAAAAATCATTAGCATCGTATATTGGTACAAAACATGCCATAGGTGTGGCCAACGGATTAGATGCTTTACGTCTTATTTTAAGAGCCTATATCGAACTTGGTGTGATGCAAGAAGGCGATGAAGTCATAGTACCCGCAAATACCTATATTGCTTCTGTATTAGCTATTACAGATAATAGATTAACACCTATATTTGTTGAACCATCGATTGATAGCTACAATATTGATATAAATTTAATTGAAGCATCAATAAGTCCAAAAACTAAAGCAATTTTAATTGTTCACCTCTACGGGCAGGCTGTTTTCTCTGAAAAACTACAAGAATTAGCCCAAAAATATAATTTAAAAATTATAGAAGATAATGCGCAAGCTATTGGTGCCGAATGGAATGGAATTAAAACAGGAAATTTAGGCGATGCTGCAGGATTTAGTTTTTATCCAGGAAAAAATATTGGAGCACTTGGCGATGCCGGAGCAGTAACCACCAATAATACTGAGTTAGCCAATTGCATAAGAACCTTAGCCAACTATGGCTCTAATCAAAAATATGTGAATATTTATCAAGGTCTCAATTCAAGATTAGACGAAATTCAAGCAGCGGTTCTTGATGTAAAATTAAAATATATCTATAATGAAAATACTATTCGAAGAGATATTGCAAATTATTATTGCCAAAACATTAAAAATAGTAAAATAATTTTACCCGAAATACCAAAAAATCAAGACGAACATGTATGGCATTTATTTGTTATTAGAACAGATAATCGTTCAAATCTACAAAATTTCTTAACCGAGAACGGAATACAAACTTTAATACATTACCCTACACCGCCACACAAGCAACAAGCCTATAAAGAGTATGCAAATTATAGTTTTCCTATAACCGAAAAAATACATAACGAAGTACTAAGTTTGCCAATATCTCCAGTAATGACAAATGACGAAGTAGCAAAAGTTGTAGCAATTATTAACACTTATTAATATGGATGATAAATCATCATATAGAAGTATTTTTAAAGCAATTTCTGTTTTTGGGGGTGTTCAAGCAATTACTATCCTTGTAAATATTATCAGAAGTAAGATTATCGCAATTTTTTTAGGCCCTTTTGGTATCGGAATATCTTCATTGTTGAATAATGCTTTGGGAATAATAAACTCTTTAACAGGTTTTGGTATTGGAGCATCTGCTGTTAAAAATGTATCAGAAAGTTATAACTTTGAAAATAAATCTGAATTTAATAAAACACTTTTTATTCTTAAAAGTGTAGTTTGGAAAACTTCTATATTTGGAGCTATAGTAACATTACTTTTGTGTTTTCCCTTAAGCAAAATTACATTTGGCAATTATAGTTATACATTTACTTTTGTCTTATTATCAATAGCAGTTTTTTTTACACAAATAACAAATTACCCATCTGTTGTTTTGCGATCAATTAGAAATATAAAATTATTTGCAAAATCAAATTTGTATTCAGCAATTATTGGGTTAATAATTACATTTCCTATTTATTATTTTCTTAAAAATCAAGGGATAATTATTTCAATTGTATTGATTTCAATTGTTAACTATCTTGTAAGTTTATTTTTTTTCAATCAAAAAAAATTTCTGGTAGAAAAAGTTGCAAAACATGAACTTAATTCAAAAAGTAAAGAATTAATTAAAGTTGGATTTTTTATAAGTTTATCTGGTTTAGTAGCAGTTTTAAGTTCATATATAGTTAGAATATTTTTAAATGATATGGGAGGAATGGTAGTAGTAGGCTTATATTCTGCTGGTTTTTCAATTATTGGTAATTACGTCAATATGATATTTTCTGCAATGGGAATAGATTATTACCCCAGACTTTCAATGATTTCTAATAATAATGAATTAATGTCAAAGGAGGTAAATAAACAAATACTTGTTGGTGTTTTAATTCTTGCACCTATTTTATGTTTTTTTTTAATATTTTGTAAATGGGCTGTAATATTACTCTATTCAAAACAATTTTTACCTATAATATCAATGTTACAATGGGCAACTATAGGAATGCTATTTAAAGTAGTTAGTTGGTCTATTGCATTTATATTTTTAGCTAAAAGTGATTCTAAAATATATTTACTTAATGAGATTATAGCTTCAATATATACAATTGCATTCAATATTATAGGATACTATTTTCTTGGATTAACAGGTTTAGGTATTTCTTTTTTAATTTCATATATTTTATATTTAATTCAAAATTATTTAATATGTTATAAAAGATTTAATTTTATTATTGAAAAAAAAATACTAATTGTTTTTGTAATTCAATGTATATCAGTTTTATTAATTTTATTAGTCTCAACATTTATTCATGGTTTTCAAAAAGATTTAATAAATTTCCTATTGCTTTTATTTAGTATTCTATATTCATTTTTTAATCTAAAAAATATTTTAGGAATTAAATTTTCTTAATAAACCCATAAAATGAAAGTACTACTACTACATGAAATGAGCGGCGTTCACACCGAACTCAAAAAAGCGCTAAGAGAATTGGGCGTTCATGCAGATATAGCAACATTAGGAGATTTTTTTAAAAAATATAATACTGATGTTTATTTGGGTCCGCCAGACCCTACTATTAAGGGGAACTTTCTAAGAGCATATAATCAAATGATGCTTATCCCTAAGCTTAGAGAATATGATATAATTCAATTAATATCACCCAATCCATTCTATAAATTAATTCAACCTTTATTAGAAAAAATAGTTTATCATAATAAAAAGATTGTGTATATAGCCGCAGGAAGCGATGCTATATATCTAAACTATGTTAGAGAATTAGAATATTTTCCACCTCATATTCATTTTGATAGATGGTCGGATAATGAACGTCTCAAACATTTTGAACAATTAAAATCTAAATTATCCAAGAATTGTTCTCATATAGTTCCATTATGTTGGGAATACAAAGAATTTATGAGAAAAGCAGGTCTAAATCCTGAAAACATTATCCCGTTCCCTATTGATATTACTAAAAATATACCTACAAAAAAAAGTAATTCAAAAATTGTAGTTTTTCATCCATTAAACAGAATTGATTTGAATTATGACTTTAAAGGAACATTAAAAATAAAAGAAGTATTTGAAAAACTACAAACTAAATATCCTGATGTAGAATTTGTTACAAAAGGAAATATGTCGCATAAAGAATATGATTTATTTACAAACAATGTAGATATAATTGTAGATCAATGCAATTCATACAGTTATGGGATGAGTGCAGCCTATGGATTGGCAAAGGGAAAAGTTGTATTATCGAGCCTACATCAAAGAGCCAGAAATGAAGAGTTCTACAAAGACTGTCCTGTTATTACAATAAAACCAGAAATAGATTTTATAGAATATGAACTCGAAAAATTATTACAAGACAGAAAATCTATAACTGAAATATCAGAAAAATCTCGTGCCTTTGCAGAAGAACATCACGATTCTCTAAAAGTTGCTCAAAAATATTTAGAATTGTACAAAAAATGAAGATTTTAAAGATAACCACACTTTTAGATTTTGGAGGTCAAGAAAAACAATATTTAAGTTTTACCGAAAACCCAAAATTACTTACAAACCAATATGTTTTTGTAGCTATTGGACATGGTGGTTTTACAGAAAAAGTACTTAGAGAGAGAGGATTTGAGGTGCATATTTTAAATCTAAAAGTTAGCATTAAAAACTTTAAGAACATCATAGTTTTATATAAATTAATAAAAAAAATAAAACCCGATATTGTTCATACAGCTGCAGCCGAAGCCAATTTTTTTGGTGTATTAGCTGCAAAAATGGCCAGAATAAAATCAATTTATGCAGAAGAGATAGGTATTCCAAACCATTCATCAACAGCAAAATATATTTTTAAACAAATATATAAACTAACAACCAAAGTTATTTGTGTTTCAAATGCTGTAAAAAGTGCACTTGTTTCTTATAAAGAAATAAAACCCGAAAAAGGAATCGTAGTTTATAATCCGGTAAGTATTCCAAAACTATTCCCAAAAAACGAAAATACTGGTTTCTTTGAAATGGTATATATAGGTAGACTTGAAAAAGTAAAAAATGTAAGTTTACTCATAAATGTGTTATCAAAATTTAAAGATAAAAAAATTAGACTAACAATTGTGGGTGATGGAACAGAAAAAAACAACTTGACAGAACAAGCTAATAACTTAAATATAAGCAATATTAAATTCACAGGATTTTCTTCAGAACCTTCTAAATATTTATCCAATGCCGATTTATTTGTGCTTCCCTCCTTTTCCGAAGGATTTGGTATAGCCGCTGTAGAAGCTATGTTTTTAAAAATCCCGGTATTGTGCTCCGAAGTTGGAGGAATTCCAGAATTTATTTCTGATGGAGAAAACGGATGGTTATTTAACCCTAACAGCCAAACCCAATTAGAAGAAAAAATAAGTGAAATTATTACGTTAGAGCCATTATCCTTAAAAAATATTGGAGAAAAAGGTTACGCCTCTGTGATTAATAAATTTACTGTTGAAATATATTGTTCTAACATTGAAAATGTGTATAAAAAATGAAATCTACAATATACTTACCTGGTCTAAATGGCATAAGAGCAATAGCTGCTTTTGGTGTACTTATTGCGCATATTTTTGATGAACTGGTTATTAATGGTTCTATTAAAAAAAATCTTGTTGATCATTTTGGAGGTTACTCTGTTGATGTATTTTTTACACTTAGTGGCTTTTTGATAACTTTTTTGTTACTTAAGGAATTAGAAAAAACAAAAGAAATAAATATTACTAAATTTTACACCCGAAGATTGCTACGAATTTGGCCTCTTTACTACTTCTATTTGATAATAATAATTTTAGTTATGGGTAGTGCTTTGAAAAGTAATATTTGGTATTATATATTAATGTTTCCCAACATACCATTTTCGGAACAATTAGTTACTGGAAATTTGGTAGCCATACCATTATTAATACATTATTGGTCTTTAGGTGTTGAAGAACAGTTTTATGCTTTTTGGCCTTGGTTAGTAAAATTTTCAAAAAACATAAAAAAAAATATAATTATATTTTGCATATTTTATTTCTCACTTAAAATATTACTATCGCTACTGCACGCCCCATTAATTTTGCAATCTTTTATACAAAATACAAGATTTTGTTGTTTGGGAATTGGTGCAGTAGGAGCTTGTTTATACTTTGAGAAAAATACAATTCTTAATTTTATAAATTCTCGCTGGGTTGTTTTGGCTTCTTGCTTATTTTTAATATTATACTATTTTAATATAATTTCGCTTTTCTCCATCATAAACCATGAAATTATAGCTGTTTTTTCAGTTGTCATTATCATCAATCAAGTTTCTGTATCAAAAAGATTATTTCCGCTTGAGAACAATCTTTTAGATTATCTTGGTAAAATATCTTTCGGAATTTACATCTACAACCCTATTGTTATTTATTTTTTTACTAAATATTATTCTTATTTAAATAGTTACAATATTTTAATTCAGATTATTTTATTTACAGTATTAAGTATTATAGGAACTATACTTGTATCGCATCTGTCATATTTTTATTTTGAAAATAAATTTTTAAAATTGAAAGAAAAATTTGTTGTTGTTAATAGTTCAAACAGTAAAAATTAATTTCAAATGACAATAGGATTTCTTGTAAACCACATGGAGCAACATGGAGGAATTGAAAAAATTATTTCTCAAAAAATCAATGCATGGATTGATTTATACAATTGCAAAGTAATTCTTATTACAAAACTTCAAACCCAAGAAAATTTTATTTACTCTATACATCAAAATTGTAAACACATCAATCTAAATATTAGATATGAATTAAATGGTAAATCAAAATACCTAAAAAACATTTTAGCATATAGAAATTTTTACCAAAGTATTCATAAAATATTAAAAGAAGAATCTATCGATATTTTGTTTACAACCCTCACAGGTATTGATTCTTTGTTGGTGCCTCTTACAAATAAAAAAACTGCAAAAGTCCTAGAAATGCATCACTCAGGACATTATTTACACAAAAAAACATGGAAATATAAAAAATATTTTATCAAAAAATATGACTCAGTTGTTGTTCTTAATGAAGATGAAAAAAAATATTATGGTTTAGAAAACGTAGCTGTAATTCCAAATTTCATTGAAGATTTTAGGAATAAACAAAATATCCAAAAACAAAAAATAGTAATTTCAGCAGGTAGAATTGATCCTATCAAACAGTTTGACCATTTAATAATGGCTTGGTCTTTAATCGCTAAAGATTTTAAAGATTGGAAAGTGCACATTTATGGTAATGGAGATGAACAACTATTAACTTTTTTACAAAACCTCATTAAACAAAAAAAATTACAAGAAAACATAGAAATTTTTCCTGCAACCTCAGATTTTTTGTTAAAACTACAAGAATCCTCTATCTTTGCACAAGTTTCAGAATCAGAATGCTTCCCTATGGTATTACTAGAGGCAATGCAAGCTGGCGTTCCAGTTATTGCATATGATTGCCCAAATGGCCCAAGAAATATTATTTCAACCAATGTAGATGGTATTCTTGTTCAAAAAAATCAAATTGAAAAATTTGCAGAAAAATTAAAAACCCTAATTTTAGATACCAATTTACAAAATAAAATAGCGCAAAACAAAGAAATTAAAATTGAAAAGTTTTCAAGAAAAAGAGTTATGGAGCAGTGGAAAAATTTAGCAGAAAAACTAATAAATGGATAAACTCGAAAAAAAAATATTTTTACCAGGACTTAACGGATTACGCGCTATTGCTGCTACAGCGGTTGTAATATCACATACAAATGGAAAATTAGCTGCATTTGGATTAAAACAGGCTAGATATTTAGACTTAGCTGGATTTGGGGTAACAATCTTTTTCTCATTAAGTGGTTTTTTAATTACTTATCTTTTATTAATTGAAAAAAAAGAAAAAGGATTTATTGATATAAAAAAGTTTTATTTAAGAAGAGTCTTAAGAATTTGGCCGTTATACTATATATATCTTTTTATAATACTCTTACTTTTTAAATTTTATAATATTGGAAATGTTTATTTCTTATACCTGCTCTTATTGCCCAATTTTGTAAATCTTTTTATAGGCGAATTTCATTGGCAAAAACCCACAGATACTGCAATGTTTAATTTAGGACATTACTGGTCGTTAGGAGTCGAAGAACAGTTTTATGCATTTTGGCCATTGATTATTAGTAAAATCAAAAAACTATTACCATTTTTAATAATCTTTCCAGCACTCTTTTTCATTTTAAAAATTGTTGCAAAATTCTCTCATTTTCCTGTTGAAATTCAAAACCTATTACATTACTCAAGATTTGGATGTTTAGCTTTAGGAGGGCTTGGTGCTTATTTATACTTTAACAAATCTTCTATAATAATTTATTTTCAAAATAAATATTTTGAGCTATTAGCTTGGATAATCTTAGTGCTAATAAGCCTCAATAAATTTCATATTTTTTCGATTATTGATCATGAAATAGTAACCATTATCACTATAATAATTATTGTAAATCAGCTTAAAGAAAGTAAAAAAATAATAAACCTTGAGAATAAATATTTCGACTATTTAGGAAAAATATCGTTTGGATTATACGTATATAATCCATTAGTTATTACAGCATTAATTTATCTTTTCGGTTTTTTTAGCATCGAAAATTCATTACTAAAACATTCCTTGGTTTATTTTAGTGTTTTGATATTCAACATCATGGTTGCGCACATATCTTATAACTATTTCGAAAAATGGTTTTTAAAATTAAAATCAAAATTCACAACTATCAAAAGTGCCTCAAATAGCAAAGAAGCAAATGAGTAATCCAAAAAACATACTTTTCATCACTTGGGACGGGCCACAAACCAGCTATATGGAAGGCTTGTTTATGCCCATATTTGCCGAAATTCAAAAAAAATCAAATTATAAATTTCATGTAATACAATTCACTTGGGGAAGTAATGAGCGAATAGCAATCACTCAAGAAAAAGCTGTGGCGCTTGATATCATATATAATTCATACAAAATAAATCGTAAACCAGTTGCAACCATTGGAAGTCTTATTACTTTATACAAAGGCATAAAATATCTTAGAAAATACATCAAAAAAAATAGTATCGATATTGTAATGCCACGAAGTACTATGCCTACAATCATGGTAAACCGATTGAAAATACAAGATTTGAAAATTCTTTTTGATGCCGATGGACTCGCTATAGAAGAACGCGTAGATTTTTCTGGATTAACAAAAACAAGCAAACAATATCGTTTTTTTTCTAAAGAAGAAAGAAAAATTGTAGCCGAAGCGCAGGGTGTTATCACTCGATCTCAAAAAGCAATTGAGTATCATTTAGCAAAAAATTCCAGATTGGATGCTACAAAATTTGATGTTGTTTTTAATGGTAGAAATGTTTCTTTCTTTAATTTCAATCCCGATTCAAAAGTAGAAATTCAAAAAAAACTTGGTTTTACTGACGCTAATAAAGTGTTTGTATATTGCGGATCTTTAGGCGCTCAATATTGTTGGGATGAAATGCTTGCCATTTTTACTGATTGTTACACAAAAGATGCCAATTTCCGATTTCTTATTCTCTCGGGCAATCCAGAATTTTTGGATAACAAGATTCCAAATGAGTTACAATCTAAAATTACAGTAAAAAAAGTTCCCTTCGAACAAGTCCCACAATATCTTTCGGTTGCTAACTTTGCTTTCGCTATTCGCGAACCCAAACCCAGTATGCAAGCCATTGCTCCTATAAAACTCGGCGAATATTTATTGATGGGGATTCCAACTATAGCATCAATGGGTATTGGTGATAGTGAAGCTATTTTACAAGATATTCCAAACTGTCATTTGTACAATCATTCCGACATCGATAAAACAAAAAAAGCTGTTACATTTGTAACCCAGAACAAACCCGTTTTAAAACAAGAAATAAGAAACAAAGCACTACACTATTTTTCATTAGAAAAAAGTGCCGAAAGTTATATAATTGCTTTAGATAAGTTATACTCCAAAATTTAAGCAATGAGGAAAGTATTTTTTTCTATGAATGATTTTTCAAAAGAAGGTGGCGGAACAATTCGAATGCTTGGGCTGATGAATGATTATGCTTCTTTAGGAAATGAAGTCATTTTTATATCCAACTGTCCTATTTCAAAACACCATTTATTCCAGAAAAACATTTCTCTAATTTATATAGATTTTTCATTTAGTGGAAAACAAAAAAGAATTTTACAAGCATTACTTAGTATTTTTCCCGTTTTTGTTGTAAAAATATTTTTCTTAAAATTGTTTAAAAAACTTAATGAAACATTCAAACCTTTTAAAAACGAAGACATTATCTTTTTTGAATATTTAGACAATTCCATAGGGTATATTGCCAAAAAACAAAAATGGGTAAATGGTTATATAAATGATATTCATGGCGTTGCAACAGAGGAATTTTGGTTTCAACATTCAAACACAAAATCATTTATTAAAAGATGCATTTTTAAAGCCAAATTCCTATCATCAAAACTCTTAGATAAGAAAGTTTTTGAAAATGCTTTAGGAATTATTTTTTCAAGTCATGCTATGCAAGATTATTTTGAAAAACATTATAATCTAAAAAATGTAAAAAAATATGTTGTGCCAAACTTAATAAGTTCTAATGCAATAACCCAAGAGATTGATACTGATTTATTAAGAGTAATTTCTGAAAAATATCAAGTTGAGAAAAACAAAATTGTGCTATTTGCAGGTGGTTTTAAACAAACAGGTGGTATTACAGATTTGATATCAGCTTTTGAAAAAGTACTAACAAAAACAAATCATACAATCCTTGTATTAATAGGTGATGGAAAAATAATGCCTGAATGTAAAGAATTAGTATCTAAACTTAATTTGGAAAAATCGGTATTTTTTTTAGGCAGAATACCTTACACCAAATTAAGAACCTATCAAGAAATTGCAGATGTCATAGTTTGTCCTGATAAACAAAATCCTTTTTCGGATATGATATTACATCTCAAATACCTTGATGCTTTAATTTCTGGAAAAATTGTTATTAATGGTAGTTTCAAAAGTGTACAAGAAATAAATAAAGATGAGTTTTTATCTCTAAACTTTACACCTTCTGATATTGATAGTCTGGCAAATTCTATTAGCTTTGCTTTAGAAAACAAAGAAAAATTGGAAATAAAATATAAGTGTAGTAAAACTTATACTGCAGAAAATCTTACGTATTCTAAATATATTTCAGTCTTAGAAAATTACTCTTAAAATGGATATAGTTGTTTTAATATTAGTAATTTCTCTGACTATCTTACTAATAGGTAATCAGAAAATAAGTCTTAAAGATAAGACAACTTTAAAGCAGCTGTATTTTCTACATTTATTATTTGGCGTATATTATTGTTTTTTCTTAAAAGGAGATGCAAATTGGTACTGGATGTTTCCAAAAACTTTCGACCTTGAAAAAACACTGGGTTTTTTTCAAAATGAAACTGGAACTTATTTTGTTTATGCTCTTAATTTTTTTCCTTCAAAAGTTTTAGATTTATCCTATTTTACAGGAACTATGATATATAGTACTATCGGTTTTATTGGAATTGTAAACTTTTATAAAATTGCTATAGAATATGTACCATATAACTCTAAAGTTTTTAAAATCAAACTTTTTCCGTTACTATTCTTTTTCCCTAGTTTGCATATTTGGAGTTGTGCTGTTGGTAAAGACACACTTTTATTTGCTTCTATAGGGGTTTATTTCTACGGAATATGCAATTTCAAAAAGCGCATGCCTGCAATTATAATAGCTCTTTTAATAGCTTATTTGGTAAGACCACACATGGCTCTTTTTATGGCTATTTCTTTGGGAATCACATACTTTTCTGGACGAAGAGTTCCTTTTTATCAAAAAATAATTTTATCAGGAGTGGGAGTTCTATTAATAATTTTAATTCTACCTAAAGTGTTAGAGTCTTCTAAAATAGAAGAATTAAATGCTGATAATTTAGAAAAATTTTCCGACACCCGTGTTCATCTATTAAGTAGAAGTGCGGGGTCAGCAGTTGATATATCCTCATACCCTTTTCCTTTAAAAGTATTTACATTTTTGTACAGACCATTATTTTTTGATATAAATGGGATTCCAGCTTTATTAGCATCGTTTGAAAATATTTTTTTCCTTTTGTTATCCTTTTTGGTAATAAAAAATAAATTTAAAAAAACATACCAAGAAGCCCCTACTATAATAAAAAGTTTGTTTATTTTTTTGTGCATTGGAGCTACAGCATTCTCTCAAGTTCTTGGAAATTTAGGTATTATGATACGTATGCGAAATATGTTTCTTCCGGGAATGATGATTTACATTCTTTGGGCATTATCGTATCAACAACAGTTGAAATATAAAAAATGAAATTTTTAAACAAATACATTTTTTTTCTTTTACTTTACCACTTAGTTTTTGCATTTATTTCTTATCAATACGTGTTAAGAAATAATGGTGATAGCACTTTGTATTGGTGGCTAAACCCTACAATCGAAAATTATAATCATTTCACTTTTAAGAATTTTGGGACCTATATTGTCATTCTGTTAAATTATCCTTTAGTTAAAATTGGAATTCCTTTGTGGGGTGGATTTTTCATCTATGCAATTATTGGATTTTTGGGAATATTTTATTTTTATATAACATTAAAAAAACTATCCGAATCTAGTACCTTTTTAAAAAAATATTACATCTTAGAGTTGTTCTTTTTGCTTCCCAATTTACATTTTTGGACAGCAACGTTAGGCAAAGAAGCTATTATTTTTACATCGATATCATTAACGCTTTATTCATTTATAGAAAAAAAATATAAAATACTTATAATTCCACTTTTGGTAATTGCCGCTATAAGACCTCATGTTTTTTTTATGGCACTTATATCACTATTACTTCTTATACTATTTTCAAAACGAATCACACTAAAGAAAAAAATATATTACAGTTTAGGATTTACAGTATTAGCAACTATTTTTCTTAACATTATTTTACTCACCACTCGAATAAAACATATTGATTTTGAAAGAATTACAAAATTCAACAAAAAATCACTTCTTTCTTTTGAACATGCTAATTCTTATGTTCCGATGTTAGATTATAATTGGTTTTACAAATATTTTACTTTTCTTTTTCGTCCTTTATATTTAGATTCAAATAGCTTGTTTGGTCTAATTTGTAGTTTAGAAAACAGTATTCATTTGGTTCTTTTCTTAATGGGTATAACATCACTTTTTTATTTTAAAAAATCAAAATTGTACAGTTTTACAATTTTTTTCTTGATATTTACCGTAGTTTGTACTTTTTTTTATGTGCAACGGTATGCGTGTTTTGGTATTTTCATGAGAACAAAAATTATGTTCCAGCCTTTTTTAGAAGGATTTTTTTTATTGACAATTTCAAATTGGATAAATGAAAAACAACAAACTCTTTAGAATAACAACTGTACCAATATCGCTTCAGATTTTATTAAAAAATCAGTTGGGATATATGAATCAATATTATGATGTGGTTGGAATTTCGGCTGGACCAAAGGAAGAATTAGAAAAAGCGGCACAACACGAAGGCATTGACGTTCATGAAATAAACATGACACGTAAAATTACACCGTTTCAAGACCTAAAATCAATATATAATTTATATAAATTACTAAAAAAACAAAAACCAAGCATCGTACATACACATACGCCAAAAGCCGGATTGGTTGGTATGATAGCGGCTTGGTTGGCCAAAGTTCCAATACGTATGCACACCGTGGCTGGTTTACCTTTGTTAGAAGCAACTGGCGGTAAAAGAAAGATTCTAAATTTAGTCGAAAAAATCACCTATGCTTTTGCCACAAATGTCTATCCAAACTCCAAAGGTTTGTATGATATTATCTTAGAAAATAAATTTTGTAAAGCTCAAAAAATAAAGGTTTTAGCCAATGGTAGCACCAATGGTATAGACACCAATTATTTTTCACGAAGCCATTTTTCTGAAGAATGTCTAAATGATTTAAAATTACAATTTGGAATTCCAAAAAACAGTTTCACCTTTGTATTTGTTGGTAGACTTGTTAAAGACAAAGGCATAAACGAGTTGGTACTTGCATTTGACAAACTTTCAAAAGAAATACAAAACATCAATTTATTATTAGTTGGCGATTACGAATCAGAATTAGATCCATTAAGTGAAGAAACATTAAAAACAATTTCAACTAATAAAAATATTATTTCAGCAGGATTTCAAAAAGATGTACGTCCGTTTTTTGCCATTTCAGAGGCTTTGGTTTTTCCAAGTTATCGTGAGGGTTTTCCAAATGTAGTGATGCAAGCAGCGTCTATGGATTTGCCTTGTATTGTATCAAACATTAATGGTTGCAATGAAATAATTCTACAAAATCTTAACGGACTAATAATCCCTGTCAAAAATGAAATGGCTATCTTTGAAGCCATGAAAAATTTACTACAGGATACTGTTTTCTATACCAAATTGCAAGAGCAAGTACGAAAAAGTATTGTAGAAAGATACGAACAAAAATACGTTTGGGAACAAATTCTTAACGAATATAAACAATTAGAAAAAAGTGTATAAAGGTTTTTTTAAAAGGGTTTTAGATTTTACAGCCGCAACTATTGGTTTTGTGATAGCATTTCCCGTTTTTTTAATTATCACTTTGTTTTTATACATAGCCAATTCGGGCAAGCCCTTTTTCATCCAAAAAAGACCAGGTAAAAACGGAAAAATCTTTAGTATTATCAAGTTCAAAACAATGAACGACAAAAAAGATTCTAACGGTGTTTTATTACCCGATGCCGACAGATTAACTAAAGTAGGAAGTTTCGTCAGAAAAACATCATTAGACGAAATACCACAGCTTATAAACGTAATTATTGGCGATATGAGCTTGATAGGACCACGACCATTACTCACAAATTATTTACATTTGTACAACGATTTTCAAAATCGCCGCCACGAAGTAAGACCAGGAATTACAGGTTGGGCACAAGTAAATGGTAGAAATGCTATTTCTTGGGATAAAAAATTTGAGTATGATGTTTGGTATGTAGACAATATTTCATTTTTGGTTGATATCAAAATATTGTTTATGACAGTGCTAAAAGTTATAAAAAGTGACGGAATAAATGCTGCAGATGCAGCAACGATAGAGCCATTTGAAGGAAATTTTTAAGAATAATTCTAAAGCATTTATGAAAAATATAGTTATAGTAGGCGCTGGAGGTTTTGGTAGAGAAGTGAAGTTTTTAATTGATGAAATTAATAAATCTGAAATTAAATTTAAAATTTTAGGTTTTTATGACGATAATTTTGAAACTGGAATTTTTGTAAATGGAATAAAAGTATTAGGTAAGATATCCGAAATTAATCTAATTTCTGAAAAAACTGGAGTTGTTTTTGCAATAGGAAACCCTTTAATAAAAGAACAGATAATCAGCAGCATTAAAAATCCAAATTTGTTTTTCCCTACATTAATTCATCCAAATGTTATTATCTCTACAGACGATGTAACGATTGGACATGGTTGTATTATTTGTGCGGGTACTATTATTACTTGTAATATAAAAATTGAAGATTTTACTATTCTAAACCTATCATGTACTGTAGGACATGATACTACTATTGGAAAATACAGCTCTTTTATGCCATCTGTAAATATATCTGGCGAAGTAATTATTGAAAATAAAGTTTATGTGGGAACAGGAGCAAAAATAATCAATCAATTAACAATTGGAGAAAATTCTATAATTGGTGCTGGAGCTGTAGTGTCTAAAGATATTCCAAAAAATTGTACTGCTGTAGGTATACCTGCAAAACCAATTAAATTTCATTAAAATGAATAACTCAAAAATATGGCTTTCATCACCACATATGGGTGGCGAAGAATTAAAATATATACATCAAGCATTTGACGAAAATATAGTAGCGCCTTTAGGACCCAATGTTACAGGTTTCGAGCAAGATTTAGAAACTTATTTAGGAAACCAACATCATGTTGCTGCATTAAGCAGCGGAACAGCTGCCTTACATTTGGCATTAATATTATTAGATGTAAAAGCTGGTGATGAAGTTATTTGCCAAAGTATGACATTTTCGGCATCGGCAAACCCAATTGTGTACCAAGGAGCAACACCTGTTTTTGTTGATAGTGAACCCGAAACTTGGAACATGTGTCCGAATGCTTTAGAAGATGCTATAAAAGATAGAATTGCAAAAGGAAAAAAACCAAAAGCTATTGTTGCAGTACATCTCTACGGAATGCCATACAAAGTTGAAGAGTTAAGAGCTGTTGCCAACAAATACGAAATTCCAATTATAGAAGACAGCGCCGAAGCATTAGGAAGCACATATAAAGGACAAAAATGCGGTACGTTTGGTGACATTTCTATTTTATCGTTTAATGGAAATAAAATAATTACAACTTCAGGCGGTGGCGCTTTGGTTTCAAAAAATGTTACCCACAAAGAAAAAGCTATTTTCCTTGCAACCCAAGCTCGAGATGCAGCACCACATTACCAACATACCCATATCGGATACAATTATCGCTTGAGCAATATCTGTGCAGGAATTGGACGAGGGCAAATGCAAGTGCTTGATAAACACGTTTCCCTAAGAAGAAATGTCAACAATTTTTACAAAGAAATATTTACTAAAATCGACGGCATTGAAGTTTTAACAGAACCTAATGAAAATTACTTTTCAAATCATTGGCTATCGGCTATTTTTATTAATGAAAAATCCGACAAACAAAGCGATGATTTGCGAATACATTTAGAGACAAGCAATATAGAGTCCAGACCATTGTGGAAACCTATGCATTTACAGCCAATATTCTCAAATGCACCATATTATGGTGGAAATGTAAGTGAAAAATTATTTGAAAATGGATTATGTTTGCCATCGGGGTCCAATTTAAAAACTGAAGATTTGCTTAGGATAAAAGAAAGTTTGGTTGCATTTTTTATATAAATCCTAAAAAGTTTATACTTTTATTAATAAAAAAGAAAGGAATTGTAGATGAAAATGAGCTTTGTATTTTGAAAAATATAGTCAATTTTAGATTTAACTTTAGAAATTTAGGATACTTACCGAGGTGGATTATTTTGTGCCTCGATGTAGGTGTTGTAATATTTTCATTAACCATTACCTATTTTTCATTCCAAGGTTTAAAGCTAAATTATATTAATAAATATCATTTGTTGGAAGGTGCCATTCTTTATGTCACAGTTAATATTTTTTATTTTTGGTTGTATAGGATTTATTCTGGAATTGTGAGATATTCATCCTATGTAGATGCGCTAAAACTATTATTCTCTCAGTTTTCAACCTTTGCAACCGTAGTTATTTTCAACTTCATTTTTATACTATTAGATAAACACAAGCTGTATTTAACAACAGGAGCTTTTTTTAATGCAGTAGTATCTTTTTTGTTCTTATTTTTATATAGAATTATCGTAAAACAAGCCTATGAAAACTTTTTTTCTGGTAAAAATGTTTCTTCAAAAAACAAGATAATAATCTTTGGAACTGATGTAAATGCCATTGCAGTAGCTAATGCCCTCATGGCAGATATCCATTCTAAATACAAGGTACTAGGATTTATTGATAAAACTAACCACAATACCAACAAGAGAATCTTAGACCTCCCTATTTTTGAGGTCAAAAGAAATGTCCCATTATTATTACGCCAAGTAAAAGCAGATGCCATTCTTATAACCGATAAATCATTAAATGTTGAAGAAAAAATAAAATTGGCAGACGAATGTATTGATTATAATTTTAAAGTATTGACACTTCCTGTCGTTGCTGATTTTAAAGCAAAGGAAAACATTTCAAAAAGTATCAAGACATTTGATATTCATGATTTATTAGAAAGAAAACCAATTGTTCTTAATCTCGATTCGGTATCAGAAAACATTAACAATAAAGTTGTTTTAATCACAGGAGCTGCTGGTTCTATTGGAAGCGAAATTGTAAGACAAGTTCTTCATTTCAATCCAAAAAAAATCATCATTTTAGATCAAGCTGAAACACCTTTAAACTCGCTTGTATTAGAAGTAATGCAAAACAAAATCGATTTTGAATTTGTAATGGGCGATGTACGTAACAAAACACAAATGGAGGAAGTTTTTAAAAAATACAATCCCAACATCGTTTTTCATGCAGCAGCTTATAAGCACGTTCCTATGATGGAAAACAATCCGTCACAAGCAGTTTTTACCAATGTTATGGGAACAAAAATCTTGGCGGATTTAGCAAATGAATATAAAGCAGATAAATTTGTAATGGTTTCTACAGATAAAGCTGTTAACCCGAGTAATGTTATGGGAGCAAGTAAGCGCATTGCAGAGATGTATGTACAATCAAAACAATATGCTGAAAATACCACCACAAAATTTATCACAACACGTTTTGGTAATGTTTTGGGGTCCAATGGTTCGGTAGTTCCTTTGTTTACACAACAAATTCAAAATGGAGGACCAGTAACTATTACCCATCCTGATATTATTCGATATTTCATGACAATCCCCGAAGCCTGCCAATTGGTATTAGAAGCAGGTGCCATGGGTAACGGAGGTGAAATCTTTATTTTTGATATGGGCAAACCAGTAAAAATTATTGATTTGGCTCGAAAAATGATAAAACTTGCAGGATTTATTCCAGATAAAGACATACAAATAAAAACCGTAGGTCTAAGACCTGGCGAAAAACTCTATGAAGAACTTTTACACGATTCTTCCAAGAATTTACCTACACACCACGAAAAAATTACCATAGCCCAAGATCCTATAAACTCGCATAACGAAGTTTCTTTAAAAATAGACACTCTAATTAATATGGCTAAAACACAACAAGGCACGAGCAAAATTGTAGCTATTATGAAAGACATCGTACCCGAATTCAAAAGTATGAATTCTACCTTCGAAAAGTTAGATATTAAGTAGTAAACATTTTACTTCATTTCCCCAACTATTTTATATCTTTGCCTAACTAATTTTAAAACCCAAACTTTTGAAAAAATTACTACTCTTGTTGAGCATTTGCATAGTTGCTACATCTTGTATTCCTAAAAAAGAGGTTGTATATTTTCAAGGAAATTATTCTGATTCAAGTGAGGAGGCGATAAGCAATTATGAACCGATTATTCAAAAAGATGATATGCTCTACATTAATATTTCTTCAAGTAAGCAAGAAGCAGCATCCATTTTTAATTTGGATTCTAAAAGCAATAGCGATGTATTGATTGGTGAAAATTCTTCTAGTTCAGGTGGAACAACTTTTTCAAAACAACGAGAAACTTATTTGGTTGATAATCAAGGAAACATAGAATTCCCTGTTATAGGCACATTAACTGTTGCAGGATATACAGTATCTAATTTAAAACTACTTTTAAAAGACAAAATAAATCTTTATATAAAAGAGCCAGTAATTAATATACGGATTGTAAATTTCAAGGTTTCTGTAATTGGAGAAGTTAAAACCCCTGGCATTATAACCTCTGAAAGCCAGAGGCTTACTCTCGTTGAAGCCTTAGCAAAAGCTGGTGATTTAACCATTTATGGTAAACGAGATAACATACTTATTATAAGAGATATACAAGGAAAAAAAACATCTACCCGTGTAGATATAACAAAAGCCGATTTTATTAATTCTCCTTTCTATTATTTAGATCAAAATGATATAGTATATGTAGAACCTAGAAAATCCAGAACAGATTCTGCAGCATTCGGCAGTAATGTAGGTACAATACTCTCATTAGTAGGACTTGGATTAACAATTACCTTATTGATTACAAGATTATAATGCAAGATATTTCTCAAAACAATATAGATACTGAAGAAATTCAAGAATCAAACTTTAACTTTAAAGAGCAAATTTTTAAATACCTATCTCATTGGAAATGGTTTGTACTATCTATTGTTTTAACCATTATTGCTGTAAAAATTTATTTACGCTATTACGTTCCTATTTATGGCACAACAGCTTCCATTTTAATAAAAGACGAAAAAAAAGGAGGCCAAGATGAAAGTGCTGTTTTTAGCGACATGTCATTGTTTTCTCAAAAAGTAAACATTGATAATGAAATTGCCGTTTTCAAATCAAGAAAGCTTGCCAAACAAGTATTGGAAAACCTAAAGTTCGACATCTCTTACTTAAGTCAAGGAAGAGTTCTTACCAACGAATTGTACAAAAAATCACCTGTAGAATTAACTTTTATTTCAAAAAATCAACAATATGCCACCAAAGACACCTCTTTTATTCTAAAAACCATAGATAATAAAACCTATTATCTATTGGGTAAAGATGGTGCAAATGAAAAAAAATATTCCTACAACGATTTTATAAAAACATCATTTGGCGTATTTAAAGTTGCAAAAAAAGCGCAACATATACTTCCTGATTCTGAAATTATAATAAAAAAATCGAATGTAGAAAATCTTGCCATAAGTTATAGCAACAATCTTAATATAACAAATACAGATAAGACTTATATTCTAAATTTATCCATAAATAGTCCAATAGAAGAAAAATCTCGAGATTACATAAATGGAATAATAAAACAATACAATATAGATGCTGTTAAAGATAAAAATGAAATAGCAGAGAACACCAAAGATTTTATCAATGATCGATTGGATATTATATCCAAAGAACTTGGAGATGTTGAAATAGAAGGCGCCAATTATAAAACAGAAAACCGACTTACCTATATTGCAAACGATGCCGAAATGGATTTAGGTAAAGCCGAAGATTATGACAAATCGCTTACTGAAGTAGAAACCCAAATAAAGGTTGGACAATTTATGTCTAAACTCGTAAAAGACTCTTCCGAAAACGAACTTATTCCTACCGATGTCATAAATTCTTCTGAGACATCAAGCAATTATATTCAAAAATACAATGAACTTGTATTGAAAAAGAGAGAACTCTTATCTAATGGTGTTACTTTAATTCATCCAAGAGTTATTGAAACCGAAAATCAAATTGTTGCTTTAAAATCAAACATCCTCGAAAGTTTAAGTGCCAGAGAACATGATTTATTAGTAAACAAAAAAGATTTACAAAACCAAAAAAACGTTTTTGATGGCAAGCTTCGCCAAGCACCAACACATGAACGTATCTATAATGGTATCACCAGAAAACGCGATCTTAAATTAGCCTTATATAATTATTTACTTCAAAAAAGAGAGGAAGCAGTTTTGTCTTTGGCTGCTACATCGGCAAAAGCCAAATTAATTGATAAAGCTTATGCCACAGGTCTTGTTTCTATAAACAAAAGCATTTATTATTTAGGAGCATTTTTTATTGGATTATTAATTCCGTTTTTAATAATTTATATCAAAGAATTACTTGATACTAAAATTAAAAATCGTTTTGACGTTGAGTCAAAAACAAAAATCCCATTCCTTGGAGATTTACCGCACTCGGAATCTAATGACGAACTCATCGAAGCCAATAGCCGTTCGAGTTCGGCAGAAGCTATTCGAATCATTAGAACCAATATTGAGTTTATGTTGGCTAATGTAAAAGAAAACAGTTGCAAAACTATCTTTGTTACATCATCTTTACCAAAAGAAGGAAAAACATTTTTCGCAGTAAATTTAGCCGCAACAGTTTCTTTATCTGGCAAGAAAACATTACTAATTGGTATGGATATTAGAAACCCAAAACTTGATAATTACATTGATATCAACGAAAAAGGACTAACAAACTATCTTACCAAAACCAATGAAGATATTCACAATTATATCCAAAAAGTTAAGGGTAAAGATACTATGTATGTGTTACCATCTGGAGCTATACCTCCAAACCCAGTTGAATTATTGATGAGTGATAAAATAGGACAATTATTCGATCAATTAAAGTCAGAATTTGATTATATCATTGTAGATACAGCACCAGTAAGTCTTGTAACCGATACATTCTTAATAGCAAAATATGCTGATGCTTTCATATATGTAATGCGCGCAAATTACTTAGACAAATCGATGATTAAATTTGCTAACACTTTATATAAAGAAAACAAATTACCTAATATGGCTGTAATCCTTAATGATACCGAAATCAAAAAAACATACGGTTACGGATACGGTTACGGTTACGGATATGGCTACGGATATGGAGTTGAGGAAAAACCCAAAACATTTACAGAAAAAATAAAAGACTTCTTCCAAAATTTTAAAAAGAAGTAAAAATTAAAATATAATTTCGAAATAATATAAAAAACAAAAGCTATCTCTTTTTTTGAGATAGCTTTTTCATTTAACAAAATTAACTAAAAACCTAATTATTACCTATTACTATAGTTTGTTGGAATTGAGTTCTCACAGCAATTTCTCCCATTTTTCCAGGATTCCATTTTGTTTTTAAAGATTTTAAAACGCGTATCGCTTCGGTATCTATCGAATTATCTCCAGATGATTTGGCGATTATAATATTACTTAATGTCCCATTTGGTTCTACTACAAATTGTAAGGTAACTTTATATTGTGCATCTTCTACATCTGCCGAGAAATTTGATATAATAAACTCGCCAAATTTCTTCATACCACCCGGAAATGAAGGTTGTTCTTCTACATTTAAAGATCCAAATATTTCATTGGGATTAGGATTATTTCCGCCGCCTTCACCTTGTCCATTACCACCTTCGGGTTGCAAGCCTGCTCCAGCTCCTGGTTTACCCTCGCCATCATTTGGATTGTTACTACCTCCATTTCTATCCACATTTTCTGGCACATCCGGTTTTGCTTCGCTTGATGGTGCAACTACTAATGGCGCATTCTGGGTGAATTTTTTAACGGCTTTTGTAGCTGGTTCTTTTGTTTTGTCTGGTTCTACTTTTTTTTCTTCTTTTTCAGGCTGTGTTACTGTTTCTGCAGGAGGAAGCAAAGGACATACTACTATTTTCTCTTTTGGCTCAGGTGTTTTTCCAAATGCAGAAAGCCCAAAAGCCATCAATCCGATTGATGAAATTCCGATGAAGAAAGCCAATAAATTGGTTTTGGTAGATTCTCTACGTAACTGATAGGCTCCGTATTCTTTGTTTTTGCCTTCAAAAACAATATCGAGCCATTTTTTCTCAAAGATACTAACGTTTGACATATTATATAGTTTTAATTGGTTAAGTATCTGTGTTACATAAGCAGAAATGATTTTGTATTTACTTATATAACGCAAATGATTTTCTTTTATTATATAAGATGTAAATTTTAACAAAAAGGTTGGGAACAGAGCACAAAAAAACCGCATCAAAAAATTTGATACGGTTTTTTAACATTATGAAAAACTACTCTTTTATTTCACTTCTTCAAAATCTACATCTTGTGTTTGGTCGCCACCTGCGTCTTGCTGCGGTTGTACTTCTTGAGCGCCACCCTGAGCATCGGCTTGGGCTTTATACATTTCTTCTGATGCATTTTTCCATGCTTCATTAATTTTGTCTAAAGCGGGTTGAATGGTTGCTATGTCTTTGGTTTCGTATGCTTTTTTCAATTCATCTAAAGCACCGCTAATTGTAGCTTTATTTCCTTCTGATAATTTGTCACCAAACTCGCTTAATTGTTTTTCGGTTTGGAAAATCATACTGTCAGCTTCGTTCAATTTGTCTACTTTTTCTTTGGCAGCTTTGTCAGCATCCGCATTCATTTCAGCTTCTTTTCTCATTCTTTCGATTTCTTCTTGTGTTAAACCTGAAGAAGCTTCAATACGAATGTCGTGCGATTTTCCTGTTCCTTTATCAGTAGCTGATACTTTGATGATACCATTGGCATCTATATCAAAAGTAACTTCAATTTGAGGCACACCTCTTTGCGCTGGCGGAATACCATCTAAATGGAAACGACCAATTGTTTTGTTGTCATTTGCCATCGGTCTTTCACCTTGTAACACGTGAATTTCTACTGATGGCTGATTGTCAGCTGCAGTTGAAAACACTTGCGATTTTTTAGTTGGAATGGTTGTATTCGCATCGATTAATTTGGTCATCACACCACCCATAGTCTCAATACCCAATGAAAGCGGAGTAACGTCTAATAACAATACATCTTTTACATCTCCAGTTAAAACACCACCTTGAATAGCAGCGCCAATTGCTACAACCTCATCTGGATTTACTCCTTTTGATGGTTTTTTACCAAAGAATTTTTCAACTTCTTCCTGAATAATAGGAATACGGGTTGAACCTCCTACTAAAATTACTTCATCAATATCTGAAGTTGATAAACCTGCATCTTTTAATGCTTTTGCTACCGGATCCATTGAACGTTTTACTAAATCATTTGCTAATTGCTCAAATTTAGCTCTGGTCAAAGTTTGTACCAAGTGTTTTGGTCCAGATGCCGTAGCTGTTACATAAGGCAAGTTGATTTCAGTTTGAGAAGAAGATGATAATTCAATTTTTGCTTTTTCGGCAGCTTCTTTCAAACGTTGTAAAGCCATTGGGTCTTTACGTAAATCGACACCTTCTGCAGCATTGAATTCATTTGCCAACCAATCGATAATTACTTGGTCAAAATCGTCACCACCTAAGTGTGTATCACCATTGGTAGATAATACTTCAAATACACCATCGCCTAATTCTAAGATTGAGATATCGAATGTACCTCCACCTAAGTCATATACTGCAATTTTTTGATCTTTTCCTGCTTTATCCAAACCATACGCTAACGCAGCAGCCGTAGGCTCGTTGATAATACGCATTACTTCTAAACCTGCAATTTGTCCGGCTTCTTTAGTTGCCTGGCGTTGTGCATCGTTAAAATATGCCGGAACAGTAATAACCGCTTTGGTTACAGTAGTTCCTAAATAATCTTCAGCTGTTTTCTTCATTTTTTGAAGTGTCATCGCTGATAATTCTTGTGGTGTGTATAAACGTCCATCGATATCTACACGTGGTGTATCGTTGTCGCCTTTTACCACTTTGTAAGCAACGGTGCTTGCTTCTTTTGCGCTTTCTGAATATTTGTTACCCATAAAACGTTTGATTGATGCAATCGTTTTGGTTGGGTTGGTTACCGCCTGACGTTTTGCTGGGTCACCTACTTTAATTTCACCTCCATCAACAAATGCGATTACTGATGGAGTTGTTCTTTTTCCTTCTGCGTTGGCAATTACTACTGGTTCTCCACCTTCCATAACTGCTACACAGGAATTTGTTGTACCTAAATCGATACCAATAATTTTACTCATATTTTTTTCTCCTTTTAATTTAGTTTTGATTGCTCCTCTACGAGTGAGCAGTGCTGTTGCACGAGTTGAATTAGACAAGTTTTGTGCCAATACAAAAAATAAAATAAGTTGTCATGTTTTCTTTTATTTTTATGACAATTTGTCTTATAAAAACAAAAAAGTCCGAATAAATTCGGACTTTTTGTTACTTTATTATTTTATTTATTCTCTAAGTACAACCTCGTTACTTCGTCCCAGTTGATAACATTAAAGAAAGCCTCGATATAATCTGGGCGTCTGTTTTGATAATTTAAGTAATAAGCATGTTCCCACACATCCATTCCTAAAATCGGAAATCCGCCACCGCATACGCCAGGCATTAATGGATTGTCTTGGTTTGGAGTAGAACATACTTTAAGTTTTCCGTCTTGAACGCATAACCAAGCCCAACCGCTACCAAATTGTGTTGCACCAGCTTTTGAAAATGCTGCTTTAAATTCGTCAAAACCTCCTAAATCTCTATCTATTGCATCAGCTAAAACGCCTGTTGGTTTTCCGCCACCAGTAGGCGACATGATGTTCCAAAACAAATTGTGATTGTAAAAACCGCCACCATTATTACGCACGGCTCCATTAGATAAATCAATATTTTCAAGAATATCTTCTATTGATTTTCCTTCCAAATCTGTTCCTGCAATAGCGTTGTTTAAATTGGTAGTGTAAGCTTGATGATGCTTTGTATAGTGTATTTCCATAGTACGAGCATCGATATTTGGTTCTAATGCATCGAAAGCATACGGTAATTTTGGTAATTCAAATGCCATGATTGTTGTTTTTAAATGTTATTATTTTTCAAAGTTATAAATTTAAACTTGTTTTAAAAAATACTATTTATCGATTTTAACATAAAAATAATTGATATTACTGAATCATGATTTTTTTCGTTGTATGATTATCGCCCGATTCCATGATGAGCATGTACAAACCCGAAGCAAGACCGCTTGTGTTAATTTGATATTGTTGTTCTTCGATTTCTGTGTTTGATTCTTGTACTATTTGTCCGTTATTGTTTATTAATTTGTATTGATACTTAACTAAATTTCCTTTGTCAATCATCACATAATTTGATGCAGGATTTGGTCCAACAACAACATCGAATTTATTTTGAGAAGCAGTTTCTAAAGTAGTACTAGCTTGAGCAAAATGTAAGGTAGCTCCAATGGCAGCTTTGGCTACATTATAATTATATACAGGATCCATATATATCAATAAATCGGTAGCGGTATGCTTATGAGTGGTTTCATTCGTCTCGAAAAACCCTGTAATAATGTTTCCATTGTTTTGAAAAGGCACATAATCTGAAGCATAAGCAAACGACAAAACCGGCGTTAAGGGCGAATACAAAGAAACGCAATTCATCAATTCGTTTGTAAATGTAGCCGATTGTGTATTGTTGCTTGATGGCGAGTTGTTCATGTCTTTTTCGCAGGTGATTGAATTATTGGTTAATCCGGCAACGCCACCAACTTCATCAAGATTAAAAACAATTCTAACAGAGATAGCACTGGCTCCTGTTACATAAGTATCTACATAATGTTGGCTTCCGTAAAGTCCATCTTCTTCACCAGAAAAATTGATGAATTTTATTGAATAAGCAGTGTTTACATTTTTCAATAATCGTGCAACTTCTAATATTGATGCTACTCCACTCCCATTATCATTGGTTCCTTTTCCACCTATTGAATCGTAATGACCGCAAACTATTACATAGGTATTAGGATAGGTGGTTCCTGTTTTGGTAACAATCAAATTTTTGCAGGTGTTACCACCATAAGTATAACTATCCTCAACCATTTGGCTTGCTGTATATCCGTAATTTGTATATTGTCCTTTAAGCCAAGTAAGTGTATTGGCTAAAGCTGTTGTGCCAGCTCGTTTCATTCCTAAACTTTCGAAAGTAGTAAGGTTATTGGTAATGTTGGTTTGTGAACACTGGTTAACTATTGTTCCGTAAGCTGCTTGATAGGTTTGCGCAAACACAGTGAATTGGGTAAACAATAGAATACCAAACAAGCAATTTTTTAGTTTTTTGTTCATTTTTTTATCCAACAATAATATTTTGGCTCAAATATAATTTAAATATTAAAAGGATACTCTTAAAAAAACATTAATACTCATTTGAATCCGAATAAGTTAGGATTTATTAACAAATCAATAACATTTTAACATTTTTGCTTTGGCATGTTTATTGAAATATACCAAACATCAGAAATATTTTGATCGAATAAGCTGAAAATCGAAAGAGTAAGCAAAAACTCAAATTTTAAAGATCATGAAAAAAATTACACTTTTAGTAGCAAGTTTTTTAATAATGGGAAACTTAGTGAAAGCATCAGCTACAACAAAAGTTGATGACCTAAACGACGGAAGATTTAGCTTTGATGAGCCAATCTCATTTGTAGAAAGAGGTATTGAGTTTTTTGTATTTCCTAACGGAGAATTTGATTTCAATACACGTCCAAACGACTCACAAGGCGATTATTACTATAAAGGTGCCGGAAAACGTGCCAACGCAACAGAAAGCAGAATGCCACAAAATTATGGCGTACTTATAGAACAAGACAGTTTTGGTAGAATACGCCGCATTGGAAACACTTTTATAAACTATGATTTTAGAGATCGTGTAACCAGAATAGGAAGCATCTTTGTACGATACAATCGCTATGCTGTATCTCAAATTGGAGGGCTAACCTTGGTTTACGACCGTTTCGGAAACTTTGTAGATATGTACGGAGAAGTATGTAGAAAAGCCGGATTTACCAACAACTATTACTACAACCACAACAACTCAAACACCTACTATGGTAGCGCCAACGAGTATTATGGGAATAATAACAACAGCGATTACTACTACAAAAATGGGATAAATGCTACTGAAAAAGAAAGAAAATAAAAAAGTTGGTTTGTTTATTAGTTTTGTTAAGAAAACCCTGTGAGTGAAAACGAGCAGGGTTTTTTGATGTTTTTTTAGCATTAGAAATTCACAAAAAAAAACGCTACAGAAAAAACTTATATTTCTGTAGCGTGTTTTTTTGATACTTGAATTTATTTTTCAGTTAAGTCCTTGTACCTTTAACCCGATAGCTGAATTACATATACGCTTCGATTGGCGCGCAACTACACACAAGGTTTCTGTCGCCATAAGCATCATCTACTCGGCGTACACTTGGCCAAAACTTATTATCGTTTAAATAATCCAACGGAAAGGCTGCTTGCTCTCGCGAGTAAGGAAAATTCCATTCGTTTGCCGTAAGCATTGCTAAGGTGTGTGGCGCATTTTTCAAAACATTATTTGTGTCTTCAAGGGTTGCAGCGTCTATTTCTTTTTTTATAGCAATCATAGCATCGCAAAAACGATCTAACTCTGCCAAATCTTCACTTTCGGTTGGCTCAACCATCAAAGTTCCTGCTACCGGAAATGAAACTGTTGGCGCATGAAATCCGTAATCCATCAATCGTTTGGCGATATCGGTTACTTCTATACCTTTTTGCTTAAATTCTCTACAATCTAATATCATTTCGTGAGCTGCTCTTCCACATTCTCCTGAATATAAAACAGGATAATGATTTTCCAATCGAGCTTTCATGTAATTGGCGTTTAAGATTGCAAACTTGGTAGCGTTTGTTAATCCTTCGGCACCCATCATCGTGATGTAGCCATACGAAATTAAACACACCAATGCCGAACCATAAGGCGCAGATGAAATGGCTGTAATGGCATGCTCTCCACCAACTTTTATAATAGGATTTCCTGGCAAAAACGGCACTAATTTTTCGTTTACACAAATTGGACCAACACCTGGACCACCACCACCATGCGGAATGGCAAATGTTTTGTGCAAGTTTAGATGACAAACATCAGCTCCAATTGTAGCAGGATTTGTTAATCCAACTTGGGCATTCATGTTGGCACCATCCATATATACCAGTCCGCCATTATCGTGAATAATTTGAGTAATTTGGCAAATGGCACTTTCGTAAACCCCATGAGTAGATGGATAGGTAACCATCAAACACGACAATTTATCTTTATTGGCTTCGGCTTTTTCTTTTAAATCAGCTACATCGATATTGCCTTCGGGTGTAGTTTTGGTAACAATAATTTCCATACCAGCCATAGCCGCCGATGCCGGATTGGTACCATGTGCCGATGCCGGAATTAAGCAAACGGTACGATGCAAATCGCCTCTTGATTCATGATACGCTCGAATAGTCATAAGTCCAGCATATTCGCCTTGCGCACCCGAATTAGGTTGCAACGTAGTACCAGCAAAACCAGTAATTTCGTTGAGTTGCTCTTCTAATTTTTTGAGCATTATTTGATAACCTGCTACCTGTTCGATGGGTGCAAATGGGTGAATGCTATTCCAATTTGGCATTGATAACGGAAGCATTTCTGCAGCAGCATTCAATTTCATAGTGCATGAACCTAAGGAAATCATCGAATGGTTAAGGGATAAATCTTTGCGTTCTAATCTTTTGATATAGCGCATTAATTGACTTTCTGAATGATGGCTATTAAAAACTTCGTGAGCTAAAAACGTAGAAGTTCGTTGATTATTACCAACTTTAGTTGATGTTGAAAGTGCTGTTACAGTTGTACTGTTTTTTGAAATTGCTTCAGCAAAAACAGCTATTATTTGGTTCAAATCATGAAGCGATGTTGTCTCATTTAATGCTATCGAAACGGTATTTTCATCGATATAATAAAAATTGATTTGCTGAGCTTCGGCTAATTCTTTTACTTTTTTAGCATCAGCTTTTACAACCAATGTGTCAAAATAATTTGTATTTGTTTGATTGATACCAATTTTTGCTAAAGCTTCGTCTAATGTTACAGCCATAGCATGCACTTTATCGGCTATATACTGTAAGCCTTTTGGCCCGTGATATACCGAGTACATACCAGCCATAACCGCTAATAAAACCTGAGCCGTACAAATATTAGAAGTTGCTTTTTCGCGTTTAATATGCTGTTCGCGGGTGCCCAAAGCCATTCGCAAAGCACGGTTTCCATTGGCGTCAATAGTAACACCAATAATTCTTCCTGGCATCGAACGTTTGTATTCTTCTTTGGTAGCGAAATAACCAGCGTGTGGTCCACCATAACCCATCGGAACACCAAAACGTTGCGTGGTTCCAACCACTACATCGGCACCAAATTCGCCCGGTGGCGTTAATTTTACCAATGATAAAATATCAGCAGCAACTGCTGTTTTAATTTCTTTTTCTTTAGCTTTTGCAATAAAACCGGCATAGTCATTTATTTGACCAAATTTACCCGGATATTGTAGTATCGCTCCAAAAAAATCGGCAGAAAAATCAAAATTTTCATGATTTCCAACAACCAACTCTATGTCTTTTGGAATAGCACGAGTTTGTAAAACCGACAAAGTTTGCGACAAAATTTCTTCGGAAACAAAAAACTTATTGGCGTTGTTTTTCTTTTGATCTCTTGAGCGTACATCAAACAAAAGCGCCATGGCTTCGGCAGCCGCAGTTCCTTCGTCGAGAAGCGATGCATTGGCAATTTCCATTCCGGTAAGCTCGATAACCATTGTTTGAAAATTAAGAATAGCTTCCAAACGTCCTTGTGCAATTTCTGCTTGATAAGGCGTATAAGCCGTGTACCAACCTGGATTTTCAAAAACATTGCGTTGAATAGCCGCTGGCACAACCGTTGGATGATAGCCTAAACCGATGTACGACTTGAATACTTTGTTTTTTTGCCCTAATTCCTGAATATGGTTCAAATATTCATATTCACTCATCGGAGCATCAAGTTGTAACGGTTTTTTGAGTTTTATATCATCGGGAAGTGTTTCGTATATTAGCTGATCTAAAGATGGAGATTTGATGGTATTGAGCATTTGTTGCACATCAGATTCTCGTGGCCCTATGTGGCGCAAAGTAAAAATGTCTGTTCTCATTCGAATTGCGGTAAAGTTTAAGTTGTGTTTGTTTGTTATAAAATTGAAACAACAAATATAATTATTAATCTTGTATTTTTTGAGTGCTGTTTTTTTAATTTAGTATCAAATTATTAACCAAAACATGATATTATTAACATATTGGTTATTTTTGAACCATGAAAAAAACACGTGAAATTGTTGATTTTTTAATCCAGCATAATTTTATTTTGGGAATTTCGGCTTTTAGTTATGGCATGCTCACGTATCAAGAATTTCAATTAACTCCAAATTATTACTTGCTTTTCTTTTTGTTTTTTGCTACTGTTTTTTCGTATACCATTTTAAAAAAAACAAAACATCTTTCAGATTTTTTTAGATCAAATTTTACAGCTTTTTGTTTATGGTTTTGCATTGGCACGCTTACTTTTTTAACTACAAAAATTAGCACTTTTGAAAGACAGGTGTTTTTTATAGGATTTTTATTCACTATGCTTTATGGATATTCTTTTCTCGGAATAAAGAAACTTCGCGAAATACCAATAATTAAGATTGTTACAGTTGCATTTATCTGGACTTTAACTACATGTTTTATTATTATTCACAAACAAATTCCATCAAAAGAGATGTGTTGGATATTGGTTTCTAAATTGCTTTTTTTCTTGGCAATTATGATTCTATTTGAAATTGTAGATTTAAAATTTGACAGTAAAAAATTACAAACCGTGCCGCAACTCGTTGGTGTAAAAAATGCCAAACGCATAGCATTTATACTATTCGCAACACAATTTTTAATAATGTACTTTTTAAATTTTTCGATACAAAATGTATTTTTATCAACAGTAAGTTGCCTATTTTTGTACAAAATCAACGAAAACAGCACAACATATTTCACCCGTTTATGGTTAGAAAGTGTTCCGTTTTTTTTACTATTATTATGCGCAATTTTGTAATTATATTCGTTTTTATTTCTTTCTTTTTTTCTTGTAAAAAACAAGAAACTACCAATTATATAGATATAAAAAAGTATAAAAAAATCACAAAATCTAATCCCGAAAAAACAGATTCTATCTTAAAAATTATATCAAAATTAGATATAGAAAACAAACTGTCAAAAGATGATAAAGTATGGTACACAATCAATGTTTTGCCAACAATAGAAAATTCGGATGACAGAATTAGATATATCAAAAATACTATCAAAAAAATTTCTCCCAAAAAAGGTGAAATTGTAACCTATTTACCGATATTATACAATCATTTATCTATTGAATATTATCAAAATAACGATTTTGAGAATGCGATAACCAGCGCTTTTAAAGGTGTAGAATACGCACTTGAAGTAAAGAAAAAATATGGCTTAGAAAAATCTAATCTTGAATTTTCGTACTACAATTTGGCATTGGCGTACCGAAGCGCTGGCGATTTTGTAAACTACAAAAAGTATTTAAAATCATCATTAAAAACCTCAACATTTGAAGATTCTGCAGGGTACATTTATCAAAATTTGGGCGATTATTATTTGTCGTATAAGCAAATTGATTCTGCTTATTATTACACAAAAAAAGCTCGTGATGATTTCGAAAAATTACAAAACGAGCTTTCTATTGCCGATATTAGTCTTAATCTAAGCACTATTTATTACGAAAAAAAAGAATATGAAAAAGCAAAAGAAGAACTTAATGAAAAAACATTACAATTATTAATTGACAACAAAATAATTAGTTCTTTACATTATTCGCTTTTGGCAAAAACAGAAGTAAAACTTTATGATTTTCAAAAAGCAAAACTGTATTTAGACAAAGCAAAACAATTATCAGATACTGATGAAGAATTAATAAGTTATTACGAAGCATTAGCCGATTTTGACACTGCAACAGGAAATTTATCTGCAGCCAACACAGACCTTCGTAACTTACTAAAACACAACAACAAATACCATGACCAACTGGTAATAGACAAATCTAAAGAGCTTGAAAAAGGTTTTTATCTAAAACAAAAAGATTTACAAATAAAAAAATTGTTACTTGGAAACCAAGTTGTTAACGAAAAAAATAAATCGAAAAATATATTAATTTTTGCCATACTCACATTGGTTGTTTTACTTGGCATTTTCTATTATTTATTCACAAAAAACAAAGCGCTTAAAGCTGAAAACGAACGCAATGTTTTAGAACAAAAACTGTTTGCATCGCAAATGAGTCCGCATTTTATTTTCAATGCACTAAGCGCAATTCAGGCTGAAGTGTTAAGCAATAATACCAAAGAAGCCAATGCTTATCTAACCAAATTTGGGAAAATATTGCAAAATGTGTTGTTGAATACCAATCAAGAGTATGTAAGTATTGCATCTGAATACAACAATCTTATCAATTATATCGATTTACAAAAAGTACGATACAAAAACTTTGAATATCAAACAGATATTTACGAGGAAATTACTTTTGATGAAGATGAAATTCCGCCGATGTTATTACAACCATTAGTAGAAAATGCTATAGAACATGGTTTAAAAACATTATCAAATGGAGTTCTAAAAATTAAAATTAAAAAAGAAAACAACGTTTTGCATTGCGAAATTATCGATAATGGATTAGGGTTAAATTCTGGTTCCAAATCAAATGCAATTAGTACAAATCTCATTAAAAAAAGATTGAAATTTTTAACTACAAAACACAAATCAAAACTACACTTGACCATTGAAAACAATGAAAATCAAGTGGGCGTAATTTCCAAAATAATCATTCCATTTAAAGCCAAATTCTCATGAATCAAAAAATAAAAGTAGTATTGGTAGACGACGAAATTTCACCGCGAATTATAGCCCGAAGTTATCTGTCTGAAATAGAGAATATTGTAATTGTTGGAGAAGCATCTAATGTTGCCGAAGCCAAACTGGTTATCGACACCATGCGCCCCGATTTGGTTTTGTTAGACATTCAGCTTGGTAACCAAACCGGATTTGATTTGTTAAAAAATTACAAAGAACTTTTCTTTAAAGTCATTTTCATTACGGCTTTCGAGCAATTCGCTTTAGCAGCTATAAAAGCTGGCGCATTAGATTATTTGCTAAAACCTATTGATGAAAACGAACTTATAAATGCCGTAAAAAAAGTAACGCAAACCAACTTTTCTTCGCAAGAATCTATAGCGGTAGCACACGATATATTGGTAAACAAACGCACAGATCGTATTAGCCTAAGCGCCAACGACGGCTACCATGTTGTATGGTTAAAAGACATTGTATTTTGCTCTGCCAGTGGTAATTACACCACATTTCATTTAATAAACAATAAGCAAATAGTAATTTCCAAAATTATCAAAGAATACGAAGAATTGTTGCCAACAGACAACTTTTTAAGAGTGCATCAATCGTATTTGGTAAACATGAATTATGTAGAAAAATTTACCAAAGATCATCTTTTGATTCTTCAAAATGGTGCCGAAGTTATGGTGGCTTCTCGCAAAAAAGACGAGGTTTTAAATTGGTTAAAACAAATTTCGTAGCACAAATATCCATCAAATTTCAACAAATATTTAATAATCTGTTACGAATATTTATTACTTACTCGCAGATACATAACCATCAGATTTCCATAATAAAATCAGTTTATCTTTGTTAGGAACTTAGATAAAAAAATATATGGAAAATTGCGTATCATTTACAAAAACCGTTGCTACCGGTATAAAAAAATTTAGCAACCCAAAACATTGGGATAATGCAAAAAAACTTTTTGACGAAGGAAATTATCTCAATTCATTTTATTCAACATTAAATTATATTGATGAAGAATTAATCTCAAAATTTGGAAATGAAGATAAAACCGAATTTACATTTCCACAAGGATCTGCTGTGGTAAAAGTAAAATTGGAAGACAAAAATGTAAACATCACTGCACCATTTGTTAAAATTCCTGAAACTAAATTTTTGCCTATTTTTAGAAAATGTACCGAGTTGAATTTCAAGGTAATGACATTACCACAAATTGTAATTCAAAACGATTATTTAGTATTCCAATACAGTATGCCGCTTGATTTGTGCGAACCATACAAGCTGTACGATGTGTTGCGCGATATTGCACAAAATGCCGATAAATACGACGACGAGTTTGTAGAAAAGTTTGGCGCAGAACGCATTATGGAACCCATGGTTACCAATTATGATAATGCAAAAATGGCAGACATTGTTGTAAACTGTAAAAAAATTGCCAAAGAAGCCTTAGAACATTTGAATTATTTTGAAGGAAAACGCAGAATGGGCAATGCTTGCGATGCGCTATACGTAGGTTTAAAAAGGATAGATTATTACTGCGAACCAAGCGGTATGTTCTACAAGAAAATCGATGATGCACTTGCAGCAATGTTCAACAGAAACAACGATTGGATTGGAAAATTAAAACCAGGAAAACAACTTTTGGCTGCTATTGATAAAATGACCGAAGAAGATTTTAAACAAGATGTTTTTATCGGATTTTCGGTTATGCCGCTTAAAAGAAATGCCTCAAGAAATTATTTAGAAGAATGGATTGAAAACCATTTAAACGAAACCATTTCTTTACACAATTCTGGAGACTATATCAGCTCTACTTATTATGCTTTATATGCTTTGTATTCAATTTTAGCAAACTTTAATCTTGAAGAAAATTCTAAAAAAGCAATCGAATATTCACTTAACAAAGCAGCAAAACAACCTTGGGAAGACGCTTCAGACACCTTGCTTGAAGTAATGGATTTCTTCTTCCAAAACAACCAAGACGAATTTAACATGGAAGGCGAAGAAGAAGTAGCAGCCGAGGCATTTGACATGAACGCATTAACCGGTCAAATGGGCGATTTCATGAAAAATTATCAAAACATGTTAGGCGGATTATTTCAATCATTTGGAAAAAAATAAATAAAGCATTAAAAATAATAATATGGAAAATATTTCAAAATCAATATTCAAAATAAAAACAGCTTCTGGCTCTGGTTCGGGTTTTTACCTTTCAAAATACAATGTTTTCATCACCAATTATCATGTAGTAGAAGGCCATCATAATGTGGCTATCGAAGATAATGATATGCACACTATTGCGGCAAAAGTAGTTTTGGCAAACATCGATGAAGATTTGGCAATTCTTATTACAGACGAAAAAATAAACACCGAAGCAGAACTTGCTTTTGGAAGCTTAGAAAATCTAAAATCAAGAGATGAAGTTTTTGTACTTGGATATCCGTTCGGAATGCCCTATACAGAAACACAAGGTATTGTTTCTTCTCCAAAACAATTAATGGAAGGAAAACATTATATTCAAACCGATGCGCCCGTAAACCCAGGAAATAGCGGTGGTCCACTAGTAAACAAAGCCGGAGAAATTGTAGGTATTACTACAGCAAAATTCAACGATGCCGACAATATGGGATTTGCTGTGCCAGTTTCTGTTTTACAAGGAATTTTAGATATCTACACAACATCAAAACCTACATCGTTTGGCATTGTTTGTAGAGATTGCAAACACGTAGAAACTACACATACCGAAAATTGTGAAAACTGTGGTGCTGATATCAACATTGCTATTTTTGAAGAAAAAGAAATAAGCAACTTAGCAAAACGTGTTGAAGAAGGTTTGGTAAGAAACGGAATTAACCCAATTATTGCCCGCAACGGATACGAATATTGGACATTTTACCAAGGTTCATCATTAGTTAGAATTTACATTTATGATTACGATTTTGTATGCAGTTCTTCGCCTATGAACGAAATTGGTTCGGGCAATGTAGAAAACGTAATGCGATTTTTATTAAGTGATCCTATCGCTCCGTATCAATTAGGCACTTTCGAATCTACTATTTATATCGGATGTAGAACACACGTTACGGATTTATTTAATGAAAAATACGGTGATGAGCAATTAGACAGATTAATAAATCTTTCTAAAAAAGCAGATGAGTTAGACAACTACCTTTTAGAAACCTACGGCTGCCCATTAGCAAAAACAGCAAAAGTTTAGATTATTGATTATAAATTGAAAAAAGGTTGTCAATAAAACGACAACCTTTTTTTATAACAACTTAATTTCAATATCAATAAAGTACAAGTATCTTAAATAGATAAAAAAATGAAATTACTAAGTAAAGTAGTTTGGTGTTTTTCGGATAAAAAACACGAAGATTTAGAACAATTCAACAAAAAAGTAGCCAAGTACAACCATGAAATAATGGGTAACGAAAATGTTTGGGATGCCGAAAAAATGGTAGCACTTTCAGAAAAAATCGATATTTATTACACTGCTGGGATAACAGGACCAGAAGACATTTTACCTAATGAAGAATTGTGCGAAGAAGACGATTTTTTTGAAGATGAAGACAATAGTGATGGCGATCATTTTCAGGCAGAAATTAAAATGACATTGGAAGCCAATAATCAAAAATATTTTTTAGCTGGCGAGTTATTATTTAAAATTCACAATCAATTTGCAAATAAAGAATTAGGAGACCATACTTTTTTCGAAGGATTATCAGAGCTCGAAGGCGGAAATCTTCATAAATTTTATATTCATTGTGGTAGCTAATATTTTTATTTCTACAGATATTAAATAGATTGCAACGAATATTTAGTAACCATCAACAATTATACATTTCACAAAAAGAGTACAGTAGCTAGCTGTACATTTGTGTAAATTTAACATTAGTACCATGACAAACAAAGTCTTAAAATTTTCTGCTTTTGTACTATTGGGCGCATTATTGTTAGGTTCTTGTAAAGATGCCAACAATACTGGAACACCTGAAGAACAAACAGAAAAAAAAGCTAACAGTGAGCTACAAGGCTATATGCTAGCGGGTATTTATACCATCAATGGCTATGGCGGTATAGAAACTGTGGAAAACAATGTAGGCGATAGTGATGAGACAGAATCGTACACTACCCTATTGGGATTTCCGTATGAAAAAGGACAGGCAGGAACCAAAGAAATGCTCGCATCTATGTGGGACATTAATTCTAAAGAAGACCTGACAAAAAGATTGGGAGAATTGCTAAACGACGAAAAAGAAAAGTACAAAGCTTGGGATTATGCCAGGTTGGTAAACAATGTAAACACAGGGTATGCCGCCGGTTATATTACCAAGGAAGAAGGAAAAGAATGGATAATCAAAACCCTAACAAAAGCAAAAGCTGCTTTTAAAACATGGGAAGATTATCACAAAAATTTTATGGAAGGACGTAAAGACTGGAGTCCTAATGACGACAGCGACTCCAAAGCTTATGAAGAACTGTCAAAAAACATTTCAAACATGAGTGTTTATAAAAACAATCCATTAAATTAAAACTTCAAAAAAAAAGCTGCTTGGTATAAAAACTAAGCAGCTTTTTTTTATTATGCCGATCCAATAATATGTTTTAAATCCGAAATTTGGTTTTCCCACAGTTGCTTGGCTTCTTCAACCTCGTCTTCAAAAGCGTAATCAGTAACCATTAGCGAAACATCTTTAGTAATTTCGTCTTCAAGAATTTTTATCTCAAAATAATATTCTGTGTCGTGTTTATCTTCATCAATCCACTTAAACCGTACTCTTTCTCCCGCTTTTTTTGATGCTAAGCGTGCATTTTCTTCAGAATCATCCCAAACAAATGTAAAAAATTCGCCTCTAGAATTTACCTGTTCGGCAAACCATTCTTGTAATCCAGAAGGCGTAGATATATATTGATAAAGTAATTGCGGAGAAGAGTTTACAGGTACTTCTATTTCAAATTTTACTTTTTGCATGGGTTTTAAATTTTTCGAAATATATACATTTTTTACTATAATCTATAATTTTTTAATTAATTTTTTTTGCAATAAATATTTGTACAAAAAAAAGAAAAGTATATCTTTGCACCCTCAAAACCAAGGCGAGGTAGCTCAGTCGGTTAGAGCGCAGGATTCATAACCCTGAGGTCACGGGTTCAACTCCCGTCTTCGCTACAAAAAAAGCTCAGTTTAGCAACTGGGCTTTTTTATTTTTACCATTCTGGTTTCAATTTTGTGATTTTTTCATTAATTTGCGTAAAATCTTTTCAAAAAAACAAGTATGAGCAAAATACAAACCAATTATCCGGCACTTTATACCCTTATTACCGTTTTCTTTTTTTGGGGATTTATTGCAGCCGGAAACAGCATTTTTATTCCCTTTTGTAAAAGCTATTTCTCGTTAGACCAGTTTCAATCGCAATTGGTAGACTTTGCCTTTTATACGGCTTATTATATTGGCGCTTTGCTTTTGTATGCATTTGGCTATTTTTCTGGTAAAGATTTGGTAAGTCAGTGGGGTTATAAAAAGAGTATTGTATATGGCCTTTTATTTTCAGCGGTAGGAGCTGGAGCCATGATTTTAGCAGTTGAAATTAGTATTTATGCAGCCATGTTGGTTGGTTTTTTCATAGTAGCTTTAGGATTTTCGTTGCAACAAACAGCCGCTAATCCGTTTGCTATTTTATTGGGTGATCCAAAAACGGGTGCCGACCGTGTGAATTTGGCTGGCGGAATCAACTCTTTTGGAACAACTATCGGCCCTATAGTTGTAGCCTTTGCATTATTTGGTTCGGCGAAAGCCATTTCTGAAGAACAAATAAAAGCAATTGAACTCAACAAAGTTGTGATACTATACACTTTTGTTGGGATTTTATTCTTAGCGGCAGCAGCCTTATTCTATTTTTCTAAGAAAGTTCCTGAAGGAAAAATAACCGAAACGGTAGAAAAATCGCCAAAGGCTTTTACTCTTTTATTAGTAATGACGGCCTTGTTATTTGCCATGTTTATTCCGGTTTTTAAGAGTTATGATTCGGTAGAAGCAAAAGAAATCGAAAAGATTGAAAAAAAGATTGAACCGCAAACCAAATTGATTTCAAATCTTACTAACGATATAGTATCAATAAAAAGAAACAACAAATTATCTTATTTAGACAAACAAAATCAGATAAGACTTATTGAGAAAGATATTGATACTTTTAAACAAACAATTCAACCTCAATTAGACGAAATTGCAACCATAAAAAAACCGCTTGAGCAATACCGAATGAAGTGGCTGTTTGGTGCATTACTTACAATAATCGTGTGTTTGTTTTATGCTTTTTTTAGCTCGAAAAAAGACACCAAAGGTTGGGGCGCTATGCAGTATCCGCAGTTAGTCTTGGGTATGCTTGCCATTTTTACGTATGTAGGTGTTGAGGTTTCTATTGGTAGTAATTTGGGTGAATTATTAAAATTAAAAGAATTTGGTGGCTTATTATCTTCCGAAATTTCGCCGTATATATCTATGTATTGGGGTAGTTTGATGATTGGTCGCTGGGCAGGTGCTATCAGTGTTTTTAATTTAAAAAGCGCTTCCAAAAAACTAGCTTTGATACTTGTTCCGATTATTGCTTTTGGTGTGATAATCGCTGTAAATACGCTTTCGGGTAGCGACATGAAACCGCTTTATTTTTATATCGTTTGTGTATTGGTACAAATTGTTGCTTTTTTTATTAGTAATGATAAACCCGCAAGAACGCTTATGGTTTTTGGAACCTTAGGAGTTGCTGCCATGCTTATTGGGTTATTCTCAAGCGGTACGGTTGCTATATACGCTTTTTTATCGGGTGGATTAGCATGTAGTATTATGTGGCCTTCTATTTTTAGTTTGTCTATTATCGGACTTGGAAAATACACTTCGCAAGGTTCTGCCTTTTTAATTATGATGATTTTAGGTGGTGGAATTATACCGCCATTGCAAGGTAAGTTATCCGATTTAATCGGTATTCATCAATCGTATATAGTGGCAGCTCTATGCTTTGCATACCTTACATTATTTGCCTTATTAGTTAAAGGATTTTTGAAAAAACAAAATATTGATATTGACTCTATAGAAGCTGAAGGTGCGCATTAATCTGAAACACATCGTTATATTGTTATTGTTGTGGCAAAGCCCATGCTTGTTTGCACAAAAACAGCAAGTGGTACAAGGCAGTACACAGTATCCGTTTTGGTTGTACCAACCCGATGACTTTAAGGAAACCAAAAAATATCCATTACTTATTGTGCTTCATGGCAAAAGCTTATCGGGTACCGATATAAACAGAGTGAAGCGCTATGGTGTGTTGCGAGCCATAGACCGAGGCAGAAAAGTTCCGGCTTGGGTTATTGCTCCGCAAGTAGCTTCGGGTGCGTGGAATCCTGATTTAGTTTTAGAGATTTTAGAATTTGCTAAAAAAAATTACAACATAGACGATAAACGAATTTATGTTTGTGGCATGAGTCTTGGTGGCTACGGCACCTTGCATTTTGTGGGGAAATATCCAGATAAAGTTACCGCCGCTGTGGCTATTTGTGGTGGTGGCAACGAAAAAGATGCGGCACGTTTGGCACAAGTTCCGTTGTGGATTATTCATGGCGATAACGACAAACCTGTACCAATTTCTGAATCTAAAAAGGTGGTGAATGCCATACGAAAAGCAAACCCAAAAGCACCACTGGAATTTACGGTTGTAAAAGGCGGAACGCATAGTAGTGTAGAAAATTATTTTCATCTCGATGCCTTTTACGATTGGTTGTTTAGCCAATCGAAATAAATGTATAACTACTTGAATTTAAGGCACAATGGGTTGAACTTTATGTGTCTTGAATGTATTTTATATTTGAGATTTTTTGGTGTTTCCATTTTTATTAAATCTACACTGTTTTGCATAAAAAAATAAAAATATTCTTTCAAAATATTTTTTGATTTGTTTTATTGTTATATTTGTAAGACTAATCTTGAGAATTATGAAATGCAACTACACAAATTCTCTTTTCATTAAACAATGTATACTATACTGGATATACTAACTTAGCTGGGAGTTAAAGTTAAGAGAAAAAACTTTAAAAATTAGCAATTATCCACCAGGCATTTATGCTATTGCTCTTATCACAAACGGACATATTTCAGATACCACATCATTAATTAAACAATAATAATCATGAAAAAACTTTTATATGTATTCTCTTTTATAACTTGTACCAGTTTTGCTCAAATAACCCTTATTCCAGACAGCAATTTTGAGCAAGTATTGCTAGATTTGAACATAGATTCTGATGGAATAATTAATGGACAAATGGCAACCTCAGATGCACTAGCAGTAATAAATTTAACTATATCTTATGGCACTCCTCAAAATTATCCGTATCAAAATAGTACAATAAATGAAGGATATATTTATGATTTAACTGGAATTGAAGCATTTGTAAATTTAGAAAGTTTAAAAATTAATCAAACCTATGCAAACCATATTAATTTAAACACATTAGTAAATCTAAAACAATTAGACTGTATTGATAATTTGTTGAGTACTATTGATCTTTCAAATAATATTTTGCTGGAAGAATTTTACACTTCAAATGAAGGAGATGTATTACCTGTTAATTATATAATAGAAATAGACCTAAGCAATAATCCAAACATACACACGCTTCGGGCAAATGGAAGCACAAAAATAAACCTAAACAATAACAGTAATAATCTAAACACAACAATTAATGTTGGGGTTAGTGGATGGGGATTTCCTCCAGGTCAAATTTTTGGAAATGTTTGCATAAAAGTAGATAATCCTATAGGAGCACAAAGTAATCAATATCCATATTCGCAATGGACTGTTTTGCATAATAATATGACTTATTCATATACTGATGATTTAACAACTTGTAATCTTGCCACAACATCTGCAAATATTAAAAAACCAAAAATTTATCCCAACCCAGTAACAACTGTTCTAAACATAGAAACCCAAGAAGCTATAGACAAAATAGAAATTATCGATATTTTGGGCAAAAGAGTGATAGAAAATACCAATAGTAAATATATTAACGTTGAAAATATAGCAAGAGGTGTGTATATCCTAAAAGCCACAGCAGGCGGAAAAACCGTTTCAGAGAATTTCATAAAACAATAATCTTAAAACTAAGAAAACATGAAAAAAATAATAACCTTCTGTTTGCTACTTGGCTTTTTTAATACAGTCAATGCCCTCTCTGTAGAAGAAATGAGTATCTCACCCATTGCAGGAACCAATGATATTAATGTTTACGTAAAATCAAAAGATTTATACACTCATTCCTTTAATTCAGAAAGTTATTCTATAAGTGGAAGTAATATTATTATTTATATGTGTTATAATCCAGGCTTAGGTGCCGCCATTACATATACAAATACGAATGTAGTTATACCCAATATCAACACTGGTTCACAAAACTACACCATAACTGTAAACTTATGTTATTACCTTAGTGGTACTTGTCGTTACAATGATATTAAAGATACCCGTAGCATTACCTTTACCACACCACTCACAAGCACTTTACTTGAAACGGTAAGTCAAAACAATGAAAAATCGTTTACCGTCTTCCCAAACCCCGCAAAGGAAATGCTTTATTTTTCAAATCCTATAGACGCAGCCAGTATATATGATGCTTTGGGTAGAAAAATCATCGAGCAAAACCAACCGGCAAACAGTATTCCGGTTTCAGAATTAGTGTCTGGTACTTATATAATTACGATATCAACTCAAGGCAAAACCCAGACCCAAAAATTCATTAAAACCTAAAAATTCCAAAAGCAATAGCATCTATTTTCTAATAGTCTAAGCAACTAAAAAGTTTAATCTATCAAAAAAAAGAAACTATGTCAAATTTATCTAAAAACAGAATTAATGTAATACTGCCAGCGGCAGATATTACCGCAATCAACACCAGTATTGCCACCATTTTGAGCAAAGTACCTGCCAATACTACCCTTACCGACGAGCAACGCTTGGGATACAACGCCATAGATGTAGCCAACAAAGTATTTGCCGAAGCCCCAGATAAAGAAGCCGATTTAAACCAAGCCATAACCATAAGTGCGGAAGACATCAACGAACCTGCAATTTATAATTGGTATGACAACGAAGGGAATTTAATCTATCAAGGAAAAGATTTACAAGTTGCTAATGCAGTTGCAGAAAAATACAAACTGGAAGTAATTGCAACCGCAGACGGATTTAAAGATTACAAAGAAGTTGAAGTAAAACTAAAACCAAGTACATTAGAAAACATTGCCCCTAACCCTGCAACCAATAATGTTTTGGTAAGTTATAAACTAAACGGAGTAAGTTCGGCTTATTTAATGGTAATTGGTTATTATGGCAGTAACGGAACATCTAACAATTATATTTTAGATGTAAATTCAAATGAAACCAATCTAAATGTAAGTAATTATGCAAGTGGTTTTTACACAGTTGCATTGGTTGTAAACGGTGAAATTACCGATGCAAAAACTTTAATTAAACAATAAAAATTTACGAGGGTGTCTTTAAAAATCAAATTTTTAAGATTTTTGAGTTTTTAAATCATTGAAAATCAATCAATAAAATATATATATAAATTACAAACTTTTGCCTTTTTGGACACCCTCATTTTTGTATAACTTTTAAAATATAGTAAAATGAAAAAATTAATCTTAACATTTATTTCGTTCTTTATGTTGTTTTCTTGCAACAAAAATGATGATGAGAATACAAGTTTTACACCTCAAAATATCACTCCTACTATGATTAGTAAGGGTGTATTGCGTGGAAATGGTGCTGAAAATATTTCGCAACAGAATATTGTTATTACAAATCAAATTCAATTTAGTAATTTAATAACTTCTATGAATACAGTCAACAATGTTTCAAATTCATTTACTGAAACAACAGTTGATTTTAATAATTTTATAATAATAGCTTCTTTTGATTCTATTAGACCCAATGAAGGCTATAGTACGAATATAACTAATATAACAGAAAATGTTGATAATATCGTAGTTACTGTTACAACTTCATACACACCTGTTTTAACAGCTGTAGTTACACAACCTTTTCATATTGTAAAAATACCTAAATCAACAAAACCAATAATATTTCAATAACAGTATTTTAAAAAAAGACAGACTTTGTTTTAACATTTAATGAATGGTTAAGACAAAGCCTAAGACACTATAGTACAACATCTAAAAATCTAAAAAAAACATGTCAAACCTATCTGAAAACCGCATTAACGTAATACTGCCAGCGGCAGATATTACCGCAATCAACACCAGTATTGCCACCATATTAAGCAAAGTGCCTGCCAATACTACCCTTACCGACGAGCAACGCTTGGGTTACAACGCCATAGACGTAGCCAACAAAGTTTTTGCCGAAGACTGCCTTGCCGAAGCCCAAGCCAACGGTACCGGCATAATACCTGGGTTTATAAACCTTACCAATTTGCAAAACGACCTTACCGTTTTTGAACAATTAGACCAAGTAGCCAGCGCACTTACCAACGCTTTGCAACGGGTAGAAGATGCCCGCCGTATTGCAGGACACGAGGCATACGGACAAGCAAGTCCTATTTATAACGCCTTTAAGAGCGCGCACGAAAACGGCATACCTAATGCCACGGCAAGCTACAACCACCTTAAGACTCGTTTTGAAGCGCAAGGCGGAAACGCTGGGCGCAACGCTAACAATAACCCATAAAATTCCTCTTACAAAGTTGCCATAGCTTAAGAGTTTTGGAATTGAAAACCCCGAAAGTATTTGACACTTTCGGGGTTTGTTTTTTTGGACTAAAAAAAGAATTTTCAATTACTTTTATAACTTTAAAATCAATAAACTACACTTTTATCCTTAATAAATACTACTTTTATCCATTATAATTAAGTTTTTATTCCTATTAAATACTATTTTTACACACTATAAAATGGTTTTTATCAACATTAATTATTATTTTTATCCACTATAAATTGGTTTTTATTCACATTAATTATTGTTTTTGTCCACTATAAATTGGTTTTTACCCATAATAATTTAGGCAGGAGGCAGTAGGCAAGAGGCAAGAGGCATTAAACATTATACATTAAACATTAAAGATGATACACATAGGAGCAATACTACACCGCTATTTTGAAGAACACCGTATTCGTAGAGCCGCCTTGGCACGGCTAATGAACATTCGCTTAGATTCGTTGATGCGATACGAAAAAAATGAGAGCATTAAAACCCACCGTTTGTTGGAGTTATGCACCCATCTTAAACACAATTTTTTTATGGATATTGCCAGTACGTTACCCCAAGAATACAGCACATCGGCTACGATTTTAGAGATAAAAAACCAAGAAATTGAAGCCCTAAAAAAAGAAGTGGAAAAACTGACTATTGAAAACGAATTATTGAAAAAAATTATAAAAGCCTAAAAGTGGAATACCAAACAAAAAGCCGAAGTTTTGAACTTCGGCTTTTACATGAATTAATAACCTAACATATTAATAATACACATATCTTCTTACTTTGGCAATGTATTTTGCCAGGCGTATTACTTGGTGGCTGTAGCCATATTCGTTGTCGTACCAAACATAGAGTACGGTATTTTTTCCATCGGCAGAAACAATCGTGGCATTACTATCAAATATTGATGGTGCCGAAGTACCCACAATATCCGAAGAAACCAATTCGTTGTTTAACGAATATTTGATTTGCTCTACCAATTCGCCTTCTAAAGCGTATTGTTTCATAATATCGTTCAAAGCCTCTTTATCGGTGGCTTTTGCTACTTCTAAATTCAATACTACCAAAGAACCATTTGGCACCGGAACGCGTATGGCATTCGAAGTGAGTTTTCCGGCAAGGCTCGGCAAGGCTTTTGCCACAGCACTACCTGCGCCGGTTTCGGTAATTACCATATTTAAAGCAGCCGAACGTCCGCGGCGGTATTTTTTGTGCATGTTATCTACCAAATTTTGGTCGTTGGTATAAGCATGAATGGTTTCGATGTGCCCTTTTACCACACCCAAAGTATCTTCGATAGCCTTAAGCACTGGCGTTATAGCATTGGTGGTACAAGAAGCAGCCGAGAAAACATCTACAGTATCTGGATTGTAATCGTCGTGGTTTACGCCATATACGATATTAGGTACCCCTTTTCCTGGAGCTGTTAGCAAAACTTTATCAACTCCTTTTGAAGAAAGATGACGTTTTAGAGCTTCTTCGGTTGTAAAAGCACCGGTATTGTCAATAACCAAAGCGTTGCTGATACCGTATTGGGTATAATCTATTTCTTCGGGCGAGTTTGCTGTGATTATTTTTACGGTAGTACCGTTAATATTTAATGCCGAGTTTTCGATGTCTGCCGTAACCGAACCAGCGAAATCGCCATGCACCGAATCGTATCGAAGTAAAGAGGCTCTTTTTTCGAGAAGCACCGCATCGTTTTTATCTCGGGTAACAATGGCACGCAAGCGCAACTGTTCGCCTTTGCCAATTTTGCTCATTAATTCGCGAGCCAGCAAACGACCAATTCTACCAAAACCATACAAAACCACATCTTTCGGAACTATTTTAGTGAAGTTTTTGGCATCTCTTAACTTATCAATTACAAAGGCTTTGGCATCATTGTATTTGTTATCTTCAAGATGGTATTCGTAGGTAAGTTTTCCAATATCAATGCGTGCTGGCGGTAAATCTAATTCTAAAATAGCATTAGCAATTTCAACCGAATCAAATACATTTATAGGTTTGTTTACAAATTCTACAGCGTATTCATGCAAATTGATAATGTCGCTTACATTGCGGTCTATCAGTTGGTTTCTAAAAAGCACCAATTCGATAGACTTGTCGTACCATAAATCGGAAATAATTTTGATAAATTCTACACAAGCTTTTCTTCTATCGGCTTGGAAAGCCAATTCTTTTTCGTATAAATTATTGTTGTTGTTGCTCATAAAGATTTGAGTGTTATAAAATTTTTGCAAAAGTAAAATATTTTACCAATTAACGAAATCGTTTTCGTAGAAAATTGATTAAACTTTTATTTAACCGCAAATTAGTAGAATTTAAATTTGTAGATGCTAATTTTAGGGCTCAGAAATTCCATGAGTAGCAAGCTAAATTTTTTGAGAAATACGTCGTTACTTTTTTTTGTTATGAGATTTAACACTTTTTGAAAGTTGTCAAATACACAACACTACGCAACTAAATAACATTTACCTCAGCTTCTATGGCTATTCCGAATTTGTCAAAAATTGTTTTTTGAACATAACGCGAAAGTTCTAAGATTTCTTTGCCTGTAGCATTGCCGTAATTAACCAAAACCAAAGCTTGATTTTTGTGAACACCTGCATCATCTTTTCGATACCCTTTTAAGCCTGCGTGTTCTATTAGCCAACCCGCTGGAACTTTAATTAGATTTTCGGAAACTGGAAAAAACTTTATCTCTGGAAATTTTTCTTGTACTTTATCAAAAAGCTCTTTTGAAATCACCGGATTTTTAAAAAAACTACCGCTATTGCCCAGTTCTTTTGGGTTTGGTAATTTGCTGTTTCGTATGGCAATTACGGCATTAGAAACGTCTTTTATAGTAGGATTTGTAATAGTGTGTTTTGCAAGTTCGGCTTTGATATCGCCGTAATCAATATTGATTTTATGGTCTTTTTTTGTAAGTTTAAAAATGACCGATGTAATAATGTATTTGTCTTTGGCTTCGTGCTTAAAAATACTTTCGCGATAACCAAATTGACAGGTTTCTTTATCAAATGTTTTGAGTTCTTGTGTGGCAATATTCATAGCTGTGCATGAAACAAATGTGTCTTTTATCTCGGCACCATAAGCGCCAATATTTTGCACTGGTGTAGTGCCCACGTTGCCCGGAATTAATGACATATTTTCGAGTCCCCCAAAATTACAATCTATGGTCCACAACACAAATTGATGCCAATTTTCGCCAGCATTGCTTTCTACCCAAACATGGTTTTCATCTTCTCGGATAACTTTTTTTCCTTTTAAATCTACATGAATTACCAACGCATCAATATCTTGTGTGAGTAGCATATTACTACCGCCGCCCAAAATAAACTTCTTTTCGGTTTTATTATCGTGCAACACTTTTTTCAAGTCATCAAGTGTATGTACCGAAACAAATCGTTTGGCTTTGGCTTCTATATTAAAAGTGTTGTAGTCTTTTAAAGAAAAATTATGCTGAATATAGTTTTTCATGAATGTATCAAAATCGTAATTGTATTAATTTTCTGTTTCGAGTGCGCGACTTAAAAAATTGTTGAGTGGTTTTAAAACAATTAGTTTTTTCGCTATTAATTCAGCTGCATTTTTTTCTAAAAATATTGAATCTTCAATTCTATGCGTAGTTGTAAAACTTTTTAGTTTTAAATTTTCAATCGCTTCATGATTTGGATCAAAATCTTTTGGTGCTTTTTTCAGCATTACATCTTCAGTTCTTGTAAAATCGCCAAATTCTTTTTTGAAATTTTTTTCTTGAAGAATTTTTATCAAATCATCATTAAAAAAAGAAATTTCGGTTCTGACTTTTTTGAGTTGTTCTGGCTCTGGACACCACAAACCGCCTGCTACAAACGAATTTCCTTTTTCGTAATGAATGTAGTATCCCGGACTATTTTTTCGATTTAAACTTTGCGCTATCCAAACGCCCATATTGGTTTTGTATGGTTCTTTGTTTTTTGAAAAACGAATATCACGATTGATTCTAAACGTACAGTTTTTTACTTCTAACGGTTCTAAAGAAGCGTCTAACGGTTTCATTTCGGTTAAAACTTCGGCAATGAAACTATGATAATCTTTTTTGTACAATTCGTACCATTTTTTGTTTTCATGCATCCACTCGGTATTGTTGTTGGCTTGCAAATCGTCAAGAAATTGAAATGTATTTTGGGTAAGCATGAGGTTTTAGGTTCAATTAGCGAATGTTTTATATAGCTGATTAACAAAAATTATAAATGTTTTTTAATTTCTGAAGCTTCGGTATAGCCTACAGTTTCCCAAACTTTTTTGCCGTTTTCATACAAAACCAAATACGGAATTCCGTCTACTTTCATCATGTTGGAAACCGCTTCGTTTTTATCAACATCAATTTTTACTAATGTAAAACCTTTGTCTTTATATTCTTGCTGAATTTTATCGAGAACTGGCGACATTTGTCGGCAAGGTCCACACCAAACCGCATTAAAATCTACCAATACTTTTTTGTTAGAGCTAATAAGTTTTTTATACTCTTCAAGCGAAATTCCTTCTGTATTTGCAGTGGTTTCAGCAGGTTTATCAGCAGTTTCGGTAGTAACGCCGCTGGCATTCCATTTTAGCATACCTCCGTTTAATTCATAGATTTTTTTGAATCCGGCTTTTTGCATTTTTTCTGCGGCAGCTTTACTTCTTCCGCCACTTAAACAATATACAAATACTGGATTTTCTTTGTTTAACTTATTCATTTCAGCATCAAAATTTGGACTGTTAAAATCAATGTTTACAGCATTTGCGATACTTTTCGATTTAAATTCTTCGGGCGTACGCACATCTACAATTTGTGCATCTTTGGCATTGGCAATTGCATCGGCAAAATCTTGAGGCTCTAATTGCTCAAAAACGATTTCAGGCGTTGTTGCTTCGGTGGATTCTGTAACTTCGGTTGTGTTATTTTTACAATTAAAAAATAATAATCCTATAATTAGTAAAGAAAAAACTTTTTTCATGGGTAAATAATTAAAATTAATTTTCAAATATAATTGACGTAAAAGTAATCAATCTATAACAAAAGTTACAAATTAAATATTTTATATGATTGATGTGTTTGTTTTACAATTTCTTCGGTTCGTTGCGAGTGTGTGTCGGAAATAAATAATTGTCCGAACGATTCGTTGTTTACCATTTCTACAATTTTACTTACGCGAAATTCATCGAGTTTATCAAAAATATCATCAAATAATAGAATTGGTTTTTCGCCACTTTTTTTCTTAACAAATTCAAATTGAGCTAATTTCAAAGCAATCAAAAAAGATTTTTGTTGTCCTTGACTTCCAAATTTCTTTATCGAAAAATCATCAATCTTAAACTCCAAATCATCTTTATGAATGCCAACGCTGGTGTATTGCAAGGCTCTATCTTTGTTAATGTACTCTTCTAAAAGCGTTTTTAAATTTTGATTATGCAAATGACTTTCATACGTAAGCGTTACATCTTCGGCATCTTGCGTTATTTGGCTATGATGTTTTTTAAAAAATGGCAAAAAATCTGACACAAACTGCTTACGCTTCTCATAAATTTTAGCACCCAAGCCATCAAGCTGTTCGTTGTAAATAGACAATGTATCTGCTTCAAAAACATGATTCAACGCAAAATATTTTAGCAAGGCATTGCGTTGGCTTATAACTTTTTGATAATTGATAAGTTGCGCCAAATATTCGCTATCTAATTGCGAAATTACGGTATCTATAAATTTACGACGCGTTTCGCTACCTTCTAAAATCAAATCATTATCGGTTGGCGAAATGATTACCAACGGAATAAAACCAACGTGTTCTGAGAATTTTTCATAGATTTTTCCGTTGCGTTTTAAAATTTTTTTCTGACCTTTTTTAAGGCTGCAAATTATTTGTTCTTGCCGTTGTTGTTTTTCGAAAACACCATCAATTACAAAAAAATCTTCGTTGTGTTTAATGTTTTGAGCTGCAATAGGATTAAAATAACTTTTGCCATTTGCCAAATGGTACACTGAATCGAGAATATTGGTTTTTCCAACACCATTTTTTCCAACAAAACAGTTTATTTTGCTATCAAATTCAAAGGTTTGTTCTGCAATATTTTTGTAATTAAATAGCGAAAGTTTGGAAAGATACATGTGTTAATTTTGAGAAATTGGCGCAATGTGAAAAACATTTGCAAAAATATCGAAAAAAATGACTTTTAAATTTGAATAAATATTTTATTTTTGCGCACACTAAAATAAATAGAATGGCAACTTTCAATAAACGTGGCTATAAAGCACCGAAAGAAAAAGTAAACGAAACCGAAAAGTTATTAGAAGAAAATATTGCAGATGCACAAAACGATGCAGCTCTACATGATGATAGTACTACCGCTAAAGCTTTTGACGCATTAGACGAAACTGCAAATAAAACTGAAGAATGGGTTGTTAGAAACCAAAAAATGATTATGGGCGTTATTGCTGGTATCGCATTGCTTACAGTGGGATATTTGGCTTATCAAAAATTTGTTGTGGCTCCAAAAGAAACCGAAGCTACAGAAGATTTATTTGTGGCTCAAAAGAATTTCCAATTGGCTATTGATGAACAAGATGCAAAAAAACAAGATTCTTTATTCAAATTAGTTTTAAAAGGATCGGAAGGAAAATTAGGAATTGCTGAGTTTGCTGAAGAAAATTCAGGAACAGCTGCCGGAAATTTAGCAAACTATTATGCAGGTATCACTTATTTGAACACAAAACAATACGACAAAGCCATTGAATCTCTTGAGAAATTTTCATCAAAAGATCAATTCTTAGGAGCTATTGCTATTGGTGCTATCGGAGATGCTTATTCGCAAAAGAACGATGCTAAGAAAGCATTAGAATACTACGAGAAAGCAGCGCGCACAAACGAAAACGATATGACTACGCCAAGATTTTTAATGAAAGCCGCACAAGTGGCTTATTCATTAAACAACAAGGCAGATGCTTTGAAATATTTCAACGAAATAAAAGAAAAATACGAAACATCTCCAGAAGCACAAAACATTGATGCTTTGATTGGAATGGCTCAATAATTCAATACGAATTAATACTTTTAAAAAACGAATCAAGAAAGTTACTATTTTTGATTCGTTTTTTTATTAGAAGTTTATCATTCTTAATTTTATAAAATGGCTACAGCAAACAAAAACTTATCTAATTACGATAAAACAAAACTACCAAGCGCAAAAAAGTTTCGATTTGGCATTGTAGTTTCCGAATGGAACGATGCGATTACCGAAAATTTATACAAAGGTTGTGAAGCAGCACTTTTGGATTGTGGCGTAAAAAAAGAGAATATTCTCCGTTGGAATGTTCCTGGAAGTTTTGAATTGATTTACGGCGTACAACGTATGATTGTTACCCAAGACATTGATGCTGTCATAACAATTGGCTGTGTTATAAAAGGCGAAACAATGCATTTTGAATTTGTATGCGAAGGAGTAACCCAAGGCATAAAAGACTTAAATGTTCAAACCGATGTTCCTGTAATTTTTTGTTTATTAACAGATAATACAAAACAACAATCTATTGACAGAAGTGGTGGGAAATTGGGCAACAAAGGCACAGAAGCTGCAATTACAGCAATTAAAATGGCCGATTTACGCAGCAAGACTACCATCAAAGAATAAACCCAACCAAATTTAGCATATAAAAAAATCCTTGATTCAATGAATCAAGGATTTTTTTGTTTATTATTTTTTTAAATCTATCTTTTGGTACGTCTTGATTTTGCTGCTTCAAACGAACGTGAAACCGATTTTCCTTCAGATCTTCTAGATGATCTTCCGTTTTCAGAACTTTCGCTACGTTTTGGAGCTCTGTCTCTATCGTTGCGAGTGTTGCCACCAAATTCTTTTCTTTTGGTAAAACCACCCGAGCTTCGTTTTTCAAAACCGCCACTTCTACCGCTATCTCTTGATGTACGTGGTGTAGCGTTTTTAGAAATTTCTACATTGATTTTTCTGCCTTCTAACTTAATTTCGTTCAGCGTACCCATTACCAAATCTACATGTTCAGCATCGGTATTAAAGAATGAAAAACCTTCTTTTACATCTACTTTAAAGATATCGTCTCTTCCTAATTGTAATGTATCACGCAAGAAATCTTTTAAATCCATCCAGTTGAAATTGTCGCGTGTACCGATATTGATGAAGTAACGCACAGCATCGCCCGACTCAAAAGTTTGTGTTTCTCTTTCTCTTGATCCTTTTTCAGCAGATAAATCTTTTTTGTTTTTATAATAACCCAAGAATCTATTAAATTCTACCGAAACCATTTTTTTGATTAATTCTTCTTTTGATAAATCTTCAAAAACTTCGTTGATTGCTGGAAGATAATTATCAATTTCATGATCAATTTCGGTGTCTTTTATTTTATTTGCCAAATGCAATAATTGAATTTCGCAAATTTCGATACCTGAAGGAATTGTTTTTTCTTCAAATTTTTGCTTGATAATTTTCTCAATCTGATGAATTTTTCGAACATCACTTTTGGTAGTAATAGTAATCGAAGTTCCTAATTTACCAGCACGACCCGTACGGCCCGAACGGTGATTGTAGGTTTCGATATCATCCGGCAACTGATAGTTTACAACGTGTGTAATATTATCCACATCGATACCACGTGCCGCCACATCGGTAGCCACCAACATTTGAATTTGTCTTCCTCTAAAAGATTTCATAACACCATCGCGTTGTGCCTGACTTAAATCGCCATGCAATGCGGCAGCATTGTATCCGTCTTCAATTAGTTTTTCGGCAACAGCTTGTGTATCTCTTTTGGTTCTACAAAATATAACCGAGAAAATATCTGGATTGGCATCGGCTAATCTTTTTAGAGCTTCGTAACGATCGCGTGCATTTACAACATAATATTCGTGCGAAACTGTAGATGAACCCGAATTTTTGGTTCCAACAGTAATCTCAACAGGTTCTGCCATAAACTTTTTGGCAATACGTGCTACTTCCGATGGCATTGTAGCCGAAAATAACCAAGTGTTTTTTTCTTCTGGTGTATCCGACAAAATAGAAACGATGTCGTCATAGAATCCCATATTCAACATTTCATCGGCTTCATCAAGAATACAAATGTTAATGTTTTTGATATTTACAAGACCTCGATTTATCATGTCTTGCATTCTACCAGGAGTTGCTACAATAATTTGCGCTCCTTTTTTTACATCTTTTGCTTGTTCGGTAATACTGGCGCCACCATAAACGGCAACAGTATGAAGTCCTTTTATGTACTTAGAGTACAATTTTATTTCATTAGTAATTTGCAAACACAATTCGCGGGTTGGCGAAAGTATAAGCGCTTGTGTAGTACGATCTTCAGCATCAATTTTTTGAATGAGCGGAAAACCAAAAGCTGCGGTTTTTCCTGTTCCTGTTTGTGCCAAAGCAACTAAGTCTGTGTCGTTTTCTAATAAAACTGGAATCGCTTTCTCCTGTACTTCAGACGGATTTTCAAATCCAAGGTCCTTTATCGCCAGCAGTAGCGATTCGTTAAGACCCAATTGTTCAAATTTATTCATTATTTCTTATTAAATTGGGCGCAAAGGTAGGCTTAATATATTGAAAAAGCTAATCTGTATTTTTTATACCGCAATTTACATTATCTATTGGTCTTGAAACCATTAGCTAAAAAGTCAATCAATTTATGCACGGCTATTCCTCGATGACTTATTTTCGATTTTTTTTCGGTAGTCATTTCGGCAAAAGTTTTGGTATATCCATCAGGAATAAATATAGGATCATATCCAAAACCGTTGTCCCCTACTCTTTCGTTGGTAATAGTACCAAATATTTTTCCTTCAAAAAGTTGTTGTTCATTATTTATATTAAGACAAATAACTGTTTTGAAATTGGCTTTTCTGTTGGGTTGGTTTTCTAAGTTAAGGAGTAGTTTGTCGATATTATTACTGTCGTTTTTGGGTTCGCCTGCATAACGTGCCGAATACACTCCAGGTGCGCCATCAAGAACTTCTACTTCGAGACCAGAATCATCGGCAAAACACGGAATATTATATTTTTGTGATACGTAATTGGCTTTTAGGATTGCATTTCCTTCAATGGTATTGGCTGTTTCAGGAATATCTTCTGTACAACCCAAATCTTCCAAACTCACAATTTCAAAATAATCTGGAAGTAATAACTGTATTTCTTTAATTTTGTTTTTGTTATTGGAAGCAAATGCGAGTTTCATTGATTTATATAAGTTATTTAGACAGAAATATTTGCGAATATTTGTATAAACAAGTAGCTTATTTTACAGTTATTACACAAAACACGACAGTTATTTAATAGATTTAGATTTATTGAAAAAGTAGAATAATTTTGACTCACGTTCTTCATAAAAATTTAATTACAAATCAGAAACGGCCAAACATTCTCTTGTTTGGCTGTTTTGTTTTATAAAAGTACTAAATTCTATAAAGAAACAATTTTAACCACTATTTTTTACTTTAACTTAAAACAAAAAAAGTGGAGCCGGGGAGATTCGAACTCCCGTCCAAACAAGCAACCAAAGAGCTTTCTACATGTTTAGTTCTTTATTAAATTTTCGACAAAAAGCAAGGCAAAGAACAACCACTTTTTGCTTAGCTTTATAAGTGTCAGAAAGGATTTAAAGCATTACCTTTCTTAGGTTTATATTTCCGGCCCACCTGAATCAACCGCCACAAACCAAGGCTTTTGAGGTGAGTCTAGCTTTCACACCTTGTGTGAACTAGGCAAATCGTACTAAACTTCGGATTAAGCAGCTAAAGCGTAATTATTTTCGCCGTTTATAAGGTTGTATTCTTGATATTTACGAGCCAAAAACACAATGCTCGACATGCTTACCAATTAGTTCCACTCGCTGTCAAAACCAGTCGGCCCCAAAAAGTGGGCAAATATAAAGATTTTTGAAACACCAATTTAAGAAATTTGCGTAGATATAGAATTTTGAAAAATTATCTGTTAAAATTAAATCTCTACAAAGATTAAATTGTGATCTGAAATCTTAGTTTCGATTTGCTTTTCAATAATTTTTGGTGATTTATCTTTTAAAAAATCTTACTAAAAATAATGTGAATTGCTGAATTCTCGATGCTCTTGGTTACTATTTCAAGATTTTGCAAATAACAGAATTCAAGCATTTCTTTTTGAATCTTTTTACTTGGATATGGAAATCCAGAAAATGAAATATTCAAATCGCCAGAAAAACACAAATTATTTCCGCCTAATTTTTCTATATCTGTTTTTTGCTTTTCAAAATCATTTTTAAAAAAATCATTCTTTCCACCTGTAAACCCAATAATACTTCCATAAAGAATTAATTTACCATATTCCGTTTCTATCCTGCCACAAACACTTGAAAAATTATCATAAGTAACAATCTCTTTTTCGATTTTGTATTTACTAAAAATGGTGGTTTTATTTTCTTCTTTTGAAAAACGAATTCCGTTATACAAATTTGGTAATTCTTTTGTTTGAATTTTAAAAAAAGTTGGAAAATCGATTATCGAATTTGTTTCAGTCAAAAAAATAATATCAGCATCAAATTCTTTGATAATTCTAATAATTTCAGAATTTCTATTTTCTATAATTTTTGGTCGTCTTATATTCCAACTTAAAACTTTCATTATTATTGTTAGTTTCAATAAATCTGTTCCAATTAATAGACAAGATTTTTAATTATTTTACTCTTCCTTAACCATTACCGAATCCTTTAAAGAAATAGGATATTTTCCAAAAAGGGTAATTAGTCTTTTGGTTTGAAAAACCTTTCTGTTAAATCGGTTCGAAAGTGCAATAATGGTTGTATTGTCGTTTTTCATTGGTACATATACGGCAGTATTTCCGTGCCACCAACCATTGTGATAAAATATTTTTTCGCCGGTTTCCCACTCTCGCAATCTGATGCCCAAACCGTAGTTTTTTACACCTTTATTTTCGTAACTATACCCTTTATAAACTTCTTTGAGTAATTGCGGACTTAGAAATTCTTTACCGTTTCGGGCGATATCAAATTTCAGTAAATCGCGTGGTGTAGAATAAATATTTTTGTCGCCATACACAAAATCTAAAAAATCTATGGGAAATTTTGAGTAATTAGCACGATACGTTGGCGCAAATTTATCTGTAGGTGTATTTTCGTCTGCCACATAGCTGTCTTTCATTTCTAATGGTTTAAAAATGAGTTCCTCAACAGCTTTGGCGTATTTCATTCCGGTTACTTTTTCTATTATCAATGCCAAAAGCGCATAATTGGTATTGTTGTAGCTAAAATGAGTTCCGGTTTTGGTTTCCTGCGGAATATGTTTTGTTACTAATACTTCGTAAAGTTTATCGTTGGTCAAACTTTTGTTTCGCCCCCAAATGTGGGCATCATCGCAAAAATAATTGTATTTTTTTAAACCACTTCGATGATTAAGTAATGACCGAATTGTAACTTCAGAATATGGAAAACTATCAAGAAGCGTTGTTACTTTTTGGTCGAGCGTTATTTTTTTGGCTTCTATAAGCTTTAGAATTATACTTGCTGTAAACACTTTTGTAACCGATGCAATGTGAATAGGTGTAGTTTCCGAAATTGGAATTTGCTTTTCTCTATCCCACAAACCTTGGTATCGTTCATAAATAATATGACCGTTTTTGGCTACTAAAAAGGCAAGATTATCTTCGGGTAAAAAATTTTCATTGATAAAAGCATCTATTTCGGCTTTTTTTTGAGCAACAAATTGTTTTTTGGGCGCTGGCAAACTGTCTTCGGGCATTAACATCGCATACGGATATTTTGATTCCACCCGATGTTTTCTTTTTTTAGGCGCATTAGAATTGCACGCTAACAACAAGAATCCAAAACTTAAACAACAAAAAAACAGCTTCGCCTTCATATTTATTTCTTCTATGGCAAAAGTATATTTTTTTGCGAAAAAGGCAAACAGAAGATTATATTAGAATTTATCTTTTTAAAAGTTTATGGTTTGATTATTTCGATATCATCTACACGAAATTCTACGGCAGTAGCTATATCTTTATTAAATCGAATTGCCGAAATAGTATTTGGTAAAGTTGTAGAAAGTGTAATCTTGTGCCAGTTGGCAGTACCTGTACCGGTAGGCATTGTAAATGGCAAATTTATCCAAGTAGCACCATCAAAATAATCAATCGTAAACCCAGAACCATTGGAAGCATTGGTACCTTTTCGAATATAAACCGACAAAGCCAATGGCCCTGTAAAACTTGTAACATTAATTCCGTTTATTTGAAAAGTCAATGCCGATGCAGTTGAATTAGTAAAAAAAACGTTTGCAGTTCCTGAACCTGTAGTATTACTGTTGGTGTTTCTTAAATCTACATTACCAGAATAAGTACATGTTGCAGAATTTTGAAAATAATTACTTGCTGCATATGCGCTTACAGTGGGATATGGAGTAGAACCAGGAGCATTGTTTCCCATGCTCTCAAAAAACACACGAGTCGAAAAACATTGCACATTTTCCCAAACGCCACTCGAACCATTGTACATTTGAATACAACGTTTTCCGCCATCGGCATCTGTGTTGTACACAATAAGTCCGTCTTCATCTGCAGTAACCGGAATTAAATTTCGTTGCGCTGTAGTTACTTTTGGTAATTTTAATCCGCCGTATTGGCTTGTACCAATTAGACTATTTACATCTAATGAAGCTCCGGCACTTGGCGTGGTAGTATTGATTCCTACTTGTGAAAATAGCTGACAACCAACAAATAACAATAGTAAAAATATTTTTTTCAAAATGATCTTTTTTTTGCAAATCTATACATTTTGAGAAATAGCGTATGTAAATTTTATGTTATTATTTTCACTATTTTTCAACTATTAAAAAAAACTTCAATCGATATTTATACAATTAAAAACTTAGAAAAACAGTTAATAGTAAAAATTTTGTTAATACTAATACATACATTTGCTTAGTAACTATGAATTACTACTTTTGTTAATTCTAAAAAAATAAAGACTTTTGAAAAAAATGAAAAAAATAGTTTTAATGCTTTCCGTAGCATTTTCAGTGATTTCTTACTCACAAAATGTTCAACGAGATGTGCTTTTTACTATAGATGGCACAAAATATTACACTGATGATTTTGCTCGTATTTACAAGAAAAACCTTGATTTAGTTAAAGACGAATCGCAAAAAGATTTAAATAATTATCTCGATTTATACATTGGTTACAAACTAAAAGTTGCCAAAGCCAACAAATTAGGGCTCCAAAATGGCGCACAATATTTAGATGAGCTTAAAAGTTATCGTAATCAATTAGCAAAAAACTACATAACCGATTCTAAAGTTACCAACGAATTGGTGCAAGAAGCTTACAACAGATCGCAAAGAGAAATAAATGCTTCTCACATATTAATTTTATGTGATGAAAATGCTGAACCAGCCGATACACTCAAAGCTTTCAACAAAATAACTGCCATTAAAAAACGAATTGAGAATGGCGAAAATTTTGATGCTGTTGCCAAAACAACTTCCGAAGATCCATCTGCAAAAGAAAACAGTGGCAATCTTGGTTGGTTTTCTGTATTTAGAATGGTGTATCCGTTTGAAACTGCGGCATACAAAACTCCAGTTGGAAAAGTATCAAATCCGGTTCGTTCAAGATTTGGATATCATTTAGTAAAAGTAAACGATGCACGACCAAACCGTGGCGATATTCAAGTAGCTCACATTATGATAATGAAAGCCAAAGACAGCGCCGATGCCGAAAAACCCAAGAAAACTATTTTTGAAATTTATCAAAAATTACAACAAGGCGAAAAATTTGATGAATTAGCAAAACAATTTTCAGAAGATAAATCATCGGCTTCAAAAGGTGGTGTTTTAAATAGATTTTCATCAGGTATGTTGAGTTCTGAAGAGTTCGAAAACACAGCTTATGCGCTAACCAAAGAACATCCGGTTTCTGAACCTGTAAAAACAGCTTATGGTTGGCATATCATAAAGTTGATGGAAAAATTCCCGCCAAAATCATTAGAAGAATCGAAAAAAGAACTTGAAGAACGCATTTCTCGCGACGAGCGTTCTCGATTAATTTCTAATTCATTAACCGATAAATTAAAGAAAAAATACACTGTAAAAACCGATGCAAAAATGTATGACAAGACAAAAAGCATGGTTTTTGACAATGTTTACGAAGGCAAATGGGACGTTCCAACCGACATGAAACCTTACGAAACTACGATGCTTACTGTACAAGATCGTTCGGTTTCTGCTGCCGATTTCTTAAAATATGTTAAGGATAACCAAAAAGCAAAATCGGGCATAAAACCAGTTGGCAAAATGGTTGATGCATTGTATGATAAATATAAAGATGATGAAATCAACAAATATTACAACGACAATCTCGAAAAAGAATTTCCAGAATTTGCATCTGTTGTAGAGGAATACCGCGATGGTTTGTTAATCTTCGATTTAATGGACAAAGAAATTTGGCAACGTTCTAAAAAAGACACGTTAGGATTAGAAAATTTCTACAACAATCTGAAAGAAAAACCACAATGGAAAACCAGAGCACAAGCTATAATTTTGTCATCAGTTAAAGAAGATGTTACCAAAAAAGCCTTAGCAATGCTCAAAAAAGGAAAATCTATTCAAGAAATAAAAGATAAATTCAACACCAAAGATAAAGTAGATATTATGGTTTCGGAATCGTTCTATGAAGAAGGCGATTCGGCTTTACCAAAAGACACCAAAATGGTAGTTGGCACATCAGATGTTATGAAACAAGGCGATTATTATTACGCAGTAAAAATCGATAAAATTCTACCAGCTGGAAACAAATCGCTTGACGAATGCAAAGGAAAAATCGTAAACGATTACCAACAATATTTAGAACAAAATTGGGTAAACGACCTTAAAAAAGAATTCACTATTGATGTAGATAAAAATACATTTGAAAAAGTAAAAGCCTCATTAAAAAAATAAAAATGACAAATAAAATAAAAGCAACATTGGTATTGCTATGCGCGTTGTTATTGCAAAATACAGTTGCTCAAGAAATTATCCCCGAAAAAGCACCCGACACTACAAAGGTAAAAAGAAGTGGTAAAAATAAGGTAGATGGCATTGTGGCAACCGTTGGCGATTATTCCATTTTAGATTCAGACATAGACAAAACTTATGTTGAAATGGAAGCCATGGGAAGTTCTGTAAAAACAATTCCTCGATGCGAAATCTTAGGCAAATTACTCGAAGACAAACTATATGCACATCAAGCTATTCAGGATTCTGTTATTGTTTCTGATGAAGAAATAAAAGAAAAAATGAATGGACAAATAAGTTATATACTCGAACAAATGAATGGCGATATGAGTAAAGTACTCAAATATTTCCATAAAAATGATGAAGAAGAATTTCGTTCAGAAATGTTTGAGTTGATGAAACAGCAAAAGCTCGCCATTGATATGCAAAACAAAATCATTAGTGGCGTAACCATTACTCCAGAAGAAACACGTTCGTTTTATAATCGAATTCCTTTGGAAGACAGGCCAACCATTGGTACCGAACTCGAAATTGCACAAATTGTTATAAAACCCAAAGTTACCGAAAAAGAAAAACAAGCCGTAATTGATAAGCTCAATCAAATAAGGCAAGAAATTATTGATGGTGCTAGTTTTACCTCAAAAGCCGTAATTTATTCCGACGATAGAGGCTCGGCCTCCAGTGGTGGCGCGTACACAATTAATAAGAAAACTCAATTTGTAAAAGAGTTTAAAGATGTAGCTTTTTCTTTGCAAGAAGGCGAAATATCCAAACCTTTCGAAACCGAATTTGGCTTTCATATCATTTATCTCGAAAAAATAAAAGGGCAAAATTTAGATTTAAGACACATTCTAATTATGCCAAAAGTTTCGGATGAATCGTTAAAAGAAGCCAAAGAAAAAATAGCGCTTATCAAAAAAAGAATTCAAGACAAAGAAATTACTTTTGCCGACGCAGCACGTTCTATGAGTGATGAAAAAGAAACCAAAAACAACGGTGGTCAGCTCATCAATCCAAAAACACAAGACACACATTTTGAACTAACCAAAATGGATCCAGAATTGTATTCTGAAGTTTCAAGTTTAGGAAATAACGATATCTCTAGAATTATTTTAACAGAAGATCCACGTGCCGGAAAATCTTTCAAAATAATGACTGTAACTAATAGAATAGACGAACATACAGCCGATTTTTCTAAAGATTACACCAAAATAAAAGAAATGGCGCTCAAAGAAAAACAAATTCAAGCCATTGGCAAATGGACCGAAAATAAAATAAAAGAAACATACATCAATATCAATAAAGATTACAAAGATTGTGTGTTTACCAACAACTGGTTAAAAAAATAATTATAATTAGTTTAGAATTGAACTTCTAAAATCTAATTTCTAAAAATCTAAATTCTAATATGTCAGACGTAGCAGCAATAGAAAGATTAGTACAAAAAAAAGAAGATTTAAAACGCGAAATTGCCAAAGTAATTGTTGGTCAAAACGATGTTGTAAATCAAATTCTTATTAGCATATTTTCGGGCGGACACGCATTACTTGTAGGTGTGCCAGGATTAGCTAAAACCCTAATGGTAAACACCATTTCGCAAGCATTAGGTTTAGATTTTAAACGCATTCAGTTCACACCCGATTTGATGCCTTCTGATATTTTAGGAAGTGAAATTTTGGACGAAAATCGTAATTTCAAATTCATCAAAGGACCAATATTTGCCAATATTATCTTGGCCGATGAGATAAACCGTACGCCGCCAAAAACACAAGCTGCACTACTCGAAGCAATGCAAGAACGCGCCGTAACTGTTGCCGGACAAAACTATAAATTGGCATTACCCTATTTTGTATTAGCAACCCAAAACCCTATTGAGCAAGAAGGAACCTATCCGCTACCTGAAGCACAATTAGACCGTTTTATGTTCGCTATAAAATTAGAATATCCATCATACGAAGAAGAAGTACAAGTAGTAAAAGCTACCACATCAGACGAAAAACCTGTAGTTAATGCGCTTTTCACAGCCGAAGAAATCATCGAATTTCAACATTTAATTCGTCGTATTCCTGTAGCCGATAACGTAGTAGAATATGCCGTTGGTTTGGTTAATCGTACCCGTCCAACAGGCGCTATGGCTACCGATTTTGTAAAAAATTATTTAGATTGGGGTGCAGGCCCAAGAGCTTCGCAAAACTTAATTTTGGCAGCAAAAGCACACGCTGCTTTCAACGGTAAATTTTCGCCAGATATCGAAGATGTAAAAGCTGTTGCCGAAGGAATATTGCGCCATCGTATCATTAAAAACTACAAGGCTGATGCCGAAGGTATTACCGAAGAAATGATTATTCAGAAGATAATGTAATCAAATCATAAAATCATTTTTAGAATATCCGTAGAAAGTTACATTTTTACGGATATTTTTTATATAAATAATTTAAAGTGATGATATTATCAAAAAACAATACGCAATTTTATGAATTTAACAAAAAAAGAATTTAATTTTACCAAATTCATAAATAACAATAAAGCGTTTGTAATATTTGAATTAAAATTTCATATTAGTACAACGTTTTCGTAAATTCGCACAGCAATTTTAAACACACTAAGATATGGCTTTTGATATTGAAATGATTGAAAAAGTGTATGCCAACATGGCTGCCCGTATAGACAAAGCACGAGAGTTAGTAGGGCGTCCGCTTACGCTTTCAGAAAAGATTTTATATTCGCATCTATGGGAAGGAACGCCCAGCAAAGCATTTACACGAGGAAAAGATTATGTAGATTTCGCTCCCGATAGAGTAGCTTGTCAAGATGCAACTGCACAAATGGCATTGTTACAATTTATGCACGCCGGAAAAAACAAAGCCGCTGTACCTACAACCGTACATTGCGACCACTTGATACAAGCAAAAGTTGGCGCAGCTACCGATTTGGCTGTTGCTAACTCACAATCAAAAGAAGTTTTTGATTTCCTTTCATCGGTTTCAAACAAATATGGAATTGGATTCTGGAAACCAGGTTCGGGAATTATCCACCAAATTGTTTTAGAAAACTACGCTTTTCCAGGCGGTATGATGATTGGTACCGATTCACATACAGTAAATGCAGGTGGATTAGGTATGCTTGCCATTGGTGTAGGTGGTGCCGATGCGGTAGATGTAATGAGCGGAATGGCTTGGGAATTAAAATTTCCTAAACTAATTGGTGTGAAACTTACAGGAAAATTAAACGGTTGGACAGCTCCAAAAGACGTAATCCTTAAAGTGGCTGATATTCTTACCGTAAAAGGTGGAACTGGCGCCATCGTTGAATATTTTGGCGAAGGCGCACAAGCAATGTCTTGTACAGGTAAAGGAACTATTTGTAATATGGGTGCCGAGATTGGCGCTACAACTTCAACTTTCGGTTACGACGATTCTATGCGTAGATATTTAGCTGCCACAGGGCGTCAAGATGTGGTAAATGCTGCCGATAAAGTAGCTTCTTACTTAACTGCCGATACAGAAGTATATGCAAATCCAGAACAATATTTTGATCAATTAATCGAAATTAATTTATCAGAATTAGAACCACATATCAACGGACCATTTACTCCAGATAGAGGAACACCAGTTTCAAAAATGAAAGAAGAAGCCGAAAAGAATGGTTGGCCTATTAAAGTAGAATGGGGATTAATTGGTTCTTGTACCAATTCATCTTATGAAGACATGAGCCGTGCTGCTTCTATTGTTGAACAAGCCGTTGCTCACAATATCACACCAAAAGCAGAATTCGGAATCAATCCTGGTTCTGAACAAATTCGCTACACAATTGAGCGTGATGGTATTATTGAAACTTTTGAAAAAATGGGTACCAAAGTATTTACCAATGCTTGCGGGCCTTGTATCGGTCAATGGGATAGAGATGGCGCAGATAAGCAAGAAAAAAACACGATAGTTCACTCATTCAACCGTAACTTCTCAAAAAGAGCCGACGGAAATCCAAATACACACGCTTTCGTAACTTCTCCAGAAATGGTAGCTGCTTTAGCAATTTCTGGCCGATTGGATTTTAACCCAATTACCGATACACTTATCAATGATAATGGCGAAGCAGTAAAATTAAATCCACCGAAAGGTGAAGAATTACCAACTAAAGGTTTTGCTGTAGATGATCCGGGATATCAAGCACCAGCCGCCGACGGAAGCGGTATTCAGGTTTTGGTTTCACCAACATCGCAACGTTTACAATTATTAGATCCTTTCCAACCTTGGGACGGAAATAACATATCAGGTGCTAAACTTTTAATAAAAGCATTTGGCAAATGTACAACCGATCACATTTCGATGGCGGGTCCTTGGTTGCGTTTCCGTGGACATTTAGATAATATTTCCAACAATATGCTTATCGGTGCCGAAAATGCTTTTAATCACAAAACTAATTCGGTTAAAAACCAACTTACTGGCGAATATGGAGAAGTTCCTGCGGTACAACGTGCATACAAAGCGGCTAGTATTCCTTCGATAGTTGTGGGTGATCAAAATTACGGTGAAGGTTCATCGCGCGAGCATGCTGCTATGGAGCCACGTCATTTGGGTGTAAAAGCGGTATTAGTAAAATCATTTGCTCGTATTCATGAAACCAATTTGAAAAAACAAGGTATGTTGGCATTAACTTTTGCGAACGAAGCTGATTACGATAAAATTCAGGAAGATGATACTATCAATTTCTTAGATTTAACCGAATTTGCTCCAGGAAAACCATTAACGCTTGAGTTTGTTCATGCAGATGGAAGCAAAGATATAATCTTAGCAAATCATACATACAACGATAGCCAAATAGAATGGTTTAAAGCAGGTTCTGCCTTAAACTTAATTGCTGCCGGAAAAAGCGCGTAACTAATTCTATTAAATACAAAAAGCCTAACAGATACACATTTGTTAGGCTTTTTTGTTGGAATAAATCTAAAAAATTTGTTGAGAAATACTACTTTTGCAGCCATTAAAATACAAAGATGAATTTTTTAGAAGAAATACAACGTCGTCGTACTTTTGGTATTATTTCACATCCAGATGCTGGTAAAACCACACTCACAGAGAAATTACTTTTATTTGGTGGTGCTATCCAAGAGGCTGGCGCAGTAAAAAGCAATAAAATCAAAAAAGGTGCAACCAGCGACTTTATGGAAATTGAACGCCAGAGAGGAATCTCGGTTGCAACTTCGGTTTTGGCTTTTGAATATCAAGGAAAAAAAATAAACATTCTCGACACACCTGGTCACAAAGATTTTGCCGAAGACACATTCCGTACCCTTACTGCTGTAGATAGTGTAATTGTTGTGATTGACGTTGCCAAAGGTGTTGAGGAACAAACCGAAAAATTGGTTTCAGTTTGTCGTATGCGTAATATTCCAATTATTGTTTTCATTAACAAACTCGACCGTGAAGGTAAAGATGCTTTTGACCTTATGGACGAAGTTGAGAAAAAACTTGGATTGCACGTTACGCCGCTTAGTTTTCCAATAGGTATGGGTTATGATTTTCAAGGGATTTATAATATTTGGGAGAAAAACATCAATCTTTTTAGTGGCGATAGTAGAAAAAATATTGAAGATGTAATTCAAATAACTGATGTGGCAAACCCTGAAGTTGATGAATTAATCGGAGAAAAAGCAGCCGAAAAACTGAGAGAAGAATTAGAACTTGTATCAGAAGTGTATCCAGCTTTTGATAGAGATGCCTATCTCAAGGGAAATTTACAACCCGTATTTTTTGGCTCAGCATTAAATAATTTTGGTGTGCGCGAATTGTTGGATTGTTTCATCGAAATTGCGCCATCGCCCAAAGCTAAGGAATCCGACACACGTTTGGTAGAACCTACAGAAAACAAAATGAGTGGCTTTGTGTTTAAAATCCATGCTAATATGGACCCCAAACACCGCGACCGTTTAGCTTTTATTAAAATTGTATCGGGTACATTTGAAAGAAATAAAAATTACTCGCATGTGCGATTGGGAAAAAATTTAAAATTCTCGAGCCCAAATGCCTTTTTTGCAGAAAAGAAAGAAGTTGTAGATATTTCGTATGCTGGCGATATTGTGGGATTGCACGACACTGGAAACTTCAAAATTGGCGATACACTTACCGAAGGCGAAAACATGAATTTTAGAGGAATTCCAAGTTTTTCTCCTGAGCATTTTAGATATATTAACAATGCCGACCCGATGAAAGCCAAACAACTTGAAAAAGGTATCGACCAACTTATGGACGAAGGTGTTGCGCAACTTTTCACTTTAGAAATGAACGGAAGAAAAGTAATTGGCACTGTTGGTGCGCTTCAGTATGAAGTTATTCAATATCGTTTGGAACATGAGTACGGAGCCAAATGCACCTACGAGAATTTTCCTGCTTTTAAAGCTTGTTGGGTAAAACCCGATGATGCAAAAAACGATGAATTCAAAGAGTTTTTAAGAGTAAAACAAAAATTTATGGCTAAAGACAAATACGATCAACTTGTTTTCCTTGCTGATTCTGAGTTTTCTATACAAATGACACAAAGTAAATATCCAAGCGTAAAATTATTTTTTACCTCTGAAAGTTAACTTAGTGTAAAACTTTTACTGCATTTGTAAATTTTTAAGAAAAAATAAACAATTTTTATTTTGTATTAGTATCTTTGTATTAAGTAAAAAATTAATTAAAATGAAATCGAACTATAAATTATACTTATTAAGCTTTGTATTGTTCTTAACAAACATGACAGTATTTGCTCAACCTGGTGGAGATGGAGATGATGATCTTGAAGGCCCAGAAGCTCCAATAAACAGTAAACTAATTATTTTATTAGTTGTTGGCATATTTTTAGCATTTAAATATTACAAAAACTTAAGTTCTTTAAAAAAGGCTTAATTTTAAAAAAAACATAAGACACCTCAAATAATTTGAGGTGTTTTTTTTTACATATAATTTAAATTTCTCATAAACAATCTGTGCGATTTTAAGTACTTTTACAAAATAATTTCAATATTTCTTCACATGAACGATATTCAAAATCAAGAAGATATTTATATCATTGTTTCTGAGTTTTACAAAAAATTATTTGCAGACAGTCGCATCAGTTATATTTTTACCGAAATTATTCCGATTGATAAAAAACTCGAAGAGCATTTACAAATTTTAGTAACATTTTGGTCGCAAGCATTATTGGGTACAGGTGGTTATTTCAATAATTTAACACAAATCCATTTAGATGTTGATACAAAATCGCATCTTTCAAAAGAACTTTTCACAATTTGGTTAGAACATTTTGAAGCAGCTATAAACGAAAATTTTGAAGGATTTAATTGCGAACGAATGAAAAACATGGCACACAACCTATCATCAATAATGCAAATTAAGATTGCGCAAAAAAACAATGTTTAATTTTTCATTTTACAAAATAACACTCAATATTTTAAGCTTTTCGTAATAAATTAAAAAATATAGAATTTAGCAATCATTTACCCATTTATTATTGTATTTTCGTTAAAATTTCAAAAAGAATGAACATTAGGATAACTGGTTCTGGAAGCTATATTCCCACTAAAATAGTTAGTAATAAAGATTTTGTACAACATGTTTTTTTAAACGATGACGGCACGCCATTTCCGTTACCAAACGAAGTAATTACCGAGAAATTTCATGATATCACAGGTATACAAGAGCGTCGTTATGCCGAAGACAACTTAGTAACTTCCGACATCGCGGCTATTGCTGCAAAAAGAGCCATAGAAAATTCAAAAATAGACCCCGAAACATTAGACTACATCATCTTTGCACACAATTTTGGCAATGTAAAAAAAGGAGCTATTCAAACTGATTCGGTTCCAAGTTTGGCTACTCGTGTAAAATTTGAACTCAAAATAAAAAATTCAAAATGCGTTGCCTACGATTTGCTTTTTGGTTGCCCAGGTTGGATAGAAGGTGTTATTCAAGCACAAGCATTTATCAAAGCTGGCATGGCAAAAAAATGTTTGGTTATTGGTGCCGAAACACTCTCAAGAGTGGCTGATATGCACGACAGAGACAGCATGATATATTCTGATGGGGCTGGCGCAACAGTCATTGAAGCAACAGAGGAACCTGGCGGAATATTAGCACACGAAAGCGCTACTTTTTCGTATGACGAGGCTTATTATCTTTTCTTTGGAAATTCATTCAACAAAGATCACGACCCAGATGTTCGTTATATAAAAATGCATGGCAGAAAAATTTACGAATTTGCACTAAGCAATGTTCCAAAAGCCATGGCATCGTGCTTAGAAAAATGCAACATAAGCATTGACCAAGTTAAGAAAGTGCTCATCCATCAAGCAAATGAAAAAATGGACGAAGCCATTATCAATCGTTTCTACAAACTTTATCAAAAAACGCCACCAACCAACATTATGCCCATGAGTATTCATAAACTCGGAAACTCGAGCGTGGCAACAATTCCTACGCTTTACGACATGGTTACAAAAGGAGAATTAAACAATCAGCTATTAAATCCAGGCGATGTTGTTTTGTTTGCTTCAGTTGGTGCTGGTATGAACGTAAACGCTTTTGTTTATCAAATGTAATTTTTTATAAACATTGTAAAAAATCCGTTGTTTGGTTTTACTTTAAAATTGTATTTTTGCGCCGCAACAACACAACAACTAAACAATGAACCAAACCAAATACATTTTCGTTACAGGCGGAGTTACTTCCTCATTGGGAAAAGGAATCATAGCCGCATCACTTGCCAAACTATTACAAGCGCGTGGTTATAGGGTTACTATTCAAAAATTTGATCCTTATATCAATGTAGATCCTGGTACGCTAAATCCTTATGAACACGGCGAATGTTTTGTAACAGACGATGGTGCCGAGACCGATTTGGATTTAGGTCATTACGAACGATTTTTAAATGTTCCGACTTCGCAAGCCAATAATGTTACCACAGGAAGAATTTATCTTTCGGTTATTGAGAAAGAACGTCGAGGCGAATTTTTAGGAAAAACCGTTCAAGTAGTTCCACATATTACCAATGAAATAAAAGACAGAATTCAAATTCTTGGAAATTCTGGTGATTACGATATTGTTATTACCGAAATTGGTGGTACTGTTGGCGACATCGAATCGTTACCTTATATAGAAGCAGTTCGTCAATTAGTTTGGGAATTGGGCGAAAATAACGGCATTGTTATTCATCTAACACTTGTCCCCTATTTAGCTGCAGCAGGCGAACTTAAAACCAAGCCTACACAACATTCTGTAAAAACTTTAATGGAAAGCGGTATCAAAGCCGATGTGTTGGTTTGCCGTACCGAGCATGAACTGTCTGATGATTTGCGCCATAAATTGGCATTGTTTTGTAATGTAAAACGTGATGCAGTCATTCAATCTATAGATGCCAGCACAATTTATGAAGTTCCCAATTTGATGCTCAAAGAAGGTTTGGATACTGTAGTATTAAAAAAATTGAATTTTCCCGAACTTCGTAAACCCGATTTGTTACAATGGAATCATTTTTTAACCAATTTAAAAAATCCGGAAAACGAAATCAAAATCGCCTTAGTAGGAAAATATGTAGAATTGCAAGATTCATACAAGTCAATCTTAGAAGCTTTGATACATGCTGGCGCTGTCAATAAAACCAAAATCAACATTATTAGCATTCATTCAGAACACGTAAATGCCAATTCGGCAGACAAAACTTTCAAAAACATCGATGGCATAATAGTTGCCCCTGGATTTGGAGAACGCGGTATTGAAGGAAAAATTGAAACGGTGCGTTATGCCAGAGAAAACAATATTCCGTTTTTTGGTATTTGTTTGGGAATGCAAATGGCTGTCATCGAATTTGCGAGAAATGTACTCGGGATTTCAGATGCGAATTCAACAGAAATGAATCCCGAAACAAAAAATCCGGTGATTAGCATCATGGAAAGCCAAAAGAATATTGAAAGTAAAGGCGGTACTATGCGTTTGGGTGCTTGGAAATGCAACATTACAGAGAACACCTTGGCGCACAAAATATATGGTACCACACAAATCCTGGAACGTCATCGTCATCGATATGAATACAATAGCGATTATGCTCAAAAATTACAAGATGCGGGCTTAATCAATTCGGGAATAAACCCTGAAACAGGGCTGGTAGAAATTGTAGAATTGCCTACACACCCATTTTTTATTGGGGTTCAATACCATCCAGAATATAAAAGTACGGTAGCAAAAGCACACCCAATTTTTGTTAATTTTGTTGCCACAATTATAAATAATAAATAAAGGTTTTACATAAAAAATAATGGAAGAAAAAAAATTTGACAAGAATAATCTAATAGCATTTCTATTAATATTTCTCATTTTTGGTTGGATGATGTACAACAGCCAAAAAGACGCTGAAAAAGAAAAACTTAAACAACAAAAAGAGGCTTTAGCCAAAAAAGAAAACAAAAAAGTAGACCAAAAAACAGCAACACTTCCTGTTGCAACAACTGTTGATTCTACAACCACCATTCAAAATATCGAAGCTCTAAAAGGCACGTATGGCAACTTTGCTTATGCTGCGAGTTTGCCAACTGCAAAAGATGGTTTTACTACTTTAGAAAACGATGTAATTTCATTAAAAATTTCGAACAAAGGTGGAAACATCGTTGAAGCTACTTTAAAAAAATACGAAAAATTCAAAAAAGGTTCGGGCGAATTGGTAAAACTTATCGAAAAAAACAATGCCAATTTCAATCTTGTTTTAAAAACAAAAGACAACAAAATACTCAACACCAAAGATTTATACTTTGAACCTACCGTTTCAAAATCTGGTGAAAATCAAGTTGTTTCAATGCGATTGAAAACCGATGCTAATGCCTATTTGGAATATCAATATATATTGAAACCCAACGATTACATGATGGATTTCAATATCACAACGCAAGGTTTAAATCAAACATTAGATGCCAAAAATCCCGTAGTATTAAATTGGGATTTAAAAGCTATCAATACCGAAAAATCAGTTACTTACGAAAATCAATATTCTGAAATTTATTTTGAAGATAATGATGATAAAATTGATTATGTTGGCCAAGGAAATGATAAAGAAGAAACGCCAGAAAGCATCAAATTCATTGCTTACAAACAGCACTTTTTTACTTCGATTCTTTTATCGCAAAAACCATTGGGAACTACAAAATTGTACTCAAACAATCTTGTAAAAAATAACGCTACCGATACATTATTCACAAAACAATTCAAAACCGAAGCGCCACTAGCATTTAGCAACAACGGCGAACTCGACTATAAAATGAACATGTATTATGGTCCAGCCGATTATAAAATGCTAACAGCTTATGAGAAAAATTTAGAAAAAATTATTCCATTAGGTTGGGGAATTTTCGGTTGGATTAACAGATTGATATTTGTACCGCTTTTCTCATTATTAGGACAATTTATGCCGTATGGTATTGCCATAATATTATTTACATTGATAATAAAACTGGCAATGTCGCCTATCACGTTTAAATCATTTTTGTCGCAAGCCAAAATGAAAGTTTTGCGTCCAGAAATACAAGAAATAAACGAAAAAGTAAAAGACCCAATGAAACGCCAACAAGAAACCATGGCGTTGTACAACAAGGCGGGCGTAAACCCTATGGCTGGTTGTATTCCTGCATTGATACAAATGCCGTTCTTAATTGCATCGTTCCGATTTTTCCCAGTAGCTTTTGAATTACGCCAAAAAAGTTTCCTTTGGGCAGACGATTTGTCATCGTTTGATAGTATCATGAAATTACCATTCAACATTCCGATGTATGGTGGACATGTGAGTTTATTCCCGATTTTGGCAGCCATTGCAATTTTTATTTATATGAAAATGACTTCGGGCGACCAACAAATGGCACAACCAGCTCAAGAAGGCATGCCAGATATGGGCAAAATGATGAAAATCATGATATACGTTTCGCCAATTATGATGTTGATTTTCTTCAACAGTTATGGTGCCGGATTGAGTTTGTATAACTTAGTTTCTAACTTGGTTACTATTGGTTTGATGATTGTAATTAAACGTTATTTTATTGATAGCGATAAAATTCATGCACAAATACAAGAAAATAAAACCAAACCAAAAACCGAAAGCAAATTCCAAAAGAAAATGCGCGAAATGATGGAACAAGCCGAAGCACAAAAGAAAACTCAAAAAAAGTAAAATCATTAATTTTCTATAAACCGAAAAGCCGTTTCAAATGAAATGGCTTTTCTTTTTCAGATATATTAAACAAGAATAACAGATTTTATCATCTTGTTTTTCGTAATATTGTAAAAGATTTTCAATTCAATTCCAGCGTGAAAAAAACAAGAATAGCCATCAACGGATTTGGGCGTATCGGCAGAAATTTATTCAGATTATTGCTTAACCACAATACTATTGAAGTTGTAGCAATCAATGACATTGCCGACACCAAAACCATGGCGCATTTGCTGAAATACGACAGTATTCATGGAAAACTCAACAATGAAATTTCTTTTGCTGAAAATGCTATACTCATTGATGGAAAACAGGTTTTGTTTTTTCAGGAAAGAGAAATTTCACAGTTAAACTGGAAAGATTTAGCCATCGATTTTGTGGTAGAATGCACAGGAAAATTCAAAACTTTTGAAACAATCAACCAACATATTGTAGCGGGAGCCAAACGAGTTATTTTATCGGCACCAAGCGAAGTAGATGAAATAAAAACCATAGTTTTAGGCGTAAACGAACACATGCTTGATGGCACCGAAACCATCATTTCCAATGCCAGTTGCACAACCAACAATGCGGCACCAATGATAAAAATTATTGATGATTTGTGCGGTATTGAACAAGCTTATATTACAACGGTTCACTCCTACACTACCGACCAAAGTTTGCATGATCAACCGCATAAAGACCTACGTAGAGCTCGTGGTGCGGCACAAAGTATAGTACCCACAACAACCGGAGCAGCCAAAGCTTTAACCAAAATTTTCCCGAATTTAAATGATAAATTGGGTGGTTGTGGTATTCGAGTTCCGGTGCCCGATGGTTCGCTTACCGATATTACTTGCAATGTTTCGAAACAAGTGAGTATCGAAGAAATTAATGCTGCTTTTAAGCAAGCATCACAAACTACGTTAAAAAATATTTTAGATTATACCGAAGACCCTATTGTTTCTGTAGATGTTTTGAACAATACGCATTCGTGTGTTTTTGATGCGCAACTCACGTCGGTTATAGATAATATGGTGAAAGTTGTAGGCTGGTACGACAACGAAATTGGCTATTCGTCGAGAATAATAGATTTGATTTTGTATTTGGAAAAAATCAAGAAATAATTACCTTTCCACTTCTTCTTTTACTAAAATCACTTTGGCTTTTACGCCTGTAGAAAGATTCCATTTGTTTACCGTAATGGGTTTACCGGCGCTGTCAAACACTACAAACTGTGCTGTGTTTGGTCCAGACTCACCTTGGTTTAAGGCTTCAAATTCTATTTTATTAAAACCAGGTTGTAACTCTAATTGCAGTTCGCGGTATTGTACATCAAGCAATAAACTTTCCACTACTACTCTATCATTAACCCAAATGCGAACCAAATCGCCATCGGGTGCTTCGTGGTCGCGACAAGCAATTTTCACAATGCGCGAACCAGTTTTAAATTCACCCAAATACGTATCCGACATAAACGGTTGATTGCTTTCGCCACGATTTTTTTGATTCATTTTTTGAGTATAAATCTCCGATGGATTTCGAACATCGTTTGGGCGTTCTTCGGGTTGAGCCGCTACTTGTGGTGTATTTAAAAACTTTTTAAACGGATTGTTTTTATCCTGATCGTAAGTACTTTTAAAATCAATCTTGGCTTCAATTGAAGAAGTTGGTTTTTCAACTTTTACAATCGCTTTTTTCTTGGCTTGAGGTGTTTTTATTGGAATGGCTTTTATAAACGTTGTTTTTTTCTTCGATGTTTCGAACTGGGCAAAACCCTGCTGAGCCATCAAAAAGATAGAAAAAAAGAGCAACATTAAATAATTAAAGCTTTTCATAATTGTAAAAGTATAAAATACTTGGCTACAGAAAATAGCATTAACCATTAATTAACAAAAACTGTACCTTTTATTTTCCTAACAAAGCAATAAATTCATCAAACAAATATCTTGAATCGTGTGGCCCCGGGCTTGATTCTGGGTGATATTGTACCGAAAAAACAGGTTTGTTTTTCATGCGCATACCCGCCACTGTATTGTCATTCAGATGAAAATGAGTCAATTCGAGCTCGGTATTTGCTTCCAACTCTTCTCTGTTTACTGCAAATCCGTGATTTTGCGAAGTTATTTCGCCTTTACCTGTGAGCACATTCATAACAGGGTGATTGATGCCTCTATGACCGTTAAACATTTTGTAGGTTGCAATTCCGTTTGCCAAAGCCAAAATTTGATGTCCTAAACAAATTCCAAAAACAGGTTTTCCAGAAGCTATCATTTGTTTTGCTGTTTCTTGAACTTGCGTGAGTGGTTCTGGATCGCCAGGCCCGTTAGAAAGGAAATAACCATCTGGATTAATCGCTTGGAGTTTTTCAAATGGTGTATCATAAGGAAAAACGTGTACTTTGCAACCTCTTTCGGTGAGGCAATTAACGATATTTTGTTTGATACCTAAATCGAGTGCAGCAATAGTGTATTTTGCATTTTGATTTCCTACAACATAAACCTCTTTTGTAGAAACTCGTGATGCTAACTCTAAGCCTTTCATGCTGGGCGCATTTTTTAAAGTTTCTTTTAATTCATCTATAGATGTATCATCGGTACAAATGATGGCGTTTTGTGCACCAAAATCGCGAATGTAACTGACCAAGGCTCGTGTATCGACATCGGAAATGCCAACAATGTTTTGCTTTTTGAAATAATCTAACAAACTCTCGGTAGCACTTGGGCGCGAATGTATATCGCTAAAGTTTTTACAAACTAAACCCGCTATGTGTACTTTACCAGATTCGGTTTCGGTTGGGTTGATGCCATAATTACCGATGTGTGCTGTGGCTGTAACCATAATTTGTCCTGAATATGATGGATCGGTAAAGATTTCTTGATAACCTGTCATACCGGTATTAAAACAGATTTCGCCTATGGTTTTGCCTGGAATTCCTATTGATTTGCCGTGAAAGATGGTGCCGTCTGCGAGTAGTAAAACGGCTTTTTGTTGTGTGGTTTGCATAGTTGTTGTGTTGTTGTTGCAAAGTTATACTTTATATTGTTTTTATACAGCTTTTGGTAAATGTTTATAAAAATGCTATGGTTTTGGTTTAGCCCCGGTTGCAGCGGCATCCCACGCGATGAGCGTGGATATAGCGGAAAACGGGAATAGGGTTTGCTGAATTGCTTGGTGTTTTTGCTTCAAAAAAAAAGGATAAACCTTTTTAAAAGTTTATCCTTAATTTTTATGATGCTTTTGAATTCATTATTCAGCAGCTTCTGATGTATTATCCTCTGTAGCTGGAGCTTCTGGTGCTTTTGTTTCAGCAGCAGGAGTTTCGGCTTTTTTAGATTTTCCACCACGACGGCTTTTAGATTTTTTCTCTTCTTTTTTACCGCCGTTGTAGATTTCGTTGAAATCTACTAATTCAATCATTGCCATATCTGCGTTATCTCCTAAACGGTTTCCTAACTTGATGATACGTGTGTATCCTCCTGGACGGTCGCCAACTTTTGCTGCTACTTCTCTGAAAAGTTCGGTAACTGCATATTTGTTTCTTAGGTAAGTGAAAACGATACGACGATTGTGTGTGGTATCTTCTTTTGATTTTGTAACAAGCGGTTCTACGAATTGTTTTAAAGCTTTTGCTTTGGCAACTGTAGTGTTGATACGCTTATGCTCGATAAGTGAACAAGCCATATTTGCTAACATAGATTTTCTATGTCCTGCTTGTCTGCTCAAATGGTTTATTTTTTTTCCGTGTCTCATTATAATTCTTCTTTAGTAATGATTAAAGAACTAGTCTTTATCTAATTTATATTTTGATAAATCCATTCCGAAAGTTAGATTTTTGCTGGCAACCAATTCATCTAACTCTGTTAGTGATTTTTTACCAAAATTACGGAATTTCATAAGATCGTGTTTGTTGAAAGAAACTAAGTCTCCTAATGTGTCTACTTCTGCTGCTTTTAAACAATTTAGTGCGCGTACAGATAAATCCATATCTACTAATTTTGTCTTTAAAAGTTGTCTCATGTGTAATGATTCTTCGTCGTAAGAATCTGTTTGAGCAATTTCGTCTGCTTCAAGGGTGATTCTTTCGTCTGAGAATAACATGAAATGGTGAATTAAAACTTTTGCAGCTTCGGTAAGTGCATCTTTCGGGTTGATAGATCCGTCGGTTTTAATTTCAAAAATTAATTTTTCGTAATCGGTTTTTTGTTCTACACGGTAGTTTTCGATGGTGTATTTTACATTGATAACTGGTGTGTAGATAGAGTCTGTAAAAATGGTCCCGATTGGAGCATTTTGTTTTTTGTTTTCTTCTGCAGAAACATATCCTCTACCTTTTTCGATAGTTAATTCTAGGTTGAAATTTACTTTTGAATCTAAGTTGCAAATTACTAAGTCTGGGTTTAATACTTGGAATCCAGAAATAAATTTTTGGAAATCGCCAGCTGTAATTTGGTCTTTACCAGAAAGGTTTATAGTAACGCTTTCGTTGTCAATATCTTCTATTTGACGTTTTAGGCGTACTTGTTTTAGATTTAGAATAATTTCTGTAACATCTTCAACAACACCAGGGATTGTAGAAAACTCGTGTTCAACACCTTCTATTCTTACCGAGGTTATTGCATAACCTTCTAAGGCTGAAAGCAATACCCGTCTTAGTGCATTACCAACGGTCAATCCGTATCCAGGTTCTAAAGGACGAAATTCAAATCTTCCTTCAAAATCGGTAGAATCGATCATGATAACTTTGTCTGGTTTTTGAAAATTAAATAGTGCCATAATAAAGCTTGGTGTCAAAAATTATTTGTTGTATAACTCAACGATTAATTGTTCTTTGATGTTTTCAGGAATTTGTAATCTTTGTGGAGCTGATACAAAAGTTCCTTCTTTAGTATCATTATTCCATACAATCCACTCATAAACGTGTTTTGAGGCAGCAAGCGAACGCTCTATAGCTTCTACTGACTTTGATTTTTCGCGAACTGCGATTTTGTCGCCAGGTTTGATGTGGTATGATGGTATGTTTACAAGTTCTCCGTTTACAGTAATGTGTCTGTGTGAAACGATTTGACGAGCTGCTCTTCTTGAAGGAGCGATACCCATACGATACACTACATTGTCTAAACGAGATTCGCAAAGTTGTAATAGGATTTCACCTGTTACTCCAGATGCAGCAGCTGCTTTTTTGTAAAGGTTACGGAATTGTCTTTCTAAGATACCATAAGTATATTTAGCTTTTTGCTTTTCCATTAATTGGACTGCGTATTCCGATTTTTTCCCTCTTCTTTTAGCCAAACCATGTTGTCCTGGAGGGTAATTTCTTTTTTCGAATGCTCTGTCTTCTCCGAAGATTGCTTCTCCGAATTTACGAGCAATTTTTGTTTGTGGACCAGTATATCTTGCCATTTTAAATTGATTATTAAAGGTAGTATTATGAATTCAGGTCAAATCCTTCGATAATGTTTTTTCTACCTTTGAGTTATACTAAAAATTATACTCTACGTCTTTTTGGAGGACGACATCCGTTGTGAGGGATTGGAGTTACGTCGATAATTTCGGTAACTTCAATACCACCATTGTGGATAGAACGGATAGCAGATTCTCTACCGTTTCCTGGTCCTTTAACGTAAACTTTTACTTTTTTAAGACCTGCTTCAAGAGCTACTTTTGAACAATCTTCTGCTGCCATTTGAGCTGCATATGGAGTGTTCTTTTTAGAACCTCTAAAGCCCATTTTTCCAGCAGATGACCACGCAATCACTTCACCTTTTTTGTTGGTTAAAGAAATGATTATGTTGTTGAAAGTGGCACTGATATGAGCTTCTCCAGAAGATTCAATAACAACTTTACGTTTTTTTGTACTTGCTTTAGCCATAATACTATCTTATTATTTAGTTGCTTTTTTCTTGTTAGCAACAGTTTTTCTTTTACCTTTTCTAGTTCTAGAATTGTTTTTAGTTCTTTGTCCTCTAAGTGGAAGACCTGATCTGTGACGGATTCCTCTGTAACATCCGATATCCATCAAACGTTTGATGTTTAAAGATGTTTCTGAACGCAATTCACCTTCAATTTTGTAGTGTGAAACTGCATCACGGATTGCTCCAATCTCATCGTCGTTCCATTCTTGAACTTTTTTGTCTTCGCTTACATTAGCTTTGGCTAATATTTCGCTAGCTCTGCTTTTACCTACTCCGAAGATATAAGTTAAAGCAATGATGCCTCTCTTTTGTTTAGGTATATCTACCCCTGCTATTCTTGCCATAATTATCCTTGTCTTTGGTTAAATCTAGGATTCTTTTTGTTGATTACGTATAATCTTCCTTTTCTTTTTACGATAATGCACTCTGCACTACGTTTTTTTACTGATGCTCTTACTTTCATCTTAATTTTTTGTTTAAAAGTTTAAAGTTTAAAGTTTAAAAGTTGAGCACTTTATTACTTTACAACTTTTTACTTTGTGACTTTACAACTTAATGTAATTAATATCTATATGTAATTCTTGCTTTAGACAAATCATAAGGACTCATTTCAAGCTTTACTTTATCACCAGGTAATAATTTTATATAGTGCATACGCATTTTACCCGATATGTGAGCTATTACAACGTGTCCGTTTTCTAATTCTACTCGGAACATTGCATTTGATAATGCTTCTATAATTGTTCCGTCTTGCTCTATTGCTGATTGTTTTGCCATAAATATATTAAGCTGTTGCTTTTCTATTTCTTCCTGACTTCATCAAACCATCATAATGCTTGTTCAATAAATAGGTATTTATTTGTTGTACGGTATCGATAACTACACCCACCATAATGATAAGTGAAGTTCCTCCATAAAACATAGCCCAAGATTGTTGCACATTGAATTTAACAACGATGGCTGGGAAAATAGCCAAAAATGCTAAGAATAGTGCTCCTGGTAATGTGATTAACGACATAATTCTGTCTAAATAATCACCTGTTTCTTGACCTGGTTTGATACCTGGTATGAAACCTCCACTACGTTTTAAATCATCGGCCATTTTATTGGTTGGAACCGTAATAGCTGTATAAAAGTATGAGAATATCAATATCAATAATGCAAAAACAAAGTTGTACCAAAAACCAAACATGTTACTGAAGGTTGTAGCGATAGACTGAGATAAATCTGATTTTGATAAACCTGCTAACGCTGTTGGAATAAACATAATTGCTTGTGCAAAAATGATTGGCATTACACCTGCTGAATTCAATTTTAATGGAATCCATTGTCTGTTTCCATCTACTGCATCTTGTTCGTATTCTCCTGCTACAGATCTTCTTGCGTATTGCACAGGTACTTTACGTACGGCTGCAACTAATAATACACAAGCAATGATTATCAATAGCCAAACAATAATCTCTATAGCTATCATCATCAAACCGCCATTTGCATTAACAGTTCTTGAATTAAACTCTTGGATTAAAGCTTGTGGTAATCGAGCTAAAATACCTATCATAATGAGTAATGATATACCATTTCCTATACCTTTATCTGTAATTTTTTCTCCAAGCCACATAGCAAATATGGTACCTGTTGTTAAAATGATTACTGATAATGTTAGGAATGCCCCTTGCGAAACAATTTCTGGATGCGAGTTAGAAATTAATGCTTGTGGGATTGTTCTATATAAATTATATATATAACCTGGTCCTTGAAGCAACGTTATACCGATGGTTAACCAACGTGTAATTTGGTTAATCTTCTTTCTCCCGCTTTCTCCGTCTTTTTGTAACTTTTGCAAGTATGGAATAGCAATACCCATTAATTGAACCACAATTGAAGCAGAAATATATGGCATAATACCCAAAGCAAATATAGATGCTTTTGAGAATGAACCTCCTGTAAACATATCAAGGATTGAACCAATTCCTTTGCTTGTTTGATTTGACAAACCTGCAAGAGCATTAGCATCAATACCTGGCAATGTAACGTGAGATCCGAAACGGTATATTAATAACAAACCGAGAGTTAAAAGAATACGATTCTTTAACTCTTCGATTTTCCATATATTTTTTATTGTTTCAATAAAATTCTTCATAATAGAATATTATATTTCAACTGCTTCACCACCTGCAGCTTCGATAGCGGCTTTGGCAGTAGCAGTAAATTTATGAGCAGTAACTTTTAACTTAGCTTTTAATTCGCCTCTACCTAAGATTTTTACTAAATCGTTTTTGGTAGCTAATCTTGTTCCAACTAATGTAGCAAAATCTACAGTATCTGTAACAACGCCATTATCAACTAAAGTTTGTAAAGCATCAAGATTTACACCTTGGTATTCTACTCTATTAATGTTTTTGAAACCAAACTTAGGAACACGTCTTTGAAGCGGCATTTGACCTCCTTCAAAACCAATCTTTTTTGAGTATCCCGAACGAGATTTTGCTCCTTTGTGACCTCTTGTAGAAGTACCACCTTTTCCAGAACCTTCTCCTCTACCAACTCTTTTATTTTGATTGTGTGTAGAACCCGCTGCTGGTTGTAAATTACTTAAATTCATAACCTTATCAAATGTTATTTAACTTCCTCTACGGAAACTAAGTGTTTAACTTTATTTATCATTCCAAGGATAGCCGGGTTTGAATCGTGCTCCACAACTTGTCCTATTTTACGAAGCCCTAATGCTTCTAACCCTCTTTTTTGGGTTAGAGGACAGTTTATTTTGCTTCTTACTTGTTTTACTAATAACTTAGCCATAATTTCCTTGAATTAACCTTTAAATACTTTTTCTAAAGATACACCTCTTTGTTTTGCAACGGTATAAGCGCTTCTCATTTGCAATAATGCATCGAAAGTAGCTTTTACCACATTGTGAGGGTTAGATGAACCTTGAGATTTTGATAATACATCGTGAATACCTACTGACTCAAGTACCGCACGTACTGCACCACCGGCAATAACTCCTGTACCGTGAGAAGCTGGCATTAAAAATACACGTGCTCCACCAAATTTTCCTTTTTGTTCATGAGGAATTGAATGTCCTGAAAGAGGAACTCTAACTAAGTTTTTCTTTGCATCTTCTACTGCTTTTGCAATAGCTTCAGAAACATCTTTAGATTTTCCTAATCCATGACCTACTACACCATGCTCGTCGCCAACTACTACGATTGCAGAGAAACCAAATGCTCTACCACCTTTCGTTACTTTAGTAACACGGTTTACACTTACCAAACGATCTTTTAATTCTAATCCGCTTGGTTTTACCAGTTCTACGTTTTTATAATTTTGATACATAACTTTTTAGAATTTAAGTCCAGCTTCTCTTGCGCCGTCTGCTAATGATTTAACTCTTCCGTGATATAAATAACCACCTCTATCAAAACAAACTGTGTCGATGCCAGCTTTTAAAGCTTTTTCAGCGATAGTTTTACCTACTGCTGTAGCGATTTCAGAGTTTGTTCCTTTTAAATCGATACCTTTGTCTCGAGATGAAGCCGAAAGGATGGTTGCACCCTTTACGTCGTCAATTAGTTGAACGTAGATTTCTTTATTACTTCTAAATACAGATAGTCTTGGAGTAGCAGCAGTACCGCTAACAATTTTTCTAATTCTATATTTAATACGTGTTCTTCTTTCAGATTTTGATAATGACATAATCTTATTTTTTAAGCTGATTTACCTGCTTTTCTTCTTAATTCTTCGCCTACAAACTTGATACCTTTTCCTTTGTACGGTTCAGGCTTACGGAAACCTCTAATTTTTGCAGTTACCTGCCCAAGAAGTTGTTTATCATAAGAAGTAAGTTTAACTATAGGGTTTTTACCTTTTTCTGATATAGTTTCTACAACTACTTCTGGAGCAATGTCTAATACTATATTGTGTGAAAAACCTAACGCTAAATCAAGCTTTTGACCTTGATTTGATGCTCTATATCCAACACCCACTAACTCTAATTCGTTAGTAAAACCGGTTGATACACCTGTAATCATATTATTGATAAGTGATCTGTATAAACCGTGTTTAGCTCTTTGGTCTTTTTGATCTGATGAACGTTCTACCACAACTTGACCATCTTCAACTTTTACACTAACATCTGTTATTTCTTGTGTAAGTTGTCCTAATTTTCCTTTTACTGTAATTACATTCTCGTTTAACTCTACAGTTACACCGCTTGGAATTACTACCGGGTTTTTACCTATTCTTGACATTTCTTAGCTGTTTTTAGTATACGTAACAGATTACTTCTCCACCAACATGTAGTTGTTTTGCTTGTTTTCCTGTCATCAAACCTTTTGATGTAGAAACGATAGCAATCCCTAATCCGTTAAGGATTCGAGGCAACTTATCAGCACCTGCGTATTTACGTAAACCAGGTTTACTAATTCTTTGGATATCTTTAATTACTGACTCTTTAGTTTCTTTGTCGTACTTAAGAGCGATTTTGATACTACCTTGTACTGTAGTATTTTCAAATTTGTAACTTAAAATATACCCTTGATCAAATAAAATTTTTGTGATTTCCTTTTTGATATTAGACGCAGGAATTTCAACCACTTTGTGGTTTGCTTTTGCTGCGTTTCTTATTCTAGTAAGAAAATCTGCAATTGGATCTGTATACATTATTAATTGAATTGCGGTTATGGTTTTCAATTAGGATTATCCTATTTGAACCTTTAACCAGTTAAACTTATTTTTTGGTTTGCAAAATAAAGAAATATTTTCCAGATTACCAAGAGGCTTTTCTAACACCTGGTATTAAGCCTTGATTTGCCATTTCACGGAAGGTTACACGTGAAATTCCAAATTGTCTCATATAACCACGTGGTCTACCAGTAAGCTTACAACGGTTGTGTAAACGTACAGGTGAAGCGTTTCTTGGTAATTTTTGTAATGCTTCGTAATCACCAGCTTCTAATAAAGCTTTGCGTTTTTCTGCATATTTAGCTACCACTTTTTCTCTCTTCACCTCGCGGGCTTTCATTGATTCTTTAGCCATGTCTTAATTCTTTTTAAAAGGTAAACCTAATTCTGCTAATAATGATTGTGCTTCTTTATCTGTGTTTGCAGATGTTACGAAGGTAATATCCATACCAGCAATTTTATTTACTTTATCAATATCGATTTCTGGGAAAATAATTTGCTCGGTTACACCAAGGTTGTAGTTTCCTCTTCCGTCGAAACCTGTAGATTTGATTCCGCCGAAATCTCTAACTCGTGGTAAAGCTGAAGTGATTAAACGATCTAAAAATTCGTACATTCTTTCGCCACGTAAAGTAACTTTTGCCCCAATTGGCATTCCTTTTCTTAGTTTGAAAGATGCTACGTCTTTTTTAGAAATAGTTGAAACTGCTTTTTGTCCTGTAATTTTAGTTAATTCTTCTACTGCGTAGTCAACTAATTTTTTATCAGAAACAGCAGCACCAACACCACGGCTTACAACAATTTTTTCAAGTTTAGGAACTTGCATTACGTTTTTGTAACCAAATTCTTCTTTAAGAGCTGCGATTACTCGGCTCTTATATTCTTCTTTTAGTCTAGGAATATATGCCATAACTATAATACTTGATTAGATTTTTTTGAAAATCTCACTTTTTTATCTCCTTCTACTTTTACACCGGTTTTGGTGATTTCTTTAGATTTTGGATCTAAAAGTGATAGGTTTGAGATATGTATAGGAGCTTCCTTTTTTACAATACCGCCTTGAGGATTGGTTGCACTTGGTTTTGTGTGTTTCGAAACCATGTTTACACCTTCTACAATAGCTCTGTTTTTCTCGCGGTCTATTTTAAGAATTTTTCCTTCTTGACCTTTGTGGTCACCGGCTATAACTCTTACTATGTCGCCTGATTTTATTTTTAACTTTGTCATCATTATAAGAATTAAAGCACTTCTGGTGCTAATGATACAATTTTCATGAATTGTTTTTCACGAAGTTCTCTTGCTACTGGACCAAAAACACGAGTTCCTCTCATTTCTCCGGCTGCGTTCAAAAGAACACAAGCGTTATCGTCGAAACGTATGTAAGAACCGTCAGCTCTACGAACTTCTTTTTTGGTACGTACAACAACTGCAGTAGATACGGCACCTTTTTTTACGTTTCCGTTTGGTGTAGCATCTTTTATTGCAACTACAATTTTATCTCCAACAGAGGCATAACGACGTTTCGTTCCTCCTAAAACGCGGATAGTCAAAACTTCTTTTGCTCCCGTGTTGTCTGCTACTTTTAATCTTGATTCTTGTTGTACCATAATTACTTCGCTCTTTCAATGATTTCAACTAATCTCCAACATTTAGATTTACTTAATGGACGTGTTTCCATTATTCTTACTGTATCTCCAATGTTACAATCGTTCGTTTCGTCGTGTGCTACATATTTTTTTGTTTTTAACACGAACTTACCATATAATGGGTGTTTTACTTTTTTGGTTTCAGAAACAACAATAGATTTTTCCATTTTGTTGCTGGTTACCACACCTATTCTTTCTTTTCTTAGATTTCTTTTTTCCATCTTTCAGCAGATTACAATTATTGTAATTCTCTTGTTGTTAATTCTGTTGCCAATCGTGCTATTGTTCTTCTTACAGAACGAATCTGTAATGGATTTTGAATTGGCTGGATAGCGTGAGCAGATGTTAAATCGGCATAAACTTTTTTTACCTCACTAAGCTTTGTTTGTAACTCAGCTGTAGATAGATTTTTAATTTCTGACTGTTTCATAATAATAAAAATTAAGCTTCGAAATCTCTAGCAATTACAAACTTTGTTCTAACTGGAAGTTTTTGTGCAGCAAGTCTAAGTGCTTCTTTTGCCACGGCTAATGGCACACCTCCAACTTCAAACATAATTCTTCCTGGTTTTACAACTGCAGCCCAGTATTCTACGGCTCCTTTTCCTTTACCCATACGTACTTCCAATGGTTTTTTAGTAATAGGTTTATCGGGGAAAATATTGATCCATAATTGTCCTTCACGTTTCATGTAACGGGTAGCGGCAATACGTGCTGCTTCTATTTGACGTGAAGTTAAAAAAGCTGAGTCTAGAGATTTAATACCAAACATTCCGCTAGAAAGCAAGTGACCTCTTTGAGCCACACCTTTCATCCTACCCTTCTGTACCTTACGGTATTTTGTTCTTTTAGGCTGTAACATTTTTCTTAAATTTTTTTAAATTACTTTCTTTTGCGTGTGTTAGGTTTCCCTGATGGTTTACCTCCTTTTGGAGCATCTCCTCCTTTACCAGAAGCTGCTTTTTTATCCATTCCAACTAGTGGTGATAAATCGCGTTTTCCGTAGATTTCTCCTTTCATGATCCACACTTTAATACCCATTCTACCATAAGTAGTGTGAGCTTCTGCTAGTGCATAATCAATGTCTGCTCTGAAAGTTGATAGAGGAATACGTCCTTCTTTGAAATGTTCTGAACGTGCCATCTCTGCTCCGTTTAAACGGCCAGAAATCATCACTTTGATACCTTCTGCATTCATACGCATTGCAGCCGCAATAGCCATTTTGATAGCTCTTCTGTATGAAATACGTCCTTCAATTTGGCGTGCTATGCTAGTAGCTACCAAATAAGCATCAAGCTCAGGTCTTTTGATTTCAAAGATGTTGATTTGAACCTCTTTGTCTGTAATTTTCTTAAGTTCTTCTTTTAGCTTGTCTACCTCTTGACCGCCTTTACCAATAATGATACCTGGGCGAGCTGTAGTGATAGTAACGGTTACAAGTTTAAGAGTTCTTTCGATAATTATTTTTGATACACTTGCTTTTGATAAACGAGCATGGATGTATTTACGGATTTTGTAATCTTCAGCGATTTTGTCTCCGTAGTCATTTCCACCATACCAGTTTGAGTCCCATCCTCTGATGATCCCAAGTCTATTTCCGATTGGATTTGTCTTTTGTCCCATACTGTTTATTAATTGCTTTGTGTGTTATCTAATTGTCCTAATACCACGGTTACGTGATTTGAACGTTTTCTAATTCTGTGTGCTCTTCCTTGTGGAGCTGGACGTAATCTTTTTAACATTGCGCCACCGTCTACACGGATTTCTTTTACAAATAAGCCTGCTTCTACGATGTTTCCTTCGCTATTTTTTTGTTCCCAGTTGTTGATTGCTGATAACAATAATTTTTCTAGTTTGCGAGAAGCTTCTTTTGAGCTAAATCTTAATATATTAAGTGCTCTTTCCACTTTCTGACCTCTTACCAAGTCTGCTACTAAGCGCATTTTTCTAGGTGAAGTAGGGCAGTTATTCAATTTTGCAAATGCTGTAGACTTGTTAGCCTCTTTTCTTGCGTTTGCGGTTTCTCTTTTACGAACTCCCATGTCTTCTTATTTTTTACCTTTATTTTTTGCTCCAGCATGACCTCTAAAAGACCTTGTTGGCGAAAATTCTCCTAATTTATGTCCAACCATGTTTTCAGTAATATACACTGGTACAAATTGACGACCATTGTGTACTGCGATGGTTTGTCCTACCATATCTGGTGATATCATAGATGCTCTTGACCAAGTTTTGATAACTGCTTTGTTTCCGTTTGCAGCATTTTCTAAAACTTTTTTCTCTAATTTATAGTGAATGTATGGTCCTTTTTTTAATGAACGTGCCATGTCTTATCTAATTATTTCTTTCTACGTTCAACAATATATTTATTACTCGGATTGGCTTTAGAACGAGTTCTATAACCTTTAGATGGTAAGCCTTTTCTTGAACGTGGATGACCTCCAGATGAACGTCCTTCACCACCTCCCATAGGGTGATCTACTGGGTTCATTGCTACTGGTCTTGTTCTTGGTCTTCTACCTAACCATCTGCTTCTACCTGCTTTACCAGATACAATCAATTGGTGATCTGAATTTGAAACAGCACCGATTGTAGCCATACAAGTTAATAAGATTAATCTTGTTTCTCCTGAAGGCATTTTGATTGTAGCATATTTACCATCACGCGCCATTAATTGTGCAAATGTTCCTGCACTTCTAGCAATGATAGCTCCTTGTCCTGGACGCAATTCTATACAAGATATTACTGTTCCCAAAGGAATTTTGCTAAGCGGTAATGTGTTTCCGATTTCTGGAGCTGCATCTTCACCAGATACAACTTTTTGCCCAACTTGAAGTCCGTTTTGAGCAATTACATAAGTTTTTGCACCATCTGCATACGCTAAAAGCGCAATAAAAGCAGTTCTGTTTGGATCATACTCGATAGTTTTAACAACAGCAGGAACTCCTACTTTGCTTCTTTTAAAATCGATAATACGATACTTTTGCTTATGACCACCGCCTGTATAACGCATGGTCATTTTTCCTTGACTATTTCTACCTCCTGAGTTTTTTTTCGGTGCTAGCAATGAGCGCTCCGGCTTATCAGTTGTAATGGCGTCAAAACCATTAACAACTCTAAAACGCTGACCCGGGGTAATAGGTTTTAATTTTCTAACTGACATTTTTTTAATTAAATATTGTTATAGAAATCTATGGTCTCTCCTTCTTTTACCTGCACTACTGCTTTTTTGTAAGCGTTTGTTTTTGCAGCGAGAAGACCTGTTTTTGTATATTTCGTTGAACGGTTTGGTCTTACGTTCATTGTGTTGATAGCAACTATAGTTACACCATAAGTAGTTTCGATTGCTTTTTTGATTTCAATCTTATTTGCTTTTCTATCAACCACAAAACCGAAGCGGTTTGTTAACTCTGCTTCTTTGGTTACTTTTTCAGTGATTATGGGTTTTATAATGATACTCATAGCGTAATTATTTGCTTAAATTTTCAACAATTCCTTCTACAGCACCTTCTGTAAGAACTAGTTTATTTGTATGCAAAACATTGTAAGTGTTTAAATCTGAACCAGTTACCACTGAATGGCTTTGTAAATTTCGAGACGACAAATATACATTTTTATTTAAAGTACCCAACACTAACAATGATTTTTTGTTTTCTAACCCTAATGATTTCAAAACATTAAGATAATTTTTTGTGTTTGGTGTGTCGAAATTGAAGTCTTCTATTACTATTAAATTAGCTTCTTTTGCTTTTGCAGAAAGAACCGATTTACGTGCTAATTTCTTTAAAGATTTGTTTAATTTGAAAGAATAGCTTCTTGGTCTTGGACCAAAAATAGTTCCTCCACCAACAAAAACAGGCGATTTTCTGCTTCCTGCACGTGCAGTACCAGTACCTTTTTGTTTTTTAATCTTCTTAGTAGATCCAGCAACTTCGTTTCTTTCTTTAGCTTTGTGAGTACCTTGTCTTTGATTTGCTAAATATTGTTTAACATCAAGATACACCGCATGCTTATTTGGCTCTATTCCAAATACAGAATCCGCAAGAACTATCGTTCTTCCAGTTTCTTTTCCGTTGATACCTAAAACTTTTACTTCCATTACTTAGAAATGATTACATAAGAGTTTTTGTGTCCCGGAACAGCACCTTTTATAACAATAAGGTTTTTGTCTGCTACTACTTTTAAAACTCTAAGATTTTGAACTTTTACATTTTCACCACCAGTTCTACCAGCCATGCGCATTCCTTTGAATACTCTTGACGGGTAAGACGATGCTCCTACAGATCCCGGCGCTCTCAATCGGTTGTGCTGACCATGTGTTGCTTGTCCAACTCCACCAAAACCGTGACGTTTTACAACACCTTGAAAACCTTTACCTTTTGAAACTCCTTGTACATCAACAAATTCTCCTTCGCTGAATAGTTCCACGGTGATGTTATCACCTAATTTGTACTCTCCTTCAAACCCTTGGAATTCAACGACTTTTCTTTTTGCAGATGTACCCGCTTTTTTAAAGTGCCCTAATTCGGCCTTTGTGGCGTGTTTTTCTGTTTTGTCATCGAAACCAAGTTGAAGAGCTTCATACCCGTCAACCGCATTGGTTCTGACTTGGGTAACGGTACATGGACCTGCTTCGATAACGGTACACGGAATGTTTTTTCCGTTCTCGTCAAAGATACTGGTCATACCGATTTTTCTTCCAATTAACCCAGACATATTAAACTTATTTAATTTATTAATTTGAGAATAGTACACACTACTCCCATTATGAGGGTGCAAAAGTAATCTTTTTATTTTAACACACAAATATTTATGAGATATTTTTTTGAATAACTTTTTGAACCAGAATATTTTTGGATTTTGGGAATAAAAAAATCCGTTAAACAATATGCTTAACGGATTTCCTAGTTTTATTGAGCTTCATAGACCTGCATTTTTATAAAATGCCAAAGTTGTATCGTGTTTATTCTCATAACTTTTAGTACAATCGTCTTTGTATCATATTAAATAATCCATTCTCAAAATAGTTTTCATTAAGTTTTTCTTCTGTATCCAACTTATAAATTTTGATGTTTTGTTCAAAAGTGTCAAGCATGCCAAGGCCACAGCTTAGACCATCATATTTATAAAAACTAGACGATAAATCAATAGGTGTCTTTTCTTTAAAATAGGGTAGATTAAATTCAAACATTCGTATCCTATTTGAAATATATTTAACATCTTGCTTATTAATGTTATTTTTAAAATCATCCCTGTTTTTAATTAAACTTTCTATATCCCTAGGATCTATATCTGTTCTAAACCAAATATAACTGGCTTTTTCTATTTCACTTTCATAATTAGGATTTAAAAAACTAAAATCCTTTTTATTATAAACTTTATTGCTAGAATAATACACTTTTACATAAATTACTGGTGAAGCATCAAAATATTTACTCTCTCTAATCGCTTTTAGTATTGGGCAGTTAAATCGTTTGAAAGGTTTGTTATCTTTTCTCTTGTAAATGTTTGCCTGATTTTTATACCAATACATTAATTTATCATAATAGCTTCCATCGTGCTCATTTAAGACACGATAGGTAGTATCTCTTTTTATTCCTAATGTTAACTTTTTGCTTCCAAAAAAATCATTATAATCTTGATCCATTGTAGCTAATCTTAAGTCAGTTATTTTTTCAAGCCCTAAAGTTTCAGCTAGGCTATCTAAACGTTTACAATACATACTATCTTTCAATTCGCTTTTCACTTCTTTAAGACCATATTTAAGTTTATTAGGATAATCAATAATAATTTTATATGGATCTTCTACAAAGATAGAATGCCTATAATTGTCTTCTTTTTCATAACTATTATCGTTGTCAGAATAATACGTTTTTTGAAAATTATACACGATATTCATTGGGTCGTGTAACTCTAATGTTATTTCTTGAGGTAGTTTCTCTGTATTTTGCAATCCTTTTGGGTTATAATTTTCGGCATTAGCCATTATGGTATTGTAACCCCTTGGTATTTTTTTAAAATAAAAATAGCCTTCTTTTTTGTTGTATTTTGCTTTTATATCTTTAAGCAAATAGCCTTCTAAAGTTACATTGGCTTGGGTAATTGGTTGTTTGGTTTCATAATCTTTTAAAAATACTACTACAGGGTATTTGTATACCTTTGGTGGTTTTGCAAAGTCTATCCTGTAATCTAACAAAACAGTTTTTTTGTCTGCAGGTGTTTGCGCCTGTGCAAAGCATATCGAAAAAAATAAAAGTAGTAAACAATTTTTCATAATGAAATTCTTTTATAATATGACGAAAAAAACTAATCCTTTAATATTTTGAAATTACTTAAATTTTTATTTATCAATTTAATATGTATCTCTGACAGGTTTGAAAAATTGTTTAATCTTGCTCCAAAAACCCTTTTTGTTATATTCTACTTCATTTATAAAGTAATTTGTTTTTTTGGTTTGAAGAAAGTAATCGTTATCATCAAATTTTTCAAATAGGCATTCACCTAACTTAAGTCGCAGGATTTTTTCTTCTCCGTTTTTTGTAAAATAGCCTACAAAATAAATTTCTTGGTAGTTAAGATTTTCTTCATCAAATGCAAAAACGAAAATATCAATATTATGTTTGTTTTTTACAATTGCCGAAAATTTTCCATTTGTTATTTCAATTTTATTAAAAAAGTATTTCTTGAAAGTACTTATATAAACTATTTTTTGAGCAGGTTTATCAAGATTTATTCCATAAGTCATACCATCTTTTGGATTTGGGAAATTACCACATGGCAAATAAAACTTGTAACATTGATTATTTTTATCAAAAATCACTGTTCCCTGAACTGCTTTCCACCTTGTTTGCCCTTTTTTATTTTTTTCTGTTATCCAAAGTGTCATTTTATCATCAAATTTTTCACCATCTGTTAGAGGTATGCAGCCTGTAATAGTTTTGGTTTTGAAGTTGGGGTCGTTTACTAGTTCATTTGTTAGCTGAAAAGTAAGCATTCCTCCTGTTTTTAAAAATTTGTCCTCTACATCTAATGCAAAAACACTATCGCGAATCATACTTTGAGAATCATTATAATGTTTTAAATTTTTGAAATAGCTTGTGTCCTCAAGATGCAAAGTGTCTTTTGTTGTATTACGGGTTCCACAAACTACATATAAAGACATATAAATAGCAGCACGACGTTGCAATGAATCTATAGTATTAACAGTATCAACTCCTTTTCCTTTGAATTCAATATCTTTATAATCTGGTTTTATTTTTTTGAGTATTGCGGCTACACTTTCGGCTCTTTTTTGAGCAAGTACATTATTTACAGAAGAACTCCCTTTTTCGTCTGTAAATGCTTCTGTATAAAGACCTAGTTCTTTATTTTCTTTATGAGGTAAAATATAATTAAGAATCTGCTGTTCTTGTTTTTCTGATATTTTATATTGGTTGGTTTTAAAATAAATATTTATGGTCTCTATTCTTGTATATCCTTGTGCCTTACTTGTAAAATTAGCTAATAAACACAAAAAGAAAAGTAATTGTATTTTTCATAATTTATTTTGTTTATTTATATAGATGTTAAAAATAGACAAAAGGTTGGAATGGTCAGAAAGTTTTTTTACCAATAGTGATTGTCTGCCTTGCTTTCCGACATAAAAAAATCCGTTAAACAATTTGTTTAACGGATTTTTGTTATTTAATGTAGTAATCTACTTAAACTTTGATCTCTACTTCAACACCACTTGGTAATTCCAATTTCATTAAAGCATCGATAGTTTTTGAAGAAGAACTGTAGATATCTAACAATCTTTTGTATGAACTTACTTCAAACTGCTCTCTTGCTTTTTTGTTTACGTGTGGAGAACGTAGTACAGTGAATAATTTTTTGTGTGTAGGCAACGGAATAGGACCAGTAACCACAGCACCTGTGCTTTTCACAGTTTTTACGATTTTCTCTGCTGATTTATCAACCAACATATGATCGTATGATTTTAATTTTATTCTGATTTTTTGACTCATTTTGTTACGAATTAAGCGTTACCTTTTGCTTTTTTAATTACTTCATCAGAGATGTTTGATGGAGTTTGCTCATAGTGAGAGAATTCCATTGTTGATGTTGCACGTCCTGATGATAATGTACGTAATGTAGTTACATATCCAAACATTTCAGAAAGTGGTACATGTGCTTTGATTACTTTAGAACCAGCTCTGTCGCCCATGTCATTTACTTGACCTCTTCTTCTGTTCAAATCTCCTACGATATCACCCATGTTTTCTTCTGGAGTAATCACTTCAATTTTCATGATTGGCTCAAGAATTACAGCTCCAGCAGCTTTTGCTACTTCTTTGTAACCCATTTTAGCAGCCAATTCAAACGAAAGTGCATCCGAGTCTACAGGGTGGTATGAACCGTCTAATAAAGTTACTTTTAAACTATCTACTTGGTAACCTGCTAAAGGTCCTGTTTTCATAGCTTCACGGAAACCTTTTTCAACAGCTGGTATGTATTCTTTTGGAACGTTACCACCTTTTACTTCGTTAACAAATTGTAATCCTACAGGAACTTTTCCTTCTACTTCGTCTGCCGGTTCTAAACGGAAAATAATGTCTCCAAATTTACCACGTCCACCCGATTGTTTTTTGTAAACCTCGCGGTGTTGTGCAGATTTTGTGAAAGCTTCTTTATATTCTACTTGAGGCTCACCTTGGTTTACTTCAACCTTAAACTCACGTTTCATACGGTCTACTAAGATATCCAAGTGCAACTCTCCCATTCCTGAGATAATTGTTTGTCCTGAAGCTTCATCTGTTCTAACTGTAAATGTTGGATCTTCTTCGGCTAATTTTGCTAAAGCCATACCCATTTTATCTACGTCAGCTTTTGTTTTAGGCTCGATAGCGATACCAATTACTGGATCTGGGAATTTCATTGATTCTAATACAATAGGATTTTTTTCATCACACATTGTATCTCCTGTTTTGATATCTTTAAAACCTACTGCTGCTCCAATATCTCCAGCCTCAATATATTCGATTGGATTTTGTTTGTTAGCGTGCATTTGGTAGATACGTGAAATTCTTTCTTTGTTTCCAGAACGTGTATTCAAGATATAAGAACCTGCATCTAAACGGCCAGAGTATGCTCTAAAGAATGCTAAACGACCAACATAAGGATCGGTAGCAATTTTAAATGCTAAAGCTGCGAACGGCTCTTTTACATCTGGTTTACGAAGTAATTTTCTTTGCTCTTCTTCTGGCATATCAAGATCATCTGGATGTGTACCAACGATACCGTCTTTATCTACTGGAGATGGAAGGTATTTACATACAGCATCTAACATGAATTGAACTCCTTTGTTTTTGAATGAAGAACCACACATCATAGGAATGATAGCCATATCCATAGTAGCAGCTCTTAATGCAGCATTGATTTCGTCTTCTGTAATAGAGTTTTCATCTTCCATGAATTTCTCTAATAAGTTTTCGTCGTATGATGCAATTTCTTCAATTAATTGAGAACGATATTGTTTTACTTCGTCTACCATATCAGCAGGGATATCTACAATATCAAATGTAGCTCCTTGAGTATCTTCGTGCCATACGATAGCTTGGTTTTTAATCAAATCTACAACACCTCTAAAATCTTGCTCGTCACCAATTGGTAATACAATAGGCACAGCGTTAGATTTCAACATGTCTTTAACTTGTTGGCATACCGCTAAAAAGTTTGATCCTTGACGGTCCATTTTATTAACGAATCCCATACGAGGAACACGGTATTGGTCTGCCAATCTCCAGTTAGTTTCAGATTGTGGCTCAACTCCATCAACTGCAGAGAATAAGAACACTAATCCGTCTAATACACGTAATGAACGGTTTACCTCAACGGTAAAGTCTACGTGACCCGGAGTATCAATGATGTTAAAGTGGTAAGGTTTTGAATCTGGAAGTGTTTTACCTTGTTCTGTTGGGAAATTCCAAGTACAAGTTGTAGCAGCAGATGTAATTGTAATACCTCTTTCTTGCTCTTGTGCCATCCAGTCCATAGTTGCAGCACCATCGTGTACCTCACCTATTTTGTGTGATTTACCTGTGTAAAATAATATACGCTCGGTAGTTGTGGTTTTTCCAGCATCAATGTGAGCTGCGATACCAATATTTCTTGTGAATTTTAGATCTCTTGCCATTTCTTTATGAATTAAAATCTAAAGTGAGAGAATGCTTTATTAGCATCTGCCATTTTGTGAGTATCCATTCTTTTCTTAACAGCAGCACCTTCTTCTTTAGCCGCAGCTAAAATTTCTGAAGCTAATTTTCCTGCCATTGATTTTTCGTTTCTTCTTCTTGCGTAAAGAATCAACCATTTCATCGCCATAGATATTTTTCTATCTGGACGTATTTGCATAGGTATTTGGAATGTAGCACCACCCACACGACGCGAACGTACTTCTACGTGCGGCATAACGTTTGTTAATGCATCTTTCCAAATTTCTAAAGCAGATTTCTCTGCATCTTGCTTTTTAGTTTCTACAATTTCCAAAGCGGTGTAGAATACATTGAAAGCAACTGATTTTTTACCATCCCACATCAAGTTGTTCACGAAACGTGTAACTAACTGATCGTTGAATTTTGGATCTGGCAAAAGAGGTCTTTTTTTGGCCTGTCTTTTTCTCATGTCTTTTCTTTAAAAGATTTTTAAATTACTTTTTGTCTTTAGGACGTTTAGCTCCATACTTCGATCTTCTTTGTAGTCTACCGTTTACTCCGGCAGTGTCCAAAGCACCACGAACAATGTGATAACGTACCCCTGGTAAATCTTTTACCCTTCCGCCTCTCACTAATACTATCGAGTGCTCTTGTAGATTGTGACCTTCTCCTGGGATGTAAGCATTCACCTCTTTACCATTGGTTAAACGTACCCTTGCTACTTTACGCATAGCTGAGTTTGGTTTTTTTGGTGTAGTGGTGTAAACACGCGTACAAACCCCTCTTCTTTGAGGACAAGAATCTAAAGCAGCCGATTTACTCTTCTTAGCGAGTGAAGCTCTTCCTGTTCTTACTAATTGCTGAATTGTTGGCATAATTAATTATAAATATTTTATGTTTACAAAAACCCGCTTTTTACGGGGTTGCAAATGTATAAATTATTTTTTACCAAACAAATACAATTTTCTTTTTTGTTTTTAAAATATAAAAAGTGATTAAAATTTCTCAAATATAAAGGATATAAAACAACAAACCCTTCAAGAGTTTTAAACTCCAAAAGGGCTCGTCTTCATAAAAATTTAATTTAAGGGTACTTTTTATTCTTTTATAATTTTCTCTGAAACTACACCTTTATCTGTGTTTATTTTTAAGAGATAATTTCCTTTTTGCAAATTACTGATATCTAAAGTAGTTTCATTTGCACCAACAATTTTGGTTTGCACTTGTCTACCTTGAATATCAAAAACCGTAACCGAATTGATTTGATTTTCAGATTTGATGTTTACGACATTTTTCGCTGGATTTGGATACACCGAAACCTTTTCTTTCTCTGCATTTTGTGTAGCTAAGTTCGCAAAATTGGTGGTTGCTGTATTGGTTGTTATCGGAAAATTGTAATCGAAGAAAATATCAGCTGAGTTTGAAAAACTGCTGTTTTGCGCCAATGTAGATTTCGTTTTGATTTTAAAAACCACATAACCATCGTTGTTGGCATCGTCAAACGGAAGGTTGATGTTTTCAAAAATAAATTCTACTTTGTTTCCATTAATTCGGGTATAACAATCGTGGCTAGCACGTGTCATTTGTATTGTAGAGACATCAAATTTTGTGGTGTCAATCATGTCTTTTACTACAATGTTTTGCGCCGGATACGTTCCTGTATTTTCAAACCGAATCATATAATGCACATATTGCCCAATCATGCTGTTGCTGATGGTTTGCCCTTCCAAACAGGTTTTGTCGTTCGGGTCATAGCTGTTTACAACGCTTTGTGGCAAGTTGAAAGTATTATCTACAGGTGTTTCATCTGTAAATGCTCCATTAATAATGGCTGAATAATTGAGCACATTGCCAGCATTGAGTGGTGGTGTTTCTGTTGGTGTATTTAGATTGAGTGTCAGCATAATTTCACCCGATTGAAACGGTGCTACTGTCCCCAAACTCCAAACCAAATTACCTCCATTTTGTGTTGTGGGTGTAGTAGTCGCCGAAACAAAATCTAAAACCGCATCATCATAATTAAAATTGAGTGTAGCGGTTTCGGTATTGGTGCCTTTGTTTTTGTAAATTATTTTATAATTAGCATCAAAACCCGGAAGGGCAACATTTATTGGTATTATGGTTACCTCCAAATCGTGGTGCGTGCCATTGGCAGTCATACAATAATCTTGCGTAAATGGGCTGGCTTGCATAGGGAAAGTTATACTTGTTGTAGTAGGCGAAACATTAAAATAGCTTGGGTTTTCTAACTGTGGGGCTAATGTATGTGTTCCTGCTTGTACAGGAATACTATAATTACCCGTTGTATTTCCAATCATACTTCCTGTAACTGTACCGTTAGTTATATTTATTTTTAAATTTGGATAAACTATATCTCCAGTATCACAACCGTTGTTGTCTTCATCATAATGATTGGTGCCATTTATAGTGTAAAATGTGCCGCCGGGCGTGAAATCACAATAGCTGTTTACATGGCAGTTAGTGTAGCCATATTGTGCAATTTTTTGTTGAACTAAATCAAAATCATCTTCATCAGCACATATATATTGTAGATTATTATTTTCCGATATTTCTAGTGACCCAAAATTCCAATATAAGTTGTCATTTTTAATAAACAAAGTAGATAACTGATTGAATGAACAATATAAATTATTCAAATTTGGACATTTAATCACATCAAGATTAGTCAAGAAATTATGGGTACATTCCAATTTATTTAAATTTAACATATTATTTGATAAATCTAAACTAGTTAACATATTATAAGAACAACGTAAAATATTTAAATTATTTAACCCTTCCAAATCTAAACTTGCTATTTGATTAACTCCACATTCTAATTCTTGCAAATTACTTAATCCTGAAAGTAAAATATTAGTTATTTGGTTATCAGAACAATTCACGTAGATTAAACTTGTTAAGCCCGCCAGATTCAAACTTGCTAACTCATTTGAACTGCAATTTAAATAAGTCAAGTTAGTCAAATCAGAAACAATTAAACTATTTATATTATTACCTTCAATATTTAGATAACTTAAATTTATTAATCCTGTTAGATCTAAAGTCAAAAGACCGTTATACCTACAATCAAGATAATTAAGATTTGTTAAGTTAGAAATATTAATATTAGTCAGATAATAATTACTACTAGAAACTATTTTTCTCAAGTTTTGACAATTTGAGAAATTTAGGCTATTAAAATTATTAGCGGAACATTGAACATATAATAACCCTACACAATCTGTTAAATTAATGTTAGCCATAGAATTACTATAACAAACTAAAAATTCTAAATTAACTAATCCTGAACAATTCAAGCTTGAAATCTGGTTTGAAGAACATATTAAAGCTTTTATGTTCGTGAAATTTTGTATCCCAGACAAGTCGGAAATGTTTGACGAGCTTATATCTAGACATGTTACTGCCTGTGCTTCACTAAGTTGAATCTGTCCGTCACCATTTATATCAATTTTAGAATAAAAGGTTACACTCCAAGTATTATTAAAAAAATTATAGGTTGGCGTATCCGTTGAAGCAACATAATTACCTGGGCCAGCACTCAACAACTTCGCTTTAAAATTCGCATCGGGTATATTCACAATTTGGGCATTGGCATAGACACCAATAAAAACCAAAAGTAGTAGTAGTTTTTTCATAAAAATTTAATTTATCTTATCAAAGATAATTTATTTTTCCCTACAAAAATACTTAAATCAGAATTTGTAGGAGAAAAAAGAGAATTCGCTAGCGTTGGTCGAGAATTTGAAATAAAAAACCCTTTCAGAATATTTTAAACTGAAAGTGTTTTTCTTTGTTACTATTTTTCTAAAGCCAAATAAACCCAGCCTGTAGCAGTTGTTCCTTCTTCAAATTCTATTTGATAATAATAAGTGCCACTTGGTAAAATTTCATTGCTTTTGCTTTGTCCATGCCATTCGTTGGTGTATCCTTCTTTTTCAAACACTTTTACACCATACCGATTAAAAATAGCAACTTGTTTCACACATAATCCTATCAAATTAAATTCGTCATTCAAACCATCGCCATCTGGTGAAATTCCTTTCGGGATTTGTGCTGCAATATCCGACAACTCAAAACTGATCGTTTTTGAACAGCCTGATGAATTGGTTATGGTTACAGTATATATACCTTGTTGTTGTCCGGCTATGTTTGGAGGATTTTGCGCGCTCGTAAATCCATTTGGCCCTGTCCATGTATAAGTTACATTCGTAGGATCAAATGAATTGGAAACTGGAATGGCTTCTACCCTAAATTTATTTCCGTTACAACCTTGTACTACTTCAAAGTCGGGATTTTCATTTACCAAAACCGCAACTGTAGCTATTGCAGACGAACAACCATTTGCAGAAACGAAAACCGTGTATTGTCCGCTATTGGCACTTGACGCATTTGGTATTGTTGGATTTTGCAATGAAGATGAAAACCCGTTTGGTCCTGTCCACGAATAATTTACTCCTGGTATCGTTGAGGCAAAAAGTTCTATTATGCCGTCGCTACAATTTATACTTGAAGCAGAAACAGTTGGAGCTGCTGGGCTATTTTGAATGATTATTGACACTGTAGTTTGTTCTGTTGTACATCCAACGATGGTGTAATTAAAAGTATATATTCCTGCTGAAACGGTAGTAGAATCCCAAATATTTCCTGTAAGCGTTCCGCTTGGTGAGGTTGAAGTTTCTATCCAAGTACCGCCCGTTGCATAAGACCCAGTTAAAAGATTAAACAAATCTATTTGTCCTTGGTTACCACAATAAGTTGGATTAGCTCCTATTCCTGCAGAAACAGCCGTTTGAACATTGACAGCAAAATTTGCTGGTTGCGATGGACAGCCATCAACTGTAACCACCAAACTATATGTTCCAGAATTTAAGGTTGTAGCAGAAGGAATTGTTGGATTTTGTACAGAAGATGTAAATCCATTGGGGCCTGTCCAAGAATAGTTTGCACCTGCAACTGTCGGTGTATTTAATTGGATTGGATTTCCCGCACATATTGTTGCATTACCTGTTACTGGAGGCGTTGTTGGAATAGGATTTAAGGTTATAGAAACTTGTTCATTATCTGTATTACAAGCTCCCGAGACCGAATAAACAAAAGTATAAACCCCTGCCGAAACGGTAGTAGAATCCCAAATATTTCCAGTAAGCATTCCGCTTGGTGCGGCCGAAGTTTCTACCCATGTGCCGCCCGTTGTGTACGTTCCAGTTAAAAGATTGAATAAATCTATTTGTCCCTGATTACCACAATAAGTTGGATTTGCCCCTACTCCTGCAGAAACAGCACTTTGAACATTTATAGCAAAATTTGTAGGCTGCGACGGGCAACCATCAACCGTAACCACCAAACTATATGTTCCAGAATTTGAGGTTGTAGCTGAAGGAATTGTTGGATTTTGCACAAAAGATGTAAATCCGTTAGGCCCTGTCCAAGAATAGGTTGCATTTGCTACTGTCGGTGTATTTAACTGGATTGAATTTCCCGCACATAAAGAAGAATTACCTGTGATTGAAGGAGCTGATGGTATTGATTTTAAAGTAATTGAAACTTGTTCATTATCTGTATTACAAGATCCTGAGACAGAATAATCAAAAGTATAAACCCCTGCCGAAACGGTAGTAGAATCCCAAATATTTCCAGTAAGCATTCCGCTTGGTGCGGCCGAAGTTTCTACCCATGTGCCGCCCGTTGTGTACGTTCCAGTTAAAAGATTGAATAAATCTATTTGTCCTTGGTTACCACAAAAGGATTGATTTGTACCAGTACCTGCTAATACAATGCTCCCAATATTTACTAAAAATGTAGCTGGTTGCGATGGACAGCCATCAACAGTAACCACCAAACTATATGTTCCTGAATTTGATGTTGTAATAGATTCAATAACAGGATTTTGTTGTGATGATGTAAAACTATTTGGACCAGTCCAAGCATACGTTGCATTAGCAATTGTTGTCGTATTCAAATGCAAAGTACTTCCTTCGCACAACAAAGCATCACTAGTTATAGTTGGTGTTGTTGGAATAGGTTTCAAAGTTATAGAAACAGTAGCTTCATCAAAAATATTACAATAACCTGTAACTTTGTATTTAAAGATATAAGTCCCTGGAGTTGCTATTGCAGAATTCCAATTATTCCCCGAAAGCAAACCACTACTGGTTGTTTCTGTCCAAACACCACCTGTATCATAACTCCCTGTCAATAAATTAAATAAATTAACATTTCCTTGATTCCCACAATAGCTAAGTGCATTATCGCCACCAGCATTTGGGTTGCTAAGTTGTGGACTAATGGTATATTGAATGGTTTGATTTAGACAAGAACTTGGGTTGCCACTATAAATTATCTGAACGGTGTATGCTCCTGATTGTGTTGCTGCCACAAATGGGCTAAAGTTCAATGAATTGGTGGTGCTGAGTATGGTTGCTGGATTTGAATTTTTCCACCATTTATATTGCAAATACGAAAAATTTGGCACAGATAAAGAAGCAGGTTGTCCGTCGCAAAACCCATCGGGTGTAATATCTAGTGGTTGTGGCGACACAACTTGTATGGAACTATTTAAAATATTACCACAACCATCTTCCACTTGAAAGCCATAAACTCCTGGTGCTAGTCCTGTAAAAACACTTGAATTTCCATTATTTATTAAAAACGGGTTTCCATCTTTAGTAATAATTCTATAAATTAAAGGGTTTGTTCCTACGGCATCAACAATTACATCATATCCTACCCCACAAGATACTGCATATACTCTTGTGATTTGTGGCTGTCCGCTAAAATCAAACTCTTTTATAGTTCTATAGCAGTAAGAGGCATTCACATTTTGAGAAACATAAGATGTCTTGGCTTTTAGTATTCTAAAATGTCCTGTACTTCCAATGTTATAATTGATTGTATTATTTGTAAGTTGTATAGAATTTGTACCTCCGGGGTATGATCCTGGGGAATAAACACCACCAGTTACAGGATGTCCCCAAGTACTATTTGCCGGATTGTATTTTTGCAACCAATACGTTGCTGGTGAATTATTATTACTGGTGTGTTGCAGTTCTAAATCAAATGAACCACAATGCGGTAGTATTGTTACATCTGTATTTTCAGCATATCCTGCTATTGTAAAAGTTGTAGTTGCCAACATATTACATTCATTATAAGATTGCACAACATAAACCCCAGGTGGTAAATCTTGCAACACAATAATCTTCGAAATCCCTACTGCAAATGTCTCTGGAGCCAAATCGAATGGCAAAGTATGTGCAGTATAAGCTGCTGGCGCTTGTGTTAAATAAGCAGCCGTCATAAACCCTGTGATTTTTACAGTTCCATATCCAATGTCACATCCTTCTAAAATTGAATAAGAAGGAGGCACAGCCGATGGCGCAATAACCACAACTATTGTTCTAGGAGAACCACAAACATTTAAGCATGAAAAAGTATAGGTTCCATTTGGTAGAAAAGGAATAATCAGTGTATGTGTAGCATCTATTTGAGTCGTGTAATCATAAGGCAAAGCATTAGTATAAGCCGCTGGAGCACTTATTAAAATAACTTGAGATGCTCCAACAATATTTACCGAGCCACCCATACAATTTTGATTATACAAAGTATAAATTGGTTGTGATGGAATTTCTACAGGAATTTCGAATGTGATAGTTGAAGGCAAACCACAAATATCTATTACCGAAAAAGTGTATGTCCCAGCCGTTAAATTTTGAATTAAAACTTGATTACCAGAAATCTGAGAAGTGTAGTCATGTGGCGGTATAACTGGAAAACTTGATGGCGCCGAAGTTAAAATTACAGATTGTACATCTCTAAATAAAACATCTTTATGCGAACAATCTACTGGCATCAGCGCATAAGAAGCCATACTTTGTTGCGACAAATTAATGACCCCAGGCAAATTGTAAATAACACCACAACCATCTGTAATTTGATAAGAATAAGTATAGGATTGGTTGGGGAAAAATGGTAAGGTTTGTTCTGTTTGTACACCAGGTGTACCAAAATCTGGACCATTTCCAGGAATAGTTGAATTATAAGTTACAGTTCCTGTTGGCTGATTTACCTGTAAAATTACGGTTAGCGGAAACACAATATAACCAGTATTTAATAAAGAATGTATTTGAACTCCAACTGCAATAGTTGTACAAGATGACTGCGAAGGTGCCTCTAAATCAAAATCTAACCGAATATCTTTTTTGAATAAAGTAAACGTTTGTACAACACCTTCACCACAGGCATCAAAAACTCGAATTTGATAAATCCCTGCTACCAGATTTTGAAAAACATTAGACGTTTGCAAAGGTCTAATAATGGGACCAGAAATAATTTCATATCCTGTAGCGGTTCCACTTTGTATCGTAACTGTTATTTTTCCATCATTACCACACACTTCGTCTACTCCATTTATAGCATAAACGAGGTTTACAATATTGTTCGAAATAGTAATATCTTGCTGTTGGGTTCCAGAATTTGAGCCTAAAGCCTGCGTTGCAATTACTCTATAAGTTCCTGTACTTAATCCCGAGAGCGAATTTCCATTCGTAACCGAAATAGGCGTTGTAACATCAGGCAATTTATATATCGAATAAGATATAGTACTCCCAGTTGTAGTACCCGAAACATTGAAAGTCAAACTCGCATTTGCAGTACAAGTCTCATCTGTTTTTGAAACAGTAAGTGTAAAATTGGATAATTGTGCAAACGAAAATGTCGTAAACAGTAATATAATAGCCGCAATTTTTATTCTCATACAAATCAATTTACTTTCTGTCAAATTTATGAAAAAACTTACACATTAAAAAAGTAAATGAGAATATGTTACTATAAAATGAGAATTCGCTGGCTTTGGTCGAGAATTTGAAATGAAAATCCCTTTCAGCAATTCTGAAAGGGTTAAAAAAAATGATGTATTCTTTATAACTCATTTACTAAACTGGTGATTCGCTTTATGTCTTGCTCTTTACTTTTTGGATAAATAAGTAAAATATTTTCTTTATCTACAATGATATAATCCTGCAATCCATCTATTACAACAATCTTATTCGCATCGGTTCGAATGATATTACCCGATGCATTTTCTAATACAACTTTAGCGCTTACCACACCATTATTTTGCGAGTCTTTGTCTAATTTCTCGTGAAGTTGTCCCCAAGTTCCTAAGTCGTTCCAATCGAAAGTTGCGGGTAACACATATACATTTTTGGCATGTTCTAAAATGGCGTAATCTATCGAAATATTTTCTGCCTTGGCATAATTTTGTTCGATAAAAGCTTTTTCTGAAGCGGTATTGTAAGATTCATTTCCTTGGAGGAACAAATCATTCATTTGCGGTTGAAATTTCTCGAAGGCACTACAAATACTTTGAGCACTCCAAATAAAAATACCGCCATTCCACAAGAAATTTCCTTGTTCTAAAAAATGTTTTGCGGTTTCATAATCGGGTTTTTCTCTAAATTGTGATACTTTCTTTATGGCATTGGAATCTGATTTATCGTATTCGATGTAACCAAAACCTGTATTCGGAAATGTGGGTTTGATTCCTAATGTTAGTAACGCACCATTGCTTTCGCAGAAATCAAAACATTCTTGCAAGTTGTCTGAAAATGATTTTTCGTCTTCAATCCAGTGGTCGCTAGGCGCCACAACCATCAATGCATTGGGATTTTGTTTTTTAATTTTAAGCGAAGCATACAAAATACACGGAGCCGTATTGCGCATAGCAGGTTCGAGCAACACTTGCTCTTGCTTTACCATAGGTAATTGCTCTAAAACCAAATCGTTGTAGCGTTCATTGGTAAGAATCAAAATATTTTCTGCGGGTATCGTTTGAGCTAATCTGCTGAATGTTTTCTGGATTAATGTTTCGCCACTACCCAACATATCGTGAAATTGTTTTGGAAAATCTGTTGTTGAAACTGGCCAAAAACGCGAACCTACACCACCTGCCATCAATATTGCGTAATAATTTTTATTCATTTTTATGTCTTATAGAAAAGTGCCTTATTAATGAGACAAATATATTTATTAAAAAGAAGAATTTAAGAAAAAATAATACCATTATACAAATCATTACATATGAATAATAATTTGGAGAGCTTATTAAATCTTGGGTTGTTTTGGTTGTATTTTCATAATCATCTAGTAATTTATCGCAATAAAATAAGGCTCCTGTTGTAATAGAAAATGCAGCTAAATAAAACCAAACACTTGCTTTAGAATAATTTACTTTAAAAATATCAAGTAAAAAATACAAAAGCATAACTAAACCAAAAAAAGTAAAGAAAAACAAGAATACATCTTTCTTAGATATAACAAAATAAGTGTCCTTTAAATTGAATACAATAGTTGATTCAGAATCTATAAACCAATATAAAAAACAAAATAATGCCGATATAACAGCAAAAATATAATAAGTTTTCCTTTTTAAAACTTCAACAATCATAAATCAAAATTTTTTAATCGTTAATCAATTATTAATCAATTCCACCTCAGCATTAGCATTAAACAAATAAGTTTTTCCGGTTTTAATTTCCAAACATTCGTAGCGTTTTACTCGTAAGCCAATTTTCTTAAAAACTCTTCCGTTTTTAATTCTAAATAGGGAACCGTTTGGAATTTCGTTTATAAAATTTACATCGGGTTTTCGCTCGTCAAATTGTTTCAAGGCATACGCCAAACGGGCATCGGTATCGCTACTGGCTGTTGGATTTTTGAAATGATTAGCAACCAAAGGCAAAACCGAATGTGGAAAAATTTCTGGCCGAATAAAGGGCAACATCAATCGTTGAAACGTCATTTTCCATTCTATGCCGTGTGGTTTTATAAATCTTCCGTGTTTTTCATAGGCAACCAAATGGGCAATTTCGTGAATTAACGTTATCAAAAATCGGTATTTATTTAAATTGGCATTTACCGTAATTTCGTGTTTTCCAGAAACTGCGCGTCTGTAATCACCATGGCGTGTTACGCGTTCGTTCACAATTTTTAAATGCACTTGATTGATTTTGATTAATTCAAAACAAAGCTCTACTGAGTGTTCGGGTAAGTATTTTTGGAGAACGGTCAAATCAAAAATTATTTGTTAATTTAACATCCATTTCACCAAACTTTCTCTTTCAACAAGATTCCAAGTATGCGTGTTTTTACTTCCATCAGCTCTGTAACCTCTATTTTTTGTAACTATCAAATTAGAATTTTTAGCACCCATATTTGTTAAAACTTCATGGAACTTTTCTAACTGATAGGCATTGAGTTCATCATATTTTCTACCTGTTTTTTCAAGCTGATTTTTTAAATCTAATTCATAATAAAATCGGGTTTTTACATCTTTTAAGATTGTTATATTATTCGTTGAATTAACCGACAACAAAAATGGAGATAACATTGCATATTTTTCTTTGTTGTCATCAGGTTTTCCAAGATCCTTTTCCAACATAGCAATTATATATCTTGCTTCTTCAACACCTTCTTGATATATATTACGGCTTATATCTTTTTTAGCATTTGAATATAATTTTTCTAAATCAATCGGAGAATCTACAGCAAAAACACCTTTGGGTTGGATTTGATTTTTTGTTTTTAATAAATAGTTTGACAATAGTATCGAAATATTACCGCCACCCGAAAAACCTCCAATAAAAACATTCTTTTTTTCTACATGATTGGCATCTAAAATGGTGTTCAATTCTTTAGCAAATTCCATTTTCTCAGCATCGTTTAAAAATAATTTTTGATTTCTGTTGAGAAGCAATGTCGTGATCCCTTCTTTTTCGATGTCTTTCAAAAACGATGCTTCGCTTTTAGTATTTTCCAAATCGCACGGAAAACATGGATATAGAATAAGAACAGCTTTTTGTTGTTCGGCAATTTTTAATTCGTAATTTTTGTCTTTTATCGTTTTAATTCCTTTTTTTGGATTGCTACAACTTGTGATAAAAATCAAATTGAAAAGTAAAACGAATAGTATTACTAGCCTTTTTGTGTAATTTTTCATCGTTAATTTAATTATGGTGTTGAAGACGAAACTTGCAAAACTTTACCGTTATAATAGTTGTTTCCACTGAGGCTAAAATCAAAAATATAATTAGCCATTTCTTTGGCAGAAAGTGGCGCTTGATAACCCGGAAATGCTTCTTGCAACATCTCGGTATTAACAGCTCCCAGCGCTAATACATTAAACGCAATTCCTTTTTCTTTGTATTCTTCTGCTAATAATTCAGACAGCGTAATAACAGCACCTTTACTGGAAGAATAAGCCGCCAACCCTGGAAATTTCATACTTCCTTGAATGCCACCCATCGAACTTATTGTTACCACATGACTTCCTTTTTTCATATATGGAATACAAATTTGTATAAGCTGCGCAACAGCAAAAACATTGACTTTGTAAACTTGTTCAAAATCGGTTGTGGTTAATTGTTCGAAGGGTTTGTTGATGAGTAAACCAGCGTTATTTATTACAATATCGACTGCATTATTCCATGAATTTTTTATAAAATTTTCTACTTGAAATATTTCTTCTTGATTTGAAATATCGATAGACAAACACGAAATATTTGGATGCGTTAGCAATTCCTTTTTAGTGTTTCGGGAAATAGCCAAAACCTGATGTCCGTTGTTGGCAAATTGCAATGCCAATTCAAAACCAATACCTCGCGAAGTTCCGGTAATGATAATTTTTTTCATTTTAAATAATTGATTTGCTAAAATAAAAAAATACCCTTTCAAAAATAAATTTCCGAAAGGGTATTTTATCAAATATAATTATTATTCTAAATTTCTCGAAATTACGATACGTTGAATTTCGCTGGTGCCTTCATAGATCTGCGTAATCTTAGCATCGCGCATCATACGTTCTACATGGTATTCGGCTACATAACCATTTCCACCATGAATTTGAACAGCTTCGGTAGTTACATACATGGCTGTTTCGGAAGCATGTAATTTTGCCATAGCACCCGATAATGAAATGTCTTTACCTTCGTCTTTTTCGGCGGCTGCTTTATAAATCAACATTCTTGAAGCAGTAATTTGCGTGTACATATCTGCCAATTTAAAAGCAATAGCCTGATGTTTTATGATTTCTTTACCGAATGCTTTACGTTCGTTGGCATATTTAAGCGCCAATTCGTAAGCTCCAGCTGCAATACCCAATGCCTGCGAAGCAATACCGATACGACCACCGTTTAATACATTCATAGCAAAATTAAATCCGAAACCATCTGGTCCGATTCGGTTTTCTTTTGGAACTTTTACATCGTTAAACATTAACGAATGCGTATCGCTTCCGCGGATTCCCATTTTCTTTTCTTTTGGACCAATTTCAAAACCTTCCCAGCCTTTTTCAACTATAAAAGCATTGATTCCCTTGTGTCCTTTATCGATATCGGTTTGCGCCATTACTAAATAAGTAGAAGCATTTCCACCGTTGGTTATCCAGTTTTTGGTTCCGTTTAGCAAATAATAATCGCCTTTATTAATAGCAGTTGTTTTTTGTGAAGTGGCATCGCTACCTGCTTCGGGTTCGCTTAGGCAAAATGCACCTATAACATCGCCTTTGGCAAGCGGCACCAGATATTTTTGCTTTTGCTCTTCGCTACAATATTTTTCCATACCCGCACATACCAAGGAGTTATTTACACTCATAATCACGGCTGCCGATGCATCAATTTTTGCGATTTCTGTCATGGCTAAAACATACGAAACAGCATCTAAACCAGCACCGCCGTATTTTGGATCGACCATCATTCCTAAAAATCCTAAATCTGCCATCATTTTAACTTGTTCGGTAGGAAATTTTGAAAATTCGTCTCGTTCTATAACGCCAGGCAATAATTCGGTTTGAGCAAAATCACGCGCTGCCTGTTGAATCATTTGTTGTTCTTCGGTAAGGTTAAAGTCCATTTTTTATTTATAGTATTAGTGTATTAATTGTATTCAACTGTTAAATCAGAAATTAATCTGACAATCGCACCAGTTGAATCTGTGCTATATTTTTTGATATTCGTAGGGAAATTATCAGAGTTATAAGTTATTTGATAGGTATAATCTTGAACTCTAGCATTAGATGAATTATAAGTATAACCTACAAGAGCATTATTTTGACTAAATGGAGTTGTTGATTCAAATTTAAAAATAAACTTCAAATATGGGTTCATGTTTTTAAGCAAATCATTTTTAGAATCATAATCATAACCCCATTTATAATAACTTGGAGTTGATGCATAATACCTAGTTCCATTCACAACTACTACATTATTATTTGTATATTCATAGTTTTCTTCTTCATATAATGTATAATTAGTTCCACTACCTGCTAAATATTGATATGAAGACACTTTTCCATCTATGTACTGATAATTACTGAGACTTTCATCAGTTAGCATCGATGTTAACATTGTCCCATTATAACTTATGGTGTAACTAGACATTAGAGTATTTGCTTCGTAATAATTGTAATTAATTATTTTGTCTCCATTATAAATAAATTCTCCTTTTCTATTTGAACCGTCTTCAGTTATATTTTTTAATATCCCATTTTCATAATTAAAAGTTGCAGAATTAGTATCTGAACTATTAGAAGAATAATAAACTGTTTCTGAAATATGTTTTATTGTATTTTTTGCAGGTGCAGAACTATTATCATCTGATTTCGAACATCCAATAAATAATATTGATAAAAAAAGTAAAAAGATTTTATTCATAGCAAATTGTTTTTTTGAATCCCAAAAGTATAATAAATTATCAATATTTCAAACGTTTTCGTAATTTTATCGAATGAAAAAATCACAGTATCATTGTATTGGTGTAATGAGCGGCACTTCGCTTGATGGGATTGATTTAGCGCATATTATTTTTAATATTAATGACAATATTTGGAGCTATGAAATTTTAGAATGCGAAACCATTTCATATACAGATAATTGGATTGATAAATTAAAAAATGCCGTTTCGTTTTCAAAAGAAGAATTAGCGATACTCAACCAAAATTACACCCAACTTTTAGGAAAAACGATACAAGAGTTTATCGCTAACTATCAAATCGAAAACCTCGATTCAGTTTGCAGTCATGGGCATACCATTTTGCATCATCCTCATAACGGATTTACATTACAAATTGGAAATTTGCCAGAAATTGTCAGCTATTGTCAGCAAAAAATAGTTTGTGATTTTCGGGTACAAGATGTGCAACTCGGCGGACAAGGAGCACCTCTCGTACCCATTGGCGACAGAATTTTGTTTTCGGATTTTGATTTTTGTCTCAATTTAGGAGGTTTTTCAAATGTGTCGTTTGAAAGCAAAAACCAGCGCATTGCTTTTGATATTTCGCCAGTGAATACGGTGCTAAATTTTTATGCCAACCAATTAGGTTTTGAGTACGACGACAAAGGAAAAATATCGCAATCTGGAAATTTTAATCCTGATTTATTCCGTGAATTAAATACATTGGAATATTATCAAACTTCCTTTCCAAAATCATTAGGATTTGAATTTGTAAAAGAAACCGTTTTGCCTTTAGTAGAAAAATTTGCTATTGCTACTGAAGATAAAATGCGAACTTTTACCGAACATATCGCTTTTCAAACAGCGCAAGCATTGCAGGTTTTTGACACCCAAAACAAATCGTTGCTAATAACTGGCGGCGGCGCATACAATGATTTTTTGATAGATAAAATTCGGTTTTATCTTCCAGAAATGAGCATCATCATTCCCGACCGAAAAACTCTTGAGTATAAAGAAGCTTTGATTTTTGCACTATTGGGTGTTTTACGATTGCGCAACGAAATCAATGTGTTGAGTAGTGTTACTGGTGCCAAACACGATCATTGTGGTGGCATAATTTTCCTTTAATTTATTTAGCGTACCTTTGTAGGCTGTTTAAAAAAACAAGCAGCGAATTTTATTATGACTTTCAGTGAATTACATTTAATACGAAATATACAACAAGCTTTAACCGAAGAAGGCTACGAAAACCCAACACCCATACAAGAACAAGCCATTCCTATTATTTTGGAAGGTACCGATTTGGTGGGCTGTGCACAAACGGGTACAGGGAAAACAGCCGCTTTTGCAATCCCAATCATCAATACTATTCATCGCATTGTGGGTTCAAACACGAAACGAAAATTGATACGAACCTTGGTGGTTACACCTACGCGAGAACTGGCAATTCAAATTAATGAGAGTTTTGAAACCTACGGCAAATACACCAACATTCGGTCGATGGTGATTTTTGGTGGTGTTAATCAAGTGCCACAAGTAGATCAACTCAAAAAAGGTGTTGATGTTTTGATAGCAACACCCGGCAGGTTACTCGATTTGCACAAGCAAGGTTTTATCGATTTGGATCATTTGCATTTTTTGGTTTTAGACGAAGCCGATCAAATGCTGGATATGGGTTTTATAAATGATGTTAAAAAAATCATCAAACTTACACCCGAAAATCGTCAGACGCTTTTGTTCTCAGCAACCATGCCCATGGCAATACGCGAATTGGCAGAAACATTTTTAACCAAACCCAAATATGTAACGGTTACTCCGGTTGCCTCAACTGCCGAAACAGTAAACCAAAAAGTGTATTTTGTTAATAAAGAAGACAAACGAAAATTGCTATATCACATCATTAGAAATGATAAGTTGAGTAATGTTTTGGTGTTTTCTCGTACCAAACATGGCGCTGATAACATTGTTCGGTTTTTGAGAAAAAACAGTGTAACAGCAGAAGCTATTCATGGCGATAAATCGCAAAACGCCAGACAACGTGTTTTGGAAGCTTTTAAAAACAAAGAAATTTCGGTTTTGGTTGCCACCGATATTGCCGCACGCGGTATCGATATCGAAAATTTATTTTATGTTATCAATTTTGATATTCCTAATATTTCCGAAACCTATGTACACCGCATTGGGCGTTCTGGTCGTGCCGGACGCAGTGGTCTTGCCATTTCGTTTTGCGGAAAAGACGAACTTACTTATTGGAAAGATATCGAGAAATTAATCCGAATGAAAATCAAAGTAGATGATGATCATCCGTATCCTTTTTCGGAAGAAGAAAAACCAAAAGAAGCCGTAAAACCCGATTTAAGGAACAAAAATAAAAATGCCGCGACCAAATCACGAAAATCAGACAATGCCAAGAAAAATAAAAAGCGTTGGTATTAACTTATAGAGAATAGAATAAAGAAACAAGAGACAAGAGGCAAGACTTTTTAAACATTAAATCTTGCCTCTTGCTTCTTATCACTCTTAATTTTTAATCTTTATAAAAAGTTCGGGTAAAATTTCGCACTGACTTCCATTTGGAAACGTAATGCTGATTTTTTGCGCAATAGTTGGTGCTATTTGTGTAATATATCGCTTTTCGTGGCTTTCTCCTTTTTTGATATTCCAACCATAAAACAACAATGGTGCGTGCGTGTCATAGGCATACGGAGAACCATGTGTTGTGCCTGTCGCGCTATACTCAATATAGCCCGGTTGGTCTAATACTACAAGATTTCCGTTTTCTTTTACATCATACCCATTAGCAATTAAATTGAGATAAAAATCGTTGCATGAAGCATGCAAAATTTCATCTTCATTATATACTTGCTTTACATAATTTTGCGATTCTAAATAATCCGAAAAAGATTTTTCTACGGTTTGAAAATCAAGGTTTTTGGCTTTAATTTTTGATTTATCTAAAAAAACATTAAAGTTTGAATAATTTAAAACCAAGTCTTCACCAAAAGTGTCTTGACTAAATTTCTCTACATTTTTACGCAATTCTTTGGTATCTAAATTGGTAACATCATATTTGTGATTATGCAAAAATTGTCCGTTTTCGGCGCAAGCATGATCGGCAGTAATGAATAACATATAATTGCCTTTGCCAACTTCTTTATCAAGAAATGCAAAAAAATCGGCAAGTGTTTCATCAAGTCTTAAATACGTGTCTTGCAACTCCATAGACCGCGGCCCAATGACATGACCTATATAATCGGTAGATGAAAAACTTACAGCCAGAAAATCGGTATCATTATCTTTTCCTAAACGCTCGGAAACAACAGCTTGCTTAGCAAATTCTGCCAAAAGCGAATTTCCATGAGGTGTGTATTTGATTACTTCAGCCCCTTTTTTATCGTACATTTTCTTCAAATCGTATGGAAAAACGGGTTTATCAACACCAAAAAGTTTGCCTTCATAAGGCGAATCATCCGTTTCGCTTTCGTTATATGTAGCTTCATGTCTTAACAAATTCCAACCTTGATTGATATAACCTAAGGCTTTGTCTTGCTTATTAAAATCTGATACCCAAGTTGGTAATTGATTGCCATAAAATGAACTCGAAATAAAATTTCCTGATTTACTCAACCAGAAAGCCCAGTCGGCAAAATGCCCCGCCGGAAGAATCGCACCTCGGTCTTTAATGCTCATACCTATTACCTTTCCTTTGAAATTGGTTCCCATTTTCAATTCATCGGTAATCGTGGTTGCTTTAAGGTTTTTGGGCGACATAGCGCCTTCTTCTTTTGTGCCATTACCCAAAATAGCAACCGATTCGTCATCGGTACAATAGCGTTCTTTGGCTAAGCTTCGGCTATACCATTCATTCCCTACTATCCCGTGAACCGAAGGCGTCGTTCCTGTATAAATACTGGCGTGCCCTGGCGCTGTATAAGTAGGCATATAATTATAGTGCGCATTATGAAATGTGAATCCGTTTTTCATAATTTTTTTAAAACCGTTATCGCCAAAATCGTTCTGGAATCGATATAAATACTCCATGCGCATTTGGTCTATTACAATACCTACTACCAGTTTGGGACGATTTTGTGCATTTATAAATTGAGATAAAAAGAATATAAAAATGGATAACTTTTTCATGTAAAGGATATTTCTATGCAAAAATAACTAAAATAACTCTTTCTTAATTTTATTATTGTTTTCCAGCAAATACTTTAAGGTTTGATAAATCAGCTGGCTATTCCAATCATTTTTATACTGAAGTAATATGTGTTTATTTCTATATTTATTAATTATTCCATTGGTATAAAACAGCTGCTGTTTTTCTATTAGTTTCAGCTAAAGGCACACCTATTTGTTGTGCTATTAATTGTTTTTGTTGCTTTAATCTTTTGGTTGGATTTGCCAAAGCATCATTTAGAGCTTCTAATAATTCATCTTCATTTTTTGCAAGATACACAGCGTTGGTTTTAATAACATTATCCAAATGTTCGTAGTTAAGAAACTTCTGGTCGTTGAACATACCATTTTCCAAATTTCCAAATACAGGATTTATTACTGGTTTACCAAAAATTGAAACATCGAGCGTTATGGTAGAAAGTACATTGACGCACACATCACAATATTCGAGAAAGCTTCGTAGATTTTTTACATCTTCTATTGTTGGAATTCGTTGCGACCAACTTTCTTGGTGATTGGCTCTTGTTTGAATCCATTTTGGAAAATCCCATAAAATGAAAGGATATTTTTCTTTTATTCCAAAAAAACGATTGGGCTCTTCTGCCGGCGATGTTCTCACTATAAAATTGACTTCAAAATTGAGCTGTTTTTTTTGAATGAAATTGGCTATCACTTCCAAATAAATAATATCGTTTTTACTGCTGGCATCATTACAAGTAAAAAAAATTGTCTTTTTTGAAGCGTCAAAACCATTTATTGTTATGGTTTCAGACTCGTAACGTGTTAAAACATAAGGTTCAAATTGTGGTGTACCTACAACTTCTACTGCATTTGGTTTTACTTTGGTATAAAATCTAAGTAATTCATTTTTCATTAAATCACTCCAAACAAGATAATTATCAAAATTGCCTGCCATTCTACCTTTGGAAGCCAAATTATCCCAACTAAATATAAATGCGGCGGTTTTTATGTTATTTTTTTCTGCTGCATAAAGCAATGGTGCTATATAAGGTGGTCTTTGATGTGTGAAGAAAAGTGTGGTTATCTTGTTGCTTGTTAATAGCTTTTGATATGTTTTTGTAATTTCCTTTTTCTTAAATGTAAGTTGTTGGCATTTATTGAAAAATTGAATACTGCTTTCGCTATTAATCCATTTTGTTGCAAAAAGAATACATCGAGTGGCGATTCCTCTTGGTGTTTTTGATGTTGAACGATTAAGTTCTAAATTATCTTGAATACCAAAATTATTTTTTTTGTGTAGCTGCAGATGTGCTACTTCTTTTGCTTTTCTGAAAAACCAAGTGGAAAAATTCTCATTAAAAACATCTAATTCGATGATTTCACAACCCAAATCAAACTCGTTGTAAACATCTTTGGGCAGACATGAAAAGATGATTACTTTATCAAACGTTTTTTTTATTTCTAAAATAAAATCGCTTAGGATAAAATTTCTAAAACCAACACCATCAGTAATGACAATTCCAATGTTTTTCATAAACTTCCAATTCTTCCATGATCAGAATAAGACCGATGTACAATTAATTTGTTGTTGATACACTTTTCAGACAAAAAAGTAATATCGCAAAAGTAGTCTTTTTCTAAAGGATTTAGTCTCCAAGGAACACAAGTTTTATAATCTTCGAGCCAATTATTCGCTTTTAATTCCTTTGTTTTTAAATCATTCCATGAGGTTATATAGTCTATCCATAAATAGCCCAACTTCCATGCTTTTTTCTCGATATTATTTATATTTTCTAAATCAACTATTCGCAAGCCACCAACTTCGCTTTGCGATACGGCTGTAGAACCACAATCGAATTTGACGCCTTTAATTCCGGGTTGCTTAAAGTAATGAGTATCTGTATATAACAAATCTTCGATTTGGACATCAATTTTTCGGCAAACCATATCGGTATCTGTTGATGATACTGCAGGATTTATTTTTACAAATCGTAATAAATCATGGTAGCGATACCATTGCATATTTTGATACAAACCCAAACCTGCTTCGTTTGCCGCCGTAGCTGCCAGCGGATAATAATTTCTTGCTAGCGCATAGAGTTGGGTTAAAATACCCTTTCCTCGGTAATTGCTATCGAGATATGCGTTTATCATCCAAGCCAATCCACCCCCAAAATTTGCACCTACATGTCCCACAATTTTGTCTTCTTCATTAATACAAATAAAAGATCGTCCAAATTGTGCATCGCCAAATTGCCAATTCCAAAATTCTTTATTTTGCAACGGATGATTTTTTCTATAAATTCTGGAAAAAAAATGATGTAATTCTTCCCAATCTCCTATGGTGGCTTCTCGGGTTATCATTGTTTAAAATTTTTGCCTCCAATTACATCATTACAATCAAAACGATTGAGAAGTAATTTATTTTGTGACATTGTAATAGTTCCTTTTTTGGTTGTAAATCCAAACGAATATTTTGCTTTTTTTGCCAACTCTGCAACCAAGTCGGAACACGATTCATCGGTTCCATAAGGATACGCAATCATCGATATAGGATTATTGGTAATTTTTTCAAAATATTTTTTGCTATGTTCCAATTCAAACTTTATTGTATCTTCACTTAGTCTTCCCAGCGGAAAATGCGAATGCGAATGACTTCCTAAACAGTTTAAATCTGACAAAGTCTGAATTTGACTTTCTGTCATATATAATTTTTCGACTATTTCATTTTCATCAAAAAATTGTTTAAAAATAGTGTTTATCAATAACTCTTGCTTATCAAAAGCGATTTTAAAATTTAATAAATATTTTAATTCTGCACTTGAAGCATCGTCAAACCGATAGTTTTTATGCGCTTTTTCAATTTCTTCAGCCAAAAGATTTTTCACATTCATTTCTTTCAAATAATTTAAAAACTGAATAGGCGATAAAACTGAGCGCAGCAAATGAATTTTATGAACGGTGCTCATTTTTTTCGTTTCAAAATTAATCGAATTTAAAAAGAAAATGGCTTGTAAATCTTCATCTCTTAAAATAGTATAAGCTAAATCAAATTGTTCTTTTAAACCATCATCAAAAGTTAGTAAATAGTAATTTTCTTTTGATGTTATCATTTCATTAAAATGAATACTAAAAACGGTAGGTGAAACGATATCGCCTTGGTTTAATAGTAATTTTAATTGTTTTTTAAATTGAATTGGAGTTACGCCAAATATACTGGGATATTTAGCATCAAAATTATTTCGGATATAATGGTAATTTACAACTTGGAGCATAATTTTTAAAGAGAAATCATGCTTGTTTTTGCCGTTTGAAACTCAGCCAAGACTTCATCAAATATTTGTTGCACTGGTTTTATGTCATTGAGTAATCCTGCGATTTGTCCTATTTCGAGTTCGCCTTCTTCTAAATCGCCTTCAAACATACCTTTTTTTGCACGAGCTCTACCCAACAATGTTTGTAGCTGCTCTTTGGTTGGGCATTGGGTATATAAATCTTGTAAATCGTTAAAGAATTTATTTTTCATTAAACGAACTGGAGCCAATTCCTTTAGCATAACCAATGTATCGCCTTCTTGCGAATTTACCACGGCTTGTTTGAAATTGTCGTGCGCCGAACTCTCGTTACTGGCTACAAATCGGCTGCCCATTTGCACGCCATCGGCACCTAAAACCATAGCTGCCAACATACCACGACCTGTGGCAATGCCACCAGCTGCTATCAACGGAATCGAAATTTTATCTTTTACCATTGGAATTAATGTAAAGGTTGTGGTTTCCTCTCGGCCATTGTGTCCGCCGGCTTCAAAACCTTCGGCTACAACGGCATCAACACCTGCTTCTTGTGCTTTGAACGCAAACTTTGAGCTACTCACCACATGCACCACGGTAATTCCTTTATCTTTTAAAAATGAAGTCCACGTTTTTGGATTTCCTGCCGAAGTAAAAACTATTTTTACGTTTTCTTCAACAATAATTTGCATTATTTCCTCAATATTAGGATAAAGTAGAGGAACATTAACTCCAAACGGATTGGACGTAGCCGCTTTGCATTTTTGGATATGCTCTCGTAATACTTCTGGGTACATAGAACCTGCGCCTAAAAGCCCGAGACCTCCAGCATTACTCACGGCACTTGCTAATTTATATCCCGAGTTCCAAATCATTCCGCCTTGAATAATTGGATATTTTATATTAAATAGTTGTGTGATTTTATTCATTAAAAAAAGTAATCTTTATTTATTGCTTTATAATTTTGCCTGTCTTAGTATTTGCATTTCCAGAAATTTTATACAAATACGTTCCAGCTTGTAAATTTATAACTGGAATTTGAGTGATTTCTTTAATTAAATATTCAGAAAGAATCCGCTTACCAACCATATCATAAAGTTCAAAAGTAGCTTGTTCAAATCCATTTTTGTATTCAATCGATATATAATCTTGACTTGGATTTGGAAATAATTGAATTGTTGAATCAGTAAAACTACTAGAAGTTAAAGCAATAGCTTGTTGGAAATTTGGAATACCGTAACCGTATTGGTTGTTTGGATTTGTATAACGATCAGCAGATTGCTTTACTAAATCTACAACTTGCTGATTGGTAAGTGTTGGAAAAGCACTCCAAAAACTGGTAACAGCTCCTGCCAAAATAGGACAAGAAAAAGAAGTTCCGTTTGCTCCACCAATACTTCCGTCGGTATAAGCTACAGTGGCATTCAAACCTTTTGCCATCAAATCGGGTTTTATTCTACCATCGAATGATGGTCCTATTGATGAAAAATAAGCAATTTGTTCCATCGAGTCTACTGCACCTACAGCAATTACATGGGTAGCTTCTGCTGGCACACCTACATGCGGTTCTGAAGAAGCCCCAGAGTTTCCAGCACTTGCCAACACAATCATACCTTTGCTAAAAGCAATATTAGCACCACGCGAAGCAAAAGCCTTATCGCCTGTCATGTCACTATAAGTATGCCCGTAACTTGTACTGTCAAACTGAAAATAACCTAACGAAGTAGAAATAACATCGGCTCCAACTCTATCGGCTTCCTCTGCTGCTTCTACCCAATAACTCTCTTCAATAGGCATTTCTTGCGAAACATCTTCAGTTACATACAAATAATATTGAGCATCGGGTGCTGTACCTACCAGCTGTCCATCGGTATACCCTACCATACAAGAAAGCGTCATCGTGCCATGGTTATGTAGGCTATAAATATTGGTATCGCCACTTACATAGTTGTAACCACCTAAAAACAGTCCGTTGGTATACATCCGCTGAAAAGGTGACGCTGTATTTACATTGATAAAACCAGAATCTAAAACAGCTATAATCTTCCCTTGACCTGTATAATTGTTCTGATGCAAAAAATCTGCACCAAGCATTTGCACCTGATTGAGTGAATTTCCGTAATTAAAATTCACAGCAACATCAAGTTGTTTGTTTTGAGGAACAATTACAGGTTGTGCGGCAACTTTTAAATTGAGAGCACTATTCGCAAATTCGATATGATTTACAAAAGATAAATTCAACAATGCATTAATATCAGATTGTAATCCCTGAATATGCAAGCAATTCAACCATTTAGATTTGGCTAAAACAGTGATTCCCGATGATGTAGTTACTTGATTTATATAACTTGGCTCAACCGGAACATCCGATACGTCCAAGGCAATTCCTTGCGCCGATCGCCTATCCAATGCCCTTTGGGTAAGCATCGATAAAGGGTTTGCTAAATATGTAGCTGCATTTGGCTTATCATTAAAATAAACCCAAGCATCTTCCTGAGCGATTCCTATTGCATTTACAAACAGGAAAACCATCATGTAAAATTGTTTCATTTTTCAAAAATATTTACTTTGGTAAAAGTAAAACATTTTTTTTGAAATTTTCATACTCACCAAGACTACATCCAAGATTTAGAATTGAATACTTGATACTAATAACAGCGAAATACGAGAGAATTTTACTATACGGTATTCCCACTATCGTCTATAGTGATCATTTTGCTACGAGCTATTTGGTTCAATCGGAGGGCTACAGAGTTTTGGCATAGCACAAAAACAAAAAACC